>BNJV01002411.1_pt1 | contig 133065 bp, 145 predicted proteins | sample 8540591 | NCBI WGS metagenome assembly BNJV01 (sample SAMD00202457, study PRJDB9452) | human saliva metagenome | host: Homo sapiens | reverse complement strand
GAAAAGGGAAAGAAGCGCTCTCGTCAGCGGCGAAAGGGGCACCAAAAAGGGATTGCTGCATGAAGGTGGAGCCTCATCCAGCAATCCCTCGCATGGCCTCCTCCTCAGTGATGGAAGAGGCGGATGTGGGTCATTGCCATAGCAATACCGTATTTGTCGCAGGTCGCGATGACGTTGTCGTCGCGGATCGAGCCGCCGCTCTGCGCGATGTAGGAGACGCCGCTCTGATGAGCACGCTCCACGTTGTCGCCGAACGGGAAGAACGCATCTGAGCCGAGCGCGACGCCCGTGACCGTGCGGAGGTAGGCGCGTTTCTCCTCGCGTGTAAAGGGCGCGGGCTTTTCCGTAAAGAGCCGCTGCCAGTCCGCCGCGAGCAGGGCGTAGTCGTCCTCGTCACCCGCGACGTAGACGTCGATGACGTTGTCGCGGTCGGGACGGCGCACATCGTCACGGAACGGGAGCGCGAGCACCTGCGGGCTCTGGCGCAGCTGCCAGATATCCGCCTTGTTTCCCGCGAGGCGTGTGCAGTGGACGCGCGACTGCTGTCCCGCGCCGACGCCGATCGCCTGTCCGTCCATCGTGTAGCAGACGGAGTTCGACTGCGTATATTTCAGCGTGATGAGCGCGAGCAGGAGGTCGCGGCGGGCTGCAGCGGGGATGTCCTTGTTCGCCGTCGGGCGATCCGTGAGGCAGTCCTCCGTAATCTTCACATCGTTGCGCTGCTGCTCGAACGTGACGCCGTACACGTCCTTGCGCTCGATGGCGGGCGGCGTGTAGCTTTCATCCATTTGGAGGACCAGATAGCTGCCTTTGCGTTTGGATTTTAGGATCTCCAGTGCCTTCTCCGTGTAGCCCGGCGCAATGATACCGTCGGAGACCTCGCCGCGCAGGAATTCTGCGAGACTCTCGTCGCAGACATCGGAGACGGCGGCAAAGTCGCCGTAGGAGCTCATGCGGTCCGCGCCACGCGCCCGCACATAGGCGCAGGCAACGGGCGAGAGCTCGCGCCCCGCCGCATGCGTCGCGCGCGCCAATGTCTCGCTGAGCGGCAGACCGAGTGCCGCACCCGCCGGGCTGACGTGCTTGAAGGACGCCGCTGCGGGGAGCCCCGACATCTCCTTCAGCTCGCGCACGAGCTGCCAGCTGTTCAGCGCGTCGAGCAGATTGATGTAGCCCGGCCGTCCGTTCAGTACGGTAAAGGGCAGGCCGCCGTCGGCAAAGACGCGTGCAGGCACTTGGTTCGGATTGCAGCCGTATTTGAGGGTGAGTTCGTTCATGTGAGCGCTCCTTTTTTGCTGATGTATTCTTCTTTTATTATAGCGGGAGGGGGGCATTTTTTCAACTGGTGCACAGCGGTGACAGGAGCGCGGTGCGGCGGATCGTTTGCCTGTGAATTTTCTTTGACAGTGCTGCAAAAGCAACGTAATATGTAGGTGAGAGAAGTTGTAAAAACTATATTCTGCCATTCGCAAGGGAGGTACCATGGAAAACGAAAACAAACAGCGGTTCATTCAGTTCCCCGAGACGTATGACCGGAGACGCCTGAACAAGATGTACCGTGCGGCAGGGGTGCCCGACCGCAAGTCGTACCTGCTCCGCAACTATTTCTGCGCGATGGCGAATCTCTATGGCACGATTTCGCTGGCGGAGGCATGGGAGCTGATTCATGCGTATCATCCGCGCGGTGCGATTACGGAGGAGCAGTTCTGGACGTTTGCCGAGCTGGCACGCCATGAGGATGAGGGCTATGACATCATGGGGCTGGACGAGTGCTTTGCGGATGAACCGCCGCACACGCCGCAGGAGCGCAGCATCATCAGCGGTATCCTGTTCGATACGGACGAGGGGTATGCCGATATGCTCAACCGGCAGCGGGGAAAACCGCTCTACGTGCCTGCGACACAGGAAGAGATGCTGTACTATGCGGATTGGCGGTACGTCGAGGCGACGCCGTGGCAGCAAAAACTCGCGGCCTTTCTGATGAAACGGATGCCGAAGAACTGGTACCTAGGTGAGCGAGAGCGCGCACTCTGGGAGGTCTTTTTCGACGTGCGCGTCGACGGCGATGTTCATCTCCTCCTTGGCGCGGCGGAGGAGTGGGGGCTTGCCATGAAGCGTGACAGCGAGGTCGAGGAATTTGTCGCGCTTTGCGTGGACTACACCAACCACGCGCGTCTGTTTTCCAATCGCGGCCATACGCCGGCCGAGCTTTCCACCTTGATGCCACGTGACTTCACGCAGCGGCAGACGGCGAGCATCGGCCCGCGGATGCGCGAAGCACTCGCAAGCGGGACCATGACGGTGGAGGAGCTGCGCGAGCAGTTCCGCACGCAGGAATTCCCCCATGAGAGCGTGCGCACGGCATTTTTGGAGGAGCTGGAGCGCGTCGCGGCAGAGCTTGGGCTTTCCGCAGGGCAGGAGAAGGTCGGCCGCAACGATCCCTGCCCCTGTGGGAGCGGGAAAAAAATATAAGAAGTGCTGTGGACGGTGAGCCAAAAAATCTTTTCATAGCGACAGGAGGAACACATGGACGTTGCAACAATAATCGAGCCAAAGTTATTAGTGATTCCATAATCTTTTTATATAGATGTATTTGGAGTTGACATGGATAAAGGGGGCGTACGATAATGATAAAAACAAGTGTCATACGGAAGTGCTTTGACGTATTTTGAAGCAGAGCACCCTGCATAGATGAGGAGGCACTGTCAATGGATATGACAGCAGCAGAAATTGTACGTAATGGTGAAGCCTTCTTGGGCATCGAGTTGGGCTCAACACGGATCAAGGCCGTTTTGATCGACGCAAAATGCAATGTGATTGCACAAGGAAGCTATGCGTGGGAGAATCATTTTGATGGAATGTATTGGTCTTATCATCAGGATGAGATTTGGCATGGCCTGCGCAGCGCATATACAGATCTCCGACAGTGTGTGGAAAAGCGGTGCAGGATATCCATTCAGCGTGTTGCTGCGATGGGGATTAGTGGAATGATGCACGGATATCTCGCCTTCGATACAGCTGGCAATCTGCTTGTTCCCTTTCGGACGTGGCGGAATAATACAACGGGAGAGGCAGCAGAGGAGCTTACCCGCATGCTCGCGTTTAACATTCCCGAACGATGGAGTGTGGCGCACCTCTATCAGGCACTGCTGTCTGGCGAGACGCATGTGGCGCAGGTCGACTATATGACGACGCTCTCCGGCTATATCCATTGGAAGCTGTCTGGGGAAAAGGTGCTGGGCATTGACGATGCATCCGGGATGTTCCCCATCGACCCCGTGACAGGAACGTACGATATGGGGATGCTGAAAATATTTTCCGGGCTTTCTGCAGCGGCGGCACTTCCCAAAAAAATCTAGCTGACATTTTGCCGCGTGTGTGTACGGCAGGACAGGCAGCGGGTAAACTCACGCCAGAGGGGCGGCGCTTCTGGATGAGAGCGGCAATCTTATGGCGGGCTGTCCCATGTGCCCCCGGAAGGCGATGCAGGAACGGGGATGATCGCCACGAACAGCATTCGTGAGCGGACGGGCAATATCTCCGTTGGTACATCCATTTTCTCGATGAATGTGTTGGAGCGACCGTTCCAAAAGGTCTATCGGGACGTCGATATTGTCATGACGCCACACGGAAAGCCGACGGCGATGGTGCACAGCAATAATTGTACCTCGGATATCAACGCATGGTTCGGGATTTTTTCAGAGATTGCCACTGTACTGGGGGCTTCCGTTCCTGTGGATACGTTGTATCAAAAGTTGTTTCAGCAGGTGGAACAGGCGGACCCCGGTGGTGGCGGACTCCTCAACTATAGCTTCCTCTCGGGGGAAAATCTCACGCGGACGGAGAAGGGGAGACCGTTGTTCGTCCGCACGCCGCAAAGTGCATTCACGCTGGCAAATTTTGTACTGACACAGCTCTATGCGGCGTTTGCTCCGCTGCGGATAGGATTTGATATCTTGACGCAGGAGGAAGGCATCCGAATGGAACGCATGATTGCCCACGGAGGCTTGTTTCGCACGCCGTACATTGCGCAGCAGGTACTTGCCAATATGCTTGATGTGTCGGTGACGGTGATGAAGACGGCAGCAGAGGGCGGTGCGTGGGGGATGGCAGTGCTGGCAGTCTATGCGCTTCGTGGGAGAGGAGAGGATCTCGCTGATTTTCTGGATCGGGAGGTATTCGCAACAGCAGAGGGAGAGACGCTTGCCCCCGACGCGGTAGGCGTGCGCGGCGCGCAGGAGTTCATTGCGCGCTATCGTGCGGCTCTCTCCGTCGAGGCTGCTGCAGGGGATGCACTAACGTACAACGGATGAGTGTGCATGGCTGCCGTGCGAAGAAGAGACTTTCGCACGGTGGCTTTTTTGCGCGTCGAAAATCCTTTGTGGTTTCTTGCATCCATTCCATATCATGCAAACGGTTTCTTTACAAATTGCCCCAATAGTGCTAGAATTTTGTTATTGAAGATTCCTAATATTAGCAGGAGGGACTTATGGACTTTGCAAAGATGATTGACCATACGCTGCTGAAAACGGATGCGACAAAAGCCGGCATCGATCAGTTGCTCAGTGAGGCCAAACAGTATCATTTCGCTTCCGTTTGTGTCAGCCCAATCTGGGTGTCCTATGCGGCAGAGCAGCTACGCGGCTCTGGGGTCAAGACCTGCACGGTCATCGGCTTTCCACAGGGCGCGACGCCGACAGCAGTGAAGGCGTTCGAGGCGCAGCAGGCCATCGCCGATGGCGCAGAAGAGGTGGATATGGTGATCCCCGTCGGTCGCCTGAAGGATGGGGACTATGACTATGTACGCGCGGATATTGCGGGCGTCGTTGCTGCAGCAAAAAGAAAGCGCTTACAAAAGTCATTATCGAGACGTGCCTTCTGACCGACGAGGAGAAGCGCACAGCATGCCGCCTCGCGCAGGAGGCGGGGGCGGACTTTGTCAAGACCTCGACGGGATTCTCCACGGGCGGCGCGACGGCGGCTGATGTTGCACTGATGCGCCAGGCCGTTGGCCCCGCGATGGGGGTCAAGGCGTCAGGCGGCGTCCGCAGCCGTGCGGATGCCGAGGCGATGGTCGCTGCAGGGGCAACACGCCTCGGAACGAGCAGTGGTGTAAAGATCGTGAACGGAGAGGGCTGAGGATCATGAGAATCGCTGTTGTTGGATCCAATATGGTCGACCTGACGGCCTATATCACGCGAATGCCAGCCCCGGGTGAAACGCTGGAGGCACCGGACTTCGCGTTGGGCTGCGGCGGAAAAGGGGCCAATCAGGCGGTCGCCGCCGCCCTGTGCGGCGCAGATGTTATGATGGTCTCGCGGGTCGGGACGGATATCTTTGCGGATAATACGATCCGAAATTTTAAGGCCTATGGTGTTGATACGACACACGTTAAGAAAGTGGAGGGGATGTCGAGCGGCGTTGCCCCTATCTTCGTGGATCAGCACGGACAGAACAGCATCCTCATCATCAAAGGGGCGAATAACGCACTCACGCCGGCGGAGGTAGATGCGGCGGAAGCGGACATCAGGCTGTGTGGGCTGATTATCCTGCAGCTTGAGATCCCACTCGAGACGGTCTATCATACGATCGAGCTCGGGCGGCGCAGTGGAATTCCGGTACTGCTGAACCCGGCACCTGCGACCAAGGATCTTGCTATCGACCGCGTGTGTGCCTGTGACTTCTTCGTGCCGAATGAGACGGAGCTCGCCATCCTAACCGAGATGCCGACGGCGACGCAGGAGGATGTCGAGCATGCGGCAACGTTCCTCCTCGAAAAGGGGCTGAAAAATGTCATCGTTACCCTCGGGGAGCGCGGCGTTCTTTGGATGACCAAAGCGGAAAAGCACTACGTTCCGGCGTGCCACGTGGATGCGACGGATACCTCCGGGGCAGGTGATGCCTTTATCGGATGCTTTTCCAGCTCCTATGTGCAGGATGGAGATACCCTTGCAGCCATTCGGAAGGCGAGTGCGTTTGCGGCACTTAGCGTGACGCGCAAGGGGACGCAGATGTCGTATCCGGATCGAGCAACGTTTGCGGCCTTTCTCGCACAGCAGGACGGACGATGAGAGATATCATCAAAGGATAAGATTATATTGACAATTTCAAAGAAAAGCAATACAATGTTTATGTAATCGCTTACAAGGTAGGACACGGGGGTTGATTGCCTGTGCACGATGAGATGGCAGTGCCGACGTTCGCTCGGGTCGTCCTTCGAAGGAGGTGCGGCGATGCGCGTAAATATTTACGATGTGGCACGTCGTGCTCAGTGTCATCGGCGACGGTCTCACGTGTGCTTAACGGCAGTCCTCATGTCAAGGGAGACGACGAAGCGGCGTGTCATGCACGCCATCAACGCCCTGGACTATACGCCGAATGCGCTGGCACGTAAATTGAGCACGGGGCGTACGTGGAACATTGGTTTTTTGATTCCTGATGTGGAGAACCCTTTCTTCTCACAGCTTCTGCGCGGTGTGACAAATGCTGCAGATGAAAGTGGTTACAATATTTTCCTGTATGGTACGGACGATAATGTGGCAAAAGAGCACCGCTTCTTTGATGTGGTGCGTACGGAACGGCTTGCGGGGATTCTCGTGATCCCTGTGGATGCAGGAAACGAGAAGACGTGTGAGTGGCTTTGTACGCTTGAAGCTGAGCATGTGCCCGTCGTTTTGATTGACCGCAGTCTGAAGAATGGACGTTTTGACGGTGTCTTTTCTGAGGACTTCCGTGGTGCAATGGATGCAGTGGAGTGCCTCCTGCGGGAGGGACATCGCCGTATCGCGACGATCCGCGGGCCCGAGAGTTCCCGCCCCGGCAATGAACGGTGGATGGGATATCTGGCGGCGCTCGCCAAGTGGAATATCCCACAAGATATGCGCTATGTGGCGCAGGGGGACTTTCATCGGGAGCGTGCCTATGCTGCCATGCATGGCCTCATGGAACAGGACGATCCACCGACGGCCATCTTTGCGGCAAACAACATGACGTCGCTCGGCTGTCTCCGTTACTTTCACGAGCACGGGATGCGCCTGGGGGTGGATGTCTCCCTGATCGGCTTTGATGAGATCGAAATGCTGCACTACAGCGGTACGGCGCTCAGCGTCGTCGATCGGGACATCTACCGTATGGGGCAGGATGCGATGCATCTCCTGATACGGCGGATTCAGGAGAGAGCAGAGAACGCGGACGATGTGTGCGGCCGACAGGAGATCTTTCTGCCGACAAATCTCGTCCTGCGTGGCTCGGAGAAATGGACAGGAGTGTGATCGATGTGAAGGAATACGAGGACCTCTATCAGCAGATCCTTCGCGAGCATGAAAGCGTTTTCGCGGCGCAGGATCAGACACAGCTCGAGGCCGCTCTTGCAGAGATCGCGGCAGCAGGGCGTATCTTTGTCATCGGCGCAGGGCGTGAAGGGATTGCTGCACGTTCTTTCGCGATGCGACTGATGCATCTTGGTAAGGAAGTGCATTGGCTCTGGGACGATACGACGCCGGGAATGACGACGGGAGATCTCCTTATCGCCGTCAATGGCTCCGGCTGTATTGGACATATCGACTATCTTCTCGATCAGGCGGGAGAGACCGGTGCACGACGCCTTGTCATTACGGGGGCTCCCGCTGAACGGACTCCGTCGGAGGCAGAAATGTCGCTCTTTGTACCGGCAATGGTATACAAGGGCACTGACCCGCGTACGATTCCGTCAAAGCAGCCGATGGGCAATCTTTTTGAGCAGCATTTATTCCTGTTATTTGATCTTATGGTCATGCTGCTGGTGGACCGTCTGCATGAGACACCGCAGACGATGGAGGCACGTCACCGCAACATCGAGTGATGCTGCTTTCTGCCAGCTGTGGATATATCGGATTGGAGGCCGTACATTATGTTAAAGGGGATTCCAAAATGTATTAGTCCGGATCTGCTGAAGGCTCTTGCAGATATGGGACACGGCGATCTTGTCGTCATTGCGGACGACTTTTATCCTGCGGTGTCGATGGCACGGAACGGGATCACGATCAATGCGGACGGCATTGGTGCAGCGGAAATGCTGGATGCCATCCTGACATTGATGCCCCTCGATACAGAGTATGAGAAACACCCGGTGCAGATCATGGATGTCATGGAGGAGAAGCGCGCGGAGATCGGTCGCCCCAAGGTGTGGGACGATTTTATCGCAGCGGTGAAACGTCACGTGCCCGAGGGCGAGTCCTGCGTCGGTTTCATCGATCGCTTCAGCTTTTACGATAAGGCGAAGACGTCTTTTGTCACAATCTCCACGGGAGAGCGTCAGCCCTATGGCTGCGTGTTGCTGCAAAAAGGCGTTATGTAAGGGGCGTGTCGTTCGGCATCCCCGGAATAAGGTGAGGAGGATTTCATCATGACCGTGAAAAAGAAACTCTTGGCGGTAGCACTCGGCGTTACCTGCTGCCTGTCGCTCGCCGGCTGTGGCGGAGACAGCGGAAAGCAGGAGGGCGGCACGGCGGACAAGTCCGTTGCGCATGTCGTCGAGACCACGGATGTGGCGACGCAGGGCGAGAAGAAGGACTGGAAAATTGCCGTCGTCGTCAAGACTCGTCCAACGGCTGGTTTGCCCGTATGGATGAGGGTGTGAAGCAGTATGCTGCCGACACGGGCATCAATGCCTATCAGAAAGGTCCGGCGGCAACTGATGCAGCACAACAGGTGCAGGTCATCCAGGATGTTATCAACCAGGGCATCAACGCACTCTGCGTTGTCCCCGTCGATCCTGCAGCGTGCGATCCTGTGCTGAAGGAGGCACGAGATAAGGGCATTGTTGTCATCACACACGAGGGGTCAACGTGCAAGAATTCAGACTACGATCTTGAGGCATTTAACAATGCAGGCTATGGTGCCTTCATCATGGATAAGCTGCAGGAAGCGATGGGCGGCAAGGGCGTCTATACGACGATGGTCGCACATCTGACGAACGCCTCGCAGAATGAGTGGGCAAACGGCGCAGTCGCTCAGCAGATGGCAAAGTACCCGGATCTGAAACTTCTCGATAACCCGAAGCGTGTCGAGTCGGAGAACAATTCGGAGAAGGCATATCAGGTTGCGAAGGAAGTCATCAAGTCTCATCCGGAGGTCAACGGCTTCGTCGGTACCAGCTCGATGGATACCCCGGGCATTGCGCGTGCAATCAACGAGCTCGGTCTGAAAGGCAAGGTCTTCGTCGTCGGCACCGGTATGCCGAACGAGTGCCGTACGCTGATCAAGGACGGCTCACTCTCCTACATTACGCTCTGGGATCCGGCTGAGGCTGGCTATGCAATGTGCGTTCTCGCGCGGCAGATCCTCGAGGGGAAGACCCCACAGGCTGGCATGGATCTCGGCCTGAAGTCCTACAATAATCTGCAGGTCAGCCCTGACAATCCGCACCTCTTCATGGGCGCCGGTTGGATCGCCATCAACAAGGACAACGTTGACAACTATAATTTCTAATCTATGAGCTAGACTATCAGCGAAGGCGCGGCAGTCCCCTCTGGCGGGCTTCTGCGCTTTTGCTCTATATGCCCATATTGGAAGGAGGAGCCGGGGATGTCTGATTACATATTGAAGGCAACCGGAATCAAAAATACTTCGGCGGCGTCAAGGCACTGGACGGGGTCAATCTATCAATCCGTAAAGGGGAGGTACACTGCCTAGCGGGGGAGAATGGCTGCGGAAAGTCAACCATCATTAATGTAATTTCGGGATTTTATACACCGGATGGAGGGACTCTCGAGATCGACGGCGAGGTGTTCGACCACATGACGCCGCAGACAGCGATTAACAGTGGCATCCAGGTCATTTATCAGGACTTATCCCTTTTCCCGAATCTTACCGTGCAAGAAAATCTTGCGTTGAACATGGAGGTTGCCTCTGGTCGCAGTATTGTCAACAAGTCGCGGATGCGGCAGACGGCACAGGCAGCACTTGCGAAAATCAATCTGGATGTCGATCTCGATGAGCTCGTCGAGAACCTGACGTTCGGCATGCGGCAGATGATCGCCATCAGCCGAGCACTACTCAATGATGCACGGCTGATCATCATGGATGAGCCGACAACAGGTCTTACCAAAAAAGAAGTGGATACGCTGTTTCGGCTGATTCGTGACCTGCAGTCACGTGGCATTGCCATCCTCTTTGTTTCGCATAAACTGGACGAAGTATTTGAGATTGCAGAACGCTATACAATCTTCCGCAGTGGAAAAAATGTTGCAGAGGGCAGCACGCGTGAACTTGATCAGGATAAATTTACTTATTATATGACGGGACGTGAGATTGTTAGCAAACGCTTTTCCTATCAGGACAATGCAGCACCTACCGTGCTCGAGGTGAATCATCTCAGCCTCGACCATGGGTTCCGAGATGTGAGCTTTTCCCTGAAAAAGGAGAAATTGTTGGCATAACAGGGCTTCTTGGATCCGGACGGACAGAGCTTGCGGAGGCACTTTTCGGCTACCATCACCCACAAAGTGGAGAAATAAAAAAATAAATGGTAAAAAAATAGAAATTAATTCCATTAGCGACGCTATAGAGAATGGTATCGGCTATTTGCCGCCGGACCGCGTGACCGAGGGCCTGTTTTTGAGCCAGTCGATCGCGGATAATATCTCGGCGAAGAAATGGGACGAGTACGCAAACGTATTCGGTGCGGTGGATCAGAAGAAGATTGAGGAGATGGCGCACTACTGGGAGAAGGAGCTGTCGATCGCGCTGCATGACGTGGAGGCGCCGGTCGGCACGCTATCGGGCGGCAATCAGCAGAAATGCGTATTGGCAAAGTGGCTCGCCATCGATTTGAATGTACTCATCCTCAACGGACCGACGGTTGGTGTGGATATCGGCGCCAAATTCGATATCTACGAGCGTGTGCGCAAGCTTGCGGGCGAGGGCCTCACGGTGCTTATCATCTCGGATGATCTGCCCGAGGTTCTGACGAACTGCAACCGTGTCATGGTGATGCGGCAGGGCCGGCTCGCTGCGACATTATCGACGGAGGATCTAGACGAGAGTACACTCGCAGATCTTGCCCATCAAGGAGGGGGATGCCGCATGAAAAAGCGGATGTTTACATCGACGGAGTTCTACGTCGGTATTGTACTGGTGCTGCTCTGCCTCCTGATCCAGATGAAGAGCGGGCAGTTTTTCACGGGGAACAATGCGGTTGATCTGCTGCGTGCGTTCTCCGTGCCGGCGATGTTCTGCATCGGCGAGATGTTCGTCATCATCACGGGGGGCGTGGACGTCTCCTTTCCGGCCATTGCATCGATGGCGATGTTCATCGTCTGTTCGCAGCTTGAGCATGTGACAGATAACCCCATTCTGTTCTTCGCTGCGGCGATGCTCATCGGTCTTGCCGTTGGGCTTGTCAACGGCTTTATCATTGCGCGTTTCCGCTTCCCCGCACTCATCGTGACGCTCGGAACGAGCAGTATCTGCTTCGGCATCATGCAGGGGGTCTTTAAGTCACGCGAGTACCCCCTCTGCCAGCCACTCTACGAGCTTGGTCAAATGAAACTACTCTCCGTGACCAATCCCGTCTCGGGGCTCACATCAGATATGCCCGTCGGCATCATTCTCATGGTCTTGCTCATCTTCATCGGTTGGTTCATTCTCGAGCGCACCATGCTCGGGCGTGGTATCTATGCAATCGGCGGAGACGAGCGTGCGGCGCAGCGCGCAGGCTTTCATGTTTTTAAGACCATCGTATTCATCTATGCGTTCTCGGGCTGCATGGCGGGGCTCATCGGTGTGCTTCGCTCGACCATGTTGCTTGCTGTCCATCCGAATAACCTCGAGGGACTCGAGCTGACCGTCATCGCCGCCTGCGTGCTGGGTGGTGTCCGCATGGAGGGGGGCAAGGGGACGGTGTGGGGCGCGATGCTCGGCATGGCACTCCTCACCGTTATGGACAATAGCTTGATCCTCCTCGATATCTCTACGACATGGCAAAAGGTGTTTACGGGCGCGGTCATCATCCTCGGCACGGCGATCTCCGCCCTGCAGGCGCGAAGAAATGAGCGTAAGCTCACCGTCCATGTATCGGATGCGGAAGGAGGGAAATCATAATGGAGGTTTTGCGTCAAGTCTTCCGCAGAGATAAAAATCTCATGCGCCTGATGATCGTGTTTCTCGTGGTCTTTGCTTTTTGCACCGCTCTAAAGGGGACACTTTTCCTCAGTGTATCAAACTTTCAGTCCATGGGGAAACAGTTCCCTGAGTTCGGTCTCCTAGCGATTGCCATGGCGTTTACACTCTACACGGCCGGGATTGACCTCAGCGTTGTTGCCGTGGCAAATCTCTCAGCCGTGCTCGTTGCGAAAGTACTGCCAACCCTCATCACGCCTGAGACTCCGGAATCTACGGTGATTCTGCTCATCCTCGCCGCATGCGTGGGAGCGCTTCTCTTCGGGATGCTCTGTGGAGCCATCAATGGTTTCTTATTGGAGCGGTCGGCCTCACGCCGATACTCGCAACTCTCGGTACACAGGCACTCTTCATGGGAACGGCGATTGTGCTGACGAATGGCAGTACGCTTGGAGGGTTGCCGCCACAGATTGCGAGCACGATGTCAGCGAAGGTTCTCGGGATTCCGACACCATTTATTATTTTCGTCGTTCTTGCACTCGCATCGGCCTTTGTCATGGAGCGCACGACACTTGGATACAAGCTGCGCATGCTGGGGACAAGTGTAAAGGCATCGACGTTCTCCGGCTTTAACAATATGCGTCTCTATCTTGCCAATTACATGGTCAGCGGACTTCTGAGCGCGGCTGCGGGGCTGATCATGCTCGGACGCTTCAACTCAGCAAAGGCGGACTACGGCGCGTCCTATCTGATGGAGGCGATCCTGATCGCTGTGCTTGGCGGTGTTGATCCCTACGGTGGCAAGGGCAACATGAAGGGCGTGATCGTCGCTATCCTGATTGTCCAGATGATATCGAGCTGGCTCAACATGTATGAGAGTATTTCGAACTTTTTATCGCCAGATCATCTGGGGTGGGTTGCTCATCTTCGTCCTCATCTACAACTACGTTGTCAATGAACGTGAGAAGAAAAAAAGGCAAGTCAGAATTAAGGCAGTACGGATAAATTCAGCACCGCCGTCTTAGTAGTTCCTTTTCGTCCTGTCTGTGAGGCTGTGGCACAAAGGTGATTTTGCCTTTGTGCCACAGCCTCTTTAAGAAAGCACGGATACCTCCATCACCGGCATCTCAGTGGATTTTTTTCCATCTCGTTCGGATGAAAAACTACGCCAAATGGGGAGGTTTCAGTATTGTCTTATTCTTTTGAGAGCAGAGCCTCGGTCAGGGCGTCCATGATCTCCTCTTCCCAGATGTAGTTGCTGCTGAAGGTGCCTGCACTGCGTGGGTCGTCGTCCTCGGCGACCGCTTCGCCGTTCATGATGTAGACGAAGCCGTCCTTCGTTCCAGGGCGGAAGAATACGCCGGAGAGCAGACCAAATGCCTCGCCGTTGTGCCCGACAAGATCGACTGCGTGGCTGCGGTTTACACGAGCTGTGCTGTTGCCTGCGATCTGCAGTTCGCCAAGTCCATAGGAAAGCAGGGTGCCGCCGGCAGTGCTTCCGTTTTTCTGTACAGCGTTATACTGCCACTGGGGGCGCAGCATTTCCTGGATGGATGCGGGAGAGAGAATCTGTTTCCCACGATAGGTGCCGCCGTTCATCAGCAATTCCATACAGTGCGTCAGTTCCTCGTAGGAGATGCGCAGACCGCCTTGTGGGGAAAGCATTGTTGCATTTGTACCGGGTACATAATTATCGAGGGAGAACCAGCCTTGAATGTCCTCTGCGTATGGATTTTGCAGATAGATGGACTCCGCTTTCGGCTGTTGACCGTTATAGGCGTCCGCCTTGCCGTACCATGGACCGTTTTCGTTCCAGTTGCCGTGCTCGTCCTTCTTTTGATAGATTGTGCCGAGCTTTGCAAAGTCACGCCTCGTGAGATTGCCGGGCACATAGTCTGCTGCGGTGTCCAGCTGCTTTAGAATATGTTCCTTTTGATAGCGGTCAAAGCGCTCGCCGGTTACTTTCTCAATGATCGTGCCGAGGAGGCCGTAGTTGATATTGGCATAACAGAAATATTGCCCGGGAGCTTCATTTGCAGGGGCAAAGTGGTCGCCGTTTTCGTAGTAACGTCCCTCGGGGGTGAAGAACTCACATACGCTGACCGATGGCGGGATGCTGTAGACTTTCCCATCGCGCAGCGATGAGGTGTGGCTCGCGAGCATCCGCACCGTGATGGGGGTGTTGGGGTGGGCAGGATTTCTCAGCGAAAAGCCGAGATAGCGGCTCACATCGTCGTCAAGGCCAAGCCTTCCTTCCTCGACGAGCTGCATCAGGGTAAATACCGTAAACTGTTTGGAGACGGAGGCGATACGAAACCGTGTATCGCGTGTGATCGGCTCCGCTGCGATTGGGTTCTGGCTGAGAAAACGACGATTGCCGGCAAAGTGACTGTACACTTCCTGTCCGTTGCGGTAGAGAATAACACCAAGCCCGGGCACCTTTGTGCCCGTATCTCCAATCATTGCATCGAGGCGCTTTGTCAGTTGTGCTGTTGCCGCAGGAGAGAGCGCGGCTCTCTGCGGGGGCACGGCAGGTGCGTTGGTGATAGGGGGCGCCGCGGCCTTGTGTGCAGCGGCGGCGATGGGGGCAGGAGCGTTGTTTGAGACCGCATATGCCGCAGGCGTTCCAAAGAGAAACGCTGCACCGATGACAAGGGAGAGGCGGCGCAGGGAGATGATTCTTTTCTGCATGAGAAGCTCCTTTCGGTATAGCGAGGAAAAAAACAGAAAACACAGAAGAATACAACGACAATTATATAGTAAGCTATCAGATAAAGCACGCCAATATGAGAAAGAATATTGTATATTTCCAGTAAAGTCATCATCTACGGAGAAAGAGATCACGTCTCGCTCCAGTCGAACAAAGAACTTGCCTCGTTAAAGAAACGCATGAGTTTCTGAAATCTTGCGGAAAGGCGGGGATATGGTATGGAAGAAGTAAATAAGCCAAGAAGTCCTATCGACGACAGACCGCTCACGCCGGAGGAGTGCAGGAAACTCCTGCACGGTGAGAGCATCTGGGGAGACTTGGGGAAACCAAGCCAGCGGGAGGATGCTCAATCTGCCTTCACTATACCATAGGGGGCTTGGAAGGCAACCGAGGATAGCTTTATCAGTGTTTCCCTAGAGACGACCAAACAAACGGAAAAGATATATTTTCATTTTGGCGCATTGGGATTATAATAGAGGTGTAACTCAGAAAGGGGGGGGCTGCGCATGGTGCCGCGCGTGGGTCATATAGCGTTTCTCAATGTGCTGCCGCTGACGTATGCGCTCGCGCATGGGGCGGCGGAGGGGCTGGATATCCTGCGTGCCGTACCCGCGCAGCTGAATGATCGGCTTGAGGCGAAGAATCTCGATGTGTCGGGGGTGTCGTCGATCACCTATGCGCGCCATGCGGAGGATCTGCTCATCCTGCCCGATGTGTGCATCGCCTCGGACGGTGACGTGCGGAGCGTGCTCCTCGTGAGCCGTGTGCCGGCAGAGGAGATCGGGACGCAGCGCGTCCTGCTCTCGGATAAGTCTGCCTCGTCCCATGTGCTGCTGAAGATCATTCTGCACCGCCGCTATGATGCCGCGCCGACGTATGAGGTGCGGCCGCTCACGCCCGCTGACCCCGTGCCGGGCGGCGCGGCGGCGTCGATGTTCATCGGTGATGATGCGCTGGAGCTCTATCATCATCCACCGGAGGGGATCTATATCTACGACCTCGCGCGCGAGTGGAAGCTGCTGACGGGGCTGCGCATGGTGTTCGGAATCTGGGCGGCGGCGCGCTCGTTCGCGGCGGCGCACCCCGCGGCACTCCGCATGGTGCATGGGCGCATCGCGGGGGCGTTCCGCCACTGGGCGCGCGTAAAGGACGCGGCGATCGGCGAGGTGCTCGCGGACGGGCGCTTTACGCGTGCGGAGCTGACGGAGTATCTCGGTCACGCCGTGGTCTGGCAGTTGGACGCGGAGACGCTGGAGGGCCTGCGCTGCTTCTATCGGTACGCGGCGGAGGATGGCCTAATCGCACGTGCTCCTGCGATCGAGTTGGCGCAGGTTTGACGGATTTCCTTCTTTATAGTAAAATATTTCTATCAAAAGAAATGGATGCGCTGCGTGGAGGGCACGGATTCCATACGGCCAATCGAGGCGTATGAGGCGTGCCGCCGATGGGGGAATGGCGTGCAGCGCGATGAGAAATGAAGGGAGCATCCGAATGACACAGATACGAAAACTCCTTTTCGCGCTGAAACATATTTGAGACGTCGGCGTCGGGTGACGCGCCGGACACAGCGGACGCTGCGCCGCAGTCTCGCGGCGGGAACGGCACTGGCGGTCTGCGCACCGCTGGTGGTGCAGATGTCCGCCGAGGCAGCACATATCCTCGTCAAGGAGGGGATGCGCGGCGGTGCGGTAAAGCACGTGCAGGAGCTCTTGATTCAGGGGGGCTATCTTGCAGGGGCAGCAGACGGGATCGCGGGCCCCATGACGCGCGAGGCGATTGAGCGCTGTCAGGCGGCGCATCAGCTCACCGTGGATGGGATCTGCGGTGAGGCGACCTACCACGCGCTGTCGGGCGGGGCGGACTATGACCCCGTGGCCCTCGGCATCGTCGAGGAGCGCCCCCCGCAGGTGAGCCGCGGCGGCGGACGCTCGGTCTATGTGTCGGCAACGGCGTACAGTGCGTACGATCCCGGCAACGGCAGCCATACGGCGACGGGGACGCTCGTGCGTCACGGCGTGATCGCCGTTGACCCGTCCGTGATCCCGCTCGGGACCCACGTTTTTATCCCCGGCTACGGCGAGGCTGTGGCAGAGGACATCGGCTATGCAATCAACGGCTACCGTATCGACGTTGCCTTTGATACACACGCGGAGGCACTGTCCTTCGGTCGACGGGATCTTGAGATCTTTATTATGGAGTAGAGTATTCGTTCATGAAACTAAGTGTGGAGCGGACCAATGAGTGGATCCGCTATGCGGCGGCGGCGGGCATCTATTTTCTGGTCATGGTCGCCGCCTATATCAATATGGGACAGGACATGGGCGCGGAGTATTTTCTCCCCGGGCTCATTCCTGTCCTTGTTGTCCTTATGCTGCTGCAGTATGGGACGGGCGTCTCACTCTTTTCGCGCGGGATGCTCGGGGCGATGGTGCCGGGGCTGCTCTGGTGTCTGACGTTCCCGCTGCTCTATGCGTGGACGTACCATCAGGACTGGTACAAGTCACTGATCTACTTTGACTTTCTTATCGGGACGGCGCAGATGATCGCGCTCGCTGCACTCGGTGGGGCGTTCTTGCGGCTCGGCCATCGGCGCGTGACGGCGGCACTGCTCGCTGTGCTCGGCTTTCTCATGGCACTCATCCCACTGACACAGATCGCGTACTATATGACGGTCTGGCACGCGCTCAGTCCCGCCTCACTGATGGCGCTCTATCTGACGAACTGGCACGAGGCGGGCGACTACATCGAGTCGACGGTGGGGACGCTGCCCGCGATTGGCATCGGGGTGCTGCTGCTCTTCTTTATCTATCTCTCTATCGCAGCTACCTCGTGCTCGCGCGCCGCATCTATCCGAGTGCGGAGGGCTCGCGCATGGGCGCGCTCGTCGCGGTCATGGTTGTCGCGGCAGGCGTTCTCTTTGCCCTCGTGCCCGAGTGCTCGATCGCAGGGGTATACAAGGACGTGACATCGTATGTCGAAGAGACGCAGTCGTATGGACTAAATCAGGGCGAGCGCTACGAGTCGCTCATCATTGATCTGGAGAATACGCTTGCCGCGCGTGCGCCGGGGACGGTGATCTTCATCATCGGTGAGTCGGCGTCGCGCGACTATATGCACGCCTATACGCCGGGGTTCCCGTACGAGGATACGCCGTGGCTGGAGAGCATGGCGAGCCGGGATGGATTCCTGATCTATCAGAATGTCTACTCCTCGTGGACGCAGACCGTCCCCGTGCTGGAGCGCGCGCTGACGGAGAAGAGCCAGTACAACGACAAGGAGTTCTATGAGTCGGCGTCGATTCTCGATGTGGCGAAGAAGATCGGCTACAAGACGTATTGGTTCAGCAATCAGGGGCGCTACGGGCAGTTCGACAGTGCGATCACGATGGTCGCCAAGACGGCAGACGTGGCGGAGTGGACGGATGACTCCTACAATTTCACGACCAAGTATGACGAGAGCCTGCTCCCGTACCTGACGCGTATTGATCCAAAGGCAAATAACTTCGTCGTCCTGCATCTGATGGGCAGTCATATCTACTACAACAATCGCTACCCCGATACGTGGGCGAAGTTCGCGTCGGCGGCGGGAGACTCGACGGCGACGAGTGCGCCGTCCTACGCGAACAGTATTCTCTATACGGATCATATCCTCGCGGAGATCTTTGCCTATGCGGAGAAGAATCTGAACCTGCGCGCGATGGTCTATTTCTCCGATCATGGAGAGAATCTGCAGATCTCGCACAATCCGGATGTGTTCAAGTTCGATATGGTACGCATTCCCATGTTCATCTATCTCTCGCCCGAATACCGCGCCGCAATGCCGCGCCGCACGGCGACGCTGACGGGGCGGCGGGATGCGTACTTTACGAACGATATGATGTACGATACGGTCTGCGGCCTCCTCGGTGCACCGAACAACCGCTACGACCCGCGGCAGGATTTCTCGGCGCCCACGTACGGGTTTACACGTGAGACGCTGACGACGATGTTTGGGACGCATGCGCTGACCGAGGATGTCGATCCGCCGATGTATGCGGCGGGCGTACCTGCGGCGCCTGCTGATGGGAAGGAATAGGAGGATTACGATGCACTTTTTCTGTGAACAATGCAAAAAGGAGTATCCCGTTGCGACGCATTCGTTTCAATGTGAGTGCGGCGGCCTGTTCCGTCTGTACCAGAGTGCGATGGATGCAAAGGATGTCCATGATAAGGTGACGCTCGGCGAGATGCCGACGCCCCTCCTGCCGCGCATGATGGACGGGCGGCGCTTCTATTTCAAGATGGAGGATCGTCAGCCGACCGGCTCGTTTAAGGATCGCGGGGCAAAGCGCCTCATCGGGGAGCTGGCGCATATCGGCATCGACAAGGTGGCACTGGACACGGCGGGCAACGCGGGCGCGGCGGTGGCGGCGTACGCAGCGGCGGCGGGGATCGCGTGCCGCGTCTACGTCCCCGACGATGTGTCAGCGGAGCGCGTCAAGCAGATTGCAGCGTATGGGGCGGACATTGTCCGTGTGCCGAATGGCCGTGCACATACTATGGCGATGGCACAGGAGGAGCTCGGCGATGCCTACTACGCCTCCCATATCTACAACCCACTCTTTATCGACGGGGTCAAGAGCATGGCGTATGAGATCTATGACCAGCTCGGAGGCACCGTGCCCGACTATATCTTCGTCCCCATCGGAAACGGGACGATGCTGCTCGGGCTCTATCAGGGGTTCGAGGAGATCGGCCGCCTGCCGCATTTTGTCGGTGTGCAGAGTACGAAGTGTGCGCCTGTCGTCGATGCGTTTCATGGGTTCCCGCGCACGCCGTATCGGCATACGATCGCCGAGACCATCCGCGTGGAGGCACCGCCGCGCATGGAGGCGATTCTCTGGGCGCTGCGCAGCAGTCAGGGCGACGCGATCGCCGTGGAGGACGGCGCGATCCTGACGGCGGCAAAGGCGCTCGGGGAGCGCGGCATCTATGCAGAGCTGACGGCGGCGGCGGCGCTCGCGGGGGCGCGGGCGTTCTTTGCCGAGGGGGTGCCCGACAACTATCGCGTGATTGTGCCGATTCCGGGCAGCGGCCTCAAGAGGTAGCACGATGCTCCACGCGATCATCGACATCGGCTCGAACACCATCCGCATGGCGGTCTATCAGATCGAGGACGATACATTTACGATGCTCATGAAGCGCAAGCACACGGCGGGCCTCGCGGGCTGCCTCGCCGATGGGCGGCTCACGCGCGAGGGCGTTGATCTGACGGTGAGGATCCTTGGCGGATTCGTGGATCTCATCGACGCCCTCGGCATTGGCCGCGTCCATGCCTTCGCGACGGCGGCGCTGCGTACAGCGACGAACCGCGCTGCCGTGTGCGCGGAGATCGAGCGGCGCACAGGCGTCCGCATCCGCGTGCTCTCGGGCGCGGAGGAGGCGGCGTACGCCTTTCGTGGGGCGGCGGCGAGCATCCCCTATGCGGACGGCATCATGGCGGACATCGGCGGCGGCAGCACGGAGATTGTCTCCTTTGCGGGGGGCACGATGCAGGAGCGGTGGAGTCTGCCGCTCGGATCGCTCGCTCTGCGGCGCACTCATGTGACGGGGCTCTTTCCGACGCCGGCGGAGTGTGCGGCGATCGAGGCGGATGTGCGGGATATCCTCGCGGAGACGCCTGCGGTGTGTGCCCTGCGCGCGCAGCATCTCATCGGGCTTGGCGGCGTACTCAGCAGTACGAGCCGCCTCCATGCGCTCCTCTATCCGGCCGAGTCACAGCGATGTATCGCTGCGGCAGCACTCGCACCGATGATCGCCATGCTCGGCAGCGGCCGTCCGCTGGAGGAGCGTGACACCGCCCTCCTCCTGCGCGCCGCACCTGACCGCCTCCACAACATCGTCCCCGGCATGATCATCGCCCGCGTCCTCGCGGAGACCTTCGCCGCCGAGGACATCACGTGCAGCGAAGGCGGTGTGCGCGAGGGCTATATCCGCACGGAGATTCTTTGAGACCATAAATTCCGTGTCAACCTACGCCGATGCCAGGAGAGCCTGAGCGTATCGGCAGCGGCAGATCGGATCAAGGAAGCACTGATAAAATGAGGTCAGCCAGATTGGCGTAGATTTTTTGTCCGATTGAGGCAGCAAACCGGACGCATAGCGAGGGCTATGTGGAGGATTTGCTAACGAAAAGCGGGCGAAAAAGATGCGTCAAGATGGTTGTGCCGAATTTATCAGTGCTTCCTTAAGAATTGTTCCATCAAAAAAGACGCCTGTGTGGGCGTCTTTTTTGATGCTTTCGGCTGCTCCGGCAGAGGCAGGGGGCTCCCCATTGTGCCGTACTCCCGCAGGAGGCGGCGAAAACGAGCATATATTCAGGGGGCGAAAGCGTATTTTGGTGTTGGGGAAAGTGCGTGCGGACGGGGCGTTGACGCAGCGTGTGTCTGCGGCAGGGTGCTGTACGGTGCAGTCTGCATCCGTACCCTGTGCGTTCAGGGACGCTGTTGGGTGTTTCGGCCATTGCGTTTTACACGGCGAAGTGTGGTGGCGGTCTCTCCCGCCGGCCCCACGTTCATCCGCTCTATGGCATGGTCCGCCGATGCCAAGGCGCGGCGCGGGGGTGGTATTTGAATGCTACTCACAGGGAGTGTCTATACCATGTTTTGGGCTCTGTGTGCGGACACACACAGAGGGGCGTGCAGCCTCTTTGTTCATCTGCACCTGAACCGGGAGTGGAACCCCTGCCCCTGCCGGAGCAGCCGTTATCTTGATGAATCTTTTCCGTTTTTCGCCCCCACCACCGCTTACGCGGTCCCCTCCCGCTCGCGCAGGGGAGGCTGAAATGGCGGGATATTCGCTTCCCCGTCGCTGCGGGGGAAGTGGCGAGCGCAGCGAGCCGAAAAGGGGCACCCTTGTTTTCTCTACTTCCTTCCAGTGCCTCGATGATCTCCGTGAGGGAGGTGCCATCGTAGCCAAAGATGCGTTCAACGAGGCGGCGTTCGGCGCTGTCTTCGCCGAGGGTAGGCATCGTGATCGGGAGCTGCAGCGTGTAGTCAACCTGTACATTGAGGAGCGCCTCGTCAAGCGCACGGGACGTATCCGCTGCCGTTTTCGAAAGTGCCTCCTGCATACGGCGGACGGCATTCCGATCGTAGTCGATCGTCTTGACCACCTCGATGTCGTAGCAGTAGGGCGTCTGATTGCCGTCCTTGTTAAAGCCGTAGCCCTTGCCCGCGCCGCGCCTCATCCTGCTCTCGGAACGCTGCTCCGCCATGTGCGCGAGCGTATGCAGGAAACGGCGGCGTGCCTTGTTCTCCTCGGCGGCGGTGTCGAAGTTCAGCGGCATCGCCGTCTTTGCCGCCGTGATGGCACGTCCGAGCCGCTCCTTTTTCCTCCATGAGCGCGTGCCACGCACGCAGCACCGTCATGGGATTGTACGCCATGCGCGACTTCTCGCTGCAGTCCACAGATTCATCCGCCTGCTCGGGGACAACCTTGCTGCGGAGGTGCTTCTCCGTCACCGTCATGATGTTGTCTGTATCGTCCAGATATGAGGCAGCCTCCTCCATCAGGCGGCTGAGTGCCTTCTGCATCTGGAATGCTTCTTTGAGATTCATGCGCTCCTCCTTTTTCGTTTTATACGCGTTCGTACAGCGCACTGTCCGAAGGATGATGGTCACGCTCGCACACCGTCGTGACGATGCCGCTGCGCACCATCTGGGCAAATTCCTTGCCGAGCTCTGGTCCAATGCCATCGAATTGAGCCCAGTCAGCATCGAACAGAGTGTTCAGCGTAAACTGTGTTCCTACAGGGAGTGCAGCTGTGCGTGCCGCTGCTTCAATGCAGCCACGCGAGAGCGCATCCTGATCGCCTAAAATCCGACTGCGCAGCCAGATTTCGGGCGAGATGCTCTTTTCTGCTGCACCGCGTTCAATGGCAGCATATTCCTCGGTCGAAATGCGGATGTCCTTCATGATAAACCTCCTATATTAAATGAATTTAGGAAACACTGGTACCGTGCGTCTCAGAGACGTTCATATCGCATAATGTTCGATTTGTCCTTTCCCCTTGACTCTGCAATCTTGGGGGGGCTGTTCTTGTCCCTCTCTTCGTCCGGATTTTCCTTGAACTGCTCGTAGAATGCCTTGCCGAGGGTCAGCTTTGTGCCGCGGCGCATTGTCCAATCTGCGCCGAACAGGGTCTTCAGAGTGAATACTGTCCCTGGGGGGAGGGCTTCGACGCGGCGGAGTGCCTCCTCGTATGCCCGCACAAACTCGTCCTTCTCACCGAGGAGCAGTCTGCGGATGTAGGCGAGGACGGGGAGGTTCTGTTCCTCCGCCGCTGCTGCAATGACGGCGTATTCGTCATCATCTAATAAGAGCTGAATATTTTTCATGACAACACTCCTAAAATATTACGGCGATAATGCTATGAATTTTTCAGAGATCATATGATAAATATAATACAGATAATGTATAATGCCAATAAGTTTTTGAAAAAAATTTGGAGATATGTAGTGGAATTTATCGATCAAGAAACTACAGAGAAAACGGAGCTGTTGCACGAAGCCTGAAAAAAGCTTCGTGCAACAGCCCCATTTGCTTATCATACATCTATTTTTTTATCTGTGCAAGCATACGCATCTGATCGCGTTTGGCGTAGATGATATTTAGAATATAGACACGGTGGGAAGCATCGTCAATGCGATAGTATACGACAAAGTTCTTCACCGCAATTCTACGAATGCCGTACGATTCCCACGGTTCGTCGTCCACGCATTTATGACGCTCCGGCATGGTTGCGAGCGTTCCAATCTCTGTGCGGAGCACTCGGATATGGGTAAGTGCCGCATCGGGAGCGTGCAAAACATCTGCAATGTAGTCACATAGTTCTCTGAGGTCGTCGATAGCGTCGGGCGTCATGATGATCTCATAGATGTTCATCTCGTGAGACCTCGCTCTATTTCATCAAATACCTCTCCATAGGAACGCCCTGCTGCGGCAAGACTCTGTGCATAGCTGTGTTCAAGTTTTACATTTCGTTCCTCTTTGCTCATTATATCATCCGTTCTTGGAACGCATGCAGGTTTGCTGTTGGTATGAAATTCATCCGCGTGATGTTGTAATTGCGCTGTTGCCATAGCTGCTCCCTCCCTTTTCATAGTATAACATCAAACAAATACCTCTGCAACGTAGCCGCGCCCCTCCGCGCATTGGCGGAGAGGCGCGTTTTTGTCTGTGTGGGTCAGTTCTCAGAGTCGCCCATCCACTCATCGGCGAAGAGGGGGGCGTCTTTGACGAGGTCGACGATTTCCTTGCGCGTCGCCTCGATCTGCTCGGGTGTGAGGACGGTCGAGAGCGGCTTTGCGAGCAGGGAGCCGATGTAGGCGATGTCCTCCTCGCGCATTCCTCGGGTCGTCGGGTTCGAGGTCGAGAGGCGCAGGGCGTGGAGGAAGAGTCCCGCGTCCATCGTGGGCATGGTGTCGAGTTTGACGCGGATGCCCATCTGTCCGATGACCTTGACCGCCGTGCCGATGTCAACGCCCGCCGCCGTGGAGGCGAGGACGAGGTGGGTGTCCGTGCCGCCGCAGAGGACGGATGCGCCGTGGTCGGCGAGGGTGCGCGCGAGCACCTGTGCGTTCTGCACGACCTGTGCGGCGTAGTTGCGGTAGCGTTCGCTGGCCGCCTCGCGCAGGACGACGCCGAGCGCGGCGAGGTGGTTCATGTGCAGTGCCTCATGCCCCGTATTGATGACGGCGGCATCCATGCGTGAGGCGAGCTCTGCCTTCGTGAGGACGACGGCGCCGTCGGGCCCGCGCAGGGAGTCGCGCGTGGAGAACGTGACGACATCGGCGAGCGCCACGGGCGAGGGGATGAGTTTGGACGCGACGAGACCGACGCTCTGGCTGATGTCGACCCAGAGGTAGGCGTCCACGGTCTGTGCGATCTCGTAGAGGATCTGGTAGTCGATCGTGCGCGGGAAGCTGACCGGGGAAAAGATGATGAGCCGCGGCCGGACGCGCTCCGCATGGGCACGCACTGCACCCCAGTCGATCTCCTGCGTGCCGGGCTCGATGCCGTAGTTCTCAAAGCGGTAGGAGAGTCCCGCAACGTGATCTTTTTTGCGCAGGTTGAGGGAGAGCACCATGTCGCCCTCTGCGAGGAGCGCCTGAAAGACGACGCGCGAGGCGGCGACGATGTTGCCGAGGCGGACGATGGCGTGGTCACTGTGAAAGAGCTGTTTTGCGCGGTCGCGCACGATGGCCTCGAGGTGGAGGCCGCCGGTCGGGGTCTCGTCGCTGCGGTCAAAGAAGCTGTTCGTGAGGATACTGCCCTCAAGATACTTCGCGAACGGCGACATGGCGTTCATGTTCGGCATCAGCGAGAGTGTGTAGCGCTGGCGCTGGCTTTCTTCCTGCAGGAGGTTGTAGATCTCGGGGTCGAAGGTTTCAAGATGATGGACGACTTCTTCGCGTTTCATGGGCAATTCTCCTTAAAAATCGACAAAGAAAGGATACTGTTGACAATTTTCCATGCCCACAGTATACCACAATATTTCCGTTTGGTCACCCACTTTTGACGTTTCTGAATATTGCTATCAGGACGGAGAGAGCGGCTGCTATGGTGGCCCTCCCACCACGCCGATGGGGGGGCCTGTGCAGCGCCCCGCCTCTCCTCAGCGCGGATGGACGACGGAGACGGCGCCGTCGCTGCTGATGGCGCGGTATGTGCCGTCGCTGTAGACCTCGACGAACTCGTAGCCGCCGTGCGCGGCGAGCGAGCGTGCGCCCTCCATGCCCTCGGGAAGGGGCTCGCCGCGCTTATAATGCGCGATGATGCCCCCGGTGATGTTGATGGTGTGCACCTCGTAGGGCGCGCCGAGAAAGCACTGCGCGACGATGCCGATGGGGATGGATGCAATGCTGACGATGTCGGGGAACTCCGCACGGATGGCGTCGACGATGGCGTCACGCTCCGCCGCACTCATGGAGACGCCGCCTGCATCGAGTTTGTGGATGGCGTCGATGTACGCCTTGGAGCGTGGCTCTTTGAGACGGCGCGCGAGCTGTACGGCGTTTTCCTGCGCCTCTCTCTGCGCCTCTCGGGGGGCGGCGGTCAGGCTCAGGCGGCTTTCCTGTGTCTGTTCCGTCTGGTTTCGGTGGAGTAGTGGTCGCGGCATGTTCGTTCCTTTCTGTCGGGTGGGCGGGGCTACACCAGTACCTTGCGCGTGCGCATCTCGGCGGACTTTTTGAGCTCGGTCTCACTGCCGATGGGGCGCCCGCTCGCGGGGACGGCGCGCTCGCGTCCCCAGTCGCGGATGGCGGCGATTTTTTCCGGCGCGGTCGCGGAGAGCGGGACGACGTTTTCAAAGGCGCTGCGCAGGTTCTCTGCGCTCAGGCTGAACGCGGGATTCGCGATGGCGCGGTAGGCGAGGTCGCGGACAGTGGACTCGAGATCCGCACCCGTAAAGCCGTCGGTCATTGCGACGAGGGTGTCGGCGAATGTGCCCGCGAAGTCGAGCCCCAGATACTTTCGCATGTAGAGGTGCAGGATGTCGCGGCGCTCGTCGGCGGTCGGCAGGTCGATGAAGAAGAGCTCGTCGAACCGCCCGCGCCGCAGGAGCTCCGAGGGGAGCATGGAGACGTCGTTCGCCGTCGCGACGACAAAGACCGGCTTGCGGCACTCCTGCAGCCAGAAGAGGAACTGCCCAACCATGCGCGTGGAGACGCCGCCGTCGTTTGAGCTGCCTGCGCCCGAGAGCCCCTTTTCGATCTCGTCGATCCAGAGGATGCACGGCGCGACGTTCTCCGCCGTCTGGAGCGCGCTCTGCAGCTGCTGCTCGGTCTGCCCGACGTAGCTGCCCTGCACGGTCGCAAAGTCGAGGCGGTAGAGCGGGAGTTTCCAGCTGGCGGAGATCGCCTTGGCCGAGAGGGACTTGCCGCAGCCGGGCACGCCGACGAGCAGGATGCCGCGCGGGGACTTGAGTCCCTTTTCCCGCAGCAGGCTGCGTTTCTCCGCGGTAAAGAGGAGGCGTTTCTCGTCGAGCCAGTTCCGCAGTCCCGTGAGCCCGCCCACGTCGCGGACGCTCTCGTCGACGGTGATCTTCTCCAGTCCGGAGATGTCGGAAAAGAGGCGATCCTTCGCCGTGCGCACCTCGTCCATGTCCTCCCGCCGGATGGATTTTTCGCGATGAGCGCTGCCATGACGTTCTCCGCCTCGATGGCGGTGACGCCGCAGAGGATGGAGGCCGCCTCGCGGATGTCGGCGTCCGTCCACTCGATCGTGATCTCGCCGCGATAGTCGTCGATGTAGCCGCGCACGATCTGCTCCATCTCGTCCTCGTCGGGCAGCGGGAGCTCGAGCCTCAGCCCGAGGCGCTGGAGGCGGTTCCAGATGGGGGCGGTGGTGAGCACGATGATCTGCCCGCCCGTTTCGTTCGCGAGGGTCACGAGGTCGAGGAGCTGGCGCGCGTCGTTCGTATCCGTCGAGAGGTCGGGCGTCTCGGTCAGGACGAGGGTCGTGTTCGCGCGGTGCTTCATCTGCTCGCCGATGAAGTCGAGCGCGCCGTAGACGGACTTGTCGTCGCTGAGCACCTTGTCCGTGGCGAGGTCGTAGACGCCCTTGGACAGCGTATGGATGCAAAAGGGCAGAGAGAGCTCCTCTGCGACCTCTTTGAGCAGTGTCAGCGCGCGGGCGCGCTCGACGGTGTGGAGTGTGATAAAGGGGATCCGTGCGATGCCGTAGCGCGCGAGCAGCTCCTTGCACGTCTGTCGTGCGGTCATGAGAACGCCTCCGTTTCCAGTACGTTTACCCTGTGGCTGCGCACGAGCGCGCTCATGCGCCCCGTGCGGTCTGTCTTTGCGGAGGCCTCAAGGGACTCCTGCGTGCGGTCGGCCGCCGTCTGCACGGCAGCGATGGTCTCTTTGCGCGTCTCGGCGGGGAGGGCGGGGAGGTCGGCCGCCGCATAGAGCGTGCGGAATCTGCGCCGCTGTGCGAGGAGTGCCGCGATGGTATCCTGCTCGGCGGACGCGCGCGCGAGGTCGCGCGAGAACGTGTCGCCGTCCTTCTGGATGCGCGTGTTCAGGGCATCGAGCAGCCGCTGGGTGAACCGCTCAGCGACGCCCGACTGCCACACGAGCGTCCCCGCACGCATGGCGTGCACTGCCTCCTCGTCCGCCGTCCCCGCAGCGAAGGTGTTTAGGAGTGCCGTCCACTGGGCGTAGGTGCGCGGCGGGGCGATCATGCGCGTCTCCTGCGCACGGGCGCGGTCGGCGGCTCGAGGTTCCACGCGGGCAGTCCCGCCGCGAGCACCTCGGACTCGCCGCGGGCGCGCCTCTCCTGCGGGCTGCGTGCGTCCTGTGCGGCAGGTGTCGCCGCACCGTGCGCAGTATCACCGTTTGTGGGGATCGCGGCAAACGGATTTTGCTCGTTCATCGTAGGCCTCCTATATCTGTAGTCCTGCGGCCGCCCTCGCGGACGGTGCGGAAAGGCGGAAACGTCCAGTGCCGTGAGGTAATCCAGCGTCTTTTTTTGCTGTCGGCGTCGAGCGCACGGTACGCCTCGCGGTAGTCCACGACCTCGGCGAGGAGGCCGCGCACGATCTCCGCCCCCGTTTTGCCCTGCTCGGCAAAGTGCTGCTGCAGCTCCTCGCGCTGCGTTTCGAGGGCGCGCTTTGCGCTGCGGTAGCTCAGGTAGATGAGCACGCCGATGACCGCGCCGATGACGAGCCCGATCGCGCCGCCGAGATAGAACCCGAGGACGATGGGGACGATGCCCGCCCACCGGCAGAGCTCCTGCTTGCCGGTCAGGCGCAGCTTTGCCAGCTCGCGGTCGCGCATGGCGTCGTTCCACGCGGCGAACTGCCGCAGGAGCTCCTCCTCGTTCTCGCCGTTTTCCGTCTCCCCCTCGAACTCTCCGATGCGCAGCGCAATGTTGTGCGGCACGGCGGCGCGGTTCTCCGCGATGTGGTCGCGATAGGCGGAGAGCATCCAGTCCTTGGATATGGCGAGCGCCATCTTCTGCGTTGCGACGCTCGCCTGCGCCTCCTTCGGGTTCATGGCGGCGTCGGTCAGGAGCTGCATAAAGTCGCGCCGCTCCTCGAACGCCTCCTGCTTGAGCTGCATTTCCTTCTTTGCGCGCGTCTCGTCGCCGCCCTCGTCCGCGACGAGCTGCTCGAACGTCACCGCCTCGCGCAGGGGCTGCTCCGCCGCGTCGAAATCCGTCACGAGGCTCGTGAGGACGCGGTCGAGCTCCTGCACCAGCGTGCGCATGGGCGGGTTCTGCATGACGATCTGCTGGACGTGTGCGTAAAATTTGCCGTGCAACTCCGCGCCGGCGAGCGTGGACTTCAGATCGGCGACGGTCGGGCTGTGCTCCTCGAGATAGGGATAGTGGAACGCGGCGGGCGTCTCAGGCTGCATGACGGCGAGCGCCTCCTTCCAGCGGTTCTCCTGCGCCTCGACAAAGCCCGGCTGCTCGGAGAGGCGGGCGAGCCATGCGTCGAGCTGCTGTGCAATCAGGCCGTCCGTGTCCACGCCTAGGAGCCCGCTCGCATACGCGTCGACGATGAGGATCGCCTTGCGGTCGAGTGCCGTCTCGTCCTGACGCATGAGGTAGTGCTGCGCCCAGCGCAGGGCGGGGGCACCGCGCCCCGCACGGCGGCAGACGAGGGCAAAGAAGAGCGCCGTCTTTTCCTCGTCACGGCGCAGTGCCTCGCGGAGCGCGCGCACGGCAATCTCCTCGTGGTCGCTGATCCAGGCGGAGAGGGCGACGAGTGCGGGTGCGAGCCAGTACTCGGGCGCACGCAGCATCAGCTCCTCGCCTGCCGCGCGCACCGTCTCCTGCCGCACGATGGCGAGATCGTTCGCCTGCAGGATCCCCTTCGTCGTGCGGCGGATCTCGGCGTAGTGCCCGTACTTTTGCTCGAGCTCCTGCCGCAGCTTGACGAGACGGGTCTCCGCGAGCTGGGCACGCGCGGAGAGACGGTGCACCTGCACGAAGTCGTGGAAGTCCGCCGTCAGCGCATCGAGATCCTGCTGCAGCGCGTCGACATTCTTGCCGACGGTGATGACGTTGGAATTGGTTGTGTCAATGTACTCACCGAGCTCCCGCAGACAGTTCCATATCCCGGAAAGATCCGCCTGCGCAATAATGCGGTCAGCCATGCAGTACCCTCCTGTTCAGCGATTCATCATATAATTTGATTCTCATTATATCATATTGCGAAAAGCGTGAAAAGCCTGCGTATGTGCGAATGAATCCGCAGCAGATCGAACGCTGAACCGTGCACCTGACGAGGCTGGACGGGATCGCGGCGTACGCGAATGAAATCTGTGAAAAGTAATTGACACTGCGATATGCCTACGGTATACTACGATAGCAAATATAAATAAGCAGGTTCGGTGCCCCTCGGGGCGTAACAGGGAAATCGGTGCAATGCCGATGCGGTCCCGCCGCCGTAATGCTGAGAATGCCCTAGGATGTCACTGGGAAACCGGGAAGGCAGGGCAACGATGAAGCAGAGCCGGAAGACCTACCGAATCTCGTACGCCGGTGCGCCTATGGTGCGCGCCACTGCATCCTGCGATGGACAGGACGGCAGGCTTTTTTCGTGTGAAAATGCAGCCGCCCCCTCCGGGACGGTTTTTTTGCGGGCGTACAGCGGATGTATGTGTATGGTATGGAGGAACAGCAATGACAAACGGAATTTGGCACTTGCGGTCGCACTGGCGGCACTGGGCGCAGCATGGACGGCGCCGGCGGCGGCGCAGGAGAGCGCGGCGGACGCGGAGATGGATCAGGCGAACCTCGGCGAGACCGTCGTAACGGCAGCGCGTCAGGATGGGAAGGGGACGTTCGTCACGCGGCGTGGCTCGGTCGGCTTCCTCGGGTCGAAGGACACGATGGACGTGCCGTTCACGACGACGAATATCACGAGCCAGACGATCGAGGCTTTCGGTGATCCAACACAGCCGCTCGACAGTGTGCTCAGCATTTCGCCGTCGATTCGTCCAGTGGGCAGCGTTCTGCACAATGACTTCCAGCACCGTGGATTCCGTTCGAATGGAACGAACACCTTTGTCAACAACGTGCCGGGGATGTTCACGCAGTTCAACGCACCTCTGTATGTCGTTGAGAAGGCCGATGTCGTGTCGGGGCCAAACAGCGGTGTAGCCGGTACAGGTACACAATATGAGACAAATGCGGCGGGTGGGATCATCAATTTTACAACGAAGCGTGCGGGGGACAAAGACATCACACGCCTGACGCTGACCCATGGCGGGCAGAGCATGGGCGGGGCATATTTTGACCTTTCTCGCAGATTTGGCCGGAATCGTGACTGGGGCGCGCGTCTCATGGCGGAGAAGGTGGACGGTGAGACCGCCGTCGACGGGCAGAAGGTCAAGGCGTCCAGCATCTATATCAATCTCGATCATGCCGACGCCAAGAGCAAGACGAATTTCTTCACGGGCTATCGTCAGAACCGTGTGGTCGGCGGACAGCGCTGGTTCAAGATTGGTGCCGGCGTTACGCGTCTGCCGCGTGTGCCAAAGGCGTCGCGCAACTATGCGTTTGACGGCATGGACAAGGAGTCCTACGGCTGGATGATGATCCTCAATCATGAGCAAAAGTTCTCAAAGGACTGGAAGGGGTTCATCAACGCCGGGTATCTCAAGAACAAGCTGAACAAGAATGTCATGTATCGTTATAGCGCACTCGTCATCAAAAATGATGCGGGCGATTTTGACCTGCAGGAGCAGACGACGACAACGCCGCAGCGTGCGAGCTATATCCAGATGGGGGTAAACGGGAAGCTGCGTACCGGTGCAGCAGAACACGATCTGACCCTTGCGGTCGATCGTGCGTGGCGTGCACGTGAGGCAGCAAAGAATGGTGGCGCCGTATATGGCCTCGGGACAGGAAATATCTATACGGGCATCATGCACCAGACGGCTGCGGCGACGACAGCATACGAAGAGGCGATGAACAACAAGACCTCGATCAAGGGCATCTCTCTTGTCGATGAAATCAGTATCAAGAAATGGGATGTCCTGCTCGGCGTGCACCATCATTCGGCGAATGTAAAGGCGTACAATCTGAACACGGGGCGCGTGACGAGCAGCGTCGATTCCTCTGCGACAACGCCGACGTTTGCATTGACCTATCACCCGACAAAGGACATTTCCGTCTACGGCAGCCATGCGGAGTATTTGACGTTGGCGCTGCTGTCGGCAGTTCCTATAAGAATCGGGGAGAGATTCTTCCTCCCGCCAAGACGAAGCAGAACGAGATCGGCGTAAAGTACGCGAATAAGGGCGTGCTCTACTCTCTCGCACTCTTTGATATCACGCAGGCGAACAACATCGAGGTCATGCGCGGTACGGATAAGTATCTCGTGCAGGATGGAGAGGAGCGTCATCGCGGCGTGGAACTCGGTGTGACAGGAAAGGTCGCGCCCAAGTGGACACTTGCCGCAGGACTTTCCTATCTGCGTGCAACCTCCGAGAAGACCAAGGGCGGTACAAACGACGGCAGGACGATCGATGGGCAGCCAAACTGGAGCGGGGTGCTCATGGCGCGCTATGCGGCGGACGAGCACTTCAGTGCATTCGGCCGCCTGACCTATGCGGCAAGCGCATGGACGTGTAATGAGAAGTTCCGGGTACCGTCGAACACCGTGCTTGATCTCGGTATGACCTATAAGACGAAAATGGGCTCTGTGCCGACGACGTTTGGACTGACGCTCTACAATGTACTGGATAGGGAGTATTGGATTGCATCGCGTTCGCCGGAGAGTCTCTATCTCTCGACGCCGCGCACGCTCGCACTCACCATGTCGATGGATCTCTAAAAAAGAAGAGAAGCAGGAAGGGCAGAAGAAGTTTCTGCTCTTTTTGTCACGCCGAAACGAGGAGGCTGTTTTATGCGCTTTTTGCGTGTCCTGTTCCTGCTCATGCTCCTCGCCGTCACGGCAGGCTGTGGACAGGGGGCAGAGCAGAGATCGTCCTCAGCCGCTGCGGCGGACGATGATACCATCGTGCTCGCCGCCTATCGCCAGCTCGCGCCGGGCGAAAATGACGGCTACTACTGCAGCAAGATTCTGGGGGTCTGGGAGCCGCTCATCACGGCGGACGAGGAGACGGGCGCTCCGGCGCCGTGCCTCGCAGCATCGTGGGAGATGCTCGATGAGGGGCGCATCTGGGTGTTTCACCTGCGTCCGGGGGTGCGTTTTCATGATGGAACGCCATTGACGGCGCAGGTGGTTGTCGCGAATCTCGACTGGATGGCGAAGGAGCCGCGCAGTACGGCGTTTTACTCACGCAGCCGAAAGAACTACTATCCGAATCTCGTGCGCGCAGAGGCGGTCGATGATTTGACGGTGCGCATGACGTTCTCGCAGCCGAACATCAATCAGCTCTATAACATGATGAACTTCGGCAGCCCGATCTATGCGCCGTCCTGTCTTTCGGACGATGGAAATTTCTCGGGTGTGGCGATTGGCACGGGGCCGTTCCGTATCATCGAAAATGTGAAGGATCAGTACGTCATTCTGGAGCGCAACGAGGACTACTACGGGGCGAAGGCGCGTGCGCACCGCATCATGGTGCGCAGCATCCCGAGCCCCGATGTCCGATTCGCCGCGCTGAAGGCAGAGGAGATCATGGGCGTACTCGATCTCAATGCGATGCCGCCCGTGCTTGCTGATGAGCTGGCGCAGGATGAGCGGTTCGCTGTCTCGACGAGCCGCTCCATCATGGTGCGCTATCTCGCGATGAACGGGACGCGCCCTCCGTTTGACGATGTGCGGATGCGGCGTGCGGTGAGTCTCCTGCTCGACCGCCGCCTGCTCGTCGCGGCGCTCTACCTCGGCTACGCGACGCCGACGGTGAATCTCCTGAGCATATCGAGTCCCTTTTACAAAGAGTTCCCTGTGGAGCAGGATGTCGCGGAGGCCAAGCGGCTCGCACACGAGGTGCTCGGCGATGAACGGCGGGAGATCGTCTACTGCGTGAACGGCGCGGATCCGATCGCCAAGGGTGAGGCGGAGCTGATCGCCTACTGGCTCGCGGATCTCGGGCTCGATGTGCGGATCGCGGCGCTCGAGTCGCCGATGATGACGGCGGTGATGCGGCGTGGGGACTATGATGTTGCGCGTTCTCAGCAGGGACTGCCGAGCGGTGATCCCCTCTATGTGTTCGATGGATTTTTCTCGCCCAAGGGAACGCGCAATAGGGCACTCTCCCTCGGCTATGACAACCCGGAGATCGACGATCTCCTGATCAAGCTCAATACGGAGCCGGACGAGGGGAAACGGCGGGCAATGTTCGATCGCATCCAGGCGATCAGTGTAGCGGAGCAGCCGCTTGTCCCTCTCTACTTTGATGAAAATATTGTGGTCTACAATGCAGCGCGTCTGACGGGGTACCGTGCGCTGCGCTATGGCGTATCACTGGCGGAGGTGGCGTGGAAATGAATGCTGTTCGGCACTATATCGTGCGTCGTCTTCTCGGCGCGGTGCCTGTGCTCCTCGGCATCAGTCTCCTCGCCTTTGTCCTCGCGCTGCTCTCGCCGGGGGATCCGGCGGAGATCATGCTCGAGGCGGCGGGCACGGGGATGCCGTCTGCCGAGGAGGTCGCAGCACTGCACAGCTATCTCGGGCTCGATCAGCCGCCTACGTACAGTATGGGCTCTGGCTGTGGCGCATTCTGCACGGGGACGGCGGAATCTCCTATCATTTGGGGATGCCGGTCTTTACCGTCTTGCTGGCACGCCTGCCCGTGACCGTGATGCTCGCCGCAGCGTCGCTCTGCTGGGCGGCGGTGGGAGGTATCGGACTTGGGCTATTGATGGCACGGATGCGCGGGACATGGGCGGCGATGCTGCTGCACGGCGTGACGCAGGTGATGCTCGCAACGCCGTCCTTTCTGACGGCGATTTTCCTCATCCTCATCTTTGGCGTCTGGCTGCACGTTCTGCCGACGAACGGGGTGGACTCTGCGGCGGGCTATCTTCTGCCGTCGTTCGCGCTCGCTCTCGTGACGCTCGCGATGACGGCACAGCTCCTCGACAGTCAGCTGCGTGAGGCCCTCGCCTCTCTCTATGCACAGACGGCGCGCCTGCGCGGGCTCTCCGAGGGGCGCGTGCTCCTCACCTATGCGCTGCCCAATGCGCTCGTGCCCGTGACGGCCATGCTCGGCAATTTCGCGGCGGCCGTGCTCGGTGGGGCGATCATCGTGGAGACGGTCTTTGCCCTCCCGGGGATCGGCTCGCTTGCCCTCGATGCGATCCACTATCGTGACTATCCGCTGCTGCAGGGCTATGTGCTTTTCTTGGGCGGCATCTATGTTCTGGTGACGCTCGCCGTCGATCTCGTGCTGGCGCGTATGGATCCGCGCATTGTTCTGGGAGGTGGAGACTGATGGAGCGGACGACGGGCTATGTCGCTCTGCTCGTTCTGGCAGGGCTTGTGCTGTCGGGGATCTTTGCCCCGCAGCTCGCACCGATGAATCCGTTCGAGCCCAATATGGCGATCCGTCTGCAGTCCCCCCTCGACGGCACATCTCCTCGGGACGGACGCCCTCGGGCGCGACCTCCTCAGCCGCATGCTCTACGGCGGGCGCAGCGCGCTCCTGCTCTCCCTCGTCTCGACGGTATGTGCGCTCGGGATCGGGACGCTCGTTGGCCTGCTTGCGGGCTATTTCGGCGGACGGACAGACGCCGTACTCACGACGCTGAGCAATATCTTTCAGGGGATTCCGGGCATCAGTTTCATGGTGGCCGTTGCGGGCTTTGTCGGCCCCGGTGTCACGGGGCTCCTGCTCGCGCTCGTCGCGGGCTCGTGGGCGGGGTTCTCGCGCATTGTGCGCGCGGAGGTGATGCAGCGCGCAGCGGAGCCGTACGTCGAGCAGCTGCGCGTCCTCGGCTGCAGCGACGGACGCATCATCTTCGGACATCTCCTGCCCGCACTCGGCGGGACGCTCCTCGTGCTCGGCTCGCTGCGGCTCGGGCGCGGTGTGCTCGCCATCGCAGGGCTGAGCTTCCTCGGGCTCGGCGTCCAGCCGCCGACGCCCGACTGGAGCACGATGATCAGCGACGCCATGCTCTACTATCGGCAGGCACCGCATCTCATCATTGTGCCGGGGGCGGCGATCATCCTCCTCGTGAGCTCGCTCAACATGATCGGGCAGATGCTGCATCGCCGCCTCGATGTGCGGCAGGAGGTGCGCGGATGACGGCGCAGAACAATGGATTTGCCGTGCATGACCTCACGGTCTGCTACCCGAACGGCGTGCGGGCGCTCGATACGGTGCGTGTGGCCTTTCCCGCGGGCGGGGTCACGGCGATCATCGGGGAGAGCGGAAGCGGGAAATCAACGCTCGGGCAGGCGCTCTACGGTGCACTGCCGCAGGGGACGGCGCTCAGCGGAAAAGTCCTGTTCGGCGCTGTGGATGTTACCGCGTGTACGGCGGAAGAACTGCGTACACGATACTGGGGCAAACAGTGGGGGATCGTCCCGCAGCTGCCGCGTGCGGCACTCAGCCCCGTGCATCGGATCGGGCGGCAGATGGCGGATGTGCGCCGCGGGGCAGGGCGTCCTCCCTGGGATGAGGCGGCATACGCGGAGCTCCTCGCGCGGTTCGGGTTCGACGATCCGCAGCGTGTCCTGCACGCCTATCCCCACGAGCTCTCGGGCGGCATGCTGCAGCGCGTGCTCTGCGCGATGGCGGACGCAGGCGAGCCGGCGTGGATTCTCGCCGATGAGCCGACGAAGGGGCTCGATCCTGACGTATGGCAGATGGTCGCGGAGAACCTGCACTTCCTGACGCAGCGGCAGGGGGTCTCCCTGCTCCTCATCACGCACGACATTCCGCTTGCACGCCGTCTCGCAGATCGCGTCGTCGTCATGCAGGCGGGTCGTATCGTCGCGCAGGGCCGGGATGTGTGGAGTGATCCGCATTTCCCGTATAGAGAGGGGCAGGAGCGGATGGGTGCTGCGGCAGAGCGTACCCCCGCTGTGGATGCCCCGCGTCTTGCCTCGCATGAGGGGCGGCGGCCGGCGTCCATGCCTGAGGAGGCGGCTGTCCTCGCGGCAGAGGGCGTATCAAAGCGTATGCGTGACCGTATGCGCGGCACGTGGATGAACGTGCTGACGGACTGCAGCCTGCGCGTTGCCGCAGGGCGTACCGTTGGACTAGAGGGGCGGAGCGGCGCGGGCAAGAGCACGCTCGTGCGCATCCTGCTCGGACTCCTGCGCCCCGACGGCGGCACAGTGTGCTGGAACGGACGCGACATTAGGGCGCTCCCGCGTACCGAGAGGCTCGCCTTTCGCAGGGGCGTGCAGCTCGTTGCGCAGAACCCGGAGCAGGTATTTGATCCGCGCCGCAGCATCGGGGGAAGTCTGTCGGAGGTCTTTGCCATTCACCCTGTTCTGCTTCGGGAGGGAGCGGATGCGCGGGCGCAGATCGTGGAGACCCTTTCGGCGGTGGAGCTGACGGAGCGCGTCCTCACACGCCATCCGCATGAGCTCTCGGGCGGGGAGCTTCAGCGTGCGGCGATTGCGCGGGCACTCCTCACAGAGCCGCGCATCCTGCTCCTCGATGAGCCGACGACCATGCTCGACATCTCTCTGCGGGCGCAGATCATGGATCTCCTCCTGCGTCTGCGTGCCGCGCGGGGACTGGGGATGCTCCTCATCTCTCATGAGCGGGAACTGCTCCGCGATTTTGCCGATGAGATTCATATACTAGAGGCGGGAGGTGTGCGGTGAGCACCCTCCCGTAAGGGAATTAAGGAATCGCTGATAAAATGAAGTACGTCAGATTGGCGTAGATTTTTTCGTCCGATTGAGGAGGCAAACCGGACGCATAGCGGAGGCTATGTGGAGGATTTGCCGACAAAAAGCGGGCAAAAAAGATGCGCTAAAATGGCGTGCTGAGTTTATCAGTGCTTCCTTAAGGAAGGAAATGGAAGAAATGAAGAAGAGACAACTGACCGCAGCCATTCTCATGGGACTGATGGTCTTAGCACCTCTGCGTATGCCGCAGAGCAGACGGATGAGTCGGATGCGCACGAGCTGGGCGTCACCGAAGTCAAGGGGACGCGTACGGCGGAGAGCGGTGCGATGACGGCGCGGACGGCCTCGCTCGGCGTGTTCGGAAAAAAACCAATGTCATGGAGGCCCCGGCGAATGTCATCTCCCTATACGGACGAGACGCTGAAGAAGAGCTTTGTACCGACACGTGGCTTCCTCAATGCGGCGACGAACAATCCGTCCGTCATGGTGGGCGGTGCCTCGACGGACAACAACGTGGAGCTGCAGATTCGCGGCATTGCGTTCAACACCCACGATATTCTCCTGGACGGTGTGCCGGGCATGATTATGATGCAGAACCAGCCGACCAACTACATCGGCCGCATGGAGATCATCGCGGGACCGAACGCCGTCATGAGCGGTATCGGTCTTCAGCAGTCCGCCTCGGGTTTTGTGAACTTCGTTCCGAAAAAGGCGGAGACGAAGCCCAACCTCGACATCACGACGGCGTATTCGAGCAGCCGTTATTTCACCCACAGCATCGACTGGGGGCAGCGTTTCGGCAGGAATAATGCGTGGGGCGTCCGCATCAATGCAGAGACCTACGCCGGCAGTACGACGATGACGGGGGAGGATCTGCGCGGCAGGGATATCTACATCAACATCGACCATGTGGACGCAAGGAGCAAGAGTTCCTTCCTCTACGGCTATGACACTTCCACACATCACGGTATGCCCGAGGTGCTGCGCATTGCGGATGCAAACTGGGGGACGAGTGTCACACATCTTCCCTCCGCTGGTTCTGTCGCAGCGAACTTTATGCCGCGCTGGGCACTGATCTCGCATACGCATCGTGTATTTCTGCTTCAGCATGAGCAGAAGTTTGGCGACCATCTGACCGCCTATGTGAAGGCGGGTCTCATGCATCGTGACTGGCCGGGCTACATCACCGCAAAGCCATTTCTGCAGAACGATGCGGGCGACTATAGACTTGACATTAGCGGCAGCTCCACGATGGGAAAGACGGATCGCCGCGCTTTTATGACGGGGATCAAATACGATGTGACGAGCGGCATCCTCGACCATACGCTTACGCTCGGCTATGACTATCTCTCGCAGTATGGCTGGTCGACCTACGCGCCCGGAACGACGTCGCATCTGACGGGGAATGTCTATCAGGGACTTATCACCGACCCGGGAGCGCCGCTTGCGCCCGAGGGGCAGTGGTATAACGGAAGCAAAGCAAACTATCGCAGTATCGTCCTCACGGACAGCATTGCAAGTAAAGATGGACGCCTGAAGATCGTCGCGGGCGTTCGCCATCAGACCATCCATACACGCTCTCTCAGCCGTGCGGGTGTGGAGACGAAATCCTATGAAAAGAGTGCAAACACGCCGACTTTTGGCGTGCTGTATAAGATCTCCCCGCGTACGGCGATCTATGCGAACTACGCAGAGTCGCTCGGAACCGTGTCCTCGCCACCCAATACCGTTGTCAACAAGGATGACGTTATGCCGCCGGTCAAGACGAAACAGTACGAGATCGGTGCAAAATGGGATATGGGAAGCTGGGCGTCGACACTGAGCCTCTTCCGTATCAATCAGCCGACGGCACTCGTGAATGCGAGCAACTACTATGTGCTGGACGGCATGACGCGCAGTCAGGGGCTTGAGTGGAACGTATTCGGCCGCGTTGCGCCGCGACTGAACCTCATGGGCGGATTTATGATCCTGAACGCAGAGTATGAGCGCACGCAGGGAGGAGCGCTGGACGGGAAACGCGTCTTCGGTACACCGCAGTTCAACGCAACCGTCGCGCTCGACTGGAGACAAAGGTGAAGGGGCTGAATGTCTACGGGCGTATGCACCACTTCGGCAGTTCCTATGCGGACAGTAAGAACAGGATCAATGTGCCGGCGTGGACACGATTTGATCTCGGCGCACAGTACAAGACGGAGGCGTTCGGCTATCCGATGACGCTGAACTTCATGGTTTACAACGTGTTCAACAAGATGTACTGGTCGACCACGGATGTCAAATGGAGCGATGGCGGTCTCATGCTGAACCCGGGCAGAACCTATATGCTGTCGGCGACGGTCAGTCTCTGAGGTGTGTAGACGCAAGATGCTTTTGTAATAGAAAACAAGGGGCTGTTGCATATCCCCCCATTGGCTCGCTGCGCTCACCACTTCCCCCGTTAGCGGTGGAAGCTAATATACCGTTATCCTAAGCCTTCCCCGTTATCCCGGGGAAGGGGGACCGCGTAAGCGGTGGAAGGGGCACAAAGAAGAGGCTGTTGCGAAGTTTGCGACTTCGTGCAGCAGCCTCTTTTCGTTATGGTGTAAGTCGCGTTCAGAACGGCCAGACGAGGGGGATGATGACGACGCAGACGATGAGGGAGAGGAGGACGAGGGGGAGGCCGATTTTGACGTAGTCCATGAAGCGGAACTGTCCCGCGGCGAGGACGAGGGTGTTCGGCGGAGTTGCGACCGGCGTGGTGAACGCGCAGGAGGCGGCGATGCCGATTGCCATGACGATCGGGTACGGTGCCGCGCCGATGGTCTGCGCGATGGAGATGGCGATGGGCGCGAGGAGTGCCGCTGCCGCCGTGTTGGACATGAACTGGGTCAGCCCGCACGAGAGGATGAACATTGCCGTGATGATGAGCATCGGCGAGGGCGCATCCCCCATGAGTCCGACGACGATGTTCGCGATGAGCTGCCCCGCGCCGCTGCTCTCCATGGCGTTGGCGAGCGGGAGCATCCCTGCAAAGAGGAAGATCGTTGTCCAGTCGACGCCGCGATACGCCTGTTTCTCGGTCAGGCAGCCCGTCAGGACGCAGGCGAGCGCGCCGATGATGGCGGTGGTCTCCATGGCGATGCCGATGCTCTTTTCGAGTACCATGGCGAGGACGACGGTGCCGAGGATGACGGCGCAGATGACCATTTTGCGCGGATCCTTTTTCTCCTCCGTGGCCTCCTCGGGGGCGCTCTCCAGAGCGAGGTGACGCGGACAGAGGCGCCGGCCGATCGTGAGCATGTAGACCATGCCCGTGAGGGAGAGGGGGATGCCGATCCACGCGAATTCAAAGAAGCCAAAGGGGCGCAGATGCGCAGTCTCCAGCGTCGCGCTCATGAGGATGTTCGGCGGTGTGCCGATCATCGTGATCGTGCCGCCGACGTTCGCGGCGATGGCGAGCGCCATGAGCTGCGGCGAGACGGGGATCTGCGCCGTGCGGCAGATCTGGATGACGACGGGCATCAGACACGCGACGGTCGCCGTGTTCGAGGAGACCGACGAGAGGATGATCGTGATGAGCATGAGGGCGGCCATCAGCGCGCGCTCATCCGTGCCCGATTTTTTGACGACGGCGATGCCGATCTGCTGTGCCAGCCCCGTGCGGAACATCGCCGCACCGATGATGAACATGCCCGCAAAGAGGACGACGGTGGGGTTCGACAGCCCCGCAAAGACCTGTGTCGGCGTCAGCACGCCGAGCAGCCCGAGAACGATTGCCGCACTCATTGCCGTGACGGCGAGTGGAATGACCTCGGTCGCAAAGAGCACCGCCGCGACGGCGAGGACGATGAACGTCAGTGTTGCCTGATCCATAGATTTTTCTCCATTCCCTATCGGTTCAGTTCTTTCTGGGCATGATCCCCCATCATGCCGAATGTATCTATCTATATTATTTGGTATATTTCGCGATAAAGCTTCTCATTCCTGCCTGCTGCCGGCGCGGATCATATTCTTTTCGGAGAAAATGGCGCAGTTCCTTAGAGGCTCGGATCAAATGCAAATGCGGCCGCCAGACGGAGAGCTGCAGAGCATTACGATGCACGGAGGTTTTCTGCAGAAAGTTGCTTGAAAAAGCGGTCGGATCCAGATAAAATAGAAATAGATGGTATGAGGCAAGGTGATGTAGTGCTTGAGCGAAACGAAGAGATGTATCTTGATAGAATCAAGCGGCTTCGTCTCATGGACGATACATTTTTTAATAGCTGTTTTGACGACAATATTCCCTGTATGGAGTTGTTGCTCCGTATTGTGCTGAATAATGATCGCCTACGCGTCACAGAGGTTATCACTCAGCATAGTGTGCCGAATCTCCACGGGCGTGCTGTGCGATTTGATGCTCTCGCGACCGATGGAGAGAGCATCTATGATGTGGAGATACAGCGCAGTGATGAGGGTGCGATTCCGCGCCGCGCACGATACAACAGCAGTATGCTGGATGCACGGGAGGCCGCTAAGGGGACACTGTTCCGTGCGCTCCCGGAGACCTATGTTATATTTATCACCGAGCATGATATATGGAGGCGTGCTAAACCGGTATATGAAGTACGGCGTATGTTTACGGATACAGCAGGTGTGTTCGAAGACGGGGCGCATGTCCTTTATGTCAATGGGGAGGAGCGAGGCAACAGTCCACTTGGACGTCTGATGCACGATTTCTTCTGTACGGATCCGAATGATATGTATCATGAGGTGCTTGCTGAGCGGGTACGATATTTCAAAGAAGATGAAAAGGGGGTTGCTTCGATGTGCAGAGTGATGGAAGAGCTTTATAATGACGGCGTCGCACTTGGTGAGGCGCGTGGAGAGATTCAAGGAGCAGAGACGGAGCGGCTGAGGAATATCAGGAGTCTGATTGAACGCATGGGCATCACTGCCGAAGCTGCCATGGATGCGCTCAGTATTGCAAAGGATGAGCAGTCCAAGTATTTGGCGCTTTTGTAAGAAGACAAAATGAGGGCGAAAAGCACCCCGATGGCAAACACCGTCGGGGTGTTCGTGCGCTACGGATGAACTTTCTCAAAACGATACTCCTGCGCGGCGTCAGGATATTTCGTGCGGTCGACTGCACTCAGGAACATTGTGAGCGGGCGCGCATAGATGCCGTATGTCCCGTAGAGTGCCTGATAGATGGCGAGCATCTCGCCCGTCTCCGTGTGCTCCGCCACGGTCTCGATGCGGTAGAGATTCCCCTTGAAGTGCCGCCAGATCTCGCCGTGCTGTGGTGTTTCGCGCGTCATTGTTTCCTCCTGTTGATGAAATGCCGAGGCGTGAACGTGTGGCCTGCCTCCTCCGCGATTTTCTAAGGAATCGCTGATAAAACAGTCTCTTGGATTGGTGCTGAATGTATCAGTGAATCCCTAAGTCGTCACGATGATAGACGGAAGGCGGGCGCTTGTCAATCAAATATTTTTCTTCCCTGTGAGAGAAAAATTCGTGTAAAAATAGAAAAAGCGATAAAAAGATTGATTCGGAGGACAGTCGAGGAGGAAATGCCATGAAGATTGTTGTGCTCGACGGATATGCAGAGAACCCGGGGGACATCAGCTGGGCGCCGCTGGAGGCGCTGGGTGCGGTGACGGTATATGACCGCACGGCGCTCACGGAGTCGCCGCTGATCGCGGAGCGCATCGGCGATGCGGAGATCGCCGTGACGAACAAGACCCGCTCACGCGTGCGGTCATTGACGCCTGCCCAAACCTCAAGGCGATTGCTGTACTCGCGACGGGCTACAATGTCGTGGACACGGCGTATGCACGCCAGAAGAATATTCCTGTCATGAATGTGCCTGTCTATGGTACAGACAATGTTGCACAGTACGCGATAGCGCTCCTCCTCGAGGCGTGCTCGCAGGTCGGGCTTCACGATCGCTCCGTGCATGCGGGGACTGGACGCGGAGCATCGACTTCGCTATTGGCAGCGTCCGCTGATCGAGGTCAGCGGCAAGACGGCGGGTATCGTTGGATTTGGGCGCATCGGTCAGGCGGTCGCACGCATCCTGCGCGCGATGAACGTCCGCGTGCTCGCCTACAGCCGCACGGAGCGCGCGGAGGGGCGGGCGCTCGCGGAATATGTGCCGCTCGATACGCTGCTGCGCGAAGCGGACTTTATCTTTCTCCACTGCCCGCTCACGTCGGAGACGGAGGCACTCATCAATGCGGACCGTATCGCAAAGATGAAGGACGGTGTCATCCTCGTCAACAACGGGCGCGGGCAGCTCATCGTCGAGGCGGATCTTGCGGCAGCGCTCGCGAGCGGCAAGGTCGCGTATGCTGCGCTCGATGTGGTGTCGACCGAGCCGATCAAGGCGGATAACCCACTCCTCCATGCGCCAAACTGCATCATCACGCCGCATATCTCGTGGGCGACGAAGGAGGCGCGTGAGCGCATCATGCAGACGACGGCGGACAATGTGAAGTCGTTTATCGAAGGGAAGCCCGAGAACGTCGTGAACTGAGAGCACGAACAAATGGGAAAACGCGGATAAATACAGTGACTTCGAAAGGAATTTACTGATTGTATAGAGAAATAAGAGAATGTTGTTATGATGCTTTCGTGTAGGGAAAGGAGCTGAATACGATGAAACAAGAGATGCTGCGCATGGGGATACTTACGGCATTGATTACGACGGCGCTTACGGGTGCGGCGTGGGCGATGCCGTCGGGCGGCACACTTGCGCAAGGGAATGTCACCGTTGATCAGGGAAGCCTTTCGGCGGTGACGAGTGGCGCGACAATCAAGGCGACGGAGGACAGTGTCATCGACTGGACGGAGTTCGATCTCGCGGCGGTGGATGAGCTGCATTTCGATACGCTGAACGGCGCGATCGTCAATCGTGTGCCTGCGGGCAAAGCGGCCCTGCTGCGCGGCAAAAATCTCGCAGGTCGGCACACATCCTCTGACGATCATCTGTGGCGGTGGACTCAGTACAGACGGGGCGCGCATTGATGGAACGGACGTGGAGATCGATGCGGCAAAGATGACCATGCAAAACAGCGGGATCACGGCATCACGTGTTCAGATCCGCGTCGGGGAATCCGAGGAGAGTGCGGGGACGTATCATCTGCGCTCGACCTCACCGCTTTACCTGTCGAATACCTTCATCCGTGCGCAGAAGGTTCGGGGCATGAGTGGTGCGATCTTCCTGCTCAAGGACAGTGAACTGAGCGCAGACCATATCAATCTCAGCATCGGTGCAGACATCCGTATTTCCTACGGTGCGGAGGGAACAGAGACACAGGAGGAGATTGCCGTCACGCGAGACAATACCCTCTCCCTCTGGAATTCCTCCGTCAGCGGCGGAGATATCTCCTTCCGCGCGGGCGGTGTCGGTATCTGGCGGGATAGCGGACTCGGTGCGGAGCGTACCATCACACCATTGGTCAAAAACGCAAAAAAACCGCCGTATATCCTCACACGAACCGACGGCTCGGATGCAAAAATGCTTTGCGGAATGGATTCGAGCGTCTGGCAGAAAGGCGGAGGTGTACGCGGATTCTCGGCCGTGCCCTTTACCCAGACTCCGCCCATTGTGCCTGCCGTAAACTAAGAAACCACGGGAAAATTCAAATGAAAAAGCCTGTTTGGAGTGCGTGCTCCGAACAGGCTTTTTCGATAATATGTTTGACTTTTTGCGTGGGCGTCCACTATAATGGATGAGGAACGTCCTTGGGCGAGAGTTATCTCGCGGCGGCATTTTTCCCCCGAGAGGGGGTGAGTAAGCATGAGTGAAATGGATGCGATCCTTCTGCTGATCGTTGCCACCGGTTATCTGCTTGCGATACAAAAAAGTAACCGCCCATTCTGACCAATGAGCGGTTATTGATAAAACAATAAGCGATTATGGAAAGATGCCGTTAAGGACGTTCTTTCTATGTCTATTATAACAGGTAGCATACGGGTTGACAAGCAAAAAAACTAGGGAAGCATCGGATAAAAATGAAAAGCCTGTTTGAAGTGTGTGCTCCGAACAGGCTTTTTCGATAATATGTTTGACTTTTGACCGGGATGTACCATATAATAAATGCGGAACGTCCCCGGACTTGTGGCGGCTTCTTTCCCCGAAAGGGGGTGAGCGAAATGTCTGAGATTGGCGCGATTGTGTTTCTCGTCGTGGCAACAGGCTACATTCTCGCGATAACCAAAAAGAAATAACCGCCCAGCTTTGACCGGTCGAGCGGTTATTCTCTATGAATATAACACTTGACTCTGGAAAGATGCCGCCAGGGACGTTCTTTTCTATGTCCATTATAACAGGTGACATACAGCTTGACAAGCGGAAAAACTATGGCAGCACGGATAAAATGAAAAGCCTGTTTGGAGTGCGTGCTCCAAACAGGCTTTTCGATAATATGTTTGACTTTTGGCCGGGATGTACCATATAATAAATGCGGAACGTCCCCGGACTTGTGGCGGCTTCTTTCCCCCGAAAGGGGGTGCGTGAGTATGACCGAATTTGACGCGATTGTATTGCTTGTCGTGGCAACCGGGTATTTACTTGCAATAACCCAAAAGAAATAACCGCCCCATCGACCAAATGTGCGGTTATTTCTCGTAAATAATCTTCTATTTTGGAAAGATGCCGCCAGGGACGTTCTTTCTATGTCTATTATAACAGGTAATATACGGATTGACAAGAGGCAGGGCACCTCTTGAACTGTGTGATATAATAGAAAAAAAGAAGAAAAGGAGCGATGATATGAATCTGCGCAGCGATGCGGATGGCATCATACAGGAATCATTGGCGGCGATTTTGCCGGATGCGGCGGTGGAGAAGGCTCTGCGTGGGCATACGTTCGGCACGGGGCGCATTGTGCTGGTCGCGGTCGGCAAGGCGGCGTGGCAGATGGCGCGTGCGGCATCGGATGAGCTCGGCAGTCGTATTGACTGCGGCATTGTCATTACAAAGTATGGACATATCAAGGACGATATACCGAATATTACCTGCCATGAGGCGGGGCATCCCGTGCCGGATGCGAATTCGTTTGCGGCGACGCAGGAGGCGCTTGACCTGACCGAAGGGCTCACGGCGGAGGATACAGTGCTTTTCCTCCTCTCGGGCGGTGGGAGTGCGCTCTTTGAAAAGCCGCTGATCCCGGCGGAGGAGCTGAAGGATCTGACGGAGCAGCTGCTCGCCTCGGGCGCGGACATCGTGGCGGTGAATACGCTGCGCAAGCGGATGAGTGCCGTGAAGGGCGGGCGGTTCGCAGAGCACTGTGCGCCCGCGCAGGTCTTTACGATTGTGCTGAGCGATATTCTCGGCGATCCGCTCGATATGATCGCATCGGGCCCCGCATACCCCGATACATCGACGGCAGAGGATGCACACGCTGTCGTGAAAAAGTATGGCATTCGTCTATCTGCTGCCGCGACAAAGCTGCTCGATACGCCGCTGCCGTCGGAGCTGCCGAATGTGACGACGCATATCACGGGCAGCGTGCGTGAGCTGTGTGCGGCGGCGGCCGAGGCGGCCGAGCGGCGCGGCTACACCCCTGTCCTCCTGACCGATCAGCTCGACTGTGAGGCGCGTGAGGCGGGTCGTTTCCTCGCGGCGATTGCCCGCACGCATGCGCACGCGGGCTCATTTGCCTATATCGCAGGCGGTGAGACGGTGGTGCAGCTGAAAGGTATGGGGCGCGGCGGACGCAATCAGGAGATCGCGCTTGCGGCGGCGGACGGCATTGCCGGCATCCCGAAATGTGGCGGTGTTCAGCGTCGGGAGTGACGGGACGGATGGCCCGACGGATGCGGCGGGCGGCTACGTGGACGGCGGCACGGCGGCGGCACTCGCGCGGGAGCGGCGGAGTGCGGCGGAGGCCCTCGCGGAGAACGATGCCTATCCCGCACTGAACGATGTGGGCGGGCTGATTGTGACGGGCCCGACGGGGACGAATGTGAACGATGTGTCGGTGCTGCTGATTCGCGGTTGAGAGCAGAAAGGGGGCAGTATGACGGCGTTTGAGGAGATCCTAGCGGCGCGCGCGGCAGAGGCGGGCATTCCGTTGACGGCGGAGCAGATCGGGCAGTTTTCGGTTTACCATGAAATGCTGCTCGACTGGAATACGCGCATGAATCTCACGGCGCTCACCGCGCCCGAGGATGTCGCGGTCAAGCATATCATCGACAGCCTGACGGCGTATGACGCTGCGCTCTTTGATGGGGCGCGGACGCTGATCGACGTGGGGACGGGCGCGGGGCTCCCTGGCATCCCGCTTGCGGTCTATGCGCCGCATCTCACGGTGACGCTCCTCGACGCGCTCAACAAGCGCGTGCGCTTCCTCACGGAGGTGACGGCGGCGATGGGGCTCCAAAATGTGCGCTGCATCCACGCGCGTGCGGAGGAGGCGGCGCGCACGGCGGAGCACCGTGCGGCGTACGATATCGCCGTGAGCCGCGCCGTGGCGCGGCTGCCCGTTCTCCTCGAGTATACGCTGCCGTTCGTGCGCGTCGGCGGCACCCTGCTCGCGCTGAAGGGACGCGCCTATGCCGAGGAGCAAACGGAGGCGCGGCGTGCGGCGGAGGTGCTCGGCGGCAGCCGCATTACGGCGCGTCCTGTGCATCTGCCGGGGCTCGACGATGTGCGTGCGATTCTCACGGTGACCAAGGAGCGGCAGACGCCCGCCGCCTATCCGCGCGGCGGGGGAGCACCGACGCGCCGGCCTCTTTTATAGGAAGCACTGATACATTCAGCACCGCCATCTTGACGCATCTTTTTCGCCCGCACTTCGGCGGAAAATCCTCCACAGAGCACCACTCTGCGTCCGGTTTTCCACCTCGTTCGGGCGAAAAATCTATGCCAATCTGACGGACTTCATTTTATCAGCGATTCCTATAGCATGCCTGCTGTACGACGTTGGAAAACATCGTGCGGCAGTATCTTTTTATACGGAAGCGTGATAAAATCCCCGTATTTCTAAAAAATCCTGCCTTTTTTATAAAGGGTTTATGCGGTTCGTGTCGAAAATAATTAGAATGACATAAATATGCGAATGCACCATGTACGCCGCCCGTGGGGACGGGCACGGCGGACACGATGATGAAGGATGACAGGAAGGGCGGGACGACGAATGACAAAATATTGGAAGGGAATCGCGCTCGGGACGCTGATGGCGTTTGCCGTCGGCAGCGGCGTGAGCGCCGCCGCGTCGGAGGACGCACAGGCCGTGGCAGCACAGGCGCAGGGCACGGCGACGGCAGAGACGGCGGATGCGCCGATGGGGCTGTCTGCACGCCTCGCGGCAAAGCGCTCCGCAGCGGACGCCAAGGCGGTGAAGAAGGCAGAGCGTGACGCGAAGAAAGCAGAGGAAAAACGCGAAAAGAAGGCGCGATACAAGACACTTTTTGTAGACAACGGCTTTACCTACTATCTGGACTCCAAAAACTCACGTTGGGTACTGCGTCCGAACAGTGGCAGGGAGCGTATGATCGAGGCGTGGGTGCGTCTCGTGGAAAACACGACGGGCGGCCCCGTTGCCGAGGATGGCAAGGTGCGCCCGAACAAGTATTTTTTGGAGCACTACTACATCAGCCCCGAGCGGCGCGAGATCATGTTCATCTCGGAGCTCGAGGTGACGGGTCGCCCCGAGAACGCTGTCAAGGAGCGCCCGTACGATGCCGCGAACTGGGAGCAGCTGGTGCCGGGCTCGATCGAGGATGATCTCTTTGACGCCATCGTCGCCAAGATGAAGCAGGCTCCGGGGGAACGCTCGGGCGTGCTCAGCGGCACGAGCGGTATGAGCCTGCGCGACATGGTCGAGGAGTTCGCGCGTATCTCGCTCTGAGAAATCACAGATCCAGATTTTCCCGTTCGGCTGCGGCATCATACCGGGCATATTGCTGCAGCCGGGCAGTGACTGCGGTACAGAAAACGGGGAAAGACACCCCGCTGCAGCACGGCGGGGTGATTGTGATTCCCTTAGCGGGTAAGTGAGGAGAATATGGGGACAACATTACTGGAAAACTATAGTAAAAAAGAGGTCTGTCCTGTGACCGGCCTTCTCAATATGATGCAGTTCATGCGGCATGCGTCGCTGCATTTGCAGGATCCGATGACGCGGCCGCTGACGTTTATTTACTTTGATATTGAAAATTTCAAGAGCTTTAACCAGCGCTACAGCTTTCAGCAGGGCAACCGTTTCCTGCGCTATGTCGCGGATCTCCTGCGGGAGACGTTTCCAGGGGATCTCGTCTCACGGTTCAACGACGATCACTTCGTCGTGGCGACGCCGATCGAGCAGCCGGATCGTCAGGTGCGGTTCATTCACGATCACGTTCGCATCTACGACACGCATCTCCCACTCGAGCTAAAGGCGGGCATCTACCGCCCCGATGCGGATGTGACGGATGTCGCGCGCATCGTGGATCGCGCCAAAATCGCCTGCAACAGCATCAAGAACACCTATGATCTCGTGTGGGCGGTGTTTGACCCCTCGATGGAGGAGGAGCTCAACTTCCGCAGCTACATCGTCCGCAATTTTTCCAAGGCGATCATGGGTGGGCACATCGTGGTCTACTACCAGCCCGAGATCCGCACGATGACGCGTGAGCTCTGCGGGTTCGAGGCACTCGCACGCTGGCATGACCCCGTCTACGGTGCCGTCCCACCGAGCGTGTTCGTCCCCGTGCTGGAGGACGCGCATCTCTCGCCGCAGCTCGACCTCTACGTCATCGATCAGGTCTGCGCGTCCATGGTACAGATCCAGCGCGACATACCGGATTGGGAGTCTTCTGCGTATCTCGGTGAACCTCTCTCGGGCGGATTTCCGCCTGATGGATATGGTGCAGGCGGTCGAGGATGTCCGCCAGCGCCACGGCGTGGCACGGCAGATGCTCAACATCGAGGTCACGGAGGGCGTGCAGGGCGACGATGAGACGTTCCTGCAGGGCGAGATCGCGCGCTTCCGTGCGCTGGGCTACGAGGTCTGGATGGATGACTTCGGCAGCGGTTACTCCTCGCTGAACAATATCAAGGACTATGTCTTTGATGTGCTCAAAATCGACATGAACTTCCTGCGCTCGTTCGAGACCAATCCGAAATCAGCGATTGTCATTCGCTCCATCGTCAACATGGCAAAGGAGCTCGGGATGCACACGCTCGCCGAGGGCGTCGAGACCGAGGCGCAGTTCGAATTCCTGCGGGAAATCGGCTGCGAAAAGGTGCAGGGCTATCTCTTCAGCCCGCCGATTCCATCTGCGGAGGCGATTGCCTACTGCCATGGCCCCACGGCGCGGGTCAAGGTGGAGCCGTTCCGTCTCGGTAGCTACTATGCGCGTGTCGGCGCGATCAACGTGCTTTCGAACACACCGCTCGAACGGCGCGGCTCACCTGAGATCGGCGACTCGCTCGCGCTCGCCATTCTCGAGGACTGCGACGGCTCGTTCAAGTACCTCTATCAGAACCACATGTTCCGCCTGTTCATGAAGAGCATCGAGCTCGACGAGGGGAGTGTCGACACGCCGCACTATGAGCGTCGTCTTGAGCAGAACCGGCGCATGCTCGCGCGCATGATGGAGGAGGCGGACCGCACGGAGCGCGAGGTTTATACGGACTTCGTCACACGCAACTCCTTTAACAGTGTTCGCCTGCGTCTCATCGCACGCGACGAGGACGACACGCGCGCCGTCTTCCTCATGGCGACCGTGAACATCTCGCGGTTTAGCCCAGAGGCTGGCTCCATGCAGGAGGCGATGAACCAGATCATCGAGCTCTATGACCGCGTCGATCTCCTCGACCTCAATCGGCAGCGGCTCACGCAGGTGTACTGCTCCGTCACCGAGCCGAGCTATCTCAACAAATTTGATCCGGTTGAGGAGCTGCTCGAACGCTACGGTAAGGCGATGGTGCTCCCCGCCGAGCTGCCGCTCTATCAGCGCTTTTACAGCATGGAGCATCTGCAGAGCCTCCTCCTCCACGTGGATGCGGAGAATACGATCCTCCTGCACAAGCGCTTGCCCGACGGAACGCGCGTCCTACGACTGCACCACCTCATCCCGTTCCGCATGGAGGATCGCGACTACATCATCTCCTGCATCCAGCAGGTCGATGAGAACGTCATCAACGCATCTCTGACGTCGTTCGCGGGTACTGCGGTGCCATAAGAAAATTTCGTGTGTGCTGCATGAGCGAAAAAACGCATCGAAAAGACATCTGCCGCAGAGAAATCTGCGGTATTTTTTTCTGCCATCACACGGATGGTACTTTTGCACCGGAACCATCGAGCTGATATACTCCAGACAACAAAACAAATGTTTGAAGGAGGAGTATCAAATGGCATTCGATGGAAAACAAAGACACGCGCCCCTGACGAAGGCGGAGGAGGACGCTGTCATCATGCGCGCCGTGCGCGGTGAGGCGGGTGCAATGGCAGAGATGACGGCGCGCTACCGCGGGCTGATCGTCGCAGAGGCGTATGCGCCGTATCTGCGCGGAACGGCACTCGCGGCAGAGGCGGAGAACGTCGCTGCGCTCGCCTTTCTTGAGGCGCTGCACGACTACGACGCACGGCAGGGCGTACCGTTTGCGGGCTTTGTCAAGGCGCGCGTCCACCATGCGCTCATCGCGGAGTTTCGTCGTGAGCTGCGGCGGCGATCGCGTACCTGTGCGCCGCAGGAGGAGGCGGACGGGCAGGAACTGTGGCGCGGGTGTGCCGCAGACCGTCCGATGGAGCGCGCGGAGGAGCGGCTCCTCGCCGAGGACATCCTCGCGCGTGCGATGCACCGCCTCACGGCGCGGGAGAAGGAGGTGCTCGATCTCCACTACTTTCGCGACCTCACCCTGCGCCGCATCGCCGTGCTTCTCGGCACGAGCGCGGGGGCGCTCTCCAAGAGCAAGGCAAATCTCCTGCGAAAACTGCGCGCCTGTGCGGCTCTCCCTATTGCAACGGCGCACGAAATATGATATTCTTAGAAGAAAGTGTGAACTTGTAAAGGGGATGGCATACATGGCACAGACCAGCATCAGTATCCGCATGGATGCCGAGCTCAAAAAGAGCTTTTGAGCAGTTCTGCGGTGCGGTCGGGATGAATATGTCGACGGCGATCAATATAGCCTATTGCGTGCGTGCGCACGCAGAAAAATTCCATTCGAGATCTCCGCGCAGCGTGCGCTGCCCGGAGAGTCGCTTGATCTCTTCACGGATACCTCGTGGGGTGAGGGCGAGGAGTAAGAGGCGACGAGAAAAGCACCGATCAAGAGATTCTTGGTCGGTGCTTTTTGTTGAGATAGTTCGCGTTATCCGTAAAAATAATAAATAACGATAAATACAAATAAATTACAATAAAAATAGAAACAATTAAGAAAAATAATTTAAGGCATGCACGCCATTTTTTGCACGGCGCTCCGTCAGCCATGCCTTCAGCTGTGCGGGATCATCGTTGAGGGCAAGCGCGGCGGGGAATCCGATCTCCTCGAGAATGGCGTGTGTATAGCCGTGTTCACCGACGTCTGCATCGATGTGCGCATCACTTCCGAGGAGGATATGTGCGCCGTGACGGCGACAGGCAGCGAGCAGATCGCGCGCGAGGCAAGCACTGCCGGGGCGGCTGCCGTGCGGGTCGTGGGAGGAATTGTTCATCTCGATGAGGACGTGCTCCGCTGCGGCAGCACGCGCCAATGCGTCGAAGTCGACAGGGTAGGCGGGATTATCGGGGTGACCGATGATAGTGACGTAGGGATTTTTCATGGCACCGACGAGTGTCGCCGTATTCTCCGCCGTGCTGCCGGGGGCGATCACGAGATCGTGCAGGCTCGCAATGCCGTAGTGGAGCTTTTTCAGTACCTTTTCGGGGAGATCGACGCGTCCCGTCTCGTCCATGATGTTCAGCTCTGCGCCCATCATGATCTCGACGCCGTACGAGGCGTGACCGATCACCTTGAAATTGTGAAAGTAGATCTCGTGGAACGTCCCGGGCATGGCGGGCGCGTGGTCGGAGATGCCGAGGAGGGCGAGCCCCTTCTCCTTTGCGGCTGTCGCCATCTCGCGGATGGTGCTGTATGCGTGCATGCTTGCGACGGTGTGGGTGTGCAGGTCGATGATATCCGTCATAGGGCTTCCTTTCTGCGGTGAGATTTGTCTTGCGTGCAGGTGTGGGTTCTGCCGTTCGCTCACCCCCTTTCGGGGGAAAGACACCGCCGTTTGTCTGGGGGCGTTCTGTGGTTATTATACCGTGAATTCGGTGAAAAGCAATTGTTTCTTACGAAAAGAGGGCTGTTGCACGAAGTTGATAGCTTCGCGCAACAGCCCCTGTTTCATGCGGGATTTAGAATCTAAACTTCTGCGTCGTATTCTGCAGATCCGTGGCGAGGGTCGCGAGTGCCTGTGAGGCGGCGGCGATCTCCTCGCTCGACGCGGACTGGCTCTCCGAGGCGGAGGCGATGGTCTGCATGTGCGCCGCGGTGGTCTGGGAGATGGCGTCGGCCTCGCCGGCGGCGTGGACGATTTCCTCCGCGCCTTGGGCGACGTTCTGCATGGCCGCATTGATCGCTGCCATCTCCGTATTGATCGCATCGACCTTGTGCATGATGCTGTCGAACTGCTCGCCAACGGCGTGGATCGCACCTGCACCGACCTGCACCTCCTCGGTGCCCGTGTGCATGGCATTGACGGCGTGCGTCGTGTCGCTCTGGACGGAGGAGATGCGCTCTGATCTGGTCGGCGGCGTCGCGCGACTGCTCGGCGAGCTTTCTGACCTCCTCGGCGACGACGGCGAAGCCGCGCCTGTCTCGCCCGCACGTGCCGCCTCGATGGCGGCGTTGAGTGCGAGGAGATTTGTCTGCTCGGCGATGGCGGAGATGGTCTCGACGATCTCGCCGATCTGCTGGGAGCTCTCGCCGAGTTTCTCCACGACCTCCGCCGAGCGTTGGACGCTCTGCTCGATGGCAGTCATTTTGTCCATGGCGTCGTTCATCAGGGATGCGCCCTTCTTGGCGGCGTCGGCGGTCGCAGCGGACTCATCGGCGACGGCGTCGGATTTTTGCGGACATTGCCCCGATGTCGTCCGATACCTTGTGGATGCTGTCACGCGCTGCGGTGAGCGTCGTGAGCTGCTTTTTCCGTTCCCGTCGCAACGGAGGAGACCGTGCCCGCGATCTCCGTGGCGGACTCTGCCATCTGATGTGCGCCCGCCGTCAGCTCCTCGGAGGAGGCGGCAAGCTGTTCGGCGGTCGATGCGACCTGACGGATGAGGCTGCGGATGTTCCCGACCATCGTGTTGAAGTTCGCGGCGAGGCGTCCGAGCTCGTCGTCCGAGTTCACGGGGAGGTCGGGGAGGTTCAGCTGTCCGTGGGCAAGCGCATCGACATGCCCCTGTGAGTGCCTCTGTCGCGGTCGTGATGGTTGCGGCAAAGCGGAGCAGGACGATGATGATGCCGATGACGAGGAGAATGCCGACCACGCTGAGCACCCCATAGGTCATCTTGAGGCTCTCCAGCTGGGCAAAGGCGACACTCTTCGGAACGGCGATGGAGACAATCCAGCCCTGTCGAGGGCACCGTGCCGTAGGCGATGATCTGCTCCTCGCCGTTTTTCTCCATCGAGAAATAGCCGCTCTTTTTCTGGATCATCTCGGCAAAGTGCGCTTTGAGCACGGAGGTGTCCTCGGCGCGTTTCATGGCGTATCCCTCGGAGGAGGCAATGATGAGCCCATCGGAGGAGACAATGACGCCCTCGCCCTCGCCGTGGTACTTCAGCTCTTAACGCGTTCGCCCAGCGTGTCGAGCGAGATGTCGACGCAGACTCCGCCGCGCAGCGCACCCGTGCGATCACTGTACGACCGTGTGGCGGAGACGATCATCTTCTTCTGCGTGATGTCCTCGTACGGCGCGGTAAAGGACAGCCCGCTCGTTTTGACGGCCTGCTGATACCACGGGCGGTCATGCGGGTTGACCCTGATCGCTCGCATCGCCGCCGACCCATCCGATAAAGTGGTTGTCCTCCGTGCCGTTGACAATGTCGAACACCTCCGGATCATTGGAGCCGAGGCTCACCAGTGCCTGATCCAGGCGCTCGGGACGATCGACGAACGCCTCGAGCAGATTGGCAGTTGCGTCCGCCAATTTCCCCTTTTCGCGGAGATAGCCGTCGAGCTGGCTGCACTCGTTCGCGAGAACGGCGTTGATCTCTCCTGAGATGCTTGCTGTGAGGGCGCGCTCTGCCGTGATGTAGCCGATGATGCAGATTCCGGCGACGAGGACGGCCATGACGATGCCCGTCAGCAACAGTTTTAGTCTGATGCTCATGTCTCTCTCTCCTTAGATGGCATACTTCCTATGAATGGCATACTTCCCTATGATAAGATAATTTTACGCCTTTTGGAGGAATAAGGCAAGATGTTTCGCTAATATTTATTTCATTTGGATAAAACAAATGAATTGAAATTAAAAGAATATTTTGTTCGTGATAGAACACGTGGAAAAATGTAAAAAGACGGCAGCACGAGGGCGTTTCCCTTGTACTGCCGACACTTCTCATACGAAGTCGTTTAGAGTGTAAATTTCTGTGTCGTATTCTGCAGATCCGTGGCGAGAGTCGCGAGTGCCTGTGAGGCAGCAGCGATCTCCTCGCTCGATGCGGACTGGCTCTCCGAGGCGGAGGCGATGGTCTGCATGTGCGCCGCCGTGGTCTGTGAGATGGCGTCAGCCTCGCCGGCGGCGTGGACGATCTCCTCCGCGCCTTGGGCGACGTTCTGCATCGCCGCATTGATCGCCGCCATCTCCGTATTGATCGCATCGACCTTGTGCATGATGCTGTCGAACTGCTCGCCGACGGCGTGGATCGCACCTGCACCGACCTGCACCTCCTCGGTGCCCGTGTGCATGGCATTGACGGCGTGCGTCGTATCGCTCTGGACGGAGGTGATGCGCTCCTTGATCTGGTCGGCGGCGTCGCGCGACTGCTCGGCGAGCTTTCTGACCTCCTCGGCGACGACGGCAAAGCCGCGTCCTGTCTCGCTCGCACGTGCCGCCTCGATGGCGGCGTTGAGCGCGAGGAGATTTGTCTGCTCGGCGATGGCGGAGATGGTCTCGACGATCTCACCGATCTGCTGAGAGCTCTCGCCGAGCTTCTCCACGACCTCCGCCGAGCGCTCAACGCTCTGCTCGATGGCAGTCATTTTGTCCATGGCGTCGTTCATCAGGGATGCGCCCTTCTTGGCGGCGTCGGCGGTTGCGGCGGACTCATCGGCGACGGCGTTGGATTTTGCGGACATTGCCCCGATGTCGTCCGATACCTTGTGGATCGTATCTCGTGTTGCCGTGAGGGCATGGAGCTGTTTCTCCGACCCCGTCGCAGTCGCGGAGACCGTGCCTGCGATCTCCGTGGCGGACTCTGCCATCTGATGCGCGCCCGCCGTCAGCTCTTCGGAGGAGGCGGCAAGCTGCTCGGCGATCGATGTGACCTGACGGATGAGGCTGCGGATGTTCCCGATCATCGTGTTGAAGTTCGCGGCAAGCCGTCCAAGCTCGTCGTCCGAGGTGACGGGGAGATCGGGGGAGGTTCAGCCGCCCATGGGCGAGCGCATCGACATGCCCTGTGAGTGCCGTCGTTGCGCGCGTGATGGTCGCGGCAAAGCGGAGGAGGGCGATGATGATGCCGATGACGAGCAGGATGCCGACAAGGGTCAGTCCTGCATAGAAGGCGCGCAGGGAGGAGAGCCGGGCGAAGGCGATGCTCTCCGGAACGTCGATGGCGACGATCCAGCCCGTTTCGGGGACGGTCGTGTAGGCGATGATCTGATCCTCGCCGTCCTTGGACGCGACGAAGTGCCCCTGTTTTTCTCTTGCATTTCTCCAAAGTGATCTTTGAGGATGGGATCGTCGGACACCTTTCGCAGCGTATTGCCGTCAACATCGGCGATCACCACGCCCGACGGGTCGACGATCATGCCCTTGCCTGCATCGTGATATTTCAGCTCCTGTACGCGCGCGGAGAGTGCATCCAGCGCGATGTCGGAGCAGATTGCCCCCGCGAAGGTGCCGCTCTGTGTATGGTACGGCGCGGCGACGGTGACGATCAGCTTCTTGTTGAGCATATCCTGATATACGGAGGTAAAGAGGGTCGTATTCTTTGCCTTTGCATCTTTATACCAGTCACGCGTGCGCGGATCGATCTCTCCGGTGATATCCCCGTCCACCCAGCAGAGGAATGTGCCATCCTCGGAGCCGCGGCTGAACTCAATGACCTCCTTGTCGCTGGACGCGAGGCTCAGGAGACTGTGATCGCCCTGCATCGGATTGCCGTCCATGGCGGTGAGCAGATCCGCCGCGCTCTGCGCCTGCTGCTTCTTTTCGAGCAGCCAGCCGTTCAGCGTGGCGGCCTCGACGTCCACCGTGGCGGTAATCTCCGACGAGGTGCTCTCTTCGAGTGCTGTTTTTGACTCGTGGTAGCCGATGGCACAGATGACGCCGACAAGGATCGCCATGACGGCACCCATGAGCAGAAGTTTTGTCCTGATGGTCATGGGGTCCCCTCCTTAATTTTATGTTTATTCCCTTTTAATGAATTATATCGTGCTTTTGCTGTGGAATCAAGGAGCACAATAAAAAAACATTAAAAAACATGCATAAAATGGCGTTTCTCGGCTTGGCACAGATTTTTCGTCCGAACGAGGAGGAACACCGGATGCCACGTAGATTTTGGGAAATTGTCGTCGAGCAATTTGCACGGGGAAATGAGATGTGTTAAGATAACACTCGTGCCGCGCGCAGGCTCTGTTCCGCGTGACGGCATCTCTGCCATATCGATGGGGCGACTGTCTCATCTGGGATATGGCGCATATAGGAAGCACTGATAAATTCAGCACTGCCATCTTGGCACATCTTTTCCGCCCTCTCTGTGTCGACAAATCCTCCACATAGCCTCTGCTATGCGTCCGGTTTGTCTCCTTGACAGGACGAAAAATCTGTACCAATCTGACAGACTTCATTTTATCAGCGATTCCTCATCAATTTCATAGGAGGTTCATCATGCAGGATGAAACAAGGGCAGACGCCATCGGCCGTGAGGCGAGGCGTACTGCGGCAGTGGGCGTGCTCTTTGCGCTCATCTGGATCGGACTCGGATTCGGGCTGTCTGCCGTCCCCATGACGGTCATGGGACTGCCGCTCTGGGCGGTCACGTCATCAGTCGGCGTGCTCGTCACGGGCGCGGTGCTCGCCATCTATCTCGCGCATACAGCGGCGGATATTCCCCTCGACGATGAGGCGGGAGAGGGGGCGCGGCGATGAACGGGAATCTCATGGTACTCCTGCCGCTCCTTGGCTTTATGGCGGGGATGCTCGCGCTCGGCTTCTACGTGCGGCGCCAGAGTGCGGCGGGCGGCTTCCTCTCAAACTACTTCGTTGGCGGGCAGTCGCTCGGCGGCTTCGTGCTCGCGATGACGATGGTCGCGACCTACAGCTCGGTCAGTTCCTTCGTCGGCGGTCCCGGCATGGCGTATGAGATCGGCTTCGGCTGGATCTACATGGCGGTCATCCAGACCATGACGATATTCCTCGTGCTCGGGATATTCGGGACGCGCGTCGCGCGGCTTGCACGGCGGATTCATGCCGTCACCATCGTGGACATCATCCGCCACCGCTATCGGTCGGACGCGCTCGCGGCAGTCGCGGCGTTCGTGATCGTCCTCTTTTTCGCCGCCTCGATGGTCGCACAGTTCGTCGGCGGGGCGCAGCTCTTCGCTGCGGTGACGGGCTACTCTTACGAGCTGGGGCTCGTGCTCTTTGGCATCGTGGTCGTCATCTACACCTCGATCGGCGGGTTCCGCGCGGTTGCACTCACCGACACCTGCTGTGCGATCGTGATGATGCTCGGTATCGTTCTGCTGTTCTACTACGTCCTCGCGGCGGGCGGCGGATTTGCTGCGATTCTGGAAAATCTGCGCACGGCGCATCCCGCGATGCTGACCCCAACGGCGGAGGGGCGTATGCCCATCTCGCTCTATGTCTCGCAGTGGCTGCTCGTGGGGGCGCTCACCATTGCCCTGCCGCAGTCCGTCGTGCGCGGCATCAGCTACCGCAGCAGCCGTGATATGCACCGCGCCATGATCATCGGGACGGTGGTCATTGCCTTTATGAACATCGCCGTCAACCTCGTCGGTGTGCTTGGGCGCGGCGTGCTCGGCGTGGATGCAAAGGCACTCGGGGGCGTCGACAGCGTGATTCCGCAGCTCATGGCGCACGTCATGCCGCCGGAGCTGCTCGGCTTTGCGATCATCGGGCCGCTCGCCGCCTCCATCTCAACCATCTCGGGCGTACTCATCGTTGCGTCCTCCGCCGTGGTGAAGGACGTCTACCTCCACCACGCACAGAAGCACGGCAGGGACGTTCCCGAGGAGCGGCTGCGCCGTCTCTCCATGGGGGTCACTGCCGTGCTCGGTGTGATCGTCTTTATCCTGGCGGTGTCCCCACCGTCGCTCATCTGGCTCATCAATATGTTCGCGTTCGGCGGCCTAGAGACGGCGTTCTTCTGGGTGCTCGTCTTCGGCCTCTTTACGCGCTGGGCAAACCGTACGGGCGCACTCGCCGCGATGGCGGGCGGCACGGTCATCTACTGCGCGGCAATGGCTCTCGGGATCAAACCGCTCGGTCTGCATCCGATCTCTGTCGGCATCACCGCCTCCCTCGTCCTCTTTCTCGCAGGGAGTTATGTGGGGCGGCGCAGCGAGCGCACTTGACAGGATTTTGTGGGTAGAATATAATAGGGATAGAAAAAGAGTGACTGACGCGTCGGAACGTCGGTCTCTCCCTATATCTTCAGTACTTGAAGAAGGAGCCTTCGTTACCTAATATTCGGCAGGTTCTTTTTGATCGAAAAGAGGAGTAGGCGAGCCTATTCCTCTTTTGTGATGCGATAATCAATGAAACGAAAAATGAGCCGTGATAAAGCTCTATTCGTATGATGTTCTTGACATAAGAACAAATCAATGCTATCCTTTCATAGTAATTTCATATCGTTGAATCAGGTGTCATAAGACTTAATAGGGAATCCGGTGTAAGCCGGAGCGGTCCCGCCACTGTAGCAGTGAGCAACCCTGCAAGGAATGTCACTGGGGCGAATGCCTTGGGAAGGCGCAGGTGAGCGATGAACTGGAGCCAGGAGAACTGCCTGATTGACAATCGCCATTTGACCTGCGAGTGATGGGAAGGGGATTTGGAGAAACGTCGCACGGCGCTTCTTCTTTAGCTGCACGAATGCAAGAATCCCGGCGAAGTAGCCGGGATTTTTCGTTCTGCTCTTATGCGCCTTTTCTGCTTTGCAGGAGAGGCGCTTTGCTTTTGGCAGAGATGATGTAGATGAAAGGCAAGTTATGGGAGGAGACGTACATGAATAGGAAGCAACAACTCTGTATGGCGGTATCGCTGTCGCTGCTTACCTCTTGTCCCTTGGCTGCGGAAGCAGCTCCGGAGGATGCCTCGGCGAATGGACAGACCGAGGCGATAGAAGAACATATCATGGGTGATACCGTAGTCACGGCAACGCGTACTCCAGTGAAGGCCTTTAAGGCAAACGCCAATATCAATGTTATCACGCGAGACATGATTGAAAAGCGGCATTATACCAGTGTGCAGGAAGCACTGCGGGATGTGCCGGGCGTATCGGTTCCCATCTACGGAAACTCGGGAGAAACTTACAGCGCCAATGGCCTGATGCTCAATGGCACAGATCATGTCGTGGTTCTCATCGATGGGGTACGAGCCAATATCAATGGAAGTTCGGGAACGTATGGCAAAATGCCGATGGCCGAGCTTTCCAATATGGCCTCGATTGAACGCATCGAGGTCTTAAAGAGTTCTGCGTCTACGCTGTACGGTGCAGATGCTGTAGGCGGCGTTATCAATATCATTACGCGGGATCCGTCAAAAGAGAAAATGCAAACGACACTCTCAGCATTGCGGGGCAGTTTTGGAAAAGAGCAGTATAATCTTGCACATCACGGGCACAAGGATGACTTTTTATTGGGACATCAGCCTCCAAAAGAAGAAAACGGATAACTATAAGGACGGCTGGGGAAGAGAGATCGTCGATCAGCTCCATTCCACAAATAATACCTACAAAATTGGCAAACGCTTTGGGGATACTGCGGATGTAAACGTAGTTTATCAAACATACACATCGGACTATGTGCGCCCTACCGGCGGCTGGAGCGATTTGATCAAGGACAAACGGTGGGGTCAGTACAATACCGGCAGAAAACACAATAATAAGCTAAATATTAATTATCGGCAGAAGATTGGTGATCATGCGGAGAATCAGCTGTCGGTCTTTCGGTATCAGTATCGGCAGGATGAATTGGCTTGGCAAAGGAAACATACAGCATCAGCGTATACTGCTCCGGCCATCTACCATTACAGTACGATCGGCGTGAGCGATCAGTTCAACTTCCGCCTCGGTAAGCATCACCAATTAGTGGCGGGCGGGGAATGGTATCGGGATAAGACGGATGAATATAACTATGCGGGGACAATCTTTACCGGCAAGGATATCACCACAGCGGCACTCTATCTGCATGATACCTTCACGTTTGGCGACGATTGGGAACTTTCTTATGGCCTAAGGTACAATCATAATTCCCGTTTTGGCAGCTCTTGGCTGCCCAGTATTACCTTGGGGCACACCGTGAAAAAACGGCTGAATTATTTCGTGGGCTATAAACGCTTCTTTATCGCACCGTATATGTCTCAGCTGTTCAGCCCGAGATATGGCGATCCCAATCTGCAGGCCTCGACGGGGACAGCGGTGGAGGCAGGAGTGAATTATCGGTTTAATCCGCGCACTGTTGGCTCTATGAAACTCTTCCGTCGCTGGACAAAGGATGCATTTGGCTTTGATTCCGGCAAGATTGCTCCGATCAGTGGACAAACGGGGGCTTACGCGAACTATGGCGAGGAAAACGCCAAGGGATTTGATCTTCAGCTGAAAACCTATTTAGGTGGTGGATGGACGGCCAATGCCGCCTATACCTACACATACGTAGAGGCGGTATCAGGTAAGGGCATCGCGACAGTCAATGAGCGTGTTCCGCGCAGTGCTTGGAACATTGGGGTTGACTATGAAAAAGGAAAATTCAACGGCAATCTGACAGCGCGTGCCTCTATCGCAAAGCCGGATCGCGAAGCGGTGCACAGGCGCGCAGCAATACCAGTGCCGGAGCGGCAGACTATCATACGTTCTGGCTCTTTGATGTGGGCATGAATTACCGTCCAATCGAAGAGGTCAACTTCTTTGTTAAGTGCAATAACCTGTTCAACCGCCTTTATACGGAACAGAGCTATGAATTGGATCCCAATAAAGCTTGGTATTCTGGGCCGGGACGCAGGTTTGAGGTAGGTGTGGAATACAGCTTCTGAAAAGCGATACAGACGTTAGGACGTATGGATAACTTTGGCACGAGCGATCTCGACCCATTCTTTTCGTCCGATTTTTGTTAAGCAAGGGGCAGTTGCACGAAGTGTTTAGCTTCGTGCAACTGCCCCTTGCTGCCATCTATGCCAATATGGAAGACCGCATTTGAGCCGCGATTCTCCAGAAGCAAAAGGTCTCGGTTGACTTTTTCTTCGCCGAAACCTATAATAGAGATATAAAGGAGCGGCTGATGAGTGGTTGCGCCGGTCACTCCTCTAGTGTTTTTTCAACTTGAAGAAGGAGCCGCTGCGAACCGCGGGCGGTTCTTTTTTCTGTCAACTAAAGATTGAGCAGAATAGAAATGATGCTGCTAACCAGCGTTGCCGCTGCGAGCACAAGCGATAGCTTTTCGTAAAGCGTCACGCACATCACCTCCCTTGCGGGAGACCGACCCTCATCAGCCGTTATCTATATGATAGCACAGATGATCGAAAAGGGGAATAGGCGATTTGCCTATTCCCCTTTTGCTATGCGATGACCAATGGGACGAAGAAAGCCTCCGTCCCCGCGATCTCCTCGGGGGAGAATCGTGCGCCCACGGCGGACGGCGCACCGAAGAGCATGAAGCATGAGAGCGTCAGACAGCCTGTGAGGCTGCCCGAGTCGACCGTATGGGTAAAGCGCGGCTGACGGACGAAGTCCTGATACATTGCCTTCTTGCTCGCACGGCAGATGATCTCCTCAGGGCTGTCGGGCTGCCGCTCGTAGACCATCTCCTCGCGTCCGCCGCGCTTCTCGACGAGGCGGACGTTCTTCCCCTCGCGTCCCCAGATCTCCTTGCGGATGTATGTGCCGTCCCGCAGCGCATCAAAATCGTCCTCGAAATAGGACGGCGTGAGGTAACGCTCCACCAGCGCGCATTCCTCGGGCGTCAAGAGCTGCCCCGTGCGTGCGAGCGCGTAGACCAGTGCCATAAAGGACTTGTTCTGAAGGAGAATCGCCTCGGGCGGGTTCATCATGGCAAAGCTGCCTGCGCGGTAGAGATCGAGAAACATCGTCCCGAGCGGTACATCATCCTCCGTGCGCTCGTCCACGAGAATCTCCATCGGATGCAGACGATAGAGCGCTGATGCGTATGCATTGTCCTCTAGTGGAATGCCGTGCGCATCGATTGCGAGATCATAGAACGAGAGAAAGCGGATGTCGCCGTGGGGGACACCCTCCTGCATGAGCCGCATGAGGTAGAGCGTCGTCCCGAGATCCTCAGGGTAGTCGTCGAACGCAGAGAAGACGAACGGGCGCCGCGTGAGCGCGCGCCGTCCGAGATCGGCGAGGGGGGGGGGAGGAGAGACGGTTGTGTACCTCCGTGAGGAAGCTGCGCAGCTGCGCCTCCGTCCCCTCGTTCGGGTCGCGGCGTCCGTCGTATGCGGCGGCGACACCGTTCGCGTAGAAGGACTCGATGACGAAGCACGGGGTATCGGCGTTGATCTCCACCATGTGCAGCTGCTGCGCCTCGTCGAGGACGAAGTCGAACCGCGAGAGCCACGTCGGCAGGTGAAAGGCGTTCACCGTGTGCAGATAGGGCAGGATCTCGCGCGGCATGTCCATCGCGCGTGCGAAGTCGTTCGGTGCACGCTGGAGCACCTCGGCGGCCTTACAGAAGACGCGGAACAGCCCGGCCGATGCCGTACGCATCTCCTCATAGAACGATGCGGGGAACGCCTGCACCGTATGCGTGGGGTAGCGATCTGCATAGTCGGCGTATTGGACAAAAGGGAAAATTGCGGGATCGAGCTGATCAATATAGGTGGCTGGATGCATCATGATGCTCCCGAGGAGGAGCGGATGCCTGCCCGTCCAAAGCCGGACTGCTTGCTGATGTCCTTGATGCGGCGGCTCTTGTTCCGCTCGTAGTTGTCGTTGTCGCTGTTTCCTCCGCGACCGCCGCCGCTATTGATGACCGTCGTGCGATGATGCCTGCCCGAGCGTACGGGGATGGCCTCGGGCAGCGGCGTGAGCGTCCCGTCGATGCGGTAGGTCATCTGCGCGAGCTCCATGTGACCGCCGGGGTAGAGAACCCGTGGAAGGCGAAGTAGTTTGCCGCCAGAGGGGCGATCATGCTCGCCGTGCCGTACAGCCAGACGAGGTCGCCGCCCTCGTCGCGTCGGAAGGTCACTGCCGTGTCGTTGTCGTAGAGCACAGTCTCCGTGCCGTCTCCGTTGTTGAGGAGACTGCAGCGGCGGTCGAGATCATCCGTGAGCCGTGCCTCGCCCTCATTCCATTCGGGATGTACGATGTCACATATCTTATATATAATGTCGTTACGATAGTAATACCCTGCCCCCAGAGCGCCGACGGCCGCGACGGCAGCAGCGAGGATGGCAGCCTTGCGTCCCATATTTTCCATGCGCCCGCTCCTTAGTGCACTGCTCCGCTGATGACGAGGGAGAGCCCGACGAATACGCCAAAGAGGAAGATGCCCGCTGCCGTATTGCCGCGCATGATCTGCTCGGCGAGAGCGTACTTTCGATGCCACATCTTGATGATGAAGAAGCCGAGAACGAAGAACACGATGCCGACTGCCGCGTAGACGATGCTGAGCAAGACGCCCTGCACGAAGTCGGGCGGGACGGCGTCGTAGGAGGGGGAGAGGATCACGGCGCGCAGGATCTGCCCGATGCCGATGAAGGAGCCGGCGGAGAGCCACGCGACAGCACAGTTGCCGCGCTTGATCTCAGCGGCGAAATCGCCGGGGACAAAGAAATCCATGATCGTATTGGAGACGATCATCAGCAGGATGCCAAAGAGCGCATAGAACGCGGTGAGCAAGAGGGTGGACAGATCAATCATAGCGGTTCTCCCTATCGTCAAGATGGTCGTGCCGAATGTATCAGCGATTCCCTAGTGTGCGAGATGCAGAGATGGCTTTTACCGCTCTCCCCTCGGACGCCGCCTGTATTTTTCTCAATCCATTCGGCGCGTGTCATGATAGATGACTTGTCCTGTGCCGCTGCTGCCGCATCAGAGGGCGCAGCTGTGGACGCAGGGGCGGCGGGGGCGGCAGGCGGCGTTTTCGGCGGCGGTGCATAGATGGATCGTGGGAGCGGCAGGGTGCCCTCATTCGGGCCGGGCTCGACAACACCGCGGCGGCCGGTCTCGCTCCACCCGCGCACCGTCTCGGCATAGTGGCCGAGCGTGCGGGCAGTCACCGACGCCACACGATCCGCAGGCAGCGGCGCGTGTGAGACGACAATGCGCGCCTTCCCCTCGCCATCATCGGAGATCTGCAGGTTCTCTTTCTCCGCGCGGAGGAAAATCAGCTGCTGCGGCGCATCCGTGTCACTCTCGGCGATCTCATCCACGTACCCACCCAGCCCCTCGATGAGATCGAGGGCGGCGGCGTTCTTGTCGATACTGGCACGGTAGACCTGAGCATCCCCCTCCGCTGGCTCCTCCGTGTAGTATGGCGCATCCGAGAGGCGCTCATGAAGTGCATACGGGAAACTGAACGTGCGGCGTATGTCGTGGATGGAGTTGATGTCCAGGTCAACATCCAGCATGATGACGACGAGCAATATGGTCACACCCCATACGGCGCTGTTGGAGAACAGCTTGGTTAGGATGGCCTTCTGTTTCTTGGTCAGGTACCCACGGCGCTTTTGGGGGCCTGGATCAAAGGTCTGAATCAGATGTGCATCGATTCTTATCCCGCGTGACCCGTATTTTGATCCGTCCCAGTCCTCAAGGAAGAAGTATTGATTGTCGTCAATCTCGTACTGCTCGTAGGCCGCACAATCGCCGTACGAGGCCTCTGTGTCGCCGAGTGCGCTCGTGACGACCTCGATCCCCGCGTCGATCAGACGGTAGGACTTCGCCGGCACGACGCGCGCGACGGGGGTGGAGAGCGTGCACTCCGCGCCGTCCTCGCTGATGCTCAGCCACATGCGCGCCTCGCTGTCCTTGTCCTCCTCTAGGGTGAGCCCGTACTCCGTCCATGTGTCGCTCCCCTTCTGCTCGCGGTAGCAGATCTTTTCCGCGATGATGTAGCGTACACCGCCGATGATGATGCCGGACCAGCAGTCAAACTCGATGGACATCCCTCGCCTCCTTTCTCCTGATAGAACTTCTCGTCTAGCATTTTATCAACGATTTCTTAAAATAAATAAAATTTTATAAAATTTCCTCATCGAAGGGCTCCGACCTCCCTGAGATGGTCGCGCCGCATGCATCAGGGCTTCCCTAAAATCCAATCACAAGCCCCTCGACCACAAAGACCATGATGCTCGCCCCCGCCGCACAGCGAAAGAGACTCGCGCCGTTCCACGCGAGAAAGAGGGCAAAGACGAACGCCGCGCCGCCCGCGAGAGGGGTGCGCGTCGCGAGCACGATGGCGGGGAAGGTCATGACGGCGAGCGTCACGTAGGGGACGTAGAACAGGAACGAGCGGACGAAACGGCTCTTGATCTCACTGCGCAGGACGAGCGGCGGGATGAGGCGGATGGCGAGGGTCACGATGCTCATGACTGCGATGTAGATCCATACGTCACGCATCGGCATCCTCCTTCTGCTCCGTGATGGGGAACAGCCACGCAGCGACGCCCGCGATGAGGAGCGTCAGGATGATCGTGCGCGTGCCGCCCGAGAGCTCACACGTGATGGGGGCGTACGTCGCCGCAAGCGAGAGCGCGAAGCTCACACCGACCATCCCCGCGATGGGACGGCTCTTCTTTGCGGGCGGGAGGATGACCCAGACGAACATCCCATAGAGCGCGACCGAGAGCGCGGAGAGTGCCGCCGCCGGCAGAATACCTCCCGCGAGGATGCCCGCCGACGTGCCGACCGCCCAGGCGGGGACGGAGATCGCCATGGCACCGTAGTTATAGTAGGGATTGACCATGCCGCCGCGTGCCACCGTGATGCCGAAGATCTCATCGGACACACCGAAACTCACGGCGAGGCGGTGGAGGAGGGAGGTATCGGGCGCAAACCGCTGCGTGAGCGCCGCCGACATGAGGAAGTAGCGCGCATTAGCGACGAGGGTCAGCACCGCGATCTCAAGATAGGGCGCCTGCGCCGCAATCACCGTAAAGCCCGCGTACTCGCCCGCCGACGCGAGATTGACAAAACTCGTGAGAAAGCCCTGCCACGGCGTCAGCCCTGCCGTCTTGGCGAGAATTCCGAGCGTAAACGCCACAACGAAATAGCCGAGTGCAATCGGCACGCCGTCGTGCACCCCCGCGAGAAAAACCGCGCGCCGCGACGCGCCGATGCCCTGCTCCATCAATCCTATCACCTTGCCCATGACTGTCATTTTGATTCTCTTATTGTAAGATAAATCACGCCATTTGTAAATGTCGGGGCACCAAGACAAATGATTGTCAAGAGAGAGAGAACTGGTACAATAGAGGAAATAAGGGAAACTTGATCGAATCGTCCCTCGGAGGGATATATTTTTTTCTCTGAAGTGCGAAAAAAGAGACGCGAATATGACGGTGCAAAAATGGATCCGTGCTCCGTTAGGAAAAGGATGTGTAGGCGATGTCACATGCGATGGCGTTGAATCCGCCGGCAGAATCGATGGAACAATGGGAAACGTCGGCGCATCGTCCCGTTGCCATGGGCAGTATGAGCCGTACCGCTCTGGATGCGGCACTTGCAAAGGGCATGGCGTCACTGGAGACGGGACAGGGAATGTCGCCGGATGAAGTAGATGCCGCATTGAGGCAGGAATTTGGCGCATGAGCCGCTATCGGGTGCAGTATTCTCCTGCCGCTTATGATGATTTACGTGCCATCTATCGCTATATTGCATTTGAGTTGATGGTGGAAGAAACTGCGCGGGCACAGACGGAGCGGATTCGATATGCGATCCGCGCACTCGGAACGTTTCCACAGCGATATCGAGCTGTGGACTGGGAGCCTTGGGCATCACGGGGAATGCGCCAGATGCCGGTGGATCATTATTGTATCTTTTATCGTATTGATGAAATCGGTGATGTCGTTACGATTGTTCGTATCTTTTACGCGGGCAGGGATATAAAAAAACATCATAAAATAAACGGTCATGCAGGAGTTGTTCCCGCATGACCGTTTTTGTCCTCTGTATCTCCTCTGCGATCAGCCCAGTTCGTAGCCCGCGTCGTCGAGGACGGCAGCGTACTCGCTGTCGGGGATATCGCGGCTCGTCTTAAAGGTTGCCGTGCCCGCCTCAAGGCTGACGGCAACGTCCGTGACGCCGTCCATGCCGCTGAGCGCCTTCGTGACGTGCTTGACGCAGTGCGGGCAGGTCATGCCCTTGACGTGAATGGTCTTTTCCATGATGGTTGTTTCCTTTCTGTCGGCGGCAGGTTCTGCCGCAGCTTTGGTGATGGATGGGGTCGGTGCGTCCGGCGCGCCGTCGATGGGGGCGATCGTCGGTGCGCCGGGGGCTGCCTCCGTGCGCTCCGCCGTCTCCTTCGTGATGGAGAAAAAGCGCAGGCGCAGGGCGTTCAGCACGACGCAGATGCTCGACAGGCTCATCGCCGCCGCCCCGATCATGGGCGAGAGCTTGATGCCGAACGCGGGGTAGAGCACGCCCGCCGCGAGCGGGATGCCGATGACGTTGTAGAAGAACGCCCAGAAGAGGTTCTCCTTGATGTTGCGCATGACACTGCGCGACAGGCGGATCGCACTGACCGCGTCGAGGAGGTCACTCCGCACGAGGACGGCGTCCGCACTCTCGATGGCGACATCCGTGCCCGCGCCGATGGCGATGCCGAGATCCGCCTGCACGAGGGCGGGCGCATCATTCACACCGTCACCGATCATGGCAACACGGTGTCCCTCGGATTGCAGCCTCTTGACGTGCTCCTGCTTATCCTTTGGCAGGACACCAGCGATCACCTCCGTGATGCCGAGCTGATTGGCAATCGTGCGCGCCGTGCGTGCGTCGTCGCCCGTGAGCATGACGGGGGTGAGCCCCATCGCCTTCATCTGAGCGATCGCTGCCGCGCTCGTCGGCTTTTCCGCGTCGCGGACGCCGAGGAGCCCGATGATCTGTCCCGCACGGACGACGATGAGTGCCGTCTCGCCGCGCCACGCCATCTCGGCACGTACCGTCTCGATGGCGGGCGGCAGGACGATACCGAGCTCCGCGAGGAGCGCCGTATTGCCCGCCGCGCAGTCCGCACCGCCCACGCGGGCGCGCACGCCCTTGCCGAATACCGCGTGAAAGTCCGTCGCGGCGGGGATGCTCTGTCCCTGTGCCGCCGCGTATGTCGTGATCGCCGCCGCGATGGGGTGCTCGCTGCCCGTCTCAAGGGCAGCGGCGAGCGCCGTCAGCTCGTCCGCGGTGATGCCGACGGGGCGGATGCTCGTGAGCTGCGGACGCCCCTCGGTGAGCGTCCCCGTCTTGTCCATGAGGACGGTGTCGATGCCGCCCGCCGTCTCAAGTGCCGTGCCCGACTTGATGATGATGCCGTGCGCCGCCCCGCGCCCCGTGCCGACCATGATCGCGACGGGGGTCGCGAGCCCGAGCGCACACGGGCAGGAGATGACGAGAATGGAGATCGTGATGGAGAACGCGAACTCAAGGCTCGCGCCCATCATCAGCCAGACGCCGCCCGCGAGGAGCGCGATGGCGATAACCACGGGGACGAATACCCCTGCGACACGATCCGCCAGACGTGCGATCGGTGCCTTTGACCCGCCCGCCTCGTCCACGAGACGGATGAGCTGGCGGATGGTCGTATCCTCGCCGACGCGCGTCGCGGTGAATCGGATCGTCCCCTCGATGTTCTGCGTGCCCGAGGTGACCGTATCCCCTGCCGCCTTGCTGACGGGCATCGACTCCCCTGTGACGGCGGACTCATCGACGCTCGTCGTGCCCTCCGTGACCGTGCCGTCGACAGGGATGCGTGCGCCGGGACGCACGACGATGGTATCGCCTGCGGCGAGGGCACTGACGGGAACGGTCAGCTCCACCCCGTCGAGGAGGACAGTCGCCTCCTGCGGTGCGAGCTTCATCAGCGCGCGCAGGGCGTCCGTCGTCTGCCCCTTGGCGCGTGCCTCCAGATATTTCCCGACTGTGATGAGGTAACGATCATGCCCGCCGACTCAAAGTAGAGATTCGTACCGTACTCTGCGGTGAGAGCGAGGTCGCCGTGCCCCAGACCGTAGCTCATGCGCAGCATCGCAAATGCGCCAAAGAGGGCAGACGCCATCGAGCCGATGCCGACGAGGCTGTCCATGTTCGGCGCCCCGTGCAGGAGATTGCGAAAACCGTTGACATAGTATGCACGGTTGACATACATGATCGGCAGAATGAGCAGAAACTGTACGAGCGCAAAGGTCAGCGCATTCTCCGCGCCCCAGAAAATATCCATAAAGGCGGGCGCGTAGGGGATGCCCCACGCCGCGAATGTATGGCTCATCGAGATGGCGACGGTCGGCACGAGAAAGAGGATGGAGATGAGGAGCCGCGTGCGCATCGCGCGGATGGCCTTGCCCGCCGCATCGTCCTCCGCGTTTCCTGCCTGCGCAGCGGCGGGGGCGGCGGTCTGCGCCGTCTGCGCAGGGGATGCGCCCTTGACGCTCGCGCCGTAGCCCGCCTCCTCCACCGCCGCGATGATGGCGGCGGGGCTCGTGACATTCTCGTCATAGGCGAGACTCATACTATTTGTGAGGAGATTGACGGAGACATCCGCCGTTCCTGCCATTTTCGCCACCGTGCGCTCGACCCGCGCCGAGCACGCCGAACAGGTCATGCCTGTGATATTGAATCGTGCCTTTCGCATTCGATCCCCTTCCTATGATAAGTATTTTCTCCATTATATAATTACTGTCAAGTACCGCCCCATAATCATGCAAAAGAAACCATAAAATTGGGTTCATCACATATATTGTGGTGGCTTGTGTTCCCCTCCGCGAACACAAAGCTCCGCAAGGGGGCGTGGAGAGGGAAGGAGAATCATTACTTTCGTCGAATATTCCAAGCAGAAGGGGGATGGGTTGTGTCCGTTCGATGAGGGGGCGATCCGTGTATTTTGATATGGAAATGGAGGCTTCTATGGAAAAAAATGGGGTATGAACTGCTGAACGATCCGTTCCGGAACAAAGGGACGGCGTTTACGCAGGAGGAACGGGCAGCGTATGGTCTGGTTGGAATTCTGCCGCCGCATATCGATACGATCGAGGAGCAGGCGGCACGCATCTATCGGGAGATGGAGCGCAAGACCTCCGGCATCGAAAAGAGACGTTTCCTGATGGATGTGTTCAATCGGAATCGCCGTCTTTTTTACTACGTGTTCCGGCAGCACATCGTCGAGCTCATGCCGATTGTCTACGATCCCGTGATCGCCGAGAGCATCGAGCAGTACAGCGAACAATTTATCAATCCGCAGGAGACGGCGTATCTCTCCATCGATCATCCCGAGGCGATTGAGGAGACGCTGCGTACGGCGGCACAGGGGCGTTCCATCCGGCTCATCGTTGCGACGGATGCCGAGGGAATTCTCGGGATCGGCGACTGGGGGACGAACGGGGCGGATATTGCCGTCGGAAAACTCATGGTGTATACGGCAGCGGCGGGGATCGATCCCGCCACGGTTCTGCCTGTCATGCTCGACTGCGGGACGAACCGCGAGAGTCTCCTGCAGGATCCGCTCTACCTCGGCAACCGTCACACACGTGTGCGCGGCAAGGCATACGATGACTTCATTGATGCCTTTGTGCAGACGGCAGAACGGCTCTTTCCACAGCTCTACCTCCACTTCGAGGACTTTGGCCGTCCGAACGCCGCGCCCGTTCTGCGCCGCTACCAAAAGACCTACCCCCGTCTTCAACGACGACTGTCAGGGGACGGGCATCATCACACTCGCGGGGCTGCTCGGCGCGATGAAGATCAACAATGAGAAGCTCACGGAGCAGCGATATATGTGCTTCGGCGCGGGCACGGCGGGGGCGGGCATTGCCGCCCGTGTCTGCCGCGAGATGGTGGAGCAGGGGCTCAGCGAGGAGGAGGCGCGCAGCCGATTCTACCTCGTGGACAAGCAGGGTCTCCTCTTTGACGATATGGGAGATTTGACGCCGGAGCAAAAGCCGTTTGCACGAAAACGCAGCGAGTTCGACCATGCGGATTCGCTCACGACGCTCACGGCCGCTGTGATGGCAGTGCGCCCGACGATCCTCGTCGGCACATCGACGATGCCGGGGGCATTCACGGAGACGATTGTGCGCGGGATGGCATCGTGGTGCGCGCATCCGATCATCTTCCCCCTCAGCAATCCGACGGAGCTTGCCGAGGCGACGGCAGAGGATCTCATCCGCTGGTCGGATGGCCGCGCAATGGTTGCAACGGGGGTACCGCGTGATCCCGTCGCCTATCGCGGGACGACCTACACGATCGGGCAGCGAACAACGCGCTCATCTACCCGGGGCTCGGGCTCGGAAGCATGGCAGTCGATGCGCGCCTCGTGACAGACGAGATGATCTCGGCCGCTGCTCATGCACTGGGGGCGTTCCTCACGCCGGAGGAAAAGGGGGCGGCGGTCATTCCGCCCGTTGCGCGTCTCGTGGAATTCTCTGCCGCCGTTGCGGTTGCTGTCGCAACGTGCGCGGTGCAGCAGGGGCTGAACCGTCGATCGGTGACGGATGTCAAAGCCGCTGTTGAGGAGATGATCTGGAAGACGACGTACTGAGACAACGAGGGAATCCGTGTCTCCCGAACGATCAATGGGGGGATGTACGAAGCGACAGCTTCGTACATCCCCCCATATTTCTATTGGTCATTCGATGGACGATCATGCCAGCACATCGGCAGGATCCTCATCGTGGTCGATGCAGTATGAGACAAAATCCACTGTTTTCGGTATGTTTTGGAACGTATCTGTTTGGCGGAAATCCGCTAAAATCTCCTCGCACAGTCGGCGCATATCGGCGCATTGCTTCTCCATGTTGTCCTGATAGCGCGCGATGAGTTCATCTTCGTCGAACAGTTCTGCCTCTGCGATATCCGTATACATCCAGTCGCCGGGGTTGTAGCGCAGGTTCGCGACGGCAGACGCATCCGTGCGACAGCTCTCGCCACCCTCTTGGTATTCCATCAGCGTCTTTTGGAACGCCTCCTCTGTGTTCATCCCGACAAGAAACTCTGCATACTCTGTATTGCAGTCAAACGCCAGCGCGTAAAATCTCTCCCGGGGATGTGCGCGGAGAAACTCCTCCATCGCGGCAGAAATCTGCGCGACAAAATCCGCTTTATTCATGGGGCACATCACTTTCTGGCACAGCATCATCTTCGCGGCGTAGGAGCAGACGGGGACGATCTTCCTACCTTCGCGGCGTGCCGCCGCGATGATCTCCTCGATCAGACGGCGGGCGATGTCCTGTCCCCTGTAGGCGGGATCGACCTCCGTATGCGGGATGACCCAGCGGCCGCCCCTCTCCTCGATGACGGCATAGCCGATGCAGGAGGGCGGCGGTGAGCAGAGCTGCGGCGAAGAAGTGCATCATGGGGACGGGATCGTGTATCTATCTCCTTTCTATCGTTATAGCGCAGAATTGGGCACGGGTCAAGAGGCGTGCGAAAAGCCTCCCCCGTGCGGCGAGAGAGGCTTTCATAGATAGAAGGAAGTTGACCGAATGGAAATCGTTTAGAAGAAGAACTCGACGCGGCCGAAGAGCTTCGATGCCCTGTCCTTGTCCGAGCCAAGATAGCGCGCGTAGAGATCCTTGCCGCGGAAATACTTCGCGGAGAGCACGACGTTCGGCAGCAGCGTGTAGTCTGCGCCGATCTCGACGCCTCTTGCCCCCTCCATCGCGCCATCCGTCGTCGGCTCAAAGGAGGCACCTGCGATCTGGCGATAGGCGACGTATGCGCCCCACGAGCCGCGATCCTCGGGCTCTGCGCCCTTGTACTCGTATGCGATCTGATAGGATTTGTCGGGCATGTTCCCCCACTGGAAATCCTTGCTGTATGCGTACGCGCCCGAGAGGAAATTGTACTTGTCGAAGCGATAGGCGAGGTTCACCCCGAAAATCTGCATCGTCTTCTTGTTGTTCTTGAGCATCGCTTGGAAATCTTTCGCATTGAAGCGGTAGTAGCCGAGCCCTGCCGTCAGACGTCCGTTGTACTGGAGCTCCACACCCTGATAGTTTGCCGCCTTGTCATACTGGAACTCGTCACTGCTCACGCGTCCTGCCTGCAGTTTGACGCGCAGATCCTTGCCAAAGTTTACCTCCGCGCCCGAGAACTCGCGGTCGAGGATGATCGCACCCGGCTTGGCATACGCCTCTGCCGAGAGCAGCTCCATCTTTCCGAGCTTGACATTGAAATTGCCATAGTCGCCCTCTGCCCATGCGCGCTGGAGCGTCACCTTGTCGCTGTCCTCTTCGCCCGCGTCCTTGTTCACCTTCATCGAGGCATCGAGCCGTGCATTGACGTGCCAGTGGCTGTTGACCTCAGCAGACGGTTCCAGGCGGAACAGCAGATTGTTGTCGTTGACCTTTGTCGCTCCCGAGGGTTTACGAGATACTTCCGTGCGGTCGCTCGTGTAGGTGTACTCGACTTTGCCGTTCCACTTCACCATGTCGGCATTGCGCTCGAGGTTCGACACGCGCACGCCGAGATTGTTCAGCTCGTCGGCGAACTCGGCGGCGAGGCGGTCAACGAGTGCGCGATCGGAGGCGGACAGATCGCCCTTTGCCATCGCCTTGGCGACCATCTGCGCCATCTCGTAGCGCGTGATATTGCGGTCACCGCGGAACGTCCCGTCGCCGTAGCCCTCAACCACGCCGTCATTGGCGAGCTGCGTCACAGCATCGTACGCCCAGTGGTCGCGCGGCACATCGCTGAACGGATTCGCCGCCGCGAACGTCGTTCCTGCCGCGCCCACGACGAGAGCCGCCGCGAGTGCGGACACCAGAGTTTTCTTCATCGGAAAATCCTCCTTTTCGGATCATGCAAACCGGCACCGCCTGTCTGTGTTTCCCATCGTGGATGGTGTCCGTGACATTTGCTGCATCAATTCGCATAAATAATAATAACATTTCTCATTATATATGATACTCAGATGGAACGTCAAGTACAATATTCTAAATATAGAGAATAAAAATGACGAGCATGATTCGTATCATCAGCGCGGAAAATATATGTTATAATAAGGAAAATACAGAACTATTTCAACGGACGGAGGAGAACATCGTATGAATGAATCAATCAAGGCGGCACATCTCACGCATGATGCAGCGCCGCAGGCAGATATCACGCCCTACAGCGCAGAGGCAGCGGCGCGTGTGGAGGCGTTTCATCGGACGCTGCCGACGTACGAGCCGACGCCGCTCGCCGACCTCAGGCATCTCGCACAGTCGCTTGGGCTGGCGCGGGTCGCTGTGAAGGATGAGAGCAAGCGGTTCGGGCTGAACGCGTTCAAGGGGCTCGGCACGAGCTACGCCGTCGCGCGCTATCTCGCGCAGTATCTGGGCATCCCCGCAGACGAGATGACCTATGAGCGACTGCGGGCACCGGAGAACCGCGAGCGGCTGCGCGGCGTCACCCTCGTCACGGCGACGGACGGTAACCATGGGCGCGGTATTGCGTGGGCGGCGAAGCTGTTCGGGATTTTTGCGCATGTCTTTATGCCGAAGGGCGGCTCGCCCGAGCGTCTGGCGAACATCCGCGGGCTCGGCGCAGAGGCTTCGTTCACCACCTACAACTATGACGATACCGTGCGCTATGCCGCGCAGATGGCGCAGGAAAAGGGCTGGGTGCTCGTGCAGGACACGGCGTTCGGCGGCTACACGGAGCGACCGCAGTGGATCATGCAGGGCTACTTGACGCTTGCCCGTGAGGCGATGGAGCAGTACGCTGAGGTGCCGACGCATATCTTCTTGCAGGCAGGTGTCGGATCGCTGCCGGGGGCGATCACGGGATACTTTGCTGCGCACTATGGGGCGGAACCTCCCGTCATCACCATCGTCGAGCCGAACCGTGCCGACTGCATCTATCGGACAGCAGCGGCAAACGACGGGAAATCGCACATCGTGACGGGGGGAGATTAGTTCCATCATGGCGGGACTCTCGTGCGGCGAGCCGAATCCCCTCGCATGGGAAATCCTGCGGGACTACGCCGATCACTTCGTCTCCGTCCCCGAGTGGGTCGCAGCGAAGGGCATGCGCATCCTCGGCAACCCGCTGGGTGACGACCGGCGCGTCGTCTCGGGCGAGAGCGGTGCCGTCACCACGGGGCTCGTCGCCGAGCTCATGCAGAACGCGAGCCTCGACTACCTGCGCGACGCCATCGGCCTCACGAAGGACTCCCGCATCCTCTGCATCTCCACCGAGGGCGACACCGACCGCACGAACTACCGTCGCGTCGTCTGGGACGGGCTGTATCCGAGTTTTTGAGACGATATGCACGGCTTCGCCGCTATGCTGTGATGCAGAGACGGCCACGATACGGTGTCGAACATCACCGAGGGCTCTTCAACGGCACAGATAGGCGATCGTGGAGGTGATGCGGAATGCGTGATTTGGATCGTAAAATTGAACTCTTTCGTCTTCTTTTTCCACGTCTGAGCAGCTTTGAAACAAATGATTGGGAAGAGAATTTTCTCGTGGAGTTTACGCATGATTCGACCTCCATCGAGGGAAATACGCTGACACTGATTGAGACGAAAAATGATCTTGACCGATGCGGTCGTCCCGTCGGAGACCTCGCTGCGGGAGCTGGACGAGGTGCGCGGGCATGCGGATGCATGGCAGTTCGTGAAGGATTGTGTTCGGGGAGGAAAGCCTCTTTCGGAGACGATGATCAAGGACATTCACGAGCGCGTCCTTCCTGCACGAGGAGCCGGCGGCGTCTATCGCACTGTCCCCGTCTATATTCGCGGCGCACGGCATGTTCCTCCCAATCCACGCAGAGTATGGGACGCGATGAAAGATTTTGTCTATCGTATGGAGCACGCTTCATTCACCGATGCCATCGAAAAGGCGGCGTGGATTCACGCGGAGTTTGTGAAGATCCATCCATTTCAGGATGGAAATGGTCGGACGGCACGACTGATCATGAACTATCATCTGATGGCAAATGATTTTCCGCCAACGTCCATTAAGCTGCAAAAATCGCGAAGCATATTTTTTTCTGCGTTGGAAGAATATGCCATACAGGAGAATCTTGCACCATTTGATACGTTGCTTCGCGAAAATATGGAGCGAGAAATGGATGCGTTCTTTACCATGTATGCACAACATATTGATCTGGCAGAACTGCGGCAAACATATCCAACGCTCGAACCGCTGGCTGCCAGCTATATAGACGATGCGTATTAAGGAATGACCTGTTGATGCGGCAGAATGTACGGCGCAAAAGAAAAATCCAAATTGATATGACAGAAAGTGGGACTCCGCATGGATGAGAATGAACACTATATTGCGACGCTGACCGTGAATGATGTGCCGTGGCATCGACTGACGACGCCCTATGGGCGCGCGACGGAGTTTCCTCGGTACTTTGCCGTGCTGGAGGCGATGGACGACCTTGCGGCGGTGAAGGATGCCCTCTACGAGCTGGAGATCAATACGGAACATCAGGGGACATTCTGGCACGCTACACCGTTTGCTATGATCTTTCTCGTGCGGATATTTCGGCGCGCACGTGCTGCGCAGGCAGATAGTGAAATCGCTCGAATGATTGCAGAGCGGCTCCTCGAACACTTCCAGCTGATCGCAGAATGTGTCCACATGGGGGAGGAGCTGAAACACGCCGCGCCCCTGCCGCACTTCTCCGATCTCCTGCGCGAAGAATACCTCTGGTCGGAGGTCTACGACGAGGAGGAGGACGAACTGCGCTGGGAGGATGATGATGTTTTCCCCGCAGATCTCTTCTATAGCTTTTACTACTACGCTGCGCAGGTACTTGCCACGTGCGAGGGCGAACTCAAACAATAGCCCTCGGGCAGTCTGAGATGATGGGGCGCGTCGAATCGTATACAAAACGTGAAAACACCTCTGTACGACCAACGTGCAGAGGTGTTTATCATGGGGCTGTGCGAGAGTAAAATGCTGACTTTGAGGTATCGTTCATTTCTTTTACGATAGCATATCGAGAGAGCGCGTTTCACACAAAATGACCTACTGGATGCCGAAATACAGCGCTCCATCGGAGCGGTATTTCCGTTTCTGTTGAACAACGGAACTATGTGGGGGTTGTCTGGTATAGAAAAATCCGTTTTAATATGAAGGGAAAAAGACGGCATAAATAGAATACTAAATCAATGAAAATATAAATAAGGACGAGGTGAGTTTGTGTCATTGCGGATCAAAGACGTTCTCGTCAAGGAGACGGGAGCAAAGCGGATGTTCCCGGGACAGCGGCACAGCCTTGATACGACGGAACGTCCGACCATCGACTACGGACGGGACGGCGCGACATGGGAGCAGTCCGGCGAGACAGAGCGTACACTGAAAGGCTATCGTGATCTTTCGGAGCGATGTGATCAGCTCAACTGTTATGAAGTGCCGGACAGCCTTGTTTACTTTCTGGACGGCTCGCGTCATGTCTATAAGGTCGATGATATTGCCTTTTCGAGAAATAAACGCATCTCGGTATATCCCGTCCTCGCAGGACAGATCGGCGTCGGCTGTTGTGTACGCCATAACCGCACGATGAAGAAACATCGTTTTTTCTACGAGTGTGTTCTTGCCTTGCCCGATCTTGCCGATGCCGATGGACGAGCCGGATTTTCAAGTGCGCTCGTGCAAAAGCTCAATGAACTTGAGGTGGTTCGGCGGCGTGGCATCCATTTCGGACACGTCTTTTTTTATGATACGTCCAAGCCAAGTGAGGAATGGAAGCAGATCGGGCGGAACTTCTATGAGAGTCGAGGCACGGCAAAGATTCAGGAGCATATGATCGGACTTGAGCAGGAGATGGTGCGAAGCCTCGTGAAGGAGCACCTGCTCGATCAGGATCGCTATCTCATCAAGGACGGCTCGCTCGAATATCGCGGATTAAACGCGGAGATGCGGCAGGTGTGACGGCAGAGATGCTCCATCAGGAGCAGTATGAATGGGTGCTCGGCGTGTCGAAGAATTTCAATCCCGAGGTGTGCAAGGATCAAGACGGCAAGCCAAATCCGGGCTTTATAGCAGAACTTCCCTTTTGTCATCGCACTCCTGCTGCCATGTATGAGTGGGGCGGAGTTCGCTATGCCGTATGGTATCTCTGCCTGCGTGAGGCGGAGCGGACACGCTCCATCTTTGACGGCGTGGTCAAGGTGGAGAAGGTACTGGTCGGTGATGAAATTGAAAATGGGATGGAGACGGAGCGTATCGACGATCTGAGCGCGCGAATTCTGAATGAGCGAAATCCGGTCTGCTATGGCTCGGATCTGCGCTGGGCAAATCATCTCTATCCGATTTACCTGACGGAGCAATTCGTCAAGGCACGCTATATTCCAAATGAGAGCTTTTTACAGATGTTTTGAGGTGACATGATGGCAGACAACTTGATCGGGCGCGTGATTGCAACGGAGAAACGTCCTACGACGATGGACACATTTACCTTTTGGACGAGTGAGAACGAGAAACTTCACGCGTTCGATATCGTAAAAGTGGAGCATATCGAAGGCTCGTTTTCCTATGGGGTCATTCAGAACATCTCGCATATCACAGATGCACAGAGCTTTCTCACGAGTTTTATCTCGAGCGACTTCGGTGATGTCAATGTGGAGGGAAGTACGGCGCGGCTCGGCATGAACTACGTTGAGGCCGCAGTATCTTACAACAACAAGGGGATCTATACGCCTGTGCACAGTGGGGCAAAGGTATGTCGTGCGAGTGTAGAGGAGATTACGGCGGCGCTCGGGTTGGGTGAGGTGAAGAATCCGCTCGTCTGTGGCGCGGTCAAGATGTATGCGGACACAGCATCGGAAATCTCGCTGAATGTCCCACTGAACGCCAAATTCCTGCTCGGGCCGGAGGGTGCGCATCTCAATATCTCAGGCATCTCGGGGCTAGCGGCAAAGACCTCTTACGCGATGTTTCTGATGAAAGCGGCGCAGGAGCGATATATGAAAGAAGAGGAGGAGTCGGTCGCCTACGTTATTTTCAACGTGAAGGGAAAGGATCTGCTTGCCATTCATGAGGAAAATGATTTCGGTGAGGAGAATGACCCTGTGGCAGAGCGTACCCGTGTGATGGCGGAGTATCATGCGATGGGGCTTTCGGGCAAGCCGTTTGAGCAGGTCAAGTACTATATTCCCTATGCGCAGCAGGGTAAGTCGCGGCAGAGCACCTATCTCGGGAAAACCGAGCAGATGGAGTACGAGCGTGAGGGCATTCTCAAGAAGTTCAAATATACGTATGAGGATGATAAGGAGAGCATCGAAATGCTCTTTTCCGATATTGATGACCCACAGCAGACAATGGATGCCATCATCAACAAGATCATCGATGCGACGGATGCGGATTTTTCGGGACTGTCTACATGGGATGCCTTTCGGGAAAGGGTCGAGGAGCTGTCGCAAAAGAACACGAAGGACGATAAAAAGAAGTCCAATGAAATCTCTGTCCTCAGCTGGCGTAAATTCAAACGTATTATCAATAAGGCAATCCGCAATGATGATATGTTTGCTCGCCGTGTTGTCGATACGCAGGGAGAGTGCCGTCTGACGGATGAGATTCGCCATATACAGAAAAACGATGTCTACGTCATAGATATCGCCAAACTTTCGGAGGACAAGCAGGCGTTTGTTTTCGGTGATGCAATACGTGCCATCTACAATTTGAAACTCGGCGAATACGACGATGAGCTGGACGGACAAAAACCACCCACACGTATTGTAGTTTTTATCGACGAACTGAATAAATACGCCTCGAAGGACACGCCGAAGTCCTCGGCAATTCTGCGTGAAATCCTCGACGTGACGGAGCGGGGACGCTCTCTCGGTGTGGTGCTCTTTGGCGCGGAGCAGTTCCGCTCGAATATCCACCCGCGTGTGACGGGGAATTGCTCGACGCATGCATACGGGCGGACGAATACAATCGAGACGGAGACGAAGGACTACAAGAGCCTCCCACCCGTCTACAAGAATATGCTCACACGACTTGCACAGGGGGGACTACCTCATCCAGAACCCGATGTTCCGCTCTCTGCTGAAGATCCAATTCCCGAAGCCGGTTTATAAGCAGTTTAAGGGGTGAGGATGATGACACAGCAGGAGGCCGTCTTTGGTGCGAGTATACTCGAAACGCTGACGACGGGGATGTATAAGGATCCCATTATTATCTATCGTGAATACATTCAGAATGCGTGTGATGCCATCGATCAGGCAGTGCGCGAAGGCTTGTATGCAGAGCAGAGACAGGGCAGTGTGCATCTGTTCATTGATCGTGACAAGCGTTATTTATCCATTGAGGATAATGGCGCGGGCGTTCCAGTGGCAAAATTCCGTAGTACGGTTGGAGATATTGCCAACTCCGCGAAGGAAGCGGGCAAGGACAAGGGGTTTCGTGGCATTGGGCGCCTCGCAGGGCTTGCCTACTGCAAGCGACTTGTTTTTACGACACGGGCGGCGGGGGAATCGGTTGTCTCCCGTCTGGAATGCGATGCTGTCCGCTTCTGTGCGATGGTGAATGAGAAGGGGCACACCGCCGCCGAGGTGCTTGATGCGGCGTTTTTCTTCTCTGCGGAGGATGCGAAGAAGAAAGATGCTGCGCATTTCTTTCGCGTGGAGCTCTATGATGTGGAGCGTGAGGCGGATGCTCTGCTCGACAAGGAACGGATTCGGGAGTATCTTTCCTTTGTCGCGCCGGCAGCGTATGAGAACAGCTTTTATCAAAGAGGCTTGATTACAGGGTATGCTGTAAAGAATGGTTTTTCGCTGGATGAATACCGCATCGTATTAAATTCGCAACCAATTTTCAAGGCGTATCGGACGAATTATCACTATAAAGATGGTAAGCTGGACAGTATACAGGAGCTTACGTTCAAGGAACTAAAGAATGCGGACGGAACTGTCCTTGCATGGCTTTGGTATGCTCGCACGGGGTTCTACAGTGCTCTTGCGGGAAAAGATCGCGCACTTGGTGGCATTCGTATACGTGTTGGAAATATCCAGATCGGCGATGAGGGGGCGCTTAAACCCTTTTATGCCGAGGATCGATTCTCCGGTTATGTGATAGGCGAACTTCACGTCTTGCCGTCGGCGGGACTGCGGCCGAATGCCCGCCGCGACTACTTCAACAGCAGCCCCCAGCTCTTGCGTCTAGAGGAGGAGTTTCGCGTTATTGCGAGGGAGATTGGAAGGCTTTGTCGTGCAGGTTCGGATATGAATAAACATTCGACTAATATCCGAAAATATGAAAAGGAAAAAGAGGCGTTCGAGAAAAAGTCCGAAGAAAATCGTTTCTTGGATGCTACTGCGCGCCAAAAAGCGGCGGACAGTCTCAAGACTTCGGAAAAAACTGCGAAGAACTCGCAACAAAAGCTGAAGTCCATTGCAGAGATGGCGAAGCAGGAAGATATTTCTGATTTTGATGCGGGGCTTGCACGTATTGCGGCGGCACGGTTGACTGTACTCAAAGAGGAGCGGAATCGGCGGCCGAAGCCTCCTGCGTCGAAGGAAAAAGACGCAGCGCCTCAAGAAAGACCCCAGTGATAAGGCCCGACGCACGGATAATTTGTCCAAATTGAGTAAAAAGGAAAAGAAGATGGTTCATAAGATATACTGTGCTGTGGAAAAGGTTCTTGCCGATGACGATGAGACTCGTGAGCGTGTGATCACGGCAATCGAGGATGCTCTGCAGTGAGGCGCAAGGTGCTCCTCCTCGAGCCGGACTATAAGAATAAATATCCGCCGATGCCCCTCATGAAGCTCGCGACCTATTTCCGCAGACGCGGTGATGATGTACGTTTCTTTAAGGGGGACCTGCGGGACTTTGCCGCGCAGCTGCTCACCGAAGAACTCTATCACGAACTGAACAATCCTGAGCTTGCCAGACACTTTGATGCTCTCAAACGCTATGTACGGCGCGGAACAATATCAATTTTGGAGGATGTACGGGAGCTGTCGGACGATCTTGCGGCACAGGAACTGGCGCACGCCTACTACCTGCGACATAAGCGGCGGGACTATCCGCAGTTCGACCTTGTGGCAGTGACAACGCTCTTTACGTTCTACTGGGCAAAGACCGTTGATACGATCAACGATGCTAAGCACTTTCTGGTGGCTGATGGTCGACTGCTTGTCGGAGGAATTGCGGCGACCATTCTGCCTGAGCACATTGAGGCTGAGACAGGAGTCAAACCGATTGTAGGGCTTTTGGATCGTCCCTATATGATTGATGCGGACGATGCTGCCATCATCGATGCGATGCCACTCGATTACTCAATTTTGGAGGAGATTGACTACACCTATCCCGCACATGATGCTTATTTCGGCTATATGACACGCGGCTGTATTCGCAACTGTCCGTTTTGTGCAGTTAAGACACTCGAGCCGCATTATAAGGAATATCTCAGTATCGACGGGCAGCTTCGAACCATCGAAGAACAGTTTGGCGCGCAGCGGGATCTCTTGCTCATGGACAACAATGTCTTTGCCTCCTCGCGTTTCTTTGACATCATCGAGGAGATTAAGGCGCAGGGCTTTCAAAAGGGGGCGACCTATGTGCCGTCCAGTCCGTATGAGGTTGCGATTTCCAACCTGCAGCGCGGGCATAATGTGCGCGGATATCTCAAAAAGCTGCTTGCTCTCTATGAAGTGATGGCGGGGCGTCTGAAAGACGAAGAGGCGGGGGCGTTTTACCTCGCACGCGAGCGTGCAGGACTGCTCTATCTCCCCTCGGCAGAGCGGGAGAATGCACTCGCCTTTGATGCTGTTGCACGTCCACTCTATGAAAAGTATTTCAAACAAGGAAAGCGCAAGCGTGCATTGGATTTTAACCAGGGGCTTGACGCGCGGCTCGTGACTACCGAAAAAATGGAAAAACTCGCAGAGACGGCGATCAATCCTCTTCGTATTGCCTTCGACCATTACGATACAAAGGAGGTCTATGTCCGTGCGATTCGGATGGCGGCAGCGGCGGGGATTGACCACCTGTCGAACTATTTGCTCTATAACTACGAGGATCATCCTGAGGAGCTGTATCTACGGATGAAGATCAATGTGGATCTGTGTGACGAGCTGGGCGTAGCAATCTATTCGTTTCCGATGAAATATCATCCGATTCGCGATCCAAAGTATTTCCGAAATCGGGACTTTGTCGGGGTGCATTGGAATCGCAAGTTTGTTCGTGCAGTACAGGCCGTTCTGAACGCAACGAAGGGAAAGATTGGACGTGGCAAGTCGTTCTTTACGGAGGCGTTCGGGCAGGATGTTGACGGATTCTTTGATATACTCTGGATGCCGGAGAAGTTCATCATCGAGCGGATGAAGTACAAGGAGAATTTGACGAAGGAGTGGCGTGCGGCATTTCTTGCGCTGGACGGGGTACTGCAGGAAGAAGCCCGTGCGCTCATTGCGGCAAACAATTTTTCGGAGGATATTGTCTCTCGGGTGCACAGCGCAGAGGTGCGTGAGGTGTTGCGCTATTATCAGATACGGAAATAGATCGTATTGGCGACCTTGTCAAACGAGAGAAGGTGCGGTCATTGCACAGAATTGTATCTGAGTGTATCGCATATACCCCACTGATTCGAACGTGTGCGGAGGAGATCCAGCATATGGCGACCATTCATGAAATGGATAGCCTTCACTTTGCAAGTGCAGAGTTCGGACGTGCTGATGTGTTCCTGACAACAGATGCAAAGTTGATTCGTGCCTGCCGACATAGGTACTCCGTATGCGTGTGATGAATCCTGTATCCTACTTGGCAGAGGTGATTGAAGATGATGGATATTAACGTGAACAGCCCCCGGCGACGTGAGGGCTGCGGGGATGCACGTACTGGCTGCTGCGCTGGGACTGGTTGGGTCAACGAGATTCCTCCGGCAGTTCGAGAACGGTCGGGAGAACTATACACAGGAAAAGTATGAGCAGCCTGCGCTGACCTTTGATACGATGGATGATATGCTTCGCGCCTACTCGTAGGCAATCAAGGATGATAAGTGGGTCCGTGGGGCTAGTTCGTCAGTGCTTCCTTAAGGCTTTGCCCCATATTTTTTAGAGGCTGGCATCAGTAGAGGAGATGAGTTCCTTTCAGTTATCGTTATTCATCCATGACGGGATATCCAGCAACTGCAGATCCTCTTGTGTGATGGGGGGGTGCACCGTTCCGCTTGGCATATAGAATATCCGGTCTTTTTCTTTGATTTGGACGACATCTTCAACAATAAATTTGATCAAAGGGAATATTTCTGACATATTGGGAGGGATGATAGGGCTCACCTCGTATTCTCTGGGCACGCGACCATCAATTTTTAGATAGTATCTATGCCCATCCAGCCCAATAATACGATCAACGAAAGATGATCCCCAATCTGCGTTTATGACGGCGTTGATAAGTGACATATCGTGTTCTTTCAGTACCTTCTCGTTTACCGGAGTAAACTGCTTCACGTAGCGAATAAAACCGTTATCATGTTCTGCCATTGTGACAGCTTTGTTTATGTTCATTTTGGATAGAGCATCTCCCATTCTTGGGGAGTAGTAATCCACTATTTTGTGAAAGTAGTCGATAGAGGTCAGTCCTACGTTCCAGTATATCCTGTAGTCATTATTGCCCATCTGATATACTTGGGCGCAAATTGTAGGGGGCCGCTGAGAACAGACGATTTTCAATTCAAGGAGCCGCTGTCCATTTTCTACACAGAAGGAAACAATCTTCATAATTACTCATTGCAAATATTTCCTTGGTAGTTGCATCCGTCTATACTGGGAGAGGAATGTTGTTGCTCGGATGTGCGAATTATGTTATTCTGAGCATGTCAAAGAATGGATGAGCAAGGGTCAGCTCCACTTTCCCTACTCGTTTTTGCAGTAATGCATAATGGCTGTGACCGCCAACAATAGTGGAGCCCCTCGCGAGTTGTGCGGACGGCCGTTTTCTTTGATGTGCTCTTGCGCGTGATGGGAGGCATTCATTGTGGAGACCTTGTATGTCTGCGTATGCGTGCCCTTGCCTCCGTCCTGAAATGAGGGGACAGGGCAGCCCATCACAAAACTGAATATCGGCGCCTGCTGTTATGGTAGGTGCTTTTTTGCTGGTTCGTATTTGCTGGGGCGTATATCGTATTTATCTCATGACGATCGTGTCTCCTGCTCCTTTGCGTGCGGCGCGCTGCTCTTATCCGGCGGGATGCGTGCGCTGTCGTGTCCGTCCGGGCGGGCGCGGTTCGTTGGCAGCCAGAAGCCCCACACGTTGTTGGAGAATTCGCCGGCGGCGAAGCGGTGCACGCTGCCGTCCACGGTGATTTCGTATACGTTCATGGTGTAGGGCTGCCCGTAGAGTGGGTCATGGACACGGATGCATTTGCGTGTGTCCGTCCATTCGTGGGCAAATACGTCCACGCCGAAGAGGAAGCATTCCTCGCCGATGGCGGTGGTTGCGTACTCAAAGTCCGAGGATTTCTCCACGAGGTATTTCTTGCCGATGGCGGTTGTTATGTACTCTTGGTCTGCTGATCTTGTCATGGTGTCACTCCTCGCTTGGTATGCCCCTCATACGCGGCAATGTTTTTACCCACTATACTGGATCCTGACGAATTTTGTCGGACATGTATTTCTTCCCCCAATCACACATGGCGGTGAGTACAGGCGTTATGGTTCGACCAAATTCCGTCAGGCTGTACTCGGTCTTAGGCGGAACGACAGGATATACCTCCCGATGTATGATGCCGTCTGCCTCTAGTTCGCGGAGCTGCTGTGTGAGCATCTTCGGGGTGGCCTGCGGGAGATACCGGTGCAGTTCGCTGAAGCGAAGCGTTCGGTCGATCAGATGATAGAGGATGATCGGCTTATACTTGCCGCCAATTACGCCCAAAACGGCATCTACAGGGCAGTGGTACATGCTTTCTTGTTTCATATTCATCACCAAACTTTCAATGTATTCGGCCTGCTATTTTTCTCTTTCGGAATCACGGATAAAATGAAGTTTGTCGGATTGGCGTGATTGAATTTATCCGTGCTTTCTTTATTATAGCAACTAAGTTTCCAAAGGAAAATACATACTTTTTGTATATATAGTACCCAATAAGTAACTATTGATGTCATGCGAGGTTTATGATATTATTCTGTCCAATAGCATAGACGGCTGTGTGGGAGCCGTGCCGTTTTGACGGCGGAAAAATCGACGCAGGGAGTTTTAAACCTCTCTTCCCTTTTTTTAGGGTGCGTCGATTTTTTGCGGTAAAACTATACCCCCCAAAAAACCTGATCGCTATGATGAACAGCGTATATTACACACGATAAAGGAGCTTTCTATGACACTAAAAAAACATGTTCTCTTGACCGTTTTGACAGGGTTCTTTGGTCGTTTTTCTGGGGCAGCTCTTCCGCCTCGCCTACAGAGGCAGCCGCTTCTGACCGATCACGTGTAACTTCTTCCAGCACGGCACAAATATCAAAATCCTACCGGCTGGATTTTGACGCCGACCAGAACTTTACGGAGGAGTCCCTGAGCCTGAACGGTCAAACGGTAAAATTTAGAGCCTATCGCCATATCGTTTATGTTGCGCATCCCCAAAACGAAGAATCGCAGTCCATGAACATATTCATTCCGGCGGCCTATTTTGATGGGGGCACAGTGAATGGCTACACCAGAGACACCGCGCCCATTTTCATGCCAAACAGCGTAGGCGGCTATATGCCGGGCAAGGCCGGCGAACCTTCAGAAAACGATCGGATGAACGGCGGGGCTAATGCGGCTTTGGTCGCGCTGTCAAAAGGGTATGTCGTGGCTGCTCCTGCGATACGGGGACGTACGACGATCGGCGATGACGGCAAAACCTATGTCGGCAAGGCACCGGCACTGATCGTTGACTACAAGGCGGCGGTTCGATACCTTCGCTATAATCAGAAAAACCTCCCCGCCGGTGATACGGAAAAGATCATTTCCAACGGCACCAGTGCCGGTGGTGCTCTGTCTGCGCTCTTGGGCGCCACGGGAAATGCCAAGGAATACGCGCCATACCTGGCAGAAATCGGGGCGGCCGACGCACGAGATGATATTTTTGCCTCCAGCGATTACTGCCCCATCACGAATCTTGAAAATGCCGATATGGCCTACGAATGGATATTCAACGGGGTCAACAGCTACTATATGGCCGTATGGCAGCTCCAGGATCTGGAAAACCGTGGTCAAATGTGCCGGGACAGAATGAACGACCTGCCGGTCTGCCGCCCCAAGCGGTAGATGCCGACGCGGCGAATCATCCTGTATCCAGTCAACAGGAAGTCCAGATGACCGCCCAGGAAATCGCCGTTTCCAACGTGCTGAAAGATGCCTTCCCCTCCTATGTCAACCGATTGAAGCTGAAAGACAAAAAGGGGCGGAAACTCACCTTGGCAAAGGATGGCACAGGCAGTTTCCGTGACTATATTGCCGAAAAATACAGGGAATCTGCGCAGGATGCCCTAGACAGCGGCGCAGATATTTCCGCTGCTTCCTGGGTAAAGACCGAACGTGGCAAAGCAACAGCGGTCGACCTGTCCGCCTATCCCGCTGCGGCGACACGAATGAAAGCCGCTCCCGCGTTTGACAAGCTGGATTTAAGCTCTGCCGAAAATGACGAATTCGGTACAACGGAGAACACGCCGAAGCATTTTTCCGTCATTTCCAAGCAGTACGAGCAAAAAGATGGCGAAATGGCTGACAAGCAGGTGATAAAACTGATGAATCCCCTAAACTTCATCGGCAAAGCCGACACAGCCAAACACTTCCGCATCCGCCACGGAGCCATTGACCGCGACACTTCCCTGGCGGTTCCTGCGATCCTCGCACTGAAGCTTCAAAACAGCGGCGCAGATGTCGACTTCCGCGTGCCTTGGGGCAGAGGCCATAGCGGTGATTACGACCTGCCGGAACTCTTCGACTGGATGGACAGCATCTGCAAATAACCAATAGTATCTTTTTGGATACTATTGCACTTTAAAGTGCATTCTTCACAAATGGATAGTTATAGATTATGATTTAACCATCCGCTGAGAAATCTGATGGTTAAAGAAAATCTATAACTACGATGTTTGGAGGAATGTATTATGTTAAACGAAATCAACTGGCCTCATGACTACCTGCCCGGCACCACTGACAACTTTGCTTCCAATGAAGTCATTGTTAAGGGCATTACCGCCAAGGACGTATTTGAGAACCTCATCGACACCAGCATCTGGGCATCCTACTACAACAATGTCGCTGATATTGAGTTCGACAATACGGAAGGCACGGTACTCAAGGCCGATACGCGGTTCCGTTTCAAGACCTTCGGCTTTCCCGTTGAGGCAGAGATCACCGAGTTTGAGGCACCGGCTGACGGCAAGCCCGGACGTCTCGCTTGGCACGGTTGGGCGGAAGGAGATGCCGACCACCGCCTCGATGTGATCCATGCTTGGCTGCTGGAAGATTTGCCGGAAGGGCGTGTTCGTATCCTTACGCAGGAATCCCAGAAAGGAAAGCCCGCGAAGGACCTTCATGAAGACCCGAAAGATCCCATGAACGTAGGGCATCAGGACTGGATCAAAGGACTTGCTGCCACGGTTCTCAAAACGAAAGGGCTGTAAGTCGTGAAATTCAAATTTGCTCACAACAACTTCAATGTCCTGGATCTGGAAAAAAGCCTGAGGTTCTACGAAGAAGCCTTAGGGTTCAAAGCAGCCAACAGTTTCAACGGGCCTGGTTTTGTCATCACCTATCTGTCGGATGAAGGCAATACCCCCCATCTCCTTGAACTGACATGGCTTGCTGATCGCGAAGAGCCTTACAATCTCGGCGACAATGAGTTCCATCTGGCAGTCAAAGTCGACGATTTCGAAGCCGCTCACAAGAAGCACAAAGAAATGGGCTGCATCTGCTATGAAAATCTCGGCATGGGTGTTTACTTCATAAATGACCCTGATGGTTACTGGATTGAGGTTCTGCCCGGCTGACCAGCGTTCCGATCTGACGATCTTTTATGGAGGGGGAGGTGATTGCCATGAAGAAAAGTTATCTTCTGGATTGGATACTCTTCATCAGCGGGGGGATCTGCATCACGACGGGCCTCATGCTTGATTTCCACCTATTGCCCGGGGGGGGCAGACGTATAAGCGTCTATTTGCCAACATCCATATCTACGGCGGCTACATCATGGGCGTCGGCATTCTTTTACACCTGTTCTGGCACAAGAGCTGGATTTCCATCGCCACACGTCAATATATGAGGTTAAAACACAAAGGAGATGTCATCTGATATGTATCGTTTCCTGTTGATTCTTATGGCTGCCGTCATGTTCCTGCCAAACTTTTTGACTGGACACAGCGAGGCTGCGGCCAAAGGGAAAATTCTTGTCGTGGCTTCTTCCCAAAACAAGATGGAGCTTGCCGACAAGAGCATCATGGATGTAGGATTCTTCCTCAACGAATTCGCTGTTCCCGCACAGTATCTGGCGGCGCGGGGATATGAGATCGTCCTCGCCACCCCGAGCGGGGAAATGCCGACGATGGACAGGGGCTCCAACGACAAGAAGTTCTTCCATGGTGACGAAATAGCTCGTGCCGACGCAGAGACGTTCTTCCATTCCCTGCAGCCCATTTCTCTGCGGGATGTCATTGACGGCGGTCTTGATGAATATGTCGGTGTCTTTGTCCCCGGCGGTCATGCTCCGATGACCGACCTGATGCAGGATGAGAACCTTGGCACGATTCTCCGCTATTTCCATGCGCAGAACAAGCCTACTGCCTTTATCTGCCACGGTCCCGTGGCAGCTCTGGCGGCTCTTCCCAATGCCGGTGCCTATCGTGCAGCCCTTGTCAACAATGATGCGAAGGCTGCCATGGAAAATGCCAAGGACTGGATTTATGCCGGATACAATATGACGGTGCTCTCCGATGCAGAAGAGTGGCCGGGGGAAGTCAAGAAGGGAGCCCAGATGCCGCTCCATGTGGAGCAGGCGCTCCAGATCGCTGGTGCCAAGATGCATGTCGAGGGCATGAATGTCAGCCATGTCGTTCGTGACCGTGAGCTCATCACCGGTCAGAATCCGGCCTCCGATATTGCTCTTGCCAAAGAATTTGACAAGGCCTTGCAGGAGAAGAAATAAGAAAACACAATGAAAAGAGCCAGAACCGTCTGCAAGATAGTTCTGGCTCTTTTTAGGAAGAGCAGGGAAAAGCTCCCCTTATTTCTTCTTTCCGTCGAGTTCGTTGATGTTGACGTTGCTGCTGGTGGAGGAGAGTCTGTTAAACTCCTCGATGACGTTGTTGAACTTCTTCGGGTCGGGGCTTCCGGAGGTATACTCACGCACCTGACCGATGAAGCTGTTGACCTGGCTCTTGTAGGAGGAGAGGAAGCCTGTGCCGGAGGGGAGCTTTCGAGGAGGGCACTGATCTCGCCGATCTTCGCCTCGGCGGCGTTCTTGTCGACCTGATCGCCGCTGATCATCTCGACGAGCTCTCGTGTCTTGCCGTTCAGCTCGAGGAAGGAGGCTGCGTTCTCCTTGCCCTCGCTGCGCAGTGCATCGATCTGAGCGAGGCGGAGTTCCTTGTAGCGGTCGGTGACGACAGCGTCGAATTTGTCGTAGGCCGCGTCGAATTTGTCATAGAGCGGGAAGAACTGCGCGACCATTTCGTCCGACTGCGCATAGTTGTCGGTCATATAGGTCTTGGCGGAGTAGTAGCCCTTCAGCTTTGAGGCGAGCGGCTCGAGATCCTTCAGGATGGCGAGCAGGTCATCTGCCGCTGCGTCGATGTCGGGGTAGACACCTGCGACTTTCGGGTCGGAACGTGCCGCTTCAAGGGCGGTTTTCAGATTTTCAAAATTCGGCAGGGAGATGTGCTCCTTGTGCTCTCCCTTGCGGAGGCTGTCGAGAGACGGGGCGATGGAAAAGTCAAAGGTGACGATGTTGTGGTTGTAGTCGTTCGTTGCCTCGAGGTAGGGGTTGAGTGCCGCCTCGCGCGACGGTGCGTTGCTTGCCGTGGTCTGCTGTGATGCGGCACTGTCGCTATTGCTGCTGCCGCAGCCAGTGAGGAGTGCGGCAGGGGCGGCGAGCAGGCTGCACGCGGTGAGGATGGAGAGGGCACGCCGAATCGATGGATGGGTCATGAAAATCCTCCTTGCTGAAAGCATCTGAATATAGGGAAGCACTGATAAATTCGGTACGACCATCTTGACGCATCTTTTTCGCCCGCTTTTCGTTAGCAAATCCTCCACATAGCTCTTGCTATGCGTCCGGTTTGCTGCCTCAATCGGACAAAAAATCTACGCCAATCTGGCATACCTCATTTTATCAGCGATTCCCTAGGATAAATAATTGCAATAAGTATAACGCAGGTGAGAATTTCTGTCAAACGGTATGCGACGTGATGTACCTTGCTTTCGGTGCTATTTTTTCGCGTCGAGCGCGTTGACATCGACGTTGTTGCCCGTGGCGGCGAGACGATTGAACTCCTCGACGACGTTGTCGAGTTTGTTCGGGTCGGGAGGTCCCGCATTATACACGCGGACTGCTGCGACGAGGCTGTTGATGCCGTCCTTGTAGGTCACGAGGTAGCCGGTACCGGCGGGGAGTTTCTCGATGAGGGTGTTGATCTCCCGGATTTTCGCCTCGGTGGCTTCCGAATCGTGTCCGCCGCTGCGCAGCATGCGGACGAGCTCGCGTGTCTTCGTGCGCAGCTCGAGGAAGGTGGCGGCGTTCTCTCTGCCGTCGTTGTGCATCGCGTCGATCTGGGCGAGCCGCATCTCCTTGTAGTTGTCGGTGACGATGGCATCCAGCCGGTCGTAGGCTGAGACGAATCGGTCATAGAGCGGGAGGAACTGTGTCGTCATTTCGTCCGCCTGTGCGTAGCCGTCCGCTGTGTACGCCCCGGCGGCGTAGTAGCTCTCCATTTGGTCGGCGAGCGGGGCGAGCTCCTCCAGCGTGCTGCGCAGTTCCTCTGTCGCCGCATCGACGTCGGGATAGACGCCTGTGCCGCCGGGCGCAGCGTGCGCAGCGTCGAGCTCGCGGCGGAGCTTTGAGAGCGGCGGGAGGATGATGCTCGTCAGGTGTTTCCCCTGCCGCAGGTCGCTGACGGTGGTGGAGACGGCGAGGCTCAGTGGGAGCATCGTGCTGTTGTAGGCGGTCGTTGCCTCCATATATGAGCCGAGTGCCGCGCTGCGCTCCTCCATGCTGCGTGCAGGCGTCTGCTGCGTCGGGACGGGGGATTCCGCGCTGCGTCCACCGCAGCCCGTGAGCAGTATGACCGGCACGGTGAGCACTATGCAGAGGGCGAGGGCAGCGCATACGCGCCGCAAAAATGTGTGCAGCATGGAGATCCTCCTTTACATAAAACCTTCATTATAAAAAGTATATGATAGATGAAAGTCTCTGTCAAGGAAGATCACTGTGCGGCGTTACTCTGTCGTACGTCCCTGCTGCATTGCGCCGCGGATGACCTCAGTGATGACGCGCGTCCAGTCGATGCCGCCCCGCGCGCCGCCGTCACCGCGCTCGGCGTGGCGTGCTTCCTGCTCCGCCTTGTGCTCGGCACGGCGCAGTTTCATCCAGAGTTCGTCGTCTGTCTTGTCGGAGGCCTCCCACGCCGTGCGCAGCTCGGCGGCCGCATCGTCGTAGCGTCCCATGTCAAAGTAGATCTGTCCGCGGTAGCGGTGCAGCTGCCAGATGGGATAGGGCGTGTTCGTGTGCGGTGTGCGGTCGGCCGCGTCGAAGTCATTGAGTGCGAGACGGTCACTGCGGAGCTCGTAGTAGGCGCGCCCGCGCAGGTAGAACGCATACGCACGCGCATTTCCCGTGACGGCGGGATCCTCGATGAGGAGGGAGAGGTCGGCGATGGCGTGCTGCTCGTCGCCGCGCTGGATCATGGCGGTCGCGTCGTCAAAGATGCGGCCGAGTTTGTAGCTCTCCTCGAGCTGTGCGCCGATCTCCGCCTTCTCTGTGCCTCGTGCCTGCTCGTAGCGTGCGAGGAGTTCGTCGTTCTGGCGTTTCAGCTCGTCGCGTTCCTTCTGGAGACGTGCCAGCTCCGCCTTGTTCTGGGCGAGGGCGGCGAGATCGACCTTTGACGTGTCCACCTCACAGACGAGATGCACGCGGTAACGCCACACGTCGCCGACGAGCTCGGGCGTTACGTCCTCGTGCAGGACACGCAGCACCGTGCCTGCGACCATGCGTACCTCGTCCTTGGTGAGGGTGAGGTTCTGCGTTTCCGTATAGCTCTCGACGTAGACGCCCGCCTGCTCCGTCGCGGAGCGCATCGCCTCCTGCCGTGCGGCGTCGCGGGCGATCTTCGGCGAGTCGTTGTCACCGACGGTGTAGACGCCCTCCGCCTCGATGGTCTGCGGGGCGGCGAGTGCCGTACTCGCGGCGGTGAGGAGAAACAGCGCGCAGCAGAGGGCACGCAGAATATGTCCGATCATGCAGTTCACTCCTTGATGGGGCATGAGTCGCCCCGAGATGCTGTAGCAACTATCTCGTATTGTTCCAAATAATCCTTAAAGTGAAGTGAAATGGGGATTAGCCGCAGATGATTCCCGTCGTAAAAAAATATGTACTGTGGGGTTGACAGGAGCGCGCGGCTCGGGTATAATTCCACTATCGCCTGTGAGGCGGTATGCTGATTTAGCTCAGTTGGTAGAGCAGCTCATTCGTAATGAGCAGGTCGTAGGTTCAAGTCCTATAATCAGCTCCATTTGAAACGCAGAGGCTTCCGAGAGATCGGAAGCCTTTTTTTTTGTATCCCTGATGCGTGAGAATGATTAAAAGATTTTGCCTTCGAGAAGGAATATAAGTGATAGAGGGAGAAATACGAAAGAATCATCTTGTGCATGAAGGAGTAGTGACGATGCAGAGGCGTGTCTATTTCTATGCGATCAGTGCCGTTCTCATGTGGTCGACGACGGCGGCACTGGTGAAGAGCCTTCTCATGGAAATACCGACGTACGAGGCGCTCTTTGTGAGCAGTCTCGCGGGCGCGCTCTTTCTCATTGTCATGCAGCTCGTGCGCGACGGCGGGCGCGTGTTCCGCGCCTACGATGTGCGCGGCTATGCGGCAATGGCGGGGCTGGGCTTTCTCGGGATATTCCTTTACTCGGGGCTCTACTACTACGGGCTTTCGCAGCTGACCTCGCAGGAGGCATGCATCCTCAATTTCCTCTGGCCGATGATGATCGTCCTCTTTGCGGCGTTCCTCCTCGGGGAGCGGATCACCGTTCGCACCGCCGCCGCCCTCCTCCTCTCGTTCTCGGGTGTCGTGGTGCTCACGCTCGGCGGGGAGGGACACGCAGAGGGGAACGCTGTCATGGGGATGATCGCCTGCATCCTCGCGGCGGTTTGCTACGGCCTGTTCTGCGTGCTGAACAAGCGGCGGAACATCGACCAGACGGTGATGATGGTCGTGGCGTGGGGCGTGACGGCACTGTGCTCCCTGCCCGTAACGCTCATCATGGAGGAGTGGGTCACGCTCTCGTGGACGCAGTGGGGCGGCCTCCTCTGGCTCGGGATCTTCATCGACGCCGTGGGCTATCTCTGGTGGGCAATGGCGCTCCAGCAGGCAACGAACTCCGCCGCCGTCGCGAATCTCGCCTACGCCGTGCCGCTCCTCTCGCTCGTCGTCTCCGCCGTTACCCTCGGCGAGCGCATGACGGGGGCGGCACTCCTCGCGCTCGTGCTCATCATGGGCGGGATATTGCTCCAGAATGTGCGGTGGGGCGAGCGCACGAGGTAAGCTCCTCATTGCCGTCGGCGCGGGGATAATTCCTCTGCGTCCGTGCCGATCACGGCACTGTCCAGAAGGCTGGCTGCGTGGTAGGGAATAATCGGATCACTGGCGTCGTACATCAGCTGGATGCTCCATATGTCGTCTTTGCAGGAAAGAAACAGGGCATCTGTGATGATTTCCCGTCCGTTTACTAATGATCGTATCGTTAGTCGTCGTGCCGGAGAATCGTTTTGCAGCAGGGATTCATTGCGCTGTAGTTCCTTCTCATGCAGCTTTGCAGATGTCATAATGCTGTCGAGAAATCCAGCAACTATTTCGTCCAAGCGTTGATCTGCCGTTTTTGAGACTGCGTCTGACGCAGGAAAGTGGTGGGAGAGTACCATGGCCAACGCCAGAGGCGTTTTGTAGTAGTTCGCGAATTGATTGTTGATAAAGACGGTGTCGCCATTGCGAAGATGCTGTCGGACGAACGGTGTATCTGTCGAGGGGATGTCCATCGTTAGGACAGAGCTGCGGTCGTGGAATTCGCCAATTTTGACGGACATAGTGGGGGTGGTCGGTTCAGGGAAATGGCGCACTTCCTCCGATGTTGACTCTGTATTGGCGTAGTATGACTGGATTTCTGCATGTACCGGTGCGCAGGCAAAAAGACATAGGGACGTAAGACATAGTGGCATCATTCGTCGGAACATTTGCAAGATCCTTTCTCTAACGAAACGCGACTGAAATGGAGTCGGCTGGTCGGCGCGGACGTTTTCGTCCGAATGAGGTGGAAAAAGGGACGCACAGCAAGGGCTGTGTGGAGAATTTCTGTCGAAGCATGGAAATGCGGCAAGGGCGGTTGTCTGAATGCCCTTGGCAGGTTCCTATGCACCGATTCTTATGGAGGATAAGAGAATGGGAACAAGCTCCGCCAGTACGGTGTCCTCTGCATAGAATGTCAGCTCGGCGATCCATGTATCTGTCTTGCCGCGGATGAGCAGGATCTCGGTGATGATGTTTTGACCATGATAGTGCGCTTGCACGGTTAGCCGACGTGCAGGGCGGCCGTTTTGGGATTGGACTTCATCGCGGAGAATCTTTTTCTCGCTTCCCTGCGGGGAGGTCAGGATGCCTTGGGTCAGCAGCGTTGTTTGTTCGTTTAGGCGCTCCTCTATGGATCCGCTCGTTTGCTCTGCGTCCGTATCGGGCGTATGGATCAGCACGGCGGACAGGGCAAGAGGCGTGTCGTTGTGTGAGAAGCGGTTGCTGGTAAAGAATGTGCCTTCCGTGCGCGAGGTATCGACGGAAAACGGCACCCCGGAGGTTGGCAGCTGCATTACGAGGGCACTGCCGCGGTCGCGGAATGTTGTCGTGCTGAGCGCGGGGGAAGATGCATCGCCGTTCTCGGTGGCTCTCTTTGTGAACTCGATGGGCTGTATGCCGTCCGTGTGAACGCGAGGCTCTGTCGCCTCGGCTGAGCTGAGTTTGACAGAGGTCAGTATCGTGTCGATGCGCCTTTCCTGCTGTGCGTCAAAGGCATAACAGAATGTACTGATGCGCCAGATCCTCCCCACGTCAGCAATAAAGAGAAAGTCACGCCGCATGGCGCCCCCGTTATAAGAGAGGCTGATCATCCATGCAGGATGTTTGTCCTGTGGGAGCAAATATTCACGGATGATGCGGGGGGCGGAATTGGACGCGGGGATGGTGGAAATAAAATTGTGCGCATAGTCGGAGAGCTGATTTATCGTATTGCCGTCCTTAGCAAAGGCGGCATTTTCTTCGCAGGAGATTCCGATGTAGAGGGCATCACGGGCATCTCTTGATGAGAAGGTGTTTCCGACAAATCCGAAATCGTTTCCCTCCGATTTCGTCGAAAAACGTCCCAGCTGGCAGTATTCCAGCGGCGGCAGATCGATGGTGAGGCGTGCGCCGAACCCCTCCAGTGTCGTTGCCTGCAGAGAGCTCGTCCACGGGTTAGTCTCTGCCGTTTCCTGTGCCGAGACAGTTGCCGCAGCAAGGAGAAGGGCGCAGACGATCACTGTGAGAATCTTTTTGATGGACATGGGTGCACCTCGCCTTGTGTCTCTATTGCTGTGTGCGGAGCGGATCAGCGTGGTTCGGGCAGTGCCGCCGATAGAAGTAAAGGAAGCACTGATAAATTCGGTACAACCATCTTAGGGAAGTACTGATAAACTCAGCACCGCCGTCTTAGTACATCTTTTTCGCCCTGTCTGTGTCGACAAATCCTCCACATAGCCTCTGCTATGCGTCCGGTTTGTCTCCTTGACAGGACAAAAAATCTGCACCAATTCGACGGACTTTATTTTATCAGTACTTCCCAGCGCATCTTTTTTGCCCGCACTTCGGCGGAAAATCCTCCACAGAGCACCACTCTGCGTCCGGTTTTCTACCTCGTTCGGACGAAAAAATCTACGCCAATCTGGCAGACCTCATTTTATCAGTGATTCCTAAAGAACTCAGCGGGATGCGCCATGAGAAAGCTGTGCGACGCCATCTGCTCGGGACTGAACTCCTGATGCAGCGTCTCACTGTATATCCCGCCCGCACTGCGAAAGTCGGGGATCCCCGACTCCGTGGACATACCCGCCCCACCGAGGAAGACCGCACGGCGGCTAGCACTGAGGATCTCTCTGAGCGTTTCGATCTCCGTCATCGTGAACCTCCTTACTTGACAGTTTTTATGCGGATGAGTATAATAGAAATATAAAAAGAGTGACTGGTGATTGGATCCGCCGGTCTCTCCCTCAAAGTTTTACCTTTCGTGAAGACAGAGCCGTCGTGAACCGCACAGCGGCTCTTCTTTCTGTCTACTTAGTAATCAGAAATATGATGTTGACCACGAGCGTTGCCGCCGCTAGCATGAGCGATAGTTTTTCATATAAACTCATGCACATCACCTCCCTGCGAAGCAGAGAGAAAACCAGCTTTTTACCAGTCACTTATGAACATTATAGCACATCATTTCTTCACAGAAAAGCACAAAACGGAGCAGACGATCACCTGCTCCGTTTTTGTGTGTGATCCCAAATCAGAAGTTGCACGTTCCGTACGAGGTCATGATCGATCTATTCCTGCAGATACGCTGATAATGGACTTGCGACTTTCTCAGGGGGCGCTTATAATTGATAGAAAGCTAAGGGAAGCATTGATAAATTCAGCGCTGCCATCTTAGCGCATCTTTTTCTCCCGCACTCCGGTGGAAAATCTACGCCAATCTGGCATGTTTTATCAGCGATTCCTTGAGATACGGCAAGACACGTGTGCCGAATTTATCCGTATTTCCTTCATGTTATAACAGATTGTCTCTGCATCAGGAAACGTGGCGATGGAATAACGGGAGGTTATCTATGGAGCAGTTTGTTATCCGTGCGCCGCAGGTGATTCTCACTCGGTGGGGGCACGCGCCGACGCCCCTGCCGCCTACGATGCAGGAGAAGCTGTCACGCTGTGGGGACGATGCGGTCTGTGTGCGTGATGTCCTCCCGCGTCTGCTGGGCGTGTCGATCTCGGCGGAGGTGTCGTTCTTCGCCGATGCCGGACAGGAGCTCTATATGGAGTTCCCCGCCCTCGCGGAGGAGTATCTTGCGATTGCCGATGATGGGCAGGGGGATCTATGGCTGATGCACCTCCGCCGTGGGACGATGTATTTCTTTGACCACGGGGCGTGGGAGACGCCGCTGACGGAGCTGGCGATTGATTTCCTGGGATTTCTTCAGCTGGCCGATTTGATGGCACAGTGGGAGGCTTTTTTTGGATGAAGAGCCATCCGATACGTCGCAGGCGGAGGAACACCTGCGGAACGCGATGCGGGAACTGGCGCCGGGGCTTCCCGAGACGTACCCATTTGCTTTGAGGTAAGGGGACATTGTGCTAGGAAATCCCTGATCCCAGTGCTCTCCTAGGGCAGGGCGCGGACGTGGATATTATTTTTCCTCCGGCAGTGCTGCGTGCAGTGCTTCGCCGATGGGCGTGCGGATGATGAGTGCGGCGCGGCTGTCGGCACGCGTTTCGCTCTTGTTGATGAGCACGAGATGTTCGCCGCGGAAGTAGTCGATCAGTCCCGCCGCAGGGTAGACGATGAGTGATGTGCCGCCGATGATGAGCGTGTCCGCCGCGCGGATCGCTGCGACGGCGCCCTCGATCGTTGCGGGATCAAGACTTTCCTCATAGAGTACGACGTCGGGTCGGACAATGCCGCCGCAGGAGCAGTAGGGGATGGGCGTGTGCTCCATGATGTAGTCGAGCGCATAGTGCGTGCCGCAGTCCATGCAGTGCGCGCGGCGGATCGAGCCGTGCAGCTCGTAGACCGTCCGCGAGCCTGCCGCCTGATGGAGGCCGTCGATGTTCTGTGTTACTATTGCCGCGAGATGTCCGCGCCGCTCGAGCTCCGCGAGGGCGTAGTGCCCCCCGCGTTCGGCGCCGCATCGAGATAGACGAAGCGCCGCCGATAGAAGTCGAAGAACTCGGCGGGATGCGCCATGAGAAAGCTGTGCGACGCCATCTGCTCAGGACTGAACTCCTGATGCAGCGTCTCGCTGTATATCCCGCCCGCACTGCGAAAGTCGGGGATCCCCGACTCCGTGGACATGCCCGCCCCGCCGAAGAATACCGCACGATGGCTGGCACTGAGGATGGTGCGAAGTTTTTCGATGGAGTCCATCATTGTCCTCCTCTCGATATCCGGTATCCATAGATGGGAGTTATTTTTCTGTATCTTCGCCGACGCTCACAGAGGAGAGGAGGCGAGGAAGGAGATCAACCGTATTCGTATCATCGGCATTGCAGTCAAATTGAACGAGCCATGCTCCCGATGAATCGCCAATCCACAGGATTTCGACAATGGTATCTCTCTCGTGTGTGAATACGCTCATCGTCAGGCGCCGTGCGGGAGAGCCATTCTGTTTCAGTGTTTCGTTGCTGAGGATCTTGACATTGCGCATGAGGGGCGATGTCTGGTAAGAGAGGATGGTGCGGTCAGCGTCGTCTTTGAAAGGTTCGGCTGTCGTCTGTGCCTTTCCTGCAGGAGCAGGCATATGCGTGAGCAACGCTGCAAGGCGCAGCGGCACATCGCCGTTTAAAAATTTGTCATTGACAAATAGGGTAATGCCGCCTTTGAGCCTATAGATATAAAATGGACCATTAATGAGCGGTACTGACATCGTGAGGGCGGAGCCATGGTCACGGAATCTCAGGTATTCTGTCGCCAATGAAAATCTTGAGCGGCCGACCGCATCCTCGGGAACCGGCTGGACTGACGTCGTTTTGGGAAGGGGCTTTTCTGCCTGAACTTGTCCGTACGGGTGTAGGGACAGAAGCGGCACGAGCACGAGGCTCGGCAGGAATAATTTTTCAGCATGATAGATCCTCCCTTGCCCTCATTCTACCGAAAGTGGGGGCGAAATGCAATGCGCTCATGCAGCAACAATGAAAACCACCAGTTCAACCGGTGGTTTTCATTGTTTAGTATGCTTAGAAGTTGTACGTTCCACCGAGGATGAAGTGGCGGCTCGGCATGGCGTAGGCGCCCATAGGTGTCCATATGGACGGCGTTACGCCGATGGATTCATAGCTCTCGTCCGTGAGGTTAATGCCCCTCAGGTAGACCTTGAACTCCGGCGAGATGTGATAGTTCACGCCGAGGTCGAGCGTCAGATAGCGGGAATCTGTGAAGCGTGCCGTGCTGCGTCCCGTCACATAGTTCAGATCGAGGTCGGCATCCCATTTTCCCTGCGTGTAGGAGAGCCCGAGGTTGTAGCCGTTCGGGCGCGTATTGGTGGAGAGATAGCCCTTGTCAGGGTCGGTGGAGTCGACATGGGCATAGCTGTATGCCGCACGGACGGTCCAGCGATCATCGGCACGGTAGCGCGTGCTGAGCTCGAGTCCTCGGCGATCCTCGGTCTGAACGTTTTTATAGTAGCCGCGCACATAGAGCGAGGTGATCGGATTCGTGTAGCCGTTCACCCAGCGAAGAGCGTCCTTCACCTTGCTCCAGTAGAGGCTGCCCGAGACGCTCCACTTGCGCGTGATCTGACTGTCCGCACCAATGGTAAAGGTATGCGAGCGTTCCTGTTTTAGATCCTCCTTGCCCACCCAATAGGGAGAGTTGGCATAGCGCATCTTGAGCGAGGGATTGTTGACTGCCTGTCCGAAGGAGACGTAGGCATGTGTTTTGCGGTCAAATTTTTTGTTCAGGCTGATGTGTGAGGTGATATCCGTGCCAAAGTCGCTGTGATGCTCAAGGCGCGAGCCGAGCTTTAGCGCATAGCCCCGTCCAAGCTGCCAATCGTCCTCCAGGAAGAGCGCCTTTGTGACAGCAGATGCATCCATCGGGACGTAGCCGCTCATCTCGTGGATTTTCTCCTGAGCCCAGAGGAAACCGCCGATGAGCATGTTCTTGTCGCCGAGCATCCATAGTTTTTGCCCCTCAAAGGAGTTGCGGCGCAGGTGGTGATCGTACTGCGAGTTAAATCCGCCATCCGATTTTGACTCGTTCCGATAGTAGCGCAGGAAGGTACCCTCGCCCTCCTTCTCTGAGCCAAACATATAGGTGACGCCATAGCCCGTATCAATGACATTTTTTCTCCCCTGATACGAGGATGCGCCCGTCCGCGGGTTCTTCAGGCTTACGCCGTAGCCGTCGTCTGCCTCATGACGACTGAACTCAAGGCGCAGGCGGTCATTGCCAATGATGCGGTCAAATCCGACGTTGTAGTCCGTGCGCTTGATGTCGCTGTTCTCGAAGGTGCGCTTTTCACCATAGGCGTTTATACTGAAAGTCCCTGCGGCGCTCGTGCGAGACACCGACCTTGATGCTGTTCTTCCCATCACCACCGCTGACGTTCACCCCTGCGCGCTTTTCGCCCCACGAGCCAAGCTGTAGATTGATGGAGCCGGAGGGCTTCCCCGCCGTCGGACGCTTTGTGATGATGTTGATAACGCCCGAGACGGCACGTTCACCGTAGAGCGAGGAGTTCGGTCCGCGTACGATCTCGATGCGGTCCACGTCGCCGATGGCGATCTGATCCACGTCGACGGCGTTCGTGTCCCCACTGACGACGAGGTGATCCCAGTTGACCTTCTTGCCGTCCACCATGACGAGGACGCGCGAGTCACCGTTGATGATCGGGTAGGCGGCAAACCCCTTCTGCACGACGTTGATGTTCGCGCCCTTTAGTGCATCGGAGATACTCTTGTAGTTGCCGCGCTCGATCTGCTGCCTTGAGATCAGCGTGACATCTGCCGGCACGTCGCTGATGGCGGTCTCGCTGCGGCCCGCTGTGACGACGATGGCCTCGGTCTGGTAGGTCTGCGTGCTGTCGTCTGCTGCCTCTGCGGCATGTGCGGGATAGCCCATTCCAACGGTGAGCGCCCCTGCAATGAGACCGCTCAATACACTTTTCTTCATCCTTTTTGTCCTTTCTATTCACCCCTGAGGGCATCCAGCCCCTCGGATATATCCTCAAGCGCCGTGATACAGCGCCCGTTCCCGTTGTTGACGTCGGAAATTCACGATGATGATGCGGTTTTCCCGTACGGCTTTCATATTTTGGAGGTTTGGGTCGCCGCGCAGCTCTGCGCGTGCCTCCTCCTCCGTGCGATCCTTCGCATTCACATAGATGATGACCTCGGGCGCAAAGCCAAGGACGCGCTCGGGACCGACCGAACGCATCTGACGGTCGATGATGTTGTCGGCGCCTGCCTTGCGTGCGATGTCGTCGATGATGTAGGCGGGGCCGTACATACTGTAGAGACTGTTGCCGTGTGCCTGCAAAATCATGGCGGTATATCGCTGCCCGCGTGCCGCTGTTCGCTCCTCAACGGCGGCAACGCGCTCCTGTAAACCTCTTGTATATTCGGCTGCGCGTTCCTCCGCGCCGAAGATGTGACCCATATCTCTGATAAACGGATAGATGGTTTCCTCCAGTGTCGGATGCCCCTTGCGCACGGTGGCGGGGACGATGTACGCACCCACGCTGCGGTCAAAGTATGAATACACGTCGCCAAGTGCCTCGGGGGTAAAGTGGTGCGACCACCCGATGATGAGATCGGGACGGAGTGCCACGACCTCTTCGCGGCTCGGCACATAGGGCGCGGCTAGAATGGGGAGCGCAGTGTAGGCGTCCGCATACGAGGGCGGCTCCGCGCCGTAGGGCGCGATCGTGCCGATAATGCGGCTCTCAAGACTGAGGTCGATCAGCAGCTCTGTCGCGCCGGGATAGGAGATAAGCACGCGTGCGGGCGTATGGGAAAGTGTGAACGCCGCAGGGCGCCCCTCACTGTCCGCTGTCGTATAGGAAATTCCGTCGGCAGGTGTTGCCATCGCCTGCGTTCCGCGCCCGTCGGTGAGAGAAAGCCAGAGAACCAGCGCCGCGACCACAAGGAGGGGGAGGAGGCCCAGCATGTTGGTGATACGGCGGAGCATCCTGCCGCTTGCCTGTGCGAGCCTCATGGCAGCTGCTCCGTGCGGTAGTCGACGAGCGGCAGTCCCGCTGCGTCATACGCAACGTTTGCGCGTACACCGTAGACGCTCTTGAGCATGTTCTCCGTGATGATTTCCTGCGGCGTACCGGTGTGCTCGATGCGCCCATTCTTCATGACGACGAGGAGGTCGGCGTACATCGCCGCGAGATTGAGATCGTGTAGCGCCGCGATTACGCCGATGCCAAGCCCCTTGACCAGCGCCAGGATATGCAGCTGGTACTTGATGTCGAGATGATTCGTCGGCTCGTCGAGGATGAGGAGCCGCGGCTCCTGCACGAGGCAGCGTGCGAGCATGACGCGCTGCTGCTCACCACCCGAGAGCTCGTTGAAGCTGCGCTGTGCCGCGTCCGCCATGCCGACGCGTTCCAGTGCCGCGCGGACAAGCGCGAGATCCTCCTCCGTGTCCTCCTCGAAGCTCTCCTTGTACGGAGCACGCCCCATGAGGGCGATCTCCTCGACCGTGAAGTCGAAGTCAACGGCGTGGAACTGCCCCATGACGCCGATCTCCTGTGCCGCGGCACGCAGGGGAATCTCTGCGATCGGCGTGCCGTCCATTGTGACCTGCCCCTCCTGTACGCGATGGACGCGGTAGAGATGCTTGAGCAGGGTGGACTTGCCGCAGCCGTTTGGGCCGAGGAGAGCGACGAAGCGGTCGGCAGGAAGATCGGCGGTAATGTCGTGCAGGATCTCCTTTGCACCGATGCGGAATTTCAGATGTTCGATATGGATGTTTTTCATTTCCCGCCTCCGAAATTCCCGCCGCTGCCAAAGAGCAGCTTCATAAAGAGCGGCGCGCCGATGAGTGCCGTAATGATGCCGATGGGCAGGTCGCCTGCAGGGAGCAGCGTGCGCGCGAGGAGATCCGCGACGACGAGGAAGATCGCACCGACGAGAAGGGCGGCGGGCAGCAGCCGTCGATGGGATGCGCCCGTAAACGCGCGTACGAGATGCGGCACGACAAGACCGACGAAGCCGATGATGCCGCAGGTCGCGACAAGGACACCCGTCAGCAGTGCGAGGAGTCCCATGTAGAGGCGGCGCTTTGCACTTGCGTCGATGCCGAGCGTTACGGCAAGCTCCTCACCGAGGAGCAGCACGTCGAGCGTGCGCAGCTGGGAGAGAAAGTAGACGGCGAGCGCGGTGACAATGAGGACGGGCAGGAAAAGGCTGTGCCACTTCGCGTCGGCAAGGCTGCCCATCGTCCAGAACGCAGCGGACTGCATGCCCTCCGCATCCGCTGCCATGTAGACGATGAAGTTCGTCGCCGCGACGCACAGAGCGCTGATCGCTGCGCCCGCGAGCACAAGCTTTACCGTTGAGACGCGCCGATGAATCCCCGCGAGCATGAGCACGGCGAGTGTCGCGAGAATCGCGCCGAGGAAGGCGCAGCCGGGCACGCCGAACGGGATCGCTGCCGACCCAATGAGAATGGCAAGCGTTGCGCCGACGGACGCGCCCGAGGCGATGCCGAGGATGAACGGCTCCGCGAGCGGATTTTGAACACTCGCCTGCATGACGACACCTGCGAGCGCAAGTCCCGCCCCTGCGGTCATCGCGAGCAGGACACGCGGCACGCGCAGCGACCAGATGATGTCTGTGACGGCGGGATCGACGGCGGGGACATTGCCCGTCAGTTTCGCCGTGATGATGGCAAGCGTATCGCCCGCAGGGACCGAGACGCTGCCCGCCGATACCGCACAGACAGCGATGAGGGCGAGCAGGATGGAGAGTGCGAACGGCGATGCGAGCAAAGCTTTGATGCGCAAGGCAAATCCCTTTCTATGAATACGCCGATATGTTCTTAAACGCGAATAATATTCATGTTGAGAATACGGCATTTTATGGTTACTGTCAATGAAAATCTATCGCAGTTTATAAAATAGATATATTCACGCAGATTAGGGAGAAGGATGCCATAAGAAAACGACACATCTCATCGAGCGGGATGTGTCGTGCTTGACATTTGTAGAATATTTTTTTATAATAACAGCATAAAAAGGATGACTCGGTGTGTGGTTACGTCGGTCACTCCTGCGAAATTAGATTTCTTGAAAGAGGAGCCGACGTGAGCCGCACGTACGGCTCTTCTTTCTGCCTACTTAGAGATCAGAAATATGATGTTGACTGCGAGCGTTGCCGCCGCAATCAGGAGCGATAGCTTTTCGTAAAGCGTCACGCACATCACCCCCACAAAGGGAGTAAACCGACATTCACCAGTCGCTGGATTTATTATAGCACATAGATTCGTTACAGGAAAGCACAAAACGGAGCAGACGATTGCCTGCTCCGTTTTTGCGTGTGATCCCAAATCAGAAGTTGTACGTTCCATATGGTCATGATCGATCTATTCCTACAGATGCGCTGATAATGTACTTGCGACTTTCTCAGGGCACGTTTATAATTGATAGAAAGATAAGACGACAAGGAGGATGCAGCGATGAAAAAACGGTCGAGATGCTCATTGACGGTGCGCGTGTTACGGGGCGGGGACGCTCTCCGTCTATCACAAGGCGACCGGCGAGGTGATTGCGGAGATCTGTACGGCAGGGGAAAAGGAGGTGCGTGCGGCGGTGGACGCGGCAGAGCGCGCCTTCCACACGGTGGAGCTCAGTCCGTACGAACGCTACGAGATCATCATGCGCGCAGCAAATCTCATGCGCGAGCGGCGCGAGGAGTTCGCCGAGGCGCTCTCGGCTGAGGCGGGCAAGCCCATCCGCGACGCACGCGGCGAGATCGACCGCTCCTATCAGACATTTATCCTCTCGGCCGAGGAGGCAAAGCGCCTGCGCGGGCAGACGGTACCGCTCGCGGGGGCGCCCGGCTGCGGTAATCGGATGGCGTTCACCATCCGCCGCCCGCTCGGCGTGGTCTGTGCCATCACGCCGTTTAACTTCCCCGTCAATCTCGCCGCACACAAGATCGGGCCGGCACTCGCGGCGGGTAACACGGTCGTCTACAAGCCTGCCTCAGCCACGCCGCTCACGGCGTCGCTCCTCTGTGACGTATTCGTCGAGGCGGGGCTGCCCGCCGGCTGTCTCAACCTCGTCTACGGCGCGGGCGGCAAAATCGGCGATCTCCTCACGGCGGACGAACGCATTCGTATGTTTTTCCTTTACGGGGAGCGTCCCCGTCGGCAAGGCACTCCACGAGGCCGTCGGATTCCGCCGCATCTCGCTGGAGCTTGGCTCGAACTCTGCGAACATCGTCCACGAGGATGTCGACGACGTGGCATGGGTCGCGGAGCACTGTGCGCGGCATGCGTTCGTGAACGCGGGACAGGTCTGCATCTCCTGCCAGCGCGTCTATGTTGCACGCAGCATCTATGAGGAGTTTTGCCATGCGGCGGTCACGGCGGCGGAGGACTTCCGCAGCGGCGACCTCATGGACGTACACACGCAGATCGGCCCGATGATCGCAGAGCGTGAGGCGGAGCGCATCGCGGCGTGGGTGCATGAGGCAGAGGCGGCAGGTGCACGCGTCCTCACGGGCGGCACACGGCACGGTGCGTTCTATGCGCCAACCGTGCTCACGGACGTCACCCCGCGATGAAGGTCGTCTCCGAGGAGACATTTGCCCCCGTGTTCAGCATCATCCCCTACGACACGATCGAGGAGGCCGTACGCATGGCGAACGACACGCGCTATGGCCTGCAGGCGGGCGTCTTTACGCGCTCGCTCACCGTCGCGAACTACTGCGCCGAGAACCTCGAGGTCGGTGGCGTCATCATCGGCGACGGCGCGACCTTCCGCATGGACAACATGCCCTACGGCGGCGTCAAGGACAGCGGTATCGGCCGCGAGGGTCCCGCCTATGCCATCCGCGAGCTGACGGAGGAAAAGCTCATCGTGCTGAATGTTGAGGGGTAAAGTTTTTCATAGAAAAAGAGCAGCCGTCGTGCGGCTGCTCTTTTTGCTGTCCGTTATTCTTTTCCGACGAGCTCTTTGCCCTGTTTGCCCGTGATATGGACGATGGTCATTTCGAGCATGTGGAACCTTTTCCATGCACCGTCGATTTCGCGCGTATGCTGCTCCTCCGTGTTGTGCGGAGCATATTTGAGGGCGAGTTTGCGTGCGGTCGCCCGTTTTTCTGCATCATCCTCGATGAAGCGAATGCGTCCGAATATGACGACACTGCGGTATGCCGTGGTGTATTTTTCGGGGATGATCTCGTCGCGATCTATGACGGCGAAGGAGACGTTCGGATTCTGACGCAGGGCATCGACCTTGTGTCCCGTTACCGCCGTGTGAAAGTAGATGTGCGTGCCGTCGTAGACGTAGCTGATGGGGACGGCATACGGGAACTCCTCATCACCCGCGAGGGCGAGAACGCCCGCTGTATTGCGGCGCAGGATATCCTCGGTCATTTCCTTTGTGAGCTCTTGGCGTTTGCGGCGCATCGGATGGAACATATTTTACTCCTTATACAAAAAAGAGGCATCCGCGTGGATACCTCTTTGTCATCGAGATGGTGGAGACGAAGAGGATTGAACTCTCGACCCCCAGATTGCGAACCTGGTGCTCTCCCAGCTGAGCTACGTCCCCATGACTGACAGGGGCTATTATAACCCGTGCGGGAGGAAAATGCAAGCGAATTTTTACACGGGGAGAGGATAGACACTATGTTCGCTGTCGTGCTATACTGAATGTGTTGCCGCCTCCAATACCGGCACCGAAAGGAGGTGTGCCGATGGAGCTTTTCACATCGTTTCTACTTTCTGTTATGGCAGGCATAGTCACCCACTATGTCTGCAAATGGCTGGACGGAGAGTAACGGCAATCAGCCTGAGGTTTCTTGAACTCTTTCCTCGTGTCGAATAAGAGAGCCCCCGCAACGGCAATTGCGGGGGCTTTTTCTGTGCAGATGGTTTCACATCGTTTCTGCGTACCCTTATTATACCACAAACAGCGGCAGAATCAAGATCTTAGCCTCACGCGCAGGTCCGCCGCGATCTGCGGGGCGGTGAGGTGATGCGCGCGTGCGAGGGCGGCTGGGTCGTAGCGGTTGAAGAAGGCCTTCGGCAGGCCGTAGCTCTTCACCTCGACGTCCCTGTCCGCCCCCATAGAACGCCGCGATCTTTTTCCCCAAAAACCGCCGTCGAGGATGCCGTCCTCGACGGTGACGATGAGGCGGTGCTTTTCCTTGAGACGCGTGAGGAGTGCCTCGTCCAGCCCCGAGAGGTAGAGCGGGTTCACGACGGTGGCATGGATGCCGTCGCGCGCGAGCTCCTCTGCCGCCGCCGTAGCGAGCGCAGCAAAGTTCCCCACGCCGATGAGTGCGACCTCCGCGCCCTCCGTGACGACGATGGAGCGATGGAGCGCGCCGTAGTCCGCGCGGACGGGATAGGGGCTCTCCGCATAGCCGCCGAGCGGCGTGCGGATCATGACGGGATGCTCCGTCTGTGCGATTGCCCAGCGCAGGACGGCGAGGTGCTCCTCGATGCTCGTCGGTGCGAGAAAGACGAGGTTCGGAACATGGGAGAAAAATCGAGATGTCATAGAACCCGAGATGCGTCACATCGGTCGAGCGATAGAGCGACGCCCCCGTCACGAGAAAAGACCGCAGGGCTGCGGTTGATGCAGACATCCTGCGCCATCTGATCGTACGTGCGCTGATAGAACGTGCTGTATGTGCCAAAGACGGGGCGCGCCCCGCCGCGTGCGAGCCCCGACGCCATCGCGACGGCGTGCTCCTCGGCGATGCCCACATCGACGTACTGCGCACCGAGTTCTGCACGCTCAGCGGGCGTGAGCCCGATGCCACCGACGATGCCCGCTGAGAGATAGACAAAGTTCGGATTCCGCTTTGCCTCGGACAGGACGAAATCGACCGTTGCGGCAAGGCACGGGTCGGGGGAAGACGGATGCTTGACCGCACCGCTCTCCGCGTGGAACGGCGCATGACGATGCCAGTCCTCGGGATCGTCCTCGGCAAAGGAGAGCCCCTTGCCCTTCTGCGTGTGAATGTGGATGACGACGGGCTTTTGGCTGTCCTTTACCGCAGTGAACGCCGCGATCAGCGCCTCGGTATCGTTCCCATCTGCGACGTAGCGGTAGTCGAGCCCCATCGCGCGGAAAAGATTGTCCGCTGCTGTCCCGTTCGTCTCACGCAGACGGCGGAGCATCTCGTACATGCCGCCGTGGTTCTCAGAGATCGACCAGTCGTTGTCGTTGAGGATGATGATGAGGTTCGACCGCATCTCGCCCGCGACATTCAGCCCCTCAAGTGCCTCGCCGCCCGAGAGCGCACCGTCGCCGATGAAGGCAATGACATTCTCGCTGCGCCCCGCGAGATCGCGTGCCTTCGCGAGCCCCGTCGCAAGGCTGATCGAGGTCGAGGTGTGCCCGATGTTAAAGTGATCGTACGGGCTCTCCTCCGTATTCGTAAAGCCCGACACCTCGCCGTAGTGCGCGGGATCAAGGTAGGCGGCGGCACGCCCCGTCAGCATCTTGTGCGGATAACACTGATGCGACACATCGTAGATGATCTTATCCGTCGGCGCGTCAAACACCGTGTGCAGGGCGATGGTCGCCTCGATCACGCCGAGGTTCGGCCCAATGTGCCCGCCGATGCGGCTGGCACGCGCGATGAGTGCCGCGCGCATCTCCGCTGCGAGCGCACATCGCTGCGCGGGGGTATAGCCCTTGATGTCCGATGGGCTGTGGATCTGTTCAAGATACAAGGGGAAAGCCCTCCTAGAGAACGTGCGGCGACATCCGCACGCCTGATCATGAAAATACACTCCTGTCATTATATCATATATTCTAATAACTTGTTGGAAAAAATATCGGTTACGGGAAAATACGATGAAAAACAGGACACACGGTATCCATTGGCCGGAATGATCCGTGGATACCGTGTGTCCCTCCTGTTTCGTCGTGAATTGTACGCTCTTAGGTAATCGACGCGGCGTAAATCCCGTCGACCGCCTTTTTCCAGTACAGCGTCGAACTCCGCGTCGCTCTGGCTCGCACGCAGATCCTGCGCGAGTGCACGCGAGAAGCTGGCGATAAGGCCGTGATTGCGTGCGAGCTTCTCGTTCGCCTCGCTCTGGGAGTAGCCGCCGCTGAGCGCGACGATGCGGACAACGTGCGGATCCTTCATGAGATCGGCGTAGAGATCATCGACGCTCGGGATGGTGAACTTGAACATGAGCTTTGCGTCCGCGGAGAGCTTGGTGAGATTCTCCTTGATGACACCGAGCATGATCTCCTCTGCCATTGCCTTATCGGGGCAGTGGATATCGACCTCGGGCTCGAGGATGGGGACGAGCCCCTTTGCGATGATGTCCTCACCGAACGCAAACTGCTGGTCGATGATGGCGCGGATGCCATCGGGATTGGCCTCCTTGATGACGGAGCGCATCTTCGTCCCGAAGATGTGACGCTCATTTGCACGGTCGAGGAGTGCGCCGAGCCCCGGGATGGGCTTCATGAGCTGAACGCCGTCCGCCTCGGGCGCGAGCCCCTTGTCGACCTTCAGGATGGGGATGATGCCCTTCTTCTCCCAGAGATAGTCGGCCGTGTAGAGCCCGTCGATCTTGCGGTCCATCGTGTTCTCAAAGAGAATGGCGGCAAGAATCTTGCTCTTGTCGAATGCGGGGCTCTTGATGATGCGCGTGCGCATCTCGTGAACGCGCGTAAACATCTCCTCGTCGCCGTGGTAGGCGCTCTCGTCGATGCCGTATGCCTTCAGCGCCTTCGGCGTCGAGCCGCCGCTCTGATCGAGTGCGGCGATAAAGCCCTTATCGTGCTCCATGCGGGTGAGCTGCTGCTGATTCATCGTGGATTCCTCCTTGTCGTATCCATGGGGCGAAGAGCCCGCGCATAGATCCGTTCGGCTCCATGTTCCTCCGGACTGCGCCCCCATCGAAATCCTTACGCGTCCTATTATACTGCAATTGGATAAAAAAAGACAATGAATATGAAAGTATCTATCAGAGACGTGATGCTTTCAATCTTGCACATATCTTAAAAATCATGTTACAATTTTATATTATTAGTGGTGATCCATGCTTCCTGAAAAAGGGGGGGAGTTCATGGCAGAGACAGAGCTGATGCAGGTTCGCGTCGACGCCGCCGTCCGGGCGGAGGTCGATGAGATCTGCCATGCACTGGGGCTCTCGACGGACGAGGCGATCAATCTGTTCTTTCACCAGATCCTCCTGCACGACGGCATCCCATTCCCCGTGCAGAAGCCGCGCCCCGACGGAGGCGTGTTCGCCGCGCTGGACGACGCCGACGCGATCGCGTGCGGTGTCCTGCACACGAAGTCCTGCGCGAACGCCTCCGACCTCATCCGCACGGCACGCGGACGGAGTTTCATGCTGACGATCAAACAGATGTCAGAGGACAAAAAGTCGAAAAAGAAGAAAAAAAGCGACGACAACACCGCTGCGGAGGACAAAAAGGGGGACGACGCCCCGCTGCTCTCCTGCGTCGTTGACGTGCATGCATAGGACTGCTTCACGGGCGCACCGCCCGCGCGGCAGTTCTTTTTCTTTCCCTATGCCTATTTCCTTCTTTACTCTCTGCTCCTACAATGGTAAAATTTGAGTAGAATGGGATTCGAAAGGGAGAACGTTATGCAAAAGCAATATACCGCACTTGTGCTGGCGGCGGCACTCAGCCTGCTCGCGGGCTGCGGAAATGATACAGCAAAGGAGCCGCCGCCTCCCGTCGTGCGCACGATGTCCGTCGATGCAGCAGGCGCGACGACGGCGGACTACAGTGGCACCGTGCGCGCACGTTACGAGACCAAGCTCGCCTTTCAGGTCGGCGGGCGGGTACTCTCGCGCAACGTGAGCATGGGCGCACACGTCCATGCGGGCGACGTGCTCATGGTCATCAACGCGCGCGACGTACAGCAGCAGGTGAATGCGACGAGCGCGGGCGTCGCCTCGGCGCGCGCACAGCTCGACCTCGCCCGCGCCAACCGCGCGCGCTACGAGGAGCTCTACGCCGCGCAGGCGGTCTCTGCCGCCATGCTTGACCAGTACCGCACGAACGAGAACGCTGCCGAGGCGGCGTATCGTCAGGCACTCGCGCAGAACGCGCAGAGCAGCAACGCGCTCGGCTATACGAACCTCATCGCGGGCGCGGACGGCGTGATCTCGGGCATCCTCGCCGAGGAGGGACAGGTCGTTGCCGCAGGGCAGACCGTCATGACCCTCACACAGGACGGCGAGCGTGAGATCGAGATCGCCGTCCCCGAGAGCCGTCTCGCCGAGGTCTCCCTCGGTATGCCCGCCGCCGTCTCTCTCTGGGCGAACCAGGCGGCACTCACAGGCACCGTGCGCGAGATCGCGCCCATTGCCGATCCAGCGGGCGGCACGTACACTGTGCGCATCGCCCTCGCGGACGCACCCGCCGACCTGCCGCTCGGCATGACAGCACGCGTGCGCCTCGGCACACAGGCAGAGGTCGGCGCGGTGCTCCCGCTCTCCGCCATCTATCAGACGGGCGACGAGGCACAGGTCTACATCGTCGAGGATGGCGTCGTACACCTCTGCCCCGTCACCGTGACCGCATTCCGCGAGCGGGACGCCGTCGTCACAGGGCTCCCGCAGAACGCCGTCGTCGTGACGGCGGGTGTCCACCGCCTCCATGACGGAGAGAAGGTGCGCACGAAATGAGAAACCTCACCGAGCTCTCTCTGCGCCACCGCTCCGTCGTCTGGTACTTCATCATCGTCTTTTGCCGTTGGCGGCATCCTTGCCTACGAGTCCCTCGGACGCATGGAGGATCCCTCCTTCATCATCCGCCAGATGGTCATCACCGCCGCATGGCCCGGCGCGACAGCAGAGGACATGCAGGAGCAGGTCACGGACAAACTCGAGCGGCGGTTCCAAGACACCCCGGGGCTGAAGGAAATCACGAGCGAGACGCGCGCCGGGCAGACCATCATCTACGTCGACCTGCGCGACGACGTCGACGAGAACCTCATCCGCCCGACGTGGCGCGACGTGCGCAACTTCGGTGAGGATGCAAAGCGTGAGCTGCCGGAGGGCGTCATTGGGCCATTCTACAACGACCGCTTTGACGACGTATACGGCTCCATCTATGCCGTCACGGGCGAGGACTACACGGACGAGGAGCTGCGCGCCGCCGCAGAGAACGTGCGCCGCCGCATCTTCTCCGTCCCGAGCGTACAGAAAGTCGAGCTGGTCGGCGTCCAGCGCGAACGCATCTACGTCGAGATCGCACGCGACCGCCTCGCCTCCCTCGGCATCCCGCCCACGGCGATCACGGAGGCCCTGCGTACACAGGACACCGTCCTCCCGGGCGGCTCGATTGAGACCGTGGACGGCACCGTGAACCTGCGCGTCTCGGGCGTCTTTGACAGCCTCGACGATATCCGCGCCCTCCCCATCGCGGCAGATGGGCGCGTGTTCCGCCTCGGCGACATCGCCGACATCTCACGTCGCCCGATTGACCCCGCCGACCCGAGAATGCAGTATAACGGCGCACCCGCCGTCGGCATCGCCGTCTCCATGGAGGACGGCGGCAACATCCTCGCGCTCGGCGAGGACCTCAGAAAACTCACCGCACAGCTCCGGAGGACCTCCCGCTCGGCATGGAGCTGCACGAGGTATCGAACCAGCCCGCCGTCGTACAGCACTCCATCCACGACTTTGTCGAGACGCTGGCCATCGCCATCGTCATCGTCCTCGCCGTCAGCTTCCTCTCGCTCGGACTGCGCACCGGGCTCGTTGTCGCGTGCTGCATCCCGCTCGTTCTCGCAGGGCACATTCGTCTGCATGTACGCCCTCGGCATCGACCTGCACAGGTCTCCCTCGGCGCACTCATCATCGCCCTCGGACTGCTCGTCGACGACGCCATCATCGCCGTCGAGATGATGAGCGTCCAGCTCGAGCGCGGCAAGACCCGCTTTGACGCCGCCTGCCACGCCTTTACCCAGACGGCAAAACCCATGCTCACAGGCACCCTCATCACCTGCGCGGGCTTCATCCCCGTCGCCTTCTCCAAGGGCATGGCGAGCGAGTTCTGCGCCGCCCTCTTCCCCGTCATCGGCATCGCGCTCCTCCTCAGCTGGATCGTCTCCGTCATGGTCGCGCCGCTCTTCGGCTACCATCTCATTCGCATCGAGGGGAACGCGGAGCACGACCCGTACGCAACGCCGTTCTATCGGTTCTTTCGGCGCGTGCTCACCTTCTTCCTCGCGCATCGTGCCGTCGTCCTCGTCAGCACGGCTCTCGTCTTCTTCGTGAGCCTTGCCGCCTTCCCGCACATCAAACAGACCTTTTTCCCGCCCTCGCTGCGCCCCGAGCTGCTCGTCAGCCTCACCCCTGCAGCAGGGCTCTCGCTCGCGTCCACACAGGCGGAGGCGGATCGTCTCACCGCCATACTGGACGAGAACAGCGACAAAATCGAGAACTACGTCGCCTACATCGGACAGTCTACGCCGCGCTTCGTCCTCACCGTCAACCCGAAGGCGGACGCGGACAACCGCGCCCAGTTCGTCATCACGGCAAAGGGCACAGAGGAGCGCGAGGCACTCGCTGCCATCATTCGTGACGCCGCCGACGACGAGCTGACGGGCGCGCGCGTCGCAACGCAGTACATCCAGACCGGCCCTCCCGCGGACTATCCCGTTATGCTGCGCGTTTCGGCACCGACCACCGACGCGGTGCGCCGCGTCGCCGAGCAGGTCGCCGCCATTGCAGCCGCCGACCCTGCGACCGACAACGTCCATCTCGACTGGACCGAAAAGGCAAAGGGCATCCGCGTCGACCTCGACAAGGACAAGCTGAAACGCTATGGCCTCAGCGCCAAGGATGTCAAGCAGATGCTCTACACCGAGATCTCGGGTGCAAAGGCGGCAGAGTTCTACACGGGCGACCGCACCCTCGGCATCGTCCTGCGGCTCACAGAGGCAGACCGCACAGACCTCGGCCAGCTCGGTGCGCTCCCCATCCCCACGCGCAGCGGGAGCGTCCCGCTCGCCCAGATCGCCCGACTCTCCTACGAGGCGGAGGATGGACTCATCAAGCGGCACAACCTCCTCCCGTCCATCATGGTCGAGGCGGACGTCACACAGGGGCGAGGGCAACGACGTCGCCCCTGCGTATCTACGATGCGACAGCGGAACTGCGCGAGAACCTCCCCGCCGGCACCACCATCGTCCCGTCGGGCGCACTCGCGGATGCTGACGACTCCATGAACTACCTCGTAAAACCCGTCCCTGCCATGATCTTCATCATCATGACCCTGCTCATGTTCCAAGTCGGCAGCATGGGCAAGATGGCACTCACCCTCCTCACCGCACCGCTCGGCCTCATCGGCGTCGTCATTGCCATGCTCCTCACGGACTCCGCGATGGGCTTCGTCGCCTACCTCGGCGTACTCGCCCTCTTCGGCATGATCATCCGCAACTCCGTCATCCTCATCGACCAGATCCAAAAACATGAGGCGGCGGGCGAGCGGCCACGGGACGCCATCATCGACTCCGCCATCCTGCGCCTGCGCCCCATCATGCTCACGGCAGCCGCCGCCATCCTCGGCATGCTGCCGCTCATGTTCAACATCTTCTGGGGGCCCATGGCCGTCGCTATAGCGGGTGGCCTCATCGTCGCCACCGTCTTGACCCTCCTCGTCCTTCCCGTCATGTACGCCGCGGCGTATCGGATCAAGTAAATACGTGTTGATGAAAGACTGCCGTACGCAATCGCCGTGCGGCAGTCTTTGTGCGCTTCTCCCGCTGCCCCAAGCCTCCCTTGCCACAGCGGGGGAGATGGCACACGCAGCGTGACGGAGCGGGCGCCATGAGCGACGCCTCTATGTCTGTGAAACACAAAAATACAAGCTCCACGTATGTTCCTGCATAAAAAGCAGGACAACGATTCATCCGTGGCGAATGATAAAGGATACGACGAACGGAGGAAAGACCATGGACAACAAGAAAGAAGTAGAGCGGGCGGAGCTGCACCGCGCCATCTGGCAGATCGCGAACGACCTGCGCGGCAGTGTGGACGGCTGGGACTTCAAACAGTACGTCCTCGGCACGCTCTTCTACCGCTATATCTCGGAGAAACTGACCGACTACCTCAACGCAGAGGAGCGCGAGGCAGGGTGACATGGAGTTTGACTATGCCGCGCTGCCCGATGATGAGGCAATGGCGGAGAAGGACAACATCGTCCAGATCCTCGGCTTCTTCATCCCGCCGAGCGAGCTCTTTCAGAACGTCCTCGCACGGGCGGAGACTAACGAGAGCCTCAACGAGACACTCGAGCAGGTCTTTCGTCACATCGAGAGCTCGGCGACGGGCACGCCCAGTCAGGATGACCTTACGGGACTCTTTGACGAATTCGACGTGAACAGCGGCAAGCTCGGCGCGACCGTCAAGGAGCGCAACGCCAAGCTGACGAAACTCCTCAGCGGCGTCGGCGCGATGCGCCTCGGACACTACCAGGACAACACCATCGACGCATTCGGCGACGCGTACGAATACCTCATGCGGATGTATGCCTCGAACGCGGGCAAGAGCGGCGGCGAGTACTATACCCCGCAGGAGGTCTCCGAACTCCTCACGCGCCTCACCGTCATTGGGAAAAACGCAGGGTGAACAAAGTCTATGACCCCGCCTGCGGCAGCGGCTCGCTCCTGCTGAAATTCGCCAAGGTCATCGGCAGGGAGAACGTCCGCAACGGATTCTACGGGCAGGACGAGAATATCACCGCGTACAACCTCTGCCGCATCAACATGTTCCTGCACGATATCAATTTCGACGACTTCGACATTGCGCATGGGGACACACTCATCAACCCCCACCACTGGGACGATGAGCCGTTCGAGGCGATCGTCTCCAACCCACCGTACTCAAAGAAATGGGCGGGGAAGGACAACCCTCTGCTCATCAATGACCCACGCTATGCGCCTGCGGGCGTCCTCGCCCCGACGAGCAAGTCGGACTTCGCCTTTATCCTGCACTCCCTTGCGTGGCTCGCGGCGAGCGGCACGGCGGCGATTGTCTGCTTCCCGGGCATCATGTACCGCAGCGGCGCAGAGAAGAAAATCCGTCAGTACCTCGTGGACAGCAACTACGTCGATGCTGTGATCCAGCTGCCGGAAAATCTCTTTTTCGGGACGACGATCGCGACCTGCATCATGGTACTCAAGAAGTCCAAGGCGGACACGCAGACCGTCTTCATCGACGCATCAAAGGAATGTGTCAAGGTCACGAACAGCAACAAACTCACACCGGAGAACATCGAGAACATCCTAAAGCTCTATACGGATCGCGTAGATGTCGCGCATACGGTTCACGTCGTCACGGGCGCGGAGATCGCTGCCGAGGACTACAACCTCTCCGTCAGCACCTACGTCGAGCCGGAGGACACGCGCGAGATCATCGACATCACACAGCTCAACGCCGAGCTCCGTGAGATCGTCGCGCGCGAGGCAGTCCTGCGCACGGAGATCGACCGCATCGTCGCCGAGATCGAGGGAGAGGAGGAAACTGCGCTATGAGTCGGCTGAGTGAGATGATCAAGGAACTCTGTCCCGATGGGGTGGAGTATCGGAAGTTGGAGGAGATTGCACATTACGTTAGAGAACGCATCAAAGTTAGTGAGATCGATGTTTGTAACTATGTCGGTGTTGAACATTTGCGACAAAATACAGAAGGACGTGAAATGTCCGTAACACTACCTGAGGTTGATTTTGTGATTTCCTTTCATCCAGAGGATATTCTTATCGGCAATATAAGACCCTACCTAAAAAGGCTTGGTTGGCAGATTGTAATGGAGGAACGAATGGAGATGTACTGGCGATACGGATTGTTGATAAAATGTATGTCTCGCCACAGTATCTTTTTTACATATTGTCATCGGAACAGTTTTTATGTACGATATGAAATATGCAAAAAGGCGCAAAAATGCCACGTGGTGATAAAAAGGCAGTGATGAATTACGCAATCCCCATCCCGCCACTTGCCATCCAAAATGAAATCGTAAAATTGTTAGACAATTTTACAGAGCTAACAGCGGAGCTAACAGCGGAGCTAACAGCGGAGCTTCAGTTGCGAAAAAAAGCAGTATTCTTTCTATCGTGACAGTCTTTTGAACTTTTCGCGGGACGATGCAGAGGTTGAGTGGAAAACGCTGGGGAGACTACGAAATCTATCTCATCTGGGAAAAATAAGATAAGAGTTGTAGACGGAGAATACCCCGTATATGGCTCAACAGGCATCATCGGATATTGTACTAATTTTGTATACGAGCATGCTCAAATTCTTGTAGCGCGAGTGGGGTCGGTTGGTTATGTGCAAATTGCAGATGGAAGATATGACGTGTCTGATAATACACTCATTGTCGATGTATTAAGCACTATCAATATGAAGTATATTTTTTTATTATTTAGGCTATATGAACTTGAGCCGTCTTGCACACAGGTGCGGGGCAACCTCTGATCACGGCGGGACAATTAAAAAGCTAATTATCCCCATCCCGCCGCTCGAAGTCCAGGCAAAAAAATCGTCTCCATCCTCGACCGGTTCGATGCGCTCTGCCATGACCTCACGCAGGGACTTCCCGCCGAGATCGCCGCCCGCAAAAAGCAGTACGAATACTATCGCGACAAACTCCTCACCTTCCCACGCAAGGAGGAATCAGCAAGAAGTGCTCGATAGACCTTGTTATAAGAACATCTATTTGCTATAATAGAGACACGTCATATAGCAGGAGGTTCTTTATGAACTATAAAACCACGGATGGTTTGATGCGTCATCTCAGAGAGAATGGAATAGCGATTTCAGGCGGTGCGCAAAAGCGACAACTCATTAACACGGGATATTTTCATGGCTACAAAGGATATCGTTTTTTTCGTCATGCAGAAAATCGTCTGCCGTTCACCTCATACAGCGAGGTCTATGCAACGATTCGATATGATTCGGCGCTAAAGTCTTTGATGTATGGAAAGGTTATGTTTATTGAAACAGCGGTCAAGAACATTGCCATCGAGGCGATTCTGACGCACGCGAGGTCGGAGAGCATCCAAGCGATGTGTGACAGAGTGGTCAGCAGCTATCATAATGCGCCGATGGATGCGAATGAGGAAAAGAGGCGTCGACTGCAGCAGGCGAAACTAAATTTGCAGAATTCGATTCAGGCGAGTCTTGCTAAGGAGTATCGTCGCGGCAATCCAAAAGATCACGCACTTTTTATGACAATCCCAGCTATGCCGAGGTTCCCGTCTGGGCTCTTTTTGAGATCCTGACCATGGGAGACTTCGGATTTCTTTTGTCGTGTTTGACGTACGATGTGCGTGATGATATTTCGCGCAGGATCGGATTTAATCTGGCTTGTGATACGGATCGTCAACTTGTCTACAAGTACATATACATGCTGAAGGATCTGAGGAATGCGATTGCACACAACGCGGTCGTCTTTGATACGCGCTTTCGGAGCGTTGACCCTAATCGAACGGTGAGGCAGTGTCTGAAACTGGAGATCGGTCTGCCCTATGTGAATTTCAAAACGATAGGTGATTATGTTATCCTCGTGTGCTATTATCTGAAATGCCTACATGAGCCAAAGATGGAGATAAAAGCATTTCTCCGAGCCTTCGAGAAGATAACAACGGATTACGTGAAAGCCGTAAGCCCTTCCGTTGCCTCCATCGTGATTCATCATGACTTATCTGCGCGGATGGCGACACTGTATCAATATATTTAACTTGCATATTTGCGGGCGCGGTAGTATAATAGCCATACGAATTGGGGTATGTGTTTGCGGATGCATACTTGAGAGAGTCGGAGCGATCCGGCTCTCTTTTTATGTGCGCAACGCAGAGAAGCAAGAAGGACAAATGTTCCGAGACAGCGAATTATGAGGAATAGCATAGAAACGATAGAGGAATAATACGGACTGAATTTCAACGAAACGAGGGACATCATGTACTACAATCTCATCGCGAGCGCGGAGGAGAGTACGGTACTCGCACAGTACGTACGGGAGGAGCGTGCGCCGTACGGCTCGTATCAGTCGGAGGAGGCGCTGGAGCGGGCGCTCATCCGTCTCCTCGAGGAGGAGGGCTATGCCTATCTCCCCATTCACGATGAGGCGGCGCTGATCGCCAATCTCCGCACGCAGCTCGCGGCGCTGAACGGCTATGACTTCACGGATGCGGAGTGGGAACGGTTCTTCAAAACGTCCATCGCACCCGCGAGTGACGGTATCGCAGCGAAGACGCGCCGTATCCAGACGGACTATATACAGAACCTGAGACGTGACGATGGCTCGACGAAGAATATCCGTCTGATCGACAAGGACAATATCCACAACAACCGCCTGCAGGTGATCCATCAGTATGCGGTGGAGGGCGGTGCAGGTGCGGGGGAGAATGCGGCGGCACATGCGAATCGCTATGATGTGACGATCCTCGTGAACGGGCTGCCGCTCGTGCATCTGGAGCTGAAGCGGCGCGGCGTGGAGATCCGTCAGGCGTTCAACCAGATCAAACGCTATCAGCGGGACTCGTTCTGGGCGGGCACGGGGCTCTATGAGTACGTCCAGATTTTTGTGATCTCGAACGGGACGAATACGAAGTACTATTCCAATACGACGCGCGAGAGCCATATCCGTGAGATGGATGCGGCTGGGCGCAAGGCGAGCAAAAAGACGAGCAACAGCTTTGAGTTTACGTCCTACTGGGCGGATGCGGGCAACCGCCTCATCACCGATCTGATGGATTTCGGGCGGACGTTCCTCGCACGCCACACGCTGCTCGCGCTCCTGACGCGCTACTGTATTTTCACGACGGAAGAAGTGCTGATGATCATGCGCCCGTATCAGATCGCGGCGACGGAGCGGATTCTCGCCCGGATCAAGATTTCGTCGAACTACAAGACGTGGGGGCGCATCGAGGGCGGCGGCTATATCTGGCACACGACGGGCTCGGGCAAGACGCTGACCTCGTTCAAAACAGCGCAGCTCGCCGCGGCGATGCCTGAGATCGAGAAGGTGCTCTTCGTGGTCGACCGCAAGGATCTCGACTACCAGACGATGAAGGAGTACGACCGCTTCGAGAAGGGCGCGGCGAACGGCAATACATCGACGGCAGTGCTCGCGCGCCAGCTGGCGGACGATGGCGCACGCATTGTGGTGACGACGATCCAGAAGCTGTCGAATTTTATCCGGCAGAACAGGACGCACCCGATCTATGGCAAGCATGTGGTGTTGATTTTCGATGAGTGCCACCGCTCGCAGTTCGGTGAGATGCACACGGCGATCACCAAGGCGTTCAAGAAGTACCACGTCTTCGGCTTTACGGGGACGCCGATCTTTGCGCCGAATGCGGCAGGTGCGGGGCGTCCCTCGGCGCGGACAACGCCGCAGCTCTTCGGGGACAAGCTGCACACCTATACGATTGTGAATGCGATCAATGACGGGAATGTCCTGCCGTTCCGCATCGACTACATCAATACGATCAAGAGCAAGGAGGCGGTCGACGACAAGGAGGTGCGCGCGATTGATCGGGAAAAGGCACTCGCCGCGCCCGAGCGCATCCGTGAGGTGACGAAGTATATCCTCGCGCATTTCGACCAGAAGACGATGCGGAGCAAGGCGTATTCGCTGAAGGGGCAGCGTGTGCTCGGCTTTAACTCGATGTTTGCCGTCGCGTCGATTCCCGCCTGCATGGCGTACTATGAGGAGTTTCGCCGTCAGCTGAGTGCGGCGGGGTGCGACCTCACGATTGCGACCATTTTCAGCTATGCGGCGAATGAGGGACGATCCCGAGGATGCGCTGCCCGATGAGGACTTTGATACAGCGAGCCTCAACCCAACGAGCCGCGACTTTCTTGCGCATGCGATTGCGGACTACAACGCGCACTTTCACACGAATTTCTCGACGGACGGGGATTCGTTCCAGAACTACTATAAGGATATCTCGCAGCGGATGAAGAAACGCGAGATCGATCTCCTCATCGTGGTGAATATGTTCCTCACGGGCTTTGACGCGACGACGCTCAATACGCTCTGGGTGGACAAGAATCTGAAATACCACGGGCTGATTCAGGCGTTCTCGCGGACGAATCGGATCCTGAACTCCGTCAAAACATTCGGCAATATTGTCGCATTCCGCAATCTCGCGAAGGCGACGGACGATGCGATCTCGCTCTTTGGTGATGAGAATGCCGAGAGTGTCGTGCTTCTGCGCGGTTTCCGCGACTACTACGATGGCTATGACGATGAAAAGGGGCAGCATCACAAGGGCTATGCGGAGCTGATTGCAGAGCTGCGTGCGAAGTTCGCCGTCGGTGCGCAGGTCTTAGGCGAGGCGGCACAGAAAGACTTTGTGCGGATCTTCGGCAGCATCCTGCGCCTGCGGAACATCCTCACGGCGTTTGACGACTTTGCGGAGGATGATCCTCTGCTGCCGCCGCGCGATCTGCAGGACTACCAGAGCGTCTATCTCGATATACACCGTCTGCTGACAGGACAGGGGAATGCGGAGAAGGAGAACATCAACGACGATGTCGTGTTCGAGCTGGAGCTCATCCGTCAGGTGGACATTAACATCGACTACATCCTCATGCTCGTGGAGAAGTACCACGCGACGAACGGCGCGGATAAGAGCATCATCGGCGCGATTGACCGCGCTGTCGGATCGAGCCCCGAGCTCAGGAGCAAGAAGGAGCTGATCGACGGCTTCCTCGCGACCGTCAATACGGATACCAAGGTGATGGAGGACTGGCGCAAATACGTCACGGAGGAGAAGGAAAAGGAACTCGCCTCCATTGTCGCGGAGGAGAAACTGAAACCCGCTGAGACGGAGAAATTCGTCGCGAGCACATTCCGCGACGGACGGCTCAAGACAACGGGCACCGCCCTCGACGCCATCCTCCCACCCGTGCGCCGTTTCGGCGGCGGACGCGCCGCGAAGAAGCGCAGTGTCATTGCGAAGCTCAAGGCGTTCTTCGACAAGTTCATGGGGATTGTGGAGGCGTAGAAAAAGGCATTCACCGTTAAGGAGTACCGTGTACTTTATCAGCAGAGGGAGGAGCATCGTCATGGATGATCTGGATCGTTATATCGCGGAGCAGATGAAAGATACTGCATTTCGTGCGGAGCATGAGCGTACACGTTTGGAGTTCGCATTAACCGAGCTTTTGATTAGCTCGCGCATGGAACAGGATTTGACACAAAAGGAGCTGGCAGATCGCTCTGGCGTCCGTCAGTCGAATATCAGCCGCATTGAAAAAGGGCAGGCGATACCGTCACTTATGACACTGGATAAGATTGCACGGGCGCTCGGCAAAGAGGTTCGTGTTAGTTTCGTCTGATTGGAGGAGGGCTATGCCTATCTCCCCAGTCGCGATGAGGCGTAGAAAAAGACGTGCTGGTGAATGGGCGGAGGGCTATATCAGGGAAATGATTCCCCAGTCAAAATCACTGGAGAACGAGAGCAGGCGTCCACTTTCGAGGCGAAGCTGCATTTCCTTGATATACGAAGGCAAATCGTCTGGAAGATCAATCCCGCAGGATCCTGTAAAATCAAAGTCTGCCGTCTTGATGGTCTGCTCGTGTACCGTGATTCCCGTTATTTTTTCGCCAATCAAATGGGACAATAGGTCTTGCAGATGAAAGCGAGCTAACTCCTCGGTGTTGCAGTAAAATTTTTCTGGAATGCAGTCTTTGGATATGCGAACAGAACTTGATTCAGCATACTCGATTTCAAACTTTCCGTGTGTGGTTATCAGAACGATCGGATTGCAAAGCTCAACTGACCATGAGTTTTCCCATATCGAAGGAGGGCCAAACATACAAGGATACTTTACCACAGCGACATCCTGTATCACGGCGTCAAAGATGCCGAGCAACTGAACGTATTCCTTCAAATGGGGGGGTTGTTGGATGACAGGAGCTGGCCACTTGTAGGGAGAAAATCCATCCTTGAGTAATAAAGGACCTTTATCCTTTACCATTTGAATCTGATTGTCCATAATGAACTGTTTTATTTGGTCCATACAAGCACCTCCTGAATTTGACATTTTCTAGGGAATGGCTGATAAAATGTAATCGACAATATTGTATCAAAGTAAAATTAGAGAATCAACATACTCTTGATCAGGAATACAGAGGTTTCCACGAAGCCATTCAGCAAAATTTTTCCACCGTGGGACAAGCCCAGAAATCATCTCGGCGGCTTGTCCTTTTTGTTTGAGCAGACGACGGCGGGCAAGGCGGTCAACGCGCGAGCCGCAAGGCAGACAATGCAGCATACGCCAGTGTGCGCATGCTCGCAGTATCCAACGCAAAAATTTTGCGCGTTGGCGGGGCGCACGGGCTGATTTTTTTGATGTGGCAGGGATGCGAGTACATCAATATTAAAGAATAAACATGAGCATGAGAAGCAATATTGACACAGTGAAAATAATTTTGTATCATTACGCCATGTAAATTGATTCTCAGTTTCTGTAGTGACCAACAATGGAATGTTGGCGGATGACGGCAGTCGACGGACTGTACAGGAGGCTTCGATGATTGAGGGAATGAAGGCGCGCCGCCGTATGGCAATGTATGTGGCACTCGGATTGTCGGCGGGCAGCACGGTACTGCTCCATGGCGGGACGGCGCAGGCGGCAGAGTCGCATGACTACACGGAGACGAAGACGACCGTCAACGGGCTTGAGGGCACGGATAAGACCGGATTCATGAGCGACAACCGCATCGTGCTCGGCACAGAGGGCGGCCCGACGGATCGCCCCTCCAATACCTTCGGCATTTTCTCGGGCGGCGGAAAAAAGAACACGACCGCAGATGTCAGCAACAACACCATCACGATTCATGGACTGCGTGCGAATAACGGCGGCGGATACAGCATGGTCTACGGCGGTATCAGCGGCACGGGGGCGGTCACGGGGAATAAGGTCATTTTCAACCACGGTGAGACGGCGGATGCCCTCGTCGGCGGCTACACCAACGCGACGGACAAGGATGTGCGCGGCAACAGCGTCACGGTCGCAGACGGAACGATCAAGGACGACATCATCGGCGGCTGGGCAGGCAGAGCATCGAGTACGGGCACGCTCGAAGGGAATACGGTCACCATCACGGGCGGAACGCTCGGAAGTTATTCCGATGGTATTGTCTACGGTGCGCGTACGAGCGGGAACGGTGTTCTGACGAACAATCACGTTTCCTTTGCAAATGCGAGCTCACGCAAGGCTCTCTATGGTGCGGCGACAGACGACACGAACAGTGCGGCGACGCTGCGCGGCAACGGCGTCACGGTCACGAGCGGTACGATCAACGGCTCCGTGGAGGGAGGCCGCTCCGTGGGCACGGGTGACGTGACAGGGAACACGGTGTCCATCAGCGGCGGCAGTGCGTTGTCGCTGATCGGCGGCTATGCGTCGAATACAGGAAATGCGACGGGCAATGTCGTCACGGTGACGGGCGGCACTGTGACGGGCGGAATCACCGGCGGATATGCGGCAGGCACGGGGCGGACCACAGGGAATACAGTCAACCTTGGCGATGGGACACATACCGATCTCACGGGGGCAGTGCTCTCGGGGAGTGATGTGTCGGGCGGCAGCAAGGCGGATGATATTATGGACAATACGCTCAATGTCGCGGCAAAAAATATCCATGTAAAGTCCCTCCACAATTTTGACACGTACAATTTCAAACTGAACAACGCCTTTGCAAATGGGGATACGATGATCTCGGTCACAGACGCGGGGGCGTTCAGCGGTACGGGCGTCGACTGGACAAAGATCAACGCCGATCTTTCGGGGATCTCGGCGGATTACATCAACAATATCCACGGCGTTCACCGTGTGACCCTCTTAAAGAGTGCCGGGACGGACGACCTGCATTTCAACAAGTATGCAGATCGCAGCTTTGCCGCGACGGATACTCACGAGAGCGGGCTGGTGACGGATACGGATGAAGCCACGGCGAAATCGGTCGAATGGGTCGTCAACCGATTTAAGGATGGCCGCGTCATCTATGACGGCACGGCGGCGACGGGCTACGAGTCGATCTACGGCGGTATTTCCTATGAGGGACATACAACGACCGGCAATGAGCTGACCGTGACGGGGGTATACAGCACGGACGAACCGAAGTATGCCTATGGCGGCAGGAACGAGGGCACGACGGGCGATGTCACGGCGAACACGGTCACCATCGATATGGCAAATGCCGCAGATCTCGTGGAGGAGGTCTACGGCGGCATGGCGAGTGCCGAGGACAACACGGGCGCAGTCGATCACAACACCGCCAACATGAAGAACGGCATGACGCATCTGCTCTACGGCGGCTATACCTTTGGCAGAGGGGCGGTCACGAACAACGAGGTGCAGTTCGACGGCGGCACATCGACGGGGTATGTCGCGGGCGGCTATCTTGACAACACGGCCAGCACGGCGGAGATGACGGGAAATAAAGTCGTCTTCACCAATGGTACGGCGGCAGAAATTGTCGGTGCAGACAGCCATGGCAAGGGGAAGCTGAGCGGAAACACGGTCACCTTTGGCGGTGCGGGCAGCGTGGCAGAGATCCTGCGCGGTGCACTCGCGGAAAAATCAAGCAGTGGTCGAGGGGAACGCGGTCACCATGACGGGCGGCTCGGCAGAGCGTGTCTACGGCGGCACGACCTATGCAACGAACCCTGCGACGGGAGATCTCGTTGCGGGCACAGGAAATGCGCTGAACAATACCGTCACCATCGGGGGCGGTGCCGTCACGAAGGAGATCATGGGTGGCATTGGCTACCATGCGGACGGCAACGTCGTCACCATTACGGGCGGCACCATCGGTACGACAGCGCAGGCTGCGGATGTCTACGGCGGATGGGCAGCGGGGCCGGGCAGTAGTACGACGGGCAACACAGTGAACCTCGGCGCAGCGGACGGCACGTATACGGCTGACCTCACGAATGCGAAGATTCACGGCGACAACAGCTCGGACGATTCGGTCAACAACAACGTGCTGAATGTATACAGCAAGGACGTCACCGTCAAGAGTGTCGATACTTTTGACAAATACAATTTCAAACTGAAGGATAACATCGGCGGCGGCGATACGATGCTGACGCTGGCAAATGGCGGCTTTGGCAGGGATATCGACTGGAACAATGTCACCGTGGATCTCACGGGGCAGACGGGGAATCCGAACGGGACGATCACGCTGCTCAGGACAAATACGGCGAATGCCCTCAAGTTCAAGAACTACGACGTGCGCGATCTCGTGAACGACTCGAACGCCGATTATGAGGCGTTCCTGCGCACTGATACGGATAAGGCTGCGGGGCAGAGTACGCATGAGGCGAGTGCCGTTACGCTCAGTACCGGCCGTTTCCGCAAGAGCAACTGGACGTATGACGGAACGAATCCCGTGACGAATGACGAAGTCGCAGGCGGCGTCTCGCGCGGGGACGGACATACGGCGGAGGGGAATACGCTCACCATCACGAGCGTTGCACCGGCAGGTCTGAGTGCCGCCTATGGCGGTGAGGCAAAAAGCGCCTCGGATGTCAGGAACAACCATGTTATCGTCGAGGGCACGGGCAGCGGCACGATTGCAAATGTCTTCGGCGGTGCGACCGGAAAGGCAGACGGTGCTGCGGAGGACAATCATGTCCGCATCACGGGTGGCACGGTCACGAACGCGATGGGCGGCTCCGTTTCGGGGGCGAATGCCTCGGCGACGGGCAACGATGTCACGATCGCGGGCGGTACCGTCGCGAATGTTATCGGCGCAGGCGGGGCTGTTGGAGCCGGCAATGTCACGGGCAACCATGTCATCATCGAGGGCGGTACGGTCACGGGACAGATCGTCGGCGGGTATACGCGCGCGCTGACGAGCCGCTCGAACGGCAATACCGTCACCCTCGCCGGCGGCACCCTCACGGGGACGGAGGTCTGGGGCACGAGCTACGTCAACGCGAGCAATCAGGCCGCCGTTCTTGGCAGCAGCGACGCACAGATCGCAGGCAATACCCTCTCCGTGACGGCCAAGGATCTCACGGTCAAGAAGGTGCGCAACTTTGAAAAATACACCTTCAAACCGACTGCCGCCGTACAGAACGGTGACACCATGCTCACGCTGTCCGCGGCGGGCGGCTTTGGCGAGCTCTCCTCGGACGGCTCGGCGGTCAAGGTCAAGTGGTCGGACGTCACGGCGGATCCGTCGGCACTTTTGGCAGGCGGGGCAGGACTGCAGGGCAAGAACAGCATCACCCTTCTAAAGACCGCTGACGGCGTGGCAGATCTCCATTTTGACAGCTACGCCGCAACGGCGAAGGCAGACGGCACCTACGAGACCATCCTCCGCACGGACGGAGATGCGTCGGATACGGCGGCCGTCCTCCTCGATGTCAACCGCTACAATGACAGCCATGTCACAACAGATCAGGATGCCGACAGCGATCTCTATGGCGGCTACTCTGCCTCCGATCATACGGATGCAGGGCAGACGATCGGGCATACGACGTCAGGCAATACCCTCTCCGTGACGCGGATTGCGAGCGGGAAGAATATTAACGCCTACGGCGGCTATACCGGCGGCACGGCGGGCGGCGCAGAGAACAACGAACTCATCGTGAACGTCACAGCGGCGGGCGCCGGGACGATCAATAACGCCTATGGCGGCTACACGAAGGGCGCGGGCGCAGTCAAAGGGAATCAACTGACCTTCTCGCAGGGAGCAACCCTCGGCGATCTCATCGGCGGCTACGCAGACAGTGCGGTGCATGCAGCGGAGGTCACGGGCAATACGGTCACCGTGACCGGCGGCAGCGTCGGCGGCATGGTCTATGGGGCAAAGTCGCGCGGTACAGGCAGAGTGAGCGGCAACGACGTCCTCATGGATGGCGCGGCTGCGACGGCGGACACGCTGACGGGCGGCTACGGCGCGAGCGCAGAGGCAACCGTGTCGAGCTGAAAGACGGCACGGCGCACACGGTCTATGGCGGTGATGCGACGACAGGCGACGCGGTGCGGAACAACGTCACGATCACGGGCGGTACGGTCACGGACAACATCTACGGCGGACAATCCCTCGGCAGTGCGGCGAACGATAATACGGTCGACATCGGTGCGGTGCACATCCAGAACGGTGCCGCAAACAAGGCGGTCGTCGGCGGATATGCCTCTGCCGTTACCGATCGCAATACGATCACCTGCGCGGCACAGAGATCGACGGCATCGTCCTCGGCGGCGCCATCCCGGATCCCGCTTCGCCGCTCGGCATGAAGCCAAACCCCGACGGCAAGGGCAATACCCTCGCTATCCATGCGGCAGGGACAAAGATCGCCGACTTTGCGGGTGTGCAGAACCTCCGCTTCTACGTCCCCGAGGAGCGCACGGCGGCGGCTACGACGTCGATGCTCACCCTGACAGCAAACGCCGACAAGGACATCCGTGGGCTCTCGATCGGCGTCGGCATTGCGGGCGAACACAGTGTCCTCGCGAAAGGCGATACCATCAGCCTGCTGAAGATCGCGGACGGACATACACTCACCACGGATGCAGATCTTAGGAATGATGTCACGGGGATGCAGGGGCGTCAGCATGAAATACCGCTTTTGGCCTCGAAAAACAGGGGAACGATGAGCTCATCGCCACCGTTCGTGACACAGCGCTCAATCCGCAGACGAAATCCCTCGTCGAGACGCGTGTCGCCGCTGCCGCACTCATTAACGGCGGGGCAGATCTCCTCGCCGAGGGAGGCATGAACGCTGCTGTCCATGCGGCCTCGGCGGACAAATTACGCAGCGCGCTCGGCATGAAGAACGGCGATTTTGTCCTGTGGGCGGCACAGAGCGGCTCTGCTCTCCGCCTGAACTCGGGCTCGCACATCGATGCGAAGGGCTGGAACCTGAACCTCGGTTTTGCGCGGCAGAAGACAGCGGCGCGCAACACGCTCACCTACGGTCCCTTCATCGAGTACGGGCGCGGCAGCTATGACTCCTATCTGGACGACGGTACGCACGGCGACGGTACGGTGAGCTACGTCGGCGCGGGCGTTATGGCAAAGGCAAAGACCTCCGGCGGATCCTACGTCGAGGGCAGTGTCCGCGTCGGCCGCGCGAAGAGCGACGATACGAGCAACATCGCAGGGCAGCGCACGAGCTACGATATGAGCAGTACCTACTATGGGGCACACATCGGCGTCGGTCAGGAGAAACAGACGGCGGGCGGCACGCTCGACACCTATGCGAAATACTTCTACACACACCAGAGCGGCGGCAGTGAGAGACTGACGACGGGGGAGATCTACGACTTTGACGACGTGGATTCCAGCCGCCTGCGCATCGGTACGCGTTGGACGAAGAAGACCTTGGCAGGGGAGTTCTACACGGGCCTTGCCTACGAGTACGAGTTTGGCAGCGATGCACGCGCATCCTATGCAGGGTACGGCACACCGACTCCGACGCTGAAGGGGAGCACGGGGCTCTTCGAGCTCGGCTACCGCTTTGCACGGCCTGACAGTAATGTCAGCTATGGGGTGAACCTCACGGGAATGATGGGCAAACGCCGTGGCATCACAGGGAGTATGCAGTGAACTGGGCACCGTAAAAGCATCACATACGCATGAAAAACGGGGGCGTTGTACGAAGCCGGAACTTCGTACAACGCCCCGTTTTGTGCCCTGAAGGCATTTTACTGAGAATCGCTGATAAAATGAAGTCTGCCAGATTGGCGTAGATTTTTGTCCGAACAAGGAGGAAAACCGGACGCATAGCAAAGGCTATGTGGAGGATTTTCCGCCGAAGTGCGGGGCGAAAAAGATGCGTCAAGATGGTAGTGCTGAATTTATCAGTGCTTCCT
>BNJV01000114.1_pt1 | contig 133151 bp, 142 predicted proteins | sample 8540591 | NCBI WGS metagenome assembly BNJV01 (sample SAMD00202457, study PRJDB9452) | human saliva metagenome | host: Homo sapiens | reverse complement strand
GATAAAATTGAATATATCAGTCCTCTGTTACTAAAAGCATACTATATTTCAGATCAAAAAGAAATTTTTGCAAAACAATCCTGTTTACGGACAAAAATAAAAGGAGACATCACTGTTACCCAAATTTCAATAAGCAGGCAAAAGCTTGAATTTGCTGAAGGAAGTTTTGACAAAAAAAGGGTACAAAAGGACTATCCTTCCTATCTTGTTTTTGAAAAATGTAAATGGCGAATGAAACTGATTTTGGAAAGCTGATTTGATTTCTGATAAAAATGTTGAAAATAAACAAAAAGCGTGTTTCTGAAAATGCTAATAAACCACGTACAAATATGATGAGCCAGTTACAATCGTCGGAACTTTTGGAATTAAGGAATTTGAAACAGAAACGGGCATTCAAAAACCGTATGTTTTAAAAATTAAGCTCGCCAATTACAGTCGTAGCAAATGGAGGGATGAATTTAACGAAACAGAAACTAACCAACACACAATCCAAATGGCTCCTCTCAGAAGAACACATAAACTATTTAAAATCACGCAATGCTTACGGTAAACGTATTCAAGTTACAGGTTCATTTTTCCATTCTCATACAGGACATCACTTTTTACACCTGTTTTAATTTCTGTTTCTGAAGTTAAAGTTTTAAATTAATAAATACAAAATTAGCTGTTTTATTTAAAGTAAGGCAGCTTTTTTATTTGCTGAATTTCTGAAATTTTGAATAAACTTCTAAAATTTTCTAAAAACAGAAATTTAGTTACTTTAAAAATTATATAATTAAGTGTTGACTTTTTATGGTTTAAATGAGTTATAATAATATGTAATAAATAACAGAAATTATATTACTGTTAAAATATGAAAAATTTTATTTTTAAGGAGATGGTCTTATGAAAAACCAAAAATTAATGACTTTCATTTGATAATATCGCTTCTATTGTAAGCTGTAGCAAATATGGACGAAGCATAAGAAAACAGGTATTGGTAGAACAAATAAATACTGGCCGCATAATCCGTCTGCTCCTGGAAATCGGTGGAAACTCATCGGGTCCGTTACGCCATCAAACCTCTGCTAATCCCGCTAATCCGTCAAACTCCTGCAGCTCCAACAGTAAGCACTGCTGAGATTCCAAAAGTAAATCTCGGTGCAATTCCCAATTCAGAATTAGACATTTTTGCATATAACATTGCTGGAGAAAAACTGGACGCACCTAAAACTGCCAGCAGGAATCATTATGAAGTTAAGGGACAGGAAAGTTGGATTTTACCTGAGCCGTTCAGCTACAAAAACCACTTACTATAGCTGTTCCAACAACAATGGATGTAAAAAGCAGGCGGAGGAGCAATGGCATTTTTGAAGGAAATAGCGTTTACAGTGGAAACACACACTTTTTACAGATCCTCAGGAAGCTGTTAAGCATTACTTAACAAAACCATAAACATACTGATAAAATTGACATTCAATATGGAGCCTAATTCATATTTGTTCGTACTTAAGGTGTTGAAGTAGAATTGTCTAAAACTGATGTTTCAAATCTTCTGCCAAAAATTCGCAAATCAAAGACCAACAATTAATGGTACACAACTATAAATTAGTTAAATTCGGACTTCACTTTTGTAGACAAGATGTAAACTTGGACTGATCCCTAACGACTTGTATAATAAAGTAGATGTTACAAATTCTACTTTCACTATTAATTCTAGTAAAAGCGATTGCTGGAACAAAAGACAATCAAATTGGAATTAAAGGATTGTATGGATTTGAATATGAATTTGTTCCAAACGATATGAACTATAACCATGGTACTATCGATGTGAAAGCGTAGCAACCTCAATCGGAGCATACGGTACTGCGTCAAACTTTGATAACCGTGGAAAAAATTTCTGTTGGTAAAAACTCTGTTGCGGTTTACTGAGTGCAGAATCTGAATTTGACTATGGACTGCTTGGACCTTCTGCTCCTAGCTCCGCACAACTCTGCAGAAACGACGGAGATATTCTCCTTGGGGAAAAATTCTACAGGAATGTATATGGACAAAGCCTTTACTTTGACAACAAAGGATATATTACAAATTTAAAGCAACGGAAAAATTGAAAGTACAGAAACTAATGTAATCGGAATGTGGTCAAATGTCCGTAACCAGAAGAAAGATCCTGCGCACTTCAGATACTCCACAAGACGTAATTGAAAGTGTTGGAAATCAATCTTTATGGAGATAAGTCAATCGGAATCTATGCTGGCGGAGATGGTGCCTGTAATGTAGAAAAATCAAAAATATTTTGGTTCTACTGGAAAAATCAGAATAGGCGATTCATCTGACAGAAACAACCCAAGCATGGAAATGTGCATGCGATAATCCAAATGCAAAAATGATAAACAACGGGATTATAGAAATCGGTAAAGATTCAATCGGTATGGCAGGAATCAACGGAAACACTTTAGAAAAACAAAGGAACTCATCAGCATCACTAAGGATGGCGGTATCGGAATGTACTTGTGCAAATGGTTCTAAAGGTACAAACAGCGGTACAATAACTACTGTTGGAACTCCAAAAGACGCTAATAGTGTAGTTGTGGGGAAAAGATTCTAAATTTCACAAATACTGGTAAAATCCACATTGAATCTGCTGGCGGTGCGGGAATTGTTGTTGCTGGCGGAATAATTAGAATTATGGAGATTGAAGTTAGTGGCGGTGCTGTAAGAGATCGTGTAGACAACACAAGAACTATTAAAGTTCTCTCAGACAAAACAAAACCAATTAATGGGGATTTAGGAGTTTACGCTAGACACATTAGGAAAAACAAAACCAATCGAAGGACTTTCGAACTTAGGACTGCAAAGTGCTGACTTGTTAATCAGGTGAAGACTACTGAAAACAATAGCTACTGAAGTAACTAGTTGGAAATGATGTGCTTGATCCATTTAATAGATCTATTCAGTCAAAGCAATATTGCAAACTGGAATGTAAAAACAGGTTCTTTTAGTATGGGAAGCCGATTCAGAAATAAAAATAACAAAGTGGAAAAAAGTTGCTTTGAAAACAATCCTATGCAGAAAATTTGCAGATAGTGAAACTTCTACAGAAGTGGCTAATGGGCTAGGATGAGAAAATATGCTGGAACTAGCTGCAGATTCAAAAGATAAGCAAGTATTCAACTACTAAATACATTGAGCGACAGAAAAGGCGTTGGCAAGAACTTACCGTGAAATTAATGGAAGTCAATATATCAATGTTCAGCAGAGAATTTGCACAGACTGACGATATTTTAGACAACAAACTTTCTGCTTTACAAAAAGAAAATGCTGATAAATCCGACATCACGTTTCTACTTTTCTTTAACAGGGATAAACATGAGGCAAGAACGCTCAGAATTAGCAGATTCAAACAGTTCAGCTTACGGAATTTCATACTTATTCAACAATGCTGATGCAAAACAGGGAATTTATGCTGGAACAGTTATCAACAACTTTCAAATTTAAAGACAGGGAAAATCAAAAGAAAAATGTAACAATGTTTAAATTAGGTGCTTACAAGACATTTGACTGAATAATCTTGAGTGGACTTTGAGTGGAGATGGATTTGTTTCTAAAAAGCTTGATATGAAGAGAAGATTTGTAATCGGAAATAATGTTTGAAAACAAGGCTAACTACAATGCTTACGGATTTGCAATCAAGAACGAATTAGGAAAAAGGCTTTCCAAGTTGGAGAAAATGTTACAGTTAAACCTTATGCTGGTCTAAAAACTTGGTTATGGTAAATTTTCAAAAATTAAGGAAAAAGATGGAACTTTTAAATATGGAAGTTAAAGGAAGCAATTACTATTCTGTAAAAACCATCTGCAGGAGTTGAATTGGATATTCCGCTCCAATCACAGAGACTAAGTTCAAAGCATCTTTAGGACTTGGCTATGAACTACGAGACGAGAAAAGTTGAAAGCAAGGCAAACGAAGCTAAATTTGCGAATACAAGCACTGAAAATTAACCCTAAAAGGTGCAAAAATACGAAAGACGTGGAAACTTCAAGAGCGACGTAAAAGTAGGATTTGAAGCACGAAACTTTAATTTCGCAGTAAATGGTGGATATGATACGAAGGATAAAAATTCACACGTTGGTGTAGGACTTGGTGTTTCATTCTAATTTATTTTATATTTGATTTTAAAACAGGGACAGGGATGAATTTGTTCCTGTTTTTATTTAAAAATCTTCTCACTTTTTCAAAAATCTAAAGTTTTTATTCTAAAAATTTAAATTTATCCAAATCACTAAAACATTTAATTCCTCAAGATAAAACATTTTCAAAGTGAAAAATAAACTCAAATAATAGAATAATAGAGTACAATATATTGAAAAATAAATATTTTCTTATTAAGGAGGAGTCAATATGAAAAAAAGTATTAGTAATTATTCTGTTATCATTATTAACAGTAGTTTCTTGTACAACTGCTACTGATGGAACGAGAAAAGTTAGTAAAACTGGAATCGGTGCAGGAATTGGAGCAGCTGAGGAGCTGTAATCGGACAAGCTTTATGGAAAAAGATACAAAAAGGTACATTAATCGGTACAGCTGGAGGAGCCGCAGTTGAGCGGCTATTGGAAATATTTTTGATAGACAGGAAAAAGAATTAAGAAATAAATTAAAAGGGAACAGGGAGTAGATGTAAAAAGAACTGGAGAAGGTGAAATTAAATTAACAGCACCTGAAAACATCACCTTTGATATAAACAGCTACGTAATTAAACCACAATTTAGAAATACATTAGATTCAGTAGCAACTGTATTAAAACTTACCCTGATTCAACAATCGTAGTATCAGGACACACAGATACAACAGGAAATGACGCAATTAACAACCCACTATCTGTAAACCGTGCAAGTTCAGTAGAATCTTACCTTGAGTCACAAGGTATTTCAAGCTCAAGAATAACTTCACGTGGTTATGGGAAAGCAAACAGCCAATCGCAAGTAATTCGACAGAAGCTGGAAGAGCTCAAAAACTAGAAGAGTAGAAATTGCTATAATCGCAAATCAACAATAATCTTTAAAAATTTTTAGGGTTTTCAAATTAAATTTTGAATTAACTCCTTTTTACGAAGTTTTTAAAATGATAGAGTAGTCTTTTTGAGATTGATATATATAAAAAAGAAATAACTCGGCTATAGATGAGCCTAATCTTTTACTCTCGTTTTTAAACTAAAAATTACTATAAATTTAGGAGATTTTTATGAAAAAATATATTATTAAAATTTATGCTGTTAATCGGAATTTTACTAAGTTTCACATTAAATGCTGGAAATAAAGAAAGTTTTAACAATTTTGAAAAATTTTCATTTAGAATGTCAAATAATCCTGATTATATAAGCTACAGAATAATATCAGGAAATGGGGATAAATATCCTGTTCAACTAAATGTGGGAAACTATCTGGCTTTTTATGCCTTCAAGATATGCTGCTAGTCAATGTTTATGAATTTTTATCTGATACGTTGAAAAAGATTTTAAAATTATAAAAATAAATAAAAAGGGAAAAATAACAGATCAATCTAAAATTATAAAATATTCTTCCAAAATGATTTTTCTAAACTACAAAGATAATGTAGATTTTGAGAAAGCTGAACTAAAGTCACTAGGAATGGTGTTTGCAGGAGTAAAAAAATGTAGGAACAGGAGAATATAAAATAACTGCTTATGGGAACATAAGGGAATTTCTGGAGGAATTGACAGTAAAGGGTTGAAATTGGCTAAACTTTGGCGTTTATTCCCGACAAATTCAGCATTCTATATAAAAACGACAGGCGATAAAAAGTTTGAGTGTGGAGTCCAAATCGTGATTATAACAGTATTCAATATACATTTTCAGTTGAGAATGGAAAAGTAGTGGCTGTGGATAAAAAAAGGAAAACATTATTTAACTATTTATCAAAAGGACAACTCTTTATTTGTATGATATGCAAAATCATAATCTTGAATTTCTGTAGTAAATCAGACTGAAAATCAGCTGGAATATTGGATAAATCATAAATTAAAATATGTGGAAAAATATTAAAAAACAGATTTTTAGTATAAAACTAAATAGTATAAATGATGGATACATCTACGATTGTTTGACGACTGAAGAGAAGTTTCGGAGTTGGGCAAATAGTCGGAGTCTAGCATAGGTTATTGAGCAATATTTAGTTTTAAATAGTATAAAATGCAAGATAAGAGATTTTTACTCCTCTGCCATTTCTTTAGACTTTTTCTGTACAAGCTTAACGGCTTCCATTACAGTTCCTCTAAATTTACCATCTTCCAGCACTTTCAAAGCGTAATTGTAGTTCCTCCTGGAGAAGTTACCTCATCTTTTTAAAATTCTGGATGTTTTTGTTTCAAGCATCATTTTAGCTGAGCCTAAAACCGTTTGGGCAATAATTTCATAAGCCTTGTCTCTTGGCATTCCTTCCAGTACCCCGCCATCCGCAAGAGCTCCATAAATACGTAAACATACGCTGGTAAAGAGCTCAATTCCTGTATAGAGCATGCATAAGTTTTTCCTCAATTTCAATACTTTTTCCAAAACTATTCAGCAATTTAAAAATCATACTTTTTCATTTTCCTGATATTATGATTAAAAAGAAACTGCCGTCATTCCTTCCATCACTTGAGCAGGTGTGTTTGGCATAGTTCTAATAACTTTTTGTCAGTTCCAATAATATTTTTCAATAAAATCAATGCTAATTCCAGCGGCAATTGATAAAACAATCGTTTTTCTGACAAATCATCTTTTATTTTATCCAGTACTTTTTGGAACAATATTTGGTTTTTACAGAAAGAATGAGAATATCACTTTTCCTTTGTAAGTTCGTTTTCATTTTCTGCTTTTTATACTAGTACTCTTTTGATAATTCTTCAATTTTTCCTTGTTTAAATCAAAAATGGTTATATTTTTATTTTCAAGAAAGTTTGAAGATGTAACGCCTTTCAATATAGAGCTTCCCATATTTCCTGCTCCAATAATTCCTAATTTCATTTTGATTTCTGCTCCTATTCTGATATTTTTAAAATTATTCTAGAAATATTTAAAATCTAATCTTAAAAAGTTTTACAGCACTATTTACTATTTCTAAAACTTTTTACTTCTTTTATAGACAGTTTCTAAATTTCCTAATTTTCAGATTTTGTAAGACATGCTACTACGAAAAGAAATAGTCAGAAAGTCTATTTGATATACTGAAGTCCAACTTTTATTTATTCCTTCATCTGCTTCAATTACAGCATATCATTTTTCGTTCCAAAGTTACGCACTGCTTGTACGCATCAGATGAAACATGCTCGACATTCTGCTTCCTCCAGGAATGATAAAAACATTCTAATCTAGGCAACTGTGAATATATTCATCCATTCTCTTCCTCAAGCCATTCTACATCACCAATCTATTTGCTTGTATTCTCGTAATCCATCAGGAGTCGCTAGTCACTTCCACAGTCAAAAAGCTGCTGCTGTATATTTTCACATTCTTCACGGATCTTCTCAAGTACATCATCTAGTTTTTCATCTTCACGAATTTCTAGCCTAACAATAACTCCAAGTAATGAACAAACTTCATCCATCGTTCCATACCTATCTCACTCTCAACATGAGTCTTGCTCGACTTTGTCCCGCCATAAAGTCTTGTAAAACCTTCATCACCATATTTTTGTATATTTTTCATAAATATCAACTTCCTTTAATATATTTTTATTATTTTGCAATAATTTTTAATTTTTAAATTTCATATAAATTATCTATAAATTCATCAAAATTATCCCTTTATTTTTATAACAAATGTAAATGCAGTAAAAATAAATTCCTCCATTCCCTTTGTGTAAAGAAAAAATTTTATCTTCTTTATTTTCAATTAAATCAAGCGAAATCAAATCATCTCTTAATTTTTCCTCGTTATCTAATCCAATATGAGGAGAGTGTTTCCAATTTTCACACATTTCCCTCTAAAACTCTATCTTCAAAGACTAATTGCCATACACTTAATAATTTTTATAGTCGCAAAAAGGCTTCTATTTCTTCATTAAACATTTTTTCTTTCTTCTATCTTCCAAATCGTAAGCATCTTTATACATTTCATAAATTTTTCTTTAATTTTTCTAAGTTTCATTTTTAATTTATAACCATATTTTCGAACAATAAATAACATCATTTTCTTCTATAAATTTTCTCGTATTTATTTAATCTCATTTATCAAGTAATTCTGTTGATAAATATTTTCCTTTCATCAAAATCTTTTACGGTTCAAAAATACTCATCATTTCTTATATTTTCTCCTATATTATTATTTTCATTTGCTAACAATTTCCTTTTCATAAATATTAGACTAATATTTATCTTATTTTTCCAATAATCCCACTACCTCAATGTCTTGATTTGCGGAACATATCCACAGGTAGTAATAAGCAAATACCCATTTTCAGCTCGAAAATCTTCACATCTCGTGCTAGTGGCAGGATTGCAGGAAATATAGACAATTTTTCGATTTTTTATTCTGCTATAACACTCTTTAATGCTGATTCTTCGATTCCTCGTCTTGGCGGGTCAAAAACTATTGCTCGACATTTTCTCTTCAAAATTTTTGGCAGTTCCTTCTCCAACTTTTTCCATTTACAATTCTACATTTTTGAATGGAGTTTTCATAAGAAAGTCAGTTTTGCAGCAAGTGTTGAACTTTCTACACTTTCAATCCCGATAACCTTCTTTATATTTTTGAAAGCATCATTGCAATTGTTCCAGTCACAGAAAAATGCGTCAATTACTGTTTTTCGTAGATTTTATCAATATTTTATTTTCTTCATTCAAAAAGTTTATTGCAACATCGTAAAGTTTTAGTGCCTGTTTTATTAATTTGGAAAAACGTTTGGATAAATCTTGAATTTTAATCCTTCCATTTCCTCTTCAAATACTGGCTTCCAAATAAATGGACATTTTCCTAAAATTACGTTATTCTGTCTCAGTTTTTCACAGAAATATAGATTGATTTTTATAGCCATTTTTCATCATACATTTCTTCCAGCACTTTTTGAAAGCTGAGTTATACTGCGAATTTTTATTTCACGACAACAACTATCATAACTTCATCTTTTTCATTATTTCTAACCATTATCTGCTTCAAAAAATCCAGTATTATTCACTTCGTTAAAAACTTTAAATTCCTTTTTGTACCTGCAAAACTATTTACTTTCTGCAAAAATTTATCAATAATTATTTTTGGCAATTTCTGACTTTAGAAGACTTTCTTTTAGCTGAAAACACATTGTGGGATTTTCTTGAATAAAATCCCGTCTGAATAATTCCATTCTTTTTAAAAATGGCTCAACTAAACTTGTTTCTATAATTAATATCACTTCCAATAATTTTGCTAATTTTTACCTTTTTCAAATCAATTTCAGCAATCTTTGTCAACACTTCTTCAAGCATCTTTATCCTTATATTCAAGCTGTTTCTCATATTTAAGCATTCCAAAATCACAGCCATCAAAAATCCTCAAAACTAATTTTGGACAAATCCTCAATTCTGTCCTTTGATGGTTCAATTATCCTAGTTATAAGCCCTCTTGCATACGACTTTTTACCGAGATAATCTCCACTTCAATTTATCTCCTGGCACACTCCATCGTTACAAATACTGTAAATCCATCAACTCTTCAAGTCCTCTCTCCACCAAACACTATTTTTCTATTTTCAATTTCCAGTTTTTGCCCAACTTCATAATTATTTTTATTTTATCCATCTCATTCCTTTTTATTTTCAAATATTCTAAAATATTTTCAATTGCAACCCTATTCCGATTTTCAAGCTCCTCATCAATATTAAATTTTGGATGGGTGCAAATCAAATTAAGCCTCGACTCTTGTTCCAGTCTGACGCAGGGGATACTCGTTGGGAAAATAACTAACATCTTTAACATCATTCAGGCTGTTTATTATTAATTCCAAGACGTTTTCATAAGTATAAAGTCAACAATATTGTTTTCCTACTGTTATTTCTTCGTTATTAATTACAGGAGCATAGCCACGCTTTAATATCCACATTTACTGTTCCTCTAATGCTTCTACAAATTTAGGCGAGTCTTTTTCAAGTGTTTCAATTATAAATGTTCTTGTTTCTTCGGACATTGTTCTTGCAGTTCCTCTCATTTCCACTTTATCACGCATCTACGTTATCAGCAAAGCCTCCATTGAATGCCCCAATTATAATTGCAGTTCTTCTCTTGGATCAATTCTTCTGCTAACTATTGACTGCAAGAACTCCCTTAACTTTTGCTCCGATTAAGGATTGCATCAACTCCTTTGCGAGGCAATGCGGCGTGAGCCGAAGTACCATTGATAATAATCTGTATTCTTCTGCGATGAGCATGTGCCTTTTCCATACTTTTATCCCAATTTTTCCAAGTTCTGTTGCTGGAGCCATGCAATCACAAAAAGGCATCTATTTTTCGGTTGTATCATTTTCAAATTTTAATGCTCACATTTTTATCATTCTGTCAGCACCGCCAGTTGTTTTTCTTCCGCTGGCTGAAGATCTCCACGGTTCCCATGCCATTTTCTTCTCCACTTTTGACTAGCTGATATGTGCGTCATGTGTCGCAAGCATGCATTTTTCCCAATATTTTTGACTTATTCAACTTCATTTTTCTTCCAAAATTGGCAATGCATCAATATCCGCGCGGTCCCAACTCTCTTATTTTCCATATTTTCCTTATATTATAGATAGTTACGACCACTCCAGTATTTATAATTTTCACAAAAATTCAATCATTTTCAAATCATTTCTTTATTAATTTACTCGTTTCAATTTCTTCATCCCCAAGTTCGGGGATTTTCAGTGAATAGTTCGTCTGACTTTTAGCTTTCATCATAAATTTTCATCCTAACATTTTCTTTTATAAAACTCATTAATTTTTAAGCAATTCATTTTTCCCCTAATCCTTTCTAAATCTCTGTTTTATAATTTTTATTATATCAAAAATACTGCCTTTGTAAATTTTGAAAAATAAATGATAAATATTTTAAATGTAATAATTACATTTGTAATACTAATTACGGCATCAAATTTATAGTGTAAATTTTCTATTATAGATTTACCATTCATTTACAGAATATAAAAAGAGCAAGCCTAATTTATTGTTAAAGCTCTTCGTAAGACTGTCATATTCAATTTCAAGCCCTTTTTCGTGTGCATAATAAGGAGGCTGTCATTCGATCCATTCACCAAAAACATCGAAATATCTGAGGCATAAAAAGGTGTTTGTTATTTTGGGTAATTCAGAAAAAGTATAGTCCATAAAAGTATTTTGTATATTTTTCAACATTTTCTCCATTTTAAAATATCAATAGCTTTTCAAGATATTTGCCAAAATTTTGAAAATCATTTATCCATTAAAATAGCTATTCTATTCAATACATCTTTTACTTTTCTGTATTATCATAAAATTTAAGTTTTGATTTTACAGAGAAGTTCCATTTATGTTCTGTGTAAATAATGTACCATTCATTATTGTAATCTTCCATTTGGGCAGTAAAATAAGTCTAATTTATTGTCAGCAGACTATACTGGCTTGACTATATTACTAAAATTAAAGAGAATCATCTATCTTTTATAGGCAGGAGATAGAACTTGTATTTCTTTGTAACCTCAAATCACACAATAAACCATTCCTCAGCACTTATAGCTATATATTATAAAAAATATGAATTTATTTTCATAATATGGTTTATATTTAATTCACTTCTAACACTTTTAGTAGCCAGTATAAATATTACAATTTGTGCTATTTCACCATTCTTAAAATTAACTCCATCTTAATATTCTGATCTGATATATAATTTTATAGTTTCTATTGTCATGTCAACTTGTGTTTATTTAAGTGTAGAAAAAATTGCTCTCCAATTTCTTTGCGTGTAATTTTATCATCTTGGATAATCAAATTGTAAATTATAAATAAAGTTCTTACTATATAATTTATTTTACTACAATTTCAAGATTAAATATATAATTACCGACTATAATAATATCATGAAATTTGAATAAAATTTCTTAAATATATCTTATAATTAATTATATTAATCAGAATCTATTTGATATTAAAAGAGCTACTATGATTAAATTTAAATTGAAAATAAAAGTGTATTTTTGTATATAAAAGAAAATATTGACTACATTTTGATACACAGCCTGTGAAAGACAATATCAAAGTTCTAGATAATGAAGTGAAATATTTCTGCAAAATACAAATAAAAATCAGTCTTGTGCATTTAAAACAAAACGACTGAACAACCGAACTGACTCCATGGGAAATGCCACTTCTTGCGCTGAAAGAGCAACTTTTGTATGAACAAATAAAACGATAGAGTTTATAAAGGATAAACTGATTTCAGTTTGGCAGAATTTATAAATATTCAAGATAAATCTGAAAGCTATTTTGGCGGATATTCTCTTGCTGGGTTATTTTCATGGAGTGGTTATAAGGTAAATATTTTTATGGAATAGCTGGAGTTTCACCATCGGTTTGAGCTATGGTAAAACTGCATGGATAGTTTTATGAGACATGCTGAAACCTTTCAGCAAATAATGTTATTTAAGTCTTGGAGATTTGGAAGAAGACTAAACATCAGATTTTAGCTAAAAATCGGAATAATATAGAGAATATTTGGTATTTAAAATTCGAAGATGTTGAAAACTGTATTTTCAGATTGGAATGAAATCATTTTCAAGGAATTCTGATATAGACTGGAGAAAAGTTTATGGTTTAGAAAGTTATTAATTTGATTAATCAAGAAATCTAAGGATAGAGGCAGAAGGTGAAATTCGAGATTTTCGACTATCTAGTTAATCTGTAAACCAGCAGACACATAACTGAAGTCTAATAAGTTCAGCATATTCACAGCTCTAGACTTCTCCTTGATATGTAATTTTGGGCATTTGGGATACCCAAAGTTAATTATAACACTAGAGATACAGCTTTATCCCAGATCTATTACATATCATAAATTCCACATGGGGTTTTTAACAATTTCAATTATATCATATTTAGAGTCGATTAGTCATATTTTCTTATTTAAAACTTCAAAATATGTATTTCTTGTTGTGTGTGTAGCTAATAGTAGAATTCACATCCATATGTGAAATGTAGATAGTTTAACACGTTTATTCATAGTTCAATTTTGATGCTTTGGCAGCTCTTGAAAAATGGACTGAAGAAAATATGGTGCCCGGATGCCCTGGTTGGAGAAAGCTGGAAAGACATCTGGTCATCAAATAAGGAACAGCCATTTTGTCCATATCTGAAGTGGCAACTTATGATGGTGGAGACAAGAATAAGGCCAGAAAATTTCAAGTATAAATAATGAGATGTATACGGTGACTTGAAAAATTAAATCAAAACATCATATTAAGTAAGAAAAGGGTGATGACTTTTTAAAATAGGTTATATAGTACTGTAAGATATATGTGGAACGTTCTCGTAATTAAATTAATTAGATTATACCTATAATAAGCTCTCAAAAAACCTATTAAAGAGAACGCTCTCATAATACGGAAGGAGAAAGTGCATTCTTTGAAAAAGAAAGGGAACAGTAATAGACTTCTATAAGTAGATGACAAGATTATGATTCTTGAAAAAAGTAAAACGAGACTGGAACCTATGACAAAGAGGAGATTTATAATTCAGTGGAAAAAGGCAAAATGAAATTTTAGACACCCACAATTAAGGAGGACGTGATTCTTGAAAAGAAAAGAGGCAGGTGGATATTCTCTAAGTCATCAGAAGGACTACAAACGGACAGCTGGTAATGTAGTATTTTTGACAGAGAGGGGTTGGTTGCAATAAGCTTCGAGTAAACTAGTGAAACTCAATAGTTTGATTTGGAGAGCTTTCGAGGTTGAAAACCCTCAAGTGAATTGGAAATGCACATGATTTATACAGAAATCGTGAAGATCTAAATGCTGTTATACATACCACCAGTGTACACTACAGTGATCAGCATGCTTGAGACCGATTTACCAGCAATTGATTATATGATTGCTGTTACAGGGCATAACAAAAAGTAGATGCGGCAGAATATGCTTCGTATGGAACAAAGGACTGGCTGAAAATGCGTATAAAGCAATGGAAGCAGTCTTGCAGTAATACTCGGCAAACCATGGATTGACAACAGCTAGAAAGGATATAGCAAATGCTTTTCAATATAACAGTTCCGTAGAGTATATCTCTAATTTATATATAAAGGCGAGAAATATAGGAGGAACCCTATTATATTACAGACAACGAAATGAACAGCATAGCAGAGATTTAAAACATACGGACAAATAAAATCTATAAAAGTGACGGTGGTGCATTGGAGCGTTCGGCATTTGATTACGGAGCTTCATCGGGAAAGATGGTTTAGTGTCTTAAATAGAAGATACTAAGAAAATAGAATTGAAGAAATGCACTGGATTTAAAATTGCTCCTGTAAATTAAATCAATATGAATATAGGATTTCCATATTTATACAATGAATTAAAAGAAGGACTAAAAAGTATTTTTCGAAGGAGAAAGTATTGTTACTAGTGAAAATATTGAGTGCTGGGATGGTGCTAGATACTTGGGGAGTAGATTACGGATGGATTGATGAAAGAGGAGAATTATTGTCGCTTCCTATATGCTATGAGATACGAGAACGGAAGAAGTTTTGAAGAAGTTCACGATAAAGTTTCTCTTGAAGAAATATTTAATGAAAACAGGAGTTCAGTTTTATTCTTTTTAATTCATTTATCAAATATTTTATGATATACATAAAGAAAAGTTCTTGAAAAAGGAGCAAAACAGCTTCAATTTATGCCAAATTTATCTGCATATTTTCTTACAGGAAAAAAATCGTGGGAATATACAATCAGTTCCACTAGCGGAATGGTAAATATTGATAATAAGAAATGGAGCAAAATATTTGAAAAGTTGGATATTCCTGAAAGCATTGTTGGAGATATAGAACATGGAGGTCAAGTCCTTGCACCATTGAAGGAAACTATTCAGAAGGAACTGGGAATAAAACCTTTGAATGTAATCTTGACTGCATCTCATGACTCAGCGGCGGCAATAGCAGGAGCACCGTTAGTAGAAAATTCTTTGCTAGTAATAAACGGAACATGATAATAATTGGCTTTGAATCAGATGTTCCGTTGTAAATGAAAGAAAGCTTTTTAAAATAATATTGTAATGAAGAGCGGAATAGAGACATTATCAAAATGATACAGGTTTTGTGGATATATAACATGCGATATTTAATGATCTTGATATAGATTATTCAGATTTTGGAAATATGGCTAAGAAATCAAACTTGATTTCATTTGTCAGATTGAAAATACACGCTGAAAAGATGGACATAAGATAAAAAGCATATTGCAGGGGAAACTGGGCAAGTTCAGAGACGGAGGATTTGCTAAGGTAGCATACAACGGCAAGAAACAGTACAATAAAGAGTATAACGGAACTAGAAAAACTAGTTGAAATGAATTTACTTCAGATTATAGCAATTGGAGGAGAATGGGATAAATTCCTACCTGGGAAATTTCAGATGAAAACAGGTAGGTAATTAAAACAGGGCCAATAGAAGCATCAGCGTTTGGAAATATAATAACACAGTTTATCGCTCTTGGACTTGTTAAAAATTTAGAAGAGGAAGAGAAATTGTAGATTCTGTAGAAATAATAAATCTAAATCTAAAAAGAAAGGAGGAAAATAAATGGCTGATACGATGATATAGTAAAACTTTTCAGGTAAAAGCTCACGGATCATGCTTACATTGATTTGTATGCTGGAAGTAAATGCTTTTCTAGGAAAAACGGTGCTGGGAAAGTCAACATTAATGAAGGTTCTTGCACAGAGTATATCAAAAGGATGAAGGTGAGATAATTTACAATGGATGTGAAATTTTAAAATCCTAAAGCGCAGAAAAAGTGGAATAAGTATAATTTATCAGAATTTACTCGCCTCATCTTGAGTTGCAGACAATATATTTATTACAGAGAATTCCAAGGATGAAGAGATTGTAAATGAGAGCTAAACAAAATGAAGCTCAAAAATTCTGAATCAAGCTAGGATTAACTCACACGAGAAAGATAATGAATTTAAGTGTAGCTGGGAACAGCAAATGGTGGAAATAGCAAAAAGCACTTTCAACAAATGCAAAAATATGGTGATTAGATGAACCAACTGCAACTCTTTAGAACAGGAAATCGACTTTTGAAGTCATTGAAAAACTGTAAAAAGGATGGTGTAGGTATAATTTATCTCACATAGAATGAAGACTTAAAATAATTGCAGATAGAGCAACAGTAATGAGGACAGTAAATATAGACACTCTAAATTATAAGGATACAACGATGACGTTTAATAAAGCTGATGGTAGGTAGAGATATAACTGAACAATATCCACCAGAAATGTTGAAATTGGTGAAGCTTTACTAAGTTGAAGATTTGGCCTATACATAACTAAAGCAATAAACTTTTCAGTAAAGGAGAGATCTTTAGGTGTTGCGGGATTAATGGGATGGAAAACGAAAGTAACGAGTTATTTTTGGGCCTCAATCAGGTGGAAAAAGTCTTCATGGAGAAGAAATAGCATAAAAAATCCTAAGAAGCAACAAATTAAAGTATTGCATACTTGACAGAAGATAGAGATGGACTTTCTTAATTTGTCAATAGAAGACAATATTATGATTGCTAATTTAATTTATGTCAGATAAATCAGTCTTAAACTAAAAGGTAAATCTGAAAATATAACAAAGAAAATACATAGATGAAAATAAAAACTCCATCAAAGAACAGCTTACAAAAATCTGGTGGAGGAAACCAGCAGGAAGGTTATATTGGCAAAGATGGCTTTTGTCAAACAGAAAATAGACGTATTTGATGAGCCTACTAGAGAATAGATGTAGGAGCAAAAAAGTTTACAATCTTATGAATGAACTGGTCGAAACAGGAGCAGGGATTATAATGATTTCATCTAGATTACGATACTTGGAATGAGTGACAGGTAATGATAATGCATGAAGGGAAAAATAGGTAATATAATAGATATAAAAAGATGCACAGAAGAAGAATGCCTATATTTTCGCGACAGGAGGGAATAAATAAATGAAAAAGAGAATAAAATAATGCAACAATTAGTTACATTTGCCAGTTTATATAATGATAATATTTTCTCAATAACATCCAGTCAGTTTTCAATAACAAATTTCATGACAATCGCTTTTACAGACTACTATCAGTGGATCTATAGCTATAGGAATGACATTGTAATAATAACAGGAATATTGATTTATCAGTAGGTTCCATTGTAGCCTTTTTAAAGGGAGTTATAATGGAATGGCGATGAAAAGCTGGAATTCCTACAATTCTAGCAATAATTTTAGGATTATATAATTGGTATAGCATGTGGAATAATAAATGGACTAGTGAGTATCTAAAAGCTAATTTACTCCATTTACTCTTACTTTAGGTTTAGTGATGATTATAGAGGACTTGTATCTGGCAATAACAAATGGAATCCCAGTTTGGGATTAAACGATGGTTTTGATAAATTATCGGTGGAACAGTGGTAGGTATTCAAATCAGTGATTTATCTAATTATAATAACAGATATTCTCATTTTGTACTGACCAGTCATGGAAAATATGCTTATGCAGTTGGAAGTAACAGTACTTCAAAACTTTCGGGAGTAAATGTAATAAAGTAAAATTATTTGTGTATGGATGAGTGGTTTTCTATGTGCAATTTCGAGGTCTTCTTGCATCAAGATAATCTCAGCACAGCCTACTGAAGGAACAGGATATGTAAATGGATGCCGTTCTTTGTAGTAATCATCAGATGGGTGCAAGCACTATGGGAGGTTCGAGGATCAATTTTAGGAACAATACTAGGGCTTTTATAATGAGTACATTGAAAAATGGAGCTATATGCTTAATATGTCGGGATTACGGCAACAATTTGCCATAGGTAGTAGTAACTAGCGGCAGTATATATGACTAGTTTATAAAAATAAATTTAATTTAAAGGAGATTTCTTATGAAAAAGTTATTATTATTTTAGTAGTATTCGCAACGGTTCTTAGCTGTGGAAAAAGTGAAAACAAAAAGATGCTGGAGCAGGACAATCAGCAAATTACGGAGACAAAATTAAAAGTGAATTGGTAAGTAAAAGGTTACCAGCATGAATTTTGGAGATCAGTAGAAACAGGAGCCAGCTGGAGAAGAATTAGGGTAAGTAAACTTTATTGGGCTGAAAAAAGCTGAAATTGGTAAACAAGTAGGTATGGTTGAAAACGCTTAATTAACAAAAAGTATCTGCATTAGGAATTAGCTCTTGACCCAGAGCATTGCGTGTGTGAGCTATGGATGCAAAAATACCGGTTGCTAACGTTTGATTCAAATGTAAGGTGATATACATCAAGTTTTATTGCAACAGACAATATGTGCAGGAGCAATGGCTGGAGAACAACTAGCAAAAACTTATAAACGGAAAAGGTAAGAGTGGATGGTTTCTCCTAATCCTGGAACAACAACAGCTATAGAAAGAAGCTGGATTTAGGGAAGCGTTGGCAAAATATCGGATATTAAAAATATTAAATACACAATTTGAGTGATGGAGATAAATCAAAAGCGATTGGCAATAACTCTTGACATTATCAATGCAAATCCGGATATTGCGAATTTATGGAACAAACGAACCTTCTATTTTTGGTGTTGCTAAAGGGTAGAAGAAAAAGGGTTAACTGGTAAGTAGCTCTAGTAGGAATAGGTTCATCTGAAGATTTAGCTAAATTCCTTGAAAAAGGTGTTATTTAGGATGGTTATACGAGATCCCTTTACAATATGGGATATCAAACATTTGCAACAGACTATAAACTTTCAAAAGGTGAAAAAGTTGAAAAAGAGATAGACACAGGAGCAATTCTTGTAACAAGAAAATATGACAATCCGATATTGCTAAAAAGATGTTTCCTTTCGGAAGAAAATAAATAAAAGATTTAAGGGTGAGACTAATGAACAGATTGAAGAACTTCCTAAAGTAGAATTCGACCTGTCATTGATGGAAGAAGAAGATGAGTTAGAAATCTTTAGAAGACATGGGGATGGCAAAAAGACTTGCAGGCTAGTTTCTTCCACATTAAGACATCAGTGGAGACCAGTAGAATGCGTGATTTCTGATACAACAATTGAGTTTTCTAGGCGGCAAAATGTAATCAGAAATTTAAAGATCAGAATGTGGGATTGTCAATAACTGTAACACCTTGCTGGTGCTATGGAGTGAAAACAATTGATATCACCGGCTTTGTTCAAAGCAATAAAGGATTTTAATGGAACAGAAAGACCAGGGCTACTGTCTTACTTGCTAGACATTGGCGGGACATGCACACTAAGATTTCCTGCATTCGGAATTTATGGACATGATGTACAGGTTTATCGATGATTCCATTCATGATGTAAAAAGAAAAACACTGAAATTCAGTTTGGATTAGCTGTCGCAACAATGAAGGACAAATCTTACTTATCTGTGGGTGGAGTATCCTATGGGTATAGCAGGATCTATGGTTAATGCTAATTTCTTCTAGATTGTTTGGGAATTCGTCACGAATTTAAGATGAGTGATTAAATTACTAGAAGAATACAAACGACAAATTTACGATAAGGAAGAATATGAAAAAGCTTTTAACATGGGTTAAGAACATTGTAAGAAGGATAGATACCAAATAAAGTTTCTAGAACAGAGAAGTATAAAGAATGAAACAGGTTTGTGAAAATGACTCTTATAATAAGAGACATGATGATTGGAAAATCCTAAATTGGCTGAAAGTAGGATTTGTTGTTGAAGAATCTGAGAAATAATGCAATAGTGTCGCGTTTCAAGGACAAAAGACAATGGACAGATTATGCCATAATGGTGACTTTTCTGAGGGCTATATTAAATTCATCTTTTGACTGGAATGGAATAAGACAAGCTTTTACAGTTGCAACTGAAAATGATGCTTTTAAACGGAATATCAATGCTATTTGGACATCTTTTTGACCGGAACTGCAAAATATTTGCAGATGTTAGAACTACTGGAGTCGAGCTGTCGAAAAGAGTTACAGGTAAAAATTAACAGGAAAAAGCTGAAAATGGAATAATTCACTCAATTAACTTTCGAGGATCAGCCACGTTAGATGCAACTGGAATCAAATAAGAGATGAAGTAAACGAGTTGTGAAACCGTACTGGGAAGTTACAGAAGAAAGTTAACAATGCCTTAAAATCCACAAGCTGGCCTGCGCAGATTATGACTATTTCAGAGGCGGAGGATTCTCTCATGCTTCCTTACAAGGAAATACCTGTTACAATGTGCAGAATAAATCTCATTAAGGGCAGGGGCCTGTACTACAAATTGCTGAAGGATATGCAGTGGCACTAGACAAGATATTCATGAATCACTTGACAGCAGAACAAAATCCGACTTGGCCCAACAACGGTTTGCACCTATACTTACTGGTAAAGGAGCATTTAAAGATGTTTATTCTGTAATGAATAACTGGGAGCAAATCATGAACAATATCTTATGGACATATGGGTGATGAACTTATAACATTAGCATCTATGCTTACAATTCCAGTAGTATGCACATGTAAATCACATAGAATATTCAGTCCTAAAGTTTTGGGGCAGTTTTGGAGACATGAATGAAGAAGGTGCTGATTACAGAGCATGTGAAAATTTTGGACCAATTTGTAAAAATAGGTAAATAAAAATATCTCAAATGAAGGAGTAAAAATGCTTAAAATATACCTAAAAATTTAAGTCGAGTGCAGAAAATATTATGTGAATAGGACACGGAGATGAGATGCTATGATAGGAGATGGAAACTTTCCTGTAGAGTCATGCAAGACTTATCAGATCAGATGCAAGCGGTGCCGCAGAACTTCTAGAATCAATACTAGAAATATTCCCCTTGATACATTATGTAGAAGTGCAGTTTCGTGTATGAGAACAGGAAGCGAGTACGTAGGAGAACTACAAAGTATGGAGTATTTATGAAAACTTTTGAGCATGAAAATTTAAAGACTTTGAATTTGTGAAAGATTTGAATTTTATGAAAGGCGAAAAAGGCATGCACATATAGTGCCACATCTGAAGAAATTTATTTATGCAAATGTTATTTTTAAAGAAAGGAATTATAAAAATAACAGATCGATAAAGAATATCAGAAATAAAGGGAACACGATTTTATAGATAGTTCTAAATTTTAGTCTTTAAATCGTGTTCTTTTATAGATTACATGTCTAGATATTCTTTTAATAAAAATACTATGTAGTTCTATAAATAAAAAAGATAAATGCATAAATAATAAATTCTATTATATTTTGAACGACACTGAGAAAAGATTTATATCCTTAATTAATCTAATACACCAAATTTAAAAATAATTTTTATTATATTCAAAAATAAAAATTCTAAAGCTGATATTTAATATTTAAATGGTAAAATATAGTATAACATTGTATTAGTTGAAATAAAAAATAATATTTGCTATGATTTAGGAGTAATATAATGAAAATAGAAAGAAATAGCTAAATTATCGAGTTTTCAAAATCAACAGTATCTGTGATTTCAAATAATAGTGTTATGATAAAAGAAACAAAAGAAAAATATTAAAATTATTGAAGAGGTAAATTATATACCAAATGGAATCGCCCGTTCCTTATCTGGCAATAAGTCAAACACAGTAGCTGTAATTATACGGATATTCAAAATTCATATTTTGGAGATATAATAGAAATTTCAACTAATGGATAAAAATAATTTACATATTAGCTTATTTTACAGTACTGATGAGAATAGAGTATTTTCAAAATGTAATTGAACAAAAGACCAAGTGGTGCTATCCTTTCGATATCTCTTCAGTATCATAGGATATAAAAGTATTGCTTGATTCGAGATATTCCTTTTGTTTTTATTCGACAGACAAATTTTTGATGAAACTTTTGCAGGGTATGATGATATAAAGTGGTTATTTAGTGACAGAAGCATTAATTAATTCGGGGACATGAAAATATTGCGATAATTACAGGCCTTTTTCTACAACAAATGGTTAAATAGGTTAGAAGGATACAAAAGCAATGTTGGACATATCTGGAAAATATATATGAAGGAAATTTTCACTTTTGGTATAGCGGATATGAAAACACATTCTTGATAAGGGAAATAACTGCAATCTTTATGTAATAATGGAAAATGACTTTAGGGCGTGCAGGCAATAAGATCTAAAATACCCCAGGCCTTGCAATAGTATCCTATGACAATCATAAATATTTTTGAAATATTAGGAATAAATATAAAGTGCAATAAATAGAATATAGAAACAGGAATGGAAATAACAAAACTTTTACTTAGAAATGAAAAATAGTAGTAGAGTAAGAAAATAGTTGTTGTATCTCCTACATGATTCTCAGAAATTCGGAAAAATTAGTAAAAATTAAAGATTAAGAATAATAGCGATAATGAATTCTTTTACTAAAAATTAAGATAGAACTAATATAATGGCTATACTATATTTCAGAATAAAAATAGGAGGAGTTAAGAAATTATTTTCAATAAAATAATGATGATATATAAATAACATAAGGAGAATAAATGAAAAAGGTTAAATTTACTTCATAATCATAATATCATCATTTATCCGAACATTAGTAACAAGTGTCAACTACAATGAAAAAGCATGGATGCATCAATAACACAATCTATAAACTGTAAATACATCCAGAATCTTTTGCAAAGTAAATTTTTAATATTTTATATTTGAATTATTATCATTTTATAAACATAACTATTTTATTTAGTCTAATTCTTTTATTTTATACACTTTCTTCTTATCTCTTGTTTTATAATATATCATTTTCATTATAATGTTTATCGAGGTCATCTGCTTCCTTAAAAATTTTTACCTTTGTAATAAGCATTATTCTTATCTTTTGTATAATCTTCATCAAGAATTTGAAAAGTATCAATATCGACATTTTTACTTTCTAATAGGGACAAATTTTTGTATTATCATTTTCATCTTCAGTAAAATAGTACAAATCTTCATTTTGTTTTACTAAAGAATAGTCTATTACTTCAAAATTTTTGGCTTAAAAATTTTCTATTTTTTATTTTTATAATAAATATTATTTTTATCCTTGAAAAATCATTTTTCAAAAACTTCAAGACTATTTACATCCACACCACTTACTTTATGTGTTCCATAATAAACTCCTGTTTTATCTTTTCCCAATGGAATATCCTTCAGGCTCAAAAAGTTTTTACATCTGCATCTTCTATTTTTAAAATTATAATAGACATTATTTTTATCTTTTGAATATTCAGAATAATTTTCAATAGGTTGTAAAGTTTTTCAAATCAATTTCTGGAGAAATTTCAACTTTTTCAACAACAACGTTATTGCCTTTTGATAAAAAGTGTGTATTCCATTTTTATCTTTCACATGTGTATAATTGACAAATGGCTCAAAAGATTTTGGATCAATTCCTTTCATCAGCATTCCCTCATAGTAAACTCCATTTTTATCTTTTGTAAAAATTTCCGCTCAAATCTTCAAATGTCACGGGATCCAAGCCTTTTATCTGTTTTCCTCTGTCATAAACAGCATTTTTATCTCTTCTATCGTATAACCATCTATTACTTCAAAACTTTTTGCATCTGCCCTTTAACTTTTTTTACATCACCATCATAATTATCATAGTAAAAAACATTATTTTTATCTCGATAATACTCTTTCGATACTTCTTCAAAAGTATTTAAATCAGCATTTTGGATTTTTTCACTTCTTCTCTTCCAAGATAATAAACCCCTTTATCATCTTTGATAATAAGTTTATTTGAGCCAACAATTTCAAAAGTTTTAGGATTTACACCTTTTTATTTTTATTTAAAAAGTATAAGTTATTTTTTTATCTTTCCTGTATATAGAATCTATTTTTAAAACTGCCGCTATCTGCACTCTCTAATTTTTTTATTTCAATATCGATATTATAGTTATCATTTCCCACATCCTCTGCATTTTCGACATCAATATCTGAAATTTTCTGTTCACTTTCTTTATAATTAATAAAAATAAACGTTATTTTTTTATCTTTTAAGTACAAAAAGCATCGTCATGTTTTTCTCCGTCCACGACTTCTAGAGTATTCATATCTATTCCCGCAGGTTTTATTGACTTTATCGTAATTTCTCCATTTTCATATTTATCAAAAGTATAAATACCATTTTTATTAATTAATACAGCTGGTACGTAAAAACTGAACAATAACCTTACTTTTTCTGGACTAAAAGCCTTTAATTTTTTTATAATCTCATTATTTGCAATATAAAAAAACATTATCTTTATCTTTTGCAATAAAAAGTCTATCTGAAAGAATTTTGCATCTATATTTTTCAGCTTTTTATTCTTATAGTAAACATTATCCTTGTCTTTCATAAAATTATCATTCTCTTCAAAAGTTTTCAAAGTCCTAAAATCAATATTTTTCACAACTTCTTTTTCTCAGAATCTTCTATTGGCTGTCAATGAAAATAAATTTTATTTTTCTCTTTAAAAATACCCTACATTGCAACACTCCACAAAACAAACAAAAATAGAATTTTTAACAAATGTCCTTTAATGTTCACAACAACTCTCCTTTTTATTTTCAAGTTTTTGATTTATTAACAATTCAAACAAAATCATTTCTATTGTGTAATCTCCATTTCCTCCTCAAAGTCAACTGGATTTTTCCTTCCATTTTCTTCCCTTGAAATAAACGTTATTTTTATCTTTCCCATATTTTCCTCTCAGTGTTACTCTAAAACTATCTTTATCCGCTCCATTTATTTTACAAATTTATTTCCATCCATAAAATAAACGCCATTCTTATTTTTGAAATAATTGGAACTGTCCATTGGAGAGTAATTCTTTCAAGAGTTTCTAAATCAATGCCTTTACTATCCAATCGAGTTACTTCCATTGTGTTATCTTCAGTTTTCAATAAATTTATAAATTCCGTTTTTATCAACTAAATTTTTATCATACGATAATCCGCCATCAAAATAACTAAAATTATCAGAGCTGATTCCTTTTTAATTTTTCCCTTTCATAAAAGACGTTATTTTTATCTTTTATCCAGTCCGTCTATTCCTTCAAGCACTCATATACATCTATTCCTTTCACTTTTCTCCCTTCAAAATAAACATTGTGTCTTTTACGTAAAAGTATGATTTTCGTTGTCATATTTAAATGAATTTGGATCTGCTCCTTCTATTTTCTTAAACTCATCTTCTCCAAAATAATAGAATTTTTATCGTCTTTATAATAATTTCACTAGTTCTTCAAATTTTTCAAGATTGACTTTTCATTGATTGGAATTAATTTTATCTCATTTTTCCCTTCATCTTCGTCGATTTTATAAAGTCTGTTTTATCTTTTATAAAATTACTTTGTATTGTTTCAAAACCGTCAGCGACAATCCCATTTATATTTTGATAATAAACATTATTTTATCCTTTCGCAAAAATAAATAGAACTGCTGTAGTGAATTTAAAACTTCAAGTAGTTTGCATAAATCAGCATTTTTCTATTTTATAAAAGTTATTGTATCGAAATCATAGTAAATATTATTTTTATCTTTATAATATCGTCATCAATATGTTCAAAAAGTTTTTAAATCTAATCCTTTTTATATTTATTTTTCGAGTCTTTATTTCTATATTTTCATTTTCTTTTTCAATATCTTCTAAAAATACAGATCCATTTTTATCTTTTACAATATTGGAACTAATTTTCGAAAGTTTTTGCATCAATTCCATCAATTTATATTCAAATAAATAAAGGTTTTTGTCATCTCTCGCAAAAGTATTATCCACCATTTCAAATGTTTTTCGGATTTACATAGGATAATTTTTGAATTTTATTTTACCATCTCTGTTATCCATAAAATAAACATTGTTTTTGTCTTTATAATATTTGCTATAATGTCTCAGCAAATTCCAAAGTTTGCAACATCTACTCCTTCTATATTTTGCACTCTTGGTATGAAAGTTATGCCCATCATCTGCTCTATCCAAATAAAAACATTCTTATAATCTTTTATAAAAATCTAAATCATTGTCTAATATTTCAAATCTTTTTGGACTAACACCTTCCAATCTCTGTTTATCAACATATACACTATTTTTATCTTTTGAAAAATTCCCGGCTCAAATGTATCAGCATCTGCTCCTTCCAGTTTTTAATTCCTGTTTGATCTTCAGTCATATCAACTAATAAACCGAATTTTTATCTTTATAAATACTTCTTTTAAATATTCTCCAAAACTTGCCACATCAATGTTTAAATTTTTATTGTTCTTATTTTTAGTTTTCAAGTCATCTGTCGTGTAAATCTCATGAACATTTTTATTATCCTTTAAGTAACTATTATCAAAAATTTTAAGCCCTTCAATACCAACAGAATCTAGCTTTTCTCCATCATAATAAACATTTTCCTATCTATCCCATAATTTCCCGTTTACAATTTGAAATATGTATTTTTATCAGCATTTTTACTACTTTTCACTTTCCCGTTTTTATTATCTACAAAATATACGTTATATCTTTTATATATAACTGCTGTAGAGAAGAACTGTTAGTCAAAAATATAAAACTCTTTTTACATCAGTATTCAAATATTAATTTTTCATTAGATAATACAGATTATTTTATCTTTTACAAATCATTCAACTCAAGCACTTTATCAGCACTTTTAACATCAATTTCACTTTTGATAAATCATTATCTGAACGATAATAAAAACTATTTTATCTTTTATACAAATCAGACATCCAAAAATAATATTAAATGTATCCAAGTCAATATCCAAACTATCTATTTCCAATCGTCATTATTATCTGAATCGCCTTTTTCAGTTTTTACAGTCATCAAATAATGGTCATTGCCACTTTGAAAGAGGCCTGGTCGTTATCTCCCTAATTCTTCCAACAATTTTAGCATTATTTGAAGGAATCCCATCTGTTTTACACCACAAATAATAAACTCCATTTTTATCCTTTCACGTTTCATTATTCAAAATATCAAAACTATCTATCAATATTTTTCTCAACTTACTTCAAGCGATTCTCGTGAGTCAGAATAATCATCAGCAAAACATTATTTTGATCCTACATAATATAGCTCTCTCCATTTCTCTCGAGTGTCAAGCTTCAATGTCTTTTATGCCCTATCAATATACTCTGTTCTTATCTTTCGCTATCCCATAGTCCAAAATATTTAAAACTTGCAATATCTACATTTTTCCAGCTTTCTCCTTCGTTGATTTAGACATTGTTTTATCTCTCGCAATGAGCTTATCCCTACAAATTTCGAGAATTCCTATCCGCTCCTGTTATTATCAGATTATCTTTATCCATATAAACATCCTTTTTATCTACCACTGTAATAATCTTATTAGCGAGTCTTTGCTCGTTCTCCTGAAACTTTTGCAAACTTTTTCACATTCAAGTCCATCAATCGACACTTTTTCAGGTTTTATTTCATCAATTGAGAAAAAGAAAGGTGAGTCAGTTTTAGATTATACAAATTTTGTAATCCTTCACATACTTTTCATCCAAAATTTCAAATTTTTAGTTGAAACATCTTTTAATTTTTCCCAAGAAAATAAACATTTTATTTTGCTATCTTTCCCACTATGGCCAATAAATTTTCATCTTATCTTCTCCCAAAATTTTCAAAAGTTTTTCGCATCCACACCCTTTACTTTCAACAATCTCAGATGTGGCATTTCATAATAAACTTCTCTCCATCCTTTTTCAAATACTCTAGCATTTGCGATGGAATTCCCTTTAAAACTCCAATAAAAACCAATAATATTTTAGTAGACTTTTTCTTTTCATATTTTACTCCTTGGCATCATTTTAAATCTAGTTTAAAATGGTATTTCATTCAGATCGCTTTAAAAATAGTATTATGTCTAATAACTACATTTTCAATTTATTTATCTTCTAATATTTAACAGTTTTACTACATCATAATAATATTTCTTGTTTTATACTCGATCTAACGCTTTCGTCCAAAATCATCTCTTGCCTCAAAATTCTCCAAGTCTTTTCCATCAATATAATGTATTTCGATCTTTTTGCACATCATTTAACTCCATAAATTCACTTGACTACCGTCCCATTTTTATCTTGATGATAGACACTGTTTTATCTTTTCCATATTTTCCTTTAAAGTCACACAAAGCTATCTTTGCTCTGCATTCTATTGTATGGCCAATTTAAGAAATTTTACGCATAATAAATTCCATCTTTATTTTGATAATTTGAGTACCCTATGACAGTCCACGGGTCAGAAATTCCAATTCTTTCAGGGCCATTCATATCCATATGTATCTCGCCGCTCTCCAATTCTTCTCACTCCATCAACTTTTTCCATTATTAAAAGAACACACTTCATGTCATGCAAATCTTTCCTTCGAGTTCCTCCAAATCCAATTGGTTCTAACACAGCTCAATTTTCTATTATGATAAAAACACTATTCTTATCTTTCCCATAATTTCCAAATTTCATAACTTCAACTATCTTTGTCAACTCCATCCAGTTCAAAACTTTTTCTCCACTTTACATAATAAATCCCATTTTACTGATTTCTAAAACAAAATTTGAATCCCAATTTTCAATAAGTTTGCGATCAATTTCTTGATTACTTAATATTTTCTGAAACATTTCTCTTACTTTTCCACTTTTAACACTCGTAATTTTCATTTATAATCTGAATGGGAGGCGTATTCACGGGTTTTCTCAAGTTTTCCTAAATATTTGCGCACTTGCACATGTTTCACTGCCAAAATCGATAACAATATTTTCCAATAAATTTTTCTCTTTCATAACTACTTCACCTCTTTTTAATTTTCATGAGTATTTATACGAATCTATAAGTTATAATAATTTTATTATATATTTTGCTCATTTTTCCACTTTTAATATATTTTGCCCATTTTTCACAATTTTAAAAGAAATCATCAAAATTTCAATATTTAATTATTTTCTTCTTCTAGTTTTCTTCAAAAGCCAAAAATATATATTCAAAATTTCAGTTCATCTTCTTCCATAATTTCTTATCTTCATTCTCATTAATATCTAACAAAATATCATCTATTCGATCATTCATTTTAAGGATCTAATTTTGTATCAAGAAAATTGGTGATTCTCTTTTCAGCCTTTTGTATGCAGTTTTATCACCTGTACGAACAATCAGGTATAGTTGTACATAGTGTGTGGGGGTTGTGTGTGGGGGGGTTGTCTAAATAAGACGAGAAATACGGTGCAGTTTCCATATTTACAATTTCAGAGATCTAGTTTGCTCTTTCTACCATGCATACTTGTCTTTGTATTGATTTTCTGATTGAATTTTCAATTCTTTCGAGATTTTAATTACTGCATCCTCTACTGACATTTTCTCCATTGATAATAAGTTTATTTCTCTTTTCTCCTGTACTCAATGCAGTCACTTCCGCTTCACATACCATATATCTGTAAGTAAAATCTCACTTCAACATTTTCACGTAGCCAAATGGTCGTTTTATTTCAAAATCTCCCAAAATAAATTTTCATCTGTTTAAACTTTTCTCAACTTGAGTAAATCATAATTCTTATCACTGTCAGATTATCTTCGTCGACTGCATTGGGATCTGAACTTGTCGCACTGTCTCAGCGGCGAAAATAATTGAATCAAATCTTTCCTCCAATCACTTCGATTCCAAGCGCACGTGGACACACATCTGTCAAAATTCTTTCGCACGGCACTTGTTTCTCTTCATTCCCACAGTTACACCACCGCCGCTTAAGCTACGTGACAATGTCGAGGGTTTTGAGCTATTGATACGGTTGTTGCCTTCAATACGATCAGTATTGTCAAAGTAAGTTTTTCTCCGCATTTTATTGAAAAATACTTTTCCACCGATCTCTGATTCCTAATTTTACAGCCGCATCGACTAGCACAGCTTTCCTCATTCTTGCATCCGTATTTCCATCCTGCAAAAGCCTCGAGATCCGCAACTTTTAGTTTTTACAAAGCCAATGGTTTTACAGCCCTTACGATCTCTGCCTGTGTAATTTCTACTTTATAGTCTTTTCCTTTAATTTCCCGGTTCAATTTCCATCATCTGCAGACTTATCAGTTTTACCTGTCTGCCTTTGTGTACAATTTGTTCGTTTCATCACGGCTCAAAGATTCAGATGTTGATAATCTATATTTTCAAGAAAATTTCACATATTTTGGTGGTAAAATCCTCTCCACCAAACATCGTATCTCCACTTATTAAATTACTTCTATAATATCCTCAAATGTTTCTAAACAGTAACGTCGAAATGTCCCCTCCACCAAGTCAAGCACGGTAAACTTCAAATTCTGTCTATAATGGTGTGTGTGTGTGTGTGTGTGTGTGATGTGTGTGTGTGTGTGTGTGTGTGTGTGTGTGTGTGTGTGTGTGTGTGTGTGTGTGGTGTGTGTGTGTGTGTGTGTGTGTGTGTGTGTGTGTGTGTGTGTGTGTGTGTGTGTTGGGCTGTTGGCTCATTATAAAGCCTTTCCACTGTAAGTCCTCTCAGTCTCTCTATTTTAGTATCTTTTCTCTGTTTATCATTAAAATATGACGGGTAGCAGCTTTATTGTTGCCCTGTCTATCTTTTTCATTCAGCATTTGCCTTTTTCAGCACTTTCCTTTAAAATGCTTTTCATTTCAAACGAAAGAAAAGCATCTGTGCATCAAAGTTCTATTCTTTGCTTTAATTTTTGCTTCCGTTCCATCCTTCTTTTAAAATTGCTCGCAGTTTTCCCGGCGTTCATCATTCTTCTTTCCTTCGTAGTTCTCCACGTTATTCCATCATTTCCATCAATTCCCTAGCGAGGAATCAAGATATTCCATATTCATCACAAACTGTTCCCCATTATCATCAATATGTGGCCAAAACTATTTGTCCCCAAATCAATTCAATCATTCTTCCATTTTTATTCTCCTTCAACAATAAATAAGTATATATAAAATATCAAAGAAAACACTATCAATATATCTTTTGCATAATTTCTTATCCTGTTGATTTGTTCTATTTACAATCGGTAATTTTGCAAAACAAAATCAGTGAGTTCCATTTAGTGTAAAATCAATTGTTCATATTTTAAAATAAATTTTTAAAAAGGTGAGATCCTACTAGACAGAATCTGAATATAGTCACTGCTACATCCTCATGTTTCCGTGCAGCATAATCATAATAACTAGCAACTGCCAGTATAATTGAAAAAGTTTTTCACTATTCAAAAAGTCGTCAAAAACATCTTCATATTCAGCAGGCATCATATCCGTTATTACAGGCAGGCTAAAAATCCATATAAAAACTTCCACTAAACTGCTAGGAATAAATACAATTCAAACAACCCAGTTTCACGGTTTTTGTATTTCATCATCACGAAAAATTTCCATCCGATGAAGCACTTTTCCTTTGTTTTTCATAATGATGGGCAATTCTCTTAAAAAGCACGTTATTTTTAAGAAAAACAGTAAATGATGCAATTTCCCGTTCTTGCGACACAGGATAAATGTTCCCAAAATATACTCAAATATTCCCATTTTTGATAATTTTCTACAAAATTTCAACTGCCCTTATTTCTTTACAGTTTTCTCAGATACTTCTATAAAAGTTCTCTATTTTCTCAATTTTGTTTATCTACCCCATCAAAGTGCGGACTATAATCTTTCTCAAATTTAGTAATGTAGACTGTAAAATCACATTATTCTCTAATTGTCATTTTTCCAAATTCAAAATTTTCCTTAATTCTTCTTCTCTTCTTTAAACTATCAAACTCCTCCATCCAAAAATCTCAAACTTCCAAAAACATTTTCTCCCATTCAACAATTTTCCCAAATGCCTCTATCAATTATCTACATTCTTCTCAACTCTCCCAATTCCCCACTAAAAATATTAAAAACTCCTCATCTTCCATCATTCGTTGTTTTCTGTATTATATTCATTAGAAAATCCTTCATATTCATATTCTTCAAATTCTTCTTCATTTTCCAAAACTCTTCACGAAAATCCTCTCCTCCATACTCTAATGCTTTCTCCTCAGTCGTAATTCTCATAAACATCTCGGGAAAATCCTCGGGGATGATATTTTTAAGCATCTTGGAATACGCAATTTTTATTTTCTTTTATCATCTGTCGGATCTATTTCCAGTATCTTAAATGCTTCACAAACTCCAAAATCACCACTCCTCACTTTTTAAAATAAATACATCAAAACTGAAAAATCTCTTAATCGCTTGTATCTTATATTTGTAGTTACCACCATTTTTACAAACAAAATGATATTAAAAATACAAATTGAAATATTAACTGTGAATATAGTAAAATGGTATAATTGAGATTCATATTTCCGCACTGCCAATAACAATAAGATTTACAACAAACATTATACTCATTAAGATTGACAAATAACTTGAATACCATATCGCATACTCCACTCGAAAATCTCTAGCTATTAACAGTCTAAAATTATATATAATTCCAAAAATCCCAAAGAATAAAAATAAAACTATCACTTTTAAAATACTCCACATAATAAGGCATTATGCGTAAACCTATTCCTGTTTTATTATTATTTTTCTTCTCTATCAAAAAATTTTTAATATGTTTATTAACATTAATATATTCATTTCATTTTTATAGGTTATAAATTTAAAAGTTGTGCCTACTTGCTCTATATCTCTGTAGGGGTATACGCAATATTCTTTCAAATAATCTAAAAATTTTAATATTAAAAGTAATCCTTAATAAATTTCTCATATCCTTTTTCATTTTCACTAAAATTTTCCTTACAATATTTTTACAATTTTCATCTAAACTTACATTTTTCACTTTTTACCAGTATCTGCCAGTTTCTCTAAAATATCGCATTCATATTAGGGTATTTAGACTATAATGCAAAAGTTCCCATTTTCAATTCTCGTTATATTTCTCCAAGCATAACCACGTAATCCATGTAAAGAAATTTCTCTAATTTGATTTTTCGAAAACATCAAAATTAAAATGAAAATCACGTAAAATTTCTCGATATTCTGTTAATGGACGTTTTTCAGATAAAGAAGATTTTAAACCGTCCTAACCACTCGAATATTGATTTGTTCGTTATTTCATTTTCATCAAAACTATTTGAAAAATCTTGTGTTTTCACTTTTATCGCTTGAATTATTGCTAGAATTAAAAATTATCAAATATATCATCAATAGAATCCCTTCATATTCATTAAAAATTCGATTGCTCAAATCTGAGCAATTCATAGCCTCGTTAATTCTGCTAAATATTTGTCATACATTTTGCAAAGATTGGTTGCGATAATACTCTATTAATAGCTCTTATATATATATTTCTATTTTCTCTTGTAGTTGCATAGGTTCCATTTCTAGTATTTTTAAACGCTATCATAAATCTATCCTCTGTTCATAGGGTATAAGTAATCACAGCCAGTATTTCATAGTATCATCTTTGTTTTGCAAAAACTCGCATGACTATCACTTACGGATTTTTCAGTCGATTTATCTTCCACTTTTCTCAAATGTGCATCAAAAATATCACTCACTCTCATCTGCGTTTTCTGAATTTTCTAAATGTATGAGTATTTTCATATAAATGCTCCAGAAAAATGTCCTACTATCCCAAAAGCTTTTTCATAAGCCTCGTCATTTTCATAAACATCTACGAAAATCTTGGGATGATGTACCAACATCTTGGAATAAAGCAACTTTTATCTTTTTATCACTCATCGAGACTCTGTGCAATATTTTTAAATGCTTCTGCAAAAATTCAAAATCATTACCTCCTAAATTTCCTTAGTTTTTCAAATAAAATGGCATCAGCAATTTAAACACTTTAAAATTCCTTTGTCAAATCGTCAAAGATTTTCAATTTTTCTGAAATTTCTTCAACAACTAAAATTTGACAAAGCACTTTTCTGGTATTTCGCACCTTTCATATCTTCAGTAATTCTTTCCTATCATTTCCTTCTGAATTCTATCAGCATACAGTTTTCCTTACTGCGAAAGCTGCACTCAAAATAATAAAGTAGCTTCTTAATTGTGCAGTCCTAAAACCTTATTCTGTCTTTCAGTATCTCCAATTTACGTTCATACAAACTGCTTCCATCGAGAAATTTCCAACTTTTTAGTTTTTCTCATTTTTAAAGACTCTAAGTGCAATTTCGAGTTCATTTTCAGTATCTCCATCCTGCTTTAAAAACACAAAGATAAGGTCTTGCACAGCCTGTCCTTGATTCATCCATTTGTGCTAACTTTCTGCAAAATGAAATCCTTCCACGCACTACTCGCAGATTTGTAGCTATTTCGTCAAAATCTCGTGCATTCATATTTCTCAAAAAGCTCCATATCTTCCTGAAATTTCAGCTTTTCGAGTTGTAATATATTTCCTCCCAGCATAATCTGTATATTCAATTAATGGCACGTAATTGAAATATTCATAGTTTATCATCCTTTTCGTTTAATTTTATTTTTATTATAACATATTTTAGTAAAATAAAACTGCCACACCTTCTCCGTGCATATAGAGATATGTAGCTTCAATATATTGTTTATTTTTCAACTCCTGTCTATGGTAACAACATGACATTATCCCTTAATCAATGCCCTAAATTTCATCATTAATGGAATCTCCCATTTTAACATTTATACTGCTCCTTTCTTCACTTCATCAGTCAAAAATGCGTCTCTCAATTTCTTTCGAGCTAATTCCCAAGACTCTTTCTATGTAACACTTGACATTGCGTGTTCTGAAACGATTATTTTGTTCCTTCCTTTAATATTTCTTCTACGTATTTTTCCTACTATTTCTGCCAGCACGCTGAAGTTTATTATTCAAATTTCCCTTTCTATTTTATAGCTTCAATTTCACTTTGTAACTACTTGCAAAGTATTCAGTTTTAATTCCTCTTTCCTTTAATTGCCGATTAAACCCTCCTTCACTTTCTTCGATTCTGATTATCTTTCACTGTTTGCTTATATTTACTAATGCTTTAAAAGTTTATTTTCTATTTAAATATTTTCACCTAACTTTTATGGTCATTATTTATCCGGTTCTCATATAATAATCATGATTGCATCATAAAGCGGTTCGCCTGTCAATTTTGAACATGATTTTCCTTCTGGATATATATTATCGGACATAGTCGTGGCCAACAACACGATAAAGACATCGTGCGGAGTAGTTTTATAGTCTTTCGTTGACAGCAAAGGAAGTAAATAGCGCCAAATATCAAAATCCTTACACCCAATCATCCATTAATCTGACATTATAACCACAATGTATCTATCAAACAAAACTTTCGTTAGCCAGTAAAGACCGCGTCTCCTTCATAGTCCTCCTATCCATTTCCTTCAAAGTACCAAAATTTTCTTCCAGTCCAGAGAGGTTTTTCGACATATTTTAGCTTAATTTTAGGTAAAAGTTCAAATTCCGTTATTTTTAACTCCTCACTTTTCTCAATTTAGTGTCAAGTGTAACAGAAAAATGTTTGACTTTTACTGTATTCATAATCCTTCGGTTTTCAAAATTTCTCTGTAATAAAGTTCAGTGTTTCCTACTGGATTTAATTCATTACCGTGTAAACGATTATCATCTATACGGCAATCTACATCAAAAATCACCTTTATCAAATTCTTCAGATAGCTTCCGTAATTATTATGGATGGGTATTTTAAAGAGAAATATCAATCTTTGGAGTCCTTTAATATAAATCTTTAATAAGTGAAAATATATTTGATAGAAAATTTCTTCTACTTTCTTTTCATGATATTTTCTTCATCATGGTTATATATTGTTTTTACATTTCAGAAACAATGATTTTCTTTCCATTAATTTTTATTCTTCTCAAATCTGTTTTATCGGGGTTTGACTAATTTTAAATAATTCAGCCTGTCATAGTGAACCGGTCAAAAGCCTGTGCCAAAGGGATCTTTGATAATTAAAGGTTCAGTGAGATCCATTCAATTTTCATTCCTTCAGGGAAAATATTTTTCGTGAAAAGATGAACATTAGATGCTCCACTGACATTCTAACTATCAGTGGTTCACCTCCGACAAATAAAGGCGTAAGTAAAGTATCGTTTCAATCTCCTCGAATATACTGATATTCTCTATTCCTTCAATTCCACTTTTATTCCTTTTTCCGTCGGAAATTCAGAAAATACTTCTGCAATCTTCATTTTTCTGGACTTTCATAATAATCATCCAAAAGCTTCTGCTGTATCGTGTTCTAATACACTGGGCAATTTGTTTTCAAACTCAGCTTAAATTCTTGTTATTCACGAAAATTCCTCCTAGTTTTGTCAGAATTATTTCAAAAGCCATTTCAGTGGTACAAAATTAACCAAATTTCAATTATTTTTATTGCGTACTTTCTTCTGCGTCTCCATCTGCACTAGAAATAACCTCTTCTTCATAATTAAAAGACTCTTTTTCAATCCTGTCCCTTCACTCTCAAACTATATTTTCCTTTGTATTCTTCATTTTCGCTGCATCCTGTTAATTTCATTCCCAAATCGCATATGTAACACTAATATCCATCTCAAAAGTTTCCTAGAAACCTCAATATCCCTCTCTACATTTTCTCCTAAACTACTTTTCAATGACTATTCAGCATGTGTCTTAAGGAAAAAGTTGCAATTTACAATTTTTCATGCCTATACTTGGGAAGCATCCGTTCACAAATATCATATTGTGTTTTCATACTCTATATCGACGTTCCTGGAAGCTGCAATAATTAACCCTGTATCTGTGTCCCATTTGTAAAGCAATTTTCGAATATAAATCTCGCTTGATGTATAGATTTTATTCTTGCCGTATTCTGGCTTCTTGTGAAGGTTTTCTTTTTCATTTTTTACTATAAGTACTTTCTTAGATATTTTAAATAATGGTGTGTAATAAATAATAACATGAAAACTATTTTCTGTGAAAAATCATTATCGGTAATTTATGAAAACTACCTAGGCATTTTAAAGGAATTATTAACCATTGATGACTTTCAAAACTATTGAAAGTCTACAAAATTAAAATATATATTTATAAAATTTTAGTGTAAATTTTGGTTTTAATACAAAACGAGGATTCCGGTGTTAAAATAAAAAAATTAATTAAAATATCTTAGTGTGTGCAATTTATAAAATATTATAATCGTGTTCTTCATTATCAAAACAGTGTTGTATTCCGCCTCTGCTTCTCAGACCTTTATCCATCGCCATTTATAATATTTTTAGCATTCTTATAATCTTTTCATCGATAAATTGCTCATATTTATCATTGCATCTATTTTCTTTTGACAAGTGGTATTAAATATTTTTTTAGCTTGTGCAGAACAGACTTTATATAAAGATACCTAAATTATATTTTGGATCATCATTATTACTAATTCTATTGCTTTTAAAATATTTTCTGCTTCATCGTATTTTTGATAGCGAAACCTAAGTATAAAAAACTTCACTGTATTTTAACAATAATTTTTATAAGTTCATCTGCCTTCTGATAGTTTCCTTCCTGCCTGTAATTATAGCCAATTGGAATATTACATCATTTTTGATTTTCTGACTAATTTTCTAGATATAATTTTCTTTAACAAAATCTTTTGTCTATCATGAAACATCGCTTCAAATTATACATCGCATCATCATACCTATCAATGACCATTTTATAATATTTTCACTATTTTCCTTGCTCATATAAAGAATAACCTAAATTATACATCGCATGAATATCTTTTCCTTAGCCAATTCAAGTATATTTTCACAACTATATAATTTTCTGATCTAAATATGTTTGTAATTTAAACTTTCTTTAAATTTGTATTTGAAAAATGTTAAGACAATATCAAGACTAAAAAATTAATAATAACTTGCTTTCACTGCATCATCTCCTTATTTCATATATTTTTATTTTTTCTCTGCAACTTCCATCTTACTGAAATATTATATTCTTCATAATTAAAAACTCTCTCAATCCTATCTTTAAAATTTTCAGATATTTTTCTTTGTATTCTTAATTTTCATCCTTACGGACTTTTCCCGGATCAACCTATACACTCCTCTATTAGTCTTTGTCAGATTAACCGTATTGCTGTTCCCGTACACTGCTGAAATTTAACATTGTGCAAACGCCAATAAAATAGTAATTTCCGTTTTTTATACGTTTCATAAAATCACCTTTTGCTTATTTTTTAATTGCATCTAAAACTCATCAAAACTATCCAGAAATTGCACAAAAAGAATAATTCATAAATATTAATATACACTTCTCCAGTTCTTCTTTCAATGAATAACAAATTCTTCATCTTCCACCAATTGGGATCAAATCTTTTTAAACTCTTCATTCTGTTTCTCCAATAACATTTATACATTTAAAACCAATGTTTCTGCTCGTACTACCTTCATCTTTAAAAAGTAATTTGTGGAATGTTCCATTTCATCAATATTACTTTTTCATTAACAGTTAACCAACTGCTTCCTTTTCCATTCCTGTAAGCATTGGCAAATATAAAAAACAATAATCCTTTATTTCGTCAATTGTTTTAGAAATTTTATGCACGATTTTATAACAAAACATCAAATTTTCAGACTGTCTTTATATTTTAATATTTATTTTATTCAAAAATTATACAATTCCATCTTCTCTTTCTTCATTTTCCTTTCAAAATTTTCATAATCCAATTATATTATTTTTCATTAATACTCAATTCTTCTCTATCTTCAACAATCTCTTCTTTGTATTTATCCAATCGGATAATCTCGTCTTCTAAAATCCTCAGTCTGCTGCCCAACAAATCCAGCATAATTAAGCTGAGGCAGATTCCTTCCATGTCTTCCGCTTTCAGTCCCAATCTGCGTCTTTTATAATTCTGTCAATCAGTCTGTTAGGATTTCCGTTCAATTTAATTTCCTTTGTTGTTTCGTCCATCGAAGTTCTCTAATAATTTCGTGAACTTCCTGTCTATCCATTCCTTTTTACTGATTCCATAATGATGTTTTCGGTTTGCTCATAAATGGTAATTCCTTTTGAATATTTGCCTCAATTACTTTTGGATAAACGACAACTCCGTCCATCATGTTAAAGCTCATCATCAAGATTGCGTCCACTGCTAAAACGCTTGCGGAATCGAAAGATCTTTGCTTGCCAAGAATCGTCAATGTTCTTTCAAACCATTGTGTTGCACGAAACTAATACTCCTGTTTGTGACTTTGACATCACATGTTTGGCAAGTGATGAGATTCTTTCACTTCTCATCGGATTTCTCTTTGTCGCCATCGCACTTGAACAGTCGATCAAATGGCTCTTCCAGTTCCTTCAAATGCCGCAGTAGTCTAAAATCGTTCATAAATTTGTAGAGAAGATTGAGCAATATTCGACTTAATAAATTCAAAATTTGACCATCTACTTTTTCTATCGTAAGTTTGCGAAACGCTTGTTTCTTTACTAAATCCAGCTTTTCTCCGTAACCAGCTCATCCAACTGTTTTACTTTTCAAGGCTCTCCTTCAAACAGCTCTTTAAAACCAGCCTGTGTGCAGTAGTCCACTTTGGCTCTCTCAAATCTCAAATTTTCGAGTCTGAATTCCAGCTCTTCAAAATCCAAGCAAAGAATGAAGCCACAATGTCCTCTACCAACCGTTGTGAAAGCAATGTGCCGCTTGAAATGCGTAAATCCTAAGTGGGCAAATCTTTATGTACAAGTGCAAAATCTCTCATTTTTCCAATCAAAAGCAAGCATTGCTTCTTTTACCCACTAAACTAAGTCCTTCCTTAATTTGAATCAAATCAGTAATATCAACATACAGCGCTCGTAGCTCCCAAGTGAACGATTTTTCTTGCGTTTTCGCCTGTTCTCCATAAGTATGAACATGAACCCATCACATCGTCTCTCAACTCTCTCTCTCAAATTCTCTGCACCTACAAAATCATCATCTTTGCCATTTCTTTCGAGTCGCAATCTGCTCATCCGTAATAAAATCAAGCCCAAGTTCCTCAACCTCCGCCACATGATTATCACTGACTTTCTCCAAGTTCTAAATTTAAACTTCAGGTGAAAAAATATAACATTTCCTTACTAGAGATATCTGCCAACAGTTTGAATATATCATATTTCCATTTTCCATTTTCTCTTAATTTTTATTTTGTTTTTTTGTTGTTTTTTTTTTGTTTGTGTGTTGTGTTGTTGGTTGTTTTGTTTTTTGGTGGTTTTTGGGTTTTTTTTTTTTGTTTGTGGGTTTGTGTTTTTTGTGTTTGTGGGTTTGGTTTGTTTTTTTGTTTTTTTGTGTTGTTTTTTTGTTTTTTTTGTGTTTTTTTTTTGTTTTTTTTTTTTTTTTGTTTTTTGTGTTTTGTTGTGGTTGTGTGTGGTTTTTTGGTTTGTTTTTTTTGTTTTTGTTTTTTTTTTTTGTTTGTTTTTGGTTGTTTTTTTTTTTTAAAAATTTTTGGTTTGTTTTTTTTTGTTTTTTTTTTGTTTTTGTGTTGGGGTTTTGGTTGTTTTTTTTGTTTTGGTTTGTTTTTTTTTGGTTTGGGTTTTTTTTTTGGTTTTTTTGTTGTTTGTTTGTTTTTTTGTTTTTTTTTTTTTTTGTTGTTTTTTTTTTGTTTTTTTTTTTTGTTGTTTTGTTTTTTTGTTTTGTTTTTGGTTGTTTTGTTGTTTTTTTTTTGTGTGTTTTTTTTGTTGGTGTTTTTTTTTTTTTTTTTTTTTTGTTTTGTTTTGTTTTTCGTTAACTTAATTATCCCAAATGTGGGAGTGCCTCATCCTTAAAAGTACATCTTTTTCACTTCATCTTTATTTTACACTAAAACTAAAATTAAATGGTCTATGCTTAATTCCTTCATTATTTCTCATAAAACCCTGTTACAACTATTTCTTCATCACTATTAACAAAATTTTCCATCATTGCAGTAGATTGTTTTATTTATAATAATTTTTAGTTTTTCCATTTACTTGAAAAGTCTTTTTCTGTATAAACTTTCTTTATTATTTCCAGTTGTCCAAAATTTTCATATTCTAATTCTATTTTATTTTATCAGTTTTTGAAAGCTTAGCACCTTTCAATTTTACATGTGTACCAAAAGACAGATTTTTGTGACATTTTTCATTCACGACTTATCAGCCCTAGATACATTTTGTGTTGGAGCTGAAAAATGAAATTGTCCTACACAACATCAACACTACTAATATTTTTCATTACTCATTCTTTTATTTTTCAAATAATCTTTTTATATTTTATCGTTCATCAATAACGCCCTCTTCCCTGCTCATTATTTCTAACTTCCCCATTCAATCTTTTATTCCACCAAAAATCAATCACGTTTGTATAACCTTTTCAATCAATTTTAATGCTGCTTCCTGCTTCGTCTTCCACTTCTGCAATAAACTAGAATTAAAAGCATCTTTATTTTTCAATTTTGCTTCTGCTTCATTTTCAATAGTTTTCCAATGAACGAAATCGCATTTGGAATATGCCCTTCGTTGTATTCTTCCAAAAGTTCTAACATCTACAACTATAACTTTTGAGTTTCTCATCATCTTTTAGCTTCATCTGAAGTTATCTTTTTGTATTCTGCTTTTTCCAGCTTTCACTTCTTTTGACATTGTTAAATCCTTTTTCATTTCCTGTTTTACTACACGAAATCCCAATACAGAAATTACTCCAACCATTGTTAATAACGCTATTTTTCTTATTTTCATTTTATCTCTCCATTTCATTATTCAAATTTTTATTTTGTAATTTTTCTCAAATTCAATATCTTGCTTTTCTTTTATAAAATTCTTATTCTATCCAAAAGTCTTTTTCTAAATTCTAAAATCTTATCTTTTGAATTTGCTTCATTTCTTAAATAATTTCCTCCAACTTCAAAAATTACTTCACAAAACTCTCCCAAATCATATCTATAAATATTCTGACTTCTTTCAGGCCCTACTAGAAATCATCGAGATTTTACATTTTCATTTTTTCTCAATGTATTCAACATATTTTTACAACTTTTCAGCAAAGTCTTCGTAATTTTTATTTGCGTAATATCTTCTTTCCAGCCTATCTAATTCATCGTAAATTATTTTCAAGTCTTTGGATTTTCTCAAGCTTTCCAGGATAAGAATGATATACTTTTCCCAAGTCAATTTCATAACCTACAGCCACTTTTATTTTCAAATCCTGTCAATACATCTAGTTTTGTCAACACAATATCTGTCAATCCGTCAATCAGAACTGCATATCTTCCGATTACCAAGTCGAGCCATCCACATCTTCTTGGACGTGCAGTTGTTGCTCCAAATTCGTGCCTACTTTTTCGTAAAGTTTCTCCGTCTTCGTTTTCTAACTCCTGTTGGGAAAGGTCCTTCTCCCACTCTTGTTGTGTGAGCTTTCATAACTCCCAGCACTCTTGAGATTTTTGTTGAGCGACTCCTGTTCCGACTGTTACTCCGCCAGATGTTGGCGATGATGAAGTTACGTAGGGTATGTTCCGTAGTCAATGTCAAGCATTAATGCTTGAGCGCCTTCAGCACTACTTTTTCCATCTTCAATGCCTTTCATTGATTTCCACAACGGCATCATTATTCTAAATTTTATTTTCAGCAAGTTCTCACAAATTTTTCGTAAAGTTCTTCCAAATCGAAAGTTCCTTTACCGTATCTAGTCAGCATATCGTTTTTCATTCACGTTCCAAGTAAGTTGTCCCTAAATCTTTCGAGGATCCAGTCGATCACCAATTCTAATTCCATTTCTTGCGATTTTATCAATGTAGTAAGGTCCAATTCTCTTTGAGTAGTACCAATTTTTGTTTTTCACCATAGCTTCCTTAGCCTTGATCAATCTCGATATGATAAGGCATTATTATATGCTCTTTCATCGATAAATAAATTATCCAGCTTTTTCCCTCTTTTTCGAGTTCGTCAATTTCCGTCAATAATACTTCGATATCAACAACTCCAGCCCCAATTATACATTTTTCCAGCCGAGTTAATAATTCCGGAGTACAAAGTGCAAAATAAACTTCTCATCGTTTACGACAACAGCATGTCCAGCATTGTTACCACCTTGAAATCTAACTCACATAATCCGCTTTTTGGAGAGAGTACATCGATAATTTTACCTTTTTCCTTCATCTCCCCACTGCGTTCCACAATTACAAAAAGTATTATTTCCCATATTTCCATTCCTCCCAAATTTTTAGAATTTTTCTTACTTTTAAAAACTGAACCGTAAAAACTAAAAAATCTAACTTACTAAAATTTTTATCTTTTTACTATTTATTTTTACTATATTTACTATCAATTGATTTAAATCTTTTTAATAAAAATAATTTTCACATAGGAGTTATATTATTTGCCACAAATAACTCCTATTAATCAATTTCTATTTTATTTTTAGTAATTTACTTTCCTCAAAGTAATCAAGCACTTCCAGCAAAATTATCAAATTTTTTATAAACTAATTTTTCAATTTCTTCTGTCGGTTTTCAATTTATCTGGCACCATAACTGAAATGTCCCAGCTGCGTGAGCTGCTCTTATTCCATTGAACTGAATCTTCAAATACAACTGTTTTTCGGGAGATGTTCCAGCTTTTCTCTGCTCCTATCAGAAAACTTCGGGATCCGGCTTTTCCCATGAGTTACATCTTCTGCCGTCACAAAATGGGAAAAATATTTTTATATCCTTTCCTTTCAGTCAAAGTTTCTGCCATATGCAAGTCCGATGAAGTTGCCAAAATCATCTGTTTATTATTTTTCAAAAATTCAAGCAATTCCAATGCGCCAGTTTTAATGGAACTTTCGCCTTTTCAGTCCTTTTTCCATTATATGAGTCTTTAACTGTTTCCCATCATTTTCGTCATGCAAAATCTTGTCCCAGGCTTCTTTAGAACAATATTCTTGCTTTATCATTTGTAACGCCTGTTGTTTTTCCACAACATCTTTTGTTATTGTATATCATTTTCTTTGCAACTTCACGCCCATATTCCACATAAATAGTTTCTGTATCAAACAATAACCCATCCATATCAAACAAAAATAGTTCTATTTCATCAAAAAATTTCTTTCCCATAATAAGCCTTTCCTTAATTTTATTTTTCGTTTTCAAGTATTGAAACTGAACGATGTGCAACAGAAGTTATCACTTCATTAAATTGCAATATTCAACATAAAAATATAGCTCGCCGGATGTTCTCCTTCTCTTGCCAGCCCAATTTTCCCACCGACACTAAGTCCATTTATAATTGCTTCAATTTGGCTCATTGCTTCTCGCATTGCACCGATTACTGCACCATCGTGAGCATGCACATCTTGAATCAGATTATTTCGTTTTTGCCGCACATTAAAGGCGCTTTCTATAAATTTGAAACGGACTGCGGCATTGCACCGCCCACATTTACTGCGACTGTCTTTATACCAACTTTTTATAGTCCTGCATCAATCCTCATCACGCGAAGAAATTGACATTTTCAATGCTATTCTGCATATTTCGACGCTTTTATTATTTTCTTCCATTTTTCTATCCTCTATATCTTTTCTAAAGAATCTCCACAGCTTCACATATCCTCCTTTGCCTTTTTCCATAAATCTGCGTCAATGCAGGCAGCTGTAACCGAAATTTTCTAAATTCCTCTCTTTCGTGAATATTGCTCAATGAACCTCCACAGTCGGAATAGCTACAGATTTTATCGCATCAAGATTGCATAGCTGTAATGCGTATACGCTCAGGTTTATTACAATTCCGTCAACTTCATTAAAATATGCCGACTGCAAAAATCTATAATTTTTCCCTCTAGAATTTGACTGCAAATCTCGATTTTTGCATCTTCATTTCAAATTTTTTTCTTTTTATGTATTTACAAACGCTGTTATAATCATCATTTCCATAAATTCCTTTTTCTCTAATTCCGAGAAAATTTAGATTAGTGACCATTTATAGTTAATATTTTTCATTGTTTTTCCCCATCCGTCTTTTATAAAATTTTCCCCTTCAAAGGCAGTAATTATCCTATCTGACAATCACATCTATACTATCGTCATTTTTATAATAATATCAGCATACCGTCTGTACAGCTTTATTCTTTCATCATACAGTTTCCGAATGATGATCAGGATTCTGCAAAAGAGGTCTATTCCTATGGTTTTCCCTTTGAAATGGCATCAATTGTCCTATTAAGATACAATAATTCCCATTTTTCTTTCAGAATATCAATGTTTTCTTATTTTTAACAGCTCCACCGCCTGTCGAAATAATAATTCCTCTTTTTCCGATAATTCCTTTCAAATATTTTAGTTTCAAGCTCTCTAAAATACTCTTCCCTTCATTTGAAAAATGTCTGAAATAATCCTATTTTTCCTTTTCTTCTAAATATCTATCGCATCCACACATGGATAATTAATCGACAGCCAGTACCCAATCGTCTTTTCCACAGGCAGGGCATTCCAATCAATACTATATTTTTCATATATTATCTACCTTTTTCATAGAATTTTTAATTTTACTTTCTAAAATATATATTTTTAAATTGAGTTTTCCCTCTTCCACATATTCATATCCCAGCATCTGAAAATCTCACCTAAAGTTCCTTTTTATCAACACCATACAATTTACAGAGATCATCTAAATCTAAAAATTCATCACGCAACTTCATGTTTTACAAGACTATAAAGCAGCATTGTATCTTTAGTTTCAAAATTTATCAGTTTCTTTGCTCCTTTACAAAATTATTTTTCACTTTCGACTCATCATTTTTCATCAATATTTTTCAATTATGACATTTTTACTTTGCGTCAGCAAATAAAGTATAGTACTCATTTCCACGTTTTTCCAGGAAATCTCCAATTCTAACATTTTTCAGCTCCAAAGATTTCCTGCCACTTCACAAATTTCGTTATAAATCGTTTCTAAAAATCCAATGTCAAAAATAGTAAATAATTCAGGCTCGTTGTCAATTCTTGAAAATGCCTCTCTGTGGAACAACGAAAATACAATGTTGACTCATATCCCATATTTATTCCAAAAATGGAGATATCCACGGTGTTCAAGCTCGTAATTTCACAATTGAATATAGAAATATCCACAAGCGATTCATCATATTCAAGCTCTTTAGAACGGATGCTTTCCCAATTTACATTAAGGCTGTCGGGATCTATACCCTCAAGCAATTCCCTAAATCCGTCAGTGCGAGCCTTTTTACATAAATTCATAAAGATAGCAATCTGAATACTTTATCATGTATTCATAGTAAAACTCTGAAAAAGTTTCTATTCTTTTCATCCTCATTTTTCCCATTCGAATTCTTCCCGGATATTTTTATAGTTTCGTTTGAGGCTCAAACAGATATTCTCTTCTAGCTCCACATACTTTTATAAATTTGATCGCCATCAGCACTCTGACGCAAAATCATCAAGTTCATTATAAATTGTAAGATCAGATGTCATCCTAGTTTGCTGGCATTCTCTTTTATCCTTTAAATCATATTTTTCCTTCTTTTGTATTTCAATCCCTTTCATTGCCACCTATCATCGCTCATTTGTGACTCCTTTCGTCTTTAAAATTTTGATTTACAGCTCATAGTAGCTTGTTTTCTAAATCAAATCTCAAAACCTATGATTATCTTGCTCAAATTCTAATCTCTATAATTTTTAATCCTTCCGAATTTTTGAAATTGAATCATTATTTATTTTCTGTCTTTTTACTAATTGATTGAATTATAATTTAATATTTGAAGATTTTTCAAATTTTACTAGCTTTTTAATTTTTCTTTGTTTTCGTAAGACAATGATGATGTATCCACATAGTCATCAAAACCATTTATCGTAATTTCCGTAGGAGTTTTCTGATAAGCTTGATTTTGCGTATGCGGTCTTATTCTTTTTCTATCCTTCCTTCATTTCCCTCATATCCAGCAATCTTTCAAAGCTTTGTCATACTCTTCGTTTACAAGCGCTTTCATACGGGCAGATGACATTTTTATAATCTTCTTCGAGACTTTATCGCTTCGCTGTACAGATAGTCATAGATGGCATTTATATTTTCATCCACAGTTTTCAGCATCCTTTTTCAGCTTCAAGATAAGTATTCATATTCAAGTTGAAATGTTTCTAGCTAGCAAGATAATGTTTGTATATGAACAGGATTGAAATTCCCTGTATCTGCAAGATGCTCAAACGCATTTTGCAAAATTTTGATACTCCACCACATAATCAGCTGTAATATCACATACATTGTTCCCGAAAATTAGATTTCCTATTTCAGTGAAAGCCTGCAAACTCCTATCAAAATATACGATGTTTTCTCCATACAGGCTTGCCATTGTTTCTGAATAAGCGGCATTTGTGCACGATGAGTTCAGTTTTTCGCTGATGAGATTAAAATGTTTTATCAAAAATTGCCTTTCTGCTTTTCATTTCATCGCATCAATAATTTCCTGATTTGTTCTTGCAAAACCAAATACTTGAAAAGAAATAAATATTCCTATTACTGTCTTTTTAACATCAAATTTTTCCTTTCTTCTCAACTCTTTGTTTTATTTTTATTTATATAATTTTTCTGCCAATCTTTTATGAATTTCTTTTATAACTTTCTGATCCATATTCTTCATTATGCCAATTTCTTCAGACTTTTATTGCCTGTGAAAATAAGCATTGTAAGTCCGTAGCCACTTTTACGCCTCTCAACTATATTTTGCCATAAGAACCGTTTCTTCGGGATTGTAAACAATATCCACAACTGCATTCGCATTAATCAAATTTTTCCCTTCGAGCGGGCAATTGTCAACCGCGGATACATTCCGACTGAGTACAGTTTACAATTAGTCAATATCCCGTAAGCGCTGAAATTGTTGAATAATAGATTAATCTATCTTGTGTCTAGTCTTCACATTAGGGGTCATTTTCAATAATTGTAGCAAGATACGTTTTTCTGCTCCCTCTATCAATCACCTGCATTGTAAATAGCCTTTTGAAAGCTCACTCAGTTCCAAGATAAAGCACTTTTTAGCATTTTACATCAATGTCATTTAATTCCAGCGTTTTCAAAATCCAAAAGTAATCAGAATTATCTCAATCAGCTTTCCATTCCTCACATGTTATCGTATTCACTGCCCCAATCTTCTTAGCAGTTTCATGATACTTCATCCAAATATTTAATAACTTCCAACTTATAAGGAATTGTAACATTAATACCATTAAATTCGCCATTTCTTATGCTTTTTCATCAATTCCCAATTCACCAATCTCCTTTCAATCATCTTATAGCTAGCATTTTTCCCAGTCAGCTCAAAAAGATTTCATGAATTTCTTTTGAATAACTATGTCCCAATTTTTCCCCTAATAATCCATATTTTTCCATATTGTTTCCTCTTTTCGCATAATTAAACTTTCAAACTATCCAATTCTTCTGCTGTTAATTCTCGATATTCTCCAAGTTTTAAATTTTTCATCTAGCAAAAGATTTCCCATTTTTCATCCGTTTCAAATAAAGAACTTCATTATTAACAGCTTTAAACATTCTCTTTACTTGATGAAACTTCCTTCAGAAATGTTATATATGCCAAATTTTCATTGTTTTCACATTATTACAAATTATTTCGACTTTTGCGTTTTTGTTTATAAAATTTTTCTTCTAATTTTATTCCATTTTTCCAAAGCATTTTTATATCCTCTTCAGTAAGAGGATTTGCAAATTTTACATAATATTTTTATCTCATGCTTTTTGGAGAAAGTAAATTATGCGACAAAACTCCATCATTTGTAAGTAAGAGCAGACCTTCCGTATCAATATCCAGCCGTCCGACTGGAAAAATATCATAAGTTCTGTACTCATCTATTCAACAAGTCAATAACTAGTTTTATGATGATTGTCTTCCGTTGCGGAAATCACTCCAGCGGGCTTATTCATCATAATGTGAGACAAATGGCTTATAATGAATAATTTTTATCTTCATATTTTACAATATCTTTTTCTTCATCAATCTGAATTTTTCCATCTTTTACAAAAAGCATCATTAACACTTATTTTCTTATTTTTCAGAAATATCCTTGACTTCTTTTTCTTGTTCCAATTCCCGAATTTGCCAAAAATTTATCCAATCTCATTCTGCCTCAGACTCCTTCAAAATTAATCTTGTACTAAAATCTAAATAAACACATATTTTGAAACAAACTACAACCTTTGCGTTTAATCTTAATTTATCGTTTTTATATTTTCTAAATTATATACTTTGTAATTTCCCAGAATTTGTAAGTAATTTAGATTTTTCTCATTTCCTCGAGTGCCATTTTTGACTCTCACTCAGCCATATTTACCTTCAAAATCGATATAAAATAATATTCCCAAGGTTTACTCACTCTCGTACGTGATTTCTAGATTTACCATATTCAACCCATATTTATAAAAATATCTGCAGTAACTCATCAATGCTCCCTGATTCATTCTTGCACTCGTTACAATGCTAATTTTATCACTTCCATCAATTACAATGCTCTCATTTGAAATCGATAAAAATCTTGTATAATTTTCCTCTTCGATTATTGATATTTTGTTTCAATAGTTCTAAATCGTATACATCTTTTTGTTTTCATATTTGCATACAGGCGTTTTTTCCTTTTTGTTTTTGATGCAATATATTTTTGCCACTGCAGTATTTTGTCATTCGATTAAGATGCCATTCGTCTTTGACAGAAATTCTGAACATTGCATAAAAGCCTGATCATGAGAATACGCATTTCTTTATATCTTCGATTTTGCTTCGCTTTTTACACCAAAGCAAGTTGTGTGAAATCTTATGTCTGACTTCTCGATTATGTGGATATTTTTGTATTTATCAAGTCAAGTGCTGTCCGCACTTCTCCAACGATGGAATTTTTCTATCGGCAATATTGCAAGATCAATTTGATTAGTATGCACAGCTTCTACTAAATCTTTGTGTAATTAAAATAGAAAATATTTCTTTATTTTCTTCAATACTGGAAAATATTTGAATTTTTGTTATTTTTGAACAAGTTCATAAGCACTCGTACGCATAAGAACCTGGGTACCGGTATATCCCAGCTTATTTTCCAATTTCAAATCATTTCACATATCTAGTAGAAATCCAATTTTAAACTTTCTGGTACTCTTTGCTGGAATTCATTATATCCTTTAAAATCAGTCTCGATATAATGGTTCAGCTCATATTTTTAACTCTTTCAGATTCTTCTGAATAACTTCCTTTTCCGTTTCCTCATCAAAAATTTTCTTTCCAGTATAAATTGTACTTCCTGCAACAATATACAGCCTTTCCTCAAAGTGATTCCTACAAGCTGTCTATCGTTGTCTATTCTTTCTCGAATTTCTCCTAGATCAAATTTTTATTTATATCCATTTATCATACCTTTTTCTTCTATAAAATAATTTATTTTTATTATAACACAGCTTTTTAATTTTTCTTTAGAGTATATTAGAAATTAAATTATTTTCTATTTCTGATCTTTCAAATCTAACTTCCAACTTTTTCTTCAAAATGTAATCTATTTTTAAGATTTCCATTTAACAAATTTCAAACGTCATATATGCAACTCTTTAAAATTATACTAAAAATCAGCAGCAAGAAATCTTCCGTTAAAAATTTATAAATATAATTTAAAATTTACTAGTGTCTCAAATGGTTTTACTATACTGATATGATATAATCTCTCTTATAGAAGCTAGAAATAAACTCAGTAGCTTAAACCTGTAAAATATGAAGATGTCAATAAATAAAAATAAACTTCAACCAAACCTATGGAAAACTCTATCTGCTGGAGAATATTCAATTCTAACAGCTGGACAAAGTGCAATCATAAAAACATAAACCTTTTATGACTTCAAAAATAAATTTTGCTGATAAATATACAATTTTTCAGATATGTTTGATTATGCGTAACTCTTGAAAAAAACGGCTTTCGATAAAAAGCTTCGCAGAAATTTTGACAAAATTATTCGCTCATCTGTGAAACAATATCCGTTATGACTGAATATCTAAAGTTAAACAACTTGGAAATCAAGCCTTTTAATCTGGAAATTATGGAAAAATGGAAATAGATAACAAAAACTAGGGAATTGGCTCAAGTGGAAGTGTTGTCGTTTTAACAATAAAGTCCATTTTAAGCCTCTACAATCTACAAAGTTTCAGCGAAATACTTTTTCAAGCTGTCTTCCTATGTGCTGCTAAAACGTGGAGATAACGGATCTATGAGCGATATAGCCTGCATTTCCTACGAAAAGCTTAATTTTTATAAATCTTTCGACAGATTTAGTGAATTAATAAAACTGAAACTCTAGAAAGTGTTCTAAAAACTAACTGGAATTAGCGAAATTTCTGAACTTCAGTTTAACAAAAACAATTTAAATTGTAATTTTTAGTCGGCTGGACAAAGGAACCCGCTATTTCTAGTGATTTAATAAACATTGTAAAAAGTTCCATTGATGAAAACTTTTTAAAAAATGTAGAAAATATCGTACAAGATTTGAGAATGCCATAAAAATGGAGATACAGCTAATGATAAAAATGCATTAATGATGGGAAATTACTTCAAAACTTAAATGAAAAATATCTATAGCAAAATTAGTAAAATTAGTAAATTCTGCTCAAAAACTCGATATTTGTGCCAAAAGAAGCGGGTGCATGGTGGAGATTGCGGGATTGCCCTTTCCTTTAACAAAAATGATACAAAACTATTATTGACAGATGGGAAAAATTTGGGATTGAATTGTTGTATGCTGAAAAAATTATAAAAATAGGAGAAATATGAAAAATAGAAAGATGATCATATCAAGTATGCATTGGAACACGAAAGTGATTATAACAGCTTTGACGATGTTGAACTTATTCATAGTTCCATTCCAAAATATAATCTGGATGAAATTGATTTATCAACTCATTTTGCAAGCTCACGATTTTGAATTTCCATTTTTATTAACGCAATTACAGGTGGAAGTGAAAAATGCGAAAAATTAATCAAAGACTGGCGAAAAGTTGCAAATGAATGCACTTGCTGTTCGTAACAGGCTCATATAAGTGTCCGCTCTAAAAATTCTGATGATGATTCATTTAAATTGTAAAAAGGAAAATCGATCTACAGCTTGCTACAAATATTGGAATTGATAAAAATTATACAGCTGAATACTGCTATAAAAGCTCTAAATCCATTATTTTTACAAGTTCACGTAAAATCTAATGCAGGAATTGATTATGCCGAAAGGCAGCCTGAAATTTTAACGAATAGAAAACAATTTAAAAGAGAATTTGGTCCAAAATATAGAAATTCTATTATTTTAAAAAGAAGTTGGATTTGAATGACAGAAGATACCATAAAACAGGGAATTGCTGGGAATAAAAACTTTTGACATAAGCGGACGGGTGGCACAAGTTTTGCCTTTATTGAAAATATGCGACGTGAAAAATAGCCTTGATTACTCTAAATAACTGGGGACAAACAACTGTTTCCTGCCTTTTAAACCTTAAAAGATTATACTGACAAAGTGGAAATTATCGCAGAGTGGCGGTGTAAGAAATCTCGGATATCATAAAATGCTTAGTTTCTGGGAGCAAAGGCTGTCGGTCTTTCCAGAACGATTTTAGAATTAGCTGTAAATATGATGTTGAAAACATAATCAAAAATTGAGAAAACTGGAAAAACTGAATGCAAAATGATAATGTGCCCTATAAATGCAAAAATATTAAAAGATACAAAATACAAAATATGTTTTGTACGGAAAAACATTGGAATTTTCCATGCAAAAAGTTTTAATAAATCTGCTGATAACTTAACTGTATATCAAAAATTGATTTTTAAACGAATATAATCAAAGAAAGAGAGTTAATTAATGATTATAGTTTATGATTTTGACAAAGACAATCTATGATGGAGAAACTGGTGTTAATTTTTCCACATTTTATTTATATCCACTAAAATCTATTTTATTTTTGATAAAATATTCAAAAGATTTACTTTTTATCTAATAAAAATAATAAATCTAACTACTTTTGAAAAAGAAAGATATTTTGAATTTTTAGAAAGTCATTCAACAGAAGAAATCAGAAAAATTAGTCGCAGATTTCTGGGAAACTAAGAAACATAAAATTTACCCATGGATAAAAGAGACGAGCTGGATAAAAGAATGAAAATGGTTATCGTGTCTTCTAGCAAGCCCATTATTCCTAATAGAAAAATTTTTATTAGTCACTTGGCTATGACAAAGTCTTTGGTACAAATTTTGTAAACGATAACAAAGAAACTTTTTATTGCCGGTAAATTGATGGAGAAAATAATAAAGGCGATGAAAAAAGTAAAAAATTGAACGAATGGGCAAAACAAAATAATTTTGAATATGAAATCACACAATTTTATTCTGATAGCTTAGCAGACAAGCCACTTTATGATATTTCCACATACTGGATTAAGAATGGAGTTAAACTGGAGGGAATGCCACCTCGAAAAACATTATTTGATAAATTATTTTGAAATAATATTTTCTACTAGACACCATTATAACAATAAAATTCTAGAATAATTAATTTAATCTTATTATCCAAATCTAATTTTTAAGTATCCATAAGGAATTTTTATTTTGGGTTTTGAAAAACTGCTTGTTATTAATAGATATCACAATTTCATGTCTTTTTATATAAGCAGGAAATCAATCGCCATTTCCTTACTGACCCTAATGTCAATCGCATTTTTGAAATATTCCCAAATTTTATTTGGGAAAGAGTCAAAACATTTTATTATTTGATAAAACTGAATTACTACGAAAACGAAACTCGCTACGCTCACTTTCGCAAATAGATAGATTAGAACAATCCTACAAAATATATCTGCTATAAAGGTTCTAGCAGAAAGAAACACATAAATGTGTTTAGTCGTTTTTCATTCCATCACGACATTCTATATTAAATTATAAAAATTATTATATTTAAATTTTAGGTCTTTGGAAAATATTAAATAAAGCAAAAGTGTTCGTTAAAGGAAAAATAACTAAATATGAATGTATTTCTTTCGCCATAATTTCTATAATGATAGTAACTCATTTATGTTAAAGTAACTCTTGTTTGCAAGCGGGCGTAGTTTTTACGATGAGTTTTATTTTCTTTTGTAAGAAAGTTTCGTAAAGCGGGTAGTCGTAGAACATTTCGCCATTATCTTTATAGTAGCAGTTGAAATATGTTAAAATAATGTTATTGCGAGCATGGCGTTCTCCTACTTAAATAAATAAAAACATATAAATAAAATTACAAAAAGTCTTTAGAGTGGATATCTAATGATTAATTTTCATTAGAGAATTTTATAATTACATATGGTTATAAATAGTATAATCTTGTAAATCTTTAATTCCATTTTCTGATTTTCGGTTATTTCCAAATGGGAAAACAGTATTAAATAAGATAAATCTCAAGTATTAATTTAAAGCATATGTAAAAGGGAACTGTTCTAATTCCCAACAAAATTAGACATAATTCCTATTTTTATTTCATTTATAAATTTTTTCTAAAAATTAAACTGTCAGCAATTCTTTTCTACTCAAAGGCATCGTCAACTGTGCGATAAATTTATCAGTTGATTTTTGTGCTTTTTCTTCACTTGATTTTCAATTCATCTTCTGTGATTTCACTGTCTTTTTCAAGCTTTCTTAATTTATTGTTTACTTCTTTTCTCACGTTTCTGATTGCAACTTTTCCTTCTTCAGCTTCTTTCTTTACCATTTTTACATATTCTTTTCTACGGTCTTCTGTAAGTTCTGCTACTACAAGTCTGATGATTTTCCCATCATTTGACGGATTAAATCTAAGTTTGCCTGTAAAATCGTTTTTCAATTGCTGGAATTAATGATTTGTCCCAGGATCAATTACCAATAATCTAGCTTCTGAGCTGAAACTCGTTCCAACTTGATTAAGTGGAGTTGGAGAACCATAAGCCTCACAGTTACTCCATCAAGCATTGAAACGCTCGCACGTCCAGCTCTTACGTGAGAAAATTTTGTTTTGTATTTTTCTACAGATTTTTGCATTTTTCTTCAGCTTCTTTTTAAATTGCATCTAACATTTTTACCACCTTTTTATTTTATTAAAATATTTTATATCAGATTATATTTTTCTGTCAATTATTTTTACAGTTGTTCCTATATTATCGCCTTGAGCCATTTTTAATATATTTCCTTCTTCCAAAGCATTAAACACCACTATCGGCATCTGATTTTTCCCTACATAGTGAAAGTGCTGCTGTATCCATTACTCCAAGATTTTTGAAATAGCTTCATCAAAAAGTTACTGTATCATATCTTACAGCGTCATCAAATTTCATCGGATCTTTGTCATAAATTCCATCAACTTTTGTACCCTTTTGCAAGTACATCTGCCTGAATTTCTACAGCTCTCAATGCTCCTGAAGAATCTGTCGTAAAATAAGGATTGCTGTTCCACCTGCAAAAATAACAACTCTTCCTTTTTCCAGATGTCTTATTGCTTTACGTCTAATATAAAGTTCGGCTATCTGATTTGAAGTGCTGTCATAACTCTCGTTGGTACTCTATGCTTTCAATTGCATTTTTGCAATGCAAGTCCATTCATAATTGTTGCAAGTATTCCATCGTATCTCCAGTCACTCTATCAAAGCCTTTTTCCATACCCGCTTATCCCACGGAAAAATATTTTCCACCACCGATAACGATAGCAATTTGCACACCTTTTCATGTACATCCTTTATCTGTTTTGCAAAACTTTCAAGCACTTCATTTGAAAAACCAAATTCCTTGTTCCTGCAAGTGCTTCTCCACTCAGTTTTAATAATATTCTTTTATATTTAAGCATTATAGAACCTCCATAAAGTTTTATAAGTTATCACTAAACCTCGCTTTTAAAATGAAATAAATTTTTATAATAGGGATTGTTCAATAGCTAATTTATAATCATTCAACTTTTTCTTTTCGTAGGATTGCTCATTACCATAAATCCTGATCTTTCTGCAGTAAAGTTTGATATTCTACGATTAAAAAGTTTGTAATAAATTCGTTATTTAAATAGAGATAGTATTAAATAAAAAGTAATTATTTAAAAATTTGCGAAGAGGATAATTCCCTATAGTAAAAACTAATTTCAGAAATCTTGAGTACTTCAGCAGCAAAATCTACTTCTTCTCTTTCGATTCCTTCCAACTTTAAATCTGTCAAGTGAGATTTGTATGTACATGGGAGCAATAAATTGTTCGATAATAACGCTGTCATCTCTAACATATTTTTGTTGTACTAAACAGTTTTCTTCGTGAGAATATTTTCATTTTTCCTTCTAATATTTTTTCTAATGATATTAGCTGGTTTTTCCTTCTGATTCTAATTGATGTCTTGCGATTTCTTTTTCTCTTTCAAATCATCAGCTGTAACAGTGATTTATCCAAATATTTTGGATCCATTACACGCGATATGCATTTGCTTTTGCTTTCGATATTTTCAGAGTAATCTCCATTAACATTTAATAATACACGATTTTTCCGCCTAGTGAATATAAGTTTCGATGAATCCGTCGTTGAAACGACTTTTAATCTTCTAATATTCATATTTTCACCAATTTTTAGCGATTAATTCTGTACAAATGAGTTTCAACAGTTTTTCCTTCAAGTTCAAATCTTTTAATTCAGTCTTCAACTTGTAAATCACAGAAGTCAATACCACCTAATTTTTCTCCAGATTTGAATTCATCGTTTTAGCACAACGAAGTCAGTTTCGAGTTAGATTCCAGATAGCACCTCTGTCTTCGAAAATCGCTGCAAATACCAATCCTTCCGCTCAACTCTTCGATTTTTAGTCTGCCTTAGCAATACCTTTTTCTCTAACCAGTCCATTGCTTTTTCAATATCCCCGTCATTTTTCTTGTAAGCTTTTTTACAGTCAAGCATTCCTGCTCTGTTCTTTCTCTTAATTCTTTAATAAGTGCTGTTGTAATTGCCACTTTATTTTCCTCCTGTATTTTAATTTTTATTTATTTTGACTTAATGATTAACTATCATTCACAAAATTATTTTGAAACATTTTTAGCATATTTAAAATTTCGGTTTTCGTTGTCAAATTCTAAAAGTCCTCGCATATTATCATGCCATCTTATAATTTTTAGTACCATAATAATGGGATGCTAATCGGTATATTGATATAAGCATTACCAGTGTAATGCCATTTGTTTTGTGTTCTCTAAGTTCTTTAAGTTTATCATGTGTAAAACCAGCATCTGATAGTTGCTTTTCATGTTATGTCTACTATGCCTTTTTCATTTTTCTCTTTAGCAGTCAAATTTAATGATTTTAGGAGTCTTCATCACTGTATAATAAAGCCAGCGAGTACGCTCCTGTGTCAGTATCTCCTAACTCAATTGCTTTTAAATAATACTTCTCTGCCTCTTTTGGATTACCTAATATAGCATAATCAGTTCCTATCTCTCATAAGCGTAAGCATCATTTGGATATTTTTAAACATATTCTTTTAAATAATGCATTAGATTTTTCTTATCACTCTTTTCAGTTAAGCCTAATCTATTTATTTTTAAATTCAGTCTTTCTTTTGAATACATATTCATAAAGGCTTCCATCTACTACAAAATACTGGTTATCATTGCCATTTCTAGTATATTTGTGTAGCTGCCTCTTTACCTAGAACACTTAAACTTACTATATATAAACCAATTAAAACTTTTTATAATTTTCACCATTCCTTTTTATTTTTTACACTTTTAATTTAATTTATTCGATTCAACAATTCTTTTGCGCTCTAATATCTATCTGACTGTTACCTCAGTGTTTTTCCAAAATCTTTTAGTCCATTTTTCCGCTTCCTTAAGATTCTATCTGCATAATATCCAAGTGCTAAAAGATATTGGGCCTGCATCATCCTTTTTGAGCAAGTGGCAAAAATAATTTTTCTGATTCTGCATATTTTTCGAGCAATGTAGCGCGTTGCTTAAAAACGTTAAATTATCTAATTTTCCTTATCAAATTCTAAAAATTTCGCAGCATATTTTTCTGATATTTTATAATTTTCATAATTATCACATAGTCATGAATCCAAATATTGCCTTAGCACTTCCTAGTAATGCCCCAGTTTTAGAATCTCTAAGAATTTCAAGGCTGTCGTATGACTTGAACCTTCTTTTTCAGTTCTTCATAATATTTCACCAAGTTTTGGTTTTTCCCTTTATCATTATTTAACTCTTTCATCATACAGAACAACTAAAGCAAAATTTCGCTGTATCTATTGTCTCCCAGCTCCATAGCTTTTAAATAATTCTTTTCTGCTTCCTTTAAAATTCATTTGCTATGCACATTGTACCTAGAGCTTCATATACATAAGCATCGTCTGATATTTTTCAATATATAGCAGCACAATAAAATTTTTATGAGTCGTTCTTATCTTGTCAAACCCATTTTGTCTAAATTTCTCTTTTTGTTTTGAAAATAGGTTTTCATACTTGGAATCCAAATTCATAATGATACTCACACATAATTTATATCATGCTCCATTGAGATTTTCCTTTATTTGTACCCAAAATACTTAAACTTGCTATAAAATAATCCATTAAACCTTTTTCTATGATTTTTATCCCTTCCTTTTTATTTCTTGACCAATAGAAATATGAGATTGTTCTTTTATTTTAATTGCTATTTTATACAGAAGAGGGAAATGGCTTTTATTCCCAGTTATTTTATTTAATTTTGATTATATTTTAGATTACGCTTCTGTAGCTCTTCCAACAACTTCTACTACTTCCTCAACGATTTCTCTGCGTTTGCAGGAACTTCTACTTCTGCCCTTCAACAACGTTTTCAATTCCACATCCTCTGATTGTCTGATTATGCATAACTCGTGCAAATAATTTCTACTGATCTTATAGCATCATCATTTGCATGGACTTTTGTAAGTTACTAAATCAGGATCTATCGTTTGTATCGATTAATGCGATTACAGGAATTCTAATTCTTTTAGCTTCTTAATGCTAAGAATTCTTTTTGATGTCAACTACAAACAATGCACTGGCAATGTGTTCATTTCTTTGATTCCACCAATATTTTTAGAAAAGTTTTCGCCATTTCTTTTCTTAATAATCCTAGCTTCTTTTTAGTGTATGCTTCGTCTAAAAGTTCCATCCGCATCCATTTCTTCAAGTTCTTTTAATCTTTTCACTCTTTTTTGATTGTTTCCAAGTTGAGTTAAAAAGTCCACCCTAGCCATCTGTGGTTTACATAGAAATCCTCCAGCTCTTTCTGCTTCTTCCTAATAGCTTCCTGAGCTTGTTTTTAGTTCCTACGAATAATACTTTTCCACCTTCTTCAGAGATTTGTCTTACAAATCGTAAGCCTCTTCAGTTGCTCCTGAAAGTTTGGTGTAAATCCAAAAATGTGGATTCCATTTCTTTCTGTAAAATATAGGGTTTCATTTTAGGGTTCCATCTTTTTGCCCGATGTCCAAAAATGTCTCCCTACTTCTAATAATTGTTTCATTGTAATTACTGCCATTACGTTTTTCCTCCTAATGGTTTTTCTCCCACTTTTCTTTAAAAGACAGATTGTAATTTTCACTTTTTATTTTAATCAATTTTTAATGTTTACAAATAAAAAATTTTTAAAAAATAAACTATAAAAATCGCAACACCCTATCTCTAAAACAGTACAAAGTGTGATTAATCGTTGTATTTTAACATTTTATAACTTTTGTCAATACTTTAAAAATTTTCTTCAAAAGCAATCATATGAAAAAATATTATCGCTTTTAACTCATTTCTTTTCTTTAACTTTTTGCTTTTATTCTCACTCAGCTTTTTCCTTTGTTACAAGAACTCCGTTTTCCATATCTGCCTCAAGATTTTTAACTTCAAGATTATCCGATGGAAATCTGTAACTTTTATCTCTTATTTCTGTTCAATTACACGACGTAGTGGACGAACTCCATAACTTCATCGTATCCTCGATCTCGCAGTATTCCTTAGCGGCATCTGATACTGCAAGATTAATTTCCTTCTTGGAAAGAGTCTTGTTTACTTCTATAAGCATAAGATCAACAATTTTTGAAAGATCTTCTTTATTTAAATGTGAAAATTCTATAACTGCATTAAAACGGTTAAGAAACTCCGACGGAAATATGGTTTTAAACGATCCATCAGTTCAGGTTTTTCAGCATCTTTTGTTAGTCCTGCTTCATAACCAAATCCAGCGTTTGAAGTAGCTATAATAACTGTATTTTTGAAATTTACTGTATTTCCTTGTCCGTCAGTCAGACGTCCATCATCTAATACCAAGAAGCAGAGTTATAACCTGCGAATCAGCTTTTTCAATTTCATCCGAGTACAATTGAATAAGGATTACGTCGTCACGTTCAGTCAAAGTATTGTTATTGTCATCATATCCGATCATATCCAGCTGTTGTTCCAATAAGTTTAGATACTGCTGTACGATCTGAATATTCAGACATATCTAAACGAATTATTGCATCCTTTAGTACCAAACATATCAAAAAGCAAAGCTGTTTTGCAAGTTCTGTTTTTCCTACACCGAGTAGGGTCCTACAAAAGAAAACTTCCAATTGGACGGTTACCTTCATCAAATCCTGCACGATTCCTTCTAATTGCCCGGAGCTACAGACTTAACCGCTTCATCTTGTCCTATAACTTTAGATTCCAAACTCGTTTTTCCCATATCTTTTTAGACGTTCAATATCACTTGCTCCCACTTTGTGATACAGGAATTCCTGTCATACGTTCTACAGATTCTGCAACATCATTTACTGTTGCTGTAACTTTTTGCATCTTCCTTATGATTAGCAATTTGAGATTCCAGTTCTTCGATTCGTTTTTGCATTCATACTGTTTCGTAATCTTCAGATTCAACTGCTTTCTTTTTGTTTTTCTTTTTCTTCTTCAATTTTATGCTCAACAGTATGAACATCGGTAACTGGATGCTGAGCAGCCCAAATGAGCTCGCTGTAACATCAACAAGATCAGTGCCTTATCGTGAAGGCTACGTTGAGGAAATGTACTGTATTGAGTAATCTACAGCCGCTTTCAAAACTTCATCAGAAGAATTACATTATGATGTTTTTTTCATACAAGTCATGTATTCCCTTTAAAGAATTTGATAAGTATCTTCCGGAGATGGTGCATTTACTTTAACCTCATTGAAAACGACGAGCCAATGCCGCATTTTTTAAAAATAGTGTTACGGTATTCATCCTGCGTAGTCGCACCTATTACAGTAAGTTCTCCACGTGAAAGAGCTGGTTTTAGAATATCTGCAAGTCCTTTAGAACCTTGTCCATCCCCAGATGAACCTGCACCAAGTATCTGATGAATTTCATCAAAAATAAAATAACATTCCCCAGTTCCTTAACTTCATTTACAAGATTCCGGATATTTTCTTCAAAACTTCCACGATACTGAGTTCCGCTTCAAGCCCAGATATATCAATTGAGATGATTTCTTATTTTTAATTGCCGCTCAGCATCCCCATTTACAATTGCTTGTGCTAAACCTTCAACAACCGCAGTTTTTCCTACTCCTGCATCACCTACAAGAACTGGATTATTTTTTGTACGACGTGAAAGAATTTCAGCTGTTTCCTGAATTTCCTTGTTACGTCCAATAACCGGATCCAGTTTTCCCATCACGTGCATCCTGTGTCAAGTTACGTCCTAATTTCTGCCAGTATTCCATCCTGTTTAGGAAGTTTTTCCCTTCTTTTCCAGGATTTTGCTGTATTTCCTCAACTGGCAGCTGCCCTGTGGCACGATAATGTGCAAACTCTTCGGAGTTACTTCCCTTCCATTAATTAAATAACGTCTGTTTTTCAGAACTGTATCCTCTCATTCCGCCCATAAGTTGGTTGAATATGTCGTCCATACTATTAAAGTCTCTGCTCATAATAAATACTCTCTCTAATTAAATATCAAATCACTTTTATATTTAATTCATTCTAAACTTTCAAAAATTTCATATAATATAATAAAACCACTTTAAAAACGAAATCAAGAATTATGACTATTTTACTCAAACCCCTAAATTTATATAATTTTTAGCAATTCAATTTTTAAACGAATTCAGTATATTTTAAAAATTTTCTATCAATTTTACCTGGTCATCCAGCAAAACTGTACGCATTTTCTCGTTTCTTTCCTGTTTTAATTCCTTTATATTTTTCAATAAAAATTCTCTTCTGTCAATCTTTGATCCTTTTAATTTACCGACTTCTCGTTTAAAATCCCGCTCATATTTTCAAAATACGTGCTTTTTGCTCATTTGATAAATCCATACTGTCAATAAAGTTTTTAACTTTATCATTTTTCGTTAAACAAGCTCTTTTTGGGAATTTATATAAGAATTATAAGCTTCCAGCTGTTCATTTGACAAAACTCTTGCAATTGCTCTGTATCTGTCTTCTTCTATTTTACCAATTTTTAGCTTTTTTCCATCAAACTGGACTAAATCCTTTTCTACTCCCTCAGCCTTTTTCTGATATTCATCAAATATTTTTGATAATTTTTTTGCTGATTTTTAGTTGCATTTACGATTTTAAACAAATCATCTTTAGAAATTTTTCACTGTATAAATTTTTGATAATAATCCTCATAGAATAAGACAAAACACTTATTCCAAACACCAATACTGATAAAAGTGCTATTTTTACTTTATTCATTCTCATCCTTTCACAAATTCCTTTTAGTTTTAATTATTTGAATTATTATAATTAGGCGCTTCCTTCGTAATTATAACATCATGTGGGATGACTTTCCTTCAGTCCTGCTCCTGTTATTTTTACAAATTTTCCATTTTCTTTTTAAATCTTCAATTGTAGCTGTTCCACAGTATCCCATTCCGAACGAGTCCACCGCAAATTTGATAAACTGTATCTTTTTAATGCGCCTTTATACGGAACCATTGATTCGATTCCTTCTGGAACTAATTTTTTCCGTTGCCGCTTCAAGCTGAAAATATCTGTCGCTGCTTCTCTCTTCATAGCCGCAAGTGAACCCATCCCTGCATAAGTCTTAAATTTTCTTCCATTATATAAAATTTCTTCTCCTGGCGCTTCATCAGTTCCCGCAAGCATTCCTCCCAAGCATAACGCAGTCCGCTCCAGCCGCAATGGCTTTTTACAACATCTCCAGATAATTTTATTCCACCATCGGCAATAAGTCCGATTCCTTTGTCTTTACAAACTTGTGCAATATTCATTACAGCCGAAATTTGTGGAACTCCAACTCCTGACACAACTCTAGTTGTACAGATTGACCCTGGTCCAACTCCTACTTTCACTGCATTTACTCCTGCTTCTATCAAATCAAGGCCGCTTCTGGAGTTACAATATTTCCTCCGATAATGTCTAAATCAGGAAAAAGCCGCTCTAATTTCTTTTATTTTTATTAATAACTCCTATTGAATGTCCATGTGCTGAATCAACAGCAATAATATCAACTCCCAGCTTCTACTAAAAGCTGCAACTCTTCTCACTGTATCAGTTCCAACTCCAACTCCTGCCCCAACTCTAAGTCTGCCTTTGCTCATCTTTTTGCAGCATTAGGATAATTTATAACATTGTCAATATCTTTAATTGTAATTAATCCTTTTAATTTTTGTACCTTCAACGATTGGCAATTTTTCAATTCTATTTTCCAAAAGAATTGATTTTGGCACCTTCAAGAGTTGTTCCCAACAGGATGCAGTTACCAAGTTATCTTTCGTCATAATATCTACAACTTTTAATGATAAATCTTCTCTATATTTTCAAGTCACGGTTAGTAATGATTCCTTTTAAATTACCGTCATTATCAACTACAGGAAGTCCCGAAACTTTATAATTTTTCATCAAGTCATTTGCATCTTTTAAAATAGCATCTTCCTTCAATGTAATCGGATTTGTAATCATACCGCTTTCATATCTTTTTACTTTTCGATACCTCTTCAGCCTGTCTTTCAATAGTCATATTTTTATGAATAAACCCTATTCCACCTTCTCTTGCAAGTGCAATTGCAAGTTTTTGATTCTGTAACCAGTATCCATTGCTGCACTTAGTATTGGTATATTTAGCACCAATTTTTAGTTAAATTTAGTTTTTCAGTGACACTTCGTGCGGTACCACATCTGATGCCTGTGGAATTAATAATACATCATCAAAAGTCAATCCTTCAGAAATTACAATTTTATCTTTTTGACTCATTTTTAAACATCCTCCTCATTTTATTTTTTTAAAATTTTTAATTATTTATCCTGCAAGATTTTAGTAAACCAGAGTGTACTGTATTACAAAAACTCTTTTTTAAATTATACCATTTTATCACAAAACAAGTCATAATTTCAATACTTTTTAAAAGATTTTTCCAATTTTTATATTAATTTAGATCACTATAATATCAAAAGTCAGAGTTTCTGATAAGAACTTGTCCGCCATCTACTACTATTGTTTGCCCTGTAATAAAATCCAGCTTCCCGACTTGCCGAAAAAACTGCTGTATATCCTATATCTTCAGGTTTTTCCCAATAGTATATACTGGTATTATTTCTTTTCATTTTGATTCATATAGCTTTTTAAATCTTTCCATGCCTGTATCAAAGTCCATCTGCTTAATAACATTTCCTGGTTGAATAGCATTAACTGTAATTCCATATTTTTGCATATTCTATATCTGCACTTCGCATAAATCCAAGTTGAGCGGCTTTACTAGCTCCATAGTGTGCCCATCCCGTGATAGCCCTGTAATAGGCCCTGTAATCGAAGAGGTCAGTATTACTCGTCCATAACTTTGTTTTTCATATATTTTAGTGCTGCTTTGTGTTACAAAAAAGTCCCTTTACATGTTTATATCTTTGTACTTTCATCCCAGTCTTTCTCTGTCATTTTTTCAATACTTGCTTCTAGGAAAAATACCTGCATTTGAACATAGTATGCTTATTTTTCCGTATTTCTTCGTAAATATTTTGGATATGTATAGTCTGACCAAATCTTTATCTGTAACATCAAATGATAATACAACTCACCATCCCAGTTCAACTTGCTGTTTCCTCTATTTTCTTTTGTCAATGTCTCCTATAATCACTTTTTGCTCTAGCTTGCTTTCAATGCTTTCTGCAATCCCCTTTTCCAATACCTTTTGCTCCCACCTGTAACAAGAGCAACTTCTCCAGCCAAATCAAACATTTAAATCAACATCCTTTCATTTTATATTTTTAAATTATAAATTTTTAAATTTAATCAATTTTCAAGGGATTAGAGTTTTATTGTTTTATCTCCTCTTCCTTTTCTTGCAAATCTTTATTTGCTTTTACTAGCTGCTCTGCAAATCTTAAACTGTTTAAAAACATGCACTGTATTCCTTATATTTTTATTTTATTTGTTTTATCTCTTGTGCAATATCAGCAAGCATACATACATATGTGTAAATCTCAGTTCATTATCCTGTCTGTGCCATAAAATATATAGCTTCTTTAGAATTTTCAAATGCCTCATCATATTTTTCCATTTCCAATATAATTTAAAAAAATAAAAGATAATGAGCATCTGCTTCATATTTATTTTTGTAATGATTCTGTATATATAAGAGTAATCAAGCTTATTCATTTTTATCATATTTTTCTATCGCTAGTTTTTACATATTTTATAGAATCTAAATAATTTTTCATTCTGAAAATGTATTGCAGCTATCGAAAAATATCCTTCTGGAAAATCTGGAAATAATTTTATCATTTTCTTAACAAGAACCACTTGCTCTCTTTCTCCATATTCACTTGTCCGTATCTTACTGCAAGATTAGTATATGCCATCGGATTTTGGGATTTAGCCTCTATCGCTTTTTCATAAAGTACTCCATTGAACGTTTAATATTATTTTCTGCTGATAAACTACTATTCCCTAAATAATAATATGGTAAATAATTTTTCTTTGTCTTCCTCTATTGCCTGTAAAAACAATTTTTCTGCTTTCTTCATAGTCATCCTGTATCTCAATAGCCTTAAATGTGGTTTCAATAGACTTTTTTTATTAATGCCAAGTTCAGTTCAACTCTTTCTAGTCAAATCTTCCACTTCCTTCTGTTCCTTTTTCCAGTCTATCTCTTTAAATTTTTTCTATCACTTTTCACTAAGTTTCTCAATTGTTTCTTTTTATAGTCATTTCACCAATATTTTGCATTTTCAGTTACTCGAAGTATTACTTTTTCGATATGTTTCACCTTTTGCTGAAAATCCATAAATACTGCATAAAATAAAACTAACCAATAAAAAATTTTTTTCATCTTTTTACTCCTTCTTTAACTCAGTTCCAAAATTTTCTCCTGTGCACTTTTACCCATATAAAGTTTATTCCCTTTTTCAGCCACTTCTTTATATAACTCTTTTGATTTTTCAAAATTTTCAATTTCTTCATATGTTTTAGCTAAATTGAACTTTATCTCTATTTGATACAATCTTCTTTTCCTTCAATAGTTTTTCCAGTTCAATAATTTTCTGTTGTGGATTATTTTCATAATCCAAACTATAATCCCTATTACAAGTTTTTCTCCACTTTTTCTAAAAATTTTCATCAAATATTTTCTTGCTTCCTTTTTTCTCCCATAAAATATTTATAATCCATTAAATTTCTATAGTAGCAATATTTTATTATTGGTAGCGTTAATCTAGTTATTTTTTTATTTTATTTAAATACTTTAAAGCTTTTTACTTTCTCGTTTAGTAGCCAATAACAAACTGATAAATTAATTCTGTTAAAATCTTTCATAATATTAATTTTTAAAAAATTTTGTACGTTTTTTTCTACTATTAAAATATATTTTTCAGGATCTAATTTAACAAATAAATAATGATTTCCTATCAAAAAAATAGTATTAAATACGGAAATAAATATATCATTATTATTACTGACAATATCCATAATAAAAAAATATACAAAAATAAGACACTCTCAAAAATATGTCCATGCTTAATTTATAAACTAATATAAAAATTATTTCATACAGATAAGTTTTTAATGCTCGCCTTTCGCATTTTTTTACTCTCCTTCAGCATTCAATCTTACAATCTCTACAATTACATCAGTTGCTAGAATCATACTCTCAAGTGCTACAAATTCGTATTTCCCATGAAAATTTTCCCCACCTGCGAAAAATATTTGGTGTAGGAAGTCCCATGAAAGGAAATTTTTGAGCCGTCTGTTCCTCCACGGATTGGCTTGATTATTGGTGTATTTCAAGGTTTTCCATTGCTTTTTGGCTATTTCTACGATTTCCATGTGATCTTTTTATAATTTCTCCCATGTTGTAGTATTGGTCTTTTATTTCAACTGTTACTAATTCCTTTTTGTATTTTTCATTAATTTTTGCAACATTTTCAGCAAATTTCTTTTTTTCTTCAAATTTCTGTCTGTCGTGATCTCTTAGAAATGTATGATAATTCAGCATCCTCACAATTTGCATGGATTTTTTTCAAGAAAAATAAAACCCTTCATATCCTTCTGTCTTTTCAGGTACTTCATCTGCTGGAAAGCTATTTATAATTTCTGCAGCTATTAAACTTTGCATTTATCATTTTTCCTTTGGCTGTTCCTGGATGAACACTTTTTCCTTTTATTTTAAAATACAGCTCCAGCCGCATTAAAACTCTCATATTCAAGTTCTCCCACAGTCCGCCATCCATTGTATAGGCAAAAATCTGCTCCAAATTCATCTACATTAAAGTTATCTGCTCACGCCCAATTTCCTCATCAGGCCCAAACGCTACTTTTTACCGTTCCGTGCTTGATTTCTGGATGGTTAATCAAATATTTCATAGCCTCAATAATTTCCACAACTCCAGCCTTGTCGTCAGCCCCCAAAAGAGTTGTTCCCATCAGTAGTAATTACAGTTTTTCCCAACATAATCCTTTAAATTTGGAAATTCGTCCGCAGACAAGCACAATATTTTGCTCCTTATTTAAGACAATATCTTTCCCATCATAGTTTTTCCACAATCTGTGGATTTACATTAACTCGCATTAAAATCAGCTGTATCCATATGTGCAATAAATCCAATAGTTTTCACATCTTTATCAACATTACTTTTCAAAGTCGCATTAACAAAGCAATTTTCATTCACATACACATCTTCCATCCCTATTTCTTGCAGTTCTTTTTACAAGCATTTTTAGCAAATTCAATCTGTGTTGGTGTAGATGGAATACTCTCACTTTTTCATCCGATCTAGTTTCAATCTTTACATATTTCAAAAAAATCTATCCTTTAATGTTTCATATTTATTCAAATCCATTTATTTTCCCTACTTTCTCCATATTTTTATAATTATAACTTTATTTTACAATTTTTACAGTTTTTCAATGCTAATCAAATAATTTATAAATAATTTTATAAAAATATAAACTATATCGATATAGAATAACTTTTTATTAATACTATATTCCTATTTAAAAATTAAAAATCAAAAAGTTATGAAAACAAAGTCATTTTTCTATTATACAACCCTATATAACTATAAAAATATCCTTTTAGTTAAATTTAATTCTTATACTAAAACCCATTTAAATAACGAATTTATTACAAATTTTTCTAATTAAAAGGATAAAACTTAATATTTTCAAATGATTAAAACATAATTTTTATTTTTAAACAGATTCTAGTATAAATTAATCCGTCGGAGCATTTTTCTGTGCTGGCAAAACTGTCTGAGCATAGCGAGTTTTTGTGCAGTGCAGAGAAAATGTCGTAGACTAGCCATAGGTTGTGGTGATTTGCGGCAATGAGCAATCCTACGAAAAATAAAAAGAAAAACATAGGATTATGAAAAAATATTTATTAATAAAATGTCCAAAAAATAATAAAAATAATTTAGTTGAATGATTATGAATTAATTATCAAACAACTTTATTATAAAAATTTATTCCTATTTTCAAAAGGTTTAGTATTAAACAAAAATCCCTTTATATGGATACTAAAAATTAAATTTAACTTTTTAATAAAATTATCAAATTATTAAAAAGCCGAATAGAAATTCGGCTGATGTATAATATATTTTATGATAAACATTACACAAAAATAAACTGAAATATATTTTCAGTAACAACAATATTTTACTAGATTCCTTAAAATTTTGCAAGAAAAATAATATCGGCGACAGTCACCTTGAACATATTAAACTTTCCATTGATAAATTTCTTGCCTGCAGGGATATTTCAAAAGGTTTTGTCAAGTTCAAATGTCCTCACTGTCCTGTTACACATCTGTTCCCTATTACTTGCAAGTCTAAGCTCTGTCCTTCTTGCGGTTACAGGTATTCTATGACATGGACTGAAAAGATTCAAAAGCATATTCTCAATATTGAGCACCGCCATGTCCTTTTTACTGTCCCTGAAGAATGCAGAAAGTTCTTCTTTTACGACAGATCCCTCCTGTCAAAACTTTCTGCCGCTGTTAACCAGGTATTCAAGTTCATCTTTCACAATATCAGCAGGAAAAGAAAAAGAAAAAACAAAATTTCTGAACATTCCAGATATTACTTTACTGATTCCGATATTGTACATTACGGTCTCATTTCTGTCATTCATACTTTTGGCAGGGACCTGAAATGGAACCCTCATGTTCATGCCATTGTTTCATTAGGAGGTTTCAATAAAAATCTTGAGTTCAGGAAAATGAGATACTTCAACGTTGACACTATTGCCGGGCAATGGAAATACCACGTCCTTAAAATTATTGAAAACGGCAGCTATCCCAGCAGGAAGATTGAGAAAGCCGCTAAAAATACTGCTACAAAGCTTTACAAGGAAAACAAAAGGTTTTTCTTTAACGTTGGCAATGGTGATCTTAACAGCACAAAAGGTATTATCAAATATCTTGGACGATACCTTGCACGTTCTCCCATTGCTGAATACAAGATTACTGACATTACTGACAAGGAGGTTACTTTCTTTTTTAATGACCTGGCTAATGATAAAATGAAAACTTGTATTACCATGTCTTCTGAGAAATTTATTTCCCATATTTTAATTCATCTGCCTCCTAAAAACTTTAAGATGGTAAACCGCTACGGATTTTATTCAAGGCATATTTCTGGCAGGCTTAAAGAGGCAATTGAGGCTTTCAGGAAAAACATTGCCGTGTCAAGATATTCATTTTATCAAAGGCAGATATACAAGACTTTCAGGGATGAATCCTTTTTACTGTCCAGTATGCAAGATTAAAATGATTGTATGGGAATTTTTATCATTACAGATATCCGCCCCTCAAAAAAATACTATTAATATTTTATTAATCCAACTAGGTTGGATATTTTTGTCGTGGACATTTGTATATTTGTTTGACAAAGAAGAGGAAAAGAGGCTGACGCCTCTTTTAAAAATTATCAAATATATCAGTAAATACCTAAAAATATTTGAATTTACTTTATAAAAATAAAAATCACAGTTACTCAAACCGTGATTCTATTATTTTTCTAATAAAGTTTTCTCTTTAAATTTTTGTTTTCAAAAATTCTCTACAATATCCGAATACTGACATCAACATCTGTATTTAAATATAACTTTTCATTCTTTCGTAAAAACGCCTGCCAAACTATTCCATTTTCTAAATATACATCAACCGTTTTCCAAATTTAGAAATATCTATTCTTTCAAGTTTTACTTCATTTTCTTTCAAATTAACTATTTTCCTGAAATTTTTGTCAATATCCTCATCTATTCTTTCGTCGTCAACAAAATAAATCTGATTTATTAATGCACTTGCATATTCTTTTTCAAGTTATTTATAAAATCATCACTGTAATGACTCGTAAATAACCATTGATAAATAACATCCTTTTAGTGTCAAAATTTTCCATTTCAATATTTCCTTATCAGAGTAAATCAGTTTCATATTTTTCTACAGTAAATCCATAGATGTGAAAAATAATGTTTTTCATGTGCCTCAAGATAATTTGGAACAGTATAAATCATATTTCCAAATCTACGTAAGTAAACATTCTCACAATTACTAAGTTCCAGTTGTATTTCTCCTCATTTTTGTTTTTCTCCATAATAATTTCTCCACTTTAAATTATATTTTTCACCCCAAAATACAGCCTTATCTTTTTCATAATTTGAATCATCTCTTTTTCATACCTGTCATTATAAATCCAATCGCCTAAATCTTCATGAAAAATCCGACTTCAGTCCATTTCATTATAATACTTTTCCCCGTTCCCATTTCACATTTTCACTTAGCATTTAACTACTCTTTTCATTAGTTGTTTTGTGTGATATATATGGTATAAAATATAAATACTCAAATCAATTTACTGTTTTTATTCCCAAAAACTTAGTCAGCACATCGTCCTGTATGTCCCAGCCCACTTTGCCACTTGCCTCAATGTTATTTTTCAGCAATTCCATTTTCAATACTCTTCTGACTTCCAACAATTACAACTTCATCATTTCACTTCTACATTTTCTATATCCGTTAAATCAACAAAAATCATATCCATACAAATTTCTCCAACAATCTTTTGCCTTTTTTCCATTTATTAAAACATACGCTCCTTCTGAATTTTCAATTTGCTTTTGAAATCCGTGTGCATAGCCTATTGATACAATGCCTATTTTAGAGTCTCTGTTTACAATGCCTTTACTTCCATAGGAAATTTTATCGTTTTTCTTTTCACGTTTCTTATGTTTATAATTTGTGATTTTACTGTTATAACGTCTAATAATCCCATATCATAAGATAAAGGCTCCATTCCATAAAGTACCATTCCCTACCCGTAGCGAAAATCATAATTGTATTTTTCTCCGTATTTAAAAAGTAATGGGACTTGCCTGTAAATGTTTGTACTGATATTTTCATATCATTTTTCGTCAAATATTTTTAAAAATATTTTCATATCTTTTCAACTTGCTTTTTCAGTTTCAATTTGATTTTCTGCATCTGAGATATGAGAAAAATAGAGATTATTTCCAGTTTGTTATTTTTAGAATTTATTTCATATTTTTATTTTTCAATTAATTCCAAAAATCTCATTTTCATTAAATCCAAAGCCTGTTCATTCACTGTTTACTTTTATATGGATTTTCAAAACTGTATTTTTCAAAGATTTATCAAAAATTTTTAAGTAATCAGATAATTGTGGAAAAATTAAAAATTGTAAGTTCAACATTATTTTTCTATCACATATTTCAAATTTTTAGGGCTCAATATAATTAAGTGCCATTATCTTTTATTTTTCTATTTTCCAAAAATTTTAGTTTTTCTTTTTCAAATTTTTAGAAATTTCACAATTTTTATTGCTTCCTCAATATATGCCACTGCAAAGTAATTATAATTATTTTCTAACAATATAGGAAAAATATTTTCAATTCCCAGCCCATAGGCATTGTCTTTTAATTACACAAATGATATTTTTATTTATAGAACGTATTTTTCCAAGTTCCTTTTTAAATTTTCCTATTTATTTCCAAATTTACTAACATTTTTATTTTTGCTCTCCTTGACAAATTCCTAAACTGTTATTATTAATGGAGCCATTATTCCTAGAAAGGATAACTAATCTCAAAAAGCAGAATTTTTACGATAAATTTTTTGATACTGTATTTCAGGTATTCCTTTTTCTTTTTAGGGAAAAATCCGATTGCTGTGATTTTATTAGAAGTGTCGCTTCTGCTGTAACGGTTTACGTATGGTTCGAATAATATTCTTTTCTCCATTAACTGTCAAATGTAGTCTTGGTGTTCTCCATATTTATCCATATATCCTGTCGTATTTCTTTTACTATCCAAATTTTTCCCATTTAATGAAACCATTCCATTTTCAACTTTTAACTTGTCAATTCTCAAAAAATAAACAAAATCCGAGACAACAATGGCAGCTACTGGCAAAAAGCTGAAAGTGTCCTTGCAACTGAATTTTTCCAGCAAAGTAAATGCTATTCCATAAACAATAGAACAATATCGCCATTAATATCAGAATTTTATCCACTCCCTTGTGAATTAATCCATTAAGTTCAATTTTTCATTAGTAATTTCCATAATAAACAGCTCCCTTTCCAGCCTAATTTAACAAACAATACTAAAAAACTGAAATCAAAAATTTATAATTTACCCTAAATCTATTTTTAGTCTGAAAAACAATTAACATTTACTTTTTCTTCCAAGTCCTGATGCAATGAGCTTTCTGAACGCTCTTGCCCGATAGCTCACACTTTTTCTTTCTTCGTCATCTGCTTCTCCAAAATGATTTTTCCTAGTTCATACGAATAAAAATTGGATTGTAGCCAAATCCATTGTTACCTCTTGCTTCAAACAAAATTTCTCCTTCTATTTCTCCTCGAAATGAATGAATTTCTCCATTTGGGAAAGGCAATACTTACAACAGATACAAAATGTGCTTTTTCTATTTTCTTTCACATCCTTCAAAAGTTCCAGCATTTTTGGTTCTTTTCGCTGTCAGTTGCATTTTCTCCCTCAAATCTCGCCGAATAAACTCCTGGTGCTCCATCCAGAGCATCTACAAAGTCCTGAATCATCAGAAACTGTTATAATATTTAGTATATATCTGCAATTTCCTTTTGCTTTTTTGCAAATTTTGCCTCAAAGTTTCTCCATCCTCCACAACATCAGAATATCTAATCCATCTAAATTGTTACAACTTCCAAATCCATTCCCTCAGTCAGTTTTTCAAAAATCTTTTATTTTCCTTTGTTTTTCGTTGCTAATAATACTTTCATCTCATCACTTTCCTTTTTTATATAACTTCCCTAAATTTATTCCTAATATTTAATCCTGTGCTACACACACCACAAAACAGGGTATTAAATTATCCTCTTAAAATTTTATTCTTTATAATTATCTTTTATAATTTTCATTTACAATGTTGTGAATTTCCTTTTTCTTCTCTTGACATAGTTTTTCAAGTCTACTGGTTTTATCAACAATAATTTTTATATTTCCTTGTTTGACGTTACTTTTAAACTTTACGACTTTGTACTTCATAAGTTCCAACAATTGTAATTGGCAAAAATTCTGGCATCTGTATCTGTTGCAGTTTAAAACTTCCTTTTTAAATTCACCTATTGTACCATCTTCACTTCTGCTTCCTTCAGGGAAAAATCACATAAGAATGCCCTTTTTATTTTACTTATCGCATCTTTCATATCCTTCATTCCCTTGCCGTGCATTTTTCTATCCAGAAATATACAGTCGAAAGGAACGCATCCAACGTCCGATTGCAGGCCATCTTTTTCATTTCCTTTTTGCAATGAAAATGAAAAAGTCAAGTGGTAAATATCCAATAATGCAGGAATATCAACATTACTCTGATGGTTTGAGATTAATATAACTAGCTTCGTTTTTGTTTGTCTTTATTTTTTTATTTCTTCTTCACTGCCATTTTTGTAAATAACTTTTACTTTGCTTCCAGCTCCCCAGATTAGATTTTTACCCCAATTTTGGCTACTCGCATACGTATCTATATCTTTTTCGCCTTTTATTGAATATTAGATACCATATATGAACAAAAACTTCCATAAATAAAAAGTTCCGACTAATACAAGATGGTAAAAATATTGTTCTCATGTTCTTTTCCTCCCTTACTGTTTATTAGTAATTTTCCTTGTACTCTTTTTAACTTTTTAAAAATTTTTATCAAGAGAAAAACCTTGCCTTGCCAAATATTGTATAAGTTTCTGCTCTTCCTTCAGTTTCTTTTCATCCCGACTGTTGCTTGAATTAATTTTTGCTACTATTTTTATCAATTAATTTTTCCAGTTTTTACATCATCAATATTTTCTTCTTTTTCCTCATCCAAAGTCAAATACGCTTTTTCAACTGTACTTCTGTCAATTCCCTTTTGAAAAAGGTTGTAGGAAATACGATTTTTCCATAAGTTTTGCTTTCAATGTATGAAATCGCATAGTTTAGGGTCATTCAGATACCCAAATTCCTCCAGCTTTTTCTATTGCCTTTAAAACTGCGTTCTATTCCAAAATTTTTCTTCCAGCTTTAACCGTACTTCCTTTTTGTCCTGTCTTTTAATGAAATTAGAAAAATCCCTTTTTCAAGAGAGGCTTCATACGAAATCTCATCATAAAAACCTCTCAATACTGTCATTTACTTCAAATCATATTTTTGTCTAGATAAGAGGACTTATATCCATAATTTCTTCAGTATCAAGATATATTTTATTTACGATAAATTTCTATTAATCTTCATTATTTTCCGCTTCTTTATTTTCAGTTTTCAGCAGTTTCTACTGATTTTTAACTGCTCTGTTTCCTGTTTTGGACGAATAGCTTCCAGTACTTGACTTTTCAAGCCTTCCATATACTTCCTTGTTTTCCTTTTAGCATATTTTCAACATTTACACGCCCTTGTCCTAGACGTTCATCGCCGTAACTGAACCATGCTCCACTTTTTGAAGCAATCCCAAGATTAATTCGTCGCATCCGAACTCTCCAATTCTTGAAATTCCAGTTCCATACATCACGTTGAATTTAGCCTCTTTAAATGGCAGCGCAACTTTATTTTTGTGACTTTTGACTACAACTTCGCTTCCAATAACATCGTCTCCCTGTTTAACAGAACCTACTCTTTTTACTTCCAGCCTCTACAGTTGAAAAGAATTTTAAAGCACGTCCTCCCGAAGTAGTTGTCTGCACTCTGGAACAAATGAAAAATCCACCAATTTTTTTCCCTTATTTGGTTAATAAAAATCATAACTGTATCAGATTTTGAGATACTTCCTGTCAATTTTCTAAGTGCTTTTTGACATAAGTCTTGCTTGAAGTCCCATTTGCTGATCGCCCATTTCTCCTTCGATTTCAGCTTTTGGAACAAGCCCTGCAACTGAATCGACAACAATTACATCCATTGCTCCGCTTCTTACAAGCATATCTGAAATTTCAAGTGCCTGCTCCCTGTATCGGGCTGTGAAATTAAAAAGTTCGTCGATATTTACTCAAGCGCCTTTGCATAAACTGGATCTAAAAGCGTGTTTCCGCATCGATAAATGCCACAGTCCTCCAGCATTTTCTGAGCTTCCGCAATAATATGAAGTGCGAGCGTTGTTTTTCCCGAAGATTCTGCCCATAAATCTCAACAATTCTTCCTCTCGGCACTCCTCCAATTCCAAGTGCTATATCCAAATTCAAGCTCCCTGTAGAAATAGCTCTTATATTCATTTTTCTGATTTTCACCAAGTTTCATTACAGCACCGTCGCCATAGTCCTTCTGAATCTGCTTTTCAGTGCCAGGTCAAAGCATTTTCTCCTTTTCGCTTAATCCTTATCGTCTTTTCTTTTTCTTTTTCTTCAGCTTTTTCTAGCCATTATACCCTCTCCTTATTTATTGTTATATTCCAAACATTATTATATCACAATTTGATTTCTTTTTATATAGTAAATTATACTTCCACCTACTTTTTATTTAAAAATATATTTTTCAGCTTTATATACAAAAAGAAACTTTACCATTTCTTTTGAATTTTCTATAATATGATACAATGTAGTAATTAGACTTTTAATAATAGACTTACTATACAAAAAGCAAGGAGCGTGATTATGAAAAATATAATCAGTTTGAAATTTTTAGATTTATTGGAGCATTGTCAGTATTTTTACTATCATACTGTAACACATACTCAGTTTTCTTCTTTAAAGCTTCCTTTTATTCGGAACATGGGATGCCTAGGGTATTTTTTTCTTTTTCTGCTTTCGAGATTTCTTTTAACGTATGTTTATTCAAACAAAAAAATCTTGACACCCGGATTTTTTATAAGACAAGATTCTTTAAATTTTATCCTGTCTACTTCCTATCGCTCATACTGACATTAAAATTTAAAGGTACAATAATATAACATCTTCTAGTGCAGTCATGGATTTTTTAACAGATCCCTAAGCTACAATTCATCTGCATGGTATCTTTCTGTACTGGCTTTTTGCTTTTACTGTTTCCAGTGTCACTTTTTAATTTAGAAAAATAAATATTTTACATATTTTGTATTAATTATCAATTTTTACGTCTATTATTTTTCAATTATCTTTTCAAGCTAAAACTCCAGCAGTGGAACAGTTCTTGAATTTATAAAATATAATCCTCTTATGTGACATCAGCACCTTTACATTCGGAATGCTCCTTTATGATAAAAATAAAATATGAAAAAGAAATATATATTCCTTTCTTGCAATAATTTATATTATTTTCTTATTATTTGCTCCATACAACAAGTTTTTCCCGTATAATTCCACTGCTGTTTCGTTATCTTTCATCCCTTTAATCGTATTTCTATATTTAGATAACGGATTTTTCAGTAAATTTCTAGGAAACAAATTTTATCTATCGGGAGGAATCAGCTATTCAATATACATACTGCATAGACCTCTCTACATAGTATTTGAAAAATTTATGGGAGAAAATGACAAGTCATGTAGATTTTCTAATCTATTTCTAATGGTATTTCTAATGTCAAATTTGACAAAAATATCTCGTGGAGAATAAATTTTATAAATATCTATGCTGAAATATTTAAATAAGGCTGTCTGGCCTTATTTTTCCTGCAAAAATACAATCTCACCTTCTTTACAAGAAAATGAATGCTTCAACATTGACACTATTGCCGGGCAATGGAAATACCACGTCATAAAATTATTGAAAACGGCACTATCCCACAGGAAGATTGAGAAAGTCACTAAAATATACTATGCAAGCTTTACAAAGGAAAACAAAAAGATTTTTCTTTAACGTTGGCAATGGTAATATTAACAGCACAAAAAGGTATTATCAAATATCTTGGACGATACCTTGCACGTCTTTCCCATTGCTGAATACAAGATTACTGACATTACTGACAAGGAGGTTGCTTTTCTTTTTAACGACCTGGCTAATGATAAAAAGAAAACTTGCATTACTATGCCTTCTGAGACATTTGTTTCCTATATTTTTAATTCATCTGCCTCTAAACACTTTAAGATGGTAAACCGCTACGGATTTTATTCAAAGGCATATTTACGGCAGGCTTAAAGAGGCGATTGATGCTTTCGGGAAAAACAGTGCGTGTCAAGATATTCATTTTATCAAAGGCAGATGTACAGGACTTTCGGGATGAAAGCCTTTTTACTGTCCAGCATGCAAGGTTAAAAATGATTGTATGAGAATTTTATCATTACAGATATCCGCCCTCAAAAATACTATTAATATTTTTATTAATCCAACTAGGTTGGATATTTTTGTCGTGAACATTTATATAATTATTTGACAAAGAAGGAAAAAGAGGCTGACGCCTCTTTTAAAATTATCAAATATATCAGTAAATACCTAAAAATATGAATCAAATTATTATTAATTTTTCTCCCATACTTCATCTGAAATTTCCTTAATAAATCTAAGCTTTGCCCATTGCTCTTCTTCTGTAAGCCTATTTCCTTCCTCTGTTGAAAGCAAATCCACACTGTGGACTCAAATAAAAAGCCTGTCAAGCGGCACATATTTTGAAGCCTCTTTTATACGTGCAATTACACTTTCCTTTTCTTCCAATGTTGGATTTTTAGAAGTTATTAATCCCAAAACAACTCTTTTTATCTCTAGAAACTTTTTGCAAGCGATTCAAAAAGTACCTGCTCTTTCTGTATCAAATTCAAATAATAGGCATTTACATCTTCTTTTCCCAAAAAGCTCATCTGCAATTTTATCGTATCCGCCTTTCCCAAACCAGGTAGAAGCATAATTTCCACGGCAAACATGCGTATTAATTATCAAATCTTCGGATTATTTTGAAATACCCTGTTGTTTATATTTAGAAATTTTTCTGCAAATTCTTGCCTAATAATTTCTTTATCCCTATCACTTTTTCAATAAACGAAGCAATAAAAGTCATCATCTACAAGACAACCCCAAGTACAGTCATCAATTTTGCAAAGTTCTAAGTCCTTCGTTATACAAGTCATTTATAACAGTTTTGTAGGCACTGACAATATCGTCTTCCAATCCTATAAAATCAGGGATAAACTTTAAGAAGTGCCACCACATGCTTATCTTCCCTTACTAATTCTGCATAAAAATTGTGCTGGTGCAGGTATCGTAAATCTAGCTTCCACCCCTTTTTATCTTTTACTAAATCTCGCAAAACGTATAATGTTTCACAAATGGATGATTTTCCCCACTAATTTTTTTCCAGTAACAATCGCAGTATCATCACGGGTAACAACACCATTAAATTCATACCCTTATCAGCATGCACATGCCCAATTCCATTGAATCCCCGAGAAAAAAGTCCAAATGCCAGTAACTTCGTCTAAATTCTCCATCTGTAACACTTTTATATCCTAATTCAATTTGTTTATCCACAATTTTTCTAATTTCTTCATCCTCAACTTTTTCCAATTCTTTCTTGTCAATTTTTCCCTTTTTCAAAAATCATTTCTAGCTTTTTCAGTCTCTCAGTTCTCAAAAAGCTTCCTACAGTATCATGTCTATGAGTGCATTTTATTGTACACATATTATCAACTCCCTTATTTGTTATTATTTTTATGAAGTTATTATATACAAATATGTGCTTTCTGTAAAAATACATTTATTTTCAGTTTACTATAACTTTTGTTTATATCAATGTTCTTTAATCTTATGGAATTTCTGTATATTTCAAATGTTCCTTCAAAGCCTCCACATAAACTTTCCCATAAACACTTAGTTCAATATTTTTCTGCATTATAATTCCAACTTTCATATACTCGTCCACTTCCAGCGGTTTTGCAATAATATTTTTCTCCATTTAGTTCTTTACTAATTATTCCTGTACTTACCGTGTATCCATTAAGCCCAACTGCCAAATTAAATAAAGTCGCTCTATCCTCACCTTTTATATTCTTATCCCTGTCAAGTGTACTCAATATTTCTTCTGAAAAATAAAAGAGTTATAATCTCCTTGCTCAAACGACAAATATGGATATTCCTTCAAATCTTCAAGACTAATGCTTTCCTTTTTGCAAAGGATGGTTAAAACTAATGAAAACATGTGGCTTTGCAGTAAACAGCTCAATAAATTTCAAGTTATTTCTTTTTATCATTTTTTCAATTACAGTTTTATTCGCTCCCGAAGTGTATAAAATTCCAATTTCGCTTTTTCTCTTGCTTACATCTTCAATAATTTCATTAGTTTGTGTTTCCCTAAGTGTAAAATCATACTTATTCTCTCCAAACTTTCTTAATCACATCCACAAAAGCATTTACTGCAAACGAGTAATGCTGAGTTGATACCAAAAATCTACGAGTTATCTTATTTCCCTTTTTATATTCTTCCTCCAACAAATCCGTCTGTTCCAAAACTTGCCTAGCATATCCCAGAAACCTATCTCCTTCAAGTGAAACAATTACTCCTTTATTTGTCCTGTTAAAAATCGTTATATTCATCTCATCTTCCAGCTCTTTTATTGCTTTTCGTCAATGCTGAGCTGTGAAACAAACAGCTCTTTTGCTGACATCACTAATGTCCCTTTTTCAGCGACTGTTACTACATATTTTAGTTGCTGTAATGTCATTTCCTTCTCCCTCTTTTATTCACATAATCTTCTTAATATTTCTCCTGCATCTTCTATATTTATTATGTATAACCAATACTATTTCCCGTTTAAAGTTTCAAATCTTGTATTAAATAATCTTTATACATATTTATCAAAAGCAAGTTGTTATTTTTACATATTTTCTATGTTTAATTGGTTAAATAAAAAGACACCTATAAAAGTGCCTTTCTATAAATAACTATTTTTCTTAGTTTCTTGAAATTTTTCCCAGATTCCTGCTTTTGTCAAAAATGCTTTTAACAGTTTCTGTTGGTTGAGCTCCATTTGATAAGTATTTTAGATTTCTTCCTCTTTTTAATACTACTTGTTTCCCTTCTTCAGCAAGTGGGTTGAATGTTCCTAAGTAAGCAACTGCTTTTCCCATCTCTTCTTGATAAAGATTCCATAAACTGCTATTCTATAAAAAGGAACTTTTCTTTCTTCCTAATCTAGTTAATCTTAATTTTAACATTAAATTTTACCTTCATTTATTTAATAACTTGAAAATTTATTATTTTAAGTATGTTATGATTATACTAAAATTTTTTTAAAAATTGTCAAGTATTTTTCTTTACATAAAAAGCAAATTATAAATTTAAATATATTTTTCAAAAATTTCTTAAATTCATATTTTTATATTTATTTTTAGATATTTTTCATACATTTTTGATAGCAGATGCAATTTTACTTTTTATGTCTTGTAAATTCATACTTTTAAATATTTCAAATTTTACTTCTCCTATTTCTTCAAGTTCTTCTTCAATTTCATTATCTGTCGGCATTATAAAAGCATTTTTCTTTCATTTTTAAACCATTCTCTTGGATAAAAATTCTTATATGCAAGTTCATATAAATATTGTTTGAGATACATCTTGTACTCCAGGATAGCCCTTAATTCCTCTTCTGTAAACATAATATTGTAATATTTCGCATCATAAATGGAAATGCTTTTTATCTTCTTGATTGTATACAACTAAATCGAGGGATTAAAGTCTTATTAGATTTATGTTTATTTTTCAGAGTTGATAACACTCCATTCGGGTTTAGCTATTACTTCCTTCAAAGTTTTGTTTTCAGTATTATTTTGTTGTTCCTATTCCTAAATCCTTTAGTTTTTATCGGGAATTTTTCCAGAACGATAGCACATACCTTTTCCCCATACTAAATTGAAACTGGTTGTTCCAATAAACTTTATTTCTTCATCTTCATTTGAATTTTCAGATTCCAATAGATAATTCTTCATCATATTTAACTGTTTCTGCTTTTTATCAACAAACTGTCTGCTCATTTCCCGATTCAATTTTGCACGAATATAATCCTTTATCTCCAAAATAGTCCAATTTCATCATCTGAAATATTTATAGGTTCATAATCGAGAATATCAAATATTTCCTTAATTTTATTGCGACTTTTCTGTAATTATGCAACGATGCAATCTCCGAGAATTTCTTCTTCATTTGTTTCTCTATTTTACAGAAAAACATCCAAATAGAATGGGACATTATTTACAAAATAAGCATCTTTTTCATTTATAGTTTTTCTCCCGAGAATTTCTCCTTCTCCATTTTCTTCTATTATTGTTTTTCATTACTATAAAGTCCATTAATGTGATAATCATCATACAAATCTATTTACTAAAAGCCAGCAAGTTATAATTTTTATTTTTCTTTGTCATTTGATAAAGGATTGTTTCTGCTCCTTGCTTTCATATTTCTCTCTAACTTCTATTAACTGCTTTATTATCTTATTATCCCTATCAAAATTTTCATCAAATTCCTTAATATATTTTGGATAAATAATCAGACAGATATCCTTTACAGTAATTATACCAACAAATTTAAATTTATACTTGTCTCCCTCAAATTCTTTTTCTAAATTTTCAAAAGATTCTCCATTATTTAATTCTTCTAATTCAACTTCAGATAAGTTTTTAGAAATTTTTCTGACAATATTCTTATATGCTAATATTTTTAAAACTTCCCTAGTTTTATCTTCAGTGAGATTAAATATAGACTGTAATTTAGAAATATCATATAATTTTTAATTCACGAATACTTTCATCTAAACTACCTCTATTCATCAATAGATTCAGTGTTTTTCAGTTATTTCAGTTTCATTTTCTGAATTTTTCTTCTTCTTTTTGTTCCTCTAATTATTTCTTCTCCTACTTCTATTGGTGTTTTTGATCGAGCAATTCAACTTTATCATTGAATATTTCTTCATAATTTTTCATCAAAAGCTTCGCATAACTTAGAATAAGTTTCCCATTTTTCCTTCTTTAAAAAATTCTTTTCTATGCTGTCTTCCAGCATCTTCATAAAGATACATCAGAACTTTATTTTTATAGCATTAGTTATTTTATCAATATCTTTACTAGCCAATATTGATTTTGAAATAAAAGTAGGGTCCTATTAATTTATCCTCTGAAACATGACATTTGGATAAAAATTTCATTTATTTTTATTCTAAAATCATTCCAGTTGGATAATTCTTTTCCATTAGCTCTAAATTTATAATCATCAAATTCAGATTTACCACTTTCATCTTTACTTTTTATTATAAGCATCATCAATTCCAGTATATTCAAATTCCCATCTTCGTTTAAAAAGCTGTGTCTAACGGCATAACTCACGATCAGCACTATTCATTGTTGCCCATATATAAAAAGTTTGAGGTAATGTGATTTTTATCCAGTTTTTCTCCTAAATACCTTTTTCATTTTCTGTTAAGTTATTTTTATCAAACTCTTCTTCTAAATATGGTTTTAAATCTTCAGAAACAGCTATTCCATATTCACTTTCACCATTACCATTTCTATCTAATAACTGAAAAAGTCACCAAAAACTTCTTTCTTTGTATTTGCCCTGTTTATTTCTTCAATTATTAATAAATAGTTTGTAGCAGGATTTTTGATTGCTTTGATTAATAAACGTAATAGTACACCAGAATATATTTATACATTATAGTTTTAGTTTCTTTTTCCATCTTCTAATTTAATAGGAAATGGCTTGAATGTTCCAATAAAAATTTCCATACATATAGTTTGGATGGAATGTAACTCTTTCATAATTATTTCCAAAATATGCATCTTCATTCAATAAATAACTTTTTCCAGTTCCAGGAGCACCAAAGAATATTCTTTGGCGGGGTTTATTAATATTCTTTGTCAAATTTATATTTTCTAAATCATTAAAACAAAAATTTTCTTTTTGAAATAAATGTCATATCAGTATATTGTCTTTTTATTTTAAAAGATTATGTTTATCAATAAAAAGACATGCCATCATTATTTTTAATTACAAATACATCATATTGAGTTTATTAGAATATTTTAAAACTACTAAAAATCATTGGTTTTATTGATTTTCTATATTCTATAAATTCTTTTTGAATCATGTGACAGCATTGAAAGTTGAACTTGATCACCTTTGTTTCTTGGATAAATACAAACATTTATTTCTAGAAAATCTTTATTATTAAAATCAATATTATTGATATCAGAAAAGTAATTATAATTTTTCTGATAAATTTTCATAGGAGCTTTCAAAAACAAAAATTCTTCATTTCTTTATTATTAAGTTCTATAAATTCTTTTGAATATATATAAGGAAACATTTCCATTGATTTTCCTGTTATTGCAATATGAGTTTGTTTTTCCTTTCTCTCCTAGTATATTGCTACCATAATTGTTTTACTAAAGAGAGTCATAATCAGTTTCTTTAATTTCAATACCATTTTTGATTCAAAAGAAAATCCTTTATACTTTTAAATACATCACTAAAACTCATCTAAATCTCCTCCTTTAAATATTTTTAAAACCCTAGCTATTTTTCTTCCTAATAAAGGAGGCACTGAATTGCCTATTTGCATATAAGTTTTGTAAACGTTCCTTTAAAAACATAGTCATCGAGGATACGACTGTACTCTTGCGACTTCCCTTGGAGTAAGACCTCTAGCTTGAGTTGGATGAATATACATATTACAATCAAATTTCATATGTGCTGTTATTGTTTTGCAAATATTATCGTAAATAAGTTTATAATATTTATCTTTAAAAATATGACTTCTATTTTTGATAAGGCATTATATCTGCTATTTTAGAATCATCTGATTTATCTCCTTGATTTAATCTTGAAAAATCTCTATATCTCTATCGTTATTGTATCCAGCTTGATGATTAAATGTTATAATAGACTTTAATTCATTTAAATTAATAGAACTAAAGAGTAATCATTGTTATTGAAATTTTTATTTTTGTTACAATTCCACCAGTTTTTCAGAAATAATATTTGTTTTATTTTTAATCATGAAGCTTCAAATTTTTAAATCAGATATAGCCTCTCGTAATGTTGTAGTTTTATAAACTCTACTCTTCTCTATTTTTCAAAAAAATCTTATTATTTTTCAATATTGATTCTATTGTCAATAAATATTAGTCGTTCTCTATTTTGCGGAATTCCAAAATCTTTAGCATTTAATATTTTATAAACAACTTTATATCCGATATTCTCAAAATCTTCAACAACTTGATTCCTACTTTTTAACATACCTTTTACATTTTCCATAACAAAAATTTAGGGTTTCACTTGTCTAACAACATTTACATAAGATTTATATAATTCATTTCTAGGGATCATCAATGACTCTTTGCTGATTTGCTATGCTAAAACCTTGACAAGGAGGACCCCCTATAACAACACTTACTTCTTTATTACTTAAAAATTTAGAAATATTGTGTTCAATTTCTTTAATATCAACAAGTTTGATATATTCACTATTTGTGTTTGGATGATTAAATAAATAAGTTTCAATACAAGCTTTTTCAAAATCTACAAGCAAAATTAACATTATATCCTTCTTGAACAAACCCAAGTGAAAGTCCACCTGCTCCACAGAATAAATCAATAAAATTATCTCTCTCTTTTTCTTTCTAAATTACAAAAACTATTAAAATATTTTTACTAAATTATAATGATCTTTGTTTTTCTAAATCAAGAGTTCCAAATAATTTTTAAATTGATTATCTTCTTCTAAAAATTAATGTATTCTTTTTGAACGATTGTTTAATAAACATCTTCCGACTCTTGACAAAAGCAAAGATATTTTCTTTTCTTTCTTCTCAGAATATTTCATTTTTATATTCTTGATTTATAATTTTTAAAATTTCTTTTAATTCGATATAATCACTCTTATAATTTATTTTAAACATCTATCGCCTCCTTAATAGAAGAGCAACCTTTTTCAGCAACTGTAACTGTAACTGCATTTTCCAAATTGTCTATATGCTTGAGTATCAGAAACAATAATTTCAAAGTTTTCGGGAAATCCTTGAAGTCTTGCTGCTTCTCTTGGAGTTAATCTTCCTAATCCTACCGTTATCTGTGATATAGTTATCTTGTGAGCTTTGATCAGTTTTATGCATTGTTGAACATAAAGGTCTAGCAATTTTTAAAATCAATTTCAGTTTTGCTTTTATAATTTTTGTTCCCGAAAGAAGAATAGTGGGAATTATTTTTTCTGATAAAAATACTTTTTCATCTACATTTTTCTAATAAATCTTGCATTGTTTTATCTAATTTTACTTCTTTTGGAAATTCAAAATTTATCTCTTTATCTAAGAAACATACTATAAAAACTCTGTTTCTTATTTGTGAATACCATAGTCAGCACTATTTGAGACTTTATAAAAATATTGATCCCAAGCCTTCAAGTGATTTTTATAATTTTAAAAAGTATTTCCCTTATCATGAGTAAGTAACCTTTTTACATTTTCAAGTACAATAACTTTGGGAAGATGTACCTCTTTGTTTTTGATTTTCCTAATAATTTTCTAATATTCTAAAAAGTGTTCCTCTTGTGTCTTCAAAACCTAATTCTGAACCCATTATACTAAAAGGTTGACACGGAAATCCACCGATTATAACCTCTGTTAATGGTATGGAATTTAAATCGATTTCAGTTATGTCTCCGAGAACAACATGTTCTCCTACATTTTATAAGATTCGACTGCAAACTTATCAGAATCATTAGCCCAAACTATATCAAAACCAACATCAAAACCTAAATCTAATCTGCAGCACCACAAAAGTGATATTGTTTTTCATTGATACTTCCTCACACATTCTGTCGTAAAACTTAAAAATTTTAGCAATATGTCAGTTGTAATATTTTTAGTCTTTATTGTTTATAATGCAAAACTATTCGCTAAAAATATCATAATTAATTTTTATACATATATTTTTAAAAACCTTTACACAAAAATAAATGTAAGGTTATCAAATTATTATAATACTTTATTTTAATTTAGTATATCATTTTATACTAAATTTATCAATTAAAATTTGTTTTATCAACAATAACTTCACAACTTCATCCACTGTAAACCTAGAAAAATACTCTCAATATCAACTGTTTCAATTTTTCTTTCACAGCTTCCTTATATATTTCGTATCTTTTCAACAAATTCTCAATTTCACTCAAATCTTCATTTTTACCAAAGAAATCTCCATAGAATTTGATATTTTTAATTTCAGAATTTTCTACTGTAGCAAAATTTTGGATTTTTACCATTTTCAAATCTCTTTCCTCTAGTTATATTAAATTCAAGCGACTCTCCGTAATTCCATTCCCAGCTTCTCTTAATTTCAGGCTCTCTTGGCAATGTAATCCAGCTCCTCTTGGGTAAAAACATACTCTTTCATATCTGGATACTGTTTTTCATATATTCATTATTTTTCACCAAATTCATTTTACAGTGATCAGTTCTTTCAAATGAGGAAGTATGTTTGTAACACGGCTTCTTACAGATTTTACACCTTTTGATTCAATTTTATCCTTTGAAACTTTCAGTGCATTTCCCAATTCTCCAAAATTTACATCAAATAATAGACAGCCATGGTGCATTACGTCCTTTTTGTACGCTGACGTTTCCACAAAATTTCATGTCCATCTATTTCAAATCATTTCTACCTGTAAATTCGCTTTTTACACCCAATTCTGCTGAGTTTCTATAATTGGCTTTGAAAAGTTCATAAAGTTAAAAGCCTTCCTTGTCTTCCTGCTTATTGGAGATTATTGTATGGTTTAAATTGTTTAAATCGTGGTAAACTGCGCCTCCACCCGAAATTCTACGAACAACATGGATTCCTTTTTCACGAGTATACTCTGATGTTAATTTTCCTCAATTGTATTTTGATATTTTCTACAACAATTGTTGGCTCATTTATCCAAAAGTAAAAAAATATTTCGTCAATATCACGCAGCTGCTTAGCAATATTCTTCCAAAAGCAATGTTAAATGCTGGATCATTTGACTTACTAACATAATATTTCATATTTTTAAAATTCCTTTCAAAAATTTCAATTTATTTCACTTTTTATTATTTTCTTTTTCTAGGGTAAATGAATCGCTTCATCTAATGCATCTGCATGCTTCAAACAGAGCTTCTGAGTAAGTTGGATGAGCATAGATGTCTAATCACTTCATCTACTGTAATTTCCATTGCCATAAGCCTACGACCTTCGTTAATCATTTCTCCGCTGATGGTCCTACAATGTACTCAAAAATTTCGTCATATTTTTATCAACTATAACTTTTACAAATCCTGCTGGTTCTCCAGAAGCCAACGCTCTTCCGTTTCTATAAATTGGAATTTACCAACTTTAATATCATATTTTTCTCTTGCCTCATCTTCTGTTAATCAACCATTGCCACTTCCGGCACTGTGTAGATTGCCGATGGAGTTGTTTCAAGTCTGATTTCTCATGGTTTTCCTTGAACCGCATTTTTCAGCTGCAACTTCTCCCATTCTGAATCTGCATGAGCAAGCATCTTAATTCATTTATATCTCCAGGCGCATAAATTCCTGGTATACTTGTTTCCTATATTTGTCAACTTTAATCTTACCTTTTTCCATTTCCAGTTCAAGCTCTCCAACAGCTTCCAAGTCGGTACTCTTCCTATTGACAATAGTACTTTTCAGAAACAATGTCGTCATGTCCATCAACTTTGATTGTTAAGTTATGTCCATCATCACATATTTTCCTTAATTTGTGTAGAAGTTAATATTTTCATTCCTTTTTCTCAAGTTCTTTTCTAAGCTACTGATGATTCCTGTCTGCTCTGGCACAATTCTGTCCATCATTTCCCACAACTGTACTTCACTTCCAAATGACAGAATACTTGCCAGTTCGATTCAACAACTCCTCCACCAATTACAGCAAGCAGTTTTGGTATTTGCTGTAAATCTAAAATATCATCACTTGTAAGCACTTTGTTGCTTTCAATTCAGGAATATTAATTTTACTAACTTTTGAACCACCGCCAAGATAATTTTATCAGTTCGTAAAAACAGTTTCACCATTTACAACGACATCTTTTATCCTTGTTGATTTTTCCGATTCCATTATACATTTTGATTTCATTGCTTTTTCGAAAGTCCTCTTACACCATTTGTCAATGTCTTAACAATATCATTTTTAACTGTACAACTTTTTGGCATATCAATTGTGTATTTTCACTTTCCAAAATAATACCTCTTTTGCTTGCCATTTCGATACCTTCGATAATTTCAGCGTTTTTAAGGAATGTTTTTGTAGGAATACATCCTCTGTTTGAGCAAGTTCCACCAAATTCACTTTTTCCTACTGCTACTTTTGCACCAAGCTGATCGCGGATGCCGCTACCATATCCAGCAGAGCCCTCCACCAATTACAACAATATCAAATTCATCTTCTGCTTTTTCTTTTTAGGTTCGCTAATACAGGCGCTTTTTCGGGTACTGATTGAGAAGCTGTATCTTTTACGGTGCTTTGAATTGCTTGAACCTGCTTCCGAGCCCACTTCTCCTTCTGCACCGATATATCCGATAACTTCTGTAACAGGTACAGTTTCTCCATCTCCTTTTACTATTTTTATCAAAGTATCCAGATTCTTCTGCTTCAGTTCCATACTCGTCTTATCTGTCATTATTTCAAGTAAAATTTCCCCTTCTTCTACCTTTTCCCTTCTTTTTATTCCATTTTTATAATCTGCCTTCCGTCATATCAATTCGGCTTTAGGCATTAGTATCACTTCAGTAGCCATATAATTTCCTCCTTATACTAAAATAATTTTACATTTTTATTTTCTAATTCCGTAAAGTTCCACTTTAATTATGTTAAACTAAATTAACAAAGCGATTGGATTTTCCAAAGCATTTTTAAATCCTGCATAAATTTAGCTCCCGCAAGTCCATCTACCACTCTGTGATCAATTGTAAGTGTCAAAGTCATCATTGGACGAACTGTAATTTCACCATTTACAACAACAGGCTTTTCAACTGTGGAAGAAACTCCCAAGATTGCTGAATTTGGCTGATTTATTATTGGATTAAAAGCTTTGCACTCAAACATTCAAGATTACTGAGTTGTAAATGTAGCTTCCACTTTGCTCATCGGTGTCAACTTCATATCTAGCGCTTTTTCACTATTTTCTTAGATTCAACAACTAGTTCGCTAAGTGTCATTTTATCTGCACCTTTTACAACAGGTACAGAAGTCCACCATCAAATCCTACTGCAATCGCCAAGTTTACATAATTATGCGGAATGATTTTGTGTTTCCGTCTTCCGACAGACTTGAATTTACAAATTTGTGTTTCAATAAAGTCTTGATTACTGCAAACGAAATAATATCTGTTATTGTTATACCTGTACTTTTTAGATTGTATCCAATATCTAAGTGCAATAGCTTCAGTCATGTCAATTTCATAATTAAGTGCAAATGTAGGTGCAGTCGGGTAACTTTCTGTCATCGTTTTTGGAAATAACTTTTCTCATTGCCGTCATTGGCATGATTTCTATATCCTGCTGTGCAACTCTCTTTCTTCTGCGACAACAGCTTTTCATGTCTTGCCAAGTCTTCTGTTTCCTGTGATCAGCAATCAATTTCAAAATATCATCCCGCATTATTTTCCCATTGATGCCCTGTTCCAACAACATTTTTCAGTTCAATGTTATGATCTAATGCTATTTTTCTAGCAAGGGCGATATTCTTACGTGCTTTTCAAATTTAAATGTTTCCCACATCTTCCTTATGAACACGTCCATTTGCTCCACTGCCTTTTACGAGAAAAAGATCAAGTCCCCATCTGCTGTGCTAATTTACGTGCCGCGAGTGGCTCTTAACTCATTATTTTCCACTAGCTTTTTCCTTTCCTATATTATTCTTCTTTTTATATTTTTACTGTTTATTTTTACTTTTCTAATTGCTTCTACAATTTTTCCAGCTTGGAACCATCGCTGTTTCAAGAGCGTGATTATAAGAGTATTGAACATCTTCTCCAGCTAACCTAACAATTGGTGATCCAATAGTCAAATGTGTCACTTTCTGAGAAATAATTGCAGAAATTTCTCCGATAAACCCGCTTGTTTTGTGAGGCATCATTTGCTAAGATTACTCTTCCTGTTTTTAACAGAATTCAAAATAATTTCCTTGTCTAGCGGAATCAATGTTCTAGGATCCACCACTTCCGCTAATCCCTTCACTTTCTGCGATTTCCATGCCTTCTTCATTACTCTTTTCCAGCATTCTTCCATAAGTTACAATTGTAATATCTTTTTCCTTCTAATTTTCTCCTTTTCAGCGGAATAATAAATTCGGGATCTGTAGGAACTTCACCTTTCATATTGTACTGTGCTTTATATTCAAGGAAAATTACGGGTTATTATCACGAGTGCTGATTTTAAAAGCCCTTTTACATCTGCAGGTGTCCCTGGCGCCTAACAACTTTTACTCTGGAATGTGAGTAAACCAAGACTCAAGTGACTGTGAATGCTGTGCGCCTGAACCCACTCGAGAACCCTCGCGCACATCTGAAAGTTACAGGCACTTGCCCTTTTCCCCAAACATGTATCTAGTTTTTGTCGCTGATTTTACAATAACCCGTCCCATCATATAAACGATAAAATCCATGCAATGTCATCATCAACTATAGGACGAAGCCCTGTCATTGCGGCGACCCAACTGCGACTCCAGAAATTGCTGATTCTGAAGGTGGGTACTCTTTTATTCTTTACGACCCAAATTCGTCCAGCATTCCAACTGATGTTCCAAAATCCCCTCAAAAATTCCTACATCTTCTCCCATTAAAAATACATTTTCATCTTCTCATCTCTTCCGACATTGCTGTAATAATTGCCTCTTTTTACAGACATCAACTTTGTTTCCATTTTTCTATCTCCTTTTCTAATTCGCAAAATATATCTTCAAATGCAGATTCCAACGTGGGTTACGGACTATTTTTGCAAAATTCTACTGCATCTTCAATCTGTTTTTGATTTTTCTTCAAGTTCTACTAATTCTTCCTCTGTTGCAATATTATTTTCAAAGCAAGTAATTTCTGAATTTTAAGTTAGGATCTTTTTAGCTTCCACTCATCAACCTCTTCTTTTTGTTCTGTATTTTTCGGGATCAGAACTCGAGATGTCCGAACCATCTGTAAGTTACGCTTTCAACAAATACAGGTCCTTTTCCTTCTCTCACATCTTTGCAGCTTTTCAAAGTTCATAAACTGAAAGAACATCATTTTCCGTCTTTCAATAAATATCCTGGCATTCCATAAGCTATGCCCTTTTGATAAAGATGCTCCACTTTTGCAACACTATTAATTGAAGTACTTATTCCATATCCATTATTAATTGCATAAAAATAACAGGTACATTCCATACTGACGTGAGTTCATCGCTTCAGTGAAAGCTTCCTTCATTTCAGCTCCATCTCCGAAAAACAAACTACTATTTTTCCAGTATTCTTCACTTTCTGAGTGTAATTGCGTAACTGCCATTCCATGTCACCACCGACAATTCCATTTGCTCCCAGTTTCCACTTTCTGAAAATCGGCAGTGTGCATCGAACCTCCCTTACCTTTACAAGTTCCAGTAGCCTTTTCCCATAATCTCAGCCATCATTCCATTCAAGTCAATCCCTTTAGCGATAACCTGCCCATGCCCTCTATGATTAGATGTTATCAGATCATCCAGTTTCAATCTTTCGCAATAGCTCAGCATTCGCTGCTTCCTCTCCTACTGACAGATGTTCATTCCAGGCACCATTCCTCTTTTTACAAAGCTGATTTACCTTTAAATCAAAAATTTCTAATACTAAGCATTCGTTCGTAAATATTCAGCAATTTACCTTTTGATAATTCCATAATTCCTCCATTTGCATATTTTGGTTTAATCTCTATTTTAGTCAGTCAATATTTTGTGTTTTCAAAAATTTTCCTAATTTTATCATAATTTGTGTAACCATTGCAACTAAATATTTACAAGTTAAAAATATCTCTCATATAATATTCAATACAAAAACATATTTCCTTTACATTTTCTAATCTGCATATACTTTAAGTACTAAAAATTAAAAATCGGAGGTGTATAGATTGAAAATCGCTGAAGCTCTTATTTTACTGCCGATATTCAAAAAGAATTTCACAGTTAAAAACAAGACTTAATAATAATGCTAAAGTTCAGGAACACGAAGAACCTGCTGAAAATCCCGAACTTTTTATTAACTGAATTAGACAACTAATTTCTCAACTAAATGATTTAATAATAAAAATAAACAGAACAAATACTCTTTCAAAAATTGATCAGATGTTCATTAGTCGAATTAATTGCACACACTGTCAAAAAGCAGGAATCCTGCGTGGTTATATAAATTGCAAGCAAAGATAAATCTTTATTCCACAACGGAAATAAAAGTTTTTATAGTGATTAATGTTCCGAACATCAAAACAGCTGGATAAACGTGTCTAAGGAAATTCGTGAAACTTGATACAAAATTACAGCAGAGCAAACTGGACTATTGATTTGATTGAAGAATATATAATTTATAAAATAAATTTAGAGTGTAGATGATTACATAAGGTGAACATAAACCTTTTGGGTAGTAGGGATATCTCATACAGATGAAGTAGTGCGGAAATTACAAGAATTATAATTAATCCGTGTATTGTTACAGTTTGTAGCAAAGGTACTCGTAAATTTACTACCGTATGCTACCTGTGTGTGTGGAGGTTGAGGTTGTCAGGATTTATTTAGTTAATATATAAAATATATAAGGAGAGAAAATTTATGATCAGGCTAGAGCCACGTTTAATTATCGTAATAACGCTTGGCGAGTAGTACTGATTAGTTTTACCAAGCCCCGTTATTAGGAGTTTTGTGACTTTCGTCGCTATTTAGCAAAGTATTTATCTTTTGTTATTCCGTTTATGATAATCGGATTTGTTGTGACAGGAATTTCAGATTTACGTCAAGGAGCAGGAAAATTGCACGGAATTACTACATTGATAAGCTTATGTTTCCACAATTGTGGGCCAGGAAGTTTATCTCATCTTATGGCAAATCAATATTTTTCCAAAAATTCTTAATTTCTTGCTCTCATACTGACAATAGAACATCCGAGAAAAATCTTTTAACAGCTTATTTCGAAATTCCTCTCGCACCAATGTTTGATGTAACTTCAAAGCAATCGTGCTTGCCCTTTATAATGGGGCTTTCAATAAGCTGGCTTAGAAATAATCGAGAAGGATCAAACCATCTTTACAACCTTTTCGTGGTTTTCAAAAATAATCGCAAAATTACAGAGCACATCGGTTATTCCTCTACTTCCAGTCTCACATTTTTGGAACATTTATGAACATGACTTTACAGCGGACAAATGTTTACAACGCTTTCTATTTTCTTAAAAGTTTTTGTTTGTGTGATAATTCTTCACATTTTTATATATTTCAAGCTTTTAGTTTGTATTCGCTGGAGGACTTTCGTGATCCATTTACTTGAAAGGAAAATCAGACTCCTGGCTTCTATTTTGCAGCACGTCGAACACACCTCAGCATGCCTGACAATCCCAATAACATACGGAATGGCTGAAAACGAAAACGGAACATCGCCCGAAATACGTGAATTTAGAAAGAGCCATTATGTGCCACAATCCATTTAGCAGGAGTATCATTACGATAACAAGCTGTGTTGTTACCGTTCTTATGAAGTGAACAATATGGCTTACGATACGCAACAAAAGTTTTTCCCATTTATCCTAGTTCTAGGAGTCGCACGGTAGTACTGCAGCAGCCTGGAGCGCTGGAGGAGCAACAATGTCAGCACTTCCATTTCTAGGAATGGTCCGGAATCGCACGAAACAGTCCTTTTAGCTTCGCTTCTAATCGCTCTTTCATATAACACAGGACAGCTTTTGGAACAGCGGCAGAATGTACTCGATAATGCAATAGCTATGGTTGACTGGATTTATCATAAATTTATATATAAAAATTATATGATTGAAAATGAGACGTGCTATAATTAGCAAAATAATGGAAATTCGTCCACATCAGACTAAAACAGGTGAAAAATACTCTTATCTATTATTGATTGATTGTATATGTTATAATATTTTTGAGGTTCACCGCCTCAAGATTGTGTCTGATTTTTAGCAAACAGATGACACACCATTTGAGTACTCTCCAAAAATCTCAGTCGAAAACTTCACACCTCAAGGTTTTTCCATGACAACCTAAAATTTTGAAGAGGAATACACTATACTCAATGAACAAACTTACTGCAGAATTTTAATTATAAATTTAAACACATCCTATTTGGATTATTAGGTGCAATTCTATTTTCGCTGATAGGAATTATCATATATTACATCGCTTTTTATTTTAATAAAAATTTTATTTCCTTGATTTTCAGCATTTTCCATTCCAATCGCATCTTATATTGGATATATATGTCTCAAATAAAAATAAAAGTGGATTCAATAGATTTGAAGCTGATGATTTCTCTCTTTTGATCTGCCTTTTCATTATTTATCGTTGCATTTTCACAGTTTATATAATAAATGCTTTTTGATGTCACAAATATGCTTTTACAAGGAGTACCATAGTTGATTTAACTATTTTCAGCTTTTTGCAAAATGTTTTCCAAGACTAGTTGATTTAGAATGGCGTTTTAGAGTTGTTGGCTGGAGTGAAATATTTCTTGCGCTTTTACTCTTTCAGAGGTATTTTCGTGGCGGTCTTTTATTTCACAATTATATTACTTCTAATAAACTGGAATCGGATAATAAAAATGATATATATATAAGTAACTGAAAATTTTCAAGCTGAATAAAATAATATTTTATAAGAACCAAATAATTTTGACCCCTCACAATTCTTTCAATGATAATATGATAATATTGAATTAACAAAGGAAAAGAGATAATGAAAAGAGGTTTTAAAAATGAGATAGTTGGAATTTTTACACGCTTCTTTTATGCTGGTTTGGTTTGAATGCGTGCTGTGAAAAAGGGCGTTGTTAGCACTAATTTGAATGGAACTGTCGAAAGGTGACAGAAATTAGGAAAATGGACCGGAATTTCCGTATTCGCGAGCAGCCACGTCAGCCCATCAGTGTTCTTAAAATATAATATCAACGGATTTGGAGGGAACTAACGGATAGTCGAAGTTATAAATCAAACAGGAATTCCACTCTTCTGCCACAGGTAAGTTCAACTTTAACAGGAGGTGCTCAAGATCTGATGAATCTCGAGACAGGTTTCTTTGATAGTCTGCAGTCCAACCCTGCGATTCGTACATCAAATAAGCGATACTTTAACTTTAACTAACAAGCGAGGAATGGACTTTCTTTTAAAAATCCTCGATACAGTTAATCAAACAGACAAGGATTCACTTCCTCTTTCAAATTTAAATGAAACTTCATGGAAATTAACTCAAATTAAGAAAATATAGATTTAATTTATATTTCAGAAAAATACAAATGTTACTATTAATTTTCGATACGATTAATGGATTTGGTGGACCAATGGATAATTGTGAAATTATAAAATTAACAGAAATTCTACTCTTTCTGCCACAGTAATCTCAGCTTTGATGGGAGGTTCTCTAGATTTGATGAATCTCGAACAGGATTTCTTTGATATTCTGCAATCCAACCCTGTGATTAAATACAACAAGAGATACTTTTAACTTTTAACTATACACTGGCGATATTTGGACTTTTTAGTCAAATACAGTTAATCAGAATGACAAGGATTCACTTTCTCTAATTTGATTATTGAATACTAGCTGAAACTATTGATATTTCGACACAAAAATGAGAAAGATATTGACAACAAATGAAATAAAATTACTCTTAATTTTTCAGAAGACAGAATACATGGCGATTCGAGGAGTAAACAACTATTTTTCAAATTTCATAATGGCATCAGATAATAGTATGGTTGGACCTCATGGCTCTACAAAATGGCAGGACGATAACTTGAGGACTTGAAAAGCCGCATTTCAAATATTTTTGCAAAATTCAAAAAGATTAAATTAGATAATACCGTTTTGATTTTTGTATGACAGATGATGGAAAAAACATTGACATTTAAAGAAATGTAGTATTTTTATGTTTTGTCTATTTACTTTTAACTTATATATATCTGTAATGAAAAATATTTGTTATGAAATAAATAGCACTTTTTAATGCATTTTTATTTTCTAATTTTTATCGACTATCATTTTAGCTATCCATTCACTTTCTTTCATGGCACAGTTTTAAGCACTTCTTCCTTGTATTCACAAATCTTCCATCACTCAGTCGCCTCCACGCAGGTATCCATAGGTTTTAGCGACGCAAATTATATGATATGTTGCAAGACCTTTTGTCCCAAAATTTCTCCAGCCTTTGAATAAATGTCTTTATATACGCTCTTGTGTAATTTTTGCAGAGCATAGCAGTCACAACCTTCATCAAGTGGGTCTGTCGTCTCTTGAAATAAATCGCATACTATGACGAGACGTCCATACTTCGTAAATACAGTACCGTGTCTACCAATTCTTGTGGGCCTGAACGCGATCCATCGTGTCAATTCCATGCTCCCACAGCTTCGACGCAACTATCACAGGCTCTCCCACTCCCATTACGTAACGTGGCTTATTTTCGAGCAGTTTGGTGTACTCTGCCTAAAAATACTATACGTATCCTCACGTGGCTCTCCTGCAGAGTCCTCTAAAGCGTACCACGCGAACCTTAATCATGCTCGCTGACGTACCTCAAAACTTTTATCCCGCACTCCTCCTAAATTCCACCTGCACACCTGTGCAAAAGCCCCTGCTTATCCTTATTTCTATTTGCTTCAATACGTACGCTTTTGCCCATCTCTGTAGTTCTTTTCAATGGATGGTATCAAATATTCACGTGTTGACAGTCCTGGCAGGGCATTCATCCAGCACCATCATAATATCACTTCCAGATTAGTTTTTGAATCGAAAATAGATTTTTCAGGGGATAAAATGCTGTGAGCCATCTATATGCAACGAAAATGAACTCCTTCCTCCTTTATCTTTCTCAAATCTCCAAGACTAAACGCTTGAAATCCGCCACTATCAGTAAGTATTGGCTCATCCCATCTCATAAATTTGTGAAGTCCGCCAAAATCATTTACCAAATCATCTCCAGGACGCAAGTACAAATGATACGTGTTCCCAAGAATAATTTGAAATTAATCTCTTCTAATTCTCTCGAGCTCATCGCCTTTACAGTTGCCTGCGTTCCAACTGGCATAAATACTGGTGTTTTATCTCCATGTGGTGTTTTTTATAACTCCAGCACGTGCATTTCCATCTCTAATTTATATTCTATTGATTTTAAAATCTTTATTTTCTTTTCAATACACATTTTTATCTCCTATTTTAATTTCTAAATTCCATTACATTCCATAGATTTTCTTAGCATTTTCAGTAGTTATCTTAATAACTTCCTCTACCGAAATTTCCTAATTCTAGCCACTTTCTTCTAGCCACATATTTTTGTATAAATCGGCTCATTCCGTTTCCCTCGAAAAGGCACAGGTGTCAAATACGGACAATCTGTTTCGAACAATTTTTTCCAAAGGCAATTCTCTTCACAAGCTCCTTCGTCTTTTTATTATTTTTTTAAATGTCAAAGTCACCTATTCCCAAGTAATACCTATCCAAAACGGCTTTTGCCGCCTCTAAAGAACCTGGATAACAATGCAAAATTCCCCAACATTTCTTTTATAATCCTCAAAACATCAAGTGTATCCTGCAGCCTCTCTTGTATGGATAACAACTGGCTTTTTACTCTTTCTGCAAGTTCCATCTGCTTTCTAAATCCAGCAATCTGAACATCCTTCGGATCTTCCATCCAGTGATAATCAGCCCAATTTCCCCAATCGCAAACTAACCTTTTTCTCAGTCAATGCCAATCTTTCCAGTTCTTTTTCTACTTCATCATTATATTTTTATATCCACAGGATGAACTCCAATTACCGCATTCATAAACGAATATCTATTCGCAAGTTCAATGCTCGTAAGTGAACTTTCCAAATCAAACCCTAATGCTCACAATCCCTTCCAGCTCATCTTCAATCCGTTTTCATCACATCATCAAGTCCTCTTCAAACTGTTTATCATAAATGTGCGTATGCGTATCAATTATTTTACTCATTTTAACAAGATAAAGTTTATTCCAAAAATTTCAAAAATAACTTCATTTCCTTTCTAAATTTAATTTTGATTTTTACTATTTTACAATCTTGTAAATGTCCATTCGTATTTATTTCTTTTTCAAACTTATTGTTGTGTTTTGCTAGTAAATATTTTTGTAGTTTTAACTTTTTCTATTGTAAAATCACTCATTAGTTGAATAATGTTGAAACCCATTCAAGTTTTATATTTCCCGTGTAGTGTAAAAATTTTCTATTGGTTTTCAGTTTTTCTTTAAATCTTTAGAAACTACTCTCATCATTTCATCTTCACTAAAAGTTTCTACTATCTAATTTCAGAATCTTTATTTCAGATCTAAATTAACTATGTCACTTGAAATGATATTCAATATAGAATATTGCGTATCATAAACAAGCTGTTTTGCCATCCCATCATGACCCTATTCCAAGTCTTTATGCTTTGTGTAGTCTGATTCTCGCCTCTCTAATACCCTCAAGCCTTCTGTTTTTCCGTCAAATTTTTCCAAAAAGCCTTTTTCTATCCCTGCATTATTTCTCTCAATTTCTGATTTGTTGAATTTTCTACATTAACTTCAACACTTTGTAATTTGCTGAAAATCCAAGACTTGCTGTTAGTAAAAAAATAACATTAACATCTTCTTCATTTACTCATACCTCATCCTCATTTATTCAAATTATTTTCCAAAAATTTTCAAACATAGAATCAAAAAAATATCAAAACCATCACTTTCTAATGTTTCTTCATCTTTATATTCCCATCCTTTTTCTTTCTTTTCCAAAATCATCTTATTTTTTTATTAGTCATATACTCAAACTGATTACTATCCAATATTTTTATCATTTCATTTTTGATATTCAGACAAAATTATTGCATTTGCTTTTCATTCTTTCTTCATTGGATAATTTTTGAATTTTTTTCATTATCCAATTTATATCCCAATTCTTTTCGAAACTTTATCTTCTAGCATTTTTATTAAATTCTTCAGAAAACATAATTTTAAAAATATTTGGTAATTTTTTTCAGTATAAATTACTTCCACTTTATTTTTTTGAAATAAAAGTTAATCTTTTTCAATTTTCATAAATTGTTTTTTTCATAGACTTTATTATTCATCAAAACATCAGGTACATTCACTTTTAAAAGTTTTTCTCAATCCAGTTATCAAAATTAGTATTTTTCCGAATATTCAATTCCTTTATTTTTGACTTTCTATCCTATCTAAAATTTCTTTATTAAAAAAACTTCAACAACTTTTTCACTTTGATTTTTCATTTCCTCTTCTGATAATTTTTAAACTCTTATTTTTTTACAATTTTCAAAAATTTTTCTTTTTAATTCAAATGAAAAATTTAATGAAAAAAACAACTAAAAAAATAAAAATCAGTATTTTTTTCATAAATCTCCTTTTCTATATTAAATTTTTTTAAAATTAAATTTTTATTCTACTTCAATTCCACTTTCTCTAAATTCATCTAGCAATTCCTCATCACAACAAGAGATAAAAATTACTTTTTCAAATTTTTCAATTTCTCAAATCCTTTTTACACTTTTTCATTTCAAATAATTCATCTTCTCCATCCCAATTTGGACAAAGAATACCATAAATTTCAAGTCCGCCATCAATACAAATTTCATCTACTTTTTCTAAATCTTCTTCTGTCAATTCTACATTTTCCAAAAAAATTTTAAAATTGGTTCAATCTATAACAGGATTAATAAAATTTCCAATTTCAAAAAAACATAATCATCATATTTTTCTTCTAATTTTTAGTAAATTCTTTAAATTCATCAACAAAACTCGCATTTTTCCCAAGTAAACTTTCCAAAAACAACTAATTTAAACCTAAAATCCTCAAACATTCCACTTTTATCAACCATTTTGTAATCATCAAGATAAAATTCTCCAAAATCCTCTTCTTCAAATTCATCCATTTCTGATTTTTCTCAAAAAAATTCTTCGATATTTTCTTCTTTTTAAAATGTAAAAGCATTTTTTTCCTCCTTATTTAATTCTAAATTATTAAATTTTTACTTTTTATAACTTTCAATCAGCTTTTGATATTCATTAACGACCCACTCCCCAAATCCCAAATGAATCGCATCACTTATCCCATAATCTTTTATCTCTGATTTTTGAAAAATACAACTTTCCATCTGCACAATATTTTTCATGATACACTTGTATAGAGGTAGTCGTGTATGTTATAACTTCTCCATCTATAACCTTTTCGTTCTAATGTATCAAAAATCCAGTAGTGGCAATATATACCAATTATTTTCATAATCATAAATCCCATAAAAATATCTTTTTCCGTTTTTTTAGTTTATATGGTGAATGCGTATTAAAAAAACCTATCCTTATTACTTATAATTTCAACATCATAACCCAATCCTATCATTTTCTTTAATAATTCTTTTGATATACTAAATCCAAGGTCATCATCATCACATTCTCTAGGAATATAAACTATATCGAAAAATATTATTTTCTATTTTTTTAAAAAAACAGGTGGGAAATACATTTTTTTATGCTCTATTTTAGGCGTTATCTTAAATTCTGGCAATTTTTTTCCCATTTTTTTCATCACTAAGCTCTATATTTAGAATAAATATTTTTTTGCTTTCGGCTTTTTCATAAACTCACATTTTTTTCCAAGAATTCACTGTATCTCTAAAAATATATTTCAGGATAACTTTCCAAAGGATGCATATTTGAATCATTTTTAGTAATATAAATATCCATTTCATCATCTAAAAAAATTGCATTTTATTATTTGTAATTGGATATTTATCAACTAATATTTCAATTTCATAATTTTCAGCTGTATCTAATAATTCCTTTTTTTCAATAAAGGAGATATTTTTTTCAAAAAAATTCATTGTATTGAATTTTTATCATACAAAAGGTTCTATTTTTTTAATTTTTTTCTAAAAAAATATCACAATACAGTGCTTCTTCTGTAGCCAAATAATAATCTTTAATGTATGAAGTTTTTATATTTTCATATATAATTAATTTCCATTTATTTTCAACTTTTTAATTTTTTTCCATTTTTAAATTTATATTTTTCAAAAATCCAATAATGAAACATAAAAAAATCTAATTTCCCAATTTTCTATCCATCTACTTAACAAATATTCTGCTCTTTCTTTTATACTATCAAAAGAAGAATAATCTCCTATTATTTTATCAATTACTCCATTTGGAAATAACTTTTCATGAAAAAAATTTTTTTATAATATAATCATAACAATTTCTTGATTTTTTTGAGCTAACTAAAAAAATAATATCCTGTTAAATTTTTCATAAACATATTCAAGTCCATTAATCTTTTTTTATTTCTGCACTTTTTTTCCATTTTTTTCTGCATTAATTCTAAAAAAATAACTGCTAAACTAATTTTTTTCCAAACTATTTTTTTCTAAACTCACGAATTGCTTCAATTTAATTAGAAAATCCAATTTATCTGGTAAAGTTTTTTTCAAATGTATTTAATTCTTCCATCCTTTTTACCACCTTATTTTTTTAAATACTTCTTAAAAAAATACTCTAGTATTTTCTCTATTCAGGATAAACCAAATTCGCTTCCGTCAAATTCTCCAAAGTTTCTTCCAAAAATTTTTTCGATTCAAAATTAGCCATTGCCAAGTTTTGATCCAAATAGTTTCCACATTCGATTGCAGTCGCTCCTGGGATTTCACCTTTAAATTCTGCCATAAATTTGTAAAGTTCTTTCATTAAGTCAATGATGTCCTTTTGATTCTAATTTTCCTTTCAAAATTACATAAAATCCAGTTCTGCAACCCATTGGTCCGAAATATACAACTTCATCTTTCCAAGTTGGATGATTTCTTAAAAATGTTGCTCCTAAATGTTCGATTGTATGAAGTTCTGCAATATTTATAACTGGTTCTCTATTTGGCAACTTCATTCTCACATCAAAAGTTGTGATGTAATTTCCATTAATTTCGTCAATTCTTGATACATAAATTCCTCTGTTTAATTTTTTATGATCTACTGTAAAACTTGCTATTCTTTCCATATTTTCCTCCATATTTTTGATATATTTGATAACAAGGGGTTTTGTCCCCTTGCTTTATGAATATTTACTTTTGTTTATCTTTCCACTTTTAATGAAGATTCAATTAATAAATCTAATGTTTCTGAGTAGCTGTATCCTTTTGAAGCTGTACTTTTTGGCAATAAACTTGCAGCTGTCATTCCTGGTGATGTGTTTACTTCCATGAAATATGGTGTTTTCTTCGTTTACTACCATAAAGTCAATTCTTGCAGATCCTTCACATTTTTAATCCATAATAGCTATCTTGTGCAAATTTGTTAATTTCAGCTTGTACTTTTTCTGGGAATTCAAACACGTATTCTTTTGCTCCACCTTTTGCATATTTTGATTCATAATCAAAGTAATCTCCAGCAAGTGCTTCGATTCTTATTGTTGGGAAAACTTTTCCACCAATTACTGGCACACTTATTTCCACTCCATGCAATACTTCTTCAATTAAAGCCTCTTTATCCATTCCAAATACAAGTTCTAATCCTTTTTTCAATTCTTCTTCAGTTTCCACAAAACTTACTCCAATACTTGAACCACCATTATTTGGTTTTACTATAAGATAATCTCCTAATTCTTTTTTTACTGTTTCAAAATCAACTGTTTCTCCTACACGAACACTTTTCCATTTTGCAATTCTAACTCCGTATTCAGAAACAATTCTTTTTGAAAATTCCTTATCCATACAAACCGCACTTGACATTACTCCAGGTCCACTGTAAGCAATTCCAAAACTTTGTAAAATTGCTTGTATTCTTCCATCTTCTCCAAATACACCATGTAAAAGCAATGTAAGCAAAAATCTAGATTCAAGTCTTTTTATTTTTTTCATAAACTTCCTTTTTCAGTATCAATTACAATATCAAAAAAACTTCATATTTATCTCTATTTAAATTTGCTACAATTTCACTTCCTGTCTTTTAGCGACACTTCTCTTTCAGTCGAAAACTCCCCACGTATTACCTACTCTTAATTTTGACATTTTTCATCTCCTTTCTTAGTTTTATAATTTTGTTTTTACTATCATTTAAACTTACACCAAACCCCACTTTATAGTGATAAAATTCTAATAATTAATCTGATAGCCTTGTTATCAAATTCACTTTTAAGTATTCATATAGGAAATTTTTATTTGAGATTATGAAAACTTCTTGTTGCTAATAACTATTTTTCTCTTTTACAGCAAGAAATCAGTCGCCATTTCCTCTTGCTGATCACTCGTCTAAGCATAAAAGCGAAATGAAACTCGCTAACGCTCAGACAATCGTTTTCATTCCATCACGACATTCTATATTAAATTATATAAAGATTATTATATTTAAATTTTGAGGCTTTAACATTTTGAAAGATATAAAGTAAGCAAAAATTTCGTTAAAGGAAAAATAACTGTCTGAGCGTAGTTTTTATCGAAGCGAGTTTATTTTCTTTATAAGAAAGGATTTGCGGTAAGCGGGGTTGTAAGGGCATGGCGTCTGACGCCTGCCGTTAGAAAACATTTATTAATCATAACGTTTATAACAAAATTATAAAAGACCTGATCTCCATGAAATTTTCCTAATTTCTACTATTTAAATGGGAAATAGTACTTATATAATTCCAAGTAAATCTATTTTATAAATTCTTTAAAATCTTCTTTTCCAAAATCATATTTTACCGCAAAATGCAGCATTCCCACTGAATCTTTGCCTTCCTCTTCCAGATTTACATCAATTTCTTCTTTTCGCGTTGATTAATCCCTTGTAAAACTTATTCCTTTAGTGCACTACATCTATACTCTATCTCTGATTTTCCAAAATTTTCAAAATCTTCCACATAAACCTTTCCGGAGGAGCACTATCAACATCTGTCTCTTCCTCAAATACCGAAATATCCTCCTCGAGCAGTTCTGGCTAGTCTTGCTCAAGGGAACTCATTCCGCCTCTCCAAAAGTTCAGTAATCGATTCTAATCTCTGCTGTGGCTCTGTTTTCGTTTATAAATAAATCCGTCTTCCACACCTGGCAACAGCTGTATTGATATCCTCAGCCCTTTTATCTTCCATTTTCATCCAGTTTTACCAAGTGCAACAACTGATTTTATCTGCTCTGATAAAAGAAAAGTAATGAACAATTATATCTGCAATATCCTCTTCATTTTATTTTTGTAACGCCGTGATGGATCACGGAGTCCCAAGTCCTTTATAACCTGCATTGTTCCATTTCCAACAAATCTCACTTGCCCAGTCTCATCTTTTTATAAAATTTCCATTTCATCAATTATCTGATGAAATTTATCTTCAGATTTCCAATATAACCTTTTACTTCCCTTTCATATTCCCAGTTGCGCATATTTCCATAAGGTCCATCTCCATTTACTTTAACTGTCACTAAATCTTTTCTCGTTTTTCAAATCTTTCCCCATCATAGCTGTCGCTGTCAATAGTTTCCCAAAAACAGTTGTCGCTATCGGATCAAGTCCATGAATTTTCTTTGCCTCTTTTACAATCTCTGTCGTATCACAGACATCTTGCACATTTACTTGTCCTCTAATTATTTCTGATTTTCCCATATTTCCTAACATCCTTCTTTATTTTTAAAATTATAATTATTCTATCCAAATCTAAATTCACTTAATTTTTATCAATTCAATCTCAATTTTATTAAAATTTATTTTTAAAAATTACATTATTAGAATATCATATTCTATACAAAAACAAGATAATTCATTTACAAACCCAATAGAAAAATATACCACTGTCTAAATCAACAATAGTATTTTTCATTCTCAATCAATTTTGCCTATCCAATTTCATCATCATAACAGCCAGCCCGTCTTTAGAAATTAAATTATCTATCTTCTCAAAGCCAAATTTTTATAAAAATCTATAAGTTTCTCTTGAATTTCTACATTCCAGCCCGGACATATTTTGCATTTATCAATTCCCTTTTGCTTCCAGCAATAACTCAAAAAGCAAGCGATAATAAAAATTACCTTTTTATTTGTTCACTTTCTGATAAATTAAAATTTTTCCCTAATTGCCCAATTAAATAACTATTTACAATTATATGCCCATTTTCAAGTATGTTGTCCACTTTGTATTAATCTTCTACTGTTACTTAATTTATCAACTCTTTCTTTAGATAAAATCAAAAACTTTTTATTTGAAACAGTAAAATATCCCAATAATAGATTATCATTATTAAAAATTAAATGTGTTGTTGAAATTGAACTTTTTCAAAAATGTAGCTTTATTATGTAAAAATTTCTATATCCGTATTTCCCCTACTTTTTAAATTTACTTAAAACTTTATCTTGTAAATATTCTTCCGTGACTATATTTTAACAAATCACTTATTGATAACCCTCAATGTTTCCATTATTTCATCCCTAATATTTTCTTGATTCTTTTCTCATCCGTTATTTTCGTCACTTTCACATCTGTTAAATTCGGTTTTCTGTCATTCTCCAATGCCTTTATTAAACCATCTATCTCATATCAGTCTTAAACTCGGCAATCTTAAAAACTTGATGTAGCCATTTTATCTCCTCCCTTTTTATTTTTATACTACAATTATACAATAAAAATCTTTAAAAATCAACTTTTTAATTTTATCTTAATTAATATAAAAATTTTTGTAAATAAAAACAACGAGACTCACTTATAAAAAGTAAAAAGAATGATTGTTTTATTTAATAATTAAATTATTTTATTTATTTTGATTTCTAAGTTCTTCGGTTTTGTGATAATCCAGTTGATGGTCCTGTTTCGTAATTCTACTGCTGTTTTCTTGCTCCAGTTCCACCAAGTGTTTTAAATTTGATAATGTTGTGTTTAATTTACCAAGTAAAACATCGATATTTTCTGCTGTTAATACTATTTTTCTCCATTGGCTGTTTTCTTCTAACTACAAAATTTTTGTAAGATTTTTGTTTTTGGTTTATCTTTTGCCTCAAGTTCCTCTTTTAAATCTGTCATCAACTGACATTGAATGAGAACCGCTTTCTGAGTCTCCTGTGTCATGAATACTTGTAAAATATCAACATCCACATTTGTTACTTCTACTGTTACAATTGTTGTTTCATTATCTTGTTTTTTATCTCTTGACAATTTTATATTCAAGGTTTTTAATAATGTTTTTAAAAAGCAATTCTTGAAATTTATTGTTGTACTTAACATCCAAATTCCCCTCAAAACTATCGTCAATCGCACATTTTACTTATCTTTCATTTTTCAGCTTTTCACACTATCAATGAATTTTGACACTGTCTTGTCGAGGTCCCGACCCACAGCTAACTATGCACAAAAGCATAAAGATACCTAAGTATCATTTTATAACTCCCTTCTCTCTCTATTTATAATATATTATCTGTTATTTATTCTACATCATTTGAATTAATAAGTCAAGGGAAGTTTTAAAAATTCACAACTTTAATGTGCAAAATTTTATATTTTTATTTTTCTTCCATTTTTCCAATTCTTTTTCCAGCTTTTTCATTCTTTTTACAGTTCGGGAACTTTTTCCCATCGCTCATTTTTACTCTCAAGTCTTCTATATGTCCACGAAGCGGATAACCCGACATTTGCCTACCATCCGGCACATCATTGGTTACTCCATTTTTGCGGCAATCACTACATTTCTTCCACTTTTCAAGTGTCCTGCCACTCCAACCTGTCCTGCAAGAGTCGAATTATCTCCTACTTCCACACTTCCGTGAAAATACCAGTCTGAGCCACATCAGACAATTTTCTCCACTATGTCTATAGGCAATATGTACAAGATTATCAATTTTTGTCCCTTTTTATAATCGTATCTCCAATCGCTCCTCTCTGTCAACAGAGAATTTTGCTCCAATTTCAACTTCTTCTCCAATAATTACATGTCCAATCTGTTCAATTTTCTCACATTATTTCCATTAATTTTTACAAATCCAAATCCGTCAGACCCTATCACAGCTCCTGGCTGTAAAATCATCCCTCTTCCAACTTTTTGTAAATTCCCGCACTGTAACATTTTGAATAAATTATACAGTCATCACCTATTTCAGTTCCTTCAAAAATTGAAACATTTGGGTAAATAACTGCATTTTTCCCAATTTTTGACAGTATGCCCGATATAAGTGTTTATTTTGAGACATTTGCAGTTTCACTCAATTTTTGCAGAATTTTCTATCTGATTTTCAAACGGCTGTAATTTAGGCTTGGAAATAATTTAGCAATATAGCATTAACTCTCTAGGGATTGCCTTTTTACAACAATAAAAGTCTTATTTGCAGGTAAATTTGGCAAAATCGGGGAACAATCACAGCTCCTGCACTGCATTTATCTATATTTTTAACATCTTTTTCATCTGCCGCAAACGTTAATTCCTTCTCAGTTGAATGAAAAATGGAGCAATTCTTGTAAAGCTTAACTCAGTATTTCCTCTTATTTCTCCATTTATCAGTTGTGCAATTTCTTTTTATATCATACATTTGGATCTCTCCTTCTTTATTTCTATAAAATTATAGGGATGAATTAATCACCCCCTATAATTATAAAACTTACACTTCTACCGTTCTTACTAGAATGATTGTCCAAAGCTAAAAGTAGAATTTACCTTTTTATCTTTTTCTCCTTTTTCTCGGGATCCATTGGCCAACCATAATCAAATCTTAATGGTCCAATTCGAGTATTCAGCCTATAGACCAACTCCATAACCTAAGGTCTTTAAAGTCATGAGCGTCTTTTTCTGTTTGGCTTGTAGATTTTCTTACCAGTACGAGGATCTCTTGACTCATTTTGCCAAGCGTTTTCCTATATCAAAGAATGCAACCAATTGCAATGTGTCATTAATTTTAGTTCTGTTTTCAATAGTCGCGTGGAATTTGTCATATCCATCAAATGCACCGTAGTCATATCCACGAACTGATTCAGCTCCACCTATACTAAACTTCAACGCTTCCGGAGTTCCGCTTCCTGTAGACCCCCAAGCCACTCTATATGCCATTACGTTCTTATCCCTAAAGAAAGTTGGATGATAAGCCTCGGGTCAGTTTCAAACTGATCATATTTTCTAGGATCGTGATAAGTTTACCCTTTTCGTATGACATTGTCGCATAAATTCCCTTTGATGGGCTATACGAATTATTTCTTGTATCATAAAATCAATGACGGCCCTATTGCAAGCAAGTTATACTTGTCATTTACTTCCTTGCTTCCAAGCAATTCCTTAAAGTGATCATATCTTGCCGCAAGTCTTACGTAAAGATTGCTGTTAAGTCCTTTACCAATTGTCCAACGAGTTCCTGCTACTTTTTCAACTTCATCTTTTGGTCGCATTGTCATCAACAGATTCATTCCAGTAAACATTTCCCTATCTGTCACACGTTCAGTATTTTTACCCAAGGATCAAACCAGCTAATGTCAAATGTCTTATCTCCCTTATTTGAAGCCGAAAGCGTAATTGAAGCATCTTGCCCTCTTCCAAGGAAGTTTGAGTCAGATAATTTAAGTTCTCCAACTAATCCGACAGAAGTTCCGTACGAGATACTTCCGTTAATTGAAAGTTGTTGGATTCTTCCACAAGAAATTCAACCACCTTGCATTTGATCGTCTTCTTTTCCACTAAGTACAGGCTCTATTGAAGTAAATATACCCGTTCTGTAAAAGTTCTCTCATGGTACTTTCTACATTTTCTCTTGAAAATTTCTCCAGGCCGTACTTTCCTGCACTCTTTCAAATACATAAGGTTTTGTTCTTAAAGTCGATAGCTTTCAACGACTGTCTTTCATTATCCTTCTTCGATGGTGCTCGGAAATCGACAGGAATCAACCATTCCTTCTATCAGCCCTATATTTACAACTCCTTGCGAAACGTTTTATCGTTTCTATTCTGCCAAAGTGTATCCGTCTTCATACAGCTTGATTACTCCATTTTCCTAGTGGATTCAGCATATTTTCCGTTTTAATATTTCTCTCTTTCACACCAAGCGCTTTTTCAAGCTGATCATTTTGTATAAAGTGTATTTCCTTCAAAGTTTATGCTTTGAATAATTGGATTTTCCTGCACTTCATAAACAATGCTACTGGTATTGTCAGCCTTTCTGTCAATTTTTGGCTCAACTGACAGAAGAACCCCGACTGGAATATTTTTGAGCACGGTCAATAGCTTTTTGCGGTATAAAACGGTCTCCCTGTTTTAATTGGAAGATCTTTCAAATAATCTTTCCATATTTTGTCCCTTCAATTCCAATTTTTGCAACTGTAAATTCTGTTTCTTTTGCATGTCTTCCACTGTTTGAGTTTTTCTGATTGCTTCGGCATTTTACCACTTCACCTGTACTGGGATGTTTACTGCATCTCCATCAACCATGGAATTACATTTGCCTCAGCGATATATCCAAGACGTTTTACTGCAAGATAAATGTCGCTTAAGCTCTTGTTTGAATAATCGTCTCCGATTTCACGGAATCCAGTATTGCATCAGCAGATATTTCATTCGATGTTTGAAACTTGAATTGTTCCAACTTTCAGCTCAACCTTTTTGCTCCATTGCTTTTCTGAACTTCCAGTTCTTCTTTTCGCTTCTTTACTTTTCTTAATTTTTCTTCCTTTAACTCTGATTGGCTCAACTTCATTAAAATTGCTTAGGCTTCCAGCTTTACATCACGTAGATGTCTCAATTCCAGTTTCTGTTTCTCCGTCAGCAAAAGATTCTTGTTATCGACAGTTCAGCTGTTCCAATTGTTCTGCCTCTTTTTCTTCCGCCCTGTGACACGTTGTTCACAGATACAAATAGTGTTACTGCAACAATTAAAGCATAAATCTTATTTTTCACTTCTTGTTTTGACATTTTTCTCCTCCTATAATGTATCAAGTTTTTCTTTTCTAAATATTTTCTAAAATATCTCTAAATGTATCAGCTCTTGTTGAAAAAGTCAACTCCGAAATACACTTACTCTTGCACCATTGTCCATGTTCGTTCTAGATCTGTTTTTATTTATACTTTCACCTCCAAGACGTAAATCCAGTCCATTTGTAACGTTATAGCTAAGCTATGCGTTATATCCCACTGGATCCTTCAGATTTTGAAGTCCGTATGGGAATTTAATCTGATGCGTTCCGAACAGCCTGTCCTTATACAGATTGTCCGAAGAGTAAGCGTTGTCGTCAGGCTGTATTCTCCTGTTGTGTCTGAACGGTTTACATTTGTCGAAACAGATACTTTAGACATACCCTATGCCTCTCTAATTTTACCAGTTACTGATGATCAACTCATTTTAATGCAGTATTAACTAAAGAGCCTGCAATAACGAGCCTGTCAATGAATTTTCATTGCCATTTTTACCAGGTCTTCTCTCCCCATTTCCAACTACTCAAAGTTATACGAGCAATGATACAATTTCTTTAGTTTTATCGATGAGGAAGTAAATTTTATTTCGGGGCTTGCTTACGACTCCACTTACATTTATTTCTATCCTTTTCTCCATTTTATTACTGTGCTTGCATCAAATATGACAAACGGATTCGACACCGATGCCGTAGTTCCGTTAAGCAGATGGAACAAATCTTATTTCTGCTCCTTCTATTTTAAAATCGTTTCCATTTACAGAAAATGAGCCTCTTGTAATTGCATATTCTCCGTCTATTCCAATTTCTCCATTATCGTAAGTAATATCAGAAGCTCCTTTTACAGTTCCCTTTATATTTTTTACAACACTTACATTTGGAATCTTAATCTTTACGTTACTTCCAGTACGCACATTCACGTTTACTCTATATTGCTTCATTATCTTATCAATAACTTCTTCCACTACCCTTCAACAATTGTCTTGTCCTTGAGTTTGCGTTTTCTTCTTGTGAAGTCAGTGGCTTCCCGTCCATTTTCAGCATTTTTGAATTAAAGTTAGGTATTTCACGAATTTCTGCATTATCCACAACCGGATTTCCAAACAGCCTGTTTTCAGTAAAGACCAGGTCGCCAGTAAGTGCAAAATCAATACCTTTTCCATAATGCGGCCCCAACTTTGTCAAGATTGCATTCAATTCAAAATTTTCAAGTTCAAGACGCTTTGTCTTCATAAAGTCAGCCGGTATTTTGGAACATCCGCATCTCCGCCACTTTGTAGGTTCCTCCATTATACCCTCCATCCGGACGGTTTACAACAAGCGTTGTTCCGTAAATCAATGTTGGCATTTATGCTGGTCCACAAGGGTCTGATGATCCTTCGTTTTGTAACTAGTTATCCAAGAATATGCCCTTGTTGTCGATTCATTTGAGAAAATCGCATCTATGTTTGCAATCTGCTTGCCTGCTCTCACATCCTTATTGACTCCAAGGAAGTTCAAGTTAAAGTCCTTGGCAGCATTGATGTTGTATTTACCGGTGCAAACTGCACATATCCATTTACAAGTACAACGGATTTTCCTCGTGTTCCAGTAGAACTGCCCGATATTTAAAAGTCTTTTTCATTTTGCCTGCAAGTCAATATCACATACCGAAATCCACTCAGCTTGACTTCATCTGATTTTATCTGAATTCTGTTATAGAAGTTTTCAAAGCTTCCACGATACATGAAGCCAAAGTCAATATCGCCACTATACCCTTATCCTTCAGATCCTGTACCGAATCAAGCGAGAACTTCTGTTTTTCTATCGATAATCAATATTTACATTGGCAAGATCGAATTTTTGTCTGTGTCTCAAACAGTTTCCTCATTATCTCCGACAAATTTCAGTTTCTGCAAGTTAAATGTTCCATATTTGAAAAACTTGTCTATATCCCCATTGGAATATTCAAGTTCTAGCGACAATATGTGGAATCCTATAAGTTTTCAGCTCATATTTCCAAGAATTACCTGTCCTGCCGATTGAAATTATTCAAGTCACCCTTAAGGCTAAGATTTGACCTTGTCCCAAATGTCAAGTCCTTCATTTCCAAAAAGCTTTTGAAATGTCGCCATCGGCTCATTAGCTAAGCCCAATATCTGAAATCCCAGTTTTTCAAATCATAAGTTCCATAAAAGGCTATTTTCACGCAAAGTCACATCCTCAAAAGTTTATGACTCCGTCTTTTTATGCTTAGACGCGCATTTGTGTCACCCACATATCTTGAGTTTACAGTTGTCGGTGCAGACGGCATAGCTATTGTTCCGAAAGCTTGTCAACCGTTCCCGAAAAGATTTGCATCCAATGTTCCCCACGTGCAGGTTAATCTTAGGTCCCGAGTGCTGTAAAGCCTGTAGTCTTTCAGCCCTGCATTTATGTCCATTCTTCCTGTTTTCAGATTGAACTTTCCAGCCGCATTAAGGTTTTCATTGCGAATGTCTGTAATATTTACAATATTATCCTTTAGTATGCAAGTTTCCGCTTACATTTTTAGACGCTGGTATCCAAGCCACAGTTCATCCATATTTGTATTTACAGTTATATCCATATTGGCAAGATCGTTGATCTCACCGCTCGGCATGAAGATTTTCGTGATTCTCCGATATATTCTCCATACGGACTGTAAAGTTTATAAGTCCCCTAAATTTTGTTTCCGCTTCCGTTACACTCGGCTGTAAGCGTTGCTGCCGGCAATTTTGCTCTGTCCAGCCCTTTTGAACTTATATCCATTGGCTCTTAACAGCTTTTGCTATGTCAATGTTTTTGGCAGATTTAACGAATCACGAATGTTTCATATCGGAAGTTGTAGTCCCGTTTATGTTACTGTTCCGCCGCCATTGATTCCAGCTGTTCCACTTATCGTATAATTCCCTGTTATGGATTTTCACATGGGCATTTACGCTATGCACAAGCGGAATTGACAAATCCTGCATTTTCGCATTTATCATCCTCGAACGGAGCATATTTTTCTCATTGAAATTTACAACTGGATTATCCACATCGTGGCTGATTGTGTAACTTTTTGCCACCGTAATTTACCGTAAAATACCTTTTGCTTCGGCATTTGCCACGAGAGTCCGACTGCTGGATTAATTGTATAATTTCCATCTCAGCACATTGGAGTTTACAGTCCCGGATATAATATTCTTAGCTGATATTTTGAGATTTCCTGTTATAGTTCCAATGCTAAAAATCTGGAACCAAGATTATTTAGGATATAGTTTCCATTCCTGTTTTATTCTTCAAGTCATAGACAAACTTGTCAGATTTTACATCTTCCTTAATCTTAAATCCCCGAAATTGTTTCATCAAACACAAACGACGTATTTGTCAATGTTAATTTTTCATCAGCAATTTTTCATTGCCGTCTTTATATTTTGAAAATTATAATTTGCAAGTTTTATATTGCTTTGACGAAAATTTTCCATCAACGGTAGTCTTTTTCTTTTTAATGTCTGAATTTACTTCAAGATTTGCCGTCACTTTGCCTTGTGCATCAATTTTTGCATTTTTATAATCTTGTATCTCGCTACTTCTAAAAGGCAGATTGTCGCGTACCAGTTTCAGATTTATCTTCTGATCCCGAATAAGATAGGCAAGTGCAAACGTTACTGGACTTTCTTTCACTCGTGCTGGCATTTACGGTAATTTGTCTTTTTCAAGTCAATTAGCATTAGCGCCTCAATATCGCCTTCGCATCAACATAGCTAACTTTTCCATTTCGTATTTTCAAGCTTCCCAGAGCCTGCATCGTTTTTAGCCTTGTCATGTTCCAGCTTAAGGACACCATTTAATATTCCAGCCTTCGCCTTTATCATTTCAAGCGGTACATACTGCCCCAGCTCCTCTTTTATGCCAACATTCTCAAAGCTGAAGTTCAGACGGAAACTTCCTTCTTGCATCACTATTTTTATTTTATCAAACATTGAATAAATAGACTGCTTTTGATTTCAAAAATCTGTTTCAGTTCAATCTTTAACGCTTCCACTGTGCCATCTTCTTATTTTTATTTCCAATCCCTTTTTGCCACAATTGAAAAACCTCAGTGATCTTGCTGTTTCAGTTTACCATTCACTTTTGTCAAAAGTTTTTGATATTTTTGGAAAAACTTATATCTGTGTAATTTACGGTTGGTTATGAATATAAAGCTTTCAATTCTGCTTGTGGGATCGTATGTCTCGATACTTTTTCGGGTCTTTTTATGACATGGAAAATATTGAAGTCATTATTCTTCCTTCGTTCCAAGTTTACAATTCCGTTATAGACATCTATCCTGTTAAGCCGTGTATGCATAAGGAGATTTACTCCAGCTGTAGTCTTTTTCCATAGATAACGACATTTCAGCCATATCCTTTCACTTTCAGATCCTCAATTTGAAGAGTATTGAATCAATCAGCCCTCGACATTCTTAAACTCAACATTCAGTCCGCTAACTTTTTAATATTGAAGTGCATGCCTCTAAAAATTCGGAGTGAAAATATAGAGCTTTATTCCGAATACAGATATTAGAAGAAAAATGAATACAATCAAAGATTTCTTTATATATCTCATCTCACGTTTTTACCTCCTTCTATTTTTTGAAAAGGATAATTATTTTCATTGTCCTAATTTTTCATTTTATCTTTTAATTTTTACAATTAAAAAGAAATATCCTCTTTTATTTTATCACAAATTTACATAAAAATCTATTATTATAATAAGTCATTTAGAATATATTAAAAAGATAGTTTTGATAGCCAAAATAATTTTATTGACTTTTCATATAACGTATGTTATATTATGTTATATATTAGATTTTTAATTATGGTAACATTTTTAAAACAAACTCATCTATGTAATTAAAACAAGGAGAATTCTTTATGAAATTAAAAATAGCACCATCTCAATTTTAACAGCAGTACGTAAATGCGACAAGCATTGACTATCTGTCAAAACAATTCTGCCTCATGCTTTCAGAATCCGTCTCAGACTGGTAAAATTACTGTGGAAGGAGTATTCTATAATCCCGCTGAACTGCATTTTTAGACGACGGACTATATCAACGCAAATATGCAGAACTCAATGGTCGAAGAGTCGATGACATTAAATGGACTGAAATCCCGCACAGATATGCAGGAGCGCCCTTCATTTAACCTTCTGTATAAAAAGAATAACTATTCACTTTTTGTGAAATTTAAGCGTTATTGCAGGCGGAGCTGACTCTGCGTTATACGAGGGTGTCGCAGGAATCGAGCTTGCAGGGGAAACTTTCAACAACCCGACAGGCGGAAGACTTGGAGCAAAAGTTGCAAAAACCGTTTTTACTGGACAAAACCGTTACTATCAGCTAATGTTTGAGGGCATATAAAAATTAATGACAATTTCTCTATGTCGGAGGATAAAATATGTTTACGCCTACAGAAAAACCCTTGACGGAGAAGCTCAATATGACTACAATGACCTGTGTAGAGCCGACGAATCGGACTTAGCAGGAACTATTTATCAATGAATTCAAAACGTAACTGCAAAAAGGTGTTGAGGAATTATAGGCTTTGACTATAAGCCCACTGACACATTAAACTTTGCCTTGAGATACGAAACTCCAGTAAAGCTGAAATTTAAGTCAAAAGCGCAGGAAAAACGACAAAAATGCTGGTTGCAGGACGTCCCTTTGAATTTCATTCTTCTATCCCGAATACGCAGACGGCGTACACTCAAGACGTGACTTGCCAGGAGTTCCGGCTCTAGAGTATCAAAGGATATAAATAAATGGACTCTTTTCCAGCGGATATACACATTACTTCAACAAAGCCGCAAAATGGATAGATTCAAGTATAACGACGGATATGAAATAAACTTCGGAGCAGATTACAGAATAAATGACAAGTTCACTTGGCACGCTGGATTCAATTACGCAAATACAGGAGCCAAAAAGAATCATTCTCTGATGTGAATACGCGATAAATTCACAAATTTACGCAACAGGACTGACATACAAGCTTCACAGAATCCTCAGAGTGGAAATTTGGAATCGCCCATGTAAACTACAACGCCGCTTAACGGAAAACGTGTGAACAAACTTCACTTCCAGGAATCTACATTGATAAATCCAAAAGTCAAAATACGACAAAATATAAAACGTATTCACAGTTGAGTTACACACATAAATTTAATTATTGCAAAAACTTTAAGAACAGACTAAAAATTTGTTTTTAAAGTATTGTATAATTTATTTAAAATCTATTCTTTGTAATCAGTAATAGTTATTTTTCTTAATAGATTTTTGATTAATAAATGTTTTATTTTAATATTAGTTTTTAACGCAGAGGTATCAGACGCCATACCTCTCCGTACTCCCGCCACCGAATTTCAATTTTACAGCAAAAGACAAAACTCGCTTTTAACAAAAGTTATTTTAATCTCGCAAAGTTTTATCAATTTAAATATGATAGAAAAGCTCAAACAAGTTGTCTTTTAGTGAAAAATTAAAAATCTCGAAAAATCATAACAAATATGACAAAATTTTTACTAATTTTTGTTTTTAGTTAAATTAACCATTATAATTAAACTAAAAAGTGTCCTGATTTTTGAAATAAAATCGACTAAACACATTTATGTGTTTCTTTCGCATAACTTTTATAGCAAATTTATTTTATACAATTAAATTTACTCTGTATTTGCGAAAGTGAGCTAAGTTTTACGCGACTGAGTTTTTCGATTTTGTTTCAAAAAATGCTTAGACGAGTGGGGGATTGTAAAGGGATGGCGACTAATCCCTTTTACGTAGATATAAATTAATAGAAAAATCTTTATTAACTAAAATAATCTAAAAAATTTAAGAAAAATAACTTAGTAAAAGATTTGAAAAGTAGAAGTTGATTTAAAGTTATTTGATATAGAAAAAAAGAAATAGGGGGTATAGATAGAAAAATGAGTACGAAGTATTTGAAGGTTAAGCCATCGGAAGATTTTTAGGAAAATATGGGAATTAGAAAATTTTGAGATTGAGTATGTTAATCTGTTTTTCTAGAAAAAGGGAGATGGAGATATTTATAAAGGGTAAGCAGTCTGGTTGCACATAGTGAGATACAGGACTTGAGGCAGCTGCTTTATAAAGAGTTTTGAGAATGGGTTGAAAATTGAAAATTAAGATGGATGTTAATCCTGAGCTGATACAGAAGGATGTTGTTGGGTTTGTAAAATTTGCGATTGAGAATTATAAAGCATGAGAGCAAGAGGTATCAGTATATTTTTTTGCAAGTTATGAAGTGGAAAGTCTTGAAAATACGGTGTTTATAAAATTACCGTCGCACCATTTGATAGAAGAGGCCAAAAAGAACTGAGGCAAAGGAAGAATTGACAAGAAAAATTTATGAATGTATGGACAATTCGATAAAAATTGAGTTTGTAAATGGGGGATTTTGAGGAAGTGAAGGCTAAAAATTAAGGCTCAAAATGAGTTAAATTCGGTAAAAGGCAAGCGAACTTCCAAAGTATGAAAAATGCCAGTGTAAGTAATGGTAATGGCAGTAAATATGGAGGAAACGGAAATTTTAATAATGGAAATAATGGAAACGGTTATTCAAATGGCGAAATGCTAATGGAGATAATAATAAAGGTAATTACAAATGGAAAAATTCTGATATAGATGCAATGCCATTTTTCTACACTTGATATTTTGAACAATGGTGATGATGTAGCACTAGAAGGAAAAATTTTTAATGTAGATATGAGAGGAAACTAAGAATGGTAAGTTAATGTGTGATTTTATGATTACAGATTATACAAATTCTGTTAGTTGTAGAATATTTCTTTAATACAGATGAGGATATTCAGGTAAAAACTTGGGGAATGGGTAAAGGTTACTGGAAGTTTTGAGGCGGATATGTACAGTGGGGAAAAATATGTCAGAACTCAAAGAGTGGAAGCTATAGAATCTAAAGATGTGAAAAAGAAGACAATACTCCGAAAAAGAATAGAACTTCATGCACATACGAATATGAGTGAAATGAGCGGAGTTATGTCAATCAAGGATTATGCAAAAGAGCTAAAGAATTTGGGGCATAGTGGGATTGCTGTGACAGATTACGGAGTAGTGCATTCATTTCCGTTTGCGTTTAAGGAAGCAAATGAGGATTTTAAAGTTATTTTTGGGATGGAGGCGTATGTAGTTGATGACGAGCAGGACTTGATTACCAATCCTAAGGACAAGATGATTGAAGATGAAATCTATGTTGTATTCGATATTGAAACGACAGGATTTGATCCGTTTAATGACAAGATAATTGAAATTGGGGCTGTGAAAATGCGTGGAAGGGAGATTATTGGAGAATTTTCTGAATTTGTAAATCCTGAAATTCCAATTCCGCCAAAAATAACAGAACTTACAACGATTACTGATGAAATGGTTGCAAATGCTGAAAAAATAGAAACTGTACTTCCAAGATTTCTAGAATTTTGTACTGATACAACAGTAGTTGCCCACAATGCAAAATTTGACGTGGGATTTATCAAGCAAAAACTATTGAGCAAGGGCTTGAGTATTCTCCGAGCGTAATTGATACGTTGCCTTTGGCTAGAACATTGCTTCCCTGATTCGAGAGGATATGGACTTGCTAATCTGGTAAAATATTTTGGAATTACACTTGAAACACACCATAGGGCTGTTGATGATGCAAAGGCTACTGCGGAAGTTTTTCAGAAATTTTTAAATATGATTTTAAGTAAAGGGATTTTGAAACTGATTGAGATTAATACGGATTTACAGCCGAAATATTCAAAATTCTGAAACATTGAACACTATGATTCTGGTAAAAATCAGGGCTGGGCTTCGTGACCTGTACTGAGCTTGTATCACGTTCCAACATAGAATTTTTTTGGAATGAGAAGACCTAGAATACCAAAAACTTTGTTAAACAGCATGAGGGAAAATCTGCTTTAATTGCAAGTTCGGCTTCGGCTTCTGAAAGAAATAAGGGAGAACTTGTAAATCTTTATTTACGTGGAGCGGAAAAAGATGACATTGAGGAAAAAGCGAGATTTTTATGATTATATTGAGATTCATCCACATACAAACTATGCTGACATGGTGGAAAGAACGAGCAAGGAAATTGAAAGTTACGATATAATAAAGGAAATGAACAAGTATTTTTATGAACTTGGAAAAAAGTCAGAATAAAAATTGTAGTTGCAACAGGAGATACCCATTATCTTGAAGAGCGTGAAGCAATTAACAGGAATGTTCTTCTTTTTGGGAAGTGGAACAATGTGGAAAAACTGAAACTTGGAGGAGTTAGAGGATATGAGTTTTTCGACAGAAAAATTGTATTTTAAAAACTACTGAAGAAATGTTGGAGGCGTTTGATTATCTGGGAGAAGAAGTGGCTCAGGAAGTCGTTGTGGAAAAATACGCATAAAAATCAATGATATGATAGAGCAGGTGCGTCCAATTTCAACTGGATTCTATCCGCCGAAAAATTGACGGGGCAGAAGATGAAGTAAGGGAAATGACTTACAAGAAACTTGAGGAACTTTATGGGGAAAACATTGATGAAAGCCTGAAGGAAAGAGTGGAAAAGGAGCTTAATTCGATTATTCAAAATGGATTTTGCGGTGCTTTATCTGATTGCACAGAAAACTTGTGCATAAATCGGTGGACGCAGGTTATCTTGTAGGTTCACGTGGTTCGGTTGGATCTTCAATAGTTGCCTCATCTTATGGGAATTACCGAAGTAAATGGACTTTATCCACATTACAGATGTCCTAAATGTAAGCATACGGAATTTATGAACGAGGAAGGAAGTGGAGTTGACTATCCTGACAAAAATTGTCCAGAATGTGGTACAAAATATATAAAAAGATGGACACGCCATCCCATTTGAAGTGTTTATGGGATTTAATGGAGATAAAGTCCCAGATATTGACTTGAACTTTTCTGGGAGAATATCAAGGGGAGATTCATAAATATACGGAAGAGCTGTTTGGAAGTGACAATGTCTTTCGTGCTGGAACGATTTCTACGCTTGCTGAAAAGAATGCTTTTGGGTATGTGAAAAAGTATCTTGAAGAAGTGGAAGGAACGCCTGAAATAAAGGAAAGAAAAGCAGAAGTTATGAGAATTGCAAAAGGCTGTGAAGGGGCTAGAAAAACAACTGGACAGCATCCTGGTGGAATGATAGTCGTTCCAAAGGACAAGTCAATTTACGATTTTTGTCCAATCCAGCGTCCAGCAAACGATATGAAATCAGCTTCCAAGACAACCCATTTTGATTATCACGTAATGGACGAACAGCTTGTAAAACTGGATATACTGGGACACGATGATCCGACAACGCTTAGAATTTTACAGGATTTGACAGGTGTTGATATTTATACGATTCCACTTGATGATAAGGAAGTAATGAGTTTATTCAGCGGTACAGAAGCACTTGGTGTAACTCCAGATGAAATCGGTTCTCCGACAGGTACATCAGGAATACCTGAATTTGGTACATCTTTCGTAAAACAGATGCTAGTTGACACACGTCCAAAAACTTTTGCTGAATTAGTCAGAATTTCTGGACTTTCACATGGTACAGATGTTTGGCTGAATAATGCTACAGGACTACGTAAGAAGCGGAATTGCAACCTTGAGTCAGATTATCACGGTGCGGGATGACATTATGAATAAAGCTGATTGACGATGGACTGGATAAATCATTAGCCTTTTTCCATAATGGAATTTGTCAGAAAAAGGGACAGCCTACCGAAAAATCGTGAAAAAGTGGCAGGAATATTCTAAAACAATGAAAGAACACGGTGTAGAGCAATGGTATATTGATTCATGCGAAAAAATAAAATATATGTTCCCAAAAGGGCATGCGGTGGCTTACGTAATGATGGCAGTAAGAATCGCCTATTTTAAAGTACATTATCCAATCGAATTTTACACAGCTTTCCTAAATAGAAAAAGTTGGAGATTTTAAAAATGACAACAATGTTCAGACCAGTAGAAGAATTGAAAACGTGCAAAAATGGAAATGGACAGAAAAAGGAACTTTAAATGCGAAGGAAAAACAGGAATTATTTTTATATGAAATCTTAATTGAAATGCACTACCGTAAAATCGAGCTGGAACAAATTGACATCTATAAATCAGAAGCAAAACTTTTCACAATACAGGACGGCAAAATCAGAATGCCATTAATCGCAATGGATGGACTAGGGAGAAGCTGTTGCTGAAAAATATCGTTTCTGAACGAAAAGTTGACTTTTTATCAATTGAAGATTTGGTAAAACGTACAAAATTGAATAAAACGATTGTGGAACTGATGAAAGAATATGGATGTTTGAAGGATTTGTCAGCAACAAATCAACAGACATTGATTTTAGAAAATAATAAAAAATCAATTGCTGCTTTTTCAATATAAATAAAATTTTGAAAAGAGCAAATTGAAGAAATACAGAAACACCTTTGTATTCCAACATAAAATATTGTACAATAAAAATATAAAAACATAAGCAGTTAATACATAAAATGGAATAATAATTTGACATGGATATTTAAAACAGAAGGAGATGATATGCGATGTTTAAGAAAAATTTTTACTGATGATTATTCTTGCAATGTCTGTTGTGGGGATGTGAGCTGTTTTGATCCCTAAATTATGGGAAAGAATAGATCAGAAGATGCTGAAAGAGGTGATAAGATGTTATAGAAGGGCTAATGGTGAATATTACTGCAAGGATAGATACGGAAACAGAACATACTAGCTATAGTGATTATGGAACAGATGAAACGAATAATGAGCAGTTTACAATGAATTTGAAGGACAGGGGGCTTTCCAGTGAGTGAATGTCCCTGTCTTTTTGTTAAGTATTGTATTTTTATTCTGTTTTGATACTATTTCTTCGCTAATTTTTGGAATAAAAACAATTCCCATTTTCAATATTGACAATATTTTAATCTATATAGCATAAAATACGTTAAATCGCTTAAAAATCCAAAAGAATAACAATAGTTAAAATTTAGAAAAGAACAAATTGAAGAAATACAGAAACACCTTTGTATTCCAACATAAAATATTGTACAATAAAAATATAAAAACATACAGTTAATACATAAAATGGAATAATAATTTGACATGGATATTTAAAACAGAAGGAGATGGTATGCATGTTTAAGAAAATTTTACTGATGATTATTCTTGCAATGTTCTGTTGTGGGGTGTGAGCTCTAAGTCCAAAAGAATGGAGAGAGTATTATAGAGAAAAGGAGGAGAAACATGTTAGTAGGAGGGCTAGTGGTAGTATTACTGCAAGGACGATTATGGAAACAGAACATATTAGCTATGTGTGATACGGAAACAGATGAAACGAATAACGGCAGTTTAAAACAATGAATTTGAAGGACAGGGAGGCTTTCCAGATGGGAGGAATGTGTTCCTGTCTTTTTGGATTTAGGTATCGGATTTATTACAAACTTTTCTGATAAAGGGGTATAAATCTAATAATTTTCAAATAATTAAAAATATAATTTTCATTTTCAAATCAAAAGTCTAGTATAAATAACTTGTCGGAGCATTTTTCTGTGCTGGCAAAACTGTCTGAGCATAGCGAGTTTTTGTCAGTGCAGAAAATATCGTAGACTAGCTATAGGTTGTAGGATTTTGCGGCAATGAGCAATCCTACGAAAATAAAAAGAAAAACATAGTAATATGAAAAATATTTATTAATCAAAATATCTAAAAATAATTTAATGATTATGAATTGCTATTAAACAACTCTATTATGAAAAATCTTGTATGGATACTTAAAAATTAGATTCACAAAACTACTCAAATTAATTGTTATCTCTATTTTGCCTGTTATCTTTAATATAATTTAATTCTCCGTTATTTTACATTCTTCCAAAATTTGAAGGTTAAATCTCGTATTTATTCTTGTAAAAGACGTTTTTAAATGAAAAAGATGAATTGCTGTTAAAAGAAATATTGACAATTATAAAAGATATAATATTATATAACCTCGTAGAGAGGAGGTGATTGTATGGACTTCATTAGACATAGTACAGCTACTTGCGGAATATGTACAATCATCGTAACTATTGATTATTTTATTAACAAAAGAAACTCAAAATAATCAATAGAGAGGCTTTCTCCCCTCCTATCTATATATCATAATAAAAAGGGAAGTGATAAAAATGATTGAAAAATTTAATGCTATTTTTAGGAATTGTAAATTTTATCTTTATTAGTATATTTGATATATATAATATAGCCCTACTTCAGGAAATTTAGGGCTAATATGAGCTTTATTAGTTCTAATAAAATTATATCATAAAAGATTAAAGAATGTCAATACAAAAGTTTGAATATCTTCATTTTGAAAGGCTATGATTGATGTTTGATACAACTTTTCGTATAAAAAGAAACAAATTATAAATGAATATCGGAAAAGTCTTTTTAATTCAATTATGGCTTTTTCGATTTTTTTATTAAATAATAGAGAAATATAGGAGGTGTTTAAAGATGACAGATATTGAAATCGCTCAAAATGCGAAATTGAAAAAAATTGGTGAAATTGCACAAAAGTATTGGACTTACAGAGGATGATTATGAACCTTATGGAAAATACAAGGCTAAGGTTAGTTTGGACGTGCTGAAAAAGAAATGCAGAGAAAAAAAGATGGGAAAGCTGATTTTGATGACTGCTGTTACTCCGACACCTCCAGGGAAGGAAAAGTCAACTGTTACTGTTGGATTGACTCAAGCATTAAATAAACTTGGGTATAAAGTCAATTGCAGCACTTAGAGAGCCGTCTTTAGGGCCTGTATTTGGGAATGAAAGGTGGAGCTGCTGGTGGAGGAATGTCACAAGTTGTGCCAATGGAAGAAATAAACTTGCATTTTACAGGGATATTCATGCAATTTCGGCTGCGCATAACTTAATTTCTGCTTGTATTGATAATCATATACATTTTGGAAATGAACTTGATATTGATGTGAATAACATTACTTTTAAACGTGTTATTGATATGAACGACAGAAATTTAAGAAGCATCGTTGTCGGACTTGGACCAAAAGTAAATGGCGTGCCTCGTGAAAACTCTTTTCAAATAACAGTTGCATCAGAAATTATGGCCATCTTCTGTCTTGCTAACTCAATTACTGACTTAAAGGAAAGAATCGGAGAAATAGTTTTTGCATATAACAGAAAAGGGGAAATGCTTAAAGTTAAACAGCTTAATATTCAAGGGGCAGTTGCAGCATTGCTAAAAGATGCTATAAAGCCTAACCTAGTACAAACTTTGGAAAATACACCTGTATTTATTCACGGCGGACCTTTTGCGAATATTGCACATGGATGTAATTCTCTGCTAGCTACAAAAAAATGGCTTTGAAACTGTCTGACTATGTTGTTACAGAAGCTGGATTTCGCTGCTGATCTAGGAGCTGAAAAATTTTTGGATATAAAGGCCAGACTTGGAAATCTAGAGCCAAATGTTATTGTAATTGTTGCAACAGTTCGTGCATTAAAGCATCACGGCGGAGACAAAGACTTGAAATCGGAAAATATTGAAACATTGACAAAAGGGCTTGTAAACCTAGAAAAACATATTGAAAGCATGCAAAAGTACAATTTACCAGTTGTTGTGGCGATTAATAAGTTTATAACTGATACTAATGCTGAAATTCAAGTGATAAAAGATTTTTGTGCAAAAAAATGGATGTAGAAGTCGCTAACTGCGAAATTTGGGAAAAAAAGGTGGAGAAGGTGGTAAAGAGCTTGTAGAAAAAGTTCTAAATGCCATTGAAAAAAATGAAAAATCTGAGAAAAAATATACTCCACTTTACGATTTGGACTTATCAATTCAAGAAAAAATCGAAAAAATTGCAAAAGAAATTTACGGAGCAGATGGAGTGGATTTTGCACCAAAAGCACTTAACAATATTAAAAAATACGTAGAAAACGGCTACGACAAATTGCCAGTATGTATCTCAAAAAAACACAGAAAATCATTGTCAGATAACCCAAATCTATTGGGACGTCCAACAGGATTTAAAAATAACAATTAACGAAGTTAGATTATCAGCAGGAGCAGGTTTCTAGTAGCAATGGCAGGAACAATCATCGATATGCCGGGGATTACCTAGAAAGCCAGCGGCGGAGTTAATTGACATTGATGAAAAACGGAGTAATTTCAGGATTATTTTTAAAATTTAATATAAAGATACAAATAGAATGGAAAATACATAAAAATGGAAAAATAAAAAAGTAAAAGATGCGAAGACGGGACAGAGAAATTACAGACAATGAAAAAATAAAAGAAATCATAAAAGCCTGTGACTGTTGCCGTCTTGGCTTAAATGACAACGGAAAAGTCTACATCGTCCCACTAAATTTTGGCTTTACCGAAGAAAATGGAAACTATACATTCTATTTTCACGGTGCAAGAACAGGGAGAAAACTTGATATAATAAAAACAAAAATAACTACGCAGGATTTGAACTTGACACCAAATCACAAAATTTACACAAAAGGCGATAAAGCCTGCAATTATACCGCCAGATTTCAAAGTGTAATCGGAAATGGGAAAGTTGAGATTATTGAAGATTCACAGGAAAAAATGAAGGCGTTGCTGGAACTGATGAAACATAATACTGGAAAAACAGAATGGGAGTTTGACGAGCAAATGCTGAAGGCAGTTTGTGTGTTTAAACTTGTAGTTGAGGAGATGAGCTGTAAGGAGCATGAGTAGAGAAAAAACTAAAAAAAGGGATGTGAGGAGGGAAGATGTTAAAAAATTCACAGTTCAAAAATTTTTAAAGAAATTTTGAAGATATTACATTGGACTTTTGGGAAATATCGGAAATTATAATTTTAAAGAAAAATGTAATAAAAAAATAATATAATTTCTAAAATGTTGATATTAGGGAAAAAAATGGAAGTGGTAAATCAAACGTTGGGACTTGCAATTTTTTTGATATTATTAACTCATTTAACAGATAAAGCAAAAAAATTAAAAGATTATGAAAAACTATTTAAATTATAACTTATATGATAAAGATAATGCTTCTTTTTAGTTATATTTTTTGAATTTGGAAAAGATAAAGTTCAATATGAATATAAAAAATAGACAGTGAAACTGTAATAGAAGAAAAAAACTTTTCTATTAATGATAAACTTTGTATTGAATACAATAAAGATAAAAATATAAAAATAGAAATAGGATAGCGAATATGTTAAAAAAATTTTGAAAAATTTTCAATAGAGATTTATCTGTTAATGAATTTGAAAAAAATATCATTAGTAAAATACATTAAAAGGAAATACCTCGATTATAAAAAGAAAAAGGCATTATATAAATTTTTTTGATTTCATTGACAATATGTTATGGATTCGTTCCTTGCAGGAAGGCAATACATATATGGGTTATAGTAATGGAAGTGAAAAAATATTAAAAAGGAATAATAGATTTAAATAAAAGTCAAAAGAATTTGAGAAATTTTTAGAAGAAGCTGGAATAAAACAAAAATTAGTACAAAAATGAGGATAGAATACTGATAGAGTTTAAGTCAGGAAAAACAAGTGGATTTTTATAAAATTGCTTCAAGTGGAACTAAAAATTTTTGGCATTGTTATTTTTTTGGATGGAAATTTCCATAAAAAAACGTAAGTTTTTTTATTTATAGATGAGTTTGATGCCTATTTTCATTATTCATTATCAAAATTCATACTTGAAAAGATTATTTTCAAATGACAATATAAAAACAAGTAGCATTATCTTCACATGCGACAAGTTTGATAGATAATGAAATTTTACGTCCAGACTGTTATTTTGTTTTAAATGATAAAGGTAAAATTAAACAATTTTTCAGAAATTACTGATAAAAAAATAGAAGAATACCATAATATAGAAAAAAATGTATCGTACAGAGGTATTTGAATATGAGTAAAATTTTTGATACTTACGGAAGGGAAAGATCCTGATAAAAAAACTTATAGAACATATAGTAAAAAGAATTTCAAATAAAAGGGAAGTTATTTGGGCAAAAATTGGAACAATTTATGCTTTTTATAAAGATATTAAAGAAAAGTATGATGAAAAATATGGACATTATCAGATATATAAAATACAAATATTCAGATAAAATCAGTAAAGAATTTAAAGCAAGTGAAATATCTTATGTATATTTATTTTTTTGATTATGATTTACATTCAAAAATTAAATGAAGAATATGAAAAATATTTGAAAAAAATATGAAAGAATAAATGAAATATCAGAAATAAAACAGTTTTTTTGAAAATGAAACTGAGAATGGTAAATTATATTTAAGTTTTCCGATGATAGAAGCATACCATAAACCTATTGGTTGCAATTATATTTATGAAAAATAACTTTGAAGAAAAATTGAGAGATTTTACGGACTTTTAAAAAAGAAAATAAAAATGAAACTGGAAACATGGGAATGAAAGCTATTAAATCTCAATATAAGAAAAGTTATAAAACTTTTATATTGATAATTCAGAAAACATATTAGAAAATGAAATTTAAAGGATGTAGAAAAATAAAAATATTGAAAATTTCAAAATGAATTATTGAAAGAGGAAAAATAAAGTAAAGATTTATCCATCAATACCAATATTTCTAAATGAATATTATGAAAATTGAAAAATTACAGGAAAAACTAGAAAATTTAAATATAAATTTTTAAAAAGGAAAAAGTGAAAAATGTCAGAAAAATATGATTTTGAAACAATCTTTAAAGCAGAAAAGGGACAAGGTTCATGTAAATGGGAAGCAGATGTACAGGAAGTGCTTCCAGAGCTGGAAGATGATATTGTTCCGTTTTCTGTGGCGGATATGGAGTTAAAGATTGCTCCTGAGATAACGGAAGGGTTAAAAAAGTATATTGATGAGGCGGTTTTAGGGTATTCAGGGACTTATCCAAAATATTATGAGGCTGTTATAGGCTGGATGGAGAGAAGACACAGTTTTAAGGTGGAAAAAGACTGGATTTTGTGTACTCCTGGCGTGGTTTTCGGCTATATATGTTGTGATAAAGGCTTTTGCAAAGGAGAATGAAGGCGTGATTACGTTTTACTCCTGTTTATTTATCCGTTTTATAGTGCGATTACTTCAAATAAGAGAAAAATTGGTGGATTGTGGCTTAGTTGAGAGTAAAAATGAGAATGGGGAAAGTCAAGTATTCTATTGATTTTGAAAAAGTTTGAAGAGTTTGCAAAAAGATAAAAAATAATAAAATATTGCTTTTGTGCAGTCCTCATAATCCGCTTGGAATTGTATGGAGCAGGAAAGATTTGGAAAAGATTGGGAAAAATTGCGGTTGAGAATAATTTGACTGTATTTCTGATGAGATTCATTTTGATATTGTGATGGCTGGGCATAAACATACGGTTTTTCAGACTTTATCAGAGGAACTTGCTGAAATTACAATAACGTGTACTGCCCCTACAAAGAGTTTTAATCTAGCTGGAGCAGGAATCTCAAATATAATTATCAAAATGAGAAACTACGTAAAAATTTAAGGCGAGATGGAAAAATGTCAATGCATGTTTTTCAACATTATCATATAAGGCATGTGAACTGGCTTATACAGAAGCAGAAGAATGGCTGGAAGAATTTTTGCTGTTAATTGATAAAACTCAGAAATTAGTGAATAAATTTTTGAAGAAAGATTTGAGACTTGAAGGCACTGCTAATTCAAGGGACTTATTTTGCAATGGCTAGATTTTCAAGGCATTGGGGCTTAAAATACAGAACTCAGAGAATTTATGAACTAAAAATCAAAAATATTTTTAGTGAGGGATACTACTTTGGAAAAGGCTGGAGGCGGATTTGAGAGGGTAAATCTAGCTGTGCCAACGAGAATATTTGGAAAAATGCTGGAAAGACTTTTATGAAGTGTTAGACAGAATTTCCACGATTTTGCAAGAGGAAATAAGTTTTGAAATCAAGCTCAAAGAATGTAAATTTTTATAAAATCTATAATTTATTTAGTTCAAGAGGATCATTTTTAGGTGAATTTATGCTGTAAAAATACTTTTATTAGAAAAGTAGAAATTTTAATTTATATTTTCAGTTTTTATAGATATGTGTGGTATAATATGGCAAACTGAATTTTTCAAATTTTGAAGATGATTCTCTTATAACGATATAAAAAGGATGGAGAAAAAGAAAGAAAAGGCAAGTAGCTTATTGGCTTATAAGCATGAAATCATTAGAAAGAGAACGATGAACAGGAGGGGAAATTTGTGACAGTTAGATGATCTAATTGAAAGCTGGAAAGAAAAACTGAAAGCAAAAAGAATGGCGAAAAATTGGAGATAGTTGCATTATTTAATACTGTTGTAGGACTTAACGTAAAACGCCAAACCATTGAACCTGCCCAAGGAGTATTCTGAAAACATTTCTGTTGAAGGCATGAAATGAAGTGATTTGATTACGACTTTTAACAATGATGGAATAAATGAAAAAGTTGTTGTAACGTTATAATCGAGTGAATAATGCAATGCAGCTGTGTTTTATTATACACAAATCAGTGTGCGGAAAGAGATATCGACTCATATCAGTAACTTTTTGATAAGAGTTTAGTATTATGGAAACTTCAGTGCAAATGCAAAAAAATGTTTGACAAAGTCAAAGAATATTATCCCTGAATATCTAAAAATATTCAGCCAAATGAAACTAGATATATTACACTATGGGGATAACAGAAATAATGATATCATTTTGATAAAGTAAAATTTAATAATCATGCTCCAGAAAATACAAATAACTTTTTATTTCATCAAAAACTCAGCAGCTTTGCTGGAAGCTCATACGGAAATGCATGCAGCACATCTAGATTCAACAGGAAAAAGCCTCGAAATATTGTTTGGATATGGTATCAGATGCGTCAAATTCAAATACAAAATGGTATTATCACAGAATTTACTAGGCGATACTACATGTAACTAGAAAAGAGATAAAATGGTAAAAATAGTGCAGAAAATCCAACAACTATAGAGGATTTATCGCAGGTAAGGGAGACAATAGTCAGAAAGAGGGTTTTTGACTGGGAATAAAATGATTAAATAGAATGAAACTTTGTAAACAGATTTTTATCGACACGCGCTAAAGCTCTGGAGAAGATTTATATATTATTACAGAATACAAGCCTCTGTCACGTGATAAACCAAGTGAAAAAGGATAGATTTGGCAACAAGAATAATCAGAGCATTGCTGGGATACAAAGGCAAATAAGGAAGGCGAAATAATAAATATTCCTGACTAGACAATCTTTTAAAATAATCGGCGAAGAAAAACAAATGCTAAAAATTGAAAACACTATTTTATGGAGGACCTTATTATCATTGAAAAGTAGAAGGCACTATATCAAAAAGGTTGAGAATATAAAAAGAGAAAGTTAATAACTTTATAAAGCAATTGATCCGCAGTAGCCGTGACTGAAGCAATTTTTCCAAAGAAATCTCGAAAACTGAGAAAAATATGAAGTCGTAACATATTCGTATGTAACTACCGAAAAGATGGATACGGGTTCATATGAAACACCGCACGGGGCATTCTATAGCTTTTTACAAGACCTATATGACTTTTTGCAAGGATACGCAAGAGCAGGAGATAGAACGCTTCCTGAAGATCTGACTGACGATTGGAGGAATCGCTAAATATGCAGTAAGGATCAGCGGTGGAGGTTATATGCACGGAATTCCTGTAGGACTTAACTTTCAAAGGATCTACACTAAATACGGGACCTGCATCAAAATAGGAACATACAAACTGATTCTCACAAATGCGTAAGACATTTTGACGATCAGATTGAATTTATTGTTGGATGGGTAAATGCAGACAGTAAAATCAGGGATAGAGATAATACAATTAAGAGCCTGTAATAGCAGTAGTTTTATAAAATGACTTTTTTTTGGGTTTGTTGTTGGTTTGGGTTTTTGTTTTAAATAAAAAAAGGGAGAAAAGTATGATAAAGTAAAATTTAAAAATTAAATTTTTATTAGTGGCATTGATAATGCTTTATGTTATTGTTAATGGTTTTTCAGCTAAAATAGTAAAAGGAAATAGAATGGAAGCAGATTTCTGGAGCCTGATTTAGATGGAGATTTAATTAGGGAGATAGATGTTGGATATGGTGTAGAGGAGTATTGTGTTAAGTTTATTCCGTATGTATTTAGTGAAAAGGCTAAATTTGTTAAGGGAAAATGTTGAAAGACTATAAATAGATCTGATTTGAGCAAAGTTTGATACTTTATAAAGAAGTTTATAGTTGAATATCCTAAGAAAATGCCAGCATAAACCTGTGTCAAAAGTGATAAAAACTGTTGAAATTGTTACGGAAGCTAATGTTACAGAAAACTTGAGCTTTAGAAATAAAATCAAGAGAAATCAGTAACAACTGATAATAAACCTTTAGATTCAGAATGAAAAAGGCTCGAGAATTCTAAGGAGATAAGAAAAAAATAATAGTGAACCGTAAAAGGCTCTTATACATATATTAGGAAATTTTCTCAGAGAGAGTCAAAAAAAATTTTGACATTTAATTTTTAATATGATAAGCATCAAGGGAAATGGATGAGTTTGTTTTTGTAAAACGAAGCATAAGTATAAGAAAAGAACCAAATTCTAATGCTAAAGCCATAAAAATCAGCGATACTCGCTAAATACAGAACAACAGGAATTGTTAAAACTAATGTGAAATAAATCTGATGAATGGTATGAAGTATTTTTGACAATCATTTGTTATATTCCAAAATCAGCTGTTGAAAACGTGAATTTGACTGGAATGACATGATGAAAAAGGTTGATAAAACAAACAAATTTTTAAGAGAAGCAGTTAGTGCAAATAAAAAAATATATGTCTTGATGACTATGTTCCACTTGGAGGAGGAGAATCGTGTAAAAGGGATAAATTTGAAATCAGTGCTAATCAAAGTGAATTTGGGTATACAGATAAAAGTTTTAAGGATTATATAAATATTCCGGATAGAAATCATTATGATTGTGGAAGAAGAAAATGATAAATATGTGTTAAAATGGATGCTATGATAACGGTACTTATTATCAAAACCTTC
>BNJV01000590.1_pt1 | contig 133207 bp, 140 predicted proteins | sample 8540591 | NCBI WGS metagenome assembly BNJV01 (sample SAMD00202457, study PRJDB9452) | human saliva metagenome | host: Homo sapiens | reverse complement strand
CATCACCCTGGCACTCGTCATCGCCGTCGTCACCGTCGGGCACCGGCACCTCATTGCCCACTGCTTCGACCCCTCGGACCCGGCAGCCGCCCGGCGAACCACCGTCCACGAACTCATCATCCTGGCCGCCATCCTCACCGCCGTGACCGTGGCCATCCCCGCCGTGGGAACCATTCTGTCAATCGCGCTCGTCGCAGCCCCAGCAGCAACCCTGGCACCCATCGCCCCCTCCGCCCGATCCTTCCTCATTGGCTCCCCACTCCTGGGTGCCTTCCTCGGACTCGCAGGACTAGCCATCGCCGTACTGGCGCGCCTGAGCGCAGGCGGAACCATTGCCCTCCTGTGCGCCGCGAGCGTCCTCGCTTCCCGCGTGCCCGGGTGGCTTCGCGCCCGAGGCGTTCGCGCGCGGCATGGCGGGCTTCACTGACTCGGCCCAGGCCTCGTGCCCTGGCAATCCCCGGGGAGGGGGGCGAAGGGTTCGCTTGACGAGGGCGAGGAGAGTCCCGGCTCTTGGGCGAACCGACAGGTCCCGCACCTTCTCGGATCGGCCTCCTCGCTCGTGCGAAACAGTTGTTGAACAGCGCTATTGAAAATAGTTTCGCCGCGCAATTAGACTGTGGAAAGGTCATGTCTCGGTCCGTTCGCGTGGACCACCGTTCAGGAGGAGGCACCGTGAAGCGCCCGCCCACTCAGATCGTGGTTATCGACGACCACCGCGTCGTCGGTCTCGGCATTGAAGCTGCCTTCGAGGCGCAGGGCGCCGACGCGTCTATCACCTGGTCACCGACCGTGAGCGACGCCACGTGGGAGAAGGGGCAGGTAGCCGTCCTCGACCTGCGCCTCGCCGACAGCGCCACCCCGGGCGAGAACATCGCGGCCATCAACAGGCATGGGATTCCCGTGGTCATCTACACCTCCGGCGACGACCCGTACCTGTTGCGTCGCGCGATCGCCGGAGGAGCCCTGTCCATCGTCCGTAAGTCCGCGCCGACCGAGGAACTCGTCGAGGCCGTCCTTGCCGCAGCCGATGGGGTCACCATTCCGACTCCCGACTGGGCCGCCGCGCTGGACGCCGATGAGGACTTCGTCGCTGCTCACCTCACGGATCTTGAGGCGAAGATCCTCGCTCGCTACGCCTCAGGGGAGAGCTCGGGTTCCGTCGCGAACGCGCTGAAAGTCTCCAAGAACACCGTCAACACCTACATCGCTCGAATCCGCGACAAGTACAGGGAATCGGGGCGCCCCGCCGAGTCGCGCGTCGACCTCTTTCGGCGTGCGGCTGAAGACGGCCTCGTCAGCTACTTCGAATAATGCATCCGCGCGACCTCGGCCCCTACGCGCTGCAGATGCAGCGCCTGATAGTCCTCATCGCGGTTCTGGCGGCCGTTTCCATATCGATCGTCAGCGGTCCCCAGCTGATCCCGACATGGAGCTCACCGACTGACGTCGCCCAATGGCTGGTCTATTCTCCGAACCTGATCGTGCCGACGTGCGCTGGGATGTGCGCGCTCGCGGCGACCATCACGACGGTGAGGAGACGCCGGTACACGCCGACCCCCGCCGATACCGGGTGGTTCCTGCTAACACGCCTCTACCTGGTGTGTTACCTGGCCCTCATGATCGCGTGCGTGGCGATGCCCACAGTCCAGCTCGCTTCGCCGATCCCGCCGGTCTACTACCAGGCGGTCGTCTCCGACACCAGCCCCATCCTGGCTCTGAACCTGCCGGCCGCGATCTGTTGCATCGCCGTCCTGCGAGGTCGCTACACGGCCGCGTATCTCAGCGTCATCGCTCCGCTGCAGATCCTCGCCATGATGAGCGCCAACCCCGACAACAAACTACTCGAAACCTCGGTCGGCCCCTTTGTACTTCCTGCTCGTCGCCATGACCAACGCGGGCATGCTCGAATGGACCCTCATGATCGTGCGCGGCCTCGACCAGACCCGCCGCAACGCCCGCGAAGCCGAGCGTGCGCTCGCGGGCGAACGAGCCCAGGGGCGTGCACAGGCGCGTAGCAACGGCCTCATCCACGACTACGTGCTCTCAGCTCTGATTCTTGCGTGCAAACGAGGCATTGACGACATCGAGGTGCGCGCGGGTGCTGATGCCGCTCTGCGCGCGCTGGTTCCCGACCCTCCTTCCAACGCCACCATGGATGCCGAGCAGCTGCGCGGTGTGTTCGACGCGCTCGTCGCACCCGGGCAGCCGCATTGGAGCGTGACGTTGGACCTTCCCTCTGACCAGTGGCGGATTCCTGACGACGTGGGACGGGCTCTGAGGGCGGCGACCCACGAAGCGCTCAACAACGTCCGCGTGCACGCCGGTTCCGATGCTTCGAATCCGAGCAAGCCCGCCCAGTGCCGTGTTGAGGTCGTCGGACGCCGGGACTGTGTGCGCGTCACGATTACCGATACGGGGTGTGGTTTCGACGTGTCGCGTGCTACCGAGGGGCGCCACGGTGTGTCGCAGTCCATCGTCGAGCGGATGCGCGCGATCGGGGGGGGCGGCCACCCTGGCCTCGCATCCCGGCGATGGGACGCGGGTGACGCTCGAGTGGAGGGCCCCGCGCCGCCACGTGACGAGCCGTCAGGTGGTCCGCTCGGCTATCGCCTGGAGGCCGCGCGTGGGGCAGGGCGAAAAGGACCCGTCGCGCACGCGGTGGGACACGAAGGTCCGTGGCGCGGCGGAATCGCGCGGTGCTCGCCTGCTCGTTGTCGCCGGCGTTGTCTTTCACATGTACATGTTGGCGATCGAATTCAGTCACGCAGCCTACACGCACCCGGTTCCTGTCGTCCTGGCGCTGGCCCTCATGGCGGTATCGGGTGGCGCGCTCGTGGCGCCATGGCCGGGCCGCGTGGTGCCGAAGCTGGTGGCGTGGGGGGAGCGCTGCGACGGTTGGCGTTACCAATTTGGTGGTGCTCGTCATGATCAGGAACACGTCGGGATGGCCGGGTTGGTCGTCGTGGAGCGCGGGCACCTCGATGCTCCTGCTTGTTCTCCTGCTCATCCGCCAGTGCACGCTCGAGGCGGTCGTCGGATTCGCCGGGCTCGAAGCTGCCATCGTCGCGTGGGTCGTGATCCAAGGGCGGCCACCCTTCCTGATCGTTTCCTTCTCGATCGGTCACGTCCTCACGTTCGTCTTCTGGTTTGCTCTTGTGCGTTGGTCGGGTATCGTGGCGTCCGCGATCAAGCGGTCCCTGAAAGCCGAAAGCCGGGCGCGCTTGGACAAAGAGCTGCATGTCAGCGCGAATAGGGCCATGGCGGTCAAGCTCGCCGACGTGTCCGTGCGCGTGCGAGGAACGCTGGAGGCGATCAGGGATCAGGAGCTGACACCGGAGCTCTCCATGAAGGCGCTCCTGTTGGAGGCTGAACTGCGCGATGAGATCCGCGCGCCTTACTTCACGGGGACCGAGGTCGTGGCGGCTGCGAGGCGCGCGCGGAGCCGAGGCGTCGAGGTTGTGCTGTTCGACGACCGGGGTGATGCTACCCGCGGTGGGAGCACACAATACGAGGAGCGTTTGCGCACGCGCATCGTCGAGCGCGCCGTCGCTGCCCTCGACGAGGCCGGGGCTGGGCGTGTGGTTGTGCGCGCCTGTCCCGCGGGCAGACGGTGGGCGGCGACGATCCTCACCGACGAGGGGTTGGCTGTCGTGGAGCCGGAGGCGGCTCGTGTAACTATGTGAACGTGGGGGCCACCCATTGGGGGGCCCCCACGTATGTCGTGCCTCGTGCGTTGGCTACGTGTTGATATGGCGATCGAGCCAGGCTTTGAGATCCGGGTAAATCGACGGATTCTTCGACAGCGCCAACCACAGGTCAGGCCTCGTCCGAGCGATCTCCGCCTGGACATCCCACGGCGTCGCCGGATCTATCGCGTCGGCGGCGGTGAAGCGGCTTCCCGGCGAGATGGCAGCGCGCGTCATGTCGAGGACATCATCGTCATAGGCGTCGGCCGAGGCCTGCTGAGGCTGAGCGATGTCCGGTGCCTGTTGGGGCGCCGAGACCTGCTGGGGTTCCGGGGCTTGCTGGGGTTCCGAGACCTGCTGGGGTTCCGGGGCTTGCTGCAGGGCAGGTGCGGGCGAAGCGAGCGGGCCAACCGAGAACGGCTGATTGACCGGGGCGTCCTCGCTGGAGGAGGTGAGAGGGCCAATCGAGATTGGGCGGTTAAGCTCTTCGGCCGCGCTCTGGCGCGGTGCAGGGGCTTCCGGGGCCGGAGGCATCGACGGCGCAATCGGTATCGGCGCGGGAGCCGACGCGGGTGCAGTCTCCGGCGTGGGCGGCATTGCTTGATTCATGGGGACAGCTGGTGCCGGAGTTGGCGACATCGCTGAACTCAACGGCATCGTCTGTGGGGCTTGCGCGGTTGCTGCCAACGCCTGCTCGATCCACGTCTGGTAGGCCTGCGCCTCCTGAGCGTTGGTGGCCGCCGGGCGCTTCCACGGTTCTGGGTCCTGGGCTGCGAGGGGGTCGGGCAGCGCCGCAGGGCCGAAGAAATCCAAGGCCAGGACCGCTACCGTACCACCAACGATGAACAGCGACGGAAGGAGCCTGTGATCCCTCGTCGGCCAGCACGAAAAACCACGGCAGGCCGATGGCGAGCACCGCCAGTGCGATGAAGTGTGGGGTGGTGTGTTTCATTTCCACTTCACCTTTCCTTGTTCACTGATGATCTCGCAGTACGGGTCACATGCCCTCATCGCCCTGATGACGCGCCGTTCCAGATTGGCTAGGCTCCTGGCCTCGGGCACCAGACCGTTGAACTGCAATGCTTGGCCGACGCTCCACAGGAGCTGCGTGCCTTCTTTGTCGGTGAGCAGCGTTGCAGACCACTGCGTGAAGGTCAGGCGGCCCTTCGATTGGAAAATGAGACCGGTGGGATCGTCCGAGCGCCATTTGAAGATGCTGGCGGGCCACCACAGTGGGGCCTTTTCGCTAGCCGGGACGTCGATTGCCTCCCACGCAGCCTCAAGGAGTGCGTGAGCAGACACTGATTTCGGGGTGATGAGGTGTGTTCTGCCCACCGCCCCCTCGCCCTCGCGGTGCGCTTTCCGGAAAATCAGCTGGGTGATCTTCGCGGAGATTTCCTGACGCAGCCGTATCCACCCGTAATAGAGGAAGCCGCAAGCGATGAGAATGATGATTGCTATCGCCGTGGTCATGATGTGTTCTCCTACTTGGCAATGAATGCCTTAACCAACGCGGGCAGTCGCGTTGATTCAGAGGTAGGGAAAAGAGTTTTCTCGACGACCACCTCTTCGCCCTCGCGGCGCACGGCCGAGATGACGTCTGTGATCTGGAATCCGCGGGAGACCTCTCCCCGGGAATCGAGAACAACGAAACCGGAGGCGTCGTTTCCAAGCGACTCGTTGATGAAACTCATGCACGTCGATTCAATGACCTCGGCCAACACATCCGACGTGATGTGGTCGATGCGGTGGATGCCCATCGGCATGCGTAGGTCGCTGAGCCACGTCTCGCTGTCGTTCGTCAGAATGAACAGCTGGATGTTGGGAATCGCCAGCTGGCCGTCGGCGGTGATGTACAGGGTAGCGATCGTGCGCGTTGCACTGCCGTAGCCCGCGATGACTTCGAGATCAGGGTGGGGGCCTTCCTCCGTCGCCAGCCCACGCACGAGGAGTGAACGGATCCCACGGTTATCCGCTTCATCGCGTGAGTCCGTGGGAACGGTCATAAGCGGCCAATTCCACCCGTCCTTGATCCGACCGATGGTAACCAGTTCATCGTCAGTAAGGAGGAGCGTCATATCAGAACAGCTTTCTAATTGTAGTGAAAACGGAATTGCCCAGGTTTATCGCGCCGCCCCGGACCACTTGAGAAGCACGCCCGATGAAGTCCTTTGCGGGCTTTTCGCCAGTGCATTCAGCCATAGCATCAAATACGCTGACGCCTTTGGGCCAGGGGCCACTGCTCACTGCTTTTGAAGCTTCTTCTCCGATAGTCTTAGCGGCCTTCAAAGCGGTTCCAGCTAGGTGTGGGGCACTACCGAATGGTGCGTTTTGCAAAAGACCACCAGCCAGATCCACTCCGGACGAGAATTTGTCATAATCGTTTCCGTTCGACATGGCATTCCAGAAATTCTTGGTGTCATTGACAGAACCGATAATGCCTGCACCCTTGAAGAAAGCGTTGAGTCCTTTTGCGCCTCCAATGGAGGAGAGAAGAGCGGCGTCTTTGGGTTTAAGGGCCGTATTGAACAAATCCCACATGAGTCCGTGAGGCTTTGTTTCCTCCAAGAGGTTATTCAAATCCTGGAGATAATCACGTGCGCCGGAGTTTGTGCCCCGCCCGAGCGCGAACCACCACCACCGCCGGAGGTGCCCGCTCCCGAGGATCCTCCACCCGGTGCCGATGCCCGTTCCTGTTCGTTGGCGTTGCGGGTCAGCGAGTCCGCGCTTTTGCGCAGTGCTTCAACAACCTGACGGACTTTCGGGGCGAGGTCCGATTGCCACTGGGTTCGGAAGCTGTCGGCGTCAGCGCCTTTCCAGGGGCTTTCGGCAATCTGTCGGGAGACACCCTGGGTGATGGTGGACTCCAGATACTCCGCCTTCTGGCGGAAAGTTTGCGCGGCTTTGCGTAGCTGTTCGACGTCTGCGCCGACGATTGCCATGATGGTTCCTTCCGATCAAACGATCATTCGTGTGTATTCGATCAGCGGGCCAATGCGCTGAGAATGGGGGTTCCGGTACTCGAAGGCACCGGAACCCCCATCGGTCACTTGCTCGAAGTGGTCTGCTGTTCCTGCGCGTTCTGCGAAGCCTTCCGACTTGCGTCCTTGAGGGCCTGCGAAACCTGGCGCAGCTTCTGGGTCAGGTCGGAATTCCAATCGTTACGGAACTGATCAGCGTCCTGTCCCTTCCAGTCCGTCGCCTGTATCGTGCTGTTCAATGTGGAAACGATGTTGTCAATGTCCGTTGCCTTCTGATCCAGCTGACGCGACAGGTTTTGTACCTGCTCCACATCCATACCGACGAATGCCATCAGAGTCTCCTTTGTTTCTGTGCCCCGCCGTGGTCGGCGGAGTCTTGGTAGGTTTCCCTCGTAATCGATTGTGCCAATACTGATAGTTACTGGCAATGGGGACTAGTCCCCATGTTGTGTCAGACCCGTGGGACTTGGACTTTCCAAACTTTTCCGTTCTGTGTGAAAAACCCTCGTCCGGGAGTCATCTCTCGACTGGGCAGACCAGGAACCGACGTCCCAACGACACCGTCACCGTCGCCCAGAGAAGGGCATAGAACCAGGCCTGCGCGCCCGCCTCGCATCAACTGGCCGAGCGAGCCTGAGCGTGACCACCCGGGCAAGTCAGCCTCAGCGATGATGAGGTGACCATTTTGTTTGGCTGCGATGATGGCGTTCTGGATCGCCTGATCAGCACTTCCGTAGGTGAAGTCACCCAGCCCTTCAACAACGAGGATGACTCCCGGTGCATCTTCAGGAGCATGCGCCTGGAAGAAGGGCTCCGACGCAGTTAACAACTCGGCGACGGCATCTGCCCCACGGGCGGTGGACTCCCACACCGGGTCTTCAGCGAGAGTAGAGCGCCCTGACGACGCGTGGAGGAAACGAGTATACGGGTAGGTTGTTTTCAGGGTGTGAACCAGCCACGCAAGTGCGTTGGAACGACCGGTCTGTGGGCCGCCTCCAACTCCGAGTGTGCCGATCGGCCTGAACGTGAGAGGAGTCAAGGAATCTGCTTCCAATCCAATCACGGGATAGCCGCTGACTGATGCGGGGATGGACGTCGCTGGGACTAGCGTAGGCAATGACTTGATCGGTGCAGGGCGAACCCGGTCGCGCAGGGCACCGATTGACGCGATTTCTTCCATCTTCCGTGCTTGGGCGAGGGGATTGACGTTGTCTCCCAGGACGGCCAGCTGTAGGACGTTAGGATTACCAACCTGCATGGCACGCCCAGGAGGACTCGTTGGATCCAGAACGTCCTTGGGTAGACCGAGATTGAGATACGAGTCTTCATCGGTCATTCGAAGGACGATCTTGCGCTGGAAGTTTGAGGCCAGTGACGTGGGATCGCTTGCGTACGATCCGCTGTGACGGCGACGTGGACGCCGACAGCGCGCCCGTCGAGCAGGATCTGCTGGAAGCATGTCCACAGACGAGCCTTGGCCGCAGTCGACTGATACTCCTCACTGAACGCGCCGATCCCGTCGACGAGCAAGAGGATGCGGGGCTCGTTATGTTCGCCCGAGATTTTCCGATAAAAGGTCAGGTCGGAGGCGCGCACTTGAGAGTATTTTGCTCGCTCTGTTATCAACGATGGAACCGATGAATGTGATGAGGCGTGTGACGCGCCCTCATCGTCTCCTGGAACGACATCGCCTACGTGTGGCATGACCTGATCATGTCGAGGCCGCCGCCTGCAAAGTCAAGTCCGTAAACTTCGACCGGTCCCGATCGGGAGTGATCGCCGCTGCGACGGCCAGTGACCGCAGTGCCTGCGTCTTGCCGGATCCTGAGGCACCGTAATAGGCGATGTTGCCCTCTTTGTCGGGCAGGAAATACTCGGGGACTTGTTTCTGCTCAGACGGAACATCGACGACACCGAGGACGAGTTCCGTGTCTCTGCGCTGGTACAGTCCCGTTATGTCGTAGGTTGGTGCGAGTTCTGACAGCCATGGCTTGCGCGGCGTGGGAATACCGGCCACCGAGGCAGCTTCTTTAAGGGTCGTGACAACGCGTTGAATATCTGTGGCAACGTTGTCGCCCGGTTGCGGGAGTTTCGGCGTATGCCACTTGTGTGGCAGTCCGAATCCGAGCTGCTCCACGTCGACCGACACGGTCTTAACGTCCTCAACGGTCTTTGCGCCCGCTAGCCGCTCTGAAGACGGAAATACGCCCGGGGCCGGTTTTCGCGGCTGCGCGACCGGGAGCGGACTGAGGAAAGTGAGCGGCCATAGCGTCGCCGAGCACATCCTGCGAGTCGTCTGTGTCTGCCATGCGCAGGGCAACACGAAGATTCGTATTCGCGCGAAGATTGTCTTTAATAACGCCCGATGGACGCTGCGTTGCAAGGATAAGGTGAAGGCCGAGGGAGCGTCCCCGCTGGGCGACATCCACAACACCGTCGACGAACTCGGGAACCTCGCTGACGAGTGCCGCGAACTCGTCGACGACGATGACAAGTGAAGGCGGGCAGTCAGGGTCGCCGGTCTTCTCGAGCGTAACGAGATCCTTGGCTCCCTTTGGCGTTCAGTAGTTTCTCACGGTAGGTGAGTTCAGCGCGCAGTGATGTCAGAGCACGTCGCACGAGGAAGGGTGACAGGTCAGTGACCAGGCCGACAAAGTGTGGAAGTTCGGTGCACTGCCCGAAGGCTGAGCCACCCTTGTAGTCGACGAAAAGAAAGGAGAGACGGTCGGGGGAAAGCGCTTGAGCCATGCCGAGGACCCACGCCTGGAGGAATTCAGACTTACCAGCTCCCGTTGTCCCACCGACTAATGCGTGGCCCCTGGGTCCTTAGATCAAGATACAGTGGCGCTCCGGCCCCCATTCCCACCAAGGCTGCCATTGACATTTCAGGGACGGCCTGTACAGCGGCTCCGGGGGAGCGATCAATGATGGAATTGGAGGCGTGCCAGTGCTCGATGACGGCCTCCGGATTGTCTGCTAGTTCCTTGCCTGTGAGGGTCACGTATGAGATGGAACCGGGTAAGTCCGAATCGTCGTCGACGGGGACGCCAGCGTCGACGACAGGTGCCAGTGAGCGTGCAAGACGGATAATGTCGTCGCGACCGACACGGTCTACGGCGATGCCTGAGAGTACCCGCGATCCGGAGACATCCCCAATCGACGCGGTCCGTTCGTCAATGGCGACGAATGATCGACACGCGGCGGGAAGTTCGGCGAAATTGATGGAACTCCACACGAAGTAGATTCCGTGATCAGGTCCGAGTTCGGCGATACGATTGAGCCGAGCGAGATCGGTACTGGGTCATCAACGAACACAATAACGGCAGGCACCGTATTCGGATAGGAGATGGCGCTATCGATTGGGTGCCGCTTTCACGAGGCGCGCGTGAAGGAGTATCTGAGGCGTTGCCCTTCGCTTGCTTGGTACGGGAGTCTAAGAGTCCTTCCAACGCTTCAAGGAGTGCCGCGCAGGATGGAGAATCCGCTGCTAGGTGGATAGTCGATCCGAGTGGGGAGTGAGGGGATGCCGAGTGGGGTAGCCATTCGAGCCATTCCCAGGAAGTTACGCGAGATGATGACGTCATACATGTTGTGATGACTTCAGCGGGGGAATACTCGACAGCAATTTGAGCGCCGATTGCCATCTGAACTTGCTCGAGCCAGTTGGCAGCACCACACAACCCCAGGCTTCCTGCGGCGCGAAGGTCGGTGACGACGGGGACGTCCGAGATCGTAGAGAACTCAGCACGTAGCTGTCGGACACGCTCCAGGCAATCCGGTAGGCCTTTCCGGTTGCCCTGGTCTTCAAATTCAATCGTGGAGAGGTCTGTTCCGATCCCTAGACGAAGTTTGAGAAACTCCGGATGCTCGGGGCGACGCAACCACGGGGAGCCGTCTCTGCGTAGTGCACCCGCGATGACCTGTTCGATTGGGGGAAACTGTGAGTGTCGAGCTTCCCGGTCGGCATTTTGATGTACCTGAACTTCTTCGCGGATTGCCGCAAGTGCCTGATCGAAGTGTAGGGCGCGCTATTTCCAGCGCCTTCTTGTTCTGGCGTTTCTGGTCCCACGACGAACCGATCATCATCAACGGACCCAGTGCAACGAACAGCACGGGAGTATATCTGTCGGGTAATTGCGAACATGACCGCGCCCATGACGAGAGGCATTAGCAGCGCAATCACAGGAAAAACGTGCCGGTTCTGGGGGTGCTCGGGCAGTTCTGGCAGCTTGAATCTGCGTCTTCCGATCCTGGGAAGAACCTGCGGTGGACGCGTGAACGCGATGTCTGTGGATTCTCCAACGGACTCGGGCTGTCGTGTCTGGATGAGTTGGATCTGGGTGCTTCCAGGGTTATGACATCATCCGGTTTTAACTGTTGTCTTCTGGATGCGCTGATCACCGACGATAACACCATTCGCTGAGTTGAGGTCGCGGATTTTCGATACTGGAACCGATGGTGATGCGTGCATGTTTTTTGAGACGCGGGGATCCGCAAGGGTAATTGCGCACGCAGCAGAACGCCCGATGATCGTTCCACCGAAGGACAGAGGGACTCGCATGCCTGCATCTGGACCAGCGAGGATTCGAAGTTCACCGGCGACTTCACCCATGGAAACCGCGCCATCGGTGGATGCGATGTCGATGAGAGAACCCGAGTGGAGCACGGTTTCAGTCACGAATGCTGATGGTGGTAGGACAGAGACGACTCGGCCTCCAAGCGGATCGAGAATACGCAGGGTGACCGACTCGGGATCAACGGCAGGACCGGCCCCCTCTGGTCCGGCAGCCGCCAGAACGGCGGCAACATCTCCGACCGTCGCTGTTGCATCGGTGGTGACAAGCAGGTCGATATCCTCGCGGGTACGCCCGCGGAGCGTCAGTTTGATTTTCATCTCCGGTCCTTCCCTGGTGGGCGCTTGAGAGCGCGGTTACGTTGTCTCTCCTCGTCAAGAAGAGGCAGGTCGCGCTGGAAACCAGCCGCGCGGCGACCGCGTATTCGACCAGTCGGACGCCTGGTGCGTCGCCAGGGACCCGGGCCGGCCGCGCATACCGGGAACACCCATCCGATCGAGCTTGTCGGCGACGTTGTCGAGTTTTCGGTTGAAACGGGTGATCGACCACCCCAGCCGGGTCGCCGCCTCGACGTTACGAGGAATGTCGGTGGGACCCGACCCGGCCTGCGTCAGCCAAGGTTCGCACAGTGCCAGAATCAGCAGATATTGTGACGGCGTGAAACGCGCTTCCCTACGGTGACTTCGCCGGAGTCAACGGCCGGGGCGCTGTAGCTGTGGAACGTCGTCCCCTTCTACGGTGACGGAGAACTCACAGGTCGTCGGACCGGCTGCGAACACGACGACGACAGAGTCGAACACAAGCGGGATGCGAGCCCCGGGACCGACCCGCGCCTGCATAGACCCGGACTCGTCGGCGACGGTGACCGCGATGCGCGACCCGACGTTATCCAGCCACCACATGCCGTCGTGACAGCTGATGCGCACGAGGCGCCGATGCAGGAACGGATTGTCGTCGATACACAGGTCGGCTTCGCGTCCGATCAGGAATTCCTGATCCGCTCGGATTGGGTAGATTTCGCCGCAGTAGTCGACAACCGCCGACTCCTCCACGATCGCCTTTGTGCTCGTTGCCCGCGGTGCTCATGGTGTCTCCACGCATCTCGATGGCCTTCGTTGGACGAGCGTCCGTCCGAGTTACGCACGGCGACGGACAGGCACGTGCGCCCAGGCACGGCGGGCACGGTGACCGAGGTTTCTTTCGTCTGGCGTACCGCGTGCTCTTCCTTCGGGTCTTCGACGTGGTACAGGTACGTGGTTCCCGTCCCCGCCGCGTCCCACGTGAAGGTCACGCCGTCGGGGGGTGAGGGTCCCCGACAGGCCGGTGATCGACGCGTTCGTGTTGGCCGAAGGAAGCCCGTCAAGCGGAGGAGCGTCGGCCGCGGACTGCGTGGGGGCCTTCGTGGTTCCCTCACCGCGCAGCACCGTCCACACGCCGAAGGCGATGCCGCAGGAGCAGAGCCACGAGCAAGAACCCCGCCACGACCGCGCCGAAGCCCTTGGATGAGCGTTCCTCCGCCTCGGCCCCTTCCGTGCCCCCCGACGCGGAGGCGGGTGCGCTCCGGCGGGCGCGTGCGCAGCGGCTGGCGCGGGTGCGCTCGCGGGCGCCGGGGCGGGGTCCACCTTCGTCAAGACGGTGACGGTTCGGTCGTCCTCGTCCGCGATGGACGAGGACGGGGTCGGGGCATGCGAGGAGAAAACGGCGATCGGCGCGACGCTGGTTTCATCCCCCTCGTCGTCCTCGTAGGTGGCGGTGGGGGCCTCCACGCCCATGGCCTCGAAGGGAGTGGGGGTCAGGCGCAGCGAGGACTGGACGTGCTGCAGGGCGAGGGCGAATTCGCGTGCCGACTGGTAGCGCCGCTTGTGGTCTTTCGACATGGCGATCGCGAGGATACGCTCAAGTTCCGCGGGCACATCGCTTCGACCGATGGCGGGAACAGGGGAGCGCAGCACCCGGTTGAGCACGGAGAGTTCGCGGTTGTCTCCTCCGGGAACCTCGAACGGCGAGTGGCCCGTCAGGATGCCGTGCACGGTGGCAGCCAGGGAGTAGACGTCGATCGTGGGCCCGAAGGGGCCTGTCCCGTCCTGCTGTTCGGGGGGTGCCCACGCGACGGAGAACCCGCCGGCTGTTTCCTCGTCCGTTCCTGTCTGCGCGGCGATGCCGAAGTCAGTGAGGACGGGGTGCCCGAACTGTGTGAACAGGATATTCATGGGCTTCACGTCGCGGTGAATGATCCCGCGCTGGTGAAGCGTCTCGACCGCTCCGGCGATGCGCACGCCGATGTCGAGCGCTTGCGACACGGGGATCCGGTGCTCTTTGGAGCGCTGGCCCAGGTGTGGGGAGGACAGTATTCCATGACCAGGTAGTGGCGGCTGTCGTCCGTGATTCCCGCCGTGTAAAAAGGGACACGATGGACGGGTGGTTGGAGACGCGGGCCATCAGGTTGACTTCCGCGTCGAAGGCGGCCGAGGCCTGGGCATTGGAGTCCGGTCGCAGGACCTTGACTGCCACGTCACGCTGGGGCATCTGCTGGCGGAACAGGTAGACGTCGGCGAAGCCGCCCGAACCGAGGTGTCGGACGAACGTCGCGTTGGGAATGGCTGGGGGTCAGTGGCCGTCGCATTACTCCTCCATCCGGAACGAGATCTCTTCACCCAGTTCGACGACGTCTCCCGGTTTTAGCACCGTGGGAACGTTCTCGTCCAGGCGCACGGGGGCCTGCCCGGGGCGCGTCAGGTATGTTCCGTTATTGGAACCCAGGTCGTGCAGGCGCACGTCCCAGTCGTCGATCCGTAGCTCGCAGTGGCTGCGTGAGATCTGCTTGCGGGGCTTGGGACGATGACCAGGCGCGCGGGCTGCCGACCGGCCCTGCGCTCGATCGCGGGCGACGCCCGATGATGATGTCCTGCTCCAGTGCCACTTCTTCCCCGTCGACAAGACGATCCGGCCCAGGCTGGGGCGCGGGACGGTGACGGAGCTGCTGCCCAGCGGCGATGAGCAGACTCGGCACGACGAGGGCATGGGTCGCGTTCGGGCTGGCCTTGTTCGCACAGGACCGCCAGGACCTGCGGACCGACCGCGACGGGGAGGCCTGTGCGGATGGCGAGACCTGCACGGACGCGGACTGCGATGACTCGTCGGGTTCAGAGTTGACGTGGCGGGCATAGTTGCGTAGCTCGCGGGCGCGCTGAGGGAGCGTCGTCATCCCATCGTGGTCGCCGTCGGCCGTGGCCTCCAGCGAAGCGGCGGTAGGTCGCGCTCGGCGTCGCCGTGGGGGTCGAGTGCGCGTCCGAGGAAAGCCCGGGGACGGAGTCGATGAAGAAGCTGCCCGGGGGCACGTCGAGCGGGGGTTCAGGTTGCGCGGGCGTGGCCGGGAGTGGAACGCCTCGAGATGGGCAGGGACGGGGAGAGGGCGGGGTGGGTTCCTGGTCAGCCTCCTGCGCGTTACCGGTGAAGGGCCGTGGGGTGGGGGAACGGGAACGGGGTCGTCGTCGATGACATCGGAGTTTCGAACGTGGCGAACGGCCGCGTCTTCGACGGTTCCCGCACGGGTCACGTCGTCGTAGAGGTACTCGTAGGGGGAGACACGATCCTCGCTGCCCTGCTCCCTCGGGCGCGTACCCCGGCTCCGCGTCGATGGCGGGGGATAATGCCCTGTTCCTCTTCGGGTCTCGGGGTCGGTTGCGCGTCACCGGAGGAGACGCGGTCGTCGTCGGGCGAGGATTCCTCCGCTCCTCCTCGCGATCGTACCAGGGATTTGCGTTTCCTCCCCGTGCTCTCGGCCTGAGCCGACGCCTCGGCTGCGGGAGCCTCGCAGTCGTGGAGGGGCGCCGACGGGGATCGTCGGGTTCGTCAGATTCGTCGTCCGCGAGGGGCGGGCACCTCAGAGCCAAGGGGCCCTCCTCGAAGAAGGGGCTGCAGCCGCCGCGAAGAAGGCCGCGGCGGGGGAATCGTCATCCTCGGCAAAGAAGGAAGCATCGTCGGCGTCACCCGTCGGTTCGTCAGACCTGGACGAGGGCCTCCGCGAGCCAGGAGAGATCGGCGGAGGAACCTCGCCGTCGGCAGGCGCGTCGCCCGAATCGGCGGGGCGGGATCAGGAGTCAACGACACCTCGGGGTCGCTTGCGCGCCCTCAGAGGGAACAGGTGCACCGAGAACGGGGGCGACCTCGTCCCAGCCCACGGACTTGACGGGAGAATCGGCGGGCGTGCCGCACGCTACCTCGCCGACCGTGCCCGATGCGAGCGTGCACACGGGCAGAACCGCGCTGAGCACCTGCCACTGGGTGGCCTCGGGCATGGGACCGTCCACCGGCGTGGCAACCCGCCACCCCGAGTGCGTCTGGAAACGATACTCGGACCACGTGATGACGTTGCCTCCGGCCACGGACGTCGGTCCCTCGGGTCCATCGACGACGACCTCGAACGCGCCGCGCACCGCGATGTGCGCGCCATCGGCCTCGTCGATGATTGCGACAAAACTGGGCAGCGACGCCAGGTTGGCGGCGAACGCGGACGTCAGTTCCCTGCAACAGGACAGGCAGGTCTGCGCCGTCCACCATGAGTTCCCAGAATCGCTGGGCGAGCGCCTCATGACCCGGCTCCAGGACGAAAATCCCGCGCTCGGTCACAGCGGCAGGGTAGCCGCCGGGCGTCCACGTGCGTCTACGCATGGCATTCCTCCACTCTGTGTGCGTGCGGTCCCTCCTGCGCCGACACCGACGGCAGGCCAGCGTGAGTCGGGCCACTGAGGGTCGCGTCGTTATCGACCGTCTCATCGCCGCTGCTCGGCTGCCCCCACTCGGGCGCGGCCTCCACGACATCCACGATGATGACGGTGACGTTGTCTTTTCCTCCGGCGCCCAACGCCTGTGCGGATGAGCTCGTCGGTCGCCTGCTCGCGATCCGTCACGTGTCGCACGATCATCTCGATGAGCGCGTCCGTCACCTCCCCGACAGCCCGTCGGAGCAGATGACCCACCGGTCGCCGGGTGGACGGGAACCATGAAAATGTCCGGCGGCGACATCGCCGGACATTCCTGCCCCCAACGCGCGTGTGATGACGTTACGCCGGGGAAGCGCCCGGCCTCGACGTCGGTGACGCACCCCGCGTCAAGGGAGTTCTTGCACCCTCGGAGTGGTCCACGGAGATCTGCTCGAAGCTGCCCTCGGAGAGCAAATAGTACGGGAATCACCGATGTTGAAACACGGCCGCGCAGGGCTTGCCGCGGTACTCCTGGAAGGCAACACCCGTCAGCGTCGACCTGGGGGCCCTGGTGTCCGGCGCCCAGCGCACAAACCGAGGACGCAGCGCGGGAAACCGCCTCCGACAGCAGGGGCTGGCGTCGCGAACGCGCCGAGTTCCAACGAGCCGCACACCGCATCGACCACGGCCCTCGACGCGATGTCGCCCGCGTCGTTGCCGCCCATCCCATCTGCAACGAAGTAGGCGGGAAGGACGCACCCCACGAGTCTTCGTTGCGGACGCGCCGACGCCCCACGTCCGTGCGGGCCGCGTGCGCAATGACGAGCCGTGCGCCCGCCGGGCCGACCGCCTCGGCGATTGCGCTATCCATCGATGACCACGCTCCCGCCGCCCGTAGCGGACGGTGTCCCGGCGCGCGCGTGGACGGGAGCGCCGGGCAGGACTGGCGTTTCTCACCGTCGGCACGAACGACGACCGTGCCGCCGGTGGAGTGCAGGTCCTCGACGAGGACCCTCGCGAGTCGCCGTCAGCGCCACGGGTCTTCGACACGCTCCGCTGCGGGTCGTCAACGGGACGGGGGACGCCGTGGGTGCGAGGCCGGGGCGAGCGGGTTGCGCCCGAGCACGATCGTTCCCCGAAGGGGTACGTCACTCCCGTGTCGAAGGTGACGCGAGCCGTGTCGTAGCGCACCCCGAGCTGCGTGCGGTCGTCAGCGTCGTCATCCCTCGGGTGCTGGCCGCACTCCCCGAATACGAGGACGAGGGCGGAGGAAGGACAGCGGCTGCTCGGTCGCCGCGGGTTCGCTGGCAGCCGCATCGGAGTCCGATTTCGACCACGGGTCGAGCCAATGTAGTCCGAGGATGGTGCCGTGGCCGCCGACGCGGATGCCCTGCGCGAGACCTGCGTGGGCGGCGTCGGCACCGGGGCGGAGGCGGCGCTTGCTCACGGCACGTGCGTCGCTTCTGGCTCCGGGGTGGGAGGCGCGGGCAGCGCGGGCGGGAGCCGACAGCGGTGCGGACGGCATCGGATGGGGCAGGAGGGAGGGAGGCGGCGGCCGAGGCCGTCGCGTTCCACGGCTGGACCACCGGCTGCGCCGGCGCCTGGGACTGCGGGGTGACGGGCGTCTTGTATGTGTCGCGTCCCGCCCTCGTGTTGATAGGGACGATGCCCAGCGTGCGGTCGAACCACGTCCGGTTCATCTCGTCCATGCTGGCGAAGCCGACGATGATCTGTCCGACGCCGAAGAGGAGACAACGGACGATGTTCTCCAGGATCAGTTTCCCGACGCATTTCCATCCGGCGGGGGCACCCGTGTCAATTCGCACCCATCGCACGCCCGCAAGGCGCATGAACGGACTTGCACCGGTCTTTACCAACATTGCCGTGGAGATAACGCAAAAAGATTAAGAAAGCTGCGACGATAGCATCAGTCGAAATTACCAGAACGTCGCTTGATGATGGTGAAATGACCGCTCCAACTAAGAGTGCATAGACCACAACCACGAAGAGCGTGTAGAAGCTGACAAGGTAGAAGCGCCACAGGAATCGTTGCCCGAGACTCACCGCGACCGTCCCCGCCAGGTGTGGGGGAACCTCGACGGAGGGCTTTCCCGGGACCGTCATTTCCTACATTGTCCGTACCTTTCAGGGGTGTGGGCCCTCGTCGGTGGCCGCCGGTGTCGTCTTCTTCTGGCGCCGCTGGGCGAGCAGCTCCGTGAGGCGTTCGAGGCGCACGCGCAGGGGAACCCTGCGCATCCACAGCGACCTCACCGACAGATGCGCCCAGTAGCGCCTGTACCAGGGCGTCTTGTCCGAAATCGCTGCCACGACCTCGTTTCGGATCTCCCAGGAGCGTTCCGCGCCGCGTCCTTGAGCGCCCGAGTCGGAGAACACGACGAAGTCGAGGGTGCGAGCCATCGACGTGAGCGGGCTGAACTGCTCGTCCCAGCGGTGGAAGCCGGTGTCGGCAGGAACCTCGGCGCGCCGGTCCTCAGGCGCGCGTCGATGGTGCGCGCCTGCGTGAGGCGGGTCGACCCCAGAGGCACGCGCACTCCCGTGTCCATCGCGTAGTCGACCACGTCGTCCCACGCGCCCGCGCTGCGTTCCTCGTCAGTGCCGACCGTGCGCCTGCGTCGCCGACGCAGCGCCTTAAACAGGAGCAGACCCCAGATCGGGGAGAGTACCAGGACGCCCACGGCACCCCAGCCCAGGACCGCGAGGAGAACGCGGATCCACGCGGGCCAGCCGTCTTCGTCATCGTCCGAATCGTCGAAGGTGTCCGGAGGCAGTTCCGCGGGGTCCTGCGGCGGGTCTGGCGGCTGGAGTACCTGCGGCTTCGGGTCGGGCTTCGGCTTGGGGACCTCCGTCTGGGGGACGTGGTCGCGCGGGGTGTCGGGTCGAAGGCACCCAGCCCGCGCCCTCGAAGGGGACCCTCGACCCACAGGTGCGTGTCCTGCCCGTCAGCGTCAACTGTCCTCGGGGCTGGGGTCTCCGGGTGGAAACCCATGACGATCCGAGCGGGGATCTGTCGCGAGCGCAACATGAGGAGCATCGCGACCGCGTACTGGTCGTCATCGCCGATGAGCTGATCGGCGCTCAGGAAACTCGATGCGCGACGTGCGGTGGCCCGGCAAAGACAGCCGATCGGAGCCGTCGGAGTAAAGCCCCTGTCGGAGCGCCCGCTGGATGGCGCGGACCTCGCGATGCCGGGCGCCGCGTCCCCGATCATCTCGTTGGCCGCGTCGGACAGCGTCGGAGGGAACCCCCTCATCGGAGGGAGGCGCCATTGGTGAAAAAGCGGCGCGGCCTTCGAGTTCCTCGTCGCTCCACCGATGGGCACGATGCCGCTCACGACGGTAGGTGTCCCCTGCGCGAGGCGCACCGTGGACAGCGCCGCCCTCTAGGTGGTCGTGGAAGTAGAGCGTCCGCGAGCTGCCCCGCGATCGGAGTGTAATCGGCGACCGGACGTCGCCGACCGTGGGCACCCAGTTCCCCGAATCAGTCTTCAACGCGCACGGTCAGCTGCTCGAGGCCTCTGGCGCCGGCGGGCAGCGGCGTCTGTAGAACGAGGAGCCAACGTGGCGGAAACCCGACCCGTTAGCGTTCGCGGCGATCTGGATGACGGTCCGTCGTCGTAGTCCAGGGCCGCCAGGCGGAGCCTGCCGCCTCGGGCAGCCCGTCCACCGTCAGCAGGTCGGTGTCCTTATCGGTCGTGTTGAGGAAGCGGAACTGGGTGGCAGGGCGTATACTCTGGAGGTTGAGCGGCGGCTCGACGAGTCGCGCAGCGACCACTGGCGCGAATCCGTGACGACGATGCGCTAGGAACGGCGATCGCGAGGGCCAGGATGATCAGCGTGACCGCGCCGATGCCCGGCGGGCCGGGTGGCGTGACCGTGGAATCGTTGAACCCGACGATCCCGCGGCTGCCTTCGCGGCGGGCGCGACCGCTGACGGCTACGCGGATCCAGGCGATGCCCACGACCACGCTGAACAGGCCCGATCGGGCGGGGCGAGGGGAGCCAGCTGAGAACCCAGATGATGCCCAGGAGTGCCAGGAGCCTGACGGTGCCAGCGCCCGCAGCGGTCGCTTGGTGCGCAACACGATGGTGAGCGATGAAGGCGGTGACCAGGGCGCTCCAGGAACGGCATGATCGCGGGGCCCACGAAGATGCCCTGCGGGCGGCTGGACCGTCAGCAGATCCTTCCACGAGGTGACTCAGCCGACGACGAGCATCTGGATGGTTCGCCGCTGGGCACCACGTGGAAGAGCGTCGTCGTCGGGAGGCCAGCGCCCCCGCCGGTCAGCAGATAGGCGGCGGCGAGCGCCAGCGTCGACCCGATGGCGCGCATGCAGCGCCGCGGCCGTGAGTGCGGCGACCAGGAGGCCCACGACCAGGCCCCCAGGGCCGCGACGTAGCCTGCGTGTCCGCCGAAGACCGGCCCGTGAATGAGGGCCGCCGCGACGAGCATCGACACGACTGCGAGAGCGGCGGCGCCGCGGCGCAGGCGCTGCGGCGAGGCCGCGCGGGACGTGGGGAGGGTGGGACGTCATCCGAGGGCCTTCCGTATTCCGATGGCGAAGTCGTCCAGGGTCGGGGCGACGACGACCGGCGTGTTGCCGAGGGTGCGCCAGCCCGAAGTCCGAGTCGGTGTCGATGCACGCCGCGACGCCATGTCGAGGGGAAGCCGCGTGAGCGCTGCATGCAGGTCGGCCAGGTGCGTACGCGATCCGAGATGATGATTGGCGGTCGAGGCCCGAGGCCTCGGTCCCGGCGCGCGCATGAGTGAGCGCGCTGATGCGTTCAGCGCCTAGGACGCCCACGCCGGACAGGGAATCCATCGCGTGCATCGGGGTGGGGGTTTTCAGGTGGCCTGCCTGTGTGGACCGACTTCTTTCGCGTCGACCAGGGGCCGCGCGCGCCATGGAGGCAGCGGCGGAGACACCGATCTCGAATCGTCGTCGCTGGCCCACGCGTCGGTGTCGAGGTCGAGGACGATCAGCAGGTGGGGAGCGGCGCGTTTTCTCAAACTGGCGGACCATGAGCTTGCCGATGCGCGCCGTGGAGCGCCAGTGGATGGCGCGCCGGTCGTCGCCGGGCACGTACTGCGCAGGGCGTGGAAGGACACGTCCGCGGAGGATGGGTCCTGCGTGGTCGCGCCCTCGATGTCGCGGATGAAACCGACCGTTGAGGCGTTCATGGCGACCGTGCGCGGGTGGACGAGACTGCGTGGCGTCGGACCGAGGTCTGACACGGCGGACCAGGCCCAGGCTGTCGCCGCGGATCGTGAGGCCAGCTGACGCCACGATGCCGCGCGCCTGTCGTCGCGATCGCGAAGACCTCGTGGCTCTCACCGTGCCCCAGGGAGGCATAGGAACGAGCTGGGCGCCCGCGCCGACGCACAGCCTGACCTGGTGGCGCGCGAGGCGACGGGACGGGGTTGGTGACCGTCAGGGCGCCGAGCGCTTTTCCCCGACCGTCACACGCTGTTGGCCAGGCGCAGCGCGACGGTGTGTCCGGCCCGTCCGAGCGACCACAGGAGGGACAGGCCACCAGGGACAGGCACGTGAAACCGAGGACGGCTGCCTCACCACGAGGCTAGGAGCCCCGCCAGGCGCGCCCGCCCCACGAGCGTTGTCCCCCAGCCGAGCGGGGTCACGGAGGACCCGAGCCGCATGAGCGCGCCCACGCCTCGGACGCGGCGCAGCGCGTGCTGATGCGCCTGCCAGGAGGATGCGACCGCCGCCGAGGCGCGCGAGTCCGACGCGCGCACGCGTGACGGCGTCGAGGCGCTCGCGCAGGTGGCGCTTGTCGGCGACGGAACGCGGTGCCACAGTCCTCAGCCCTTCATGACCGGGGCGGCGACCGCACCCAGTGCCCGCCTCGATGACGCCTCGCGCGTGGCCCCCGCCGAACTCGGCGTCGGGGTCCAGGACCAGCCTGTCGCGCCCACGCACCGCCAGGGCCTGCACGTCGTCGGGGATCACGAAGTTAGCGGCCCTGGCGATCGCCTCACACGCGGGCCGCGCGCATCATCGCGATCGCGCTCGCGTGGACACGCCGATACGGACCTCGAGTGTGCGCGCGCGGCTCGCCCGCACTAGGTCTTGGACGTAGGCGGCGATCGAACGGTCGACGTAGTTGTTGGCCGCCAGATCCGCCATGTCGGCGACAGCCTTCGTGGAGATCACGGGGGACAGGGAACGGGTGCGGTCGGGCGCGGCGGAGCCGAGGATGACGTCAATGCCCGGGCCTCGCGGCCCGGGTAGCCGATCCGACGTCTTCGCGAGGAAGCGGTCCAGCTGAGCCTCGCGGGCAGGTAGGTGCCGGCCTGCCGACGGGGTTCTGCGTGGCGATCACCATGAAGGGCGTCGTCTCGCGGCGCACGCCATCGACCGTGACCTGGGCTTCTCCACGACTCCAGGAGGGCCGACTGGCCTTGGGCAGAGCACGGTGATCCCATCGGCCAGGACGATCGAGGCGAAGATAGGGCCCTTGTGGAAGTCCCACGACCCCGTCCGCTGGTCGTAGATGGTCACACCCGTGATGTCGGAGGGCAGCAGGTCGGGCGTGAACTGGATACGCGAATGCGTCCCGTGTACGGTCGCGGCGATGGCGGGCGCGCTAGCGCTGTCTCGCCGAGTTCCCAGCGTCGTCCTCCAAGAGCAGTGCCCTTTCGGCGAATATGCGGTCACGCGCCAAGCGGATGACATCTTCCTTGCTCCAGGAGGGCTCTTGCCGACGTTGTTCGTGATCCTCGTGAAAGAGTCCGCGAACCAGTGAGCGTTATCTTCGGTGACTTCCATTGTTGTCCTTTGTCGCTGTGGGTTGTCTGGCGCTGTGATGAGGGCGTTACTGTTGGCGGCATTGGAACCAGGTGTAGTTACTATTCGGACCCAGGACGAGTGTGCATGGCTCAACGGAACCACCCAGTTCCATTCGGTGACGCCCCGGAAGTAACCGTTTTCGTCGACCTCGCCGTGCCATCCACGTGGTCTACCGGCGAATGTTCCCTTCACACCTGACGGCTACATTCGGCGGCCATCCTGACAGCTCGACTCCTCAGCTTTGTAGAAGGGGCCGCCTCGCATGGACCATCGACGCACTTTCCTGCCTCTCCTGTAGCCGCTGCGGCTGCGGGCGTACCTGGGGGCCGTGGCGTTGGCGCACGGTTGACCGGACTCGCGTGTTCCCACTCACTCGAGGTCTGGACGGCCTTGACGCGATAGCTGGGCGCGCTATTGCTCGCCGACGTTGAAGGGGCGGTGGCCTGATTCCGCACCAACGACAGACGGAAACTGTCTCGCTGGTGTTTTCCGGTGAGGATCAACTGGGTGGGGCGGCCTCCGCTGGCAGCGTTGTTCCAGTAGCAGTCGACCCACGGGTCCGCCGGGCTGACACGATACGGATGGCGTCGCGGGGGACTCGAAAGGAACTCACGGTGCTGCCGGTGGCCACCGCTTTCGGATGTGGTATCGGCGCCGCCCTTGCGGACGGTCACCTTTGACGCCGAGCGCCGCGCGTCGACGCCATCCGTGAGCGCCGGGCTGGTGACGGTGTGATCGCCATCCTGGAGCAGGAGTCCCAGTGGGATTCCGTCGGCGTCCACTGGTAGTCGGCGATGTCGTTCTTGCTCCATCCGTCTGCCCGGCTGGAACCTCGATTTTGAACGCGATCTCCTCTCGAGTTACCCGTGGCCCTCGGTGAGGTGATCGTGCGTTGACTTGGTCGACGCGCACACGGTGGTCGTCGCCGCGGGCGAGGTGTGCGCCGATCGTCTTTGTCGTTGACGGCGGTGACGCTGATGGAGACCTGCTCCGGAGAGCGACGTTGAGCGAGGCGGAGGCGAGCGAGCGCTGACGCGAACCGGCTGAGCGCCACCAGCGCTGACCTCGTAGTACCTGCGATGTTACGACCGTTCGTGTTGACGGTGCGTTCCACGTGACCCTCCGCGGTGCCATTCGAGAAGGTGGCGCTGATGCCCGACGGGGGCTCCTGGTGCGCCGTAAGCGTCACGCCCTGGGAGAAGGACGACCACTCGGACGTGTAGTTCCTATTGCGAGCCCTGATCCGAACTCCTGTACTCGTATTATTCTCCAGGCCGGAGATCGTCAGAGACGTCTCGTTTGCGCCGGGCGATTGTACACCGCCCGGCGAGAGCTCCACGTCGTAGCCTTCCAGGTCGGACGGTGTTGACCGGAGGTCCACGACACGGTGATCGGGAAACCGCCCCGGGCTTCACGGTGGGCGCGCCGGGCGTTTTCGGGCTTGGCGTCGATGAGACGCTCGTCTGGTTGAGGATTCGATTCGACCTCGTTCGTCGCGGTGACCGAGAAATGGTGCTCGGTGCCGTTCGTGCGCCCGTCGAAGAGGCACTGCGTGACCGCGCCGCAGGACTTGAGTCGCCCTGCGTGTGGTCGGTGACGGTGAAGTTCGTGATGGGGATCCACCTGTGGTGCCCGCGCTCCACGACACCAGGGCCGTGCCCGCGCTGTCGATACCGCGCTCGCGGGCGCGCCGGGCTTATCCAGGACGGTTGCCTGAATCGTTCCTGGACCTCGCGCTCGACGTCCTTGGTCGCGTCCTGCACGCGGTAGGTCACGGTGAAGGAGCCGTTGAAGCCGGCGTCGGCCTGGATCGTGATGCCTGACCCCGAGGGCCGTGGCGCTGCCGCCCGCGGAGGTGGCGGGATCGCCCATCACCGTCAGCCCCTGGTCGGCCAGCGGGTTCGTCGCGTACCGGAGACGTCGACGGTCTTGGATTCCCGGCCTTGAGGCTGATCTCGCCCGGGCTGGTCTGCGACGAGCGGCTTGGAGTGACGCGATGACGTTGACGGGCACGCTCGCGCTCGCCGAGGCGCCCTGCTGGTCGGTGACCTCGATGGTCAGCTGCCCGGCCTGGCCCTTGCGCCTCGGCGTCGGCGGACACCGACAGGGTGGAGCCGGAGGCGGGGCGCTGACGTCTCCACCCGCTTATCCGTGATCGTGTAGGTCATGCCCGCTGGGTCGTCGCCGTCGGGGTCGCTGACCCACCGGTTCATCGCGATCTGGAGGCGTCCTCGCCGGCGGCGACGTCGACGCGGGTCGGCACGATGCGCGGCGGGCGATTGTGGGCGGATCTCGACCAGGACGGGCAGGGGCCAGCGTGGACACGATGCCCATCGCGTCGGAGGGGCAGAGAGTTTCGTCCGACACCTCCACGATGATGGAGGTCGGGCCGCGAAGTCCTCCAGCGAGGTGAAGGTGAGCGTGCGTGGTCCTTGACCAGTGTGGAGCCGTCCCATCCGGAGGCCAGCGTTGGCCTTCGAGTTGCCGGTCAGCTGCACGGAGCGGCCGGCCCTGAGTGACGATGTGGTCGTTCAGGGCGATCTCCTTGCTGACTCCCGCCGTGACCTTGATCGGCAGGGCGCGGGTCCAGCGTTGGGCGGGTGATCTCGGTTCCGGGGCACGCGCACGACTCGCCGAGGCTGCTAGGCCGTCGGGGTCCGGTGACCGTGAGATGACGGTCTGAGGCTTGGGGACAGGGGAATCGTGAGGGTGCCGCCGAGGCGCTCCGCCACTATCCGGCTAGAAAGAGTGTCGTCCTGGATGTCGCCGTCGGGGTCCTCATCGTTTGTCAGCACGTCGACCGAGAGCGGACCCGAGGCCGCCTGCACGTCGGCCAGGGCACCTCGTCGTCGCGGGCGATGCTAGCAGGGGCGCTGGCGTCACCACGACGGAACAGACGCCTCGGCGCGTCCGGCTCGCCCGTCTCGCTGATGGAGTAGGAGATGCACGCGTCTCCCGCTGGGGCGCCGAAAGACGATACGTCCGGCGTTCTGTTACGTCGATGCCCGCGGCGCGCGGACACGGACCCTGCGCGAGGGTCAGGATCGCCGTCGTCAATGTCGTTGGCCCAGAACGGCGACCGACACCTTGGTGCCCGGACGCACCCTACGGAGTCCGGCATCGCGACGGGCGCCTGGTTGAGGAGGGGCGAGGGGCGACGCCGACGCGGATCCCGCCGATGGCCTGCTTGCCTAGGGCGTCCTCGACGACGTAGGTGAAGGAATCCGTCCCTGACGTCGCTGCCGGGCGTGTACTCGGTTCGACACCTGTGACGGTCCTCGAGGCGCGCCGACGAGGTCATGCCGACGAGCGTCACGGAGTCGCCCTCGGCGTCGATGCCCTCCAAACGGAATGGGGGATCGTGACCTTGTGCCCGGCGACGGTGCGGGCGACAACGTCCTTCGGGCGAGGCGCCGTGTTCGTATCCTCGTCCAGGGCGACGACGGTCAGGTTGACGACGGCCGAGGCGACGTTACCGGCCGTGTCGGAGACCGTGTAGACGATGCGCCCGGATCCGGGACGGGAGCCGCCGCGAACGCGCACGACGTTATTCGAGACGAAGACGCTGCCCAGGTCGGTGGGGATCTCGTGCTGGAGTTCGCTGAGACCGTGAGCTTGAGCCCCGCGGGGGAGCGGTCGTTGTCCAGGACCGACACGGAGGCCACGTCCCCGACGCGCACGACCAGGGAATCGTCGTTCAGTTCGGGCGGCGCGGATTCGGTGTTGGCGGGTGCGGGCAGGATCACCGTCGTTGAGGCCGTGGCAACCCGTTGACACCGTGTAGGTGAACGATGCGGGGTTTGAGGAGGCCGAGGCGCGGTCACGCGCACCATCTGGCGGTTGACGAGTGCGACCGCGAGCGGTGAACTCGGGGGCACGTCTAGTTGCTGGACGGTGAGGACGCCGCCGGTGGGGTCCGAGTCGTTGGCCAGCAGGTCCACGAGCATGCCCGCCGTCGGGCAGGACCCCGAGGTCGTCCTCGGTGCTGGGCGGCAGGTCGGAACCGGTGGGGGCGACGTCCACGCGGATGATGCCGGTCGCCCGCGTGGGGCCGTCCGTGATCGTGTACGACAGGTAGTAGGTGCCGGCGGCGTTGCCGTCCACCGTGATTGTTCCGCCGTCGAATCCATCACGGCGGTGATGCCGGCGGGCACGTCGTCCACGGAGACGAGCCTGGAGCGTGTCAGAGTTGGGGTCGGTGTCGTTAGCCATCGGCGAGATCGACGCGGATGAGCCTTCGCGCACGACGAGGTGGTCGGCGTTTGCGACCGGCGGCTCATTGGCGCTTTCCTTGACGGTAGACGTTAATCGAGCCGTCGCCCGCGTCGCGCCCGTCGGACACGCCGATCGCGATCTGCGTCCTGCCGGGCGCGTGCCCGGCATCGATGATTTCAACGTTGCCGTTTTCGTGGGAGTTCACCGTCATCCCGTGGGGGCGGTCGCGCCAGCCAGGAAGAAGGGGTCTCCGTCGGGTCCACCCAGTTCGTCAGCCCGTTGACGGTGGTCCGACCGCTCTGACCCAGGGAGACGGAGGTACCGATCTTCTGCACGGGCGCCTCGTTGATGTCGTCGCCGTGGACGGTCAGCGTCACGTGGCCTGTGCGGTTCCGCCCCGTCCATCCGAGACCTCGTAGTCGAAGGTCGACGTGCCCGACGCGTCCTTGTTGACGGCGATCTGCAGGGCCGCTCCTCTCGGGCGACGCTGACCCGCCGAGGGACGGCTGCGTGAGCGCTGAGGCCGTCGTAAGTCGCCGTCGGCGTCGGAATCGTTCATGAGACGGAAGGATCACGGTCTTTCCCGCGCACCCGAAAGTCGTCGTCCACGGCCTCGGGCGGCGTCAGTTATCCCGGTTACGGCCGGCACGACCGTTGTTGTCGATGTCGTCGACGGACTGGTCTCGGTTTCTCTCAGACTCGAGTTTCGATTCCAGCTGATCCCAGTTGTCGACCAGGATCATGTCGGAGTCGGCAACCACAGGCCGTCTTTTCTCGATGTCGTTGAGCACGATGACGTCGCGATTGGTGCGGAAAATAGCCTTTTCGGCGCTCGCGAGGAGTCGACGACCATCTCGGTCATCTGCGTCGGAGGGGCAATCCCTCACGAACGCGCCGGTTGCCGACCAGGCCGCGTACGCGCAATTCTGTTGTGCGCGACCGGGCGGGTGGGGTTGCTCTCCGCGGGCGCTGGCACGGTCGTTCCGCCGCCAATGGGAACCCTGATGAGAGCGTCGAGGAGAGCAGGACCTCGTTCGTCTCGGACCAGTGTCCTGGAGGACGACGCGCTCACCGTCAATGCGCTGCGTCTTGCCGCCCGGCAGGCAGAGCGGAAGTGTCCCGATCCCAGACGACCACGTCGGTTCCGACGGCCGCGATCCGCAGGTAGTCGGTGGCGCCGATGCCCGTCAGGGGTGTGGTCTGGTGTCCGTCAGCGCACCGCGCTTCAGTAACGACGTCACGCGCCCAGCCTCGGCGGACACCGCGGACGTTACCCTCCGAGTCCACGGTCGACGCGCCGGGCACGTCAGAAATACTGGCGTCCGCATCGTCCGTGTTGATGTGCGCGGGGTGGTCCGCCCGCTGCGCCCACACCTGCCGTTGGGCGCGTCCGTACCGCGATCGTCGCCGCGCACGTCCGTGGTCATTCGGTGAGTCCACCGCCGACGCCAAGGTCGCCGTTGTGACGTCAATGAGAGCTAGCGTGTTGGCCACCTGATCAGAGAGTTGGACCTGCTCGCGTTCTGGAAGACGTCGAAGGCTGAGGATGCTGCGTGCAGCCCTCGCGTCCATGAGGGCGTGCTGGGACGTTCACGTGTGCGACGATGCCTCGCTTCGCGTTGGTGACCCACACGCCGCCGTCGCTGAGGTCGACCTTGGTTTCTTCGACGCCGGGCGCGATGAACGCCAGGACGGTGAACAGACGCCGAGGGCTGCGACCGCGCCGGTGAGGACCGATCGCCTGGGTTACGCGAATACGCATGCGGGGTCTCCAAGAACAATATGCTAATGGGCATCCGTTTCATGCTACGTCAGCCAGACAAAGCCCTCGCCATCCTCGTGTACAACTCTAGTACAGTCCCGCGCCCCATCGAGCCCGCTGCGCACCTCCTCGCGGGGGTGAGACGATACCGGCATGGAAGCCGCGACCGACCTGACCCGACCCGCTGAGAGTGCCCAGGCCTCGTCCCGAATCCGCGCGACGAGCGCGAAGGAACCCTACCGTCAGGCCGGAGGATCGATCCTGCTGGCCGCCACCCCCATCGACGTGCGACGCCTCCCCGCGCGTCGTCGAAGCCTTGCAAGGGGCGGACATCGTCGCCGCCGAGGACACGCGCCGCGCGCTCGCCCTGGCCTCGCGCCTGGGCATCAAGCTCCGGTGGCCGCCTTGTCGCCTGCACGACCACACACGAGGCCGAGAGTCCGCGGGCATCGTCGAGGCCGCCAGCGCAGGGCGCGCGTCGTCTTCGTGTCCGACGCGGGTATGCCCACGGTCTCCGACCCGGGCTTCCGGCTGGCGCGCGCCGCCATCGACGCGGGCGTCCCCTGTCCGTCCTGCCCGGCCCCCTCCGCCGCTCGCTCGTGGCCCTCGCCCTGTCAGGCCTGCCTCCGACCGCTTCGCCTCGAGGGGTTCCTGCCGCGCGGACGGGGAGGCCACGCTACCTGGAAGCGCCTGGCCACCGACCCGCACACTCTGATCTTCTTCGAACTCGCGCCGCGCGGCAGCCACTCTCGGCGCGCATGGCCGAGGTCTCGGCAAAAGACCCGCCGCCGCTCTGTGCCGTGAACTCACCAAAAGACTACGAGGGAGGTGCGCCGCGGCACGCCCGGAGAGCTCGCGGAGACGCGGGCGACGTGCTCGGCGAGGTGACGATCGCCGTCGCCGGGCATGAGCACACGCGCGCGCCGAAGACCACGTCGGCGCGATCCTGGCGCTCGCGTGCCGAAGGCGTGCAACAGGACGCCGCAGCCGAGGTGGCTGCGGGAGACGGCGCGCGCAAGAACGACCTCTACAAGGCCGCCTCGCCGCGCGCTAAAAACGAGGTCTGAGAACCCTCAGACGATCCTCGACGCGCTCCGACGTCATCCACTGCGCCTGGGCGCCCAGCCCTCGGTGACGGGCGCGGTCAGCTGACGCAGCACTCGCGTCTTGAAGTTCGCGCGAGGGCATCCACGGCCGTGCACGCGACGCAGTGCGCGACTCCGGCCAACCCCACGACATCCACGTCCGGTGTGATGCCAGCGCCGCGCAGTGTCCTCCAGCGTCTTGCCATCCTCGGTCGTCCCTCGAAGCCCGAGTAGGCGGCCTTGTACTGGCCCTTCTGACCGTCACGTCCGCGCTGACGTTCGCGAGCGCAGCGCAGCCGGCCTCGCCGTGCCCGCCACGCCGTGCGGTACGTGTCCACGGAAGTCCAGCGTCTCGAGAAGTGAGCGCCCGGACGATATGCCAATCCTGTGTGGTGACGATCAGCTGGTACTGTCGCGGTGCGCGTCCACGTAGGCGGCCACGGCCTCGGCGATGGCGTTACCGCCCGTCACCGGGCGCCCTTCGCAGAACGTGGGCTGAACGTCGACGATAATGAGTGCGCATGAGGGCATGGGACCTCCCTGACAATTCAGTAGTTTTTTAAGAGTATCACCCGGGTCAGAGTCGCCCAAGAGGTGTTTCGATTCCTCGACATGCGGCCGGTTCCCCGTTTGCGAGCACTACGCAGTATTGTTAGCTAGTGAGTCGTATTCTGTCCGCCGTCGCACGGCCCTACGCCAACGGCCCCGTCGTTAGCCACGTTGCGGGGATTCGGTGTCCCTCCGACGTTTTCTCGGTACATGCGAATGGTCACGCCACGACGTCCTCCTGGCATGGTCCCCGGGCACCGACGAACACGGAACCCCCATCCTGGTGGCCGCCGACGGCGCGGGCATGAGCGCCCGCGAATCGCCGACCAGAACAACCGCCTCATCGTCGAGGACCCTCGCGGCGCTGGGCCCGTCCTACGATCTCTTCACCCGCACGACCGCCGGCAAACCACTACCGCGTCGTCCAGGACATGTTCGCCACCGTGCGTGACAACGGCTACAGATCGAGCAGGTTACGCGCGCCGCCATCTCCCCGTCCACCGGCCGCACCCCTGCCCGACCGCTACATCGAGGGCACCTTGTCCGATCTGTGGCGCCGAAGGAGCGCGCGGCGACCAGTGCGACAACTGGTGGGCAAACCAGATGGACCCGACCGAGCTCATCAACCCGCACTCGCGCATCAGCGAAACCAACTTCGTGGAGTCCGTCTACTACTTCCTTGACCTGCCTGCACCGGCCGAGGCCCTGTCCGCGTGGCTCGACGAGCGCGAGAAGTCCGGCACCTGGCGTCCCAACGTCATCAAGTTCTCCCAGAACTTCCTCGAGGACATCCGCCCCGCGCCATGACGCGTGACATCGATTGGGGTATCCGGGTCCCCGCTGGGGAGGACCATGTCCACCAAGCGCCTGTACGTGTGGTTCATGCCGCCATCGGCTACCTGAGTGCCCATCGAGCGCGGCGCCGCACCGGCGACCCCGAGGCGTGGCGCAAGTGGTGGAACGACCCGAGGCCCCGCCCTACTCACTCTCATGGGCAAGGACAACATCGTCTTCCACTCCCAGATCTGGCCCGCCAGGCAGCTCGGCTACAACGGTCAGTTCCAAGGGCGGCACCCCGAGACCTGGGCGTCCTCAACCTGCCCACCTGAGGTCAGGTCCTCCGAGTTCCTTACCATGGAGGGCAAGAAGTTCTCCTCCTCGCACGGCATCGCCGTCATCTACGTCGCGCGACTTCCTCTCGCGCTACCAGGCCGACGCCCTGCGCTACTTCATCAGCCGCTGGCCCCGGAGACTCGGACTCCGACTTCACGTGGGCCGAGTTCGTGCGTCGCACCAACGGCGAGCCGTCGCCGGCTGGGGCAACCTGGTCAATCGCACCGCCTCCATGATCGCCAAGAAGTTCGGCGAGGTCCCGACCAGTGAGCTTGAGGACGTCGACTCGTGCCTCCTGGACGCCGTTGAGGCCGGTTTCGAGACCGTCAAACCTGATCCGCCACCACCGTCAGAAGGCGGCGCTGTCCGAGGCCAGTGCGCCTGGTCGAGCGAGCCAACAAGTACGTGACCGACACTGAGCCCTTCAAGCTCAAGGCAGCCGAGCAGCAAGAGCGCCTCGCGACGGTTCTGTGGACCCTGGCTCAGGCGGTCACGGACCTCAACCTCATGCTCTCCCGTTCCTGCCCCACGCGGCCAACGACATCGACCGCGTCAGTGGGCGGTGCCGCGAGATCGCGCCCATGCCCTACATCGAGAGGTCGCCGAGCTCGACCCGCAGGTCCTGCCCGCCGACTTCGAGGGCCGAAACGGCCATCCGATCATCACGGGCGACTACACGCAGGTTCCGACCTGGGAGCGTCACCTGATCACGCCTGGCACCCTGATCGCCAAGCCCACGCCGGTGTTCGTCAAGCTGGACGAGTCCATCGTCGAGGAGGAGCTTGCTCGCTACGCGACGCTCACCCCGGACGACGTGACCGGTGCCTGATCTGGTCTTTTCGTTGACCTGTCGCGCTTTTGCGACAGGTGTGACGCACGCTTGACAGCGCGCGCGGACGCTTCCGTCCCGCCCCGCGCGCCGTCGTCCCGGGGTGTTACCGTGAGGTCATGGCCGAAGATTTTCCTCGCGTCCGCCCTCGCAGCCGAGGCCTCGTCGCGCGCCTCAGATCCTGACTCACCCCTACGTCGCCCGCCCGTCGGGCGACTGAACGACTGAACGGCCTCATCGAGATCGGCGGGACGTACCACGCGTTCTTCCAGTACACGCCCGAGCACCCGCGCCGGCTCGTCTACAGGGCCACGCCACCGCGCGACCTGGACCCGCTGGGACTATCACGCCCCCGCGATCCCAGGCCCCGACACCCACCAGATGCGAACGGCGCCTACTCGGGTACGTGCCATCGAGGTCGGCGACCGCGTCGAGCTGTGGCACCGGCAACTACAAGGACCCCGAGACGGGGAGCGCGACACCCAGTGCGTCGTCACCACGACCGACATAGTCCATTTCGACAAGCAGGTGCCCTGATCATCGGCCGCCAGCCTGAGTGGGCACCGGCTCACTTCCGCGACCGCGGGTGTGGCGCGACGCGGATGGTTCCTACCGGATGCTGCTGGGCGTCCAGCGCGAGAACCTCACCGGCGCGGCCTCATGCTGTACCGCTCGACCGATCTGCGCGGCTGGAGGCAGTGCGAGGGGAGATGACATTCGACGCCGGCGGCGCTTTCGATGCGTCCGGCTACATGTGGGAGTGCCCGAACTCGTGCGCCTCGTCGATGGGGAGACCGGTGGACCGACGACGTTGATTTTCTCGCCCCCAGCATCTCGCCCGAGCGTGAGGGCCTCTGGCACGTCTTCCCGTGCGCGTCGCCATCGTCGGCGAGCTCGTGGGCACCGAGTGCATGGGTCCGACCTGGCTCCCTTCTGGAGGAGCTTGACCGCGGGCACTGAGTTCTACGCGCAGATCATGGTGCACGATCCGCTGTCACTCCGCCGGATATGACCGCCCTCCTCTTCGGCTGGGCGGGGCAACGCCAGCGAGGACGACTCAGCCTTCCAGTGAGACCGGCGGCTGGGTGCACTGCTTCGCGCCCGCGTGCCCCCACCTCCTTGCGCGGCGGCCGCGTCATCGCTCGCCCGTACCTGCCGGGCCCGGGCTAGCACCCACCACGCTCGAGGGCGCTCCCGGGGATTTCGAGGCCGGGAGGCGCGCCTTTCGGAGCCTCGTCGGCTCGCGCTCGTGGCGCCTGGCCTTCGGCGTGCCTCGACGGGGGTCCCTGTCCGTGCCGCGCTCGAGCGAGCGCCCGGGCCTGGTGATCACTCTGACGCTGACGCCCCACCGTCGACCTGACGCGCGCGCGCCACTCGACGGTGGTGGCCGCCGCGTGTCGTCACCCCTGGATGCGGGGAGGCACGCCGCGTGGAAGCCTCCACGACCGCCTCGATCACCGAGATCTACCTGGGCGACGGCTCGAGGCACTTCACCCACCCGCAGTTTCCTGAAGGGCGCGGGTGCGAGTCTGACGCTCGTGGGGCGCCAAGCCTCCGTACTGAACGAGCGCCGCGCGCGCCGACGAGAACCGACGGACGAGGTCGTGGCGCGCGCAGTGCGCGGGCTCTTCATGTGATGCGGTCCTCATGCTCTGACCTGAGACGACGCACCCTGGCCTCGGTGATCTATCCACCCGTAGTATGTCAATCGATCGCTACACATCACCGCCCAGCGCGATGCGTAACACCGGCGCTGCGCGTGCCTTTGAGAAAGGAATGTGGTCGGCAATGGATCACGCCACAGGTGGCAGGAGGGGTCGTCGAAGCGTCGGCGGCGCATCCAACATCAGCGCAGCAGCGCGCTGCGCAACCTTGTCTCCGCCTGGTGATCGCGGACGAGTCCGCGATCAACCAGCGAGCCCTCGATGACAACGAAGATCTCGCAGTATCGCCGCGCGCGGCACGTCCCAGATCATCACGTCGGTCCCGGCGGATGCCGACTGCAGGTCTACGCCAACACGGTTGCGAAACCATGGCGTGCGTGAAGGTCTCCAGGGATGCGAGGCTGCAGCGGAGGAAGCGGCGCGGCGGCAGCCTCTTCTCGCGCTTCATCCGGGAAGATGATTTGCCGACATCTTCGTCCCGAACCTCCCGGCAGCACGTCGCCGGCGGTCCGATGATGTGCCATCAATAACGCCGCTGACTTCGCTGAGGGGCTCTTCGGCGAGGCGAGTCCCTCACCGCCATGTACCCAGCGATCGCGATTACGCTGCCCTGATCGCGCCATGGTCTCCTCCGCGCTTTCGCCTCGCTGCCGGTCCTCGTTGGTTTCTCCGCTGCTAGCGTTTCCGGTGGCAATGTCTGCCCGGCGCCGCGATCGGCGCGACCGCCATGGTCTCTCTCCTGACCTTGCCCAACGTGCCTGGATACGCGCGGCGCTCGCGGGGTGAAGCGAAGGTGGAATACTGGCACATCTTCGCATGGACGTCGCCAGGATCGGCTACCAGGCAGCGCCACTCCGGCCTGGCTACGTCTACGTCATGGCCGCCGTGCCCTCATCGAGAAGAACTCTGCACAAAGGTCCTCAAGCGCACCAGCGGACTTCCTGCCCACCCGCTCATCACGATGCTGGTCACCGGCCTCCTGGCCTTCACGATCATCGGGCGTCACCCGCGTGGCTGCCGGTACCTGACCTGGGGCAGTAGCGGCCATCTCAGCACGCGTGCGCTCGGTGGTCTGCCTCTCATCTTTGTCTCGCACGCCTGATCGCGGACCGGTCTGCGCAGTCTTTCGCCATCGCAAATCCCGCCGCTGCCCGTCAGCTTGGCGGCGTCGGCGACTTCCTCTTCCTCACATCGCCTCCATGGCGAAACGTCGCGCCAGGGCGCAGCTGCCCTGGCGTCTTCTTCCAAGACCCGCGACGCCAAGCTCAAGGGGCCTGGTCGGCGCCGGTGGCGCTCCGCCGTTTTCGGCATCACCGAGCCTGCCATCTTCGGCGTCAACCTGCGTCTGCGCTGGCTTCTTCTGTGCGCAGTTACGGCCGCAGCCGCTACTCGCTCCGCGGGCGTCGCCCTGCTGAACGATGACGCGGTCAGGCCCTCGGCGCCGCCGGCTTCGTCGGCTTCTGTGTCCACTCATCAAGCCGATCCCCGCGCGCCTGGCCTCGGTCCTCGTCTTCGTCCTGGCCCTTCGGCTTCACCTTCGCCTACGCCATGACGCGCGGCAAGGCCGACACTGCTGGGCCGCGCGCCACCGCCGCCAAGGCTGCCGCCGGCGTGCGCCGCGTGCGCCCCCGCCGCCGCTCCCGCAGCCAATCGCTGCTGCTCCGGCCCGGTCCTTCCCTGACGAGGCCAAGGCTGACCTTTTCCCGCTCGCCTCGCCTCTCGCGGGGCACGATGGTTCCCGCCTCGAGGCAGGAAGCTCAAGGACGAGGTCCTCTGCGAAGGGCATGCTCGGCCCCGCAGACGGCATCGAGCCTGGGCGGCTGAGCGGCCCGTCGTCGTCGCCCTTCGATGCGCACCAGTGACCGTCGCGCCTTCCCGACCGGTCACACGCCCCACGGTCTCAAAGTCTGCCTCCGCGCGCAGGTCCTCATCCACGTCGGCATGGACACCGTCAGAAGCTTCTCGAGGGCGCGGCTTCACGCCCCGCGTCGCCAAGCGACGTCGTGCGCCGCAGTGAGCGTGCTGGTGCCGAGGTCGACCTCGACGTGATCCGCGAGGCCGGCTATGCCACCACCATCACGCCCGTCGTCGCGATGAACAAGAACAAGCTCGGGCGCGGTGACTGGTCGCGAGGCGGTCAGATCCAGCGCGGTGACGCGCCGCCTCGACGTAACACCCAAGGAGGCCTGACTTCCCGGGTCAGCCTCGACGCCAACGGGTGGGCGGCATCAGCGCAGCAAAGCGAGCCGCCCACCCGTCTGTGATGTCGGTGGCGTCGGGGTGTGTACTGCTTTGATTGCGGCAGCCGCTGTGCAGGATGTGCGTTCCTGGCATCAGCCCTTGAAGGTGGTGGTGTGACCTCTTCATGCGCAGCTGGGCCCTACTAGCGGGAGCGTAGGCAGGGCGCCCGCGCTCCACCCTGTCGGGTTAACGTGCGCATTGACGGGCCCAGGCGACCACCCATCGGGTTAACGCGTCGGCCTGGGCCTCGAGGCGCGACAGTCACCTGGGCACAGGTGAGCGCCGAAAGCCTCGTGGCGCGTGGGGCGCTCAGGCGCTGATCGAACGCCCCGGGACCAGCGTGCCTGAGAACTCAACCGTCTGAGCGTGTGCCCCGGCCTCGTCGGACGAGGAACGCGAAGCCTCTGCCCTCGATCTGGTCGAGCGAGGATCGACACCGCAGCTGCGCGATGTCCCTCGATGGGCTGGCGGATCGTCGCCAAGTGGGGAGGGCGCGCGCATCGTCTCCCGTGCCGTCGAAAACCAATGATGGACGGGTCAGTGGGGGACCGCCAGGTTGCGCGTGCGCGCCCACTCGAGGACCTCGGCGGCCGCCAGATCGTCGGTCGCGAACACCCCGTCAATGGGAGCTTCGGTCGGGCCGCGTCCAGGGTGTCGCGGACCATCGCGAAAACGCTGCGGTGTCGGCGTATCGAAGGGTACGGGTGACCACGCGCGAGGTCGAGGCTCGCGCGCTCGACCCGGCGCGGTAACCGGCCTCACGCAGTTGCGCGGGCCCGAACGTGAGGTGAGCAGCAGGGTGGCGGCACCCGCCCTCGATGAGCGCGCGTCGCCATGGCGCCCGCCTCACTCGTTCGCGCAGCGCACGTTTGGATGGACGGGCTCGGCTCGCGATCGATCGTCACCAGGCATGCGGATCGTGTCGTACTCGCCCAGGCCTCGTTGTGGGCGCCTGAATAATGCCGTCCACGCGGTTACCCACGAGGACGAGAGGTACTCGCGCTCGCGGTCCCGCTCGGCCCATGGAATGCAAATGAGAATGCGGTAACCGGCGTCGGCGAGGGCGTTCTCCACCTCGACGGCCAGCTCGCCGAAGAAGGGAGAGGACAGCGAACGATGAGGCCGACCGTCTGCGGCGCATGCCGTGAAGGCGCGCGAGCCAGCGAGTTCGGGCGGCAGCCGATCGCTCTCGATCGCGTCGGCGACGCTCTTCTTCGTCTTCCGAGAGGTACCCGCGGTTGTTGAGAACGCGCGACACAGTCGTCAGGCTCCTCGCCAGCTCGGCGACGTCGGCCAGCGGTGGGTTCGCGGGAACTCATGCGCTTCCCTTTCCTTCCCTGGTACTTTCTAGTGTAGTTGGTGAGGCGGAGGGGAGTCTTGCCTCACGTCGGCGAGGTCGGAGCTGGCACTGCGCGAGTGGCGTCGTTTCGGCTGGCGGGCGAGTCCGTTGTTGCATGGTTTTTCGGCATTTATGGGGTGATGTATCCCATGTCATCTGTCCGTGATATCGGGTTTTGCGCGGTATCTAAGCCCGATACCATGGGCCGTACGGGCACCTGTGTCTCACGCGATGGACACACCCGCATTTGAAAGGAACGACCATGATTTCCCGCACTGCTGTACTCGGTTCCTCCGTTACTTCCACGCACGTCCTGCTCCGTCCTCGCCGAGGCCGTTGATGACTCCGGCGTCGAGGTCACCATCGCTTTCGATGGTGAGGAGGCTGACGCCGCGTCGCTCCTCGAAATCAGCGACCCTGGGCGCCAAGCACGGCGACGTCGTCACCCCTGTCCACCGAGGATGATTCCGCGGGCGCGGTGCCTGACTCGCTCGTCGAGCTGCTCGCGCGACCTCGACCAGGAGTGAGCTGATGGCGACGCCGACGTCCTGCAGTGGAATCGGCGTCTCAGCCGGTACCGCTGCAGCTCCCGCCGCGATCGTCCAGCCCGCCCCCGGCGTCGACACGACGGAACCGGGCAGCATTGACGCCGCCGCCGACGGCGCGCGTGTCCGTGAGGCGCTCGCGGCCGTTTCCGCTCGTCTGAGCGGACGCGCCGCAAAACGCCCCGGAAGAGACGAAGGCGATCCTCAAGGCCACCGCCCAGCTCGCGGGTGACCGCGCCTGGCCAGAGGCCGTTGACAAGAAGCTGAAGAAGGGCCTCGGTATCACCCAGGCCGTCCATGACGCTGTCGAGGATTCGCGCAGATGCTGCGCGCCTGGGCGGCTACATGGCCGAGCGTGCGACCGACCTTCTACGACGTGCGCGATCGCGCGATCTGCAGAGCTGCGTGGCCTGCCCGAGCCCGGCGTCCCGGCCTTCGATGGGCCCGTCGTCCTCGTGGCACGCGACCTGGCGCCCGCCGAGACCGCGACCCTGAACCCGGAGACGGTCCTCGGAATCATCACCGAGGTTGGAGGCCCCACCTCGCACACGGCGATCTGCCGCCCAGCTGGGCATTCCGCGATCGCTCGAGGCCGAGGGCATCATGAAGGTCGCCGAAGGCACGATGCTGGCCCTCGACGGTGGCGTCGAGAGGTGATCGTCGCCCCCACCGATGACGAGGTGGACCTGCTCAGGAACGCTCGCCGCCGTGCGCTCGCCCCTGGCCGGCTCGACTGGTGAAGGCGCGACCTACGACGGCTACCGCGTCAAGCTCCTGGCCAACATCGGCACGGTCGACGACGCGATGAAGGCGTCGAAGTTCGACCTCGAGGGTTCGGGCCTGTTCCGCACGGAATTCCTGTTCCTGGAGCGTTCGGAGGCCCTGACGCTGAGGAGCAGACCGACACCCACACGAAGGTTCTGCGCTCCTTCGGGTCGCGTCGCGGTCGTTCGTACCCTCGACGCGGGTGCCGACAAGCCGCTGAGACTTCGCGGACCTGGGCGCCGAGGAGAACCCTGCCCTGGGTGTGCGCGGCCTGCGCCTGTGCCAGGTGCGCGAGGATCTCATCGACACGCAGCTGCAGGCTCCTGCCGCCGCCCAGCAAGGGTGACAGGCGCTCGAGCTGTGGGTCATGGCCCCATGGTGTCGACCGCCGATGAGGCGAAGTGGTTCGCCGACAAGGCACGCGGCTACGGCCTCGCCCAAGGTTGGCATCATGATCGAGGTGCCCGCGGCCGCCCTGCGTGCCGAGCAGCTCCTGTCGATCGCGGACTTCGCGTCCATCGGCACGAACGACCTGACGCAGTACACGATGGCCGCCGACCGCCTGGACGGCAACCTGGCGTCCCTCCTGGATCCGGTGGCAGCCCGCGGTCCTCGAGATGATCCGCCACGCCTGCAGCGGCGGTCGTGCGACGGGCAAGCCCATCGGCGCGTGCGGCGAGGCCGGTGGCGACCCGCTGCTGGCCCTGGTTCTCACGGGCCTGGGTGCGCCTCCCTGTCGATGGCTAAACCAGGTCGAAGGTCAACGCCGTGCGCGCCGCCCTGCGCATGCATGACCTGGCGACCTGCCAGCAGATGGCCGCCTACGCGGTGGATGCCCCCAGCGCGCGGAAGCCGTGAGCGTCGTGAAGCTGGTGGCACCGGCCATGCTGGATCTGCTGTGATGCGACGCTTCTGACAAAGCAGGGGTGGGGCCCGGGAACCACGGTTCCCGGCCCACCCTGTTTGCTGCACGCTTGCGCGGTCGCGTTAGTCCCTGCGGATTGCGTCCGTGGGATCTCGAAGGAGCGAGGCGGCGTTTGCCTTCGGTCTTCTTGGAACGGCCTGAGAAAAGAGCAGGAGGATCAGGATTACGCTGGAGGACCGCGATCGCGCTAATCCCGAGCACCGGCAGGTTGAGGTTCGTGATGTAGGCCCGGCGATCAGGAAAGCGCTCATCATACACACCAGGAGGCCCACACGAAAGAACCGACGCGCACGCCGCGGTGCGGGGCCCTCGGCAGCGGTACGTGGCAGCGAGTCCGCTCTGAGCGCTCACGTCCGGGCACCCGCGGTGTCCGACGTCGCCTGAGTGCCGGAGGCTGCCCCGGCCTCGTGCCCCCGAGGAATCCTCTCACCCGTGGATGCGGATCGAAGGCGGTGCGTGCGCCCGTAGCCTACAGAGCCAGCCTGCGCCTGGCACCCTGAGCGCCCGATGCGCCCGCCTGGCCCTCAGCACCAGCGTCTGCCGGAAAAGGGATCGCGAGCATCTGCGCGCGTCGGGGCGTCGCGGAAGACCGCGAGCGGGTCCGAGAAGAGGTCCGGCGCGACGAGGTCGGCATCTCCGTGGTCGCGTCCTGACCCGCGCCGATGGAGGGTGCGGAGTCGTCGGAAGCGGCATCGTCTCGTCAACTTCGGCAGCTGCGGTGGTCTGGTCGTCGTTCGAGGTGGTCGCAGTCGTGGTCTCCTCAGTTACCCGACTGGGAGTCGGTGTGAGGGGTGGGCGTTGCGCTCGAGTCGCCGAGGGCGTAGCGGAGGGCGCCGCCGGCGTGGAACCCCAGGTGCCCGAGGCGTCGGGGACTGCACGATCGCCAGCGTCTCAAGGTCGCGTCGTCGGCGATGAGGATTGTGATGCCGCCGAGCGAGGGGTTTTCCCAGGTGGCGGGAGGAGTGTCACGCCGGAGCAGTTGTCAAAGGTTCGCCCAGCCGTTGCTATCCGCGCTGGTGGACAGGGCTGCCGATGCTGGACTGCAGATGATCTGCACGGGCTGGCCTCGGCCATCTGGACGGTGAGTCGATTCCAGGCCCGCCAGTCGACCGTGATCGTCTTGGTCGTGCCGACGGGCGCGCGCGGTCAGGGTCGAGCGTGCCTGATGCGGTCGGATTACCTCCGCTGACCGTGTCGACCGTCCAGTCGAGCGTCGTCTGGCTCCGATGCGCCCACGTTCGTGTTGATGTAGAAATCGGTCGGGTGAGAGGCCTGGGTGCCAACGAGGGCTGTGAGTGCCATCACCATGCCGATGATCGACAGGGTGGTGAGGCCAGCCGGCGCTGCGATCTCGCAGGGCGGCACGCCAGGAGACCGACGATGATCAGGCACACGCCGCCGCCGATCGAAACGATGCGGGCGATCGGCTCGTCCTCTGTCTCACCGGTGATGAACGGGATGACGGGTCCTTTATCAACCATGCGTACATGCGGCGAAAAACGGCGGCTACCACCAGGATCAGCAAGCCCGTGATCGCGAGGTTCACGACTGGAGACGGTACGCGGGCGGTGTGTCGGCATAGGACGCGGGGTCCACTGACGAGGCCTGGGCGCGGTGGGCGGAGGCGTCCAGCCGGGGTGGGGCTGGGTGGGGCGAGCGGCGGCCGGGCGCGGCGGCATTCGTGCCCTGAGCGGCGAAGGCAGCGGGTGGCACTTTCCTGCGACGCGCTGTGCACCTGCGCTGCTTGTGCTGCCTCAGGGGACGCCGTAGGCAGGACACTCGGGGGACTGCGTTCTGCTGCTGCGGCATGGTGGCACCCATGTCCTTAGCGCCCGGGGCGCTGTGTCCAAAGAGGGCGGAGTCTCCAGCCGCCGGCGCCTGCTGCTGGGGCGTGCCGTACTGCGTGGGTCCCGTACTGGGGCGTGCCGTACTGGGGATTGCCGTACTGCGGATTTCCGTACTGAGGGGGTGCGGTTCGCGCCCGTCTGGGGCCCGCCTGAAGCTGAACGGGTGACGCTGACGAGTACCACGACGACGGCTGTGATGCCTGCGGCGAGTGCCAGGAGCTGAAGCCATCCAAGCCCAATGCCTCCGACGATGCCCACGGCGGACATCGATGAGGATAGACCCGCAAGGATCATGAAGACGCCGCCGATCACCGCAATATCGAAGCGCCCCTCCAGGGCCTCTTCCGCGTGGATGCGGCCGTCGGTGGCCTCGGGCAGGAGGAGCCACGCGAGCCCGTAACCGATCGCCACAACGGGCATACAGAACGTCGCAACGACCATGACGATACGGACGAGCGACAGGTCCCAGCCCTGGTGGGCAGCGATGCCCGAGCAGACGCCTCCGATTGCGCGCTCCTGAGCGCGGTACCAGCCCGAGCCTCGGACCGCGTCAAAGAAGCTACTGCGGGGCGGGCGCTGCTGGTACTGGGCGCCGGAATGTGTTGTCCCGTTCTGCCAACTCATCATGCACTTCCTCTCGATGGGATCCACACGGCGTGGATCGATACCACTACTCAACCAAAGAGACGGGCCGTCCCGATAGTAGGGGACCCCCTGAACGGTCCCTGATTGTGGTTGGGGCACCCTCAGGGTTGGCCCGTGGCGTGCCACAATGGGAGCGTGAGCAGACCTGAACTCCCCCACCCGTGGACTCCACCCATTCCGGCACTGCCGGCCAGGCCCCGCTCGTGCGCGCGACTGCCGCGAGCCCGGACATGCCAGCGCCCTGGATGGCAAGGCGTGTGCGCGGATTGCCGTGCACCTGGGAGTGTCGGTCACGCTCGTGCGCATCATCATGATCTGCATGACCTTTGTGGGTCCTCGGCCTGGCGTCTACCTGTGGCTGTGGGTGACGGTCCCGAGATTCCCTGAGCGAAGCGGGTGGGCATGCGTCAGCCCCGGCCTCGTCCGACTGCGCGACGAACGTGCCGCCCAGGTGTCGCGCAACCGCTTGATCGTCGTCGGCGTGGCCCTGATCGTCGCCGCGATCATCGGCACGATCCTGAACGCGACGAACACGCTGGACTGGCGTGACATGGGGGCGATCATCGCGATCGCTTTCCGGTATCACCCTCGTGTGGAGCCAGAGCCGCAACGTGAGATCCTGGCGGTCCTTGCGCTTCATCGGGGCGGTTTTCGGCGGTATCGTGCTGCTCAGCCTCGGCGTCGTCATGGTGGCCTCACGGCGACAACCCGCCCGTCATCCTGCTGCGCGGCGGCCTTATCGGGCTGCCCTGGTCGCGGGCGTGCTCTTCGCCCTCGTGCCCATGTGGCTCGCGCACGACGAAGGACCTGATCGCAGTCGCAGGCGCAGCGCGTGCGCGAATCCGAGCGCGCCGACATCGCCGCCCACCTGCATGACTCCGTGCTCCAGGCCCTCACTCTCATCCGAGCCTCCGCCGAGGACCCCGCCCGCGTGCGCGCCATCGCCCTCACCGAGGAACGTGAGCTGCGTGCCTGGCTCTACACGGGCCATGCGCAGGCCGCCGATTCCCTCGACGCTGCCGTCACCGAGGCGGTCGTGGGCGTCGAGACCGTTACGGCGCGCCCATCAGCGTGGTCGTCGTCGGCGACATGCGTCCGGGCCCCGGCGAGCTCTGCACTCGTCGCGGCACTCGCCGAGGCCTGCCAAAACGCCGTGCGCCACGGCGCCGCCGCCCTCTCCGTCTACGTCGAGGTGTGCCCCAGGCCGTGGAGGCCTTCATCAAGGACAGTGGCGCAGGCTTCGACCCCGCCACCATCGCCCCGACCGCCACGGCGTGCGCGACTCCATCGTGGGGCGCATGCGCCGCGCCGGGGGAGAGGCCACGATCAGGCGTCTCGCGCGCGGAACCGAAATCGCCCTGAGCGTTCCCCGCTCCGATATCCTGGAAGAAACAGCGCCCAACTGGAGGACACGGTGACCATCCGCATCCTCGTCATCGACGACCACCCCATGGTTCGGGCAGGCGTGCGCGCCGAACTCGAAAACTCCGGGGCCGACCTGGAAGTCGTCGGCGACGCCTCCGACGTCGAGGGCGCCATCGCGGCCTGCCGCGCGCTCACCCCGGACGTGGCCCTCCTCGACGTCGCACCTGCCCGGCGGAAACGGCGGGGCGGGGCCGAAGTGGCCAGCACCTGCCGCGACATCGAAGCCTGCACTTCCTGGCGCTGCTCCGTCTCGGACGCCGCCGAGGACGTCGTCCAGGTCATCCGCGCGGGCGCTCGCGGATACGTCACCAAGTCGATCTCCACCCCCGACCTCGTCGAGGCCATCGGCCGTGTCGCCGCCGGGGACGCCGCCTTCAGCCCGCGGCTGGCCGGCTTTGTGCTCGACGCCTTCGGGACCGGCGAGGTCTCCACGACCGACACCGAGCTGGACCTGCTGTCTGCGCGCGCGAGCAGAGGTCATGCGCCTCATCGCCCGCGGGTCACGTCAAGGAAGTCGCCCACGACCCTGTTCATCTCCATCAAGACCGTCGAGACACACGTGAGTTCGGTCCTGCGCAACTCCAGCTCTCCAACCGCAACGAGCTGACGCGTTGGGCGATGCAACGACGCACTCGTGTGAGGTCGAACCCCTTTCGCGCGTGCCATCCGTAAGGTGGCACGCCACCGCCCTTACAATGGAATTCCGAGGGCGTAACAGCGCCTGACCGCGCCGCACGGACGGCCCCTTTACTTCCGCGACCTCGGAGGATGCATGCACCGCATCGGTTTTGATAGTGATCAGTACGTCGAGATGCAGTCTCGACACATTGCGCAGCGACGAAGCGAATTCGGCGGAAAGCTGTATTTGGAGTTCGGTGGCAAACTGATCGACGACATGCACGCGTCGCGTGTTCTGCCCGGTTTTACGCCCGACAACAAGGTGCGTATGCTGCGCGAACTGGCCGACGAGGTCGAGATCATCGTCGCCGTTAACGCCAAGGATTTCGCGCGCCGCAAGGTCCGCGCCGACATGGGAACCACCTACGACGACGAGGTCCTGCGCCAGATTGACGAGTTCCGCGAGCGTGGCCTGTACGTCGGTTCTGTTGTCATCACGCAGTGGACGGACGACAACAAGGCAGCCGCCGAGGTGAAGGAGCGCTTCGAGAAGCTCGGCATCCGCGTCTACCGCCGACTTCCCGATCCCCGGCTACCCTCGGACGTCAGGCGCATCGTCTCGGACGGGGGCTGCAGCGCCAACGAGTACGTGGAGACCAGCCGCGACCTCGTCGTCGTGACGGCTCCGGCCCAGGCTCCGGCAAGATGGCGACCCTGCCTGTCGCAGCTCTACCACGACCACAAGCGCGGGATCGAGTCGGGGTACGCGAGTCGGGAGACCTTCCCGATCTGGAACATCGCGCTGGACCACCCGGTGAACATCGCCTACGAGGGCGGCCACCGCCGACCTCGACGACGTCAACGAGTTGATCCCTTCCACCTGAGGCGTACGGGATCAAGACGGTCAACTTCTAACCGCGACGTCAGAAATCTTCCCGGTCCTGAACCGCCTCTTCGAGAAGATCCTCGGATCCTCCCCGTACAAAGAGCCCCACGGACATGGGCGTCAACATGGCGGGCCACTGCATCGTCGACGACGAGGCCTGCAAGGAGGCCTCGCGCCAAGAGATCATCCGCCGCTACTACAAGGCCCTCGTGGCCGAGAAGAAGAAATGAGGCGAGGCCCGTGCGGTCGGCGCGCATCTCCCTGCTGATGAGCCGCGTGGGCGTGGGGCGCATGGACCGCCCGGTTGTGCGTCCGGCCCTCGAGGCTGGCCGAGGCCACGGGGCGAGCCGGCCGCCGCGATCGAGCTACCCGACGGCCGCATCGTCACGGGCAAGACGTCGGCGCTGCTGGGCTGCTCCTCGGCGATGCTGCTCAACGCACTCCAAAAGCTCGCCGGACTGCCGGATCGAGGTCCAGCTCCTGTCCCTCAGTCCATCGAGCCGATCCAGCGCCTCAAGACCCGCGACCTGGGTTCGCGCAACCCGCGCCTGCACACCGACGAGGTCCTCATCGCGCTCGCGGTGTCCGCCAACGGCGACGACAACGCGCGCCGCGCCCTCGACAAGCTGGAGCTCGCTGCGCGATTGCGACGTGCACGGTCGGTCATCCTGGGCCCCGTGGACGAGGGCATCTTCCGCTCGCTCGGCATCCAGGTGACGACGGGCCGGTGTACGCGACGAAGTCGCTGTACCGCAAGAGTAAACGCTTCGACGAGGCCCGGGGTTTTCTGCCGCGTATCAGCGCGGGAGGCCCCGCCCTCGTCGCGGCTCCTGCCTTTCGTGGTTGGTGCCACCCGGGGCGGGGTCGCAGGTGAGGGTGGGGCGGTTTTAGGGCTTGGAGGCGATGGGTGACTCGACTTCTTTGCCTGACCTTGGTTTCCTGATCGGCCCCGACGGGGTTTTCAGGACGACTATGCCGCCGGAGGTGCCCGCCTTTGACGTGGAGGATGCCTTGGGCTCCGACGCGTGGCCGGAAGATCGCCGTGCCGGGTGGGGCATCGGGGTGCCGTCCGCGTGGGGAGCCTCCCGCGTGCTCGGGTGGTTGTCATCCGGCTGGGAGCGTCCCTCGCGCCCGGGCGTGGACCCCGAGTCGCTCACTCGAGGCCTCAGCGATCGCCAGCGCGAGGCCGTGACGCACGCGGGCTCGCCCCTGCTGATCCTGGCGGGCGCGGGCCCGGCAAGAGCGCGCGTGCTCACGCACCGTATCGCCTACCTGCTGGCCACGGGACGCGCGCGGGCTGGGGAGATCCTGGCGATCACCTTCACGAACAAGGCGGCGGCCGAGATGCGCGAGCGCGCGGGCGCCCTCGTGGGGGACGACGCGCGCCGCATGTGGGTGTCGACCTTCCACTCGGCGTGCGTGCGCCTGCTGCCACTGAGCACGAGGCGGCCGGGCTGTCCTCGTCGTTCACGATCTATGACGCCCAAGATTCCCAGCGCCTCATCCAGATGGTCCTCAAGGCCATGGACGTGGACATCAAGCGCTTCACCCCAAAGATGGTGGCGGCGCGCATTTCGGACGCGAAGAACGAGCTGATCGGCCCGGCGCGCTACGCGGAGACGGCAGGCAAGGACCCGGTCTCGCGCATCGTCGCCGACGCCTACATCGAGTACGACAAGCGCATGCGCGCCTCGAACGCGCTGGACTTCGACGACCTCATCATGCGCACGGTCGACCTGCTGCGCGAGAACCCGCTGATCGCCGAGCACTACCACCGGCGCTTCCGCCACATCCTCGTGGACGAGTATCAGGACACGAACCACGCGCGAGTACGTCCTCGTGCGCGCCCTCGTGGGCGACGGATCTGATGGGGTGACGCCGGCCGAGCTGACGGTCGTGGGCGACTCCGACCAGTCGATTTACGCGTTCCGCGGTGCCACGATCCGCAACATCGAGGAGTTCGAGCGAGACTTCACGGGTGCGCGCACGATCCTGCTCGAGCAGAACTACCGCTCGACGCAGAACATCCTGTCGGCCGCGAACGCGGTCATTGCCCGCAACACGGGGCGTCGCGCGAAGAACCTGTGGACGGCCTCGGGCGACGGCGCGCTCATCACCCTGGACGCCGCCGATTCCGGAGCACGACGAGGCCCGCTTCGTGGTCCGGCGAGATCGACCGCCTCGCGGACTCCGGCGTCGAGATGGGGGCGACATCGCGGTCTTCTATCGCACGAACGCGCGGTCCCGCGCGCTGGAGGAACTCCTCGTGCGCCAGGGCATCCCGTACCGCGTCGTCGGCGGCACCCGCTTCTACGAGCGCCGCGAAATCAAGGACGCGCTGGCGTACCTGCAGGTTATCTCCAACCCCGACGACACGGTCGCGGCCCGCCGCGTCCTCAACGTCCCCAAGCGCGGCATCGGCGCGAAGGCCGAAGAAGCCATCGCCGCGCACGCCGCCCAATCGGGATCTCCTTCGGCGCGGCTCTACGCCACCTGTGGCTGCGCGCCGGCTGCCCCGCGGGCGAGGGCGAGGGATCGACGTCGACGCGCTCGCACGCTCCACGTCCCCGGACGAGGCCTCGGCTGATTCTTCGGTTTCCGCTTCCACGGGTGACACGGCGGGGGAGAAACCCGCTGCGAACGAGGCTGCGGATGAGAGCGCGGCTGCTGCCCCGGCCTCGTCCCCTGCCGAGAGCGCGCCCGAGACAGCCCCCGAGGTCCTGGGCATCACCCCGCGCGCCGCCAAGTCGGCGGCAGCATTCTGGGGGCTCATCGAAACCCTGCGCGCCGCGGAGGCCCGAGGCACGTCGCAGGCCGACATCCTCGAAGACGTCCTGGACCGCACCGGCTACCTGGCGGAGCTGCGCCGCAGCGAGGACCCGCAGGACGCCTCGCGCGTGGAAAACCTGGCGGAACTGCACTCGGTCGCGGAGCCTTCGCGGCCGACGCTCCCGGCGGAACCCTCGCGGACTTCCTCGAGCGCGTCGCCCTCGTTGCCGACTCGGACCAGGTGCCCGCAGAGGGCGAGGCGCGGCGGGCAGGTCACCCTCATGACCGTCCACACCGCGAAGGGCCTCGAATTCCCGGTCGTGTTCGTCACCGGCATGGAGGACGGCACCTTCCCGCACCAGCGCAGCCTCGGCGACGAAAGCGAGCTGGAGGAGGAACGCCGCCTGGCCTACGTGGCCATCACGCGTGCGCGCGAACGCCTCTACCTGACGCGCGCGGCCGTGCGCAGCGCTGGGGCACTCCGCAGGAGATGCCACCCTCGCGGTTCCTCGACGATATCCCCGCTGAGCTCCTCGACGTGCGCCGCGCGGCCACGTCGGGGGAGCGGATGCGAGCCTCCTACGGCGGGTCCTACGGGTCCGGGTCGTACGGCTCGGGATCCTACGGGCGCTCCCGTCGCTCCGAGGGGCGCGACCCATGGGGTGATGCCGACACGGGCGCCTTCGGCTCCGGACGTGGTGGCGCCTCCGCGCAGCCCGCAGGGGTGCGCAAGGTGACGCGCATGGGCGTGGCCCCTGCCGCCAAGCCCGCCGAGGACAAGCCGGTGCTCTCCTCAAGGTCGGCGACCGCATCAAGCACGCCACCCTGGGCACCGGCACCGTCACTGGCATCGAAGGCGAGGGGCCGCGCACCGTGGCCCGCATCCGCTTTAGCCTGGCCGAGAAGCGCCTGCTCGTGCGCATGGCCCCGATGGAGAAGATCTCCTAGCGTTTCCCGGCTGGTCCTTGCTCGGCCGTGCTGCGCCGTGGGCGGCGGCCCGCCCAATTGGTGGCGTTGCTTGTGGCCCCACGGGTGTTTCCGGGCGCCGGAGGCCCAGCCGCCCGCGAGGCTAGGGCGGCCTCACTTCGTTCGGCGCCGCGCCTCGAAGCCCGCCCGTGCCCTCCGGTCCTCCGGCGCCCTCCACACCAGTGGAGCCGGGTGTGCTGGCGTGTGGCTGGGCACGTCGGCTCGTTGTCCGGCCAGGCCCCGCCACCGCCCACGGGCACCGCCGCCTGGCCCCGTCGGCCAGGTGGCCTGGTTTCTGAAACCCCTATCGCCTTTGCTCGCTGGTGCCTGTGTGGGATTGAAACCGACATCGCCTTTGCGGGCGAGAAATGGGCATTTTGGTGCAGTGTTCGGGCGCAGAGGTGATGCGGGTTTCATAGGTCCCTTGTTGTGGGTGTGCAGTGGTGTTGTTGGTTTCAATGTCGCCATGTTTCTGAGTCCTGCGCGCGATGTTTGTCGCCCTGCTTGGCCCGGTGTGCGCGTGCGCGCGAAATAGTTCGCCCCTGCAGCCCAAAATGGGCAAATAATGCTGTTTTCGGGCGCGCTGGGCGAGTTTTTCGCGGACCAGCAGTCGTGGGATCCCACCGGGCGATTTTTGATGCAACGCCGTCCCGGCAGATGGGCCCCGCTGGCAGTGTTAACACTTCAATGCGCAGCTACACCCACCTGGTAGTGGCTGGGCGCGGCCGCCCCTACTGCCCTCCCCGCAACGCAAAGCGTTGACAAAGGGAGAGCGCCTTCCGGTCAAAGGCCGTGACAAGCCTTGATAATGGGAGGAAATGGCGCGTTTATGCCGGTCGCACGTTAGAATTATTGCGCTGACCACACCACGTTCAACGGAGGGAATAAGGTGGATCTCTACGAGTACCAGGCCCGGCAGATGTTCAAGGAGCACGGCGTGCCCGTGCTCGACTATCGCCTCGGCATCAACCCCGAAGATGCGCGCGAGGGTGCGCGCGAACTCCTCGCGGACGGTGCGTCGCTGTTGGTCGTCAAGGCGCAGGTCAAGACCGGCGGCCGCGGCAAGGCCGGCGGCGTCAAGCTCGCCCACACCGCCGACGAGGCCTGAGAGAAGGCCGAGGGCGATCCTCGACCCTCGACATCAAAGGGCGCCACATCGTCAAGAAGGTCATGATCGCGTCCGGCGCGGATATTGCCGCCGAGATACTACTTCTCGATCCTGCTGGACCGCTCGAACCGACGCCACCTGGCGATGTGCTCGCGCGAGGGGTGGCATGGACATCGAGACCCTCGCGAAGGAACGCCCCTGAGGCCCTGGCCCGCGTTCCCCTCGAGCCCCCACCGTCGCGCATCGACGCGAGGGTCGCCCGCCATATCGCCAAGGAAGCGGGCTTCGACGAGGAAACGGCCGAGGCCATCGCCCCCGTCCTCGAAACTCTGTGGACCGTCTACCGCGACGAGGACGCGACCCTGGTCGAGGTCAACCCGTTGGTCTCCAGCCCCGACGGCTCCGTGTGGGCGGTCGACGGCAAGGTGACCCTCGACGACAACGCGCGCTTCCGTCACCCCGGCCACGCAGACCTTGTGGACGTGGCGGCGCAGGATCCGCGCGAGGCCGCAGCGAAGGCGGCCGGACTCAACTACGTGCGCCTGGAGGGCCAGGTCGGCATCATCGGTAACGGCGCGGGCCTGGTCATGTCGACCCTCGACGTGGTTGCGATGGCCGGCGAGGAGTTCGGCGGCATGAAGCCCGCGAACTTCCTCGACATTGGCGGCGGCGCCTCGGCCGAGGTCATGGCCAAGGGCCTGGACATCATCCTCGGCGACGACCAGGTGCGCTCCGTGTTCGTCAACGTCTTCGGCGGAATCACCGCCTGCGACCAGGTCGCCCGAGGCATCATCGGCGCGCTCGAGACGCTGGGCGACGCGGCCTCCAAGCCGCTCGTTGTGCGCCTCGACGGCAACAAGGTCGAGGGAAGGCCGCGCGATTCTCGCGGAGGCCGCGCATCCGCTCGTCCACATGGAAGAAACGATGGACGGTGCGGCCCGGCGCGCAGCCGAGCTCGCAGCACAGGCATCGTCGAAGTAACGACCCGAGAACCGCAGGAGAACACCATGACTATCTTCGTCAACTCTGACACCCGGGTCATCGTCCAGGGCATGACCGGCGCCGAGGGCCGCAAGCACACCCAGCGCATGCTGAGCGCCGGCACGGCTATCGTGGGCGGCACGAACCCGCGCAAGGCTGGCACGACCGTCACCTTCGATGTGCAGGGCTACGGTCCGGGTGCCGACAAGGTGACCGACGGCCAGGTTGAGGTTCCCGTCTTCGGCACGGTCGCCGAGGCCCGCGAGGTCACCGGCGCGAATGCCTCCGTCATCTTCGTGCCCCCGGCTTTCGCGAAGGGTGCCGCCCTTGAGGCCATCGAAGCGGGCATCGAGGGCGATCGTCCCTCATCACCGAGGGCATCCCCGTCCAGGACTCCACGATCGTCGTCGAGCGCGCGCTCGAGGCGGGCGTGCGTCTGATCGGCCCGAACTGCCCCGGCATCATCTCGCCCGGCCAGGCGAACCTGGGCATCACGCCGGCGGATATCACGGGACCGGGCCGCCTCGGCCTCGTCTCCAAGTCGGGCACGCTGACCTACCAGCTCATGTATGAGCTGCGCGATTTCGGCTTCACGACGTGCCTGGGTATCGGCGGCGACCCGGTCGTGGGCACCACGCACATCGACGCGCTGGCCGCTTTCGAGGCGGACCCGGACACCGACCTCGTCATCATGATCGGCGAGATCGGCGGCGACGCCGAGGAGCGCGCGGCCGCCTGGATCCAGGAGAACATGACCGAGCCCGTCGTCGCCTACATCGCGGGCTTCACGGCCCCCGAGGGCAAGACCATGGGTCACGCGGGTGCGATCGTGTCCGGTTCGTCCGGTACGGCCGCCGCGAAGGCGGAGGCGCTCGAGGCCGTGGGCGTGCGCGTGGGTCGCACCCCCTCACAGACGGCGCAGATCGCGCGCGAGATCCTCTCTCGCTAACGTCACAGCATAAATCGGCCCGGGGTCGGCGCGCAGCGTCGCGGCTCCGGGCCGATTCTGACACTATGGGCCTGTGAGCGAGCGCATCAGAGAAGTACCCAGCCCCCGGCGAACCACGACTACGTACGTGGCGGATCGAGCGACGATCCGCGTGGCCGTCCCGCAGGGGTGGGCGCGCGGTGTGCTCGCGGGAGTTGAGGCGGCCTTTGCGGGCTGGGGTCTGATGACGGTGTTCACGATGATCGCGTACCTGACGCTGCGCTCGAACTCGTGGATGAATGACACGACGCCGCGCGACGCGCTTGGCCTGGGTGGCGACCTGTGGGCCGCCGTCATTGGCGGCACGTCGGTCGTGGGTGACGTGCACTATCGTGCGATCCCGACGCTTATGGGCGCTCTACTGATCGTGCTGGTGAGGATTTTGCTGCGCACGACGGCGGGTTATCCGCGCAGCGCTGCGCTGTTTGCCGTGCCTGGCTTCCTGCTGACCTCGTGGCTTCTGGCGGGGGCCTCGGGTATTCATTCGCATTGGTGGACGGGCGCGATCGGTGGCGTGTTGATTCCGTTGATCGGCTCGGTCTGGTTCGTCGCCTCGGGCTATTCGCGTGACCACGAGGCGCCGTCGATGCAGCACTGGATTTCGGGTGGCCTGAAGCTGGGCGGCCTGTCGGTGGCGGTGTTGATGGCTGCGTCGTTCGTTGCCTCGGTCATCGCGCTCGTCGCGGGGTGGAGCCGTATGGCGGGTATTCAGGAGCTCCTGGGCGCTTCGTCGGCCGCGGACACGTCGTTCATTGTCGGCGGGCAGGCGCTGTTCGCCCCGACGGTCATGGCGTGGGCGGCCTCCTGGTGGTCGGGCGCGGGCTTCCTGACGGCGACGGATTCGTTGCATTCGCCGACGGTTGTGGGCCCCGGTCCGATTCCGCCGATCCCGCTCCTGGGTGCTGTTCCGGAGACGGCCCCCGGCATGTGGGTGATCCTCGCGCCGATTGCCCTGGGCGTTGGCCTTGGCGTCGTCGCGGCGCGTTCGTTCCGTCGCGAGCACCTGCTGCACCAGAGTGCTCAGGGCGTGTTGGCCTCGGTGATCACTGCGTCGGTGACGGCCCTGTGGATGTGGAGCGCGACGATGAGCCTGGGTTCCGTGCGCCTGGCGGTGATGGGCCCGCGCGTGGGCTGGGTGACGCTTGCCCTCGTGCTGGAGATCGCGCTGCCCGCGCTGATCAGTGCCCCTGGCGACCCACCCGACGACGCGTGCCCTCTTCGGTGAGGGGGCTGGGCGCGTGCGCAACGAGGGCGAGGCCCTACGTCGTCGCGCCGCCGAGCGAGCCTCCCGGGTGGGGGCCGGTGCCTCGACGACGGACGAGGCCTGGGCTGAGGCCTCCGACCCCGCTGAGGTGGGCGACGCGGACGCAGAGACCGACGAGGCCGGGGCTGAGGATCTCGAAGCGGGCACCGACGCGGGAGAAGCGGACGAGCCCGCGGGCGAGACTCCCGAGGAGACCGGTGAAACTACCGCCGACGAGGGCTGTGGACAGCGAAGCGAGCCGGGCCGAAGGTGACGCGGAAGGCCCCGAGACGAAGGCGACGCGGTGTGAGGGCCTGAACTAGACTGGTGGTTGCCGCGACTGGCGAGGGTGGATCACCACCGGGGAGCGGCTGCATTTCCCGCGAGGCGTCGCCCGCCTGGGCGCCTGGGTTTGGTCTCAACCTGGAGGAACTATGTCCGTCTCCCTGGACAACCTGGAACCCATTGACGTGCGCCCCATTAAGCGGGCCCTGATCTCCGTGTATGACAAGACGGGCCTGGAGGATCTCGCCCGCGCGCTTGGCGAGGCCGGCGTGGAGATCGTCTCCACCGGCTCCACGGCCGCCCGCATCGCGGACGCTGGCGTGGCCGTCACCCCGGTCGACGATGTGACCGGTTTTCCCGAGGTGCTCGAGGGTCGCGTGAAGACCCTGCACCCCTTCATTCACTCGGGCATTCTGGCTGACCAGCGTAAGGCCGCGCACCGCGAGCAGATTGCGCAGCTGGGCATCAAGGCATTTGACCTGGTCGTGTGCAACCTGTACCCGTTCCAGGAGACGGTCGCTTCTGGTGCGTCCTTCGATGAGTGCGTCGAGCAGATCGACATCGGCGGCCCGTCCATGGTGCGAGCCGCCGCGAAGAACCATCCGTCGGTCGCGGTCGTGACCTCTCCGGAGCGTTACGCTGATGTGGCCGAGGCCGTGGCGGGGGAGGGCTTCACCCTCGAGCAGCGCCGCGTGCTGGCCGCCGAGGCCTTCGCTCACACGGCGACCTACGATCTGGCGATCGCCGGCTGGCTGGCGGACGAGCTGGATCTTGAGGACGTGCGCGAGACCCTCGATGAGGCCGCCGAGTCCCACCTGGACGCCTCCGACGCGGCGTTCCTGGAGTCGCTGGGCTACCAGGCTGAGGAAGACTATGTGGTGGAGGCTCCCGAGGATGAGGGGCAGGTCTCGGGTATGCCCGTGTTCGTCGCCGACGCATTCGAGCGCGTGGAGTCGCTGCGCTACGGCGAGAATCCGCACCAGGGCGCGGCCGTCTACCGCGAGATTGACGAGTCTTTCGAGGACGAGGGGGCCGACGACGAGGCCCTGGCTCCGGGCATCGCGAACGCGCGACAGCTGCACGGCAAGGCCATGAGCTACAACAACTACACGGATGGCGATGCCGCCCTGCGCGCCGCCTACGATCACGAGCGTCCCTGCGTCGCGATCATCAAGCACGCGAACCCCTGCGGTATCGCCGTGGCGGACGATGTGGCCGAGGCGCACCGCCTCGCGCACGCGTGTGACCCCGTGTCGGCGTTCGGCGGCGTCATCGCCGTGAATCGTCCGGTGAGCGTGGAGCTGGCTCGCCAGATCGTCCCGATCTTCACGGAGGTCGTGCTGGCCCCCGATTACGAGGAGGGCGCGCTCGAGGTGCTGAGCGCAAAGAAGAACCTGCGCGTCCTGCAGGTCGAGCCGCCGGCTCGCGGCTCGTATGAGTTCAAGCAGATCAGCGGTGGCCTGCTGGTTCAGGAGCGCGACGACATTGACGCGCCCGGCGACTCCCGGAGAACTGGACGCTCGCGGCTGGTGCTCCCGCCGACGAGGCAACGCTGGCGGACCTGGAGTTCGCGTGGCGCACGGTGCGCGCGGTCCGCTCCAACGCGATCCTGCTGGTCAAGGACGGCGCCTCGGTGGGCGTGGGCATGGGCCAGGTGAACCGCGTGGACTCGTGCAAGCTGGCGGTCGAGCGCGCGAACACGCTGGGCTCGCGCTCGACGGGTGACGCGGCGGCGTCCAACGTCGATAGTGCGGGTGGGGCTCGCGCGTCCGAGGTCGTGGCCGAGGCTCCCGAGCAGCGTTCCATCGGTGCGGTCGCCGCGTCGGACGCGTTCTTCCCCTTCGCGGATGGACTGCAGGTGCTCATCGACGCGGGCGTGAAGGCAGTTGTCCAGCCCGGTGGCTCGGTGCGTGACCAGGAGTCGATTGACGCGGCGAACGCTGCGGGCATCACGATGTACCTGACGGGCACGCGCCACTTCGCGCACTGATCAAACCTGCTCATGGGCTCCAGGGGGCGAGCGCCGGTGTGGCGCTCGCCCCCTGAGATTTGCCTCCGTGTGCTTGACAGGGGAGTGGCGGGCAGCATATCGTTCAATTGTTGAATGAAAGGCTGCTAGCCCTGTTGAAAGGTGCCTTATGACCACGCTGACCGCTTCCCCGTCGCCGCGCGCGAGAACCGCGTTCTCGCCGACCGCCTCGGTGGCACGATCGCCCGCGAGATCGCCCTGGTGGCAGCCGGCACGATCGCCATGATCGTCCTCGCCCGCATCTCGATCCCGCTGCCCTTCACGCCCGTGCCCGTCTCGCTCGGCACGCTCGGAGCCCTCTCGGTCGGCACGACCCTCGGCGCGCGCCGAGGCCTCGCCTCCGTCGCGACGTACGCGATCCTCGGCGTCGCCGGAGCGCCCGTCTTCACCGGCACGAACGTCGGCTGGGCCTTCGCCTCCTTCGGTTACATTCTCGGCTACCTCCTCGTCGCCGCGATCGCCGGCCTGGCCGCCCAGCGCGGCGCTGACCGTCGCATCCTCACCATGGCGCCGACCGCCGTCGTGTCCCTCTTCTCCGTGTACATCGCGGGCCTGGCGTGGATGATCCCCTTCGCCCACATGACCCTTGAGCAGGGCCTGATGAAGGGCTTCGTTCCCTTCATCATCGGCGACCTGCTCAAGGCCGCCGTGGCCACCGGCGCGTTCCCGGTGCTGCGCTCTATCTTCCGCTGAACCGCGCGCTCCAGCGCAACGCGAGTCGGCCTCGTCCCTATGAGGGGTGGGGCCGTCGCCGTATCCGGCGTGCGCAGTGGTGACATGCGTAATGGAGCGCGACGGGGCGGGGCGCGCGCGGGTACCATTGGCAGGGTGAACGCTTCTGACATGCATCCCGTCCTCGTCGTCGACTTCGGCGCGCAGTATGCCCAGCTGATCGCACGCCGCGTGCGTGAGGCTCACGTCTACTCCGAGATCGTCCCCCACACCATGAGCGTGGCGGACATGCTCGCCAAGGAGCCCGCCGCCATCATCCTGTCCGGCGGCCCGTCCTCCGTGTACGAGGAGGGTGCCCCCTCCGTCGATCCCGCGATCTTCGAGGCCGGCGTGCCCGTCCTGGGCATCTGCTACGGATTCCAGACCATGGCCCACGCCCTCGGCGGCACCGTGGGTCGCACGGGTACCCGCGAGTACGGGCACACCGAAGCTACTGTGGCCGGTGACTCCTGCCTGTTCGCCGGCACCCCCGACGACCAGATCGTGTGGATGAGCCACGGCGACGCCGTCAGGGCGCGCCCGAGGGCTTCACCGTCACGGCCTCCACCAGCGAGACCCCCGTCGCGGCCTTCGAGTCGCGCGAGCGTCGCCTCTACGGCCTGCAGTGGCATCCCGAGGTGGGTCACTCCCAGTTCGGTCAGGATGCCCTCAAGAACTTCCCTCTACGAGGGCGCTGGCCTGGAGCCCACGTGGACCGCCGGTTCCATCGTGGACGAGCAGGTCGAGAAGATTCGCGAGCAGGTCGGCGACGCGCAGGTCATCTGTGCGCTGTCCGGCGGCGTGGACTCCTCCGTGGCCGCGGCCCTCGTGCACAAGGCCGTCGGCGACCAGCTGACCTGCTTCTTCATCGATCACGGCCTGCTGCGCGCGGGCGAGCGTGAGCAGGTGGAGAACGACTACGCGCGCGGCATGGGTATTCGCGTCATCACGTGCGACGAGTCCGAGCGTTTCCTGTCCGCCCTGGCCGGCGTCACCGAGCCCGAGGCCAAGCGTAAGATCATCGGCCGCGAGTTCATTCGTTCTTTCGAGGCCGCACAGAAGCAGGTCATCGAAGAGGTTGGCGCCGCCGGCGGCGAGGTCAAGTTCCTCGTCCAGGGCACCCTGTACCCCGACGTCGTCGAGTCCGGCGGCGGCGAGGGCGCGGCCAACATTAAGAGCCACCACAACGTGGGCGGCCTGCCCGAGGACATGACCTTCGAGCTGGTCGAGCCCCTGCGCACCCTCTTCAAGGACGAGGTGCGCGCGGTCGGCCGCGAGCTGGGCCTGCCTGACTACCTGGTGAACCGCCAGCCCTTCCCGGGACCCGGCCTCGGCATTCGCATCATCGGCGAGGTCACGCGCGAGCGCCTGGACATCCTGCGCGCCGCCGACCTGATCGCCCGCGAGGAGCTCACGGCTGCCGGCCTGGATCAGGGAGATCTGGCAGTGCCCGGTCGTCCTGCTCGCCGACGTGCGTTCCGTGGGCGTCCAGGGTGACGGCCGCACCTACGGCCACCCTGATCGTGCTGCGCCCCGTGTCCTCCGAGGATGCGATGACGGCCGACTGGACGCGCCTGCCCCTACGACGTCCTGGCCCGCATCTCGACCCGCATCACCAACTCGGTGCCCGAGGTCAACCGTGTCGTCCTCGACGTGACCTCCAAGCCCCGGCCACCATCGAGTGGGAGTGACCTAACCCCGATTCTTGCAAGCCACCTGAAATCATTCCCAGAGCGCCACGGCGCGTCATGAGTGGTCAGACGCCGCCAAGCCACCTGCAACAAACAGGGAATGACAGATTGGAAAGACCTCGAAATCAAGCGGTTTCGGGGGTCTTTTTTGCGCTTTGAGCTGCGATTTTGATTCGAATCATTGCCCTCGGTGGCTTTATTTTGCCCCGAAACTCGCCTTCCAATCGGCCACCTCTTCGGGGGTCATCTCGCCGGCTTTTTCCGAATCAATCACACGCTTCCACGCCTTGATCGCCTGAGCCAGCATAGGGCTGTGCTCGGCCCTCTCGTCGAAGCCCAGGACGAGCGGTTGCAGAAAGACGGGCGTGAAGCGCATCAGAATCCACGACTTGCGCCACAGCCACGTTAGCCTGCTCATCAACATGGGTTTCACGGCGCTCGCAATCGCCGATCATATGGGGCACGAGACGGCGGGCATCACCTACCGCTATGCGCACCTGTTCCCCATGAAGCGGGACGAGATGGCCGCCGCGCTCGACGGGGGCGAGGGGGTAAGAAGGATGCCGTGCGAGAACAGCGCCCGCAAGCGCAACAAGACGATGGTGTTTTGTTGCACGCCCGAGGAGCACAACCTCATATGCGAGTTGGCTGCCTGGAACGGCATGAACCGGCAGGACTACATCATTGCCAAGCTCACCGATACCCAAGTTGAGGTGAGGCCCTCTGTGAGCGTTCAAAAGGCGTTGAAGGACTCGATGGCGGAGTTGGCCAAGGAAGTGAGCCTGGTGGCATCCTATGGCGAGCTGAGCGAGTCCTTGCAGCAGTGAGTCGAGCTTGTGATGGGATTCTTCCTGGCGCTTGGCGAGCCTGATGACACGCCAGCGGTTGAGGCGTTGCGACGAACCGCGTCTTTGGAAGAGCCGACGACAGGTGTCGTGGACGTAGGCTCCGACACCGCAAGCATCTTTGAAATGGGACGAAGATAGGCCTAGCGCCAGACCTCCAACGCCTTGTTCGCAAGCCATTCGGCACGATCGGCGATGTCGTCCTCATCCCAAGACTCTTTCTCCAAAACGTCGGCCATTGTCGCAAGGCCGGCGGCGCAGAGGGCCAAGCCGTCGTTGTATCCGTTTCCCTGCTTCTTGGTGGTCCAATCTGCGTCGCGGATGGAGGCGTTGAGAGAATGCGTGATGATGGCGAGGTTGCCGAGCGTGAGGAGCTTCCGGTCCCTTCGGGTGGCAGCCTCGTCATCGAGGGCTCCCCATTTGTTGCGCCACTTCTTGGGCATCATGTGCTCGAGGGAGTACTGGTTGAACCCGAGCAGTGCCGTGCTGCTCATGCCAGGGCGAATGGCGCTTTCCAGCAGATAGAGGACGCCCTTGGACTGAAGGTTGTAGAGGCACGATTCCTCGAACGCCGTCCGAACCTCGGCATCGCCGGGCATGTACGTCGTCGCCTCCTCATTGGCCTCGAGCGCCTTCCTCAGGGCCTCGGCGTCCTTCACTTCGTTCAGGATCAGCGAGGTGAACAGCCTGTTGTAGTTCTTCGTGGTTGCCCGGACCAGCATTCGACGGATGATGTAGCTCTCGAGCAAGGCAAAGACCTCGGATTCACCGCCCGAAGACTCCGCGTTCTTGCGAACGTTAAGCACATATGGGATGAGCGTAGAGTTCTTGAGGCCGAATATCAGCACGTTCAGGCGCTCGACGCCGGGAGCGGAGGGGACGTCCGCGTCGCAGCAGCTTGGGTCGAACGTGGACTCGAACACCCCGGCATACGCCTTCATGCTGTCGAGAATCTCGTCCTTGTCCCCGTTGCAGTACTTGCCGATGAAATCCTTGTAGGATTGGAAGAGGTTGGAGGTGCGCGAATAGAAGAGTTTGTCCTCAGTCGTGACGCCACGCTCCTTGTCCTGGACCAAAATCTGGAGGAACGCGTCGAAGAAGAGGTCGATGAGCGTGCGCTTGATGCGCCCGGTAACGACCTCCTGCTCCCAATACTCCCTCTTCTCCGCCGTGGGCTCGAAGATGTCTTCCCAGCACTCTTTGAATGCCTGCTCGTTCTCGCGGTTGAAGAAGTAGTTCTTAAGGAGCTCCGCCGTTGTCAGGCGCACCCCGAGCGAGTTGATGGTGTCGAATATCTGCTGCTCGTCCTCGCCCTCGGTGAGGTCGATGCAGACGAACTGGACGTTCGACTTTATCGTGTTCCTGTCGACCTTTTCGGGGTCGATGTTCTTGAGGAAGTAATTGTAGGCAAGGATTACGGTCGAGGAGCCCTCGACGGGCTCAGAGCCCGTGGCGCTGATGACCCTCTCAAAGTCCTGGCGGTCGTACTTGCCGTGCCTTAGGGCAACTTCGCCGGTCTCCAGAACGAAATCTCGCTTGAACAGCCAGTCGGCGTCGGTTATCGCGCAAAGCGCCTTGAAGAAGATGACCATGGTTGTGAGACGCTGCTGGCCGTCGATGACGGTACGAACCTCGGACACCTCAGACCAGGTGTTGCCAGAGGAGGCCTGCTTCAGAATGATGGAGCCCAGGAAATAGGGTCGCTTCGAGGCCGTGACGAACTCCATGTCGCCGAGGAAGCGCTCCCATTGCTCTTCTCCCCAGACGTACGCCCTTTGGTAAAAGGGTATTTCGAGCAGGCGCGATCCGTTGAGCACGCCACTTATCGTTGCTTTTCCAGCATCCATCCTTAAAGGCCTATCTATCCGACGAATAATTCCCAGTGAGCCGATTTCGCGAACGCCAAAGGGCTCGCATAAATCGAAAGAACTGTATCCTTCTGATTATCCTTACTTTCCATAAACGTTGCCTAGCTCATCCTGCCCATTACCTCGAGCAGGTCCTCGTACGTTGCCACATTGTGGTAGCGCACGTCGCCCGTGCTCATCTCGTTGAAGAGCTTCTTGGCGCAGGCGATCTTGGCGTTCTCCACGCCGGAGAGCTCCATCGTGTCCATGGTGCCCTTGGTCTCGGCGACGAAGAACACATGGCGCACGCTGCCTTCCTTGAAGGCGATGGCCCAGTCTGGGGCGTAGTTGCCCACCGGCGTGGGAATCTGGAACGTTCGAGGCAATTTGGCGTAGACTGCCACCTCCGCGGCGGCATCCATATCCTCGGCGAACCTGCGCTCGCCGTCGGAGTCAGGGAACACGAAGCGCTGGATGTTCTTCTTAGCCTCGTACGCCTTGCTCGCGTTGTCGGGCATGCGCTCGGTGAAAATAGCCTCGTCGTAGACGTCGTCGATCTCGTGGTAGCTGATGTGCTCAACGACCATCGTCGCCTTCTCCGACACGATGAGCGCAGCGGCCTTCTTGATGAACTCCTCGGGGTTCACGCGGTAGAGCTCGAACACGTTGGGGTCGATACCGGCGAGAATCGTCGCGGCGCTCCTGCGTGTGATGGCGGCGGCCTGCGCCACCTCGCCCACGAGATCGTAGGTCACGCCCACGGACGCGGTGCCAGCGTCGACGTCGCGAGTCTCAGTCTGAACGCTGCCGAACGACGAGCCGGCCTGCACCTCGTCGCGCGTGGCCTGTGACTTCTGCCCGCCGACCGTCAAGGTGTACTGCAGCCTGCTCACGCGCAAATCGCTGTTGATGCGCTCTATCGACTTGCGCCTCAGCTCGTCGTCCGAGAAGCTCACCGTGTAGGCATGCTTGCGGTTGATGCGCGCCCACAGCTCCTTGAACTCACGCTTTGCGAAGTTGTCGGTCAACGTGTTCTCGGAGATCTTCTCCTGGGCACGCCCGATCATGCCATCGAGCGCGTGCGCGTCGTAGACGCTCCTCACCAGCGCCTCGACCGCCTTGGCGTGTGCGGCGTCAGCGATTTCGTCGGGCAGCTTCACGACGAAATGCTCCACGAAGGTGCCGTCCTCGACAGCCTTGCGGAACTCGGCGGTCGGCCTATCGTCGTCGTCGATGAGGTCGCACTTGTAAAGAGCCTTGTAAATGCGCCTCGACTCCTCCTCGGTGAAGGAGACCGTCTCGCCGTCGAGCACCACGTCGCGCCCGCTGAACAGGTTCATCTCTACCTTCCTCGGGCGCTCGCGCAGGCTCTTGCTTATGTCGGTCTGCAAATCCCTCACGAACGTCTCGTAGCTCTCCGACGCGATCACGGTTAGCGGGTTCACGCGGTGCACCTCGTCGGGTCCCAGCAGAGCGGCGTCCTGGCGGTTGCCGTCCTGGTCGACAGCCAGACGCATGCCGCGGCCGACCTCCTGGCGCTTGCTCGTCTCAGAGCCCGACTCCTTGAGCGTGCATATCTGGAAGATGTTCGGGTTGTCCCAGCCCTCGCGCAGCGCAGAGTGGCTGAAAATGAAGCGCACCGGCTCATCGAACGAAAGCAGGCGTTCCTTATCGCGCAGGATCAGGTCGTATGCGCGCTTCGCGTCGTCGTCGTTGATGCCGATGCCGTCCTCGCGCTCGGACTTCTTCTCGGCCTTCGACTCGACGGCGTTGCCCTTCTTGTCCACAGAGAAGTAGCCGGAGTGCACCGAGCGCGCTTCGAATCGCCCGAGGTACTGCGCGTAGGAGGGGGCGAGGATGTCATCCTGCGTCGGGTGCTTCAATCTGTCGGAGACGATGGCCTCATACTCCTCCTCGAAGATCTTGCCGTAGCCCACTGTTTCGCCGTTTCCGGAGAGGTCGCGGTACTTCGCCACCTGGTCGATGAAGAAAAGGCTCAGGCACTTGATGCCGCGGCGGAAAAGCGCCTCCTCCTTTTGCAGGTGGCTCAGGATCGTCTCGCGTATCTGTATGCGCTGCATATCGTCAGCGGCGGAGTCGCCGTAGACCTCGCCGATGTAGATGCGCCCGTCGTCTCCGATTGAGCCGTCCAGGAAGCGCACGTAGCCCGCGCGTCCGTCCTGGGGCGGGACCACGCCGTCGTTGCCGCTCGCGATGACGTAGCCGCGGTACGCCTCGAGCTTCGTCGAACCGCTGGCGGCGTAGATGCTGTCGCCCTCGCCGAAGCGCGCGGTCTTCTTGCGCACCTTGCCGCCAGACCCCATGCACTTGAACTCGATAACGGCCTCGGGAGCACGGTTCTTAGATACCACAATGTCGCGCAGGTAGAGGTAGCCGTCGGTACCGCGCATGTTCTTGAGAGCGAAGCCCTTCACCTCGATGCGCTTGACGAGTTTCTGATTGTAGGCGTCCAGAGCGTCCAGAGCGTACACCAGGTCGTGCTTCTCCTTGTGAGTTGCCGAGTAATTCAGCACGAACAGCGGGTTGAAGCGGGCGATGCCCTTCTGGGTCGCGCCTCCCTTCTTTCCCATCTTCTGGGGCTCGTCGCAGATGACGATGGGGCGGTTTGCCGCAATGACGTCGATGGGCCTGCGACTGCCGAACTCATCGCGCTCGTCGAAGATGATGCGCGCCGCCTTGTTCTTGGCACCCTCCTTCATCGACGCGTTGAACGCTTGCATGTTGATAACCATGCAGTTGACGTCGCTCGACTGGGAATACGCATCCAGCTCGGTCAGGTTGTCCGAGTCGTATATGAAGAACCTGATCTTCTTATGGTATTGGGAGAAGAAGTGCTCCTGGGTGTTCTCCAGGCTCTTGGCTACACCCTCGCGGATGGCGACCGATGGCACCACCACGATGAACTTGCACCAGCCGTACAGGCGATTGAGCTCGAGCATCGTCTTGGTGTAGACGTAGGTCTTACCAGTGCCCGTCTCCATCTCGACGTCCAGCTGGCAAGCTCCCATGCCGCAGAAGAGCTCCTCCGATTCGGGGATCTGGTTGCGTCGCTGCACCGCTCGCACATTTGCCAGTATGTCGGCGCCCGAAAGCGCGACGGGCGCATTGGCATAGCCCTCGGTGCTCTCGTCTCCGAAGTCGATCTCACCCTGCGCGCGCTTTGGCTTGCGGCCCAGGTCGCGCAGGTAGACGGAGACGCCCTGGTTGGGCTGCCCCTCGAAGACTGAGGTCACCGCGTCTGCGGCGTCGGTTTGATACTGTTGTACTTTGAACTTGAACTTCATGTCGGCTCCCCTAGATCACTTGGGGAACGGTGTCGGGGCTGTAGGTGCGGAACAGCTCCTCGTAGTTGGCGTGCGTGGCGTCGTCAGCCATGGACGAGTCGCGGATGACGGCGTACCAGGGCTTGGCCTTCGCCATCTCCTCGATGGTGTCGGAGCCAACGTTCGCATCGAAGCAAGCCGCCAATTTATCGCCATCGACAAAGAACACCTTCCTGCCGGCGAGCATGCGCTCCTCAATCTTCGCGGAGTACGGAATGCCAAGCTTTGGCAGCACCTCGAAGAGCAAATCCAGGTCGGAGCGCCCCCTCCTTCACATTGTCGGCGAAGTCGAAGAGGCTCTCCTGGGCGGTCTCGCCAGGAGTGAGGTAGAAGTCCTTGAAGTTCGAAGAGTCGATGCGCAGCACGCGGAAGCCCAAATCAGGATAGGGCTTGGGCTCGGCACCGAGTTCGAGCTGCTTGTTAGCTTCGTCGATTTCGGTAGCGATCTTTGCGCCTGCACGGCGAATTCGCTCTTCGCCAATCTCGGTCAACGTCGAGAACTGTCCCGTCGTCTCCTCGGGAATTTGCACAAGCACAAATCGGCGGTTCCCGCCGTCCTCAGCGTTCTTCTCCATGACGGCTTGACCCATGGAAGCCGAACCCGAGAAGAAATCAAGCACGGTGCAGTCCTTAGAGGAGGCGATGTCGAGGATGCGCCTCATAAGGCGTACAGGTTTGGGCGTGTCGAAGGGGGCGGAGCCGTCGAAAAGCACCTTGAGCTGTTTCTTTGCTTCGTCGTTATGGCCCACCTCAGCATAAGGCCAGAGATTGGTAACCATTCGGCCATCAAGACTGCTTAAATAAGTCTTGCGTCGAATGCCACCTTCTCCTCCCTTTGTGAAATACAGTTTGGGCCATGGTCCGTCCCTAAGAACATCCAACGCCTTAGTTCGCGACTCTGTCAAGCTATCTTTTATCACCAGGGAGGCAACGCCCTGACGAACATCAGCAGGGGAAACACCGCAGAGACGCTCTCAGCTCCGTATCATCAAGAACCTTGAGCTCATATCCGCACCATTCGTCCATAATTTTTTTAATCGTTGCTTGTTCATAACACCAGCAACGACCGCTAGGCGGATAAATTAAATCACCGTTAAAGGGGTTTTGAATCCCGTACACCATTCCTTGGTGAGAGCTAGCGCCCGGCGCAAAGGGGTTATCACTTGCCCACAAATCAACATCCCCGTCAGGGTTTTTATAGCCCGCATTCATTTCTTCTGTTCGTAGAAGACGATTGGGAGTCCACCTCGGCTGACTGGAATAAAGAAGGATATGCTCAATTTCAGCTGGAATGCCAGTTGAATTGTTTTTCGGCGAATACGTCTTCTGCCAAGCAATGTCCCCAACGAAACACGCAGCACCAAAAACCTCGTCGCAAATCTTACGCAGGTTTGAGCTCTCATTGTCGTCGATGCTGATGAAGATGGCTCCATCGGCAGCGAGCAGGTCGCGCGCAAGCGTGAGACGGGGGTATATCATGGAACACCAATCCGAGTGGAAACGGCCATTTCCCTCAGTGTTGGCAACCAGGCGGCCGCCCTCCTCGTCGTACTCGCCGCTCTCGGCGTCGTACTCGCCACGAGTCTTAGCGAAGTCGTCGTCATAGACGAAGTCATGTCCCGTATTGTATGGGGGTCGATGTAGATGAGCTTCACCTTGCCGGCGTAGGTCTCTTTCAGAATCTTCAGCGCGTCCAGGTTGTCGCCCTCGATGTAGAGGTTCTCCGTCGTATCCCAGTCCTTGGACTTGCCTGGCTCGGGGATCATCGTCTTGTAGATGGGGCGGCGTGCCTCGGCTTTGGCTCTCGCTTGCCGGGCCAGGTGAACTGGTAGCGCTCGCGCTGCCCTTCGACCACATCCCCAGAAGGTCGCGCAGCGTGTCGAAATCCACGGCGTACTCAAGCTCACCGTCGGCGTTCTCTACCTCGGTCACTACCTGCGGGAACAGCTCGGCAAGGCGCTCGATGTTCTCGACAGTGCCGTCGGGCGTGCCCAGCTCAATCTTTTCCACCTATTTACCTTCCTCTATGGCGGCAATCTGCCGCTTGAGTTCCTTTACCTTATCGAACAGCGCATTCTTGCGCGCCACTTGCCGCTCCTTGCGCCCGCGCGCCTCTACGCGCGCTAGCTCATCTCGAAGCGCCTTGAGCCTTGAATCCGCCTCGAAACGCTCCTCCACGGTTTCGGCGCCGCTGCCAGCGTCCCCATAGGCCACCTGCGACGCGAGTGAGTCCCACACCGCATCGATGCTGCCCGCGCTCACATCGAGTGCGAGGTCATCAAAAGGGCTCCAGGGCCCCACGACGAGCCTCTTGAGCATCACTGCGAGGCACGCCTCGCCGTCACGGGTGCAGACGAACAGCAGCTTGCGGGGGTTTGCCTGAGCCACAAGGACCAGCACCTCTTCGGGGACGCGACGGGCCTTGAGCGCCACTTCCACCACAAGCACCTCGTGCACGCGCTCGCCGTCGGTAATGCCGGTCGTAGAGGTCTTTATGGAGTTCGCGACTGTGAAGCGCTCGACGTCGTCGATGAAGGACTGGCGTAGCGCGGCGCTCACTTTCAGGTGGCTGTAGAAGGCCTCCTTGGGTATGCGGCGGCCCACCTCGGTCGTGCTCGGAAGCCCTAGCATCTGGGCCTCACCACCAAGAAGCACACCAGCTCGAAGTCGTCGAGGCCCTCGATGTCGTTCTCCAGGAAGCTCGTCGTGCCGCCGCCGAAGAAGCTGTCGACGTCGGACTCCTCCTTGGAGTCGACGATCGAGGCGACCGCGTCGCGGAGAAGCCCCGCCTCGCGGCGCATGTCGCGGCCGTTCTTGGTCTCGCGGTTGTAGGCGCGGCAGAGCGCCATGTCGGGCTCGGACTTGCCGCGGCACAAAAGGCGCATGCCATCGAGCACCGCCTTGGGCTCCAGGTGCCCGTGAGCCACGGATCCGTCGGATCCCATGCGAACCACGTAGAACGGGTGCAGGTGGTTCGCGCCGTCGCGGTCGATCTTGCTGTTGACGTTGCGCAGCACGAAGATGACACCGGGCTCGTCGCCCTCCACCACGGCGTTGATGCCGCTCGGGAGCCTGTCGATGTCGGGATTGTCGCGGTAGTAGCCCACCAGGTCCATGCGGAACTCGTTGAGGCCCAGGTCGGTGATGGACACGCCGCCCGAGACGTCCTCAAGGTCCACGACCTCGTCGCGCATCTGCTCGAGCTGCTGGCGGCGGTACTCCAGGTCTCCCGTCTCGTCGGCGTTGATGTAGTCGTCGTCGCCGGTGGACGTCATCACGGTGATGCGCATGCGCTCCTCGACGCGCGCCTTGAGCTTGATGTACTCGTCAAGCTCCACGTCGGGCCAGTAGTTCACCAGCTGGATGCGGGCGTTCTTCGAACCGATGCGGTCCACGCGGCCGAAGCGCTGCACGATGCGCACGGGGTTCCAGTGGATGTCGTAGTTAATCAGGTAGTCGCAGTCCTGGAGGTTCTGGCCCTCCGAGATGCAGTCGGTGGCGATCACGATGTCCACGTCGCAGCCCGCAAGCTGCGGTGCCACCACATCGCGCTCCTTCGACGCGGGCGAGAAACAGGCGAGCACCTCCTGCATATGCGGGGGCACGGCCTTTATCGTGCAGGCGCAGCCGTCGCCCGTGACCTTGGCGCACTCGAGGCCGAGCTCTCGTTTCGCGAATGCCGAGACGTTCTCGTAGAGGTAGTCCGCCGTGTCGGAGAACGCGGTGAACACGAGCACCTTGCGGTTGCCCGGGTTGATGGGGCCTTGCGACTTCTCGCGGATCTGCTCGCACAGCTCTATGAGCTTGGAATCGTGGGCAGGGTCGATGTCGCGCACCATCGAGATCAGGACCTCGATGACGGCGACGTCCGCCTCGATGTCGCGCTCCCAGCTCATCCAGTCCATGTCCTCGACGAGGATCTTCGTGGCGCCGCCCACCTCGAAGCCGCTCTCGTCGTCGGGGTCGAAGTCGAACCCGCCCGGCAGGTCGCCGTCGGCGACGCTGGCGCCCGACGCCAGGCCCCTGCGGTAGTCGTCTATAGTCTCGAGGGCGGCGTTCATGGCCGCCAGTACTCGCTCGAGCGTCAGGCGGAACGAGCACACCGAGCTCTCCAGTCGCTTGAGTAGGTTTGTCGTCATGAGGCGGCGCACGCCCGTCTCGCGCCCCCCGAGCGTGAGGTTGCCGCCGCCGCCCATGTTCGCGTACTTCTCCATCTTGCTGGGGTGCACGTACGAGCTCGGCATGTACACGGCGAGCACGAGGGAGTCCAGCTCCTCGTATATCGCGCGGTAGTTGATCGCGTTCGGCAGCGTTGAGAGCTTGGGGCGCTTCGATATCGGCGGCAGGCGCTTCGGGAAGGGCCCGATTGTGCTCATGTCGTAGTAGCGCTGGATGTGCTTGCGGCTGCGCGCCACGGTCACCTGGTCGAGCACCTCGAAGAAGTCGAAGTCGAGCATGTCGGTGAGGGCGTGGGTCGTCCGCTGCTCGGCGGGCAGCTTCGACCAGCGGGAATAGACGGTCTGCGCGTTGCGGAAAACCGTCTCGATGTCGTTCTCCAGACGCAGCTTCTCCGACCAGCCGGTGGGGTCGCCCCAGTATGCCAGGGCTAGCTGGTTGCGCAGGTCGCGGAAGCGGTTATTCACGGGCGTGGCCGACAGCATCAGCACCTTTGTCTTCACGCCCTGCTTGATGACCTTCTCCATGAGCAGCTGGTAGCGGTTCATCTTGTCTTCCGACGCCGAGTCGCCGCCGTTTCGGAAGTTGTGGCTCTCGTCGATGACAACCAGGCCGTAAGCGCCCCAGTTCAGGCGGTCGAGCGGCAGCCCAGTCTCCGACGTGCCTCGCGTGCGCGAGAGATCGGTGTGGTAGAGCACGTCGTACTGCAGTCGATCGCCCGCGATGGGGTTGTTCACGACGTTCGAGTTGTAGGTGATCCAGTTGTCGCGCAGCTTCTTGGGGCACAGTACGAGCACGTCCTTGTTGCGGCTCTCGTAGTACTTGATCACGGCGAGCGCGGTGAACGTCTTGCCAAGGCCCACGGAGTCTGCCAGGATGCAGCCGTTGTAGGTCTCGAGCTTGTTGATGATGGCGAGCGCCGCGTCCTTCTGGAAGTCGTAGAGCTTGTTCCAGATGAGGCTGTCGCGGAAGCCCAGACCCTCGTTGGGCAGTACGTCCTCGGAGACGTCGTCCAAGAACTCGCTGAATATGCGGTAGAGCGCCATGTAGTAGATGAGCTCTGGCGCGTTTTCCTGGTACATGGCCGTGATGCCGTCGATGACGGCGTCGGTGACGTCGTGGAGCTCGCCCGAGTCCCAGGCGGCGTCGAACTGCTGCAGCAGGGCGCGCGACTGGGAGGCGTCCAAGCGCATGGTCACGTCGGGGGTGTCCGTGGAGTTGTCGCAGCCTAGCGTGCGGGTGGTGAAGCCATCGAAGGGCATGTAGGCTACGTTGTCGTCCGTCTTGTCGATATCCATGAAGCCGCTCATGCGTCCCTCGCCCTCGAAGGAGCGGAAGCGCGCCTTGCGGCGGATCCAGTCGGCGCACTCGGTCGCGACGGCCTTCTGCGTGAGCTCGTTGCGCAGCTTGATCTCAAAGTCGGTGCCGCAAAGGCCCTGCTCACGGGAAAGGCGTGGGATGTAGAACTCGCGCTTCTCGCGCGTTGGGCGCTGCTTGGTGAACGCCTGCGACGTGAAGACGAAGCGCAGCTCGTCGATGCCCTCAAGCTGCTCGGCGAGTTCCTGGTAGGCGTACATGGAGAACACCGACGCGGCTATCGCCACACGATCGCCGTCGGTTATGTTGGCGACAAGGTCGTCCTTGACGATGCGCGCTCTGTTGTCGAAGAAGTCGGGTTGCATGGGTTTATGCCCCTTTCTTCGCGAGCTCTTCGATCATGCAGGTGCGCACGAAGGCGGAGAAGCTCATGCCCCGGAGGGCAGCCTCCTCTTTCGCCGCATCGCGCAGGGTGTCGGGGATACGCAGGGTCACGGAGACCTGGTTGCCGTCCACCAGGAAGCTTCTGATCTCGGTCTCGTCGGGATTGCTCTTGATGAGCTCCTTGTAGCTGTCGGGCATCTGCGCTCCCATCGCTCGAAATGCAATACAAATGCGTTTGCAGCATTATAACGCGGCGGTATGGGGCGCCACTGAGCAGGTCTTCGGTCACATCAAGGACGAGTTTTTTCGCGGCCAGGACTGGCAGACCTTCGAGAGCTTCAAAGCCGACCTCGACGCCTACATCACGCACTGGAACACAACACGACGCCAAGTAAAGCTCAAGGGCCTGACCCCGGCAGAATACCGGGATAGGCCCTACGGGAAGCCGCATAACGGCTACCATTAGACGCGTCCAAGTTTCGGGGTGCAGTTCATTCGTGGGACGAGGCCGGGATTTGTTTATCGGGTGAGCGTGGTGAGTGCCTGGCTGACTCGGTGTGCATCGCGCGGAGATAGCCTGCCGATCCTGCCCGCAGCACCGAGGTAGGTTGGTGGCAGGAGGGCAATTCGGTCCACCCGCACGAGGGATGGTTTCGTCAGCCCCGCTGCACGCCAGTCCTTGAGGGGTGTATCGAGTGGGTGCCCCCTCAGTCGTCGTCATCCCAGTCTCCCGGGAGCTGCGCGACGCCGTTTGAGTCCATCGTAGGGCGATAGGCGTAGCGCTCGAGTCCATCGAACGTGGGAGTCTCGGGGCGCATGTCGAAGGGGAGGCCTCCGACTTCGATCGACTTCGCGAGGAAGATGTTGATTGCGTCCGAGAGGCTAATTCCCCAGCGTGCATAGACGGCTGCGGCATCGGCCTTGATCTGTGCGGTCGTGCGGGTCTTCACCTCGGCGGTGCGGGTCATCGGCGGCATTATCGCTCCTTTCACTGCCTGCATCATAGTCCCTGACTGGTGTCTAGATGGGGCCGGTGTGGGGTGGTATCGACTGGTAGTAGGCAGCTTCCCCTTGATCCGAGGCTAGATTCTGGACATAATTATGGCTAAGGTTGAAAGGGATAGAATGTCGACACTGACTATGGGGCTCGCCGAGGCGAAGAACAACTTTTCGCGCGTGACAGCAGAGGTGAATAGGACGGGGAAGCCTGTCACGATCCTCAAGAACAACAGGCCGTGGGTGGTCATTCAACCAGCGCAGCAGTCTGAGAGTGCTGTCGATGTCGCTGTTGACTTCATGGATGCCTACGCGGACGTATTTGAAGAGCTCGCGAAGTGACCGCTTTCGCGTTTTCTCGGGATGATGTGTGTGCCATCCATTCGGCTGCGATTGCTCGCTTCGGTGGTCTTGATGGCGTGCGTGACGAGGGGATGCTGGCTTCGGCTCTCGCCCAGCCCTTCCAAACTTTCGGGGGTGAGGAGCTCTATCCGAGCGCAGTCGAGAAGGCGTGTCGGTACGCTGTTGGGATCATTTCGGGGCATCCCTTCCTGGATGGAAATAAGCGAACTGGTGCTGCTCTGTTAGGTACGTATCTCAGGATGTGTGGTGTTGGTTTTGTGCCTGACCATGCGGAGTTTCTTTCAGCCATGCTGGGGGTGGCTGATGGGTCTGTGAGTTACGAGGAACTTGTGGGCTGGGTAAGGATCAACGTGGGGTAAACGCCTTCGGGTTTTGTGTTGGCAATTCAATGGCGGAGTATTCCGTCGAGTAGGGTTTGTCGTAGCGAAGCGGCAGCCCTGGATCAAGGAGGATGGCACGTGGATCTGCTCGAATACATGCGCTCGCAAAACAACATGACGCAGGCCGAATGGGAGCGCACGTTTGAGGACGAGGCCAGGGAGATCGTCGTCCTACTCGCCGGTGGTGGCGGGGCCGGCAAGAGGAACGGATTCTGGGACGTTTCGCACTACTTCATTGCGTATGTGGACTGCCAGACCGGCGCACTGCACACGGGTGACGGCCGGATCGTCTATCCCGTCAGCGACGAGGAACATGATGCCGGAGGAATCCTCGATCGCTTCCGTCGGGAGGCGGTGTACCGCCTCAGGGCCCGCAAGAAGATTCCGCACAAGGTTCCCGAGGGCGTGACCGCCTCCTCGCAGAACCAATTCCTGATCGTCGAGGTCCTGGAAGAGGATCCCCCGTGCCCCGCCTTGGAAGAGGTGCTGGCCGAATATCGCAGGCCGGTTGTGGTGACCGACGAGGTGCTCGGAGAGCTCACTCTCGACAAGGATCTCGACACGTTCGAGGGGGAGATTCTGTGGCGCGGTGAGCAGATCTTCTTGGTGCTCGAGGTTGATGCGGCGGATGAGGACACCTGGGCTGACGCCAGGCGGGCGATGAAGGTGATGCTGGCGGAGCAGGATCGCTGGGACCGCGACATGCGCGCGAGCGCCGCACGTGAGCTCACCGACCTCGCGTGCGAGTGGCGCGAGTCCGCCGACGAGGAGGTCCCCGAGATTACTGAAGAGAGCTTTGCTCGCCGGATCGAGCTGCGCAGCATCGCGATGGATGCCGACGGTTCATTTTCAGCCTACTTCGACGATGATGACATGTTCTTCGGGCACTGTGTCACCGCGTACGGAACTCTGGTGGACGGGGTGAGAACGGTCAACATGGAGGGATAGTCGTCCTGCGCGTTGGTTGGAGCGGCGCTATCGAGTCGACGCAGCAGCATGTATATCCGAATAGTGCGACGAGGTTTGGAGATATTCCGTTTGTGTGAGGGTGGCGAGAGTTTCGTGTGTGGCCGCGAAATAATTTGTATATCTCCGTATCTCTGCGTCAGGTGTCAAGTGTTGTCTATGCTGTGTGTCAACTCTTGTTGCCACTGGTGTTAATGAGGGGACCAGGTGTCTCTGGTCGTTCAGCTCGAAGTAGAGGGGGAAGTGTGCCTATCGTCCCAGTATGGCGTTACGCTTCGACTGAGGACTATAAGTCGAGGAATAGTATTGGGGGCAGTTATGTGCCTGTCAATTGCACTGTAGCGGATCTCTTTAGATATTCGCTCGATAACGGCGCTTTTGAGGGGCATGTTGTCACCTCCTGGTGGGGGAGAGCGTTCTATTGTTCGATTCCGCGATTTGCTCTCACTCCTGATAGGGCGTCGAAATGCTTTTGCGTGACCGATGACTATCGGCATGCTGAAAGCTAGCTATAAAGGGGCTGTATCATTCTTTATGGGTATGATTGGCGCGCGCCTTCTGTTTGAAAAGTTCTTGGGAGGGAATAAGCCTCACTACCAATTACTTCATGCGGGAGACAGTAAGCACTTCATTCTTAAGCCGTCTAGTGGTAAGGGTAAGTCATCTAGTGGCAATGGTAAGTCATCGAGCGGTAAGCGCAAGCCTGACTATGTTGCGATCGATGATCGAGGGGTTCCGTATGCGCTTGTGGAGGCGAAGGGTGTGTCAGGGGCGTGGGTTCGTTATAAGAGTGTGGAGGACGCAAAGGGTCAGCTGCAGCTCGATTCGGTGACAACCTTGAATGCTGCAGGGCATCCCCTGTGGGTGAGGTCGGGAGATGAGTTAGAGAAGCATGTGGTTGCATCAAGTTTCCCGCGTGGCGTGGCATCGAAGGCGAGTTCTTGGGAGTTGTGCGACGTGGATCCTGACGGCGCTGGCAAGGGGGAACTGACTATTAAATTAGATGGGGCAATTTATGCACATTACATGCCGGTGCTGCAATGGCTTTCACGTGATGAAGTGAGGCACGAAAGTGTCAATGGTGTTGATTGTGACCTTGTCCAAATCGGAGACGGTGTATCCGTGGGCTTAGTGAGCGGTCTTCGTGAGGTGATTGCCGATCGCGGAAATGTGACAGTTGGATTCGGCGATCAGGGTAACGGCGTCCAGGAGAGAGATAGCGCTGATTGCTTTCACCATGTATCAGAGTTCTTCCGCTCAATGGAGGGGTTTCAAGGCTGGAGTGAGGGTGAGAATGTGTCAATGGGTGGAGATGGTGTCGTGGTCGTCCTGAGCGATGACTATGTCCAGGCTTTCGGCATGGAAGCGGATCGGGCTTCGGGGGTGTCGTGAGCGGACGCAGCCCTGGCCTGGCCCATTGTCAGGGGATGGGCGAGGGCTGCGTTCCGAGGCAAGGTATCGTTGTTGCTTGGCTCGAGCAAATGTCGGAGGCAATCGTGCTCACGCCCGCCGCGTACTTCCACGCAGGTAGAGGATTAGGACGATCATGCTCGCCCTGATCAGGGCCACGCCGAAGGCGGTGTTCGGGGAATGTGACTACTTCTGGCCCTCCACATCGGGCACGTATGCGAGGAACCCGTCCAGGACCGCGTCGTTTTGCTCGAAGAACGGCTTCCCCTTGTCGAGGGAATTAATCTGGGCCATGTCCTCGTTGGTCAGCGCAAAGTCGAATAGGTCGATGTTCTGAGCGATGTGCGACGGCGTCTTCGAGCCCGGGATTACGATGTGTCCCTGCTGGATGTGCCAGCGCAGCAACACCTGGGCGGGAGACTTGCCGTGCTTCTCGGCGAGGCCCTGGATGAGAGATTCGGACATGATCGAGTCATTGCTGCGTCCGCCCAGCGGGTACCACGCCTGCAGTGCGATGTTGTGCTCCTTGAGGAGTTCCTTGAGTTCCGTCTGTGGGAAGTAGGGGTGGCACTCAACCTGGTTGATCGTGGGGATGACCTCGCACTCGTCGAGGATGTGCTGCGTCTGGGCAACGTTGAAGTTCGACAAGCCGATCGCGCGAATCTTGCCTTCCTGATGCGCCTTCTCGAGGATGCGGTATCCCGCGACCGTGTCGCCGGCGGGCTGGTGCAGGATCATGAGGTCGATGTAGTCCGTGCCTAGGGCGCTCGAGCGTCTCGTCAACGGCGGTGGGACGTTCGAAGAATGGCGGCCAGAGTTTCGTCTCGAGGAAGATCTCCTCGCGCGCCTTCGAGGACGCGCGCATTCCGCGCCCGACGGCGCGCTCGTTCACGTAGACGTTCGCCGTGTCGATCAGCGTGTAGCCGTTGTCGAGCGCGTAGGTGACCGCCGACTGCGCGTCGTCCGGCTCCAACAGGAAGGTGCCGAGGCCGACCTGGGGTATGGTGACGCCGTTGTTCAGGGTGATGTGGTCCATGCGAACTCCTTTGTTGTTGACGCGTCCGTGTTCAAGCCTATACTGAACGCTGTTCATTATAGATTGTCGCAGGTAGCAAGACAGCAGGATTTCGTGCCTAAGCAAGTGATCGACCCGGAGAAACTGGTCAGCCAGGCCTACGCCATCGCCTCGCGCGACGGCATTTCCGCACTCTCCGTGCGCAAGGTTGCCACCGCGTGCAGCATCGCGGTCGGCTCGGTCTATGGCTACTTCCCGACCAAGGCGGACCTGACGGCCGCCGTGCTCACCCGCTTCTTTGAGGAGAACCTCTCCGACGAACTGTGCGCCGTGCGCCCCGGCGAGCGCTTCACCTCCTACGTGCAGCGATTCCGCGAGGCCCTGTGCGCCGCGCGCGGCGACATGAGCGTCGACTGGTTCGCGCAGATGCGCCTCCTACCCAGCGCCGAACAGGAAGCCCTCGAGGCCGTACGCGCCCCCATGCTCGCCCACATCGAGCGCGGGCTCGCGCGCGTTCTCGACGCGGACGAGGCCGTGGATCGCGCGCGGATCGCCGGCCCGCTGGGTGCTGAGAGGCTGTGCCGATACGTGCTGCGCGCCGTCTTCGCCTCCCCTCATGGAGGGCGACGAATGTGAGACGCTGTTCGCCCTCCTCGACGCCGCCCTCTATGACGACAACGCAGACGAAAAGGACACAATGAAATGAGTCGATTCCGCATCAAGAAGCAGCCCCTGATCGCCGTCGCCGGCATCGTCTGGCTGCTCGCCGGCCTCAATGTCGCGGTCCTTGGCGTACGCGCGGCCATCGATATGCGCGGAGTCGCGGCGATTATTCTCCTTGCGCTCGCGGGCGGCGCGGTCGCCATCTTCTGCGCGTTCCATCCGATGTTTTCCAAGCTCGTCCAGAAGAACGCCCAACGCATCGCCGACCTGGAGGGGGAGCGCCACCACGTCGTCCGCTTCTTCGACCGCAAGAGCTACCTCATGATGGCGTTCATGATGTCGTTTGGCATCGGCATGCGCGCCGCAGGACTCTTCCCCGACTGGTTCATCGCATTCTTCTACACCGGCCTCGGCCTAGCCCTGACGCTTGCCGGCACCAGCTACATTGCGCGCGGCGTGCGCGGCCGCGCCTGGGCGTTTCACGGGACCAACTGAGCGTTTCACGCTCTCCCAGCCACGGCCTCATCAATGGACGAGGCCTCCTGCCGTTTATCGGTCAGCTCTCCTTGGGTGCCACGCGATTACCGCCAGTGGCGGTATAAATCTGGCGGTAATGCTGGATGGTGCCGGTATGGCCGCGTGATCACTGGTAGATGTGTCGGCGGTGTCCGACGGAAAACACTTCGATGATGAGGCGGTCGTCCTCGATGATGCACAGGGCGCGGTAGTTGCCGATGCGGTAGCGCCACTCGCCTGATCGGTTGGCGGTGAGGCCTTTGTCGTGGATGTGGGGGTCCGAGCAGCCCTCGAGGTTTTTATCGATCCATGACGTAATGAGTCGCGCGTCGAATCGGTCCATTTTCTTCAGTTGCTTGAGGGCTGTGTCGCTGTACTCGACGTGGTAGGACATTTACAGGCCCAGCTGTGCGAGTACCTGCTCGTGGGTGTAGCGAACGCCGTTGTCTGCAGCGATCGCCTCGCGTAGAGTTGCAAGGTCCTGCTGGTCTTCGATCTTCTCGAAGACGGCATCTCGAACGAAGTCGGAAATTGTTTTTCCCTCAAATTCGGCGTACTTGCGCACGACTTCGGCATCTGTTTCGTCAAGGCGCATGGTCATGGTGGGCATGGTGACCTCCCGGTGGTAAATACAACGTATTCTAGTTCTCCCTGGCGTCAATGTGCAATGGTGTTGTCTCTAGCGGGTAAAGCTGCTTGAACTGGGTGATGGTCGTCGTCAGCAGGGCCGGGCGCTCGGTGCAGGCTGAGGGCGCGTGAATGTGGTTACCTCAGGCTGACAGCATGCTGCGGGGCGTTCACACTGTTGTCAAGAACCGTGTGGCCAGGGAGATGAGGAGCCCGACGATGAGGTACGCCAAAACGGTGCTGTTAGCGGGCGGGCAGGAGCTCCTCGTGAGGAACGCCGTCGCCTCAGACGCCCGCGCGCTGCGCGAGACCATGCAACGCACGCATGCGCAAACCGACTACCTGCTGTCCTACCCGGACGAGCAGAGCATCGACGATGAACAAGAAGCTCGCTCCCTGGAAGCAATAGAACGCAGCGGGAATGAGGTTGAACTCGTCGCCATTATTGACGGGCGCATCGTTGGAAGCGCAGGAGTCTCAGCAGTGCGTAGTCGGCGCAAGGTTGCGCACCGGGCGCGTCTTGGGATCAGCATCCTTAAGGAGTATTGGGGGATGGGAATCGGCCGGGTCCTGAGGGACGCGTGCGTCGACTGCGCTCGGCAGGCGGGCTACACCCAGCTTGAGCTCGAAGTGGTGGCGGACAATGAACGGGCGGTGTCCCTTTACCGGCGCGCGGGGTTCGAGGAGTATGGGCGCAACCCCCGAGGCTATCGGTCCGCGGCTGTGGGCTACCAGGAGCTCGTGTACATGAGGCTCGAACTGTAGCGCCCCGGAGGGGAGCTGGCGGTTATGTGTCTAGCTTGAGGGCCCTCGAACCCCAGTTCCATGCAGACCTGCGTGTGTAGCGTCTGCCATTGTTGGTAGCCACAGTGGCATGCAGAGTGTTGAGATCCTGCAGGCCCGCGAGCGCTGCTCAGTCGACGTCCTCGTGCCAGATCTGGTGCATGGGAACACCCTTGTCAAAGGTGCGGGTCGAGCCGTCCTGGAAGGTGACCTCGACCTTCTCCTTCTCCTCGTCCTCCGGATCTTCGATCCAGTCGACCCAGTCGATAGCGGGGGAGAGGGTGCCGTCCTCCCAGACGATTCGATAGCCCTCGCCCAGCAGCTCGGACATGACGTCCTCGATCTTGTCGGTGTGCACGGTGGGCCTTTCTTGCGTCGATGCGTGGGTGCGCTGCGGGTGCGCGCGGGTGAGAATCAGCTTAGCCGTGATGCCTCGGTGAGTTGGTCCCGACACTCAGCCCCGGCCTCGTGCATGAGAGGCAGGATGAGGACTGGGCATGGGAAAACCGTAGCGTGCGCGCGGTTGTGAGCGGCGTACCCTTGACACGTGAAGGTTCTCGTCGTCCCCATGGTTGCCCGCTCGCGGATGGGAGGGCCGTGGACGCGCGCGAAGCGCGTCGCCCGCGCCTTCCGGGACGGTGGCCACGAGGTCACGCTCGCGTGGGGAGATGATGGAAACTGTTTCGATCCGGGCGGCCCGGCGCTCGAGATTCCAGTGCCCTCGCCTCTCGGCCTGCCAGACGCCATCGCGCGCCACACCTTCCCCCTGGCCTCGCGCCTCGGCCTCATGGGCCGTAAGCCCGTGCACAGCTTCGAGGAGGTCCTCTGGCTGACCGGTGCCCTCGACGAGCGCTACACGCGCGCCGCCGTCGAGGTCCTCCGCACCCACATGCGAGCCACGCGCCCCGACGTCGTATACTCGGAATTCAACCTCGCCGCCATCATCGCCGCCCGCGCCGAGGGCATCCCGTGCGTGGGCAGCGGCTCGCAGCCGACGACCCTCTCCTACGCCTCAAACCCGCGCAAATCCGCGGGAATTCGACGCCTGCTGCGCGAGATGGGAATGCCCGCCCCGGCCTCGTCCCTGTCGATCCTTGAGGGGATGGCACGCCGCTTCATCCCAAGTGGCCCGACCCTGGAACCATGCGCGGGGGAGCGGTCCGTCTACTGCGGGTTCCTCGACGAGCCGCCCGCGCTGACGCCGACGCCTCGCGATTGCGCCCTCATCTACCTCGGTGCGGGCAGCGTCCCTGCGGGCGTGGCCGCGCGCGCCGGGCGAGAACTCGCTGAGGCGCTGAGCTGCGACGTCTACGTCGCGGGCGTATCCGAGGCCGTCCACGCTGTGGGGGACCACGAGGTGGCCTGCGCGCCCCGCTGTGACTTCGCTGAGCTCCTGCCGAGCGCCCGCGTCTTCGTGCACCATGGCGGGCAAAACTCGGTGATGGACGCCCTGTCCTATGAAGTCCCGCAGGTCATCGTCCCGGGTCGTGTCTTTGAGCGTCAATTCAACGCCGAGGCCGTGGAAAACGCGCGCTGCGGCCTGACCGTACGCGAGCCCAAGCCGACGCTTATCGCACGTGCTGCCCGCACCCTCGTCGATGAGCCCGCTCTGACCTCGGGGATCCGAGGGGTGCGTGCGGAGCTTTGCGCGCTCGGCGGCGGCGCGCGCATCGTGCGCGAGGTCGAGGAACTGGTCGGTTAGCCTCAGTTCCAGCCGCGCAGGATCGCCTCCAGGCCTCGTTCGAACTGAGCGGTGAAGTCGTAGCGGCCGTCCAGGAGATCCTCGATGAGCGGGCGCAGCGCCTGCGCGTCCTCGGGATCGAGCGCGGCGCTCGCGGCCGACAGGTCGGCGGACTGCTCGGGGGAGCCGCCCACGGGCGGAACGACCTCGGCGGCGACGAAGGCCGTCGTGTAGATCGACACCGCATTGACCAGCCCCAGCATGTCCGCATTCGGCGTGAAACCGCGCCGGGCCAGCGTCACGAACACGCGCGCCAGGAGCGAGAGCTGCTCGGGTGTCGACATTGGGTGCGTGAGCAGCAGCATGACCGTGCCCGGGTGGGAGCGCAGCGTGGAGGCCAGGCAATGCGCGTAGGTGCGCATGTAGATCAACAGGGGCGAGGCGGGGTGTCCTCGGTCGGCTCGCTCATCGCGGGCGTGGGTGTCGATTCGGGGTCGAACGCCCCGGTATCTACTCGGTCGAGGAACGACTCGAAAGTGAGGCGCCAGACCTGCTCGGCAATGCCCTCCAGGAGCGCCGCCTTGTCTGGGAAATGACGATAAAAAGCGGCCTGGGAGACGCCGAGGCGCTTTCCCAAGGACCGCAGAGACAAAGCGGAGAGCCCCTCCTCGTCAACCACCTCGAGCGCGGTCGACAAGATGATCTCTCGCGATAGCGCGCGCTGCTTCGATTGAGGCATGGACTCTCCGCTTCGGTGGTCGTTACTCCCTGTGATAACGGAACTGTATCAGTGCCAGCCCGGCGATCACGGCGAAGAAACCCCACAGGATGCCGATAGGCGCCCAGACGTCTGACAGGCTCGCTCCATCGAGGCTCACCTCGTGAATCGCGGTGATTGCCCAGTATGCGGGGGATAGACGCGCGGCGTGCTGCGCCCAATCGGGGAACGAGGAGACCGTGGAGAAAGACCCACCGATGCCGGCCGCCAGCATGCCGATGATGTTCGACAGTGACAGGGCCGCGTCGCGGCTGCGTGACCACAGCGCGAGCGTGACGCCGAGCGCCGACAGAACCGCCGAGAAACTGAGGAGAATCACCGCCAGCGTGACGAGGGATCCGGTCGGCCGATACCCGAAGATGAGGGCGCCGAGCGCGAGGACAACCGCGATCTGAACGGTCTGCATGAGGAAGGCGACCAGCGCCTTGCCCGTCAGAATGGACGCGCGCGAGGTAGGGGAGGCCTCGAGACGCTCCCACGTGCCCCACGAACGCTCGTTGAAGAATGAGCTGATGATGTTCTGCACGGCCAGGAATGAGAAGAGGATCGCAATGGACGGCACTGCCTGCTCGGCGCCGGTGACGCCCGTGTAGCCGTCGGTCAGAAGCATCGACTTGAATGCCGGCATCATGAAGGGAATCAAGACGAGGGGGATCACCGTCAGGATGAGCGTGGGCGCCGGGTCGGTGAGTTGAAGCCGAATGTTGAGGCGGGTCATGGCCCCTAGTTGCTTAAGCTGAGACATGGTCACTCTCCTTGATGATCTGCAGATATGCGTTGTGCAGGCTCGCCTGGGTGATGCGCACGTCCGTCAGGCGCGAGCCTTCGAGGGTGGGCGAGGCCAGGGCTTCGCCGATCCGCGAGCCCGGGTCGGCCTCGTCCCCGATGAGTTGGAGGCGCCTGCCGTCGGCGTTCCATCCGTCGATCGAGGGGATGGGGCGGTTGAACTCGAGCGTGACCTCGGCGCGCCCGTGGCGAGAGACGATCTCTTCGAGTGTGCCGCTCGCGACGACGCGCCCCTCGTTCAGGATTGCAATGTCGGAGCCGAGCTCCTCGAATTCCGCCAGGTAGTGCGAGGTATAGACGATGGTCGCGCCATCCTGCGCGAGCTGGCGGACCGCGCGCAGGATCTGGCTGCGCGCCTCCACGTCCGCGCCGACGGTCGGCTCGTCCATGAACACCAGGCGCGGTCGGTGCATGATCGCCATGCCTGTGTGGAGCCTGCGCTGCTGCCCGCCCGACAGGTGTGAGGCGCGTTGACCTCGTTTCTCAGTGAGGCCGAGCAGGTCCATCACCTCGCCCGCGCGCGAGGCTGCCTCGCGTTGGCGAAGTCCGTGCAGTTCTCCGAAGGCCGCCAGATTCTGGGCGACGCTCAGGTCGGGGTATATGCCCAGCTCCTGGGGTGCGTATCCGATTGACCGTGCGGCCTCGGTGGATGTGGGGCGGTGGCCGCAGATGGACGCAGTCCCCGAGTCGGCGCGGCGCAGGCCGCACAGGATCGTGATGAGCGTGGACTTTCCCGCTCCGTTTCGTCCGAGCAGGCCGAGGATCTGTCCGGGTTCAACGCGCAGGTCGACCCCGCGCAGGACCTGGTGCGTGCCGTAGCTTTTGCGGATTCCCCGGGCGTCCAGGGCTGGTGAGTGTGGATGTGACACGGTGAATCTCCCATCTGTTAACGCTGTTAACTCTATGTCGCGAGTAAGGTTAACAGTGTTAACTTTCGGGTGCAAGGTGGCGCTGTGTGACCATGGGAAAACGCTGAATTCACGAGTTTTTCTGACAATCTGTCGCTGCGTGGGGAAGGGAAGCGGCCCTCACACTGTCCGCGCGAGGCCTGAAGGAGGACTGAAAGTGCCAGGTATGGATACCTACGACGCGATCATGCTGCTGTCCTACGGTGGCCCGAACGGCCCGGACGACGTCCTGCCGTTCATGCGCAACGCGACGCGCGGCCGCGGAATCCCGGATGAGCGCCTGCTCCAGGTCGCCGCGCACTACAAGCGCTTCGGCGGAGTCTCGCCCATCAATGCCTGCAACCAGCGCCTGATCGCCGACCTCTCCGCGGAGCTTGCCAGGCGCGGGCATGACATCCCCGTCGGGTGGGGAAACCGCAACTGGCATCCCTTTGTTGCCGAAGGACTTGACGAGCTCGCCCAGGCGGGTGCCCGGCGCATCCTCGTCCTGCCCACCTCCGCCTACGCCCTCGTACTCGGGGTGTCGTCAGTACCGCGAAGACCTCGCCGAGGCCGCGGAGGCCCTGCGTGAAAAGTGGGGGACGATCGTCCTGGGCGCCGAGGACAGCGCCGGCAATCCCGACGCCGACATCGTCTTGGACAAGGTCCGCCCCTACTACTCGACCCCCGGCATGGCGCGCGCGCAGATTGCAACCGTCCGGCGCGCGTGGGAGGCCCTCGCGGCGCGCGGCGTCGACCCGTCCGGGATTCGCCTGATCTTCGTCACCCACTCCATCCCCGTGAGCATGGAGGCGGGGTCCTCGCCCTTCCCGTTCCGATCCGCCGCCGACGAGGCCGTGGCGGCCTCGGGCGGTCGCGTCGACGAGCAGGGGAGTGAGGCATCGTCGCAAACGGGAACCCCCGCAACCGAAATCAGCTACGTCGCCCAGCATCACGCCCTCATTGGGGCGATCATGCCCGAGCTGCGGCGCGTGCTCGGGCGCGCGGATCTGGGCTACGACCTCGTGTATTGCTCGCGGTCGGGGACCCCGCAGGCCCGCTGGCTCGAGCCCGACATTAACGATTTCCTCGAGGATGTCAGGGCGGTGCCGCGTCAGATGCCGCGGCACCGAGCGGCGTCGTGGTCGTCCCCATCGGGTTCATCTGTGACCACATGGAGGTCGTCTACGACCTCGACACCGAGGCCAATGAGACCGCCGCGCGCCTGGGGGTTCCATACGAGCGCGCCGACACCGTCTCCACCGACCCGGACTTCGTGTCCTCCCTGGTCGACGTGCTCGAAGAGCGCGCGGCCCAGGCGCGAGGCGAGAACCCCGCGCGCGTCACCGTGACGGGCACCGGTCCCTTCCACACCGTCTGCCCGAGCGACTGCTGCCTCTCCCCGGCGCGCCCCCGGCCACCCCGCACCCGCTGCCGGAGGTGCCCATCCCGGCGCGGTATCCGCCCCTCATTCTTCCGGCGCGCCCGCCCGTGCCGCCGGTCAACCAGCCATAACCCAGGAGGACTCTATGTCTCACCCCTGCATCCCCACGCCGTCGTGCCGCCCGAGCAGAACCCGGAAAACCCGGGACATCCCGCAGGAGTGCCGGACCGCGTCGGTGAGCACGCCGCGCGCCACCAGGCCCGCCACGCGGGCACCGAGGCGACGCCCCACTCGCACGCTGCGCACGCCCGCGTCACCGACCCGCGCGACGCGACGGACGTCGACTTCGACGAGGTCAACAACAAACAGCACTACGCGCTCTACTCCGTGTTCGCGCTCGGAGAGTCCCTGCCCGCCGACGATGGCGAGCGCGGCCGTATTATCGCCGAGTCCCTGGACTACGTGAAGGGCGCGGGCGCGGAAATCCGCGGCTTCTACGACGTGTCCGGCTTCCGCGCCGAGGCCGACCTGATGGTGTGGTGGCTCGACGACGATCCCGAGGTCCCTGCAGGACGCCTCACCACCGCCTGCGCGCCAGCGCGCTCGGCAAGTTCCTGGATCCTGTGTGGTCCTGCATGGGCCTGCACACCCCCGCAGAGTTCAACAAGCGCCACATTCCCGCCTGCTTTGGCGGCGTCGCGCCCCGCGACTGGGCGATGGTCTACCCCTTCGTGCGCTCCTACGACTGGTACCTGAAGGCTCCCGAAGAGCGCGCCCGGATCATGGCCGAACACGGACGCAACGGCTTCGCGCAGTACCCGGACGTCAAGGGTTCGACTCTGTCGGCCTTCGGCTTCTCCGATTACGAGTGGGTGCTCGCGTTCGAGGCCGACAGCCTGGATCGCCTCGAGGGCGTCATGCACGCCCAGCGCTACACCGAGGCGCGTCTCTACGTGCGCGAGGACACCCCGTTCTTCACGGGTCCGCGCGTGAGCCTCGGCGAGTGGGCGGAGCGCCAGCCCCGCGCATAAGGGCCTCGCTTACCTATCAACTGGCCCCGGCCTCGTCCCTGAGAAAAGGAACGAGGCCGGGGCGCAGTGCAATGTCATCGCGCGGCGTGGGCGGCGTGCCCTACTTGCCTGGGAACAGCAGCGGCAGGTTGTGTTCGACCTGGTTGCCGACCGAGTCCATGGAGTGGCTTTCTCCCTCGTCGATCCACAGCTGCAGGCTGTCCTCGGTCATAAGGTCGGGATAGTCCTCGCGGAGCTCATCGATCTGCGGCGTTATGTCCCACAGGGCGGGATCCTCTGAGCCGACCGACGCGAGGACGCGGAAGTCCTGTGGGCCGTACTGGGCGCGCTCGACGCCTGCGGTCACCAGTTCGGCGATACGCGGGGAGTCGGCCTCCTCCTCGCGCCCGATCCACGACTCGCCAGCCATCGCCATATACCCGTAGAAGTACTGCGGACGCAGGGCAAACACGTCCCACGTGGTCGTCGCGCCCATCGAGAAACCGCCAAAGGCGCGGTGCCTGCGCGTTTCTCGCAGCGACTCGTCCGAGGTGTCCCCGCGGGCGAACGTCGTGTAGCGAGATTCGATCGTGTCGATGAGGGTATCGATCTCGCTCGTTGCAAAGAAGCGATTGAGCGCGTAGTCGTCCTCGTAGTCGTCCGTCGCGAACGAGCGGTCCGGATAGTAGGTCGCGAACACAACCAGCGTCGGTGCAGCCTTGCCGGCCGTCTCCAGCTCATCGACGACCGGTGCGACACCGGAGGCCAAACCGGCGGCGTTCCCCCACCAACCGTGCGTCAGGTAGAGGACGTTCGCAGGCTTGTTTGAAGCGTAGGACGCAGGAACGTACACGTACGCCTGCTTGGTGTATGTCGTCCCCTCGTAGCTCTGCTCGTAAGTGATCGTGTCGATCGTGCCATGCAGCGACTTGGCCGTGTCCATGAGGGCGGCGACGCCCTCGGGCACGGGGTCCTCGTCTTCTTCGTAGGCGATGGGGGAAGGATCCTTTTGTCCGTGACCCGAGCGATTGAGTGCGAACGACGTGGTCCCTGCGAGGGCGAGCAGGCACAGCGCGATGATGGCGGTGAGGCGGAACCACCGGGAGCTTCGTACGAACCTTGTGTTCACTGGCCGCGCCTCGGCCCGTTCGTCGTTATGCGTGCAGTCGTCGTCATGCGCTCCACTGTATGCCCACCCGATGCGTCCCTACCAATCGGTGTGTCTACCGCTACTCATCGGCGTGTACGCAGCTACTCATCGGCGAGGCTGGTGTCGCGCTGATTTTCTCGCCAATTTCGCATGCAATTCCCGTGATGATCGTTTATGTTTTGAATTGTGATCGTTGAAATTCCGGGGTTTGTGAGGGGTTGGTGAAATAGCTGCTCGGGGAATTACGTGCGGAATTTGGGGAGAGCCGAGTATCTGTTATCTGTCTGGTGATCCGGTGAGCTGGGGGCCATCCGCATGTGAGCTGGCAGTCGTCGGCGGTGGCGCGCTCGCGGGACGGGCATACCCTGGGTTTATGACACCCGAGATCACCGATCCAGCCGTCCGCGCAATCGCCGAGGAGATCGCCGCAGACCCAGCCAACGCCTCGTTCATGAAGCGAGGCGTGAAGCCGCTGTTCTACGCGGGAGCGCAGTGCCGCATTATGATCGTCGGCCAGGCGCCCGGGCGCATCGCCGAGGAGACCGGCATCGTGTGGAACGACCGCAGCGGCGACCGGCTGCGCGACTGGATGGGTATCGACCGCGATACGTTCTATCGCTCGGGCAAGCTCGCGATCGTCCCCATGGACTTCTACTTCCCGGGAACGGGAAAGAGCGGAGACCTGCCTCCGCGCAAGGACTTCGCCGACACGTGGCACCCGCGCCTGCTCGCCCTCATGCCGAAGCTGGAGATGACGATCCTCGTCGGCGCCTACGCCACCAGGCGCTACCTGCACCTGCCCTCCTCGGCCTCGCTGACCGACGTCGTGCGCGACTACGAGCAGTACCTACCCGACTACTTCCCCCTGGTCCACCCCTCGCCGCGCAACCAGATGTGGATGAAGAAGAACCCCTGGTTCGCCGCCGACGTACTGCCAGACCTGAAAACGCGCGTCGCCTCCCTGCTCGCCTGACGAGGCCGGGGCGGGGTATGGTGCTCCGCCTCGGCTCGCGGGTGGCACACTGGAATGCATGGACGATCTGCGCATCCCTCCCGGGCCTGGCTGCCCGCGCGGCCTCGTCGTGCCCGCGGGGGAGCTGATCGAACGCTTCTCTCATGCCTCGGGCCCCGGCGGCCAGGGTGTCAATACCGCCGACTCGCGCGTGCAGCTGAGCCTGGACCTGGGCTCGACGAGCGCCCTGGGTGAGAAGCAGCGCGAGCGCGCCCTGTCGGTGCTCGGCGAGCGCCTCACCGGTACCGTCCTCACCGTCACGGCCGCCGAGCGCCGCTCCCAGCGCCGCAACCGCGCCGCCGCGCGCGAGCGCCTCGGCGAGATCCTGCGGGCGGCGCTGACTCCGCCCGTCCCGCGGCGCGCCACGAAGCCGACGCGCGCGTCCAAGCTGCGTCGCCTGGATGCCAAGAAGAGGCGCTCGGAACTCAAGGCCCGCAGGCGTCGCCCCGACGCTGAGTAATCCAGGGGCGAGGCCGGGGCCGCCTACGCCCACGTGCTCCCGTCGGTGCGCCAGCCGATGAATACCCAGGTGACGGGCAACTTGTAGTCGAGGACCCACATCTCCGACGGCTCCCCGGACGGGGATTCCGCGGCCCGTCGCGCGAAGTGCTGGGCTGCGTAGGCGTCGAACAGTCGGTGCTCGCGCGCGGTGAACGGCTCGGGGCCTGCCAGGCGACGAAGGTCTGTGCGGGCCTCGTCGAAGGAAGAAAAACGCATGGGGCGGAAGGTCCGCGTGGTCGCGAAAACCGGGGTACGTCCCAGGGACGAGAGCGCGCGGGTCACGTCGCGGACGATGCGCGGTCGCCTCGCCGCGCGTCCCAGGTAGGTGAGCAGGCGCGGGTCGCGGGAGGGGAGCAGGCTGTCTGGTACGACGATCGCCGCGCGGGAGCGCGCCGCCGCGTCGAGCTTGCGCACGCAAGCGGACACATCCCCGCTCATGAGGGAGCGCGACGCAAAGGCGACGTCCACGCTGTCTTTACCTAGCCCCGCCTCCTCCCAGTCGTCTTCCCATGCGAGCAAGTGGGAGGTGATCGGCAGTTTTTCGGCGGCCGCGCGCTCCTCGAGGATGGCCAGCATGGCCTCGGCGAAGTCGCAGCCGTGGACGCGGTGCCCGGCGCGGGCGAGGGGGACGGCGAGCGTGCCCGTCGCGCACCCCATGTCGAGGACCTCTTCGCCCGCCTCGAGCGCGAGCAGGTCCAGGAGCCAACGCTCGTAGTCGCTGGTCGCGTCTCGCGTGAACGTCGCGGCCCGCTTGTTCCAATAAGCCTGCGAGTCTCGGTTGATTGTGCTCGCCTGTTCTCCGTGCGTGGTTGGCATCATGTGATGCCCTCACTTTCGTATCGGGAAGCCCGGCAGCATCGCCCGGCGACAGTCAGGATAGTCCCTCTGTTCCAGTGAGAAAAGATCTTCAGGAGGAAACGGGAATCATCCGGCCAAGCGCGTGGAATAATAGCCGCGTGAATTCTTCCCATGTGTTGCCGAACTTCTCCAGTGACTACCAGGAAGGCGCGCACGCCCGGGTGCTCGACGCCCTCGTCGCCACCAACATGGAACAGTCGAGCGGCTACGGCACCGACGAGCACTGCGAGCGTGCCCGCGACCTGATCCGGCAGGCCTGCCAGGCCCCCGACGCTGACGTGTACTTCCTGGTCGGCGGCACGCAGACGAACGCGACCGTCATCGACGCGATCCTCCTGCCCTGGCAGGGCGTCATCGCCCCCCATACCGGCCACATCAACATGCACGAGGCCGGCATCGTCGAGCGCGGCGGTCACAAGATCCTCGACACCCCCGCCGTCGAAGGTAAGATCAATGCCGCCGACGTCGAACGCATCTGCTCGGCATGGGAGGGTGACGGCGCGCGTGACCACATGATCGCCCCCGCCCTCGTCTATATTTCGCAGCCCACCGAGTATGGCACCCTCTATTCGCTGGAGGAGCTCGAGGAGCTCTCCGCCGTGTGTCGCGAGCGTGACCTCAAGCTCTTCGTCGACGGCGCGCGCCTCGCCTACGCGCTGGCCTCGCCCGCTAACGACGTGACGCTCGCCGACCTGGCACGCCTGACCGACGTCTTCTACATCGGCGGTACCAAGTGCGGCTCCCTCTTCGGCGAGGCCGTGGTCATCCCCGAGCGCGGGTCGATCCGCCAGTTCGTCACCCAAATGAAGCAGCACGGCGCGCTTCTGGCGAAGGGGCGCCTCCTGGGCGTGCAGTTCGAGGCGCTCTTCGAGGACGGCCTCTACCTGACGATCGGCGAGCCGGCCGTTAAGGCCACCGCGCGGATCCGCGAGGCCCTCAAGCGTGCCGGCTACGTCGTCACCATGGACTCGCCGACCAACCTGACCTTCGTGGCCCTCGACCAGGCGGGGCACGAGCGCCTGTCGGACAAGGTGCGTTACAGCATCTGGGAGACCCTGCCCGATGGTCGCTACCTCGCGCGCATCGGCACCTCCTGGGCCACTCCCGAGGAGGACGTGGTGGCCTTCGAGCAGGCCCTGGTCCGGTAAGGGCAGTACTTCTGCATTCTTTGGGTGGAGTGCGCCCTTTAGGCATTCAGTTTGAAATCAGTCTGATAGCATAGTGCTATCGGTATGCTGATTGTGGAGGTGTGACATGGCGACTGCTGCAGTGACCGTTCGGCTCGATGCTGAGGATAAGGCTGCGATGGAGCGTGCCTGCAAAGAAATGGGTCTGTCTATGAATACCGCGTTCACGATCTTTGCGAAGAAGGTGGCGCGGGAACAGCGGATTCCCTTCGTTGTGGAGGTTGATGGATTTTACTCACGCGCCAACCTTGCTCATCTTGACCGCGGTATTGCGGAGCTGGAGGCGGGGCGTGGTATCTCGCGAGAGCTGATCGAGGATGCGTGACCTCGTCTGGGCCTCCGAGGCCTGGGAGGACTATCTGTGGTGGCAGACTCAGGATCGAAAGACCCTGAAGCGCATCAACGCACTACTGCGTGATATTGCCAGGAATGGGCAAGGCGTTGGAATTGGTATGGCTGAACCGTTGAAGGGGCGTTACTCGGGGTGGTGGTCGCGTCGTATTGATGCGTCGAATCGTCTTGTCTATCGCGTGCGAGATGGTCGAGTTGAGATCATTTCATGTCGAACGCACTATGGGGATCACTAGCCTGTAAGCGACAGTCGTCCGGTGGACGGGCCGGGTGGATCGGGAGCGCGCTGCTGGGTTAGCCTGGGTGCATGACACTCGCCGCTGAGACGAACGACTTTTCCGCCCTGACCGCCTCGCGCCGCTCCACGCGCGCCTTTACGGACCGGGAGATTCCCGCCGAGGTCCTCGACGCGATACTCGCCGACGCGACGACCGCGCCGTCCTGGTCCAACACGCGCGCCTTCCGCGTTGCCCTGGCCACGGGCGAACGCGCCGCTCGCCTGCGCGAACACTACGGCCGTCTCTTCGACGAGGAGATCACCGCCCACGCCCGTAAGGCCGAGGATCCGACCGTGGAGATCCCCGTTCCCGACGGCGATTTCCCCGTGCGCAAGCGCTACCCGGACGAGGTGCGACCCGCCCAGATCGAGGTCGCGAAGCTCCTCTACGGCATCCACGGCATCGAGCGCGCCGACATCGAGGGACGTAACCGCGTGAACCGCCGCAACGTCATGGCATTCGAGGCGCCCGTCATGGGCTTCGTCTTCGTGCACGAGGACATGCTGCCGTGGAGTGCGATGGACGCGGGTCTCATGCTCCAGACCCTGTTCCTGTCCGCCAAGTCGCGAGGCGTTGACTCCTGCCCGGTTGGCATCCTCGCCACCTGGCGCGAGCCCGTCGAAGCCGAGTTTGAAATCCCCGAGGGCTACCGGTTCATCACCGGTTTCGCGCTCGGCTACGCGGATCACGAGGCTCCGATCAATGCGATGCAGGCGCCGCGCCCGCCGATCCAGCTCCTCGACGGCAAGTGACGCTACGAGCGATACGCCTCTCGGCGGTGTGCGACGCGCACGACCGTCACAACGAGGACGTCGTCTTCGATTGAGTAGATGATTCGGTAGTCGCCGACGCGGATGCGCCACGCGTTCTCCGTGCTTGCGAGCTTCTTGACCCCGTCGGGGCGAGGAGAACTGGCGAGTGTTTCAATGGCGTCCAGTAGGCGGGTTCGCACCGGGCGGTCCAGCTTGCGTACCTGGCGTGCTGCCGCCGAGGTGAATTCGATGCGATACATCGCTAGTCGTTGAGTTCAGCGCGCAGGTCGGCCAGGCTCACGCGCTGTCCGTCATCGTTGCGCACTGCCTCCCGGAAGGCCGCAAGATCGCGCGCGTCCTCGAGTTCTTCCAGGGCCAACAAGTCGTCGATGCCGATCACGATCGCAGTGAGACGGCCGTTCTTTGTCACGCCAATTCGTTCGCCGCCGTAGGACGCTCGCCCGAGGACATCGGAGAGGTTTGCGCGCAGCTCGCGAGTTGATAGGGTTGTGGCAAGCGTGTTCATAGTGTCATTTTAGTACACTGTGTACACATTCCGTATCTGGATGAGACTTCCCAAGCGTGAACAATTTCCCACGGACGTGCCGCGCGCCCAGCCGAGCGTCTACCGTGTCACGAGGCCCCGGCCTCGTGACATGTTCGTAATCGGAAGGACCCTATGTCCAAGAAGTACCTCTCTGTCGCCTTCGCCTACGTGGGAGTTATCATCGGCGCGGGCCTGGCGTCCGGCCAGGACCTGCTCCAGTACTTCCTCTCCTTCGGTGCGAAAGGCCTGATTGGTATCGCGGTCCTGGGTGTCCTCAACGTCGTCTTCGGCGTCGTCGCGGTGGGTTACGCGGCCTCGCTCATGGGCTTCAAGAAGCTCATCGGCGGCATATACCCGATCATCGGCTGGCTGGGCGTCGCCCTCCTCGTCGTCCTCGCGGTTGGGTGGCTGCGCGAGCGCTCCGCCGTCCTGCGTGAGGAGAACCTGCGTCGCAAGCTCATTCGCGTCCTCGTGCGCAAGCACGCCGACGACCTGGAGTACACGGACGAGCACCGTGCTCAGGCGCGAACCCTTGCCCAGGCCTCGGTCGTTGATGGCACCGAGCTGCGCCGCGAGGCCGACTCGATCGCCGAGCAGATCGCCGACACCCAGGACGACGCCGCCGCCTACGCGCGCGAGGCTCTGCCCGTTGATGAGGCCCTGGTCGAGCAGGCGATCGAGGCCGACCGGGCGAACGACTGAGTTAGTTGGCCGGCGAGGCCGTGGCCGCCTCGTGCGCAAGCAGCCAGGCTTTCGCGCCTGATCCCGCCGCGTAGCCGCCCGGGCCGGTGGCCGCCACGACCCTGTGGCAGGGGCGGATCAGGAGCAGGGGATTACGCCCCACCGCTCCGCCGATCGCCTGGGCCGATGCGGGCACACCTGCGTCCCGCAGCGTGGCCGTGAGGTGCCCGTACGTGCGCGTCGCGCCGTAGGGGATAGCGTCCATTGCCTCCCACACGTGTCTCTGGAAGTCCGTGCCCTCGGGCGCGAGGGGAATGGTGGTGGGGGAGGCGTCCTCGCCCGCGAAGTATCCGTCGAGCCACGCCACCGCCGTGCCCAGAGCTCGCGCGTCGGCCTCGTCCCACCCGGCCTCGGCGAGGACAGCCTCCCGAGAATCGGGCGAGGTCAGGTCGAGCGCCGAGCGCGCCGAGGCCTCGTCGATGCCATAGGGGGAACCGAAGAAGCGCTGCCCGGCCACCCACAAACCGACGAGTGCACCGCCCCGCGCGGCCAGCGTGAGGCTACCGATGGGGGAGTTGTAGGTGGCGAGCGTCGGATCAGAACTGCTCGGGGTGATCTCGGTAGGCATACGCCCACACTGTCACGGCGACAGTCACAGCGCGAGTCCAGGCATCACGGACGGCGCTCAGTTCGTCACCCTCGAAGCCCTCCGCGAGGAGACGGTGACCGACCTCCACAGTGGGCGCGATGAAGGCGAGCACGTAGCGCAGGGGCACGAATGGTGTCGAGTCCGCCCCATCCGCCGCGTTCTTCGCTGCGGACATGTGCCGTGCGCCGATCAGGTACTGGTAGTCCAACCACGCCTGGTCACGCTCGCGCGTGCACATGTCGATGATCCACTGGGCGAAGCGCGGCTTTGACGCCTGCGCGTACTCGGGGTTTGGCTGCCCGTCCGGGTGCGCGGAATGTGCTGCCAGATACGTCTTTTTGAGCCAGAATTCCGCGCCACGTGTCGACCATTTCCATAGCGTGTGGCGCCAGGATGGGTTCTGCTCGTGAGAGCAGCTCTGCGTCACCGGGCTGGACGTGTGCGGCGGCCTCGATCTGGCGTAGATCCTCGAGTGTGAGCGGGGATGTGGGGACGGCATCGGTGCCGTAGGTGTACCCCGACGAGTGGTTGTAAGCGGTCATGAGAACCTCCTTGAAACGATGCGTCGATTGTACAACGTGCTCTGATCGTGTGGGTCTGTTTGACATTCGGGGATGGTGTCGAGGCCATGCGGGCGGGGCGTGGTACGCCGCGCGAGTTCGCGGCGCGCGTAGCCGCTGTAGTGAGATGGCAACGGCGCTGGTGGGGTTGCTCGCAATACAATTGACCTGTGGAACCCCTTCTTATTGCCGTGGCCGGAATGCTCATCATCGTGGCTCGCCAATTCATCGCCCCGAAGGTGGGCGTGGCATCCCCCCGATCCTGCTGGTCGTTGGCCTGGTGATCGGGTTCCCTGCCGCAGGTGGGGGCCATCGAGATTGAGCCGAACATCATCCTCGAGATGGTGCTGCCGCCCCTGCTGTTCTCGGCGGCCGTGCGTATGCCGACCATGGACTTCCGGCGCGAGATGCAGGCCGTCGCGATGCTCGCGATTCCCCTCGTGTTCCTGTCCGCCTTCGCGGTCGGCTTCGTCATCAACTGGCTGGTCCCCGCGATCTCCCTGCCCTGGGGTGTCGCGCTGGGCGCGGTCCTGTCGCCGACCGACGCGGTCGCCATCTCGATCGCGAAACGCTCGGGTGTCTCCCACCGCATCATCACAGTCCTCGAAGGCGAGGGGCTCTTTAACGACGCGACCTCGCTGGTCATGCTCTCCGCAGCGATGAGCGCCGGCCTGGCCGCCGACGAACACGCCCTCCACCCGGGCCCGCTCATCGGTAAGGTCGCCATCGCCCTCGGTATCGCCGCGGGTATTGGCTGGGTCGTCGGCGAGGTCGGCGTGCGTCTGCGCGCCCTCATCAAGGATCCCTCGGCCGACACGGTTTTCTCCTTCGCGATGCCCTTCATCGCATCGGTCCCCGCCGAGCACCTGGGAGGGTCCGGCCTCGTTGCGGCCGTCGTCGCCGGACTGGTCGTCTCGAGCCGACGCGCGGCCGTTATCTCCGCGGCGAACAGGCGATTCTCCCAGCAGAACTGGCAGACCATGACGCTCGTCTTGGAGAGCGGGATCTTCCTGACGATGGGCCTGCAGGCCTTCGGCATTGTCGAGGAGACCGCCGCGTTCTCCGGCGGCTTGGCCTTCGCTGCGTTCCTCGCCGTCATCCTCGGCGCGCTCATCATGGTCATGCGAGCCATCTTCATCGCCATCATGCTCGCCTGGCTGGACCACCGCCGTACCCACCGTCAACGCCGCTACGAAGTTGAGAACTCGCGAATCGCGCGCTTCGAGAAACGCATGAACAAGGCCTGCGAAGTCGACGCCGACATGCTCGAGGCCCGCGACCTGAGTCCCGAACACTGGGAAGACGCGCTTCACCACTATCGTCGCCGTCTCAAGCGGCGCGCGCGCCGCAACGCGATGCGTGGATCGGACCTGGACTACTTCGCGAATGAGCCGCTGGGGCCGCGCGAGGGCAGCGTCATCGTGTGGGCGGGCATGCGAGGCGCGATCACCCTGGCCGCCGCGCAAACTATCTCGACGCATGCGCCGATGCGCGCGCTGCTGCTCACGATCGCCCTGTTCATCGCGGCGGGTGCCCTCGTCATCCAGGGCCTGACCCTGCCCGGACTCATTCGTATCGTTAAGCCCCAGATGGCCACGGGCGATATCTCCGAGGAGGAGCGCGCCAAGCTCCTGAAGGTGATGGGCTCCGCGCTGGTGGACACCGCCCTTGCCCAGGCGATCCACGAGGTCGACGGACAGACCCTGCTGTCGGCCGGTGTCTCGCGCACCCTCTCACGCATCGGTCACGCGGTCTCCGTTGAGGATGAAGCTGCGAGTGCTCGCATTGCCCGTACGGCTGACCGCGTTCTCACCGACATCCTGCAGGACACGACCGCCCAGTTCGCGGCCACCCGCGATGGGCTGTGCCCCGATTGCGCGGATGACGATCTCGAGGCCGCCCCCACCCAGGACGCGGCTTCCGCGAGCGAGACGGACGACGACGGTCACGGCACCGTCGACATGAGCGAGGAGGAGGTTGAGCGCTCCTTCACGCGCGACCAGATCCGTGAACTCGCTCTGGAGGCCATCCACGCCCAGCGCGACGCCCTCCTGCAGGCCCGCGACGAGGGCATCTTCTCCTCGGCGGCCCTGGAAGGCGCCCTCGCCCGACTCGACAACGAGGAAATCCTGCTGGTCTCCAGCCACGGCGTTGACAACTGATCGCCGCTGCGGCGTCAGCCGAGCGAGGTCAGCGCGTCAGTCCGTCGTCACTCGCGACGCGTACGCCGGGTCGTCCGTGACCGAGTTAAGCGCCTCCTCCAGGCGCTGCGGGCTCACGATCCCGTCGCGCGCCAGAACCCGGTAGGTCTGGTCGGCCTCGTGCGTGAGCATGTTCGTCACCGTGAAACCGTTGCGCTCGTAGAACGCCAGGCGGCGCACGCGCTGCTGGTAGTTCCCGGCCTCGCGCACGACCGGCTCGATCTCGAGCAGCTGTGGAACATCGCCGTATCGCTCGCGGAAGTGGGTAAGGATGCGCGTGCCGTAGCCGGCGCTGCGCGTGCGCCCGTCCACCGCGAGGAAGCCCAGGTAGAACAGGTCGGGGAAGACGAAGGAGAAGGTCAGGGCGACCACGTTGCCGGCCCCTCCTCGCCCGCGGGCAGGGAGGGGTCGATCCACGCGAGGAAGGAGACCCCGTCCAGCTGGGTGCTCGTCAGCAGCTCGGGAAGGGGGATCCGCTCCTCGGGCGGGAAGGAACGCTCGTAGATTTCCTTGACTTTGTCGGTGATCGGTCCTTCGTTGGGCACGGGAATCCGGGTGAGGTCGGTCATGGGGTCAGTCTAGCTGCTCGGCTTCGCGCACCCCGGTAGGCAGTCAATGGACGAGGTTAGGGCAGGGTTTTGGGGCACGTCATGTGACGTGGAACATGCGGGTTCAGGGCCTCCTCAGGGGACGATCAGGGGTCAGTCAGTGAACAGCGACGGTCGTGGGTGATGGTCGCTCACCTAGACTTGTATGCGGAATCAACAGCAGATGTGAGGATGAAGCGTGCTAGAGCTCAAGGAGATCGTCAAGGCATATCAGACCGCCAACCTCGTGCAGGTGGCGCTCAACAAGGTATCCGTGGCGTTCCGCGACAACGAGTTCGTGGCCGTGCTGGGCCAGTCCGGTTCCGGCAAGACGACGATGCTCAACGTCATCGGCGGCCTCGACCGCTTCCAGAGCGGCGACCTCGTCATCGACGGCATTTCGACGAAGGACTACAAGGCCCGCGACTGGGACGCTTACCGCAACAACCGCATCGGCTTCGTCTTCCAGGCCTATAACCTGATCCCGCACCAGTCCGTCCTGGCGAACGTCGAGCTGGCACTGACTCTGTCGGGCGTCTCGCGCTCCGAGCGCCGCAAGCGCGCCCTCGACGCTCTGGAACGGGTCGGCCTGAAGGACCACGTCCACAAGAAGCCCTCGCAGATGTCGGGCGGCCAGATGCAGCGTGTCGCCATCGCGCGCGCCCTCATCAACGACCCCGAGATCCTGCTGGCCGACGAGCCCACCGGCGCCCTCGATTCCAAGACGAGCGTGCAGGTCATGGACCTGCTGCGCGACGTGGCCCGCGACCGCCTCGTCATCATGGTCACGCACAACCCCGAGCTGGCCCACGAGTACGCGACCCGCATCGTCGAGCTGGCCGATGGCTGCATCGTCGCTGACTCCGATCCTTTTGTGCCCGCCGCGCAAGACCGCCGCGAAGCCAAGCCCGCGCGCCGCACCTCGATGGGCTTCCTGACGGCCCTGTCCCTGTCGGCCAACAACCTGATGACGAAGAAGGGCCGCACCCTCATGACCTCCTTCGCGGGGTCCATCGGCATCATCGGCATCGCCGCGATCCTCGCGCTGGCCAACGGCACCAACGCCTACATCGCGAAAACCGAAGAGGAGACGCTGGGCGCGTATCCGCTGACGATCCAGAAAACCGGCATCGACATGACGGCCGCGCTGTCCGTGTCGGCCTCGGACTCGAAGGACTCCCAGCCCGCGCCCGACGGCAAGGTCGGCGTTTCCAAGCTGCGTACCTTCGCCGACACGATCCGCGACGCGAAGACCAACGACCTAGCCTCCCTCAAGACGTACCTGGACAACAACGGTGGCGACATCAACGCGATGGTCAACGCGATCGAGTACGACTACGACATCATCCCGCAGATCTACCAGTCAGACACGTCCAAGGCGACCGTGCAGTCAGCCCCGACCAGTCGATGAAGCAGATGGAAGCCGGTTTCGGCTCCGGGGCCTTCTCTTCAATGATGGTCACCAACCCCTTCTACCAGATGCCCGCCACGACCTCGCTGTATACCTCCGCGTATGACGTGGTCGCCGGCTCCTGGCCGAGCGGCGCGAACCAGGTTGTCCTGGTCTTGGACGAGGACGGCAACATCCCCAACATCTTCGAATACACCCTGGGTCTGAAAGACCACAAGGAATTCGACGACCTCATGCGCCAGTACTACCAGGGCGCCCTGGGGGATAAGAGCCAGTCTGGGGCGCAGTTGGGCACGCAGTCCGGGGCCAGTACCGCGACCTACGACTACTCCGCGATCCTGGGCACGACCTTCCGCCGCGTCAACGCCTTCGACAAGTACACGTGGGACGACACCTACAAGGTCTGGACGGACCGCTCCTCCGACGCGGACTACATGAAGAAGCTCGTGGACGGCGGCCAACAGCTGACGATCTCCGGCATCATCAAGCCCAACTCCGACAAGGGCGGTGCCCTGCGTCAGGGCATCGCCTACACGCCCGCCCTGACCTACCAGATCATCGAGGAGGCGGCGGCCAGCCCGATCGTTAAGGCCCAACGCGCCAAGCCCGACGTCGATGTGTTCACCGGCAAGACTTTCAAGGAGCTGGCTGACAACCAGAAGAGCCAGTCCGGCGGCTTCGACATGTCTTCCCTATTCACGGTGGACGAGTCCAAGCTCTCTGCCGCCTTCCAGATCGACCCCAGCAAGATGCAGATGGACCTGTCTGGCCTGGACTTTTCCGGCATGGACTTCTCCGGCCTCGATTTTTCCAACCTCGACATGTCGGGCCTGGATCTGTCGACCATCGACCTGTCGGCCCTTGCCGCCCAGTCCGGCGCCCAATCGGGCATGGCCTTCGACCTGTCCGGCCTCGACTTCGGGGAGCTGAGCAAGGACCTGCCGCAGCTGGCCAACGTCGACTTCCAGACGATCATCCGCTCGGCCCTGGCCGACGGTGCCGTCAAGGACGGTGCGGCCGACTACCTGAGTGCACAAGCCTCCCAGATCGCCCAGGGATTCCAGGACTACGCCCGCGAGCAGATCGAGGCGGGCGGCACGACGGACTTCGCGACCCTGGCCTCGGCGTACTTCTCTCAGCCCGAGGTGCTCGAGCAGCTGCGAGCGGCCGTCTCCTCGGACCACGTCGTTGACTCCGACAAGCTCGCCGCGAACCTGATGAAGGCGCTCGGCAATGACCCGGCCCTGGCCCAGATCAGCACCGACGTCTCCACTCAGGTCATGAACGCGATCTCCGCGCAGATCGCCGCCCAGCTGGGTCGCACTCTCACCCAGGGCGTGAGCGCCGTCATTGGGCAGGTCATGCAGGAAGCCATGACGAACGCGATGACCTCGATGATGACGCAGCTGTCGACCGCGATCGGCGACCAGATCGGCGCGACCATGGAGCAGTTTGCGACCAACATGTCCAGCGCCTTCTCCATGGATCCGCAGGCCTTCGCCGATGCTTTCCAGTCCAACGTGGACGAGAAGTCCCTCGCGGCCCTCATGGCGACGATGTTCTCCACGAACGTGCCGACGTTGGAGACGAACCTGAGGAACCTGGGGTGGGCGGACATCGCGTCCCCGTCGAACATTTCGATCTACCCGAAGTCTTTCGCGGACAAGGATAAGGTGAAGGCCGCCCTGGATGCCTACAACGCCGACAACAAGGCGGCGGGCGCGACCGATAAGGTCATCACCTACTCCGACGTCATGGGCACCCTCATGAGCTCGGTGACCAAGATCGTCGACATCATCTCCTGGCTGCTCATCGCCTTCGTGTCGATCTCTCTCGTGGTCTCCTCGATCATGATCGCGATCATCACCTACATCTCGGTCCTCGAGCGCCGCAAGGAGATCGGCATCCTGCGCTCGATCGGCGCTTCGAAGGGCGACGTGTCCCGCGTGTTCAACGCCGAGACCGTCATCGAGGGCCTCTTGGCGGGCCTGATGGGCGTGGGCGTGACCTACGGGTTGTGTGCGATCGCGAACGGCATCGCCTACTCCTCGTTCAATGTGGAGAACATCGCTCAGCTCTCGCCGCTCACGGCCCTGACCCTCATCGCGGTGTCCGTCGGCCTGACCGTCATCGCGGGCATCATCCCGGCCTCGCGCGCCTCGCGCCAGGACCCGGTCGAAGCCCTGCGCTCCGAGTGACGCACGCGGCCTCGTCCCCTGTGGGACGAGGCCGTGGCTCGCTTCCGGGGCACGCTCGGCTGCGCTAACCTGGTCGTAACGCTCGTTTCAATAGCCGCGAGGAAAGAGGAATCATGCCCACTCCCGAGAAGCTTGCCACCGACGCCACCGTCGCCATCATGCTGGCCGACGGCTTCGAAGAAGTCGAGGCCCTGGCCGTCGCCGACGTCCTGTATCGCGCCGGCGTGCGCTCCGACCTTATCTCCGTGACCGACGCGCGTCACGTGACCAGCTCGCACGGCATCCGCGTCGTCGCCGACCTCATGCTCGAGGACGTGGACCTGTCCACCTACACCGTCCTCTTCCTGCCCGGCGGCATGCCCGGCACCCTGGGTCTGAAGGCCACGCCCGCCATCCAGGCCGAGGCGCTGCGCCGCTCCGACGCGTCCCAGCCCATCGCAGCGATCTGCGCGGCCCCTCGATCCCTGTCCGAGCTGGGCATCCTCGACGGCCGCCACGCGACCGCGAACCCCGCGTTCGTCAAGGCCATCGCCGAGGGCGGCGCGATCGTCCCACGAGAACCCCGTCGTCGCCGACGAGTTCATCATTACCAGCCGCGGCGCCGGCACCGCTCTCGAACTTGGCCTCGAACTCGTGCGCCAGCTCCTGGGTGACCAGGCCGCTGAAGAGGTCTCCCGCGGCGTCGTGCTCGCCCGCTGACGTCCCCTTCGCAACCCCGAAAGGATCCTCCCTTCGCATGAGTCCGCGTAAGCCTCGTCCCTGGCCCGACGCGCCCAAGCCCCTGGCGGCACCCGTGGTGGACAACCACACGCACCTGCCCACCCACGTCGGCGAGATCCCCCGGCGCGAGGGCGTGGCGCTCAGCCTCGAGGAACAGCTGGAGCGTGCCCGCGAGGTGGGGGTCGCCCGGATGATTTCGAGCGCCTGCGAGCTGCCCGACTTCGATCCGATGATCGAGCTGGCGCGCGCTCACGAGGGTGTGCGCGTCGCGATCGCGATCCACCCCAACGACGCGGCCCTGCACGCGGCTGCGCCGAGCCTTCGCCAGACGGCCTGACCCCGACGGTGCGCGACTACCACGTGCCCCTCGACGAGGCCCTGGCCGCCGTCGAGGCGCGGCTGGACGATCCGATGGTCGTCGCGGTGGGGAGAGCGGCCTGGACTATTTCCGCACCGCCGACTCCGGTCGCGAGGCACAGAAGGAATCCTTCCGTGCGCACATCGACATGGCGCAGCGCTCCGGCCTGCCCCTGCAGATCCATGACCGCGACGCCCACGAGGACACCCTGGCGATTCTCGACGAGCGCGCGAGCGCGGACCAGCGCATCGTCTTCCACTGCTACTCGGGAGACGCTCAGATGGCACGCCGCCTCGCCGAGCGCGGATGGTACGCCTCCTTCGCCGGACCCATCACCTACCCCGCGAACTCTGACCTGCGGGCCGCGCTCGCGGTCCTGCCGCGCGAGCTCGTCCTGGTCGAGACCGATGCTCCCTACCTGACGCCCGTGCCGTGGCGCGGCTGCCCCAACGCCTCCTACGTCATGGCGCACACGGTGCGTTTCATCGCGGATCAGTGGGGCGTCAGCGAGGGGGAGGCGTGCGACCAGCTGCGGGCGAACACCGAGGTGGTCTACGGCACCTGGTGAGGGTTACTCATCCCGTGATGAGCGCGGGTTATTGGGCCCTGCGCGGCCGTTTTGAGCGTGTTCTCTGACTGGTGAATTGCGTCAAAGTGGTCGCGCGACGGTAACAAATTGGTTACGGTGGGAGTGTCAGTCCGAATCGGCCTGCCCGTCTGATGTGCCCGCAGTGAGCGGAGGATCGTCGGCGCGGTCCCGACACGGAACCTACAAAGTCTGGAGACACGTGAGCTTTCAGCCCTCTCGTACAACCGTCATTTCCGTCGCAGCCGCGACGGCCCTTCTGGTTGCCGGCACCGCGGCCACTGCGATCGGCACCTCCTATCGCCACGTCACCGTCGAAGTTGATGGTGTGACCCGCGATGTCTCAGGCTTCTTCACGACCGCGGGCGATGCTCTGCACAGCGCGGGCGTGACCGTCGGCGACCACGACCTCGTCGCCCCCGCCTCCGACCAGACCGTCGCGAGCGGTGACACCGTCGTCGTGCGCACCGCGACCGAGTACGACGTGACGGTCGACGGTAACCAGACCACGGCGTGGTCCACGGCATCGTCGATTTCCGGCGTGCTCTCGGCCCTGCCGGCCTCCGCCGCGTCCATGGCGGCCGACCGTTCCTACACCCGCGCCGAGATGCCCGTCGCCGAGGCTGGCCAGACCGTCCACGTCGTCGCCGACGGCACCACGAAGGACGTCGTCGTCTCCTCCGACGAGGGCACGACCGCGATCCTCGAGAAGGCCGGCATCACCGCCGGTCCGATCGACCGCGTCACCATGGAACACAACGGCGGCGAGGGCAACCCTGCGCGTCGCGCGCGTCGTGCGCGGCACCGTGTCCACCACGACCGAAATCCCGTACGAGACCGAAGAGCGTGAGGACGCCGAGGTCGAAGAAGGCACCGAGAAGACCGTGCAGGAAGGCGCTGCTGGCTCCGAGGTGACCGAGACCTACCAGGAGACCATCGACGGCAACACCGCCGTCTCCGCCGTCCTGTCCACGACCCGCACCGAGCCCACCAAGCGCATCGTTGCCAAGGGCACGAAGCCGAAGAAGGCTGAGGATACGTCGTCCAGCTCGTCCTCCTCGTCTGGTTCGTCGGGTTCCTCCTCGTCTGGTTCGTCTGCCTCTGCTCCCGCAGCGGTCTCGGGCGACGACGCTGCGATCTGGGCGGCCATCGCCCAATGCGAGTCCGGCGGCAACCCGTCGATCAACACGGGCAACGGCTACTACGGCATGTACCAGTTCTCTCTGCCCACGTGGCGTTCCGTCGGCGGCTCCGGTCTGCCCTCCGACGCCTCCGCAGAGGAACAGACCATGCGTGCGCGCATGCTCCAGCAGCGCTCCGGTTGGGGCCAGTGGGGCTGCGCCTACAGGCTGGGCCTCGTCTGACGTGACATTGCACGCGGGCGCGGCCAGAGTCTGGCGCGCCCGCGTGCGTGCACGTTAAACTGACCAGCAGTACCAATAGCGAGTAACTGGAGAATCGTGAACCACCACCTGAGCACCTCCCTCAGTGCATCCGCCGCAAGCGCCCTGCACGTCCTGGGCGCCCACGTGCGTTCCTTCGCGCCTTCCCCGCGCATCGTCCTCGGCGTCGCCGCCCTCGCATCTGCGGGTGTTTTCGGCGTCGCCGGCGTCGGTGTCGCCTCCTCGCGCACATCCGTCATGCTCGAGGTCAACGGCGTATCGCGCCCCGTGACCTCCTGGGGTAACACCGTCGGCGACGCCCTGCATGCCGCGGGCGTGAGCGTTAGCAGCAACGATCTCGTCCAACCCGGCACCGGCGAGGCCGTGCGCGACGGCGACACGATCGCCGTGCGCACCTCCAGCCGTACACGGTGACCGTCGACGGCCAGACCCGTACCCTGTGGACCACGGCCTCGTCGGCCGATGCGATCCTCGCGGACGCGGCTCCGCTGGGCTCGGCCGTCAGCCTCGCCGCAGACCGTTCCTCGTCGCGTGACGAGCTCACCCCGCTCGTGTCCCGCGCACGCAACGTCGTCGTCACGGTGGATGGTACGACGCGCGAGGTCGCCGCACGTCCCGGGCAGGACGCCCGCGCGATCCTCGAGGCCGCCGGCATCTCCGTGCACCCCTCGACCGCGTGAACGTCACGACGGGCGAGGCCGGCGAACTGTCGATCAACGTCAGCCGCGTCACCCGCGGTGAGGCCACCGAGACCGTCGAGATCCCCTTCAGTGAGACGACGACGACCAGCTCTGACCTCTTCGTCGGCGAGTCCCAGGTGACGACGGCCGGCGTCAACGGCGCGACCACGTGGACCGTATGGCAGGAGAAGAAGGGCGACGAGGTCCTGACCTCCGTGCCCATCACCGAGCACTCCACGTCCCAGCCCGTGACCCAGGTGCGCAGCGAAGGAACGAAGGAGGCCACGCCGGCCGCCCTCGTCGCCGCCGGCATTGACCCGAAGGCCCCCTTGAGGAAAAAGGTGGAGGCGGACGGCACGACCTCCGTGCGCTACCGCGCGAAGCTCGGCACGATCTCCACGAAGGAAGAGATCGCCGCGATCGCAGCCGACACGAAGAACACTGACTCCGCCACGGCCGCCGCCGCCGCTGCAGCTGCCGCCGCCGCGGGTGCCGTCCCCACCAACTACTCCGGCGAGGACCCGCGTTCGCTGGCCAAGCCCCTCGTCGCAGCCCAGGGCTGGGGTGACAGTGAGTACCAGTGCCTGGTCCTCCTGTGGAACCGCGAGTCGCAGTGGAACCCCTACGCCGAGAACGCCTCGTCGGGCGCGTATGGTATCCCGCAGGCACTGCCGGGCTCCAAGATGACCTCGGCCGGTGCCGACTGGCGCACCAACCCGATCACCCAGATCAACTGGGGCATCGGCTACATCAAGGGCCGCTACGGCACGCCCTGCTCCGCGTGGGCGCACTCCAACGCCGCGGGCTGGTACTAAGCCTGAAAGCAACTGAGGGCCGGGTCTGACAACGAAGGTTGTCGGGCCCGGCCCTTTTGGTCGGTTTGGTCGGTGCACGGGTGGAGGTGTGCTGGTGTGGAGGCAGTGCTCGTGAGCGCGCTGGTGTGGAGGCGGCTCTCAGTGCGCGCTCATCGGGATAGGTAACGAACATTGGGATAGGTAACGAGCATCCGGATAGCTTATTAACCTATCCGGATGTGGCTAACCTATCCGGATGCGCCGACAACGTACCCGCGCGGAGCAGTGGTTGTGGCAAGTTGACCCTTACCATACAATTTCCGTGAAGGTTACCTAGTATTCATCGTGATTGTGTCAGTGAGGTCATCATGGGTTTTCGCCGTTTGCTAAGTTTGCTGCGTCTGTGGTGATCGCAGGTGCAGGATTTGCCGGTGGTATGAAGGCTGCCCCGGTATTTGGCTTGGGATCCGGGTATGACCAGGGGACGGAACCTGTCGTTACCGTTGACACGACTCTTGTGAAAAACTCTTTCGCCGACATTGGTGAACTTGCGACCGAGTCCTACAACTTCACCCAGGTGGGGAATACTCTGAGGAGGGAACCAAGGTGTTCGGCATGGAAGTGCCGGGCACAGGCTCCCATTACCTCATCACGTATTCGGGAGATGTCAAGGCTGGAGTGGCCGACGTGAGCCAGATTCAGGTCGAGGTTGACGAGGCGGGTCATGTTGTGACGGTGACCGTGCCTGCCGTCGAAATTCTCTCCGCGTCCATTGACCCTGCTTCGGTCGAGACCTAAGACCAGTCTTTCTCCATCGTTAACCAGATCGAGGTCGGAGACGTCACCACATTCTTGGCGGATCGGGAAGCCGCCGCAGCACAGGAGGCTGTTTCCCAAGGGACTGCTTGACAAGGCACAGGGGCGTTTGGAAGACATCGTGAAGAAGCAGGTCAACGCTGTTCTGGGTGAACAGGCTAGCAAGTACGAGGTGCGCGTCGTCTGCCGCCTACGCCCGCCCCGTGACGCTCCGAGCCTCACAGCGCCGCTTGCCCCGGCCTCGTCGGCCCCGTGCACTAGACTTGCCAGCGTGAGCCGATCCTCCCAACGAACTCAGCGCGACACGCGCAGCCGCCTCGACCCGACCCTGCCCGAGGGTGCCGTTCCCTCCGAGACGGGCCTGCTCGGCCCCCTCGAAATCAAGGCCATCTCCGAGGCGCTCGGCATCCGCCCCACGAAGGTATTGGGCCAGAACTTCGTGCACGACGCGGGCACGGTGCGCAAGATCGTCGCAGCCGGTGGCGTCGAAGAGGGCGACGAGGTCGTCGAGGTCGGCCCCGGCCTCGGCTCCCTGACCCTGGCGCTCCTGGAAGTCGGCGCGCGCGTGCGTGCCGTCGAGATCGACCCGCCCCTGGCTGCCGCACTGCCCGAGACGGTGCGCGCCCGCATGAGCGAGGCCGCCGACCGATTCCACGTGGTCACCATGGATGCCACCGAAATCAGCGGCGTCGACGACTTCGGCGTGGACTGGCCCGCTCCCACGAAGCTCGTCGCGAACCTGCCGTACAACGTGGCCGTGCCGGTTTTGCTCAACATGCTCGAGGCGTTCCCGTCCATCCGGGGCGTCGTCGTCATGGTCCAGGCCGAGGTCGCGGACCGCCTGGCCGCCGGCCCCGGATCGCGCACCTACGGCGTGCCCTCCGTGAAGGCCTCCTGGTACGGCTCGGTCGAGCGCGCTGGCACGATTGGCCGCTCCGTGTTCTGGCCCGTGCCCGGCGTCGATAGCGCGCTCGTGCGACTGACGCGCCTGGAGGCTCCGCGCGGCGACGACTGCCTGCGCCGCGCCACCTTCGAGGTCACCGACGTGGCCTTCGGCCAGCGCCGCAAGACCCTGCGCGCGGCACTCAAGAACTGGGCGGGTGGCCCCGAGGCTTCTGAGGCCCTCCTGTCCGCCGCCGGCATCGACCCGACGCGCCGCGGCGAGACCCTCTCGATCGACGAGTTCGTTGAGCTGGGCCGCGCCGTCATCGAGGCCCGCGCAAACGGTAGCCTCGCGGCGTCGACCGCGGCCCGCTGACGGCCGCCGGTCAGACAATCGGCAGGAAGAAGGAACGCTATGCGTGAAGTGCACGCCAGTGCGCCCGGAAAAGTCAACCTGACCCTGCGCGTCGGCGCGCCCACGCCCGACGGCTACCACCCCCTCGTCACGGTCTTCGAGGCCCTGAACCTGCGCGAAACCGTCACCGTGCGCACCTCCAAGACACCCGGTGTGCGCGTCGAGACGATCGCGTACCTGCCCGACGGCAGCGTCGACGAGGCCACGACCCGCGCCATGGCGGGCCTCGACCCGCAGACCCACCTGGCCGTGCGCGCCGCGCGCGTCCTCCAGCGCCTCGCCGCCGCTGGCCCCTGGGCGTCCACCGCCGCGGGCTTGAGCATCCGCGTCGACAAGCGCGTCCCCGTCGCCGGCGGCATGGCCGGCGGATCCGCCGATGCGGCGGCCGCGCTGGTGGCGTGCAACGAACTGTGGGAGCTGGGCCTGGGCGATGAGCAGCTGCAGGCGATCGGCCGCTCACTGGGCGCCGACGTTCCCGCCTGCCTGGCGGGCGGCATCGCCCTGGGCACCGGGCGCGGGGACCACATGAGCGTCCTGCGCGAGGGGGCGAGGCCGGGGTACAGCATCACTGGGTCGTGCTTCTGTCTGGGGAAGGCCTGTCCACCCCCGAGGTGTTCCGCGAGTTCGACCGTCTCGATGCGGCGGGTGCGCCCGCCCCTGGCCGAACCCACGCCCGAGGAGGTCGCCGCCCTGTGCGGGGGCCCGAGGAGCTGAGCCACTGCCTCGTCAATGACCTGCAGGCGCCCGCCCCTGCGCCTGCGCGCCGAGCTGGCCGAGACTATTGCCGCCGCGCGCGACGCCGGGGCCCTGGCCGTCACCCTGTCCGGGTCCGGCCCGACCGTCGCGGCCCTCGCGCGCGACGCCGAGCACGCCCGCGCGCTCGCGGCCACCCTGAGCGATGCGCCCACGGTCGCGCGCGCGATCCCCACCCACGGGCCCGAGCGCGGTGCCCGCATCGAATCGACGGAGGCCATCTGATGGCGCACCTGCTCGGAACCCAAAACGTCGGCGCCCTCGCTGGGTCGCGCAAGCTCCTCGAAGGGGTCACGGTCGGCCTCGATGACGGCAGCCGCGTCGGTATCCTCGGCCCCAACGGCGCCGGAAAGTCCACGCTCCTGCGCATCGTCGCGGGCACGCAGGAACCCGACGGGGGAGTGGTGACCCGCCGCGACGGCGTGCGCGTCGCCGTCCTCACCCAGACGGACACCCTCGACCCCGAGGACACCGTCATCCAGGCCGTCCACCCCGGCATGGAGGAGTACGAGTGGGCCTCCGACCCGGCTGTGCGCGACATTCACGCGGGGCTCCTCGCCGACATCAACCCCGCCGCCCTCGTCGGCACCCTGTCGGGCGGACAGCGCCGCCGCGTCGCGCTCGCCCGCGTCCTCGCGGCCACCGCCGACATCGTGTGCTTGGACGAGCCCACCAACCACCTCGACGTCGAGGGCGTGGCCTGGCTGGCCGCGCACCTGAACGCCCGCTTCGCCCGCCCCGGCGCGTCCGGCGCGCTCCTGGCCGTCACCCACGACCGCTGGTTCCTCGACGCCGTGTGCGAGCACATCTGGGAGGTCGTCCCCGGCGTCGATCCGGGCGGCGACCGCCCGCAGATCGCTGGGCACGTCGAAATCTACGACGGCTCCTACGCCGCCTACACGCTGGCCCGCGCCGAGCGCATGCGCCAGACGGACGTGGCTGCCGCCAAGCGCGCCAACCTGCTCACCAAAGAGCTCGCGTGGCTGCGCCGCGGGGCGCCCGCCCGTACCTCCAAGCCCAAGTTCCACATCGCCGCCGCCGAGGCTCTCATCGCCGACGTGCCGCCCCCGCGCGACACCGTCGAACTGGTGAAGATGGCGACCGCGCGCCTGGGCAAGGACGTCATCGACCTCGAGGACGTCTCCGTGTCCTTCACGCGCCCCTGACGGCTCGCGCCTGGACATCCTCGAGGGCGTCACCTGGCGCCTGGCCCCCGCCGAGCGCGTCGGCATCGTCGGCGTCAACGGCGCCGGCAAGACGACGATCCTCAACCTGCTGCGCGGCGACCTCGAGCCCACGTCGGGGCGGGTCAAGCGCGGCAAGACCGTCCAGGTCGCCACCCTCTCCCAGGACACGCACGAGCTCGACGCCCTGTCCGACATGCGCGTTGTCGAGGCCGTCGCCGACGTCGCCCAGACCGTCGTCGTGGACGGCAAGGAGGTCAGCGCCTCGCAGATGACGGAGCGCATGGGATTCACTCGGGCCCGCGCCTATACGCGCATCAGCGAGATCTCGGGCGGCGAGCGCCGCCGTCTCCAGCTCATGCGCCTGCTGATGAGCCAGCCGAACGTGCTGCTCCTCGACGAGCCCACGAACGACCTTGACACCGACACTCTGGCCTCGATGGAGGACCTGCTCGACACCTTCCCGGGCACCCTCGTCGTCGTCTCCCACGACCGCTACCTCCTCGAGCGCGTCACCGACCACCAGGTGGCCCTCCTCGGCGACGGCCAGGTCCGCGCGCTACCCGGCGGCGTCGAACAGTACCTGCAGATGCACGCCTCCGGCGACTTCGGGGCCTTCGGTCCGTCCTCTCGCACCGACGAGGCCGGCTCCGCTTCCCGCTCTGCTGCGCCCTCTGCGGCCTCCTCCTCGGGCGAGGAGAGTGCGGGGCAGGGGAGCGCTCGCGGCGGCGTGAGTGACGCTGCGGCGCGTCGCGCGGCCAAGAAGGAAGTGGCCCGCATCGAACGTAAGCTGGAGCGCCTGCGCGCGGAGGCCTCGAACCTGGAGGCGAAGCTGGAGAAGCTGTCGATCCAGGTGGCCACGGACCCCTCGGCGGTCTCCGAGCTGACGAAGGTCTCGGCGGCCCACCAGGACGTCCTGGCGGAAATCGACGAACTGGAGGAGGCCTGGCTCGAGGCCGCCGATTTGCTCGAGTGAGGGAAGCTCTGAGTAGTGGCCGACAGGAGTAGATGCCGCTAATGCTGCAACAGCCGAAGTCTCATCGCCTCATTCACAATCCCTGCCAGCGCGTCGGAATCTCAAAATTATATTTACAGCGCAAATATTGGATCGTGGTTTATTCGGCGGTATTGCGCGGTTCTTGACTGAGAAAAATTCTGAGCAACTCTTTGATAGTGGTCAGATTTTGCTACTATGTGCCCGGGTTCCTTCTAACAAGCGGAACCTAGGAGCGAAGCGGCGCTTCGAGCGCCCTTCAGGGCATGAAAAAGAGGCTTGAGAGTTACATGAAACGCGGACCATTTATCGCCGGAGCAGGCCTGCTCGGCGTCATCGCGCTGGTGCCCGCACTGGTCCCCAGTGCGGTCGCGGCCGACGAGCAGTACGGCGCGACCGTCCCCTACACGCGATACGAGGCCGAGGAGGCGAGCAATGATCTGCGTTCCCGGGGTGATGCTGATGCTTCGAAGTTCAACTCGTTCGTCGGTAACACCGTCGAACTTGGATGGCGAGCGGGCGGCATTGGCCTGTTCGGCGGCGAGGGGCACGTCGTGAAGGACAACCTCATCGTGCGCCCCTGCGCCGAGGAGATCCGCGCGGACTTTGGCCTAGGTGAGGATGCTCTGTCCGGTCGCGGCATCACGCTGCGCGACAACAAGCGCGACGACGAGGGCTGTGGCCACCGAGCAGGCTCAGATCGTCAACCATGTGCTGGTGGGGGATCAGGTCGTGCGCAACGTCCCCGAGACGGAGAACTACAGCCTCTGCTGGTACCAGCGCGACGAGCGTGGCGCTCACGGCACGATCGACCGCTACTGGGTCTCCAAGGCGGACGGCGTGGACATCATGCCCGACATGGAGTACTCCGTCGAGGGTGGCAAGCGCGTCTACAACGTGACCCTCGCTGACCTGCCCCAGTACCCGCCGACGTCGACCGACTTCTCCGGCTCCTACGACTATGTCGCCGATCTGGAGCGCTCGTGGCCGGCTGATGACGGCACGACGATCGTGGTCCGTTTCTGGTTGGCGAAGTGATCGCTTTCTGAGCGACCACTCCGGTCCACAATCGCCCGCGCTGCCCCTTGCTAGCGCGGGAGATTCCTTGCATGAGGGCCGATCGGGCTAGGTTTGCCACACCCGCGCAGCGCAGGCTCACCTATCCGAATTACGCAAAAGAAATGCAGTATTTATTTGCGTAATTGGTGATGGTGTGGATGCGAAAATAGCCCCCGACAGGCGCGCGAGCACCCTTGGAATTTCAACGAAAACTCGACACGTTTGGGATGTGTTGCGAAAAAGGCGTATCACTGGAGTCAACAGCGCGGCCAACCCGGTCGCGACCGGTTACATTTCGGCCCCACGGGGCCACGTTGAAAAGGACACTCCAATGGCAGATATGCCCCGCATCCTCGACTGCTCCGTTACCGACTGCTCCTACAACAAGGAGAAGAGCTGCGGAGCCGCCGCTATCACCGTCGGCTACTCCTCCTCCTGCACGACCTTCATTCCGCTGACCGTCAAGGGTGGCCTCGCCAAGGTCGAAACCTTCGTCGGTGCGTGCCAGAAGGCCGACTGCGCCCACAACAACGCCCTCGAGTGCACCGCCGCCTCCATCTCGGTCGGCGCGGGCACCGCGGACTGCCTCTCCTACGAGGCGCGCTGAGTCTTACTCACTGACGAGGCCGTGGTTGGGATTACCCGCCACGGCCTCGTCGTATGGAAAGTACGGAAAACTCAGCGTCCCTCGCCCGAGCGCACCCGCAGCGTGGGGTGGGGGCGCAGGCCGCGCTGGCCGTTCCAGATGAGGTTGACGACGTGGGCGGCGACCTCGTCCTTCTTCATGCGCCGATCGTCCAGCCACCACTGGCCGACCTGTGCGATGAGGCCGACGAGCATCTGCGCGTACAGGGGAGACCAGGTGACGTCGAAGTCCGAGCGCTTGAACTGTTCGGCGATGATGTGCTCGACGCTGGTCGCCACGTCGCCCATGACCGAGGAGAAGGAACCCGCCGTACGGTCCGAGGGGGCGTCGCGCACGAGCACGCGGAAACCGTCCGTGTTGCGCTCGATGTAGTCGAGCAGGCCCAGTGTCGCGTTCTCCAGGATCAGGCGCGGGCGCTCGGAGGACTCCAGGGACGACTGGAGCGAGGAGATGAGGGCCTGCACCTCGCGGTCCACGATCACCGCGTACAGTCCCTCCTTGCCTCCGAAATGCTCGTAGACCACAGGCTTGGAGACCTTCGCCCGGGCGGCGATCTCCTCGACGCTGGTCGCGCCGAAGCCCTTTTCGGCGAATAGGGAACGCCCCACGGCCACCAGCTGCTCGCGGCGCGCGAAGCCGCTCATTCGTGTCCTCTTCTCAGCCATGCCCCCAGTATCACACGAGGCATGGGTCCGGCAGTGTGGGGAACGCCCAGTGGGCGGGGCCGCGTTTGAAAGCGTGCGAGGGGTGCAGGTATCATCACAGTGGACGCATTCCGCCTTGGTGTAACGGCAGCACAGAGGTTTTTGGTGCCTTTAGTCTAGGTTCGAATCCTAGGGGCGGAGCGACCGGTCCCGATGGGACCGCAGACCCCCGAGGAGGAACATGTCTTGCCCCGCCGCCGTCATCGTCCTGGCCGCAGGTCAGGGAACGCGCATGAAATCTGCCCTCCCCAAGGTTGTCCACCCCCTGTCCGGCCTGTCCATGATCGGACACGCACTGCACGCCGCCCACGGCCTCGACCCCGAGCACCTGGTCGCCGTCGTCCGTCATCAGCGCGACGTCGTCGCCGCCGAAATCGAGCGCGTCCTGCCCAGCGCCATCATCGCCGACCAGGACGAGATCCCCGGCACCGGCCGTGCCGTCCAGTGCGGCCTCGAGGCTCTCGACGCGGCCGTCGATCCCGTCTCCGGCACCATCGTCGTCACCTACGGCGACGTTCCCCTCCTGTCCACGGACACCCTGTCCGAGCTGGTCGCCACGCATGAGGGCGCGGGCCACGCGGTCACCGTCCTGACCTCGCGCGTCGAGGACCCGACCGGCTATGGCCGCATCATTCGCGACGCCTCGGGCACAGTCACGGCGATCGCCGAGCAGCGCGACGCCACGCCCGAGCAGGCCGCGATCAACGAGATCAACGCGGGTATCTACGCCTTCGACGCGGACTTCCTGCGCACCTCCCTGGCGTCCCTGGGCACCGACAATGATCAGGGCGAGGTCTACCTCACCGACGTCCTCGCGGCTGCAGCCCCCGCCGGGCGCACCGCGGGTGCCCTCGAGCTCACCGACCACTGGCAGAGCGCGGGCGCGAACGACCGCGTCCAGCTGGCCGAACTCGGCGCCGAGATGAACCGCCGCATCTGCGAGGGGCACATGCGCGCCGGCGTGACGATCGTCGACCCGGCCTCCACCTGGATCGACGTCGACGTGAGCGTCGGCGCTGACACCACCATCTACCCCGGCACCTGCCTGCGGGGGACAACCACCGTTGGGGCCGGCTGTGAAATCGGTCCTAGCGCCACGCTGATTGATGCGGAAATCGGGGACCGCAGTGTGGTTCCCACCGCGTGGATCGGTCAGGGCTGCGTTGCAGCCGATACGATGGTCACGCCATATAGCACCATCGGCACATTGATCGCGGCGCCTCGCGCCTGATCCAACACAAGGAGAGACAACCGCATGAGCGGACTGGTGACCACCGGAGAGAAGAACCTCGTCCTCGTTTCTGGACGAGCTCACATGGACCTGGCTCACGCCGTGGGCGAGGAAATCGGATGTGGGGTTTCGCCGGTGACGGCCTACGACTTCGCCTCCGGCGAGATTTACGTGCGCTTCAACGAGTCCGTTCGTGGCGCCGATGTGTTCGTCCTGCAGTCCATCGCGGGCGACATCAACAAGTGGCTGATGGAGCAGCTCATCATGATTGATGCTGCCAAGCGGGCCTCCGCGAAGCGCATCACCGTCGTCGCTCCCTTCTATCCCTACTCGCGTCAGGACAAGAAGCACCAGGGCCGCGAGCCTATCTCCGCTCGCCTCATGGCTGACCTGTACCGCACCGCCGGTGCCGACCGCATCATGAGCGTCGACCTGCACGCCTCGCAGGAGCAGGGCTTCTTCGACGGCCCGGTTGACCACCTCTTCGCCATGCCGGTCCTCGTAGACTACGTGCGCGGCCGCGTCGACCTGTCCAACACCGCTGTCGTCTCCCCGGACGCGGGCCGCATCCGTGTCGCCGAGAAGTGGTCGAAGAAGCTGGGTGGCACGCCCCTGGCTTTCGTCCACAAGACCCGCGATACCACGCGCCCGAACGTCGCCGTCGCGAACCGCGTCGTTGGCGACGTTGCCGGCAAGGAATGCGTCCTCGTGGACGATATGATCGACACCGCCGGCACGATCACCGAGGCCATCAAGGTCCTCATGGACGCCGGCGCGAAGAAGGTCATCGTTGTGGCCACGCACGGTATCCTCTCTGACCCGGCGGCCCGTCGCCTGTCCGAGTCCGGCGCCGCCGAGGTTGTCGTCACCGACACCCTGCCGATCCCCGCTGAGAAGCGCTTCGATCAGCTCACCGTCCTCTCCATCGCGCCGCTCCTGGCTCGCGCGATCCGTGAGGTCTTCGAAGACGGTTCGGTCACATCGCTCTTTAACTGAGCGCCTCCCGCTTCACATCCGCCCTCGTCGTGAGGTAACCTATTGGGGTTGCTCCGGCGAGGGCGGATCCGTATCCGCCGTTATCGACAGGGCCTGAATCGAAATGCTGCGCGTTTCCTTCACTCTGCCGACACCGACGCCGGACCTGAGAAACGAAGGAAAGACACATGAGCGACAACCCCGTCCTGCTTGCCGAAGAGCGTTCCGAGTTTGGTAGGGTGCTGCCCGCCGCGCCCGCCGCGCCGGCAAGGTCCCCACGGTCCTCTACGGCCACGGCGCCGAGCCCCGTCACCTGGATGTTCCCGGCCACGACCTCTTCCTCATCGTTCGCGGCACCAAGAACGCGCTCGTTGAGCTGAAGATCGAGGGCAAGACCCAGCTGGCCCCTCGTCAAGGACGTTCAGGTTCACCCCGTGCGCCGCGACATCCTGCACGCCGACTTCCTGGCCGTCAAGGCCGGCGAGAAGGTTGACGTTGAGGTCCCCGTCGTCGTCGTCGGCGAGCCCGTGCCCGGCACCGTCCACTCCGTCGAGGAGTTCACCATCCTGGTGAAGGCCCCCGCCACCTCCATCCCCGAGCACGTTGAGGTCTCCATCGAGGGTGTCGAGGCCGGTACCGCCCTGCACGTCTCCGACCTGTCGCTGCCCGCCGGCGTTGAGGTCGAGCTCGACCCCGAGACGGTCGTCGTGTCCGTCCAGGAGGCCGCCGCTGAAGAGGCCGAGGAAGCCACCGAAGAGGCTGCCGCCGCCGAGGGCGACGCCGAGTGACCCTCGCGTAGCACACGCTTTCCACGAGGGGGCGAGGCTGATGCCTCGCCCCCTCGTCGTATCTGCGATACTTGGGGGCATGAGTGACCTCCACGTGATCATCCCCGCCGGTGGTGCCGGCACCCGCCTGTGGCCGCTGTCGCGCCGCCGCCGCCCCAAGTTCCTCCTCGACCTGGCGGGCACGGGTCGCACCCTCCTGCAGGGCACGGTGGATCGCCTGGAGGAGTCGGCCTCGTCGGTGACCATCGTGACCGGCCAGGCACACCGCGACGGCGTACTCGCCCAGCTGCCCGAGTTCGCCTCGTCGGATAATCGCACCCTCCTCATCGAGCCGTCGGGCCGCGATTCCATGGCCGCCATCGGCCTGGCTGCCTACGTCGTGCGCGAACGCTTCGGGGACGATGCAATCGTCGGGTCCTTCGCGGCCGATCACCTGATCGCCCGCCCCGAGTTGCTGCGCGACGCCGCTGAGACGGCGATCGGCACCGCCCGCGAGGGCTACGTCGTGACGATCGGGCTGACGCCTACCGAGGCCTCGACCGCCTACGGGTATATCGCGCCCGGTCCTGCCCTCTCTGACGGCTCCGGGGAAGCTGAAGCTGAGCGCGGTGCCCGCCGTGTTGCCGAGTTCGTGGAGAAGCCGGACGCCGACACCGCCGCCCGCTACGTGTCGCAGGGATACCTGTGGAACGCGGGCATCTTCATCGTGTCGGCGGGCGTGCTTGCCGCCCACCTGGCCCGCCTGCTGCCCGACATGCATGCGCGCCTGCAGACCATCGCGCGCGCGTGGGGGACCCCCGAGTTCGATGAGGTGCTGGCGGACAACTGGCCGCACCTGACGAAGATCGCCATCGACCACGCGATCGCCGAGCCCGTCGCCGCAGACGGGGAGTGGCTGTCGTTCCCGCCGACGCGCAGCTGGGATGGACCGACCTGGGCGACTTCGAGGCCCCTCACCGGCATTGTCGCGCGCAGCGGCAACCTGGGCGAGGCGCTGCGCGTCGAATCCGACGGCGCGGCCGTCTTCGGCTCCCTCGCGCAGGACGGCGAGGGCCCGCTCGTCGCGCTCGTCGGCGTCCCCGACGTGGCCGTCGCTCTGACCCCCGACGCGATCCTCGTGACGCGCCGCGACAGCGCGCAGTCGGTGAAGGCCGTCGTCGACCAGCTCGCGGACCGGGGTCGCTCTGACCTGCTCTGACGCGGCGTCAACGCGCGGCGTAGAGCGTTCCCAGCAGGGCTTCCACGAGGGGAGGCCGGGGTCGCCGCGCCTGTTCGCTCGGGTGAGGTGCACCGCCCCGCCCGCCGCGTGAGGGTGCCGGGCTGGTAGCGTGTTGGGCAGCAAGAAGCCCCGACGAAAGGCATCACACGTGAACAAGCGGACCATCGTCGCACTCGCAACCACCGCGACCGCGGCCTCCTTGGCCCTCGGAGCTTGCTCGACCACGCCCGCCGCCACCCCCGCAGCCTCCGCGAAGGTCTGCGCGGCCATCTCCGGTGCCCACGGCGACGCCGCGTCGGACCCCGTTGCGACCGCGCTCGCGGGGGCCGCGAATGACGCTTCTGTTGCCTTTGAGGCGGCCAGCGGGCCGGAGGCTCCGGCCTCGCTCGTGACCTCCGGCTGCACGCTGATCGTGGGCGCGGACTCGACCATGGCGGCCTTCGTCTCCGAGGCTGCGCGCTCCAATCCGAAGGTTCGCTTTCGCCCTCGTGGGTGCCTCCTTCGTCGACCCAAGGGCGGTGCGACCTCCCTGAAGAACGGCTCGATCGTCGACGTGGATGCCTCGCAGGCCGCATACCTGGCGGGTTACGCTTCCGCGGGCATGACGACGACGGGCACGCTCGCCGTCGTCGGCGGAGAGCGCGACAACGTCACCAGCTCGCAGATGTCCGCGTTCTCCGAGGGCGTCGATGCCTACAACCCGGCCAACGGCACGTCGATCACCGTGCTCGGCTGGAATCCCGTGACGAGCGACGGCACGTACGCGGGCAGCGCCGATGAGGTGCGCACGGCGACCGCCGACGCGATCTCTCGGGGCGCCGACATCATCGCTCCCTTCGCCGGTGAGGCCAACGAGGGTGCCGCGCGCGCCGTCACCGAGGCCGCCAACCCGACCGTGCGCCTCGTGTGGTCGGGCCTGACGAAGGATGACCTGAAGGGCCTGACCCGCGACGAGGCCCAGTCGGCTGAGACCGCGCCGATGCCCGGCCAGTCCGGCACCCCGGCGGCGCAGCAGGTGGACACACAGTCCTTCGCGGACGCGTTCAGCTACATCCAGATCTCCGACGAGGTCCGCTCCGCCATTGGCGCTCCCGTGCTGACGGGCGTCGTCGTCGATTACAAGGACGCGATGGACACCCTCATCGCGCAGGCCTCCGCAGGTGAGAAGGCCTCCGTCGTGCCGGTGTCCCTGGCCTCGGGCGGCGTGATCCTCACCGGCTTCGGTGCCTACACGCCGATGCTGTCTTCCGAACTCAAGCTGGGCCTGTCCGACATGGCCGGCCAGATCGAGACGGGCGGCATGGTCATCTCCACGCCCTTCGACGTGTGAGCTGACTGCGCAGACGGCAGTGCCCCGGGGATGCGTCCCCGGGGCACAACTCGTGAGGCCTCAGGCTCCCAGCACTGCCAGCGCAGCTCCCGCGCACAGGCCGTCCGCGTCGAGCACGAAGGCCGGGTCCACGCAGTACAGGCCCGGGCCGGTGGGAGTGGCGGGGGAGGTGCTGAGCGCTCCCGTCAGCGCGGTGCGGACCCTGCTCCTCGGGCACCGAGGCGCTCAGGGCGCGCCCATCCGTGGAAATACTCAGAGAGAGGGCAGCGCCCTCCTCGACGACCGGCACGCCCAGGCGCTCCAGGAGAGTCGCCAGCAGCCCCGAGGCCTCGTCGACCGACACGGAGGCCGCGCGCGGGCCGGAAGGGGCCAGGGAGGCGATGCGCGATGCGCAGCGGTCCACGTACGCGCCGATCATTCCGTCGCCCACGGACTCCCAGCCTCCCTGCGAGCGGGGGAGGGACGAGCCGTCCCCGCACGTTGCACCGGCCTCGTCGATGAGGGACAGCTCAGCGTCGGGGGCCAGCGCGCCCTCGCGCGAGCGGGTCGATCGCGCGCCCGCCCAGGTAGATGAGCGCCTCGCCCGAGGCCCTCACGTAGACCGCGCCATCGGCCATCACCATGCGCACCGAAAAAGCCGTCAGGGGAGCGGGAAGCGCCCGCGGCATGAGCAGGGCGTGCCCGCCGGATGCTTCGATGATCGCCGCGCCGTCGCGCGCCGCGTCCTGATTCTCAGGGGTTTCGTAGCCGACGATCAGGCGGAAACGGCCGCCGGTGCGCGCGGACAGGAAGGAAGCGATACCCGCAAACAGCAACGGGCTTGCACAGCGTGTCATGTGTTGAGGGTAACACTTCGGGTGATCCGTGCAAAAACGGGTATCAGGAACGAGGCAGGGGCTCGCCCTCGGGAGGCGGAGGAGGGACGCAGGTGGGGGAGTGCGCCGCTATCCTGGAGGCATCCACGAAGGAGGAACCATGCAGCTGACGAACCTGACGGACCCGGTCGAGCTCACGCGCCAGATGATCGATATTCCATCGGTGTCGGGAGACGAAGGGCCCCTGGGTGACGCCGTCGAGGCGGCCCTGCGCGGCGCCGGATTCGGATCGGTCCCGTCCCTGGAGATCCTGCGCGATGGGGACGCCGTGCGCGCGGACCCGGCTTGGCCTCGATCAGCGCGTGGTTCTTGCTGGGCACCTCGACACCGTGCCTATCGCGGATAACGTTCCCGGTCGCTTTGAGGAGCGCGACGGGGCCACGGTCCTGTGGGGGCGAGGCGCGGTCGACATGCTCGGCGGCTGCGCGGCGGCGCTCGCGCTCGCGTGCGAGGTCGGTGCCGTCCTCCGTTCCGGGAGACGAGGCCGCGCTGAGCACCGATGTCACCTGGATCTTCTACGACCACGAGGAGGTCGCCTCCCACCTCAACGGCCTGGGGCCGCGTCCAGCGCAACCACCCCGAGTGGCTGGCGGGGGACCTGGCGCTGCTGGGCGAGCCCACCGCCGCCCACGTGGAAGGCGGCTGCACTGGGACGCTGCGCGTCATCGCGCACTTCCCGGGGCGTGCCTCGCACTCGGCGCGCGCGTGGATGGGCGTCAACGCGATCCACGCGATGGCCCCCGTCATCGAGCGCATCGCCGCCTCACGGAAACCCCGTCGTCATGGTCGATGGCCTCGAATTCCGCGAATCCCTGTCGGTCGTGCGTGTCGAGGGCGGCATCGCCAACAACGTGATTCCCCGAGGCCGCGTCGATGACCGTCAACTACCGTTTCGCCCCCTCGATGCGCGCTGACGACGCCCTGGAGTGGGTGCGCGGCATCTTCGAGGGTACGGGTGCCACGATCGACGTCGACGACCTGTGCGAGGGGGCCAGGCCGGGCGCGGACTCCGACGTCGCCCAGCGCTTCCCGTCGGTTGCCCGCCAGGTCGCGGCACTCGCGGGGCGAGGGAGCTGCGGCTGAGCGCGAAGGTCGGCTGGACCGACGTCGCGCGCTTTCACCCAGGTCGGCGTGCCCGCCATGAACTTCGGGCCGGGCGACCCGCTGTTGGCGCACACGCGCGACGAACATACGCCCGTATCCGATATCGTGAAGGTACACGACACGCTGCGCGCGTTCGTGCTCGCGTAGCTGGCACCGACGCCGGCACTACACAGGAGGCATGACCATGACCAAGCCGACGCACACCTACCGCCGTGGATCCGTCGTCCTGCGAGGCGACCAGATCCCGCGCATGACCTCGGACGCATCGCTGCTCCAGTCCGACCAGAGCGCGGATTGGAAGCACGAGGACCCGTGGCGGGTCCTGCGCATCCAGTCCGAGTTCGTCGAGGGCTTCGAGGCCCTCGCGGAGGTCGGTCCGGCCATCTCGGTGTTCGGCTCCGCTCGTACCCGCCCCGACGATCCCCTTTACGCGTGTGCGCAGTGCATCGGCGAGCTCCTCGTGGATCGCGGCTACGCGGTCATCACGGGCGGTGGCCCGGGCATGATGGAAGCGGCGAACCGCGGTGCCTGGGAGGCCGGCGGCACATCGATCGGCCTGGGGATCGAGCTGCCCCACGAGCAGGGCTTGAACCAGTGGGTGAACCTGGGCGTTAACTTCCGCTATTTCTTCGCACGTAAGACCATGTTCGTCAAGTACTCGCAGGGATTCATCGTGATGCCCGGGGGGTTTGGGACCATGGATGAGCTCTTTGAGTCCACGACCCTCGTGCAGACGGGGAAGATCCGTTCCTTCCCGGTGGTCCTCGTGGGGACCGACTACTGGTCGGGCCTGGTCGATTGGATCCGCTCCTCGATGGTTGATGCCGGCATGATTTCGCCTGGTGACGTGAACCTGCTGCGCGTCGTGGACGATCCGGAGGAAGCGGTGTGCCTAGCGGTGGATGCCTAGTAGTTTCGCACCCATTATGCGGGTGATATGTGCTGTCAAACGCCTGTTATCACGGGCCTAATTAATCGAATGGCCTATTTTTCTTTGATTACTCTTTGCGATGTGTTAAGGAAAAATGGCGCTTATCCGGTAAAATAGGTATGTTACCCCGCCTGAAGAGGCGCGGGCATAACTCTGAGAAGGAGTACTCTCATGGCAGCAATGAAGCCTCGCACGGGGGATGGACCCCTCGAAGTCAGTGCCGAAGGGCGCGGTATCGTCATGCGAATTCCCAGCGAAGGGGGCGGGCGGCTCGTCATCGAGCTGAACGCGCAGGAGGCGGCGGAACTCGCCGAAGCTCTCGGAGCGGCCATCTGACACACAACAAGACTGCGGCGGAACAGGATCTCCTGTTCCGCCGCTTGTTCGTGAATGGGGTGCTCAGCGCTTGACGGCGACCGCCAGACCGTCGCCGACGGGCAGCAGTGCGGGCACGAACTCATCGGAGTCACGCAGGTAATTGACGACCTCGCGGGCGACGACGGTGAGCGCGTCGCGGCGAGCGGGGTCAGCCACCTGGTCGCGCCACAGGGCGTGCACAAAAGCGATCGTCCCACCGGGACGCAGGATACGCACCGCGTGATCGAGGTACTGGGGGGTTTCCTCCAGGTCACCATCCAGGACGACCATGTCGTAGCCGCGAGCAGCCATGCGCGGCAGAACGTCAAGGGCGCGCCCGGCGATGAGGCGCGTGCGATGCGACGACAGGCCGGCGGCAGCGAAGTTGCGGCGCGCGTGGCCCAGCAACTCAGATTCGGAGTCGATCGTCGTGAGGACACCGTCGGTGGCCATGCCGTCCAGCAGCCACAGGCCGGACACGCCCGCGCCCGTGCCCACTTCCAGGACCGCGCGTGCGCCGGAGACGGCCGCCAGCATGCGCAGGGCGGCACCGGTGCCGGCGGACACAGGGGAAGCGCCCATTTCGGTAGCGACGGCGCGTGCGGCGGTCAGCGCATCGCTTTCCGCCACGTAGTCCTCGGTGTACACCCACGTCTGGGCCTTGTCCGCCATCGCTTTTTTTCCTCACTCGTGTTTGGTCGCCTGGGTGAGGTACGCCTGAGCGTTGATGCCTCCCCAGGCATCAGGGTACAGGCGAGGATGCACAAGGGCGCGCTGGCGCTCCGACAACACGCGAAAACCCTCACCTGACAAGCAGACGAAACCCCGGCCTCGTCGGCAAGGACGAGGCCGGGGCGAAGCCGCGTTGGCTCAGTGCTGGATGGGGGAGACCCCGAGGGGGCGGCCAGCCAGGCCGCGGTTCGCCGAAGAGAGTTGCTTGGCGAGGGCCGTGAGCCCTCGGCGGCAGGACCCGAGGCGACGGCGACGGGCTCGCCGCGGTCGCCACCCTCGCGCAGCGCGATGTCGATGGGCACCTGGGCCAGTAGCGGCACGGAGTAGCCCAGCTGCGCGGTCAGGCGTTGCGAGACGGACTCGCCGCCGCCCACACCGAAGATCTCCAGGCGCGAGCCGTCGGGCTGGGGCAGGAACGACATGTTTTCGACGACGCCGATGACCTTCTGGTTCGTCTGCGAGGCGATGGAACCGGCGCGCTCAGCGACCTCGGCGGCCGCGACCTGCGGGGTCGTCACGACGAGGATCTCCGAGTTGGGTAGCAGCTGCGCGATCGAGATCGCGACGTCGCCCGTGCCCGGAGGCATGTCGATGAGCAGGACGTCCAGGTCGCCCCAGAACACGTCCGCGAGGAACTGCTGGAGGGCGCGGTGGAGCATGGGGCCGCGCCAGATGACGGCCTGGCCGTCGGGCACGAACATGCCGATTGAGATGACCTTGACGCCGCCGGCGCCCACGGGCGGGATCATCATGCCGTCGATGACCTGCGGGTCGTGGTCCACGCCGAGCATGCGCGGGATTGAGAAGCCGTAGATGTCCGCGTCCATGACGCCGACCTTGAGGCCCTGAGTGGCCAGCGCGGCGGCCAGGTTCGCGGTCATGGAGGACTTGCCGACGCCGCCCTTACCGGAGGTGACGGCGATGACGCGCGTGAGGGAGTCAGGGCGGGCGAAGGGAATCTCGCGCTCGGGGCGACCGCCGTTGAGCTTCTCGCGCAGCGCCTTCTTCTGGGCCTCGTCCATGACGCCCATCTCGACGGATACGTTCTCGACGCCCTCGAGGGCACCCACGCGCTCGGTGACGTCCTTGGTGATCTGGGTGCGCAGGGGGCATCCGGCGGTGGTGAGCAGGACCTTGACGGCGACGGATGAGCCGTCGATCGTGACCAGGTCGGGGGTCACCATGTTGAGGTCGGTGATGGGGCGGCGGATCTCGGGGTCGATGACCTGGCCGAGAGCCTCCATGACGGAATCAAGCGTGACTGGCATGGACTCCACTCTACTGGCCGGTGTGCCCATCTTCTAGGGGACGAAAGGCACCATCGGCCTCGACCTCAGCCTCCGCCTCGTTCGACGAGGCGTTGGCCGCGTCCGCGGCGATCTCCGCGCGCAGGTCCTCGAGCATGTCGCGCAGCTCGGAGCGCACGAAGTCGCGCGTGGCGACGTCCTGAAGCGCCAGGCGCAGGCCGGCGATCTCGCGGGCGAGGTACTCGGTGTCGGCGAGGTTACGCTCCGCGCGAAGGCGGTCCTGCTCGGCCACGACGCGGTCGCGGGCGTCCTGGCGGTTCTGCGCGAGCATAATCAGCGGGGCCGAGTACGAGGCCTGGGTTGAGAACGCGAGGTTCAGGAGGATAAAGGGGTAGGGGTCCCAGGCCGCTTTCTCGCTGATGCCGGCGAGCAGCAGGTTTGCGCCGATCCACGCGATGACGAAGATCGTCATGTAGAGGACGAATTTGGGCGAACCCATGAAGCGGGCGGTGGCTTCGGCGAAGCGGCCGAAGCCGTCGCCGCTGCCCGACGAGCGGCGGAAGAACCACCGACGCTTGTCGATTGGGTTATCCAGGCGATCAGCCATCGATGCTCCTTGCCATCATGCGGTCGGTTACGTCGTCGTCGAAGTCTCGCCAGTCCTCGGGCAGCAGCTCGTCGAGGATGTCGTCGACCGAGACGGCGCCGTGCAGGTGACCGTCCTCGTCGACGACGGGCAGGGACCGTCAGGTTATAGGTTGCGAGCAGACGCGTCACGGTCGCGATGTGCGCGTTGGGGTCCACGGACTCGATGTCGCGGTCCAGGATCGTGCCGAGCAGCGTCTGCGGGGGCTCACGCAGCGCGCGCTGGATGTGGACCATGCCCAGGTACCGTCCGGTCGGGGTCTCCTGGGGCGGGCGGGCGATGAAGGCGACGGTCGCGATCGAGGCCGGATGTCCTCGCGTCGCACGGCCGCGAGCATCTGCGCGACGGTGGCGTTGAGGGCCGAAAAATGACGGGCTCGGTGGTCATGAGCGAACCGGCGGTCGACTCGTCGTAGGTCATGAGTCGACGCACGTCCTCGGCCTCTTCGGGCTCCATGAGGGCGAGCAGAGACTGAGCCTTCGCGGCGGGCAGCTCGGCGACGAGATCAGCCGCGTCGTCGGGCTGCATGACGTCCAGGACGTCGGCGGCTCGGGCGGCTTCCAGCGCGGAGACGATCGCGATACGGTCGTCGTTACCCAGCTCCTCGAGCACGTCGGCGAGGCGCGCGTCCGTCAGCTGCATGGCGACCGCCATCTTGCGGTCCTGGGGGAGCGTGTGCATGAAGTCCGCCAGGTCCGCGGGGCGCATGTCCTCCGTGTACTGCACGAGCGCGGTCGCCGCCTGGTTGGTGTCGGTCTTGAGCAGGCCGGACACCTCGGACACGTCCACGGTGAGGGTCTCGCCGCTGCGCGTGAAGCCGAGGGAGGAGGTGCGCACGCGCTGGACGTGCAGGGTGGAGATCACCCAGTCCTTGGGGCGGCGCTGGCGCATCGCGACGTCGAGGATGCGCACCTGCCCTGAGCCGTCGTTCATCGTGACGACGCGGTCGAAGAGCTCGGAGAGCACGAGCGTCTCGATGGGGCGCTGCGTGAAGGAGCGGATGTTGAGTAGGCCCGTCGTGATGACGGAGCCGGATTCGATCGAGGTCACGCGGGTGAGCGGCAGGAAGACGCGCTTACGCGGGCCGACCTCGACGACGAAGCCGATGACGTTGGCCTCGGATTTCAGCCGAAAGATGACAACGACATCGTGAATCTTGCCGACCTGGTCGCCTAAAGGGTCGAAAACACTGGTGCCAGCGAGCTTCCCGATGTAGACGCGGCGGCCCTTGGTGCCTAGCTCAATAGATGCAATGCTCACTCTTCCATCTTAGGCTGGTGACCACAGATGCGTACTGATGAGCCGGTCGCTGCATGAACAATGCGTTCCATGCCACCGAGGCCGGGGACGAAGGAGAAGAAATGGCTGTCGACGGACCCGCAGATGCCCACGGGCACCGAGGTCGCCTCGTACGAGACCCTACGCGCAGGCCCGCGCCGGTGTCGACTTCCTGTCGGATGCCGGCTTCGACGTTTCCGCGATCACGATTGTCGGCTCTGACCTGCACCTCGTCGAACGCGTCAGCGACGCCTGACGATCGCCCGCGCGTCCCTCTCCGGGTGCCTCCAGCGGCGGCCTGTGGGGAGCCCTGGGCGGCATGCTCACGTCCGCCGGGCAGAACGCGGGCGGAACGGGTTCGTGGGTTGCCGGCGGCATCGTCGTCGGCGCGCTGGTCGGCATGGCCCCCGTCCGCCCCTGTCTTTCATCATTCGCGGACGCAGCCGCGACCTCGTGTCCTCTCAGCAGGTTGTCGCGCAGCGCTACGCGGTCCTGGCCTCGGCTGACATCGACCGCGCCTATCAGATCCTGCAGCGCACCCCCGGCAACCGTGCGCGCGTCGTCCGCCCGCGTACGGAGCAGGCACGCACCAAGAAGGATTCCGTCGGTTTCTTCCCCGACGGCCGCCCCCGCTTCGGTGCGGCGACCAAGGATGGGGAGGTGCCCGGCGGATACGAGGACGCCCCGGCCTCGTCCCCGACAAGGACCAGACCGAGGCGTAACCTCAGCGTCTGCGCGCGGCTCAGCGCGACTGAACGCGCGCGATCCACTCGACGTCCGCGATCGCGCGCGGGATGTCCTCGGAGATGCGCGTGACCGTGCCGTCGGCGTTCACCACGACGTCGTCCTCGATGCGCACGCCGATGCCCCGGTACTCCTCGGGGATCAGCAGGTCGTCGGCGCGGAAGTACAGGCCTGGCTCGATCGTGAAGACCATGCCCGGCTCCAGCAGCGCGCCCTGGTAGAGCTCCGCGCGCGCCTTCGCGCAGTCGTGCACGTCCAGGCCCAGGTGGTGGCTGGTGCCGTGCGGCATCCAGCGGCGGTGCTGCTGGGTCCCTCGGGGGACAGTGACTCTCGGGGTGACGGGCAGGATGCCCCACCCATGCAGGCGGGCGGCGATGACTCGTCATGGCGGCGTCGTGCACGTCCTGAAGCGGCAGCCCGGCTCGTTGGCGCGTGCCAGGGCGGCCTCGCAGGCGTCGAGGACAGCCTGGCAGACGCGGGCCTGACCTCGGTGAAGCGGCCGTTGACGGGCAGCGTGCGCGTGATGTCAGCCGTGTAGAGGGAGTCGACCTCGACGCCGGCGTCGACGAGCACCAGGTCGCCCTCACGCACCTCGCCGTCGTTGTCGATCCAGTGCAGGGTGTTCGCGTGGTTGCCCGAGGCCGCGATAGTCTCGTAGCCCTCGCCGTTGCCCTCCTCGCGGGCGACGGCCGCAAACGCGCCCTCGATGACGCGTTCGCCGCGACGGTGGCCCACGGCGCGGGGCAGGACGCGGATGATGTCCTCGAAGCCGGCCTTGGTGACCTCGACCGCGCGAATCAACTCGTCGAGCTCGAAAGCATCCTTGATGAGACGGATTTCGGAGAGGCGCTCCTCGAAACGCTCGTCGTCCCTGCGGGCCTCCTCGCCTGCCGGCAGCCCGGCCTGGGTGCGCACCTCGTTGACCATCGCCTCGACGTGTCCATCAACGCCGCGCACGATGCGCAGCTGAACGGTCCCGGCGTCCTTCGCCAGCACGTCGCGCAGCGTGTCGATGTGGCGGGTCTCCAGGCCGGTCTGCGCGCTCAGCTCCTCGAGCGAGGGGCGCGCGCCCACCCAGAATTCGCCGTAGCGGGCGTCCGCGTAAAACTCCTTGGAGGAACGCGAGGCGCGGGGCTTGAAGAAGAGCAGGGAAGTGTGGGTGCCGTCCTCGTTCGGCTCCAGCACCAGGACGGTGTCCGGCTCCTTCTCGCCGCCCAGGCCCGACAGGTGTGCGAATGCGGAGTGCGCGCGGAAACGGTAGTCGCAGTCGTTGGAGCGGACCTGTAGGGGCCCTGCGGGCACGACGAGGCGCTCACCCGGGAAGGGGGCGCCGGCCTTGAGGGTGCGGTCGGCCACGAAGTCGGCGACGCGCTCGCGCTCGGGCAGTTCGGAGGGGCGAGGCCCCCATCCGGAGCCGATGAAATCGCGGAAGGCGGAGGACTGGGGCTGACGGGAGCGGTTTTCGCCTCGATCGGCCATGGACTGGGAAGCTTCTTCACTCATGGCCACCATTCTACGGCTCTCGGCGCCTCGGGCGGGCCCTGATGGTCATGAGAAACCCCGGCCTCGTGTCCCCTGTGGCGCGCTGCGCCGGGAACGAGGCCGGGGCCGTGTCGGGTGGAGGAGGCTCAGTCCCTGAGAGTGAGCCTCCGGCGATGGACAGATCCATCCACCGCTTGAAATCCGCGCCGCGCTTGCCCTGCGAGAGCAGGAAGACGGTCTTGGCGTAGAGGGCCTCGAGCGTCATGTCGTGCGCGCCGATCACACCCAGCTGCGCCAGGGCGTTGCCGGCCTCGTAGTGGCCGAGCATGACCTCGGACTGGTAGCACTGGGAGGCGACGATGATCGGCACCTCGGCCTGTGCGAGCTCGGACAGGACGTCCACGAGGCCCGGCTCGGACGCGGGGATGTTACCCACGCCGAAGGTGCGCAGGATGAGAGCGTCCGGGTGGGGCGTCGTCATCGCGCGCAGGCGCGCGGCGCTCATGCCGGGCACCACGTCGATGACGGCGACGTCCTGGCGCGTGTACGGGCTCGGATCCTGCCAGCCGGTGCCCGCGCTCGGAGCCCCGTACCAGCGCCATGGGGCACCCGTGCGCGCCATGGGGGACACGGAGGGCGACTCGAAGCCGCGGAACGCCCACGACGAGGTCTTGGTGGCGCGGTTGCCGGCCAGGAGCTTGTGCCCGAAGAACAGCATGACTCCGCGGGCGTGGCGCGAAATCGCGGCGCGCAGCGCACCCGTGACGTTCGCCGACGCGTCCGAGCCGACCACGCCGAGCGGGTACTGGGAGCCGGTCAAGGACGACCGGCTTTCCCATGCTCGCCAGCGCGTAGGACAGGGCCGCAGCCGAGTAGGCCATCGTGTCCGTGCCGTGCAGGACCAGGAAGGCGTCGGCCGTCTCGGCGTGCGCGTTGATGTCGTCGATGATGGCCTGCCAGTCCTCGGGGGTAGCCTCCGAGGAGTCGATGAGCGGGTCCAGCGTCGACATCGTGATGTTCGAGGCCAGCTCGATGCCCTCCAGCTGGGAGCCGAACCAACCCTGCAGGTCAGCGCCGGGACGCAGCCCCTCGGGAGAGTCGACCATGCCGATCGTGCCACCGGCATACGTGACGTGAAGACGCACTGTTCGTCCTTTCTTACTCGCCCGCCACCAGGGTTTCCTCGCCCTGCAGCGAGGCGGCGGCCTCGTCGGTCAGGTTACCGACGCGCCCGCGCACGTAGTACCAGCCAGCGGCCATGAGGATGACGACCACGCCGAAGAGCGCGAGGGTCCAACGGCCCGACTCGGAGGTGACGTTGGAGGCCACGACGACCGCGAAGAAGAGCAGCGCCAGGTAGTTGGTGTAGGGGGCACCGGGCATGCGGAATTCGGGGCGCGCTTCCTCGCCGCGCTTGACCTTGCGCAGGAACGCCAGGTGCGAGATGAGGATCATCGCCCAGGTGCCGGCGATGCCGATGCCCGCCAGGTCCATGACGATGTTGAAGGCATTCTCCGGAACGAAGGCGTTGAGCAGAACGCCGAGAAGACCCAGCGACGCGGTGATGATGATGCCGCCGTAGGGGACGTGGTTCTTGTTGAGGCGAGCCGCGAAGCGAGGGCCTTCGCCCACGAGCGCCATCGAGCGCAGCGTGCGGCCGGTCGCGTACAGGCCGGCGTTGAGCGAGGACAGAGCGGCGGTCAGGACGACGACCTGGATGATGTCGCCCGCGTGAGGCACGCCGAGGCCGGAGAAGAACGTCGTGAAGGGAGACTCATTCGACGAGTAGGCGTTGTAGGGCAGCGCTAGGGCGAAGAGAACGACGGAGCCGACGTAGAAGAAGAAGATACGGATGACCATCGAGTTGATGGCCTTGGGCAGGATCTTCGCGGCGTCCTTGGCCTCGCCCGCCGCGACGCCCACCATCTCGGTGCCGCCGAAGGCGAAGACGACGCCCAGCGTGAGGGCGAAGACGGGGGCCAGGCCCTCGGGGAACCAGCCGCCGGACTCGGAGATGTTGTGGACACCCGCGGTGTACTCGCCGACGGGCGACTGCGTGAGGATCGCCCAGATGGCGACGCCCATGAAGATGAGGATCGTCGCGACCTTGATCATCGCGAACCAGAATTCGGCCTCGCCGAAGGCCTTGACGCTCATCATGTTGAGGACGAACACGAGGCCCAGTGCGACGAGGGCGATCACCCACTGAGGGACCACCTTGAACATGTTCCAGTAGTGCATGTAGAGCGCCACGGCGGTGATGTCGGCCATGACCGTGACCGCCCAGTCCAGGAAGAAGAACCAGCCGGTGATGAACGCGCCCTTTTCGCCCAGGAACTCGCGGGCGTAGGACACGAACGCGCCCGAGGAGGGACGGCGCACCGCCAGCTCGCCGAGTGCGCGGACCATCAGGAACGCGAAGATGCCGCACACCGCGTAGGCGAAAGCCAGAGCGGGGCCGCCCTGGGCGAGACGACCGCCCGCGCCTAGGAACAGGCCGGTGCCGATCGAACCGCCGATCGCGATCATCTGGATGTGTCGGTTTTTTTCAGAGCCTTTGTTGTACCCGGCGTCTCCGGCGTCAGTCGCGGTGGACACCTGGGTCTGGTCCTTGTCAGACACGCGTGTACTCCAATCGGTGTTGAGGGAGGCCAAATGGCCGTGTGATGTCAGTTTCCTACAGCGGGCAGCCCGCCGCCGCAGGTGGGAGGTTAGTCAAAAACGATGGTGTTAAGGCGGGAGAACGTGCAGACGACAAGGTCAAATTCAAGCAAATACGGGCTCTTTGGTGAGGCGCGTGGCACTCGCGGGAGGTGTTCACCCGCGCGGTTGTGTGATGGGATTAATGGGGTAATCTCAAATGGTGAAGCGAATTGACCCCCACACCCATAGCGCGTATTCAGACGGGACGGATACGCCCACGCAGCTCCTGGCCATTGCCGCGCAGGCCGGGCTGGATGCCATCGCGCTGACGGACCACGACACGACGACCGGCTGGGACGAGGCCGCGGCCGCCGTCGCGCACACCGGCGTGAGCCTCATTCGGGGCGCCGAGATGTCGTGCTCGTCCTCGGGGATCACCGTGCACCTGCTGGCCTACCTTTTCGACCCGGCCAACCCCGGCCTCGTCGATAATTTCCGGCGCACGCGAGAGGACCGTGAGACGCGCGCCGTGCGCATGGTCGAGAACCTATCGGCCGACTACCCGATCACGTGGGAGGAGGTGGCCGCCTTCGCGCCCGAGGGTGGCCCCGTGGGGCGCCCGCACATTGCCGACGCGCTCGTCGCCGCCGGAGCCTTCCCCGACCGCAGCGCCGCCTTCGTTGCGGCCCTGCACCCGTCGGGCCCCTACTACGTGCATCACTGGGCACCCGACCCGGTCGAGGCCGTGCGATGCGTGCGCGAGGCCGGGGGAGTGCCGGTCCTGGCCCACCCCCGCGCTCGCAAGCGCCAGCGCCTGCTGCCCGAGGCCGTCATCGCCGACATGGCGGCGGCCGGACTCTTCGGCATCGAGCGCGACCACCGCGACCACGCTCCCGAGGATCGCGCTGACGTCGAGCGCATGGCCCGCGAGATGGGCCTGGCGGTGTTCGGCCCTCCGACTACCACGGGACGGGCAAGCCGAACCGCATCGGCGAGAACACGACGGATCCGCAGGTGATCGCCGAGGTTATCGCGCAGGGCGCTATCGAGGTGGTCGAGCCGTGAGCCTCTTCGACGTCACACTCTTCGCGACTGCCTTCGCGACGCTGACGGTCATCATGGACCCCATCGGGACCGTGCCCGTCTTCCTGGGCCTCACCGCCCGGTACTCCCAACCCAAGCAGCGCCGCGCTGCCATCCAGGCAACCTCCGTCTCCTTCGGCGTCATCCTGACCTTCGCGATCCTGGGCGGGCAGATCCTGCGGCTCCTTCACATCTCGATGGAGGCGCTCCAACTCTCTGGCGGCGTCCTGCTGTTCCTCGTCGCCATGGAGCTCCTCATGGGCACGGACTCGTCCTCTCCAGATACGGGGGACGAGGGCGTCAACGTCGCGCTCGTCCCGCTGGGCACGCCGCTGCTCGCAGGACCCGGCTCGATCGTCGCCGTCATGGTGGCCGTCGGGCAGGCGGGCACGAACGTGGGATCGTGGATCGCTGTCATCGTCGCCGTCGTTCTCGCGCACATTGTCATGTGGCTGACGATGCGTTTCTCGCTGATGCTGTCCAGGATGCTCGGCCCCGGCGGCATCATGCTGCTGACAAAGATCTCCGGCCTGCTGCTGGCCGCCATTGCGACGCAGCTCATCATGGAGGGAATCTTCCAGTTCATCGCGACCGCCAAGCTGTCCTGACCTGGCAGTTTTCCGCCGTGGTTGGGTCGATCGAGGCCCCGAGACATAGTGAGGCGCGACTCGCCGATGCGCGATTTTTGAAAATCTGTGCGTAATGGTCAGGAAGTGTTGTAGGGCAGTCGAGAACGCCGTGACGCAACACGGCCCGTACTGGTCAGGGTCACGCATTCATCCCTCACCACATTCATTCCAGGAGAAACAATGAAGAAGACGACCTCGTCTTTGTTCGCCGCCACCGCGGCGCTCGGTCTGATCGCCGCTTCGGCAGGTGTCGCTTTCGCCGCCGAGGCCCCCACCACCGAGTAGCCCTCGAACCCGGCCACTGACGCCCCCACCACCAACCCGGCCGACGACAACACCGGTGGCTCCGCTGAGACGCCGGCTCCTTCCAACGACTCTTCGGTCTCCGCCGCCGATCAGGGTGGCGCTGGCGCGGCCTCCGGCCCCGTTGGCACCACCGGCGTGACCACCCGCGGCCAGATCTCGACCGGCAACGGCCCGGCCCCCGTCTCCGCTCGTGGCGGCATCCGCAACATGAACGCTCCGGCCGGTACTCCCGCCGCTTCGAACCCGACGCTGGCCAACACCGGCCCGTCGCTTCGACGCCGCTGGCGCTGGCGTTATTGCGCTGGGCCGGTGGCGTGCCCCTGGTGGTTGCTCGCAAGCGCCACTGAGGCATCTTCGCTCGATAAGTAACGCGGGCCCGCTCGATACGAGAGGGCCCGCGTTTTGTTCTAGTTTGCGCTGATCGTCCCTCATTTGTGCACGAACGTGCAGTTGAAAACCGTGAATTTGCACCGAAAAATCATCGTTTCGCCTTGAAAATGATGCGTGCATCACATGCACAATGGAACTACCGAAAGTCACCATGAATTGAGCCCTCATGATGAACTGAGGATGAAAGTGGCACCACTCATCAAGAGAGGTGCCACTTTCCTGTTATGCGTCCCCGTGGAGCGTGCCCCCGCAGGGACGCGCTCCCTGCGGGGACAATCCGTCAGTGCTGGCGACGGCGCAGAGCCAGAGCTCCAGGCCCGCCAGTCCAGCGCGATGGCCGTACCGGCCAGCATCGGGTGTCAGCGCCCGTGCGAGCAAGGCTGCCGCTCGGGTCGTGAAGGGTAGAAGCAGGGGCGTCGGCTCGGGGATCGGGGAACTGACGGTGCCGGCGTGGTCGGCTCCCTCCGTGGGAACCGTGCACTCGCTGTCCCCTGCCGGTCAGCCAGTTGTGCAGGACGATCGGGCCAGGATCGGGGACCCCTCGAGGGTCTCGCCGGTCAGGGTATCGTTGATGTTGAAGGAGAAAGCGGAGTTGGCCGGCATGTGCTCGATCGTCACAGTGATGGTCTTGCCGTCCTCGCTGGCCTTGATCTCGCCCAGGCCCTCGACGGTGTTCGTGAAGCCGTTATCCTTCAGCGCGCCGGCGCCGGGGTTGGAGATCGTGTTGATCGTGGAGGCGTCGAACTTCAGGCCCTGGACGTCCTTGAGCGTCAGCGTCGCGTTGGTGATGTCCTTGTGGGCTGCGCCGTAGAGGCGCAGGGTGCGAGAATCGCCGACCTTCGGGTCGCTACCCTTGGCGACGATCCAGCCGTCAGCGTTGGCCTCGCCCCACTTGGGCTCCTCAGAGCCCCAAGAGCCTGCGTACTTGGAGCGCTCGTTGATGTCGCGCGAATACGGGTTCCACACGGTGCGGTCCGCGGTCGTGGCCTGGCACGGGGTGAGCTCGGGGGTCGCGGGCGTGGGCAGGTCGCCACACACCTGGCCGTCGGCCGGGTACTGGACGCCGACCAGGTTGGCGGACGCGGTCGAGGATTCGGCACCCTCGGGGAAGGTACACCTGAACTGGAAGGCCGTGCCGGTATTGGCGTCGAGGCCCTTGTTCAGCGTGATGGTCCAGATGTTCTTCGCGTCATCCGTCTTGGTGGCCGTGAAGTCGCCGTCGTTCCACGTGTAGTCGGCCTCACGAGGGCCCCGCGACTGCATGAAGGCGTTGAGGCCCGCGCGGGTCTCAAGCTTGCCGATGAAGGCGGTGTTGGCCATGTCGTCCGGCAAGTCGACGGTGATCGTCGTGCCGGCGGCCAGCTTGTTCTTCGTGGCCACGGGGATGCGTCAGTTCTGCATGGAACCGGCGATCCAGTGGTTGGCCTCGAACATGCCCGGAGCCTTGTAGATCTCGGTATTGAAATTGGTTGAGATCTTCGAGGTGTAGCCGTTGTTCGAGCCGGTGGCGATCTTGTTGACGGTGCCGTCGGCGTTGCGGGTGATGTCGGCGGGGTTCACCAGCTCGGTGTGGTGGGCCAGGATGTCCGTGTAGAGGATCGCTGCGGCGGTCCAGTCGGCGCGGCACGAGGTGGACTTGTCGCCGTTGGCGGTGCCGGGCCCATGGGCTGGTTATCGTCGGAGGTTGCGGCCATGGCGGGGCCCACGATCAGGGCGGTGGCAAGTGTGGCGCTCAGAGTCGTCGCGATGGTCAACCTATGCGTCAGTTTCATCGTGTTCCTCGTGTTGAAGGTGATTCAGTCTCAAGAATACTGGCCGTGTTGAGCTGTTGTTAGCGCGGTCAGCATTGGTTATGCGCGAACCTTAGTCTATGAATGCTGACCATGTTTCACGTTTGCGAAAAACTGTTGAGGGGGTATTGCGCAGCTTGCTGCAGGTGGGGGTATGGATGAGGTATGTAAATGCGCGACAATCTGGGTCTTTAGTCATGGGCTGGAATTGGGGGTGTGTTCTGTCACGTGGCTGGGGGTGGGGTTTCTCCCAGTGCTGTGTCAGATCAGGGAATCAGGCCACGTACTCGCTACCCTCTAAAGGTGAAGCCAGTCCCGACCTGGGGCGCCTCGCCCCGTGGCGGGCATGGCGCAGTTA